>Ga0302314_10000047_pt1 | contig 190979 bp, 166 predicted proteins | sample III_Palsa_N2_3_FD_200533 | JGI IMG/M metagenome (GOLD analysis project Ga0302314, IMG submission 200533) | Peat permafrost microbial communities from Stordalen Mire near Abisko, Sweden - III_Palsa_N2_3 | ecosystem: Environmental > Terrestrial > Soil > Palsa > Peat permafrost | place: Sweden... | reverse complement strand
CGCAGCCCTGTTGAGTCATGCTCGCAATCGTCATTCGATCCTCTGGCTGGAGCTGCTGGTACTTCGTCTGTTCTTGCATGTGAACACCTTACGCTATGAGGTGTTGCACTTCAGATCTGAGGCCGCCAGCAGTCCCTCGCGAGGTCAGATTGAGAGCCCGAAACCAGACATTCGCATTGCCGAGGATCCGGGCCGGGCTCCTAGCGACATGAGCCGTTTCGCTCCAGTGCAGTCTGGCTGCTTCGCGCCGCTTAACGGCCGTCCGATGCTGCACAATAATGGACTGCAGCCGCTGCTTCGCCGAGGTCGTGGCGAACTGGCCGACCGGTGCCGTCGACATATGGCTCGTGATCGAAATATCGGATTGATCGCTCGACACCCGACATCCACGCTGTCCGGTTGAGAACACTTCGAGAGGCGGGAAGTCTTGTCTGAAGATGCGAAGCGCGTCGTCAACGAACAGGCGAGTCGCAGGCGTTGGGTCGCACGGCGCTCAGCATCATCGCCAGCAGCCGCTGTGGTGGCTGCGCGCCGCTCAGCGCATGGCTCCGGTTGGCCACGAACAGCGGTACGCCAGATGCCACGGGCGGGAATGCAGGCGCGGCGTCGCAGCGCGTGATGCCGTGGCGTCGAGCCAGCGCGTCAAGGAGTTCTCCGTCATCGAGGTTCATCCCGCGCATGAAGTGGGCGGCGAACAGCTCCTCGACCAGCGCGTCCACCGTGCCCGCGTCGCACTGCGCCTGGGCGTCGGCGATCAGGGCGTGGGCGGCACGGGTATTGGGCATCGACGCGATGGTGGAGAAATTGAAGTCCAGGCCGACCTTCGAAGCCGCCGCGCTCACCTGGGCCTGCCGCGCCGCCACGGCCTGGGCGCTGCCCAGACGGCGCAGATAGAACTCGTGGAATGGCAACCCCTGCGGCGGAATGTCCGGCAACAAGGGCTGCGACCGCCAGTGCACGGCAACCTCGCGCCGAGGATGCAGGCGTCGGAACTCCGCGAGCGCCAGCTCGAATTGGCGCTTGCCGATCAGGCACCATGGGCAGATCAGGTCGAACCAGACTTCCACGTTGAGCGGTGCGGCGGCGACAGCGACGGCGGTGCCAACTTGACCCTGTTCCTCGTTCACGATGCGGCCGGAATCCATGGAGCGCGAATCTCAGGCGGCCTTGCGCAGGAAGCCTTGATGGCCGCCCTTGGGGTTCGGGGCGAAGCCATTGGCGGCCAGCGTCTCCTCGACCGTGTCGTAGAACACGCCGATCTTGCAGATCTCGCGTGCCTCTTTGCCGGTGGCCACCTCGCGGCCGAATTCGAGGGAAACGCGCACCAGCTGTTCGATCTGCTGGACCGTGCTCATCCGTCCAGTGCGCGACTGATTCCAGATGTTGTCCTCGATGCCGCAGCGAACGTGCAGGCCCATCGCCAGGCCCATCATGTTGATGGGCAGCACGTTGCGCATGCTGCTCTCGACCGTCAGCATGGAGCCGTCGGGAATGGCGCGCAGGAAATTGGCCAGGTTGTAGACGTTGGGGGCGTCCATGCCGCCGCCGATGGCGACCCAGTTCATCACCAGCGGGCCCCTGTAGACGCCGCGCCGGATCAGCCGCTCCACGCTCTCGTAGCTGTTGATGTTGTAGAACTGGAAGGCGCTCTGGATGCCGGCAGCTGTCAAGCGTCGCACGTGCTCCTCGATGAAGCCCGGCCCCGACGGCACGATCATCTCGGTGTACGCACGGCGGTTCTCGGGCGTGGACAGCGAGGTGCCGGCGACGTCACGCTCGTCCATCTGCTCCAGCACGTTCATCTGCGTGGTGTTGACGGTGACCGTGACCTGGTCGGGCTTCGGGTCCAGCTCGGCCAGCATGTGGCGGGTGTCGTCGGAGAGCCACTTGGCGCCGGCGGTCTCGTTCTCCGGCGCGAAGCTGATCGAGCCGCCCACCTGGATGATCATGTCGGGGACGGCCTTGCGCACGCCGGCGATCAATTCATTGAACTTGGACAGGCGCTTCGAGCCCTTGCCGTCGAGCTCGCGCACGTGCAGGTGCAGAACGGCGGCGCCGGCGTTGTAGCAGTCGACCGCCTTCTGGATCTGCGCTTCCATCGTCACCGGGATGTCTTCCGGGAAATCGGAAGGGATCCATTCAGGTCCGTAGGGAGCCGCGGTGATGACGAGCTTTTCCTGGTTTTCAGGGAACAGTGAACCATCGAGAAAATTCATGTCGTGTCTCCTCGGACAGTGAATGAAGGGAGGGGTTTTCAAAAAGCCATCGAGGCCAGTGGCCTGCGCTTCGTCTCGCGTCTTCCGGCAGGCTTGGTCAAAGTATGTGGACTGTCGTTTCGGGATGCTTAACCGCACGAGACACCCGCTTACCATTCGATGCCATCGGGCGCGGCCTGGATTCGCGAACGCCGGGTCGATCTCGGCCTGGCCGGTCGGCGATGCCGATGGCCATCGAAGGGCCGGCGTTCAGAGCCTCTCGAAGATCGCCGCGATGCCTTGTCCGCCCCCGACGCACATCGTCACCAGGGCGTGGCGGCCGCCGCTGCGATGCAACTCGTAGACCGCCTTGGTGGCCAGGAATGCGCCGGAGCAGCCGATCGGATGGCCCAGCGCGATCGCCCCGCCGTTCGGGTTGGTGCGAGACACGTCGAACTCCAGCACGCGGGCCACGGCGATGGCCTGGGTCGCGAACGCCTCGTTGCTTTCCACGAGGTCGATCTGGTCGAGCGTGAGGGCCGCCTTCTTGAGCGCCAGCCGGGTCGCCGGAATCGGACCCTCGCCCATGAGGTCGTTGGGAACGCCGGCGACCGCGTACGACACGAGGCGCGCCATGGGCTTGTGGCCGTGCCTGGCCGCCGTGGTTGCGTCGGCGAGCACGAAGAAGGCGGCGCCATCGTTGATGCCCGACGCGTTGCCGGCGGTCACCGAGCCGTCCTTCTTGAACACGGGCTTGAGCCTGGCCAGCGATTCCAGCGTGGTCCCGGCCTTCACGTGTTCGTCGGTGTCGAAGACGACGTCGCCCTTGGGCGTGCTGCGGGTGACCTCGACGATCTGCGACACGAAGCGGCCCTCGGCGATGGCGGTCGCGGCGCGCCGGTGCGACTCGACCGCGAAGGCGTCCTGCTCCTCGCGCGAGATGGACCATTTCGTCGCCAGGTTCTCGGCGGTGACTCCCATGTGGCCGATCCCGAAGGGGTCCGTCAGCGTGGCGACCATCGAGTCGATCAGAGTGGCGTTACCCATGCGGGCGCCGTTGCGCACGGAAGGCGCGAGATAGGCCGCGCGGCTCATGACTTCGACGCCACCGCCGATGCCGTAGTCGCAGTCGCCGAGGAGGATGTTCTGCACCGTGGTGACGATGCCCTGGAGTCCCGACGAGCACAGGCGGTTCACCGACATCGCGACCGACTCCATGGGCAGGCCGGCGTGGATGGCCGCCACGCGCGCCACGTAGGCGAAGCGGCTGTCCGTCGGCAAGGTGTTGCCCACCGTCACGTAGTTGATGGCCGCGGGATCGACGCCCGAACGTCGCACGGCCTCCGTCATGACCGTTCCGGCGAGCTCCGCGGGCTCGATGTCCGCCAGCGCCCCACCGAATGTTCCGATGGCGGATCGCACCGCCGCCAACACCACCACATCGCGCACTGTCATGTCCATCTCCGGGTCGCAGGGAAATCCCATTCTTCCCGGAAGGCGGGTTGCGCGATTGCCGCGCGGCGACTTCCAGTTTCCCGTTCGCGTCAGCGCCATGGCCGCAGCCGCGCCGCGCCTTCCGTCGGTGCGCGCGCGAATCGCGGCGCGGCCGTCTCAAGCAGACGTCGTCGGACGTGTCAGGACGATGGCGATGTCCGCGAGGAAGCGCTCGACATCGAGCGGTTTGGTCCAGTAGTCGAGAACGCCGTGCCGGCGTGCCGCCTCGATGTCCTCGGTCATGGCGCTCGCCGACAGCGCCACCACGCGCACGCCGTGCGCGGCCCCGTCCGCGGCCAGCTTGCGCAGCACGTCGAGGCCGTCCATGTCCGGCAGCTGCATGTCCAGCAGCAGCAGGTCGGGCTCCAGCTCGCGCACGAGCTCGATGCCGCTGCGTCCGTCCGGCGCATGCAGCAGCCGAACGCCGCTCCAGCGAGCGAGCATCTGCTCGACCAGCATCACGTTGACTTCGTTGTCCTCGATGTAAAGCACGGTGCCGCTCGGTTCGAGGTCGCCGACGCCGGCCGTCGCCGCAGCCGGCGACTTCGACTGCGGCGGCCGCGCGGCTTTGGCCGATTCGGCATCCGCCGCGGGCAGCGTGACCCGCGCGCAGGTGCCTTCGCCGGGACGGCTGTCGATCTCCAGCACGCCGCCCATCTGTTGCACGAGTTGCCTTGTCAGCGACAGCCCGAGCCCGGTGCCTTCGATGCCGCCTCGCTCGCGACCCAGGCGGTTGAAGGGTTCGTACAGGTGCGCGAGCTGCTGGCCGGTCATGCCGATCCCCGTATCGATCACTTCGACCCAGACGCGGGCCGCCTCGCGTCCTGCACGGAGTCGCGCGATGCCGCCGACGCGGTTGTACTTGATCGCGTTCGACAGCAGGTTGATCAGCACCTGGCGCAAACGGACCGGATCGGCGCGAACCACCGAAGGATCCGCACCGACGCCTTCGGTGACCAGCTCGACGCCGGATTGGAGCGCCAGCGGGACGGCGATCTGCACGACGTCGTCGAGCAACGGCGCCAGGGCGACGTCGCGCGTCTGCAGACCCAGCTGTCCCGATTCGATGCTCGAGACGTCCAGGACGTCATTGACCAGGGACAGCAGATGCCAGCCTGCCTTGCGGATGTGCTCCAGCCGCTCCAGATCCATGGGCGTGAACCGATCTTCCGATTCGCGGCGCATCAGCTGCGCGAAGCCCAGCACGGCGTTCAGGGGCGTGCGCAACTCGTGGCTCATGCGCGCCAGGAATGCGGTCTTCGCCCGGCTGGCCGCCTCCGCGGCGGCCTGCGACTCACGCGCCTGTTCCGCCTGGCGAAGTTCGGTCACGTCAAGACTCATCGACAGCACGCAGGCCTCGCCCGCGTAGTCGATGAGCTCGGAGTTGATCAGCAGCGTGACGATTTCACCCGATCGAGCACGCGTCTTCACCTCCAGGTTGCGCACGCGCGGCTCGCTGCGCACCCGTGCTCGGTAGGTCTGCGTGTCCTCGGGCAACAGGCCGATGCCCAGCTCCCAGAGCGGTCTGCCGAGCACTTCTTCGCGTGCGAAGCCGTAGCGCGTGCAGAACACCTCGTTGACTTCGAGGATCCGATGATCGTCGAGCGTCGCGATCACGGTCGACACCGGGGCGAGCTGGAACACCTGCTGAAACCGCTCGAGGCTGGCCTGCACCTGTGCCTGGGCAGTCTGCCTCGCCGATTCGCGGTCGACGTTGTCGAGCGCGAACGAGACGTCGCCGACCATCTCGTCGAGCAGGCGAACGAGGCCGTCATCGAAGTAGCCGATATCGGACGCGTACAGCGTCAGCGCGCCGAAGACGCGGCCGGCGCGCAGCAGCGGGAAGGCCGCCGCAGACTGGATGCCGCTGTCGATCGCGCGCTGGCGCCAGGCGGCTTGCGGCGTCTCGCGGCGATAGTCGTTGCTGATGGCGTGCAGGCCTTCGCGCAGGGTGGTCGCCGTCAGCGAGCGCCGAAAGGCGGCAGAGTCGATGTTCCATTCCCGCGGCACGCCATCGAAGAAATTGGCGGCCGGGCCGTTCTCGACGACGCGCGCGGCACTCGCCACGTCGAGCCGCGTCACGCAGGCCATGCGCGCATGACCGCATTCGACGCAGATCCGGCAGAGTTCGCTCAGCAGGCGTGCGACGTCGGACTCGCGAACGATCAGCTGGTTGGTCTGCGACAGGGCCAGGTAGTAATTGCTCATGCGCTGCATGCGCGCGGCCTGCTCGTTCGCATCGCGGGTGTATCGGCTCATGGCGCTCCACGCCAACCCGCCGCCCAGGAGGAAGGCCGCGGCGACCAGTCCGGTGATGGCGAAGCGGGCGTCTCGATAGGCCTGCTGACTGCGTTCGTCCTCCTCCTTTGCGACGCGTTGCTGGAGATCGATCAGCTCGTCCGTGGCGGCCGACAACGCGTCGAAGGCCACCGGCACGTTCCGGCTGGCGAATGCGTCCAGCCCACGGACGTCGCCGAGAGCCAGCAGGCGGCGGACTTCCAGCGCGGCGGCGTGGGCGCCGGCCAGCGCAGGCTGTGCCCTGAACGCGACCAGTTGCGCCTCGAGCGGTGTCAACGTGGTGTGGCGATACGCGTCCCACTGCGCCAGTGCCGCCGCGTCGCGTCGGGCGACGACCTGCAGGACCTGGCCGGGCGCCAGCGTTCCGCTGCGCAGTCTTGCGACGGCGTTCGCGATGTCCTGGCCATAGGCCGTCCCGACGATGTGCAACTGCTGCAGGCAGACGACCCGATCCCGATAGACGGTGTCCAGCGACGCCGAAGTCGTCTGCAGGCGCTGCAGCGCGAGGAATGCGACAGCCGAGATCAGCGCGGCCAGCAGCGCGAAAAGAGCCGTGAGCCGCATGCGCAGGTTCGTGAGCTGCATGGCGGCATTGTCGCCCGGCTGCCGAAATGGCGAAACCCGCGAAGCCCCGATGGCCTACGGCTGCGCCGGGTCCGAAGCCAGCTGGAACGCCGCGACGACCCGCGACAGCTGTTCGGCCTGGCTCTTCAGGCTCTCGGCCGCCGCCGCGCTCTCTTCGACGAGCGCCGCGTTCTGCTGCGTGACCTGGTCGAGCTGCATGATGGCGTCGCCGACCTGTCCGATGCCCGTGCTCTGCTCGCTGCTCGCCGCGCCGATCTCGCCGATCAGATCGCTCACGCGACGCACCTGGCCGACGATCTCGGCCATGGTCAGGCGGGCGTCGCCGACCAGTGCGGTGCCGGCCTCGACCCTGTCGACGCTGTCGCCTATCAAGGTCTTGATCTCCCTGGCTGCATTCGCGCTGCGTTGCGCGAGGCTGCGCACCTCGGAGGCCACGACGGCGATCCGCGTCCCTGCTCGCCGGCACGCGCCGCCTCGACGGCGGCGTTGAGCGCCAGCAGGTTGGTCTGGAACGCGATCCCGTCGATGACGCCGCTGATGTCGGCGATCCGGCGAGCGCTGGCGGCGATTTCCTCCATGGTGGAGACGACGCGACCGACGACATCGCCGCCCTTGGCGGCCGCGAGCGACGCGCTGCTGGCCAATTGCGTGGCGGCGCTTGCGGTGTCGGCGTTGTGCTTGACGATGGCCGTGAGCTGCTCCATGGAGGCCGCTGTCTGCTGCAGGTTGCTCGCCTGCTCTTCGGTCCGCTGGCTCAGGTCGGCATTGCCGCTGGCGATCTGTGCCGATCCCGTGCCGATCGAGTCGGAGCTGTCGCGAACCTGGGTCACGATGCTGGTCAAGCCAGCGTTCATCTGCTGGAGTGCGCCAAGCAGCTGGGCGGTCTCGTCGCTGCCGTCGATGCGGATGCGCGACCCGAGGTCGCCCGCGGCGACCCTGCGCGCCACCTTGACGGCCACGCGGATCGGACCGGTGATGGAGCGCGTGATCGACCAGGCGAGGAAGGCGCCGATCGCCACGGCCGCGGCAAGCAGGCCGAAGACCGCGCGTTGCGTCTGCGCGTAGGCGAGCTGCGACTGCTCGTAGGCCGCGGCGCCGCCATGTGACACCTCGTCGACCGCCTTGATCAGGGCAGCGGCGATCGCGTTGAACGCCGCGCTGCTGCGAGTTTCATAGAGCGCCTTGGCCTCGTCCGCATTGCCTGCGCGCGACGCCGCGAGAACCTGATCCAGCGCAGCGTAGTAGGCCGTCTGGCGCTGCTGGATCTCGGCTGCGGACCGCCGCTCGTCGTCGGTCGCGACGGTGCCGAGATAGCGTTGCCAGGTCAGCTCCGCCTTCGTCCGGATGGCGCCGATGCGTTGCTCCTGCGCGGTGCGTTCGTCCGCGCTCGCGGCCATGACGTGCCCGACCTCGGCGCGCCGGATGGCGAACATGGTCGCGCTGTATTCGCCCATCGCCCGCATGGCGACGAGCCACCTGTCGGCCAACTCGCCCGTCGCCGCGTTGACCTGCGCGATGCGATTGATGGAGAAGGCCCCGACGACGCAGGTCAACGCCAGTACCGCGACGAAGGCCAGCATCAGCCGGCGACCGATCTTGAGGGACTTGAGCAAGTTCATGGGGGATCCGGATGCGGTGGCGATGGGTCGAGGCAGGACAGATCGCGCGCCGCCACCGCAAGGTGGCCGCACGCCGACAGTGCCGCGATTGTTCGACGGCGCGGCCCCCTGCGATTGGCATGCGGCGACTTGCACTTGCCATTCCGTGTCAAACACAGGCAGGCGCCATGACTTTGCGCTTCGGCGCCGTCCGCGCCGGCCTTGGAGTCGGCCCGGTGCTGACGCGAATTGGTAAGTGCAAGTCGCCGCACGCCAATCAGTCGCGCGTCGGCCGCCGAACAATGTTCTGCATCGTCCCCCTGCCAATTCGACGCCTGCGCCTGGGCTTTCGGCGCGCGCCGCGCCCCCTGAAGGACTTCCATGAACGGTTTGATGATGCAGCAGCCGCTGCTGATTTCCTCGTTGCTGACGCACGCAGAACGCCACCACGGCGAACAGCAGATCGTCTCGCGGCGAGTCGAGGGCGATCTCCATCGCTACACCTTTCGCGACATGGCGGCACGCGCGCGGCGCCTCGCCAAGGCCGTCGCGCGCCTGGGCGTTTCGGAGGGCAGCCGCGTCGCGACGCTGGCCTGGAACGGCTATCGCCACTTGGAGCTTTACTACGCGGTCTCAGGCTCCGGAGCCGTGCTGCACACGCTGAACCCGCGTCTGCATATCGACCAGATGGCCTGGATCGCCGAGCATGCGCGCGACGAGATCCTGTTCTTCGACATCGGCTTCCTGCCGCTGGTCGAGGCGATCGCGCCGCGACTGAAGGCGCTCAAGGCCTGCGTGGCGATGACCGCTCTGGTGGACATGCCGGCGTCGACGACGCTGCCCGGCCTGCTGTGCTTCGAGGAGATCGTCGGTGCCGAGGACGACGCCTACGAGTGGCCGGTCTTAGCCGAGAACACGGCCAGCTCGCTGTGCTACACGAGCGGCACCACCGGCAACCCGAAGGGCGTGCTCTACAGCCATCGATCGACCGTGCTGCACACCTACGCGTCGGCGCTGCCGGACTCGCTGAACCTGTCCTCGCGCGACGCCGTGTTGCCGGTCGTCCCGATGTTCCACGTCAACGCATGGGGCCTGCCGTATGCGGCCTGCATGGTAGGCGCGAAGCTGGTGTTCCCGGGCCCGGCGCTGGACGGTGCGTCGCTGCACGAGTTGATGGAGCGCCAGGGGGTCACCGTGTCGGCAGGCGTGCCGACGGTCTGGCAAGGGCTGCTCTCGCACGTGGAGGCAGGCGGCCTGTCCTTCGGCTCGATGCGGCGCACCATCATCGGCGGCTCGGCATGCCCGCCGGCCATGATGCGGGCATTCCAGGATCGCTATCACGTCCAGGTGATCCACGCCTGGGGCATGACCGAGCTGAGCCCGGTCGGCACCGTTTGCGCGCTCAAGGGCTCGCAGCGGGCATTGACCGCATCGCGGCGCAATGCCGTCCAGGCCAAGCAGGGCCGCGCGGTCTTCGGCGTCGACATGAAGATCGTCGGCGACGACGGCGCGGAGCTGCGCTGGGACGGCCAGGCCAGCGGCGAACTGATGGTGCGCGGCCCGTGGATCGCCGCGCAGTACCTCGGCGGCGAGGGCGGCGACGCGCTGGTGGACGGCTGGTTCCCGACCGGGGACGTCGCCACCATCGACGCCGACGGTTTCATGCAGATCACCGATCGCAGCAAGGACGTGATCAAGTCGGGCGGCGAATGGATCGGCTCCATCGATCTCGAGCACATCGCGATGGCGCACCCGCAGGTGGCGATCGCGGCGTGCATCGCGGTACCGCATCCGAAGTGGGATGAGCGCCCGCTCATCGTGGCCGTGAAGAAACCGGGAGCGATGCTGACCCGCGAGGAACTCCTGCGCTTCTTCGAGGGCAAGATCGCGCGCTGGTGGACGCCCGACGACGTCGTCTTCGTCGACGCGATTCCGCTCGGCGCCACCGGCAAGGTGCTGAAGAACAAGTTGCGCGAGAGGTTCAAGGAGCATCGCCTGCCCAACGCGGAGGCATGCCATGGCCGCGCTTGAACTGACGGCGCTGCCGCAGCGCACGCGACACCTGTTCCCGGGAGTTCTCGCCTGCGGCGTCGTATCGGCCGCGGCGACGTTCCTGTCGCAGCACTACGGCGCACCCGTGATGCTGTTCGCGCTGCTGCTGGGCATGGCGATGAACTTCCTCGCCGACGAAGGCCCGTGCGCGCCCGGCATCGAGTTCAGCGCGCGTCAGTTGCTGCGCATCGGCGTGGCCCTGCTGGGGCTGCGCATCACCGCGGCACAGGTTGCGGCGCTCGGATGGCAACCCGTGCTGCTGGTCGTCGTGTCGGTGGCGATCACCATCGCGGTGTCGATGCTGGCCGCGCGCGCGCTCGGCTTCCAGTCCTTGTTCGGACTGCTCACTGGCGGCGCCACGGCGATCTGCGGCGCATCGGCGGCGCTCGCGCTGGCCGCGGCCCTGCCGTCGCACCCGGGCAAGGAGCGCGCGACGCTGTTCACCGTGATCCTCGTGAGCGCCTTGTCGACGCTGGCGATGATCGTGTATCCGATGCTCGCGCACGGCCTCGGGCTCTCGCCCCGGGCAGCCGGCGTCTTTCTCGGCGGCACGATCCACGATGTCGCACAGGTCGTGGGCGCCGGCTACAGCATGTCGCATGAGACGGGCGACGTCGCCACGATGGTCAAGCTGATGCGCGTGGCGATGCTGCTGCCGGTGATCGTCCTCGCCGCGGGCATCACGCGGGCCAAGGGTGCCGACAGCGGCACCCACCCGCCGCTGCTGCCCTGGTTCGCGGCGGCCTTCGCCGTGCTCGTCGCGATCAACAGCACCGGCTGGATATCCAAGCCGGTGCAGGATCTCGGCAACGATGTCTCGCGTTGGCTTCTCGTTGCGGCGATCGCGGGCATCGGCATGAAGACGCGGCTGAAGGAAGTCGCCGGCGTCGGCGTCAAGCCCATCGTGCTGATGGTGGGCGAGACCGTCTTTCTCGCGTGCCTCGTGCTCGCCCAGTTGCACTGGATGTCGTGAACAAGGGCACGCATCGCGGCAGGGACTAACCCCCGGTTGGCATCGCTTGGAAAGTCGATGTCGTCCAGGGTGAAGCGGCGGACCGTCTCTCGTCAAACACTGCGTCGTCACTCTCGAAAACCACATCCAGAAAGACGCGCAATGAGACAAACGCCCGTACAAAACGCCATCGTCCTGCTGCTGATGTCCACGACATTGCCGGCACTGGCCATGAACTTCAAGCCCGTCGACGACGTCGACATGAGCCTCGTCGGCACCGTGACCTTCGGCACGATGATCCGCACGGCGAATCCCGATCCCAACGTCATCTCGCGCATCCCGTCGTCGGTGGTGCCAGACGCGACGCCAGGCAACCTCGTCGGCCAGACCGGCGGCTCCGACCTGAACTTCAAGGAAGGCCAGCCGGTCTCGACCGTGCTCAAGGCCTTGCTCGATTTCGACGTGCATGGCAGGAATCTCGGGCTGTTCGCCCGTGCGGACGCGTGGCACGACTTCACCCTGGGTCACGCCGACGCTGCATACGGAAATTACTCCAACGGGTATACGCCGAACGCGCCGCTGAGCGATCGCGGTTTCGCGCGCGAGGCCCGTTTCGACGGCGCCGAATTTCGCGATGCCTACGTGTACGGCGACCTCGAGCCGACGGAGCAATCCCGAGTGGACGTGCGCCTGGGCCGACAGGTTCTGAACTGGGGCTTCGCCCAGTTCATCGCCGGCGGCATTTCGTCGGGCACCAATCCGGTGGACCTGGCGTCCCAGGTTCGACCCGGCTCGCTGCCGCAGGAGGCGCGCCTGCCGGTGGCCATGCTCGACATGAGCCTGAGCGTGGACAAGCAGTGGGGCGTCGAGGCCTTCGTGCCGTTCGAATCGCGCCAGAACGTGCTGCCCGGCTGCGGCACCTTCTTCGATCTGGCGTCGCTGGTGCCGCACGGCTGCCTGGTGGCCGGCGCGCTGTCGTCGCCGATCGCCGGCACGCCGATCTCGACGATCTCGTCGCTGACCGAGCACAGCCTGCTGTCGAACGGCTACTACGTGCATCGTCTCGACGACGTCAACGCGCGCCGCGCCGGCCAGTTCGGCCTCGCCACGCGCTACGCCGCGGCCTCGCTCGACACCGAGTTCTCCGCCTACGCGATGGACACCAGTTCGTCGGCGCCCTACTTCCGCATGACGGTCGAGGATGTCAACGGCGCCACCCTGCCGGCCGGACTGGGGGGAGGCCTGGCGCGGCTGACCAGCCCGACCGGCCTGAAGTACGCCACCGTCTTTCCCGAACACGTCCACCTGTACGGGGCTGGCTTCGACACGCACCTCGACCCGAGCGCACGCTTCTACGGCGAGGTGGCGTACCGCCCCAACCAGCCCCTGGGCATGAACCCGAACGACATCCTCACGGCGTTCCTGCTGCGCTCGCCCACGTCGCTGTTGCAACTGCACAGCAACATCCTGGCGGTTCCGGCCGGCGGCACCTGGGATGCCTACGATCGCTACGGCGTGATCAATTCCATCGTGGGTGGCAGCAAGGTGGCGCTGAACATGCTGGGCGCCGACCGCGTCGTGCTCTCCGGCGAGGTCGGCGACAGCCGTATCCCGGCGTTGCCCGACACGATGGTGATGCGCTACGGTCGCGGCCTGGCCTACGGCACAGCACCGTACCTGCTCGATGGCACGCTGACGGCCTGCTCGGAGGCCGCTCCGGGCTTGTCGGGCGTACCCGGCAAGACCTGCACGGGGCACGGATTCATCACGAAGGATTCCTGGGGCCTGCGCGGACGCGTGGCCGCCAGCTATGCGAGCAGCACGCTCGGTGCGACGATCACGCCCTCGCTGCTGGTCGGACTCGACATGGGCGGCTACTCCTACGACGGCACCTATTCGCAGGGCCGCACGACCATCCGCGCCGGCCTGCGCGCCGATTGGGGCACGCGCTGGTACGTCGACGCGCAACTGACGCAATATGGCGGCGGGAGCTACAACCTGATGGCCGATCGCAGCAACCTCATGCTGGCCGCCGGCGCGCGCTTCTGACGCCCTGCGCACGCTGTCGTCAATCGATCAGCCGAAGTCACCCGGGATCATGTGCGCTCCTCCAAGCGAACACACAATGATCCCGGGCTGACGAACCACCCGATCCGGGAGACTTTCATGCACTTCCATTCCACCGAGCCGCCGCGCGACGAGGACGCCTACCTCGTCGGCCGGCGTCACGCCTGGTTCGCCTTCGCGATGACGTTCGCGTTGATGCTGTTCGACTACATCGACCGCCAGGTCATCGTCTCGCTGTTTCCGCAGCTGAAGGCGGAGTGGGGTTTGTCGGACAAGCAGCTCGGCGGCCTGGTGTCCATCATCTCGATCGTCGTCGCGGTCGGCGGCATCCCGGTGGCCCTGCTGGCGGACCGACTCAGCCGCGTCAAGACGATCGTGGTGATGGCCACGACCTGGAGCCTGGCGACGATCTCCTGCGTCTTCGCCGGCAGCTATGCGCAGCTGTTCGCCGCGCGCGCGGTCGTCGGCCTCGGCGAGACGGGCTACGGATCGGTGGGCGCGGCGTTGATCGCCAGCCTGTTCCCGCGTCGGCTGCGCTCCGCGCTGCTGGGGGCGTTCTTCGCGGCGGCCTCCCTCGGCTCGGTGCTCGGCGTCCTGCTGGGCGGCGCGATCGCGGCGCGCTGGGGGTGGAAGGCCGCGTTCGGCGCGGTGGGCGTGCCTGGCCTCATGCTCGCATTGCTGTACCTGCTGGTGCGCGACTACAAGACCGTGCCGCTGACGCCTCGGCTGGATCGGGCGACACGTTCGGTGGGCAACTCCGTGCGCCACATCGCCGCCTCGCTGGCACGTTCGCGCACGGTGCTGTGGAGTTGCATCGGTGCGGCGATGCAGCTGATCGTCGTCTCCGCGGTCTGGTCGTGGCTGCCCAGCTACCTCAACCGTTTCCACGGCCTGGCACCGCAACAGGCGTCGAAGCAAGCCGCGCTCGTGGTGCTGGTCGGTGCCCTCGGCAGCCTGGTCTGGGGCACGGTGGTCGACCGGCTGGCGGCGCGGCGCGCCCGCGACAAGCTGGTCGTCCTCGCCGCGTTGTGCCTGGCGACCGTGGGCATCTTCCTCGTCGCGTTCGGCGGCCCGTTCTCCGACGCGGTGCAGTTCAGGATCATCCTTCTCGGCGGCTTCGTCATGACGTGCTCCGTGGGTGTCGTCGCAGCCGTCGTGATCGACGTGATCCATCCCGCGGTGCGTTCGACGGGCTCCGCCGTGCTGTCGCTGTTCCAGACCTGTTCGGCCTCGCGATCGGGCCGTTCCTGGCCGGCCTCCTGTCCGACGTCTGGGGCCTGCAGCTGGCGATGGCCATCGTGCCGCTGTGCAGCGTGCTTGCCGCACTGGCCTTCCTGAAGGCGTCTCGCAGCTACGAGGCCGACCTGCGCGCCGTCGCCGACGTGCATCTCGACGTTGCAGATCCGCCAGGCAGCTCGGACGCCGTCCCGGCGCATTCCTGAATCCCCTCCCAGAAACACTCAAGGACATCCCATGACCAAAGCCATTCGTTTCCACGAGACCGGCGGACCCGAGGTGCTCAGGTTCGAGTCCGTCGAGGTCGGCGAGCCCGGACCGGGCCAGGTGCGCGTGCGCCACACCGGCATCGCGGTGAACTTCATCGACATCTACTTCCGCATCGGCCGCTACCCGGCGCCGCTGCCCAACGGGCTGGGGTCGGATGCCGTCGGCGTCGTCGAGGCCGTCGGTCCCGGCGTCACCTTCCTGGCGGCCGGCGATCGCGTGGGCTACATGCTCGGGCCGCTGGGCGCCTACTCGGAGGCGCGCGTGATGCCGGCCGACGTGTTGATCAAGCTGCCCGACGGCGTTTCGGACCGCACGGCTTCGACCATCATCATGAAGGGCCTGACGGCGCAGTACCTGTTTCGCCAGGTCTATCCGCTGAAGGCCGGCGACACGATCCTCTATCACGCCGCAGCCGGCGGCGTCGGCCTGATCGCCTGCCAGTGGGCGCGCGCGATCGGGGTCACGATGATCGGCACCGTCGGCTCCGACGAGAAGGCAGCGGCAGCGCGCGCCGCCGGCTGCGCCCACGTGATCAACTACAACCGCGAGAACTTCGTCGAACGCGTGCGCGAGATCACCGACGGCAAGGGCGTGCCGGTGGTCTACGACTCCGTCGGCAAGGACACGTTCATGGGCTCGCTCGATTGCCTGCAGAAGCGCGGCACGCTGGTCAGCAACGGCTCGTCCTCGGGCCCGGTGTCGTTCGACGTCACGCTGCTGGCCGCCAAGGGTTCGCTGTGGGTCACGCGGCCGGCGATGGTCGACTACGCGCTGCCGCGGCCGAACCTGCTGATGATGGCCGACGAGCTGTTCGACCTCGTGCTGCAAGGCAAGATCGTCAGCGAGCCGAACCAGACCTTCGCACTGGCCGACGCGGCCGAAGCCCATCGCGCGCTCGAGTCCCGCAAGACCATCGGCGCGTCGGTGCTCATTCCCTGAACGCCTTCGGTCGAACCGACGGTTCGGCCTGCGCCGTCAGGCCCGCACGGCGTCCTCGCGGGCGCTCTGCGCCGCGCCGGCGCGGCTCTGCTTGGCGCTGCAGCCGAACTGCGTGTGATACCAGCGCGAGAAGCCGCTCGGGGCCGAGAACCCGAGCATGGCCGCGACCTCGGTCAACGGGCGCTCGCATTCCATGACATGGCGCGTGGCCAGTTCGACGCGCAGTTCGTTGACCAGCGACGAGAAGCTCATGCCCTGCTCGGCGAGCCGGCGCTGGATCGTGCGGCACACCACGCCCAGGTGGGCCGCGACCTGCTCGATGCTGCAACGCCCGCTCGGCAACAGCAACAGCACGGTGCGTCGCACGTCGTCCAGGATCGACGGACCCTGCGAGGCCATCGCCACGTCCAGCAACTGCTGGGCGTAGCGCGCCATGGCGGGATCGGCCGAAGGATTCGGGGTATCGAGATCGGTCTTGGCGCAGACGATGCCGTCGAAGTCGTGGTTGAACTCCACGCAGGGTCCGAACACCCGCAGGTGCACGCTCGTGTCGCGCGGCGCGGGATGGGCGAAGCAGACGCGGCGCGGCCGCCAGTCGGCCCCCAGCGATTGCCGCATCAGGCGCAGGATGACGCCGACGGCAAGCTCGATCGCCTGGCGCACCGGTTGGGCGGACCCCACGATCACCGCCTCGCGGATGATGACGACGCCCGCGCTTTCCTCGATCATCAGGGACAGCGACCCGTTGAGCATCGCGTGGTAGCGCAGCAGCACGAACAGCGATTCGCGCACCGTCGGCTGATCGCGAATCAGCAAGCCGACCGGCCCCAGGTTGGACAGCTGGCGCGTCTCGGCCATGCGCAGCCCGAAGGCCTCCATGCCCGACGCGGCGGCCGAGTTCTCGAGCAGCAGGGCCACGCGTTCGGCGGGAACGCGCAGGTCGGGTTCGCGCAACGCATCCGATCCGAGTCCGGCGTCGGCGAGCATGCGTGCCGGGTCGAGGCCGGCGGCACGCGCGACGTCGCAATAGTTGGTGAGGCTGGCGGCGCGGACAAGGGAAGTCATCTGTCTCGTGGTCTTGGAATTGTCGTGAAATGGTAAGTCGGCGTCTGGCGCAGTCAAGCGGGTTGACCATGGCGGCCAGATACTTTGTCCACGACTTCGCGGCGTATCCGCACGAGGAGCAAACATCATGAGACAAGAAGGCACCACCGCTCCAGCGGTCGTCCGCACCGCGTCGCTGGACCGTGCGATCACGGTCGACCAGCTCACCTGCATCATCGGCGCCGAACTCGGCAACGTGAGCCTGGCCGCGGCCGCGGAAGACGACGGTCTGATCGCCGAGATCCGCGCGCTGCTGCTGAAGCACCGCGTGCTGTTCTTCCGCGACCAGGACATCAGCCGAGCGGCCCACGTGGCCTTCGCCCGCCGCTTCGGCGAACTCGAGAGCCATCCCGTCGTCGGCAACGATCCCGAACATCCGGGCCTGGTGCGCATCTACAAGTCGCCCGACAAGCCCAACGACCGCTACGAGAACGCCTGGCACACCGACGCCACCTGGCGCGAGGCGCCGCCGTTCGGCTGCGTGTTGCGCTGCGTGGAGTGTCCGCCGGTCGGGGGCGACACGGCGTGGGCCAACATGGTCGAGGCCCATGCGCGCCTGCCCGAGGACATCAAGGCCAAGATCGCGCCCTTGCGCGCCCGCCACAGCATCGAGGCGAGCTTCGGCGCCGCCATGCCGATCGAGAAGCGGCTCGCGCTGAAGGCGCAGTTCCCGGACGCCGAGCACCCCGTCGTGCGTACGCATCCCGAGACCGGCGAGAAGGTGTTGTTCGTCAACGCCTTCGCAACGCACTTCACCAACTTCCACACCGCGGCCAACGTCCGCTTCGGGCAGGATGCCGTGCCCGGCGCCAGCCAGTTGCTGAACTACCTGATCAGCCAGGCCAACATTCCCGAATACCAGGTGCGGTTTCGTTGGCGAAAGAACAGCGTCGCGTTCTGGGACAACCGCTCCACGCAGCACTACGCCGTCATGGACTACCCGCCGTGCCATCGCAAGATGGAGCGTGCGGGCATCGTCGGCGAGCGCACGTATTGAGCTTGCGGACCTGCCGCGACGACTCGCCGATGGATGAAAAGCCCACCACCATCCTCATCGTGCCGGGCCTGCGCGACCATGTCGCCGAACACTGGCAGACGCTGCTGGCGGGGAAGCTGCCGCAAGTGCGTACGGTTGCGCCGCTGCAGCAGCACAAGCTGAATTGCGCCGCCCGCGTGGCCGCCATCGAGCGAGAGCTTGACCTGATAGCCGGGCCCGTGGTCATCGTCGCGCACAGCGCCGGCGCGATCATGACGGTGCATTGGGCAACGCAGGGCACGCGCCCGGTTCGAGGCGCCCTGCTGGCGACGCCCGCCGATCTCGAGACGCCGCTGCCCGCGGGGTATCCGACCCTGGACGCGCTGCGCGACAACGGCTGGCTGCCGCTGCCCCGCCGGCTACTTCCCTTCCCGTCCATCGTCGCGGCCAGCCTCGACGACCCGCTGGCACGCTTCGAGCGCACGAGCGAACTGGCGCGTGCGTGGGGCAGCCAGCTGGTGAACCTCGGATCGGTCGGGCATCTGAATCCAGCCTCGGGGTTCGGCGAATGGCCGCAGGCCATGGCCCTCATTGAAGGATTGGCCGCCGATAGTTCAGGCACAAGGCCGATATCGGATCCCAGGTAGACGCTCATGGCCGACTGCGGGCGAAGTGCGGTCCGTTCCTGGCTCACGATGAGCCGGTCACGCGCCGCGCCGAAACGGCTGCAGCCGTCCGTCCATGAGCACCCGCCATACCCATTCGAGCGGCCCGTACTGGCAATGCCGCAGCCACAGCGTACTCGAGGCAGCCTGCAACACGTAGACAGCGATTCCAAGAGCGAACGCCGTGGCGGCGCCGACTCGACCGAACAGCCCCAAACCGAATCCGAAGAAGATCGCAGTAAATATCAGTGACGGCGCGATATAGCTGCTGAACGCCATGCGGCCGATGCGAGCCAGCGGCACGAGCCAGGCGGCGCTGGCATAACGCAGCGCCAGCCAGGCGATGGCGGCGCCGTAGCCGACGGCCAGCACAACCGGCCCCATCCCCGCGACCAGGTCGGCCAACCAGGTGGTGTCGACGAACGTGCGCACATTGGCCAGATGCGTGAGCCATGCGCCCGTGGCGAGACATACCGTTGTGACGAGGAGCAGACGGCCGTGCCGATTGTCCATCCTCCGGATTGCGCCTGACCGCCAAAGCCAGACTCCCAGGAGAATCAGTCCAAGCGTGCGTGGGAAGATGAAAACGTGCAGCGGGAGCATCAACGACAGTTCTCGCACATTCTGGTGCCAGCAGGCTGCGAGCGTGCATGTTGGGTATACACGCTGAGCCACGTCGACCGCGGCCGCCGCGATTGCCTGCCTCGTGCCGCCCCATTGACGCTGAAGTCGCGACGGGTGCGTCTCCTGCGGCACTTCCCCGGCGAAACGTTTCCTTCGCTAAGCCCCGGCATCGAGCGCGGTCACAATCTGCCGCACACTTGAGCGGCCGCACGAAGAAGGATCGAACGATGGACGCCGAGAAATTGATCGCCGCGCTCGCCACCCTCTGGTCGCGGCATTCGCCCACGCTGGTCGTGCACGCTCTCGTCATCGCACTGCGAGTGGGCTGATTTGATGCATGCGGGCAGTTCTTGGCAGCACCCAAGCTAGCTAGCTCGATAGGGTCCATGAAGTTCGTCGCGATATGGGTTCACAGCGCTCCTACTCGCATCACGCGAAGCAGTTACCCCCGAGGTAATCGCCACGCCGAGGGCTCGGCGTGAAGATCAGGCCGTCAACAACGCCAGCAACCACGAGAACCACCATGACATCCTATGAACTTCTTCCCTCGGGCGTCTGCCAAATGATTGGCCTCGGCGCGATTGGCTCCTGCGTCGGCATTGGCCATCTGGCGAGCAAGTATGTCGAAGCGGCTGCACGACAACCTGACCTGATGGAGCCATTGCTCGCGAAGGTTTTCCTGATGGTCGGCGTTCTCGACGGTGCATTCCTGATCGCCTCAGGGATTGGCCTTTGGTTCGCCACGTCCAATCCTTTCCATTGACATCCGGAACCCGCAATGCAAACACTTGCGAGCCGTGCGACGAAATGCGGATCGGATGTCGCGAAGCGCGACCCTGCCGAATGGTCGAGTGCCAACATTGCTGCCCACTAGCACTCTCAGTGAGATCAAGACTATGCATGAGTTCAAGTCCTGGATGCCCAGGCAGTCGGCCAGAACTCGATTCTTTGGCCCCGAATCCGACGCGCGCGGCAGTCGCTGTGCACGTCGATGGCGCGCCGTCGCCTTGAGCGCCGCAGGTGTTCTGTGTGCCAGCAGCACGCTCGCGGCGGACGAACCGCTCCTCATCTGGCTCGCTGGAACATGGCAATGTGCCGGTCAATTCGAACCAAGCGGAAAGCCGATCGAGGCGCACGTGCGGTTCGACTGGAACGAAGCCGCAGGTGCCTTGGTGAAGCACCACGACGACCGGCCTCCGAATGCCTACCATGCCGTCGAGGTTTGGGGAACAAAAGGCCCGGGGCGGCTGGCGGCGACCATCGTCGATCGCTATGGCGGGACACGTCTGTTCGCTTCCTCCGGATGGGCGAACGAATCGCTGGTATGGACACGGGTGATCGATGCCAAACCTGTCGAACGGTTCGTCTATGTGCGCGAATCGGAAGATCGACTGAGAATAGACTGGGCGACATCCAAGGACGGTTCGGCATTCAGAGTCGGCGACACCCTGTCTTGCGAGCGACAGAAGTCGACGGCATCCTGCCCGGGCGCCGGCGCCTGCGATGAGCGAACGGGATGAGAGAAGATCCCGCCGAGCAGCATCCAGCATTGTTGCGGCGCCTGCTGCGCGCGAAGGACCGGATGGACGCCGCGTCGCACGAGGAATGGCCGGTCGAGCGCCTAGCCCAGGTCAGCGGCGTTTCCGAGGCCCACTTCGCGCGTTCATTCAAGCAGGCCTTCGGCATCCCACCGCACCGCTATCTGCTCACGCGACGCATCGAGCGGGCAATGGCACTGCTGCGCGACACCGATCTGTCGATCACCGAGATCGGGTTCAGCACGGGCTGGGAGAGCCTGGGCACCTTCGGGCGGACTTTCCGAGACATCGCCGGCGATACCCCGCGTGCGATCCGCGCGCGCGCCAGGGCAGCGCTGTCGCGGGAACTGGCCGCCGTACCGGCCTGCATCGTTCGCGCGGCGGATCGCCCCGACCTCACGACCGCAGTTTCGGAGAAGCGGCGACGGGCAATGAACGATACAAACGAGCCCGGGCAACAGGAGAACCCATGAGTCAAGGTATTGAGGTAGTCGGTTTGTACGTGAACGACCAGAACGAGGCGCTCGCGTTCTATGTCGAGAAGCTGGGCTTCCGGGTTCACACGGATGTGGGCAACGGGGACTATCGCTGGCTGACGGTGCAGCATCCCGAACAGCCATCGTTCCAACTCGGCTTGTTCGTCCCGGGGCCGCCCGCGCACGATGCCGCGACGGCGCAGACTCTGCGCGCCATGGTCGCCAAGGGCGCCATGCCGCCGCTCGTACTGACCGTTGACGACTGTCGCGCGGCCTACGACCGCCTGTCCGGCCTGGGTGTCGAGTTCACTCAGGAGCCCGTCGATCGCTACGGCAACGTGGACGCCGGTTTCCGCGATCCGTCGGGCAACGGCTGGAAGCTGATCCAGCCACGGCGCTGAAGGAGCTCGGCATGCACTGGAATCACCGCATTCGACAAGGCCACCGCTGGCTGTCCATCGCCTTCACACTGACCGTTGTAGCGAATTTCGCCGTCCGTGCACGCGGGGAGCCACCGGCTTGGCTGACCTATTCCCCGCTGCTGCCGCTGTTGCTGCTGTGGTGCAGCGGACTGTGCATGTTCGTCCTGCCCTATGCCGCCAAGTGGCGCGGCGGGCAGCCGGCAAGTGCGAGACGTGGCTCGCAAGCGGAACAGAAAGCGTGAAGGCGACTTCGCCAAGCGGCGCACAGTCGCCTTCCGCTGCCGATGAAACCCGGCACCGTCGTCGAGGTGGAGATCGACGGCATCGGCACGCTTCAAAACACCTATGCGCCAGGTTCGCCGTCGGCCTCGGCTTCGCCCCCGGGCCCAGCGTCAGGCGGGCTGGATCGCTAGCCGGCCGTGGTGCTCGGCCAGTGTCTCGCCGAGCAGGCGTGTCACCGCGTAGATCGCGTCGATGTTCGGTGTCGGGGTCTCGGTGATGCGGCCAAGTTCCACCACGGCGCCGACCAGCGCCTCGAGCTCGAGCGCCCGGCCGTGCTCCACGTCCTGCAGCATCGAGGTCTTGTGCGCGCCGATCGCTTCGGCGCCGGCGATGCGCTGTGCCAGCGATACCTTGAACACGACGCCCAACTTCTCGGCGACCGACTGGGCCTCGGTCATCATGCGCTCCACCAGCGTGCGGGTCAGCGGGAAGCGGCAGATGTCTTGCAGCGTGGCATGACTCAAGCCCGAGATCGGATTGAAGCTGAGGTTGCCCCAAAGCTTGATCCAGATCTCGGACCGTATGTCGCGCGCGACTGGCGATTTGAAGCCGGCGCGCATGAAGGTCTGCGACAACGCTTCGATGCGCTCGCTACGGCTGCCGTCCAGCTCGCCCAGCGTGAATCGGTTGCCCTCGATGATCCGCACCACGCCGGGCGCAACCAGCTCGGTGGCTGGGTAGACCACGCTGCCGATGATTCGTTCGGGCTCGATCTGCGCAGCGATGGTGCCGCCAGGGTCGACGCTGTCGAGCTGGCGGCCTTCGAAGGGCCCGGAGAGTCGGTGGAAATACCACCACGGCAAGCCGTTGATCATCGTGACGACCATGGTCTTCGGGCCGAACAGCGCGCGCAGGTCCGGCACCACGTCACGCACCTGGTGAGCCTTCAACGTGAGCAGCACCACGTCCTGCGCGCCGGCATCGTCCATGCGCTGTACTGCGCGCACCGCGCGAGCGTGCTGTTCGCTGCCGTCTTCCAGAATCAGTCGAAAGCCCTGGGCGTTGATGGCGGCCAGGTTCTGGTTGCGCGCGATGAAAGTCACGTCTTCGCCAGCCAGCGCCAGCTTTGCTCCGAGATAGCCGCCGATGGCGCCGGCGCCGACCACTGCAATCTTCATGGAACCTCCTTGTCTTTCACGACGCTTGCATTCTGCGGCGCATCGGCTTGAGAACCGCCAGCGCAAGCAACGCGGCGCCGAAATTGAGCACGCTGGCAGCGATGAACACTGCACCCCAGCCACCACGGGCCGCAAGCACGCTGGTCAGCGGCACCAGCAGCGAAGCCGTGCCTTTGGCGGTGTAGAGGAGGCCGGCGTTGGCCGTTGCATAGCGAGACCCGTAAGTGTCGCCGCAGGTCGCAGGGAAAAGGCTGTAGATCTCGCCCCAGGCGAAAAACACCAAGCCGGTCAGGACGACGAAGGCCACCGGCGTCTGGCCGTACTTGCTGAGTGCGACGATGCCCGCGCCTTCGATGAAGAAGGCGACGAACATCGTGTTCTCGCGGCCCAGCCTGTCAGAAACCCAGCCGAAGAAGGGCCGTGTGACGCCGTTGAGCAGGCGGTCGATCGACAGCGCGAAGGTGAGCGCCGGCAGCGTCATGCCGACCAGGCTCACTGGCACTTCGGCGATCTTGAAGTCCCTGGCGATCGGACCGAGCTGCGCAGTGGCCATCAGCCCCCCGGCGGCCATCATCACGAACATCAGGTACATCACCCAGAATACCGGCGTGGTGATCATCTGTGTCGGCGTGTAGTCGCGCGGGCTCACCGATGGCGTCTTCTGCCTCGTCGCTGGCCGTGCGAAGCCGGGGCCGGGTTGCCTCAGGAACCAGGCCAGGAAAAACACCACGGCGCCCTGCACGATGCCGAACTTGAGGAAGGTCGCCTCGTAGCCTTGCGCCTTGATCATTGTCGCGATCGGGATCACCGTGATGGCCGAGCCGGCGCCAAAGCCCATGGCCGTGAGGCCCGCTGCCAGGCCGCGGCGGTCCGGAAACCACTTCAACGCGTTGCCCACGCAGGTTCCGTAGATCGCACCCGCGCCGACGCCGCCGATCGCGGCCGAGACGTAGAGCAGCGGCAACGAATCGGCGCGGGAGTTGAGTACCCAGGAGATGCCGACCAGCAGCCCGCCCGCTAGCGTGACCGGCCGCGGCCCGAAACGGTCGACGAGGTAGCCTTCGATGGGAACCAGCCACGTCTCGGCAACGACGAAGATCGTGAACGCGACCTGGATCTGCTCCTTGCTCCAGCTGAACTTGTCATGGATCGGATTGACGAAGAGCGTCCACCCATACTGCAGGTTCGCGATCATCGACATGCAGATGATGCCGATCAGAAGCTGCAGCCACCGTTGGCTAGATGTCGTCGCCCCCATCGCACCTGTTGGTGCCACGCCCAAATCACTCACAGCCATGCTGCCTCTCCTCCCATCGTTGTTGAAACTTTCCGCGGCCTTCAAGACACCTCGCCTGACGCAAGCCCCGTATTGGAACTCCGGCGTGTGTCAGTACCTCTCGCGGCTCGCCAACCGGTAGTCAGGCGCCTGATGTCGTACCGGGCGCGCGAGGCTGGCGCGAACAACTCGCACGCCGTTGCGGCACGGCGCTCGGCGGTCTAGCGTGAAGACAACGAGCCGCTACGCGACAGACGATCCAAGGCGCCTAGCCCAGTCCGAGCTTTTGCGCGAGGCCTATGCGCTGGAGCTTGCCGGTCGTGCCTTTCGGGATCTCGTCCATGAACAGGATCTTCTTCGGCACCTTGTAGTCGGCTGCGCGCGTAGCGACGAACGCGGCGAGCTCGCGCTCGTTAGCGACTGCCCCCTCCCGCAGAACGACGACGGCGGCGACTTCCTCGCCGAGCTTCGCGTGCGGCATCCCGAAACAAACCACTTGTGCCACAGCCGGGTGGTCCATCAAGATCTCGTCGACCTCGCGCGGACTGATCTTCTCGCCGCCGCGGTTGATGATCTCCTTGAGCCGTCCGGTGATGCTGACATACCCCTCGCTGTCCAGCGTACCCTGGTCGCCGGTTCGAAACCAGCCGTGGGTGAAGGCGCCGGCATTGGCCTGCGGGTTGTTCTCATAGCCGGCGGTCACGTTGGGGCCGCGGATCACGATTTCGCCGATGTCGCCGGCGTCGAGCAAGTTGCCATCGTCCCCCATGATCGCCACCTCAGGTCCGGCGGCGCGGCCCACGGTGCCGGGCTTGCGAACAGCGGGCGGCAGCGGGTTGGAGGTCATCTGGTGCGCGGCTTCGGTCATCCCGTAGGCCTCGATCAGCGGGGCCCCGAACACGTCCTCGAGCTCGCGGATCACTTGCGGTGGCATCGACGAGGATGACGAGCGCATGAAGCGCAGCGGATGGCGTGCGATGACCTCCCGGTTCTTGGGCGCACGTGAGACGATGGCCTGATGCATGGTCGGCACCGCGGTGTACCAAGTGGGCTTGGCCTCGTCCATCCAGCCAAAGAACTTCAGCGCGCTGAAGCCCGGCGTGCAGAAGACTTGCGAGCCGGCCGACAGCGGCGCCAACACGCCGGCTATGAGGCCATGGATGTGAAACAGCGGCATGATATTCAGTCCGCAGTCGCCGGGAACGAATTGCAGCGTGCGCGCGATGTGAGTGGCAGAGGCAGCCAGGTTGCGCTGCGACAGCGGGACGATCTTCGGGCGCGACGTGGTGCCCGATGTGTGCAGCACCATGGAAAGGTCATCTGGCTGCGCGAACCCCGTATACCCGCCGGCTGTCGCGGATGCCTCTTGCGCAGCGGTCCGTGGCTCGCGTGCGGCGAGCGTGAAGCTCCCCGCGGGGGCATCCGGCGCCACGATCAGGTCGAGCACCGGCACGCCGAGCTTCATAGCGACCGCGATCGCGGGCGACGTGCTGGCCTGCTCGACGATCAGCGCCTTGGCGCGAAGGTCAGTCAGGTAGAACTCGAACTCGTCGGCCCGATAGGCCGGGTTCAGTGGTGCGCTCGTCGAACCACAGGCGCAGGCGACGAAGCAAGCGGCCATCTCCGGGCCATTGTTCAGCACGATGGCGACCCGATCGTTGCGGGCTATGCCCAGCGTGTTCAGGGTGGCTACCGTCTCCTCGATCAGACTGCGCAGACCCCGGAAGTCGAGCGGTGCGCGACCGGGGGCGCCGAGGGCCGGGGCCGCGTCGGCGCCGGTGGCAAGCATTTCACGAAGAGAAAGCATGGACATCGGATTGGATCCTGGAGACGGGCGGGAAGCGTGAGGGGGTATTGTGCTGGACTCGACGCGACACACCGAAGCGACGGTCGGAATGTATTTGCTGCCGTTGGCCGACGCCCGCTTCCATGAGGACTGTTCTGTCAAGCGCCGGCACTCGAGGCCGCACCTGAGGGGGACATCCGATCGAAGTGCTCACGCAGTTCGGCTGCAATCCTGATCCGAGGCAGGGCACGGTCGAGAGCTCGAGCAAGTGCTCGGGCAAGCTTCTATCCGTGCGGGACTCTGCAGTCCAACACCACGTGCTGCATGCGCGCCAGGCGCATTGCCAGCCGTACGCCAGCGACCGCATACAGGCAGCCACCTTGGCCGGCTGCGCCGAGCGATGCCGGGCACGGCCCGTGGCTTGATTCGGCGGCCGTCGGCTGGTTACTTCGCGATCAGCAGCAGCATGGATTGGGCGCACAGGCCATAGCTCGTGCCCGCGCCGCCGATCAATGTCTCGGTGCCCGCGGTGACCCAAGTGTTCGCGCCATCGTTCCAGTCACAAGTATCGGTGACGCGGTACCAGTTGGATCCGGTCGGGGGCGCGGGGAGGACGAAGTTCACGCTGCCCGAGTAGCCGTTGAACGCGATATAGAGGGAGTTCGCGTCACCGAATGAACTGCCATTGATCGTGTACGCCAGCGCGTAGTTGGACGAGTTGTTCCAGTAGCTGGAATCGGCCTGCGCGCCGCTGGGCTCCCACCAGACCACTTGGCTGCTCGTGTACCAGGTCGCCGGACGCAGCGCAGGATGAGCCTTGCGGAACGTGATGGCGCGCTGCGCGAAGTTGTTGAAGTTCGACTGGTCGGTCGTCCACGAGTAGTTGAGCCAGTTGCCGGAGGAGTCCAGGTTGTAGGCATTGTTGTTGCACTGGAGAGTGCGCAGGAATTCGTCGCCACCTTGAACCAGCGGCGTGCCGGCCGAGAGCATTTCCATCGCGAAACCGGTGCGTGCCGCGCGCCGCTGGTCCAACGCCGCGCCGCCTTGATCCCAGCTGTAGTTCGTGCTGGTGCCGCCGCTGGACGGCCCCCAAGGCCACGCCTGCGTGTTGTTCGAGCCGTTGCAGGAGTAGACGTCCTTGAGCGTCAAGCCATCGTGGACATCGATGAAATTCGTCGAGTTCCACGGCTGGCGGTTCCACTGGAACAGGTTGGACGAGCCCGTCCAGTCCTGGGCGTCCTGCCCGATCGAGATCGGCATGTTGCCGAGTTCGTTCTGCGCCTGACGCATCGTGTCGCGGAAGCTGCCGTTCCACTCGGACCAGCCCACCGGAAAACCACCCAGCTGGTACGAATTGCCGCCGATCGCCCACGGCTCCGCGTAGAGATCGAGCCCGCTTCCGCCCGCGGCCGGCCGCACGGTGAATTCGCGCAGGATCCGGTTGATGGCGACGTTGGAATCGGACGTGCTGAAGTTGTAGCCGCCGTTCGGGCAGTTGGGCGCGCCCGAGTTGTAGCTGCCGTTCAGGCAGTTGTTCGCCAGCACCGAGGCAAGGTCGAAGCGAAAGCCGTCGACGCCCATCGTGTTGGCCCAATAGGAGAGCGAGTCGACGATCAGGTTCTGCGCGACCGGGTTGTAGGTGTTGTAGTTGCCGCCCGTGCCCGTGTTGTCGTAGAAGTACTGGTTGCCGGAGGTCAGTTCGTAGTAGGTCTGGTTGTCGAGCCCGCGCCATGAGTAGATCGTCGCCGTGGTCGGGTCGTTGCTGCTCCAGGTGCCGCCTTCGGCAGTGTGGTTGTACACGACGTCCATGTACACCTTGATGCCGACGTTGTGGAATGCCTGGACCATCGCCTGGAACTCGGCCGTCGGGCCACCCGGCGCCTGGTTGTAGGCGTAGTAGCGATCCGGCGCGAAGTAGTCTTCCGTCATGTAGCCCCAGTAGTTCTGGTTGGCATCCGAATTGGGCACGACGTTGTTGGCCTGGTTCTGCGTTTCCTGCACCGGCAGGAATTCGACGGCCGTGACGCCCAGGCTTGCAAGGTAGGAGGCCTTGCCGGCCGCACCCTTGTAGGTGCCGCGGTAGGCCGCCGTGGTATTCGGATCCTGCTCGGTCAGGCCGCGAACGTTGACCTCGTAGATCACGTCGTCCTTTTGAGCGCGGGTCGGCTTGGTGCCCGTGCTTTGCGTCGACGGGGCCAGCACGATGCCCTTCGGCGCGTAGATACCGCTGTCGGTATTGCGGTTCGTGGCGCCGGAGGCGAACACGTTGCCGTTCTGGTTCTGCGTGTTCAGCGGATCCTGGCTGATCTCGCGCGCATACGGATCGAACAGCAGCTTGTTCGGATTGAAGCGATTGCCCGAGGCGTCGACGTCGGAGATGAAGCCGGTCGCGGAGCCCTTGGTCCAGCTGCTGCTGTAGGGCCAGTTGGGGCCCCAGGCGCGGTAGCCGTAGTACACGGTCCCGGTGACACCGGCGCTCTGGAGCGTGGACACGGGGACGGTGACGGCCCAGACGTTGCTGCCGGCTGGGCTCAGCGTGTAGCTGGCGGACTCCTGGACTCCATAGCCGGCGGTGTACACGTACAGCTGGACGCGGGTGGCATTGGCCGAATAGACGCGAAAGGTGATGCTCGTCTGGCCGCTGTTGTATGCGGCTCCGAGGGTCATGCTGTTGATCGCCGCTTCGGCGATTGACATGGGCGCGAACGAGCCGACGAGAAGTGCGATGGACACCGCAATCCTGGCGAAACTTTTCATGAGTGTCTCCAACGGTTCTGCTATTGAAGCGACCCGTTTCGTCACCCATTTTGAATGGGAAAAACAGAAGGCAGCCGCATTTGTGTTGGTAACTCTACTACTTATAAAAGCCCGTGAATTGCCTTGTGGCTGGATCGTTTTCCCTTAGCCGCACTGCACAAAGTCATCTCACAGACCAATGACTACAAGTTTGTAGTTATATATCCAGATGCGGAATGAAACGTAGTTAAGCTACTCCTCAGGCTGCAGGAAATCCAATACGCCGAGTCATGAAATGCTCGCGCGTAAGCGGCGCTGCCGCGCATCGTCTTGTGGCGATGTCCGATGTCTCTTCGCGAAAGCTCCGCGAAGCGGGCCCACTCGTGCGCTCCGAGCAATGGCGAGGCTGCGTGTTGCTTGTCGGCCGCCAGGCCACTAGCGGTCGATCGGGCACGATGGGTTTCGGGTTGCCCGCGCTGACACTGCGATGCGGCGTTTCGGGTGGCGTTGCTCGGCACGGCGTTTGCCGGCGTGGTCCCTTCGCTCCGCCTCGCCCTGCCGGATCGACGTCGCGGGTCGTCCGCGTCCGCGCATTGAACAGGCATCCCGGGTCGCACGTGGGCGACGTGGCTCGTTTCTGGGTAGCCTTGCTCCAAGGATTTCGTGATGCCCAAGCTCGTTCGGTTTCGATCGGCCGTCGCCCTGACCGGCTGCCTCTTTGTCGTGCTCGGGCTCGCCCTGGCTGCCGGCGGTGGCTGGCTTGCGTCGCTGGGCGGGTCGATCTTCTACGTCACTGCCGGTGTCGCATTGCTGGCGACCGGCTGGCTGTTGATCGCTCGGCGCTGCGCCGCGTTGCATGTGTTCGCTGCGTTGCTGTTCGGCACGGCGGCCTGGTCCGTGTACGACATCGGATTCGACTGGTGGCCCATGGCGGCGCGGGTAGACGTCTTCTTCATCTTCGGACTCTGGCTTCTCACCCCGTGGATCACGCATCCGCTGGCTCGTGACAATGCGCCCGGCCGCCGGAACTGGACGCTGCCACTTTGGGGTGGCATGGCGGCACTGGCTGTCGTCCTGGCTGTCGCGCTCGGCGCCGACTACCACGATATCCATGGTGTCCTCCCGGCTTCGTCCGACACCCGCCCGGTGCCCGGCGCAGCGGCAGCGGGCGCGAACACATCGGAAGTCAGCGCCCAGCCCGATGAGGACTGGCGCGACTATGGCCGCACTGAGTTCGGTCAGCGCTATTCACCTTTGCGCCAGATTACTCCAGCGAACGCTGGCAATCTCCAGGTCGCCTGGACGTTCCGAACCGGCGACCTCGTCGGCAAAGGGGACCCTGTCGAGACGACGTTCGAAGTCACCCCCATCAAGGTGCGCGATACGCTCTATCTTTGCTCCCAGCATCAGCGCCTGTTCGCGCTCGACGCGAAGACGGGACGGCTGCGCTGGTCGTACGATCCGCACGTCAATGACAATCCGACTTTCCAGCACCTGACCTGCCGCGGCGTGTCGTACCACGAGGACGCGCCCTCCGGGGGCGCCGGCGGGCCGTCGGCTTCCGGTCCGGCAGTGTCGGCGCCCTCCGCCTGCCAGCGCACGATCTTCCTACCGGTCAACGACGGCCGCATGATCGCCCTCGATGCCGACAGCGGCAAACCCTGCGACGGCTTTGGCGATCACGGGACGCTCAATCTCGAAAGCGGCATGGGCGAAAAGACGCCCGGCTTCTACGAGCCCACCTCGCCGCCGATCGTGAGCGACAAGATCCTCGTCGTCGGCGGTGCAGTCATCGACAACTACTCCACCCGGGAGCCCTCCGGCGTGATCCGCGGCTTCGACATCCACACTGGCCGATTGGTGTGGGCGTGGGACGCGGGTGCGGCGGACGAAAATGAACTCCCCTCGGCCACGCACACCTACACCAACAACTCGCCCAACTCGTGGATGACGGCGTCCTATGACGCGAAACTGGGCCTGGTCTACCTGCCGATGGGCGTGCAGACGCCCGACATCTGGGGCGGCAACCGCACGCCTCTTGCCGAGCGCTATTCGAGTGCGCTGGTAGCGCTCGACATCAACACCGGCAAGCGCATTTGGTCCTACCAGACGGTGCACCACGATTTGTGGGACATGGATCTGCCGTCGCAACCGACTCTGGTCGATCTGCAAACCGCGACAGGTGTTGTTCCCGCGATCGTCCAACCCGCGAAGACGGGCAACCTCTTCGTGCTCGATCGTCGCACGGGTGCACCCATCGTGCCCGCGCCGGAGCGGCCGGTGCCGCAGGGCGCGGCGCCGGGCGACTACGCCTCGCCTACCCAGCCGTTCTCGGCACTGACGTTCCGACCCGAAGCGAAACTGACCGGCGCGGACATGTGGGGCGCAACCGTCTTTGACCAGTTGGCCTGCCGCATCATCTTCCACCGGCTGCGCTACGAAGGCACGTTCACGCCGCCCTCGCTACAGGGCACGTTGGTGTTCCCGGGCAACCTGGGCATCTTCGAATGGGGCGGCATCGCAGTCGACCCGGCTCGCCAGATCGCCATTGCGAATCCGATGAACATTCCCTTCGTGTCGAAGTTGGTGCCGCGCGGCAAGAACAACCCTGCCGCACCGAACGATGCGCACCCCTCGGGCAGCGAGGTCGGCGTTCAACCGATGTACGGCACGCCGTACGGCGTCGAATTGACCCCGATGCTGTCGCCCATCGGGCTCCCCTGCCTGCGGCCGCCCTGGGGGTATATGGCTGGCGTCGACCTCAAATCGCACAAGATCGCGTGGATGCATCGCAACGGCACGATTCGCGACAGTTCGCCCATTCCTATCCCGATCAAGATGGGCGTGCCGACGTTGGGTGGCCCCATCACTACGGCGGGCGGGGTCGCCTTCCTGACGTCGACGATGGACTACTACATCCGGGCGTATGACGTCAGCACCGGCAAGCAGCTCTGGCAGGATCGCCTGCCCGCGGGCGGCCAGTCCACACCGATGACGTATGCAGTCGACGGGCAGCAATTCGTGGTGACTGCCGCGGGCGGCCATGGCTCCTTTGGAACCAGACCTGGAGACTACGTGATCGCCTACACCTTGCCGCGATAGCCAGATTGCGACGGGAATCGACTCCGGGCCGAACGGAAAATCCGCAACGGCGATAGACGTTGAGGCAAGCGCCCGACTCCCGGTCACCTCGGGCGAGTCGCCAATTGAGGACGCGAGGGGCGTCGCGCCGTCGGGGGCGCCTCGGCGAACGAGTCGAGCAGTCTGCAGTTGGGCGCGCCCACGCGCCGACCGGCGCTGGAAACCTGCTGTTCGTCGCAATGGCAGCGCGTACGGCAAACCGCGTTGCTAGATTTGCCGACATCAGACCGCAGAGGCCACCTCCGAAGACTGCCATGGCGCCCGTCGTTATCGTCGTCTTCGGAAGTCATGGCGGCCTGCCCTGCCGCGCCGCAGGGCACGTCGGAAAGCATATGTCCAGCTCGCCAACGTTCACTCCCGATGGTCGAACCATCACCGCCAGGCAACTTGCGCATATTTTGCTCTGTACACCGTCGACCAGATGCATCTGCAACTAGACAACCACGGCCCCAAGCACGAACAACTTGCCCGATCTCTGAGGCAGGCGATTCGCAGCGGCCAACTCCAGTCGGGCAGCAAGCTTCCATCGACTCGAATCCTGTCCGAGAACCTCGGGCTGTCGCGCAACACGGTCTTGCGTGCGTACGAGCAGCTTCGCATCGAACGACTGGGTGTCATGCGCGAGGGCTCGGGGACCTACGTCAGCGACGTGCAGTTGTCGCATGGGCCCGTTGCGCCGCCCAAGCGCGTTGAACCGCAGTCTGCGTACGCATCGCGAATCCGCGATCTTCCGCCCTTGGCGCTCGCCGGCGGAGGGCCCGGCCTCCGCTACGATCTCCAGTACGGCGCGCCGCTGATCAATACGAAGCTGGTCAGCGCGTGGAGCACGGCCTTGGCGACCGCGGCGGCGAGAACGAACACGGGCTATCCGCACCCGCAAGGATTGCCGGAGCTGCGCGAATCCATCTCCCGATTCATCGCGACCTGGCGTGGGGTCGTCGCGGACGCTCGAGACATCGTCGTCGTCAGCGGCACCCAGCAAGCCCTGTCGCTGCTGGCTCGGATACTGCTCGACGTTGGTGCCACGGCGGCCATGGAGGATCCGTACTACCAACTGGCCTCGCATTGCCTGCGCGCCCATGGCGCCGACGTGGTGGGTGTGCGCACGGACGAGGAGGGCCTGGTCGTCGCCGAGCTGCCTGGAAATGCCCGGTTGATCCATGTGACGCCATCTCATCAGTTCCCGTCCGGAAGAACCATGTCGCTGAGCCGCAGGCAGCAGCTTCTGAGATTTGCCGAAGCGCATTCGAGCTGGATATTCGAGGACGACTACGACGGCGAACTCAGCTACAGCGCCAAGCCGATTCCGGCGCTCCGATCGTTGGACGACGGTGACCGGGTTGTCTACGTCGGCAGCTTCTCGAAGATGATGTTTCCCTCGCTTCGCCTGGCCTATGTCGTCTGCCCGGCCGGCCTGCGCAAGGATCTCGTCCGCGCCAAGGCGCTGGAAGATCTGGGCTGTCCGGCGATCGAGCAGGCTGCGATGCACCTGCTGTTCAAGCGCGGCTCCTTCGACCGGCATCTCAGGGCCACGGTCGTCGAGCTCAGGCGGCGGCGTTCCGCGCTGTTTGCCGGTCTGGAGCGCTACACCGGGGGTCGAATCCAGGCAGACGATTCGCAACTCGGGATGCATGTCATCGGCTGGCTCCCCGATTTCGATCAATCGCGATTGGATCGCCTGATCGCGTCGGCACGACTGCAAGGCCTGGGGCTTCATCCCATTCATCCCTATTTCAGGGAGCCGCCACCCCGGCTGGGCTTGCTGCTCGGATTTGCCGGCCTGTTTCCGAGGCAGATAGACGCGGCAACGAAGATCCTGGGGGATTGCCTGCAAGCTCTGCCGTGAGGTCGACACGATGGCTGGACTGCCTATACAGGGCTAGGGGACGACAAGTGATACCTTCAACTTGCAAGAATGCGGTACCTTTTGGCTCCGACCCGCGCTCTAAAGTGACCGCGATGGTGCCATTCGGGACCGCCGGCCGCGGCGCGGCGCAAGTGGAAGCCCGGCCCGAGTCGCCACGGTGTGATCTGACCCACGACTGCCGCAGCCGTGCGCCTGGAGCAAGCTTCGATGTTCGCCAATGACATTCAGCGTGAACCGCCTTCTGCGCGCCTGGCCGCCACTCGCGAGGCGCGTTGGGGCGTGCCGATACGCGTGCTCTCGGTGGGTGACGATCCTCTGGTTCACGAAGGCATCCGTGCGCTGCTCGGTGCCGAGAAGGACATGGAGCTGGTCGGCGAGGTCGGAAGCGAAGAGTTCGAGTCCATCCACTTCATGAGCCTCATGCCCGCCGTGGTATTGATGGGCACCGAGCTTCCGGGCTGTGGAGGCGTCAGGGCAATCGCTCGGCTGCAGGCATTCGATCCATCCGTGCGTGTCATCGTCATTGCCTCCAGAAGCGCAGACGTACGTACTCGCAGGGCGATCGACGCCGGCGCGCACGGCTGTCTCGTGTCGTCCAACGTGCGCGCGGAACTGGCCAAGGCCATCCGCGCGGTGGCGTCGGGCCGCCGATTCATCGACGGTGATTCTGCTGTCCAGCTGATGCAAAGCAGGACAGAGGAGGATCTGAAGGCACGTGAGATCCAGGTGCTCGAACTGGTCGCCGCGGGAAAGGCGAACAAGGAGATCGCGTACGAGCTCTCCACGACCGAGGGCACCGTGAAGAACTACATCAAGAGGATCCTCGGCAAGCTGCATGCTTCCGATCGAACGCACGCAGTCGTCATCGGCATTGCGCGCGGAATCATCGAGGTTCGCGCGATTTCAGCCTGACTCTGGATCAGGGCGTGCATGCCAACGTGACGGCTTGCACCGGCCTGCCGTACGGACCGTCCGTGGCGACGGCCACCCACCGACGCGTCGCACCTGGCTCGGGCGTCGTGCGCGACGTGAACCGCAGGGTTGCCGGCTGCGCGCCGACCAGATTCCAATACATCAACTCGCGAACGACGCCGTCCTGGTGCAAGGTCGCTCCGCGGTTCTCGCCCGCGTCCACGCGCGTCTGCATGCCGTCGTCGACCACGGCCACATATCCCGACAGGTCCGCCGGCGCGCCCGCGCGCGGCGCCAGCTTCAGCTCGAGACCGGCGGCGTCCCGGGTCAACGCCATGTCGACCGTGGCGGGCGCCTTTGCCTGCAGTACCGTGGCGGGAATCTTTCTCCAGTCGGGCTCGTCGCGGCTGTCCACGATCACTTCCGGCGTATACGAGAAGCGTGCGCCGCTGGTGCTTCGAGCCGCGTTCTGGCGCCGCGTGAATTTCGCCTGGGCGAAGCGATCCTTCCAGTCGCGACTGTCCCAATAGTCCACATGGAAGGCGATGGGGACGACGTCGGCACGTCCCTTCAACGTGCTCAGCCAACGATCGGCTGGGGGACACGAGTCGCAGCCTTCGGAGGTATAGAGCTCGACGACGACCGGCACGGTCGCGCCCGATCGCGCGCTGCAAGGCGATGGTGCGGCGATGCCCGTGGTCGTGGCCAGCATGAGCGCGCCGAGGACCGCGATGATGACCCCCGCCAGCATGAGGACGCTCGGAGACGAACGTTTCGGAACTCGCATGGCCTCACGGATGCTTCAGAAAAAAAAGAGGCGGCTCACAGATGCCGCCTCTGTCAAGATCAAGATTCCTCTCGATCAACCTTTGGGGTCAGAACTTGTAGGTCGCGGAGCCGTAGACGAAACGGCCGTGCGGGTCGTAGTAGGTCGGGTCGTAGCCTGTCTGGAAGTACGTGCCGTTGGTCGTGACGACGGGCGGCTGGCGGTTGAACATGTTCTTCAGTCCAAGACGGAAGGTCAGGTTCTTCACGCCGCTGTACTCGCCCTGCAGGTCGTACGTCGCGAACGACGAGACGCGGCGGCCCGTGCTGCAGACCGCCGGCGGCGCGGCGGGCGCCGTGTAGTCGCCCGGATCGCAATCGTCGATGGCGGGCGGCGCATCCCTGTAGCTCGACTGGTAGTTCTGCGTCAGCGCCAGGCCGTAGGCGGCGTAGTTCCAGTTCACCGTCAGCGCGTGCTTCCAGCGGAAGATCATGCCGCCGTTGGTGACCGCATTGATGGCGGAGTCCGACGGATCCGTCGTCCGGCCGACGCTGTGCTGGACCGTGCCGTCGATCGTCGTCAGGTCGTATTTCTGGATCCACGTGCCGGCCAGCTCGGCGCCGAACTGGCCCGCGGGCGTTCGAAAGCCACTCCACTTCACGTCGAGGTCGACACCCGCGGTGACGACGCCGCCGCTGTTGACGTTGTTGGTGACGATGTTGGTGATGTTGCCGGAACTGTCGCGCGACACCAGCGGCTCGTACACCGGGTTGCCCGCGGCCGCCAGGTTCACGACCGTCTGCGCGTCGAGGGCGATGATCGCGTGATCGACGCGCACATGGTAGTAGTCGGCACTGGCCGACAGGCCCTTGACCGGCTCCACGATCGTGCCCAGCGAGAACTGCTTGGACTTTTCCGGCACCAGGTGCGGATTGCCGCCGACCTGCTCGTTGAACTGGCCCGGGACGCCCGTGACGGGATCGGTGAAGATGGCCGTCGTGGCGGGTGCGAGCGGCGTGTACAGCTCGGGCAGCGAAGGTTCGCGGAAGCCCGTGCCGATGGAGCCTCGGAACGCGACCTGGTCGATGGGCACGAATTTCAGGCTCAGCTTCGGGTTGGTGGAGGAGGCGCTCGGGTAGTGGTCGTTGCGGACCGACAGGTCGGCCTCGAGCATCTTCAGGAACGGGGCGTCGATCTCGCCATAGATCGAATGCGAGTTGCGCGACGCCGCGAAAGGCAGCACCGCGGCGCCGTAGCCGGAGACGTCGCCGCTCTGGTAGGCCGCGCTCGGCCTCAGGTTGAGGGCTTCCCTGCGAAACGACACGCCGGCGGCGAACGCCAACGGGCCGCCCGGCAGCTTGGCCAGGTCGTGCGTGACCTTGAGGTCGATCGCATCGGTCGTCAGCGACGACTTGATGATGTTGCCGTCGTAGTTCGTCGCCATGATCTGGGCGGCCAGCGCCGGCGACTGCTGCGCCGCGAACGGATTGAAGGCGTCGTTGCCGCTCAGCAGTTCGACCAGCTGGGTCTGGTTCTGGAAGCCGCGCTGGGTCGATTCCGACACCACGCTCTCGTTGCGGCTGTAGGCCGCGTCGTAGTCCCAGTCCTTGAGCGAACCGGTCAGCCCGGTCACGAAGTGGTACAGCGTCGAGTTGTCGGTATGGATACGGCCGCCGCCGTCCACCGCACGGTAGCTGACCGTGATCGGGCAGGGGCCGCCTGCGCAGCTCGTCAACACCTCGGGATGGTTGGAAGCCGCGATGTAGCTGGCCGGGTAGTACGGGCTCGACGGATTGATGATGATGACCGGATCGACGCCGATCTTGTGGAACAGCGGATCGGTCGCGAGGAACGACGCGCTGTACGGCGACGACTGCTCGCTGACGACGGTCTTCGAGTTCGACGCGAAGACTTCCGCGAACCACTCGTTGTTGTCGTCGATGCGGCCGTGCAGGGTGCCTGCGACGTTGACGCGCGTGACGTCCGGCGTCAACGGCACGAGCGGCGAAGGGTTGTAGCGGCAGGTGTTGTAGTTGACGTCGAACGAACTGCCGTTCGCCGAACAGTTGTTGGCCGTGCTGCTGGGGCTGGTCGGGCCCAGGATGTTGCCGATGCCGCTGCCGTCCGCGTAGATGGCCTTGCCCTGGTTCAGGGAGGTCAGGATGTTCGGGTCGAAGGTGCGGATCGCTCCGGTGGCCGTCGCGCTGCTGTCGAACAGGCCGTCGTCGCTCCACGAACGGTTCGCGTACTTGCGCTGGTAGCCCTGGATGGCCGAGTCGTGCGCGACGTCGAGCGAGAACATCGCCGCGACATGATCCGTGTCGATGTCGCCGAAGCCCGCGACCATGCCGACCTTGCCGCTCTTGCCGCCGCCGGCGGTCGTCGGCTTGCCGTAGTACGCGGTCATCTCGACGCCGTGGAAATCCTTGCGCAGGATGAAGTTGATGACGCCGGCGACGGCGTCGGAGCCGTACACGCCCGACGCCCCGTCCTTCAGGACTTCCACGCGATCGATGGCGGACAGGGGAATCGAGTTGATGTCGACGGCCGTTCCGTCGGTCGCGTAGTTCGCGATGCGGCGGCCGTTGACGAGCACCAGGGTGCGCTGCGAGCCGAGGCCACGCAGGCTGGCGGTGGCTTCGCCGTAGGTCGATTGGCCGGCGTTCTGGGCGGAGGTCATGCCTCCGGCGGTGGAGTTCGCGGAGATGTTCTGCAGCAGCTGTTCGGTATTCGTGACGCCGAGCGTCTCGATCTGTTCGCGAGTGACCACCTGCACCGGCAGGGCAGTTTCGGCATCGACTCTCTTGATCGACGAGCCCGTGATTTCGACGCGCTGCACCGTCGTATCCGGCCCTTGCGTCGGTGCCTGCGCCAGCACCAGGGAAGGGGTCATCGAAGCAAGGGAACCCAGTGCAGCGAGGATGCAATAGCAGAGTGTGGTTCTCTGAAAGGCAGTTGTTGTCTTCATTGGATGGTGGTGTGTGAGTGAACTGGTTTCGGTGACTCGTGACGACCGTCTGCCAGTGAATGGCCTGGATCGGGCCGGTACTTGCGCCGATTTCGCCCCGATCGGCGAACGACGAACTGCCCCACATGCATCCCGGGGAGCTGGCTCGTCCTTCGCTGCCGGGAAGCCGCCCAACCCCAGCATCCCGCCAGGAAATGAGGCGCTGTGTCGTTGGGCGCAATCAGCGCAGCGAACCCAATTTATCGAGCGGACTCGACTGCGAGAAGTCTCGGAGGAGAGGTGCCGCAAGTCTCTTTAGGCATCGTCGGCCCGCGGCGTCCCGCCTCAGGCACGCACGTCGACCACGACCTTGCCTCGCGATTGGCCGCTGGCCACCAGCTCGTGCGCCTCCAGCGCGCTGTCCAGCGTGTAGCGGCGTTCGTCCATCAGCGGCACCAGCAGGCCGCTCTCGGCGAGCCTGGCGGCCTCCTCGAGGATCTCGCCATGGCGCGCGCGGCCGCGGCCGGTCAGCATCGGCAGCAGCGTGAACACGCCCGAGTAGGTGGCGGCGCGGAACGACAGAGGCGCCAGCGCATGCGTGCCCCAGCCCAGCGCGCTCACCACATGCCCGTGATACGTCCGTGCCGCACGGAACGAGGCGTCCAGCACCGCGCCGCCGACGGTGTCGTAGATCACGTCGAAGCCTTCGCCGCCGGTGTGCCGCGTCACGTAGTCCTCGACGGTCGAGGTGCGATCGATGGGCGTCGCACCGAAGCGCCGCGCGATCTCGAATTGTTCCGGAGACACGGTGGCGAAGACCTCGGCGCCCAGCGCCCTGGCGATCTGCACCGCGACGTGGCCGACGCCGCCGGCGCCTCCGTGCACGAGCACCTTCTGTCCCGCGCGCGTCTTCGCGCGGTCGACCAGGCCTTCCCACGCGGTGATGACGATCAGCGGCAGCGCCGCGGCCTCGCGCATCGACAGGTTCGCGGGCTTGTGGGCGAGCAGGTCGGCATCGACCGCGGCGAACTGCGCCAGAGAGCCCTGCAGGCCGCCGACGCCGCCGGTCAGCCCGTACACCTCGTCGCCGACACGAAAGCGCTCGACGCCCGCCCCCACCGCGCGCACCACGCCGGCCAGGTCCATGCCCAGCACGGCGGGCAGCGGATGCTTCGCATGCGCCGCGGCGCCGGCGCGGATCTTGGTGTCGAGCGGGTTGACGCCGCTGGCGGCGATCTCCACGAGCACCTGGCCCTGGGCCGGCACCGGACGCGGGATCTGGCGCGAGACGAACGGCGCGGCTACCGTCTCCAGAACGAGGGCGCGCATCGACGACGAGGAAGCGAGGGTGGACATGACGAGTTCCTTTGAATGGGGTGACTCCATTCTTTGCTCTTCACGATTGCATGTAAATTAACAGTCAAGCATGATGTTCATGCACTTTTGTTGAGGCCTGCATGGAATGGAGCGATGTCCGGATCTTTCTCGCGATCGCACGCGCGCGCTCGCTCAACGGCGCTGGCCGCCTCACCGGACAAAGCCAGCCGACGATGGGCCGTCGCCTCAAGGCGCTCGAGCGCAGCGTGGGCAACGCGCTGTTCCAGCGCGGCGCCGAGGGCTTCGTGTTGACCGACGAAGGCGCGCTGCTGCTCGCGCACGCCGAGCGCATGGAAGAAGAGTCGCTCGCCTTCGAGCGCGAACTCGCGGGCCAGGCGCAGGAGCTCGACGGCCAGCTGCGGGTCTCGTCGTCGGACTGGTTCGGCGTGCACATGCTCGCGCCGGTGTTCGCCGAGTTCGTCAAGGCGCACTCCCGCGTCACGGTCGAGCTGGTCACCGACGCGCGGCTGCTCAACCTCGCGCGCCGCGAGGCCGATCTCGCGTTCCGCATCCAGCCCTTCGCCGAGCCGGACGTGATCCAGCGCCGGCTGATGACGGTGCCCTACGGCCTCTACACGGCCAAGGGGCGCACGCGGCCGATCGCCAAGGACGGCAGCGGCTGCGCGCTGATCACGCTGGACGCGGCCTACCGCGACTTCCCCGATGCGCTCTGGCTCAAGCAGACGCTGCCCCAGGCCCGCATCGCGTTCACCAGCAACAGCCGCGAGGCGCAGGCGCGCATGTGCGTCGAGGGCGCGGGCCTGGCGGTGCTGCCTCGGCCGCTGGGCGACGCCATCGCCGGCCTGCGGCGCGTGAAGCTGGACGCCACGCCGCCAGGCCGCGACGTGTGGGTCGGTTTCCACCGCGACCTGCGCCAGCTGCGACGCCTGCGAGCGCTGGTCGACTTGTGCGTCGAGCGGCTGGCGCGCTAGGGCTCAGCTCTTCGACAGGGCGCGCTGCACCGACATGGTCGTCGGCATCATGTTGGCATTGGCGTTGTGCGTCACCCAGAGCGAGCCCGCGACGATGATCGCGATCAGCAGCGCGGTGCAGACGAAGATGCCCGTGTTGGAACGCTGGTCGGGCGCCGAGCCCAGGTGCAGGAAGAACACGAGTTGCACCAGCAACTGGACCACGCAAAGCAGGACGAGCACGCCCATCACGGTGCCGCGCGGCAGCAGTCCGGTCGTCACCGCACCGAAGGAGGCCAGCGTCAACACGATGCAGGCGATGAATCCGATCACGTAGCCTCTGAGGTTGCCGTGATGGAACGTGCGCGACGGCGCGTGGAGCTGGACCGGTTTCATGCGAAGCCTCGAAGATAGACGAAGGTGAAGACGCAGATCCAGACCAGGTCGAGGAAGTGCCAGAACAGGCTGAGGCACGCCAGGCGGCGACGCGTGATGCGGTCCAGGCCGAAGCGCGTCACCTGATGGATCATCAGCCCGATCCACAGCAGCCCGCACGTCACGTGCAGGCCGTGCGTGCCCACCAGGACGAAGTACGCGGACAGGAAGGCGCTGGTGCCCGGCCCGGCGCCCTCGTGGATCAGATTCGCGAACTCGTGGATCTCCATGACGATGAAGCCGGCCCCGAGCAGCAGCGTCACCGCGAGCCAGGCGACGAGTCGGCCCTGGCGGCCGGCCTGCATGTCCAGCATCGCCAGTCCGAAGGTGAAGCTGCTCACCAGCAGCAGCGCCGTCTCGCCCAGCACGAACGGCAGCTCGAACAGCCGGCTTCCCGACGGGCCGCCGGCGGTCGCGTCCATCAGCACGCCGAAGGTCGCGAACAGCACGCAGAAGATGAGGCAGTCGCTCATCAGGTAGATCCAGAAGCCCAGCGTCGTGCGCGGGCCGCTGTCGTCGGAATGGCCGCCGTGGGCGACGACCGAGAGTGCTGCCTGGCTCATCACGCCACCTCCGCCAGTTGCGCGCGGCGCGCGTTCTCGAGGCGTTCGACTTCCGCCGCCGGCACCCACCAGTCGACGTCGCGGTCGTAGGTGCGCGCGATGAAGGTGGCGATGACGCCGACCAGCGAGACGGCGGCCAGCCACCAGATGTGCCACACCAGCGCGAAGCACAGCACGGTGCCGAACGCCGAGACGACGACCCCGGCGGCGGTGTTGCGCGGCATGTGGATGTCCTCGTACTTGTGCGGACGCACGGCGTCGCGGCCGCGCTGCTTGTCGTCCCAGTGCTGCTCCAGCGACGTGATGCGCGGCACGTGCGCGAAGTTGTAGAACGGCGCCGGCGACGCCGTCGACCATTCGAGGCTGCGCGCGTCCCACGGGTCGCCCGTGAGGTCGCGGTTCCCGGCGCGGTCGCGCACGCTCACGTACAGCTGCACGAACAGCGCGCCGATGCCGCAGGCGATGACCAGCGCGCCCACCAGCGCCACGATCAGCCACGGCTGCCAGGCCGGCTCGGCGTAGTGGTTCATGCGCCGCGTCATGCCCATGAAGCCCAGTACGTACAGGGGTATGAACGCCAGGTTGAAGCCGACGATCCAGCACCAGAACGACACCTTGCCCCAGAACTCGTTGAGCGTGAAGCCGAACACCTTGGGGAACCAGAAGCTCATGCCGGCGAGGCAGCCGAACAGCACGCCGCCGATGATCACGTTGTGGAAGTGCGCGACCAGGAACAGGCTGTTGTGCAGCACGAAGTCGGCGCCCGGCACTGCCAGCAGCACGCCGGTCATGCCGCCGACGGCGAACGTCACCATGAAGCCGATCGTCCACAGCGTGGCCGAGTGGTAGCGGATGCGGCCGCGGAACATCGTGAACAGCCAGTTGAACAGCTTCACGCCGGTGGGGATCGAGATGATCGTCGTCATGATCCCGAAGAACGCGTTGACGTTCGCGCCCGAGCCCATCGTGAAGAAGTGGTGCAGCCAGACGAAGAACGACAGCACGCCGATCGACGACGTCGCCCACACCATCGACTTGTAGCCGAACAGCGGCTTGCCCGAGAACGTGGCGATGATCTCGGAGAACGCGCCGAAGCACGGCAGGATCAGGATGTAGACCTCCGGATGGCCCCAGATCCAGATCAGGTTGATGTACATCATGGCGTTGCCGCCCAGCTCGTTGGTGAAGAAGTGCATGCCGAGGTAGCGGTCGGCGGCGAGCAGCGCGAGCGTGGCGGTCAGCACCGGGAACACGGCGACGATCAGGATGTTGGTGATCAGCGCCGTCCAGGTGAACACGGGCATCTTCATCAGGTTCATGCCCGGCGCGCGCATGCGCAGGATCGTGACGATGAAGTTGATGCCGGTGAGCGTGGTGCCCAGGCCCGATATCTGCAGCGACCAGATGTAGTAGTCGACGCCGACCGTCGGGCTGTAGCCGAGCTCCGACAGCGGCGGGTACGCGACCCAGCCGGTGGCCGCGAAGTCGCCGACGAACATCGACATCATCACCAGCACGGCGCCGGCCGCGGCCAGCCAGAAGCTCAGCGAGTTCACGAACGGGAATGCGACGTCGCGGGCGCCGATCTGCAGCGGCACGACCACGTTCATCAGGCCGAGGATGAACGGCGTGGCGACGAAGAAGATCATGATCACGCCGTGCGCCGTGAAGACCTGGTCGTAGTGATGCGGCGGCAGGTAGCCCGCGGCGCCGTTGGCGGCGATCGCCTGCTGCGCGCGCATCATCAGCGCGTCGATGAAGCCGCGCAGCAGCATCACCAGCGCCATCACGATGTACATCACGCCGATGCGCTTGTGGTCGACGGAGGTGAACCATTCCTTCCAGAGGTACGTCCACTTGCCGGCGCGCGTGACCGCGGCCAGCAGCGCGGCGCCGCCCAGCATGACGACCAGCAGCGTGCCCATGATGATGGGCTCGTGCCAGGGGACCGCGTTGAGGTCGAGCTTTCCGAACACGATGGCTACTCCTTGCGCGGCGACGTCGTCGCCTGCGCGATGACCGGCGGCTTGCAGATGTCGGCGGCGCCGGGCTGGCGCATGAATCGCCCGACGACGTCGTCGAAGAGATCCGGCTCGACGCTGGCGTAGGCGGTCGGAACGACGTGCGTCCCGGGCTGGCTCACGCTGCGGTACCGCGCCGCGTCCATGGCTTGCGGTGCCTGCCTGGCCTTGCGCACCCACGCGTCGAAATCGGCGGACGACATCGCCTTGGTGTCGAAGTGCATGTCCGAGAAGCCTTCGCCGCTGAACGCCGCCGACTCGCCGCGATACGTCCCGGGGGCATCCGCAATCAGGTGCAGCTGCGTGCGCATGCCGGCCATCGCGTAGACCTGGCTGCCCAGGCGCGGGATGAAGAACGAGTTCATCAGCGACTCGGCCGTCAACTCGAAGTCGACCGGCGTGCCCACCGGGATCGCGAGCTCGTTGACGCTGGCCACGCCGTAGTCCGGATAGATGAACAGCCACTTCCAGTTCAGCGCGACCACCTGCACGCGCACCGGCTTGACGGAAGCCTCGAGCGGGCGGTACGGGTCGAGCGTCGCAGTCGTGCGCCAGATCAGCACGCCCAGGATCGCGACGATCACGCAGGGCACCGCCCACACGACGACCTCGATGCGCGTGGAGTGCGCCCAGGTGGGCGCATACACGGCACGCGGATTGGAAGCGCGATAGCGCCAGGCGAACCACAGCGTCAGCGCGATCACGGGCAAGACGACCAGCAGCATCAGGCCCAGCGCGACCAGGATCAGCGTCTTCTCCTGCGCGCCGACCGCACCCCGGGGCTGCAGCAGATCCATCGAGCAGCCGCCCAGCGCCGTCGACATGACAAGGGCCGCGAGCCCAGCCGCGATGCGGGCGCCTCGTGCGACAAATGGCCGTGTGCCGCAGTGCGGCGCGTCGTCCTGGGAGAGAGCATTCATGTTTCGCATTCCTCGCGCACCCGGATGAGTGGCTCGTCGAGCACGAGGGCCGCCGGCGCCCGCGACTCGCGAGCATCAGGCTTTGTATGTATGGCCTTGCGTGCTAATGTCGACAGGCTAGAGCCATACATCATCCATACATCGATCCGGCATCACCATGCAAGACAGCGCTGAAACCCAAGCGTGGATACGACCGCTGAAGGAAGGCTCGGGGCCGCGCTATCTGCAGATCGCCGCGCTGATCGAGGCAGGCATCGCCGACGGGCATCTCGATGCGGGCGACCGCCTTCCGCCGCAGCGCAGCCTGGCCGCGGCCTTGAAGGTCGACCTGACCACCGTCACCCGCGCCTACGACGAAGCGCGGCGGCGCAATCTTCTCGAAGGACGCGGCGCGGCCGGCACCTTCGTGGCCGCGCCCCAGGCCGACCTGTTGCGCATGGTCGACCTGAGCATGAACATCCCGCCGCCGCCGTCCGAGGTGGATCTCGGGGCATCGCTGCGCGACGGCCTGGCGCAAGTGATGCTTCGAACCGACGCCAACCAGCTGATGACCTACCACCTCGGGGGCGGCAGCGAGGCCGACAGGCTGGCCGCGACGCAGTGGTTGCTGCCGGCGCTGGGACCGGTGCAACCGAGCTTGCTGACGACGGCACCGGGCGCCCAGTCGGCGCTCGCCGGCCTGATGCTTTCGCTGACCCGGCCCGATGGCATGCTCCTCGCCGAAGCCGTCATCTATCCGGGCCTGCGTTCGGCCGCCCGGTCGTTCGGCCGTCGAGTCGAAGCGGTTGCCGTCGACGAACTGGGCATGCGCCCGGACGCGCTGGAGGCGGCGCTTCGCAAGACCGAGGCGCGCGTGATCTACCTGAATCCGACCATCCAGAATCCGACCACGGTCACCATGCCGGAGGCGAGGCGTCGCGAGATCCTTGCCGTCGCGGCCCGGTTCGATGCGTCGATCATCGAGGACGACCCGTACTGGCTGCTGGAGCACGACGCGCCAACGCCGCTGGCCCGCCTGGCGCCGGAGCGCGTGCACTACGTCTCGACGCTGTCGAAGTGCCTGTCCCCCGGGCTGCGAACGGCCTTCGTCGTGTCACCCGACGCGCAGCACCAGAAGCGTTTCCTCAACGCCTTGCGCGCGTTCTCGCCCATGCGCACGCCGTTGGCCGCGGCACTGGTGACGCAATGGATCCGCGACGGCTCCGCGGCGGGACTGCTGGCCGGCGTGCGGGCGGAGGCGCGGGAACGGCAGCGCATCGCAGGGCAGGTCCTCGGCATTCCGACCCTCGGCCGCCACGAGTCGCGCCATGGCATCCATATCTGGCACGCGCTGCCGAGCTACTGGCTCGCCGATGAACTGGCGGCCGCCGCTCGCCTCGAGGGCCTGGCCGTCACGCCGTCGACCGCCTTCGTCGCCGGCGATGCCGGCACCCCCAACGCCATCCGCATCTGCCTGGGCGAGGGCAACGACCGCATGCGCCTTTCCGGCGCGCTGAAGCGGCTCTCCAGGCTGTTGGCGCGCGTGCCGCAGGACGCCCGGCTGGACGTGATCTAGCGGCGACGGGCGGGCGCGCGCGTGCGCCTCACCCGTGCAGATCGATGATCCCTCGGCGCAGCGCCAGCGTCACCGCGTGCGTCCGGTCGCTCGCGCCGAGCTTGTGGAGGATGGCCTTCATGTGCGCCTTCACGGTGTCCTCGGTCACGTTGAGCGTCAGCCCGACGCGCTTGTTCGAGCTGCCGAGCGCGACCAGCCGCAACACCTCGACCTCGCGCGCCGACAAGCCGTTGTCGTTCATGCGCTCGGCCAGGTCCAGCGCGATCTCCACCGGCACCGAGCGCTTGCCGGAACCCACGCTGCGTATCGTGTCCACCAGTTCGCGCCGCAGCATGCTCTTGAGCAGGTAGCCCGCGGCGCCGGCCTCCAGCGCGCGGCGCGCCTGCACGTCGCCCTTGTAGGTGGTGAGCACGACGATGCGCGCCTCGGGCCAGGCCTGGCGGATCGCGATCGTCGCGTCGATGCCGTTCATCAGCGGCATCTGGATGTCCATCAGCGTGATGTCGGGGCGCAGCGACAGGCACAGGTCGACCGCCTCGATGCCGTTGGCGGCTTCGGCGACGAGCTCCATGTCGGGCTGGCCCTCGATGACGCTGGCGATCCCGTCGCGCAGCAACGGGTGGTCGTCGACGGCGAGGAGGCGGATCGTACGGTGCGGGGTATCTTCGTTCGTCATGTTCGTTCCTGGTCCAGCGAGGCGGCGTTGAACACCAGCCCGAGCCAGCCGCGGCGCGCGCGGCTGCGCAGGCGCAGCTCCAGGCGGATCTGCGTGCCCTCGCCTTCGGCGCTCGTCAGCGTGAAGCGGGCGCCGATCGAGCGCGCGCGTTCGCGCATGCCCGCGAGGCCCCAGTGGCCGGCGCGGCCGGCGGCGTATTCGCGCAGCGCCGCCATGCCGCGACCGTCGTCGCGCACCTCGAGCACCAGGCGCGCGGGCGTCTGCTGCACGACCAGCTGCACCGCCGCGGCGCGCGCGTGCCGCGCCGCGTTCAGCAGCGCCTCGCGGCCGATGTGCTCCGCCTCGTGGCGCACGCGGCCCGGCAGCGGCTCGCCCTCGCCGCGCAGCGCGGCGGAGAACTCGTGTCCATGCTCGGCAGCCAGCTCCTCGCCGAAGCGCGCGAGCGCCTCGCCAAGGGTGGCGCCGCCACCGACCGGGGCGCGCAGTTCGTTGACGCGGTCGCGGCCCTCCGTCAGCACCTCTTCGGCACGATCGAGCGAGCGCTCCAGCGCGAGCCGCGACGGGTCGTCAGGCGGCATGCGGTCGACGCCCGACTGGAAGCGCAGGATCAGGCCCTGCACGCTTTGCAGCAGCGTGTCGTGCAGCTCGCGCGCGATGCGTTCGCGCTCGATCAGCATCGCCTCGTGGCGGTCGGCGTAGCGCTCGGCGAGCCGGCGCAGGCGCCAGCGCATCAGCGTCCAGGCGAGCAGCCCGGCGATCGGCACCCACATCAGCCGGAACCACCAGGTCTGGTGGAACGCGGGCGGCACCGAGAACTCGAGCAGCGCGGGCTGCGCGCTCCAGACGCCGTCCTCGTTGCGCGCGAGCACGCGGAACGCGTAGCGGCCCGGCGACAGGTTCGTGTAGTGCACGCTGCGGCGCGTATCCACGTCCTGCCAGTTCGCGTCCACGCCGTCGAGGCGCACGCGGAACTTCACGCGTTCGGGCTGCGCGAGCGCGACCGCGGTGTAGCGCAGGTCGACGCTGCGCGTGCCCACCGGCAGCGTCGGCGCCTGCAGCGGCCAGGCCTGCCCCGCGACCTCCAGCGCGAGGATGCGCGCGGGTGGCGGCACGAGGTTGCGGCGGATGTGGCGCGGGTCGATCCAGACGACGCTGTTGTTGGTGGAGAACCAGAGCACGCCGTCGTCGGCGACCACCGCGGTCGGCACGGGCCGCAGCTGCGCCGGCGCGCCGTCCAGGCCGTCGTGATAGTCCAGCCGCTCGGCCGCGACCAGGTGCGACGGATCCTGCAGCGCCTGCGCGACCTCGCCCGACGGCAGCCGGAAGATACCCAATGCCGTATTCAGCCAGACGTCGCCGAACGCGTCGACCACGATGCCCGAGACCCCGGCGAGCGCCTCGCTGCCGTCGATGCGGATCGGGTGGATGCGGCCGTCCTGCACCAGCGCGACGCCGAGTTCGCCGCCCAGCCACATCCGCGCGCCCTGCGCGCACAGGCTCAGCAGGCTGCCCACGTGCAGGCCCTGGGCCGGCCCCCACGAGCTCTGCGCGCCGCGCTCGTCCAGCATCACCAGGCGGTCGAACGCGTAGCCGAGCCAGAGCCGGCCTTGCGGGTCGCGCGCCATCGCGAGCGGGTTGGCGTCGGGGCCGCCGCGCGGCTCGGCGATCGCATGCCAGCCGTTCGCCGGCGGCGCGTCCTGCTCCCATTGCCCGTGGCGCAGGATCGCCATGCGCACGCGTCCGCCGCCGAGATCGACGATCGCCTGCACCGGCGTGCCCGACAGGGCCTGCGGCAGCGCGACCCGCTCGGCGGCATCGTCGGCGATGCGCCAGACGCCGCGGGCGCCGGCCATCCAGACCGCGCCGCGGCTGTCACGCAGCACGCTGGTGATGCGCGGGCCGACGCCGGGCAGGCGGCGCTCGTCGCGCCCCAGGCGCGCCGGCTCGACGTCGGTGCTGCCGACCCACACGCCCTCGCCGGGCGCGGCGGCCAGCGACGGCGACATCAGGTCGGCAGGCAGCGCCGCGCGCGTGAGCTTGTTGGCGCGGAAGCGGTCGAGTCCGCCGCCCGTGCTCATCCAGATGTCGCCCTCGCGGTCCTCGAGGACGGCCAGCACGTCGTCGCCGCTGAGGCCGTCGGCGCGCGTGAAGCGCTGCGACGGCGGCACCTGTGGATCGCCGCCGGGGCCGAGCGCCGGCAGGTGGTCAGGGTCGACGAGCCGCGTGATGCCGCCCAGGCTCGCGACCCACAGCGCGCCGTCGCGATCGAACAGCAGCGCGCCGACGTGGCCCGGTCCCGGCACGGGCGCCTGCAACGGCGGCGGGCCGTCGGTGTCGGGCAACGGCCACAGGCCTTGCGTGCCGTTGGATTCCCAGACGCGCCCGTCCTGCCGCTCGGCGAGCCACGCGAAGCTGATCGACCGCGTCGAGCGCTCGAAGTGCGCGGCGCCGCGCGCCAGCCGCCAGGTGCCGCCCTCGGCCGCGGCCCACACGGTGCCCGCGCGATCGGTGTGCAGCGCGTAGGTCGCGCCGGCCGGATAGCCGACCGCCTCCGGCGGCGTGCTCCAGCGCTGGCCGTCGAAGCGGGCGATGCCGGTCGTCGTGCCGATCCAAGGACGCCCTTGCGGGTCGATGGTGACCGCGGTGACCGTGCCCGACGGCAGCCCGTCGGCGCGTCCGAAATGACGCAGCTGTCCGCCGTTCCACCAGCCGACGCCGCCGAAGCGATAGCCGATCCACAAGCCGTTGCCCGGTTGCGCGAACAGCGTCGAGACGCTGCCGGTCGGCCCGCTCTGCCCGCTCGGCGGCTGGAAGCGCTCGAACTGCAGGCCGTCGAAGCGGAACAGGCCGGTCGGGCTGCCCAGCCACAGCGTGCCGTCGTCGGTCTGCGCGAGCGACTCGACCTGCGCCGGCGCGCCGTCGCGCGTCGACCACGCAGTGTGGTGCAGCTGCTCCAGCGTCAGCGAGCGATCGAGTGCGAGCGCCGGCGCGCCCGCGAATGCCCAGGCGCAAAGCAGCCACGCGAACGACGACAGGGGACGGCAATGCGCGAGGACGGCAGGCATCGAGAGAGGCAATCGGGCGCGCGAGACGCCGCGGCGCGGCGTCTTCGGAATCCGTCGCGCGATTGTGCCCGCGCACCGCGCAAAAGAGGCCTGAATCGACCCGGGTTACCCGAAAGAGGAACCCGAGTTTCACTCGGAATACCAGTTTGTCCGCGGGCATGCGGTGCCTAGACTGACAGCGATCCGAAACACATCGTCGGACGTCGTCGTTACCCACCAGAAACCCGGAGAGAGCCATGAAAGAAATGAATTCGTCGCGGCGTTCGTTCGCGCGCCCGCTGTCGCTGCTGACCACGCCGTTGACGGCCATGGCCATGGCGTTGGCCACGCTGTCCGCGCACGCCGCGGCGGTCGCGCCACGTGACCTGGGGGTCGTCGCGCCGTCGACGGCCGTGTCCGCCGTCGTGTGGATCAAGGGCAGCAACGACGCCGCGTTCGACGCCGCCACGGCCGCGCTGGGCGACTCGTCGTCCGCGTCGTACCACCAGTGGCTGCTGGACGCCGACATCGCCGCCTACGCCCCATCGGCGCAGGATCTCGCGGCCGCGCGCGCGTCGCTCACCGCGCTCGGGCTGAGCGTCGACAAGGTGTATGACGGCGGCACCTTCATCCGCGTCTCGGGCAGCGCCGCGCAGCTGCAGGCGGCGTTCGGCACCACGATCCACGCGCTGCAATCGGCCACCGGCCGCACGCTGCTCAAGGCGAGCACGGTGCCGAGCTACAAGGGCGCGCACGCGGAGCTCGTGGGCGGCGTCTCGGGCCTGACCGGCACGTCGACCAGGCCCTTCCTCGTGCGCCAGATGGATCTGTCGACCGGCCTCGCCGCGCCGGGCATCGTGCCGCAGGCCGGCACCGATCCGCTCGCGGCCTTCACCTCGAAATGCTTCGGGCCGGACGTGTCGGAGACGATGTCGGGCTTCGGCGGCACGCTGGGCGGCCCGTTCGGCGAGGTGGTCTCCACGGCCACCGGCCCGAGCTACCTCGATCCGACCACGACCACCAATCGCGCCGCCTGCGGCTACACCGCGCGCCAGCTCGTGCAGCACTACGGCGTCGACGAGGCGCAGGCGCTCGGCCTGAAGGGCAAGGGCCAGACCATCGTCATCGTCGATGCCTACGGCTCGCCGACGGCGCTCGCGGACCTGAACACCTTCTCGCAGGCGATGGGCCTGCCGGCCGCGACCGCCAAGAACTTCCAGGTCGTCTATCCGGACGGCGCGCCGGCGACCACCGACCCCGACTGGGCGCTCGAGACCACGCTCGACATCGAATGGGCGCACGCGTTCGCGCCCGAGGCGAAGATCGTGCTGGTGGTCGCACCGAGCGAAGACAACGCGGAGCTCGCATACGGTGTGGAGTATGCGGCCGACCATCACCTGGGCAACGTGATCTCCAACAGCTGGGGTATCGCCGAGGCCCAGGCCGACAAGCCGACCGCGCAGATGTTCAACCACGTGTTCAAGCACGCGGCCGCGCGCGGCGTGGCGGTGAACGTCGCGACGGGCGACAGCGGCGACAACGGCGTCGGCACGCCGCTCGGCGCCGCCGGCATCCCGGCGGACTCGCCGTACGCGACCGCGGTCGGCGGCACCAGCATCGACATCCCGAGCGACAACGGCGCGGTCGAGGCCGCCTGGGGCATCTCGCTGACGCAGTTCGGCAACCGCATCCGTCCCTCGGCGGCGCCGCAGATGCAGGGCTTCCTGCAAGGCAGCGGCGGCGGCGAGAGCGTGTTCCTGAAGAAGCCGGCTTGGCAACGCAAGCTGCCCGGCACGGGACGCCAGTTGCCGGACATCTCGGCGATCGCCGATCCGCAGACCGGTGCCATCATGGTCGAGACGGATCCGAACACCGGCGTGCCGACCTGGTTCACCGTCGGCGGCACCAGCCTGGCCACGCCCATCTTCTCGGCCATCTGGGCACTGGCCGACGAGGCGGCCGGCGAATCGCTGGGACAGGCCGCGCCCGTCGTCGCCGCGCTGCCGCCGTTCGCGATCCGCGACGTGCTGCCGATCAAGGCGACGAAGCACAACACGAGCGCGTCCATCACGTTCCGCGCCGGCACCCCGACGACGTACGACCCGGCGCAACTGTTCGGCCTGCCCGCATCGCAGACGACGGGCTTCCTCGGCGCGCTGGTCTTCGTCGGCATGGTGCCGTTCACCGGCTGGAACGACGTCGGCTTCGGCCTCGATTCGTCGCTCGCGGCGGCGCCCGGCTGGGACAACGCGACCGGCTACGGCGTGCCCAACGGCCTGCTGTTCATCGAGTCGGCGCAAGTGTTCGCGCGGGGCCGCTGAGCGCGTGCGCCGGGGCGTGGGAGCGCCCCGGAGGCACGCCGGCCAGGGTGCGCTGGAAACGCGCGGGCGGGGCACCGTCCGCGCGGCTTCCGCTTCTTCGAAGCAGCGCCTATCCGCTTTTTCTCTCTTCGGTTCGAATGGCCGGGACCCGATCCATCCGGGCGTCTCGCGCGCCACGGTGTACAACGATGCCAAGTGACGCGCAGTTCCTCCCGACATGACCGCCGACAACATGAGCAAGCTCCCCACCTACGACGATGTCGTGGCCGCCGCCGGCCGCATCCAGGGCCACGCGCACAGGACGCCCGTCCTGACGTCGACCACCGTCAACGAGGCCCTCGGCGCCGAGGTCTTCTTCAAGTGCGAGAACCTGCAGCGCATGGGCGCCTTCAAGTTCCGCGGCGCGTTCAACGCGTTGTCGAAGTTCACGCCCGACCAGCGCCAGGCCGGCGTGGTCGCGTTCTCGTCCGGCAACCATGCCCAGGCGATCGCGCTGTCCGCGCGGCTGCTGGGCATCCCGGCCACGATCGTGATGCCGCACGACGCGCCCGCGGCCAAGGTCGCGGCCACCAAGGGCTACGGCGGCCACGTCGTGATCTACGACCGCTACAAGGAGGATCGCGAGCAGATCGGCCGCGACCTGGCGGCCCGGCACGGCCTGACGCTGATCCCGCCTTACGACCACGCGGACGTGCTGAGCGGCCAGGGGACGGCCGCCAAGGAACTGTTCGAGGAGGTCGGCCCGCTGGACGCGTTCTTCGTCCCGCTGGGCGGCGGAGGCCTGCTGTCCGGCTCGGCGCTGAGCACGCGCGCGCTGTCGCCGGACTGCCAGCTGTTCGGCGTCGAGCCCGAGGCCGGCAACGACGGGCAGCGCTCGTTGCGCAGCGGCAGCATCGTCCACATCGACACGCCCCGGACCATCGCGGACGGCGCGCAGACCCAGCACCTGGGCGACATCACCTTCGCCATCATCCAGCGCGACGTCGACGACATCCTGACGGCCACCGACGCCGAACTGGTGGACTGCATGGGCTTCCTGGCCACCCGCATGAAGATCTATGTCGAGCCGACCGGCGCCCTGGGCTTCGCCGCTGCGCGCCAGCGCGCGGCGGATTTCAAGGGCAGGCGCATCGGCGTGCTGGTCAGCGGCGGCAACGTCGACCTGGCCCGATTCGCGAGCCTCGTCGGCGCCGGCTGATGCGCTACGGCCCCCATCTTCAGGCCGCTCAGCGACCGAGGTTCTTGAGGCGAGCCGGCTCGAAGACGCGCGCCGCCGCCCGAGCAGCGCGTGCAGCTCGGTGCTCGATGCTGGCCCGATGGCCAGCAACGTACCCTGCGGCCCGGGGATCAATGCCCGCCGACGTAGACGAACTTGAACAGGAACACGGCCGCGATGAGCCACGACATCGGGTGCACCGTGCGCCACTGTCCCGTGCACAGCTTCAGCACCGCGTAGGTGATGAAGCCGAAGGCCAGGCCGTTGGCGATCGAGTACGTCAGCGGCATCGCGAGCGCGGCGACGACGGCAGGCACGGCGTCGGTGGTCTCGTCCCAGTCCAGCTCGGTCAGATCGCGCAGCATCAGGCTGGCGACGTACAGCAGCGCCGGGGCGGTCGCATAGGCCGGCACCGCGCCCGCCAGCGGCGAGACGAACAGGCAGGCGAGGAACAGCACCGCCACCGCGATGGCCGTCAGGCCCGTGCGGCCGCCGGCCTGCACGCCCGACGCGCTCTCGACGTAGGCCGTGGTGCTGGACGTGCCCAGCAGCGAGCCCGCGAAGATGGCGCAGCTGTCGGCCAGCAGCGCCTTGTTCATCCGATCCATGCGGTCGTCGCTGAGCAGCCCCGCGCGGCGCACGACGGCCAGCAGCGTGCCGGTGGCGTCGAACAGCTCCACCAGGAAGAACACGAGGATCACGTTGAACACGCCCACGCCCAGCGCGCCCTTGATGTCGAGCTGCAGGAAGGTCGGCGCGATCGACGGCGGCATCGCGACGACGCCCTCGAAGCGGTTGCCCGCGAAGAAGAACGAGAGCACCGTCACCGCGAGGATGCCGATCAGGATCGCGCCGCGCACGCCGAGCCGGTCGAGCACGACGATCGTGAAGAAGCCCAGCACCGACAGCAGCACCGACGGCTGGTGCAGGTCGCCCAGCGTCACGTACGTGGCCTTCGACGGCGCCACGATGCCGGCGCTCTTGAGCGCGATGATCGCCAGGAACATGCCGATGCCCACCGTGATGCCGATGCGCAGCGACTGCGGGATGCCGTGGATGATCAGCTTGCGCAGCCTGAACAGCGTCACCAGCAGGAACAGGCAGCCCGAGATGAAGACCGCGCCGAGCGCGACCTGCCACTTCAGCCCCATGCCCAGCACGACGACGTACGCGAAGTACGCGTTGAGTCCCATGCCCGGCGCGAGCGCGATCGGGTAGTTCGCGTACAGCCCCATGATCAGCGTGCCGAGCGCCGCGATCAGGCACGTGGCGACGAAGACCGCGCCCTTGGGCATCCCCGCGTCCCCGAGGATCGTCGGGTTGACGAAGATGATGTAGGCCATCGTCAGGAAGGTGGTCAGGCCGGCCAGCAGCTCGGTGTTGACGGTGGTGCCGTGCCTTCGCAGCTGGAAGATGCGATCCAGCAGGGACGCCTTCTCGACATGGACGGGCGGGATGGCTGCCGTGAGCGCGGGCTCGCGCGCGGCGGCCGCGTTCTGGGTTGCGGTGTGCATGTTGTCTCCTGCATCGCTGTGGTTGGATGCGCGGGGGCGCGTCTGGCGCGCGCTGGCCTGCGGGTTCGAAGGTTCAAGGTCGCCGGGCGTGCGTCAAGGCCGGCGTTCGTATCTGGTCACGCCGGCCACGTAGGCCGCCTGCAGCAATCGTTCGTCGCCCAGGGTCATCCAGGCGAACAGTTTCTCGTGCAGGTCCTGCGCCAGGTCGACGCGATGCTGCATCACGGGCGTGTGCGCCCAATCCCAGACCGCGACGTCGGCATGGCGCCCGACCTCGAAGCTGCCGATCTCGTCGTCCAGGTGCAGCGCGCGCGCGGCGCCGCGCGTGGCGCTGTACAGGGCCTTCCATGCCGTCAGCTTGACGCCGCGCAGGGCCTGGATCTTGTAGGCGTCGGCCAGCGTGCGGATCATCGACAGGCTGGTGCCGCCGCCGACGTCGCTGGCCATCGACACGTGCGCGCCCTGCCCTTCGGCGCCGAGCCAGTCGAACAGGCCGCTGCCCAGGAACAGGTTGGAGCTCGGGCTGTGCGCGATCTGCGCGCCGGTCTCGCGCAGCAGCACGCGGTCGGTGTCGTCCAGCCAGACGCCGTGCGCCAGCACCGAGCGCTCGTTGAGCAGCCTGTGGCGGTGGTAGACGTCGAGGTAGCTGCGCGCCTCGGGGAACAGCTCGGCGACCCAGCGCACCTCGTCGCGGTTCTCGGCGACGTGCGTCTGCATGTAGGTGCCGGGATGCGCCTCGATCAGCGCGGCGGCCATCTGCATCTGCGCGGAGGTGCTCGTCGGCGCGAAGCGCACCGTCAGCGCATACGCGAGGCGCGCGCGCCCGTGCCAGCGCTGGATCAGGTCGACGCAGTCGCGCTCGGCCTGGCGCACGTCGTCGCGCAGGCCATCGGGCGCGTGGCGGTCCATCAGGATCTTGCCGGCGACCAGGCGCATGCCGCGCCGCTCGGCGCCCGCGAACAAGGCCTCGGCCGAGTGCTTGTGCACCGTCGGGAAGACGACCGCCGACGTCGTGCCGTGGGCCAGCAGGCCGTCGAGGAAGCGCTCGGCGCCGGCGACGGCGACCTCGGGGTCGGCGAAGCGGCGCTCGGCCGGGAAGGTGTAGGTGTTGAGCCACTCCAGCAGCTCGGTGCCGTAGGAGGCGATCACGTCCAGCTGCGGGCTGTGCACGTGGGTGTCGATGAAGCCGGGCAGGACGAGGCTGCCGGCGTGGTCGATGCGTCGCCAGCTCGCGTCGGGCGCGTCGGCCTGCACGCCGGCGATGCGGCCGCCGTCGACCAGCAGCCAGTGGCCGGGGCGGAAGCGCACGCCCGGCGCGCCGGCGGGTGCGGCGAAGCCGGGGTCGTCGGTGAAGTCGAGGAGGTCGCCGCGCAACGCGGTGCGGGAAGTGGTCGTCATGGAAGCAGGAGTCATCTGGTCTTGGCCAACGAGCGCGCCACCTCGCGCACCTGCTCGCGCAGCCAGCGGCCGGCGCTGGAGTGGTGGCTGAGCTCGTGCCAGAGCTGGTAGTAGTTGAGGGTCGGGAAGCGGATCGGGCTGCGCACGATGCGCACCGGCAGCGTGTCGACCCAGCGGCTGCAGAACTGGCGCCCGGTCGTGAGGACGAGCCGCGAGCGGGCCACCATCAGCGGCGCGAGCGCGAAGTGCGGCGTGCGCACGGAGACGTTGCGCACGAGGCCTTGCGTGGCCAGGTGGTCGTCGATGACGCCGCGCGCGCCGGCGTGCAGCGGCATCGGCGCGACGTGCTCGCTCTCGAGGTAGCGCTCGGCCGTCCACCAGCGCGGGTTGCGCACCGCGGAGTGGTCGGCCGCGACCAGGCAGACGGCCTCGTCGGAGAACAGCTGGCCGATGTGCAGTTCCTCCGGCGGCTTCAGCCAGTTGCCGAGCACCAGGTCGACATCGGCGCGCGCGAGGCGCGTGCGGTAGTCGTAGTCGCCGGTCAGCGGCAGGATCTCCAGGCTGACGCCGGGCGCCTGCGTCTTGATGCGCCCGACGAGCTCGGGCAGCACCAGCGGATCGAGCCAGTCGCTGGCCGCGACGCGGAAGGTGAGCGTGGACGTGGCGGGGTCGAAGTCGAGGCCGCGGGCGCGCGCGCCGAACATCAGCTGCGCGCTGCGCAGGATGTCGGCGGCGGGCTCCATCAGCGCGAGCGCGGCCGGCGTGGGCACCATGTCGTGGCCCGCGCGCACGAGCAGCGGATCGCCCGTCAGCGCGCGCAGACGCTTCAGCTGCACGCTCACCGTCGGTTGCGTCGTCTGCAGCCGCATGGCGGCCCGGGAAATACTTCTTTCCGTGATCACGGTATGGAACACCCTCACCAGGTACAGCTCGATCTTGTCGAAAGCGGCGCGTTCCGTCATATCTGACCTCCAATGGATGGAATGCCTGCACAGGCATACAAGCATGGCCCACCCGGGGTTAACTTTGAAGGTGTTCCGTCACGAAGAAAAGCACGCCCGCCATGCAGACCCGACCCATCCGCTTCTATCACCACCGCGTCGGCGCGGTCGTCGAGGTCCATGACGTGGCGCTGACGCGCACGGTGCTCAACTGGCTGCGCGAGGACGCGCACTGCAGCGGCACCAAGGAAGGCTGCAACGAGGGCGACTGCGGCGCCTGCACCGTGATCGTGGCCGAGCTGGCCGAACGCGCCGACAGCGTCGGCACGGCCTCGGCCGCGGCCACCGTCGTGGGAGGGCTGTCGCTGCGGACCGTCAACGCGTGCATCCAGTTCCTGCCCACGCTCGACGGCAAGGCGCTGTTGACGGTGGAAGACCTGCGCCGCATCGGCCAGGGCGAGCTGCATCCGGTGCAGCAGGCCCTCGTCGAGTGCCACGGCTCGCAGTGCGGCTTCTGCACGCCAGGCTTCGCGATGTCGCTCGCGACGACCTACGAACGCCACTGCGAGGCCGGCACGCGGCCGACGCGCCAGCAACTCGCGGACGACCTGTCCGGCAACCTGTGCCGCTGCACCGGCTACCGGCCCATCCTGGACGCCGGCCAGCGCATGTTCGACCTGCCGCCCGCGCGCCTGGACACGCAGCCCGTCGTCGCGGCGCTGCGCGCGCTCGACGACGCCCGCGGCCTCGCGTACGAAGGCGCGAATCCCGCCGTGCGCGTCGACGGCGCCGAGCGCCACGACCGCTTCTGGGGCCCGCGCAGCCTCGACGAATTCGCCGCGCTGCGCGAGCAGCACCCGACGGCGCGCCTGCTCGCCGGCTCGACCGACATCGGCCTGTGGGTCAACAAGCAGTTCCGCGATCTCGGCGACATCCTCTACATCGGCAACGTCGACGCGCTGCGCCGCATCGCGAAGCGCGTCGACGTCCTTCGCATCGGCGCCGCCGCGCCGCTGGAGGACGCCTGGGCCACGCTGACCGCACACGTTCCCGCATTGCACGACATGTGGCTGCGCTTCTCGTCGCTGCCCGTGCGCAACGCCGGCACGCTGGGCGGCAGCATCGCCAACGGCTCGCCCATCGGCGACAGCGCGCCGGTGCTGATGGCGCTCGGCACGAACGTCGTGCTGCGCCGCGGCGCGACGCAGCGCACGCTGCGTCTCGAGGACTTCTACCTCGACTACATGAAGAACGCGATGCAGCCCGGCGAGTTCATCGAGGCGCTGGACGTCACGCTGCCGAGCGCCGCGACCGAGATGCGCGCGTACAAGCTGTCGAAACGGTTCGACTGCGACATCTCCGCCGTCGCGGTCGGCCTGGCCATCGAACTGAAGGACGGCCGCGTGCGCGACGCGCGCTTCGCGTTCGGCGGCATGGCGGCGATCGTCAAGCGCGCGGCCAAGGCCGAGGCCGCGGTCGTCGGCCAGCCCTGGAACGAAGACACGCTGGCCGCCGCGATGCTCGCGATCGACCAGGACTTCGCGCCGCTGACCGACCTGCGCGCCACGACCGCGTATCGCCAGCGCGTCGCGCGCAACCTGCTGCGCCGCTTCTGGCTGGAGACGCGTCCCGAGGCGCCGCTGCCGGCGCGCCATCTGAGCGTCTTCAACATCCTGCCGCACGCGGCGCCGGCCATCTGAGGAGCGCGCATGAACAAGGAAGTCGAAGCATTCCTGGTCGAGCCCGGCCTCGCCTGGGCGGACTACCGGCGCAACGCGCGCGCACGGGTCGACGAGAGCGCCGAGGCCGAGCGCCTGCGCGACGGCGCGCGCGTGGGCATCAGCCGCCAGCACGAGTCGGCGCACCTGCACGTGGCCGGCCAGGCGACCTACATCGACGACATGCCCGAGCTTGCGGGCACGCTGCACGCGGCGCTGGGCCTGTCGCCGGTGGCGCACGGCCTGATCAAGTCCTTCGCGATCGAGAAGATCCGCGCGCTGCCCGGCGTGGTCGACGTGATCGTGGCGGCCGACATCCCCGGCGTCAACGACTGCGGCGCGATCGTGCACGACGATCCGATCCTCGCCGACGGCAAGGTGCAGTTCCTCGGCCAGCCCGTCTTCGCGGTGATCGCGACCGACCGCGACCTCGCGCGCCGCGCGGCCGCGCAGGCGAAGCACGTGCTGGAGATCGAGCCGCTGCCGGCGTTCGTCACGGCCGCCGAGGCGCACGCGGCGCAGAACTACGTCCTGCCGCCGATGCACCTGGTGCGCGGCGACGCACGGGCGGCCATCGCGCGCGCGCCGCATCGTCTCAAGGGCACGATCAAGCTGGGCGGACAGGAGCAGTTCTATCTCGAAGGCCAGATCTCGTACGCGATTCCCACCGAGAACGACGGCATGCACGTCTACTGCTCGACGCAGCACCCGAGCGAGATGCAGCACCTGGTCGCGCATGCGCTGCACGTGCACTCGCACCACGTGCACGTCGAATGCCGGCGCATGGGCGGTGGCTTCGGCGGCAAGGAGTCGCAGTCGGGCCTCTTCGCGTGCATCGCCGCGGTGGCCGCGCGCAAGCTGGATCGCCCGGTCAAGCTGCGGCCCGACCGCGACGACGACTTCATGATCACGGGCCGCCGCCACGGCTTCGACTACAGCTACGAGGTGGGCTTCGACGACGACGGCCACGTGCTGGGCTGCGACATCGCCATGGTGTCCAACGCCGGCTTCTCGACCGACCTGTCGGGCCCGGTGATGACGCGCGCGCTGTGCCACTTCGACAACGCGTACTGGATGCCCGACGTGGCCATCCACGGCTACTCCGCCAAGACCAACACGCAGAGCAACACGGCCTTCCGCGGCTTCGGCGGCCCGCAGGGCGCGTTCGCGAGCGAGGTCATGCTGGACTCGATCGCGCGCGCGCTGGGCAAGGACGCGCTCGAGGTGCGGCGTGCCAACTTCTACGGCATCGGCGAGCGCGACGTCACGCCCTACCTGCAGCGCGTCACCGACAACGTCATCCGCAGGCTGACCGACGAGCTCGCCACGCGCGGCGACTATGAAGTGCGCCGTGCCGCGATAGCTGCGTTCAACGCCGCCAGCCCGGTGCTGAAGAAGGGCATGGCGCTGACGCCGGTCAAGTTCGGCATCTCGTTCAACGTCAAGCACTTCAACCAGGCCGGCGCGCTGGTGCACGTGTACGCGGACGGCACGATGCTGGTCAACCACGGCGGCACCGAGATGGGCCAGGGCCTCAACACCAAGGTGGCGCAGGTGGTGGCGCACGAGCTGGGCGTGAGCTTCGAGACCGTGCGCGCCACGGCCACCGACACGACCAAGGTGGCCAACACCTCGGCCACCGCGGCCTCGACCGGCGCCGACTTGAACGGCAAGGCCGCGCAGGACGCCGCGCGCCAGATCCGCGAGCGCCTGGCCGCCTTCGCCGCGCAACGCCACGGCGGCGAGGCCAAGGACGTGCGCTTCGCCAACGACCTCGTGCACGCCAACGGCCACGAGATCCCGTTTCCCGAGCTGACGCGCGCGGCCTACGAAGACCGCGTGCAGCTGTGGTCGGACGGCTTCTACGCGACGCCCGGCCTGCACTGGGATCGCGTCAAGCTGCAGGGCCGGCCGTTCTTCTACTACGCGTACGGCGCCGCGCTGAGCGAGGTCGTCATCGACACGCTGACCGGCGAATGGAAGCTGCTGCGCGCCGACGTGCTGCACGACGTCGGCCGCTCGCTGAATCCGGCCGTCGACATCGGCCAGATCGAGGGTGCGTTCATCCAGGGCATGGGCTGGCTCACGATGGAGGAGCTGGTCTGGCATCCGAAGACGGGGCTGCTGATGACGCACGCGCCGAGCACGTACAAGATCCCGACGGCCAACGACTGCCCGCCTGTCTTCAACGTCAACCTGTTCGACAACGAGAACGCCGAGGACAGCATCCACCGCAGCAAGGCCGTCGGCGAGCCGCCGCTGCTGCTGCCGTTCTCGGTGTTTCTGGCGATACGGGATGCGGTATCCGCGGCGGGCGATCATCGCGTCGATCCTCCGCTGCGCGCGCCGGCCACCAGCGAGGCCATCCTCGATGCGGTCGATGCCGTGCTGCGCGACGTCGCAGCAAGGGACGCATCGTGAGCGCCGACGTGCACGCAACCGCCGCGCGCTGGCTCGCAGCCGGCGAGCCTGGCGTGGTCATCGAGGTCGTGAAGACCGCGGGCTCGGTGCCGCGCGAGGCCGGCACGCGCATGCTGGTCTCGGCGGCCCAAGCCCTCGGCACCATCGGCGGCGGACACCTCGAGCTGATGGCGATCGACAACGCGCGCACTTTGCTCGCACGCGTTCCGAGCTTCGAACCCGTCGAACGCCACTATCCTCTCGGCCCGGCGCTGGGCCAGTGCTGCGGCGGTGCGGTGACGCTGCGCTTCGCGCGCCTCGATGCATGCAGCGCGCCAGCGTGGCCGCGCCCCGAGCCGCGCTTCTTCCTGCAGCTGTACGGCGCGGGCCACGTCGGCCGCGCCATCGTGCGGCTGCTGTCGGAGATACGCTGCGAGGTACAGTGGATCGACGAGCGCGAGAGCGAGTTTCCTGCCGACGTCACGCTGCCGCCGCACATCGAACGTGTGTGCGTCGACCAGGTCGAGGGCGAGGTGGACGTCGCGCCGGCGGGTGCATGCTATCTCGTGCTGACGCATAGTCACGCCCAGGACCTGCGCATCGTCGAGGCCATCCTGCGGCGCGGCGACTTCGGCTACCTCGGCATGATCGGCTCGAAAACCAAGCGCGCACGCTTCCTGCATCGCTACGAGGAACGCGGCATCCCCGCGGCCACGCTGGGCCGCTTGACCTGCCCGATCGGCGTGCCGGGCATCGAAGGCAAGGAGCCCGAGGTCATCGCGATCGCGGTGGTCGCGCAGCTGCTGCAATTGCAGCTGCCGACGCCTGCGACCGGGGTCGCGGCGATCGACGCGGGGCTGGTGGAAGCGCACCGCGTCGCTCCGGCTCAGGAGCCGCGGTACGTGCTGTAGCTGTAGGGGCTGACCAGCAGCGGCACGTGGTAGTGGCCGCCGGCATCGGCGATGCCGAAGTCCAGCTGCACCGTGTCGACGAAGGCCGGCTCGGGCAGTTCGACGCCCAGTGCGCGGAAGTACGGCGCGACCTCGAACACGAGCCGCCAGCGGCCCACCGCCATCGCGGCGGCGTCCAGCAGCGCGCCGCCGTCGTTGCGGCCGTCGGCGTTGAGCGCGATGGCCTTGACGGTCTGCGCGCGGCCGTCGACGTCGACGCGTTGCAGCGTGACCTTCATGCCCGCGGCCGGCCGGCCATGTGCGGTGTCGAGGACGTGGGTGCTGAGGTGTCCCATCGATGGCTCCTCAAAAGTGATATTCGGCGCGCACCATCGGCGTCTCCGCGAAGGCGCCATGGCCCGCGGGGCCGTGCCAGTCGTTGCCGAACTTGTTCTTCCAGTATTCGTACTCGACGCCGACACGCCAGGTCTGCGGCTTGGCGCCGACGAGGCCGCCGGCGTTCCACATGACCTGCGCATCGACGTGCGTCTCGGGCGCGGTCTGCGCGCCGAATTCGTCCTTGCCCTTGGAAGCGATGAAGTTCGCGTAGCCTTCGAAGGCGAGGGGCAGCGAGCCGATCGGGATGCTCCACGAACTCGCCAGCATCGGATGCGCCTTGTAGTGATAGCGCGCCACGCCCGTCTGCGTGTAGTCGTCGTAGGGCGCGTTGCTCTCCCACAGCTCGTGCACGCCCACGTCGAGGAAGCCCGGCACGTCGAATGCGAGCGTCGGGCCCAGCACCCACATGCGCTTGCGCGAGTTGTAGCCGGCGTCGTTCTTGGTGTTCCAGTCGAAGCCGCCGGTCAGGCCCCAGCCGCGGATCGGCCCGGCCGCGAAGTCGCGGTGCAGCACCTTGCCGGCGTCGAGGAACGTGCGATAGACGACGTAGGCTTCCTGCGCGCCGGTGTTCGAACCCGGGCTCGCGGGATCGTTGTGGTCGGACATCAGCAGGTCGACGTTGAAGAAGTTCGTGCCGTAGGCGTAGCCGCTCGCGTGCTGCAGGTCGACGATCGTCTTGGTGATGTCGTTGGCGATGTAGGGCTCGCGGAACTTCGTGCCGTAGCGCACGCCGATCGAGGTGTCGCTCCATTGGGCGGCAGCGGGCAGGCAGGCGCAGGCGATCGCCAGCGCGCACAGGCGGTGAGAGATGGACATCGTGGATTCCAGGCGTCGTTGAGAAAAGCGGGTGCTCGCGACATCGCGAGCGGGCGGCGGCTACTGCACCGGCGCGCCGGCGTCGTACCAGCGCCGGATCAGCTCGCGCTCGTCGTCGGTGATGCTGGTCGCGTTGTTGAGCGGCATCTGCTTGAGCAGCACGGCCTGCTGGAAGACTTCCTGCGAGTGCTGCTTGATCAGCTCGGGGCGATCGAGCTCGATGCCCTTGTTCTGCACCTGCGCGTTGTGGCACAGCACGCAGCGCTGGTCGAACACCGCCTTCACGTTGACGAAGGTGGCCGGCTTGGGGCCCGTCGCGACCACCGCGGTCGACGCCGCCGGGGCCGGCGCCGCGGCGACGCTCGCCTCGGCCACGGGGACGATCGCGGGCGGCGCCGGCATGCGCCAGATCGTCACGCTCAGCACCAGCGCCACGCCGACGATCGCGTGCTCCCACGGCGTGCGCTGGCCCAGCACGTGGGCCTTGTGGCGCGACACGAAGCTGTGGCGGATCAGCGCGGCGGCGAGCATCACCGACACCAGCACCAGCCAGTTGTTCGGGCCTTGGTACAGCCAGCCGTAGTGGTTGGACAGCATCGCGAAGATCACCGGCAGCGTGAAGTAGGTGTTGTGCACGCTGCGCTGCTTGCCGCGGATGCCGTGGATGCGGTCGGGCTCCTGGCCGGCGCGCAGCTGCGCGACCACCTTGCGCTGCCCAGGGATGATCCAGAAGAACACGTTGGCCGTCATCGCCGTGGCCATCATCGCGCCCACCAGCAGGAAGGCCGCGCGGCCCGCGAACAGGTGGCACGCGGCCCACGCGGCGAACACGACCAGCGAGAAGACGAGCACGCCGACGCGAAGATCCCCGTGCTTGCCGCCGCCCAGCGCGCGGCAGATGGTGTCGTACAGCACCCAGAACACGACCAGGAAGGTCAGCACCGCCGCGATGGCCGCGCTCGGCTCCCACGCGTGCACGTTGCGGTCGATCAGGAAGCTGCCGGCGTTGAACAGGTAGAGCACCGTCAACAGCCCGAAGCCGGTCAGCCAGGTCGAATAGCTCTCCCAGTACGACCAGTGCAGGTTCTCGGGCAGCGGACGCCAGCGCGGCGCCACCATGTACTTGTTCGAGTGGTAGAAGCCGCCGCCATGCACGGCCCACAGTTCGCCGTCGACGCCCTTGGCCTGCAGGTCGTCGCTGTCAGGCCTGGACAGGCTGTTGTCCAGCAGGACGAAGTAGAACGACGCACCGATCCAGGCGATGGCGGTGACGACGTGGGCACACCGCAGCAGCAGGTTGGCCCAGTCCAGGAAGTACGTACCCATCCGGCATCCAGGTGAAGGGGTGCGGCCGTCCGGGCAAGCCCGGACACCGCAGGATCCCCTCACCACGGCGGGTTCTGTGAGGCTGGAAGGTCACGTGTTCAAGGGCCGAACTCCGCGGCACCAAGGGCTCGCGAAAGACGGCCGTACCCGCTGCGACCAGGATCGACTGTATACAGTTATCGACGCCAACGCAAACGCGGGATTACCCTTCTCGTGCCGCGTCTTCGATCGCTTCCGCGCTGACCAGGCTCATGATGCGACCCGGATCTCTTGCGCGGCTCGGGTAGCCTGTATACACTTTTGATTCCAATCACGGACTCGATCGCATCCATGGCCAAGAAGCCCGCGGCACAGCTGCAACTGGTCGCCGCCGCCCACCCTGTGCGCGGCGCGGCCGGCGTCACCGACGACATCGTCGACGCGATCACCACCGCGATCGTCGAGCGCCGGCTGATGCCCGGGACGAAGCTCGTCGAGCAGCAGATCGCCGACATCTTCGAGGTCTCGCGCACCGTCGTGCGGCAGGCGCTGAACCAGCTGAGCCGCGACCGCCTCGTCACGCTGGAGCCCGCGCGCGGCGCGTTCGTCGCCACGCCCAGCATCGACGAGGCGCGCCAGGTGTTCCAGGTGCGCCGCCTCGTCGAGGGCGGCATGATCAAGCAGCTCGCCGCGCAGATCACCGACAAGCAAGTCGACCAGCTGCGCCTGCACCTGCGCGACGAGCGCCAGGCCGTGGTGCGCAGCGACGTCCCGGGCCGCACGCGATTGCTGGCCGACTTCCATGTCGTGCTCGCCCGCCTGCTGGGCAACGAGGTGCTCGCCGAGCTGATCGCCGACCTGCTCTCGCGCTCGCAGCTGATCGCGCTGATGTACCAGTCCAGCCATTCGGCGCAGCATTCGCAGGACGAGCACGTCGGCATCGTCGATGCGCTCGCCAGGCGCGACGGCCGCGCCGCCGCGCGACTGATGGAGCAGCACATCGAGGCCGTGGAACGCAACTTGCGACTCGATCCGCGCACGCCCGATCTCGCCAGCGTGCTTCGACCGAAACACTGACGCCATGACGACTCCGACATCCCCCCCACGGTATCCGCGCGACCTGCGCGGCTACGGCCGCAACCCGCCGCACGCGCACTGGCCCGGCGACGCCCGCGTCGCCGTGCAGTTCGTCCTCAACTACGAGGAAGGCGGCGAGATGAGCGTGCTGCACGGCGACGCCGGCAGCGAGCAGTTCCTCTCCGAGATGGCCAATCCGCCGGCGTTCGCCGACCGCCACCTGAGCATGGAGTCGATCTACGAATACGGCTCGCGCGTCGGCGTCTGGCGCATCCTGCGCGAGTTCGAGCGGCGCGGGCTGCCGTTGACGATCTTCGGCGTCGGCATGGCGCTGGCGCGCTGTCCGGAGGTGGCTTCGGCCTTCGTCGAGCTGGGCCACGAGATCGCCTGCCACGGCTGGCGCTGGATCAACTACCAGCAGGTCGACGAAGCGACCGAGCGCGCGCACATGCGCGCCGGCATCGAGGCGATCCGCCAGCTCACCGGCCAGGCGCCGCTGGGCTGGTACACGGGCCGCGACAGTCCCAACACGCGCCGCCTGGTCGCCGACGCCGGCGGCTTCGAGTACGACAGCGACTACTACGGCGACGACCTGCCGTTCTGGCTGCAGGTGCGGCGCACCGACGGCGCGCTCGCGCCGCACCTCGTCGTGCCCTACACGCTGGACGCCAACGACATGCGCTTCGGCCTGCCGCAGGGCTACAGCCACGCCGACGAGTTCTTCGAGTACCTGCGCGACGCCTTCGACGTGCATTACGCCGAGGGCGACGAGCGCCCGGCCATGATGAGCGTCGGCATGCACTGCCGCCTGCTCGGACGCCCCGGCCGCATGCGCGCGCTGCAGCGCTTCCTCGATCACGTGCAGCAGCGCGAGCGCGTGTGGATCGCGCGCCGCATCGACATCGCGCGTCACTGGAAGCAGGCGCATCCCTTCGACCCGACCACCGCCTTTGCCTGGGAGTGACCGTGCCCTCGACTTCTTCTCTCACGCTCGAACAGCTGAACGCCGCCTCGCGCGCCGAGTTCACCGCCTTGCTGGACGGCACCTACGAGCACTCGCCGTGGATCGCCGAGGCGGCCTGGGACGCGCGTCCCTTCGCGAGCCTCGCCGCGCTGAAGCACGCGCTCGTGCGCGCGACACGCGCGGGCGGCCGCGAGGCCCAGCTGGCACTGATCCGCGCCCACCCCGAACTCGCGGGCAAGGCGATGGTCGAGCAGACGCTCACCGCCGAGAGCACGCACGAACAGGGCAAGGCCGGCCTGACCGCCTGCACGCCGCAGGAATTCGCGCGCATCAACGAACTCAACGCCGCCTACAACGCGAAGTTCGGCTTCCCGTTCATCCTCGCGGTGCGCGGGCCGCGCGGCGCCGGACTGTCCAGGCAGCAGATCATCGCCGCCTTCGAGCGCCGCGTCGGCCACCATCCGGACTTCGAGTTCGCGGAGGCGCTGCGCAACATCCACCGCATCGCCGAGCTCCGCCTGGACGACAAGTTCGGCGTGGAGCCGACGCAGGGCAACCTCGTGTGGGACTGGGCCGAATCGCTCGCCCGCTTCAGCGAGCCCGACTACGCCGAGCGCGGCGAGCTCACGGTCACCTACCTCACCGACGCGCATCGCGCGGTCGCCGCGCAGCTCGCCGATTGGATGCGCACGGCGTGCGGCTTCGACGAGGTCGCGATCGACGCGGTCGGCAACGTCGTGGGGGTCTATCACGGCAGCGATCCGGCCGCCAAGCGGCTGATCACCGGCAGCCACTACGACACCGTGCGCAATGGCGGCAAGTACGACGGCCGCCTCGGCATCCTCATCCCGATGGCCTGCGTGCGCGAGCTGAGCCGGCGCGGCGAACGCCTGCCGTTCGGCGTCGAAGTCATCGGCTTCGCCGAGGAGGAAGGCCAGCGCTACGAGGCCGTGTTCCTCGGCTCGGGCGCGCTCACCGGCCACTTCGATGCGAAGTGGCTGGACCAGGCCGACGCCGACGGCGTGCGCATGCGCGACGCGATGGTCGCGGCCGGCCTGCGCGCCGAGGACATCCCCGCACTGAAGCGCGACGCCGCGCGCTATCTCGCCTTCGTCGAGGTGCACATCGAGCAAGGTCCGGTGCTCAACGAGCTGGACCTGCCGCTGGGCGTCGTCACCTCCATCAACGGCAGCGTGCGCCACGTCGGCGAGGTCGTCGGACTGGCGAGCCACGCGGGCACCACGCCGATGGACAGGCGGCGCGACGCCGCCACCGCCGTCGCCGAGCTCGCGCTGTTCGTCGAGAGGCGCGCGCAGGCCGAGCGCGACCTGGTCGGCACGGTGGGCATCCTGCAGGTGCCCAACGGCTCGATCAACGTCGTGCCCGGACGCTGCAAGTTCAGCCTCGACGTGCGCGCTCCGGTCAACGCCGTGCGCGATGCGTGCTCCACCGACATCCTGGCCGAACTCGAAGCCGTCTGCGTGCGCCGCGGCGTGGCCTTCCACGTCGCCGAGACCATGCGCGCCGAGGCCGCGCCGAGCGCGCCCGAATGGCAGGCGCGCTGGGAGCGCGCCGTCGCGAGCCTCGGCCTGCCCGTGCACCGGCTGCCCAGCGGCGCCGGCCACGACGCGATGAAGATGCACGCGCTGCTGCCGCAGGCCATGCTCTTCGTGCGCGGCGAGAACGCCGGCATCAGCCACAACCCGCTCGAATCCAGCACCGCCCACGACATCGCCCTGGCCGTGGGCGCCTTCCGACATCTTCTGGAACAACTCGCCTCGGAGACCCGATGACCGCTCGCCCCTACGACCGCCTCGACCACTGGGTCGACGACCACTTCGACGACCAGGTGCGCCTGCTGCAGGAGCTGGTGCGCGTTCCGACAGATACCCCACCCGGCAACAACGCACCGCACGCGCTGCGCACGCAGGCGCTGCTGAAGGCCTTCGGTTTCGACGCCCAGGCGTACGAGGTTCCGACGGCGACGGCGCAGGCGCACGGACTGCAGTCCATCGTCAACCTCGTCGTGAAGCGCCGCTACGGCGCCGGCCGTGTCGTCGCGCTCAACGCGCACGGCGACGTCGTGCCGCCCGGCGAAGGCTGGACGCACGACCCGTACGGCGGCGAGGTCGTCGACGGGCGCCTCTACGGCCGCGCGGCCGCGGTCAGCAAGTGCGACTTCACGACCTTCACGTTCGCCACCCGCGCGCTCGAATCGCTGGGCCTGCCGCTGGCCGGCGGCGTCGACCTGCTGTTCACCTACGACGAGGAGTTCGGCGGCGAGCTGGGCCCCGGCTGGCTGCTCGAACGCGGGCTGACCAGGCCCGACCTCGAGATCGCCGCCGGCTTCAGCTACCAGGTCGTGACCGCGCACAACGGCTGCCTGCAGCTGGAGATCACCGTGCACGGCAAGATGGGCCATGCCGCCGTGCCCGAGACGGCCGTCGACGCGCTGCAGGCCGCCACCCGGATCCTGACCGCGCTGTACGCCGAGAACGAGGTGCTGAAGACGCACCGCAGCGCGGTACGCGGCATCAACCACGGCTACATCAACGTCGGCCAGATCGCCGGCGGCACCAACACCAACGTCGTGCCGGGCAAGGTCGTCCTCAAGGTCGACCGGCGCATGATTCCGGAAGAGGATCCGGTCGCCGTCGAGGCTGCGCTGCGCGCGTTGATCGAGCGCGCGGCCACGGGCCAGGCCGGCATCACGGTCGACATCAAGCGCCTGCTGCTGGCCCAAGCGATGCAGCCGTTGCCCGGCAACGCCCCGCTGGTCGACGCGCTGTGCACGCACGCGACCGAGCTGTTCGGCGAGCCCGTCGAGGCCTGCGGCACGCCGCTGTACACCGACGCGCGTCTGTTCAGCGAACGCGGCATCCCCGCGGTGATCTACGGCGCGGGGCCGCGCACGGTGCTGGAGTCGAACGCGAAGCGCGCCGACGAACACATCGTGCTGGACGATCTGCGCAAGGCGACCAAGGTGGTCGCGCGCACGCTCTACGACCTGCTCAAGTCGCCGGACTGAGCCGGCTTCGAGTCGAGGCGAGCCCACCACTCGCCCTCGAACTGCGCCTGCAGCCAGCCGACGAGGCCCGACACCTTGAGCGGCAGCATGCGCGGCGACGGATAGACGGCGTGGATCTCCTGCACGGGCAGTGACCACGCCTCCAGCAGCGGCACGACGCTGCCCCGCACGAGCGCGCCCTGCGCCACATAGCGCGGCAACGCGGCGACGCCCATGCCCTCGATCGCGGCCTCCAGCAGGATCGACAGGCTGTTCGAGCGCAGCGGCCCGCGCACCGCCACCGATTCCGGCTTGCCGCTCGCGCCCGCGAAGTGCCAGCGCGCGTCGCCCTGCACGGTGCTGTAGATGAGGCAGTCGCGCGTCGCCAGCTCCTTCGGACTGGCGGGCGGAGCACGCTTGTCGAGGAAGCCCGGCGAGGCCACGAGCACCCACGGGTTCAGGCCGAGGTAGCGCGCGCCCAGCGTCGAGTCCGCGAGCCGGCCCATGCGGATCGCGACGTCGACGCCCTGCTCGATCATGTCGACATAGCGGTCGTCCACGCCGAGGTCGACCTGCAGGTCGGGATTGGCGCGCATGAACTGCATCAGCAGCGGCCCCAGCACGCGGCGCCCGAAGGCGACCGAGGTGCTGATGCGCATCGCGCCGCGCATCTGCGACTGCATCAGCGCGGCGACCGAGTCGGCCTCGTCGACGTGGTGCGCGATCACGCGGCACTTCTCGTAGTACAGCGCGCCGATCTCGGTGGCCGTCACGCCGTGCGTCGAGCGGTGCAGCAGGCGCGCGCCGAGCTGCTTCTCCATGCGCGCCACCTGCTTGGTGACCGCCGGCTGGCCGACGCCCAGCTCCGCCGCCGCCTTGCTGAAGGAGCCGAGTTCGACGACGCGCAGGAACAGCCTGACGGCTTGGATTCGATCCATGCATTCCATTGTGGAATAAGCATCATGCTTGTCAACGGCCTTCCTCGCGATGGGCCCGTCGCCGACCATCTCGTCGAACCCACAAGCGACGGAGACGACGATGGCGAAGATGAAGGCCGCGATGGCGGCAGTGCTCGTGATGGAGCGCGAAGGCGTGACGCAGGCGTTCGGCGTGCCGGGCGCGGCGATCAATCCGCTGTATGCGCAGATGCGCGAACGGCAGTCGATCGCGCACATCCTGGCGCGCCACGTGGAGGGCGCCTCGCACATGGCCGAGGGCTACACGCGCGCCCGCGCCGGCAACATCGGCGTGTGCATCGGCACCAGCGGGCCGGCCGGCACCGACATGATCACGGGCCTGTACTCGGCCAGCGCGGACTCGATCCCCATCCTGTGCATCACCGGCCAGGCGCCGCGCGCGCGGCTCTACAAGGAAGACTTCCAGGCCGTCGACATCGAGTCCATCGCCAAGCCCGTCACCAAGTGGGCCGTCACCGTGCGCGAGCCCGCGCTGGTGCCCCGCGTGTTCCAGCAGGCCTTCCACCTGATGCGCTCGGGGCGCCCCGGGCCGGTGCTGATCGACCTGCCGTTCGACGTGCAGATGGCCGAGATCGAGTTCGACATCGACACCTACGAGCCGCTGCCCGTCTACAAGCCCGCGGCCACGCGCAGGCAGGTCGAGAAGGCGCTGGACATGCTGGACGCGGCCGACAAGCCGCTGATCGTCGCCGGCGGTGGCATCATCAACGCGGACGCGAGCGCGCTGCTGCAGCAGTTCGCGGAAGTCACCGGCGTGCCCGTGATCCCGACGCTGATGGGCTGGGGAACGATCCCCGACGACCACCCGCTGATGGCAGGCATGTGCGGCCTGCAGACCAGCCACCGCTACGGCAACGCCACGATGCTGGCGAGCGACTTCGTGCTGGGCATCGGCAACCGCTGGGCCAACCGCCACACGGGCTCGGTCGAGGTCTACACCAAGGGCCGCAAGTTCGTGCACGTCGACATCGAGCCCACGCAGATCGGGCGCGTCTTCGATCCCGACTTCGGCATCGTCAGCGACGCGAAGGCCGCGCTAGAACTGTTCGTCGAGGTCGCGCAGGAACGCGCCGCCGCGGGCCGGCTGAAGGATCGCTGCGACTGGGCGCTTCGCTGCGCGGAGCGCAAGCGGCTGATGCATCGCAAGAGCCACTACACGCAAGTGCCGATCAAGCCGATGCGCGTGTACGAGGAGATGAACGCCGTCTTTCCGCGCGACACGATCTACGTCTCGACCATCGGCCTGAGCCAGATCGCCGGCGCACAGTTCATCAACGTGTTCGGCCCGCGCCAGTGGATCAACTGCGGCCAGGCCGGACCGCTGGGCTGGACGATTCCGGCGGCGCTCGGCGTCGTCGCGGCCGATCCGACGCGCACGGTCGTCGGCCTGTCCGGCGACTACGACTTCCAGTTCCTCGTCGAGGAACTCGCGGTCGGCGCGCAGTTCCGCCTGCCCTACGTGCAGGTGCTCGTGAACAACAGCTACCTCGGCCTGATCCGCCAGGCGCAGCGCAGCTTCGACATGGACTTCTGCGTGCAGCTCGCGTTCGAGAACCAGAACATGCCCGAGTCCGACGGCGACCTGCGCGGCTACGGCGTCGACCACCAGCAGGTGATCTCGGGCCTGGGCTGCAAGTCGCTGCGCGTGACCGATCCCGAGCAGATCCGCGACGCGCTGACGCAGGCGCAGGCGATGGCGCGCGAGTTCCGCGTGCCCGTGGTGGTGGAGGTGATCCTCGAGAAGGTCACCAACGTCGCGATGGGCACCGAGATCGACAGGGTCGCCGAGTTCGAGGAGATCGACTGCCGCCACCCGCAGGGCAAGGAAGGCCTCGTCGCCGCCGGCCTGCTCGATTGACCACGACCCCACAACGACACCCCGGAGACACCATGCCGCGCCTCGCCGCCAACCTCACCATGCTCTTCACGGAGTTCCCGTTCCTCGACCGCTTCGAACGCGCCGCGCGCGCGGGCTTTCGCGGCGTGGAGTTCCTGTTCCCGTACGCGTTCCAGGCCCGGGACATCCGCGCCCGCCTCGAACAGTTCGACCTGCAGGTCGTCCTGCACAACCTGCCCGCCGGCGACTGGGACGCCGGCGAGCGCGGCATCGCCTGCCATCCGGATCGCGCGAGCGAGTTCCGCGAGGGCGTCGAGCTCGCGGTCGAATACGCCAAGGCGCTTGGCGTGCCGCAGCTCAACTGCCTGGTCGGCAAGACGCCGGCGGGCATACCCGATGATGTATTGCGCGCGACGCTGGTCGAGAACCTGTACCACGCGTCGCAACGGCTGAGGGCGGAGAACATCCGGCTGCTGATCGAGCCGATCAACCAGTTCGACATCCCCGGCTTCTACCTGAGCCGCACCGACCAGGCGCTGGCGCTGATGAACGAGGTCGGCGGCGACAACCTGTTCCTGCAGGTCGACGTCTACCACGCGCAACGCACCGAGGGCGAGCTCGCCGAAACGCTGCGCAAGCACCTCAAGCGCATCGGCCACGTGCAGATCGCCGACAACCCGGGCCGCAACGAGCCGGGCACCGGCGAGATCAGCTTCCCCTTCCTGTTCGGCCACCTCGATCGCATCGGCTACGCCGGCTGGATCGGCTGCGAGTACAAGCCCGCGGTCTCGACCGAGATCGGCCTGGACTGGATCCAGCGCCTGGCCAAGTGAGCCGCGCGTCACCAACAACGAAAGACACGACATGACGACCCCCTCCCTCAAGCTCGGCTTCATCGGCCTGGGCATCATGGGCGCGCCCATGGCCGGCCACCTGATCGCCGCCGGCCACCAGCTGTTCGTCCATACGAAAGGCAAGGTACCCGCGTTCATCAACGAGACGCGCGCCACGCAGTGCGTCAACGCGCGCGGCGTCGCCGAGCGCGCCGACATCATCTTCGTGATGGTGCCCGACACGCCCGACGTCGAGGCCGTGCTGTTCGACGACGGCGGCGTCGCGGCGGGGCTGTCGAAAGGCAAGGTCGTCGTCGACATGAGCTCCATCTCGCCGATCGCCACCAAGCTGTTCGCCAGGCGCATCAACGAGATCGGCTGCGACTACCTCGACGCGCCCGTCTCGGGCGGCGAGGTGGGCGCGAAGAACGCGACGCTGTCCATCATGGTCGGTGGCAGCGAGACGGTGTTCGAGCGCGTCAAGCCGCTGTTCGAACGCCTGGGCAGGAACATCACGCTGGTCGGCGGCAACGGCGACGGGCAGACCGCCAAGGTCGCCAACCAGATCATCGTCGCGCTCAACATCGAGGCCGTCGGCGAGGCGCTGCTGTTCGCGGCCCGCGCGGGCGCCGATCCGGCCCGCGTGCGACAGGCGCTGATGGGCGGCTTCGCGGCCAGCCGCATCCTCGAGGTGCACGGCGAACGCATGATCAAGCGCACGTTCGAGCCGGGCTTCCGCATCGGGCTGCACCAGAAGGACCTGAACCTCGCGCTGGCCAGCGCGCGTGCGCTCGGTGTCTCGCTGCCCAACACCGCGACCGCGCAGCAGCTGTTCAACGCCTGCGTCGCGCACGGCGGCGAGGCCTGGGATCACTCGGCACTGGTGCGCGCGCTCGAGAAGCTCGCCAACTTCGAGATCGGCCAGGCGGCGTGATGGCGGGCGAGACCGCGCTGCTGCGCCGCATGTTCGACGCCGCGGTGGCGAGCGCGCAGCCCGCGCGCTGCGTGCCGCCGCACCTGCCCCGGCCCGAGGAGATCGGCGAGGGCCGGCTCGTCGTGATCGGCGCCGGCAAGGCCTCGGCCGCGATGGCGCAGGCGGTCGAGGAACACTGGCATGGGCCGCTGTCCGGACTCGTGGTGACGCGCTACGGCTACGGCGCGCCGTGCGAGCGCATCGAGATCGTCGAGGCCGCGCATCCGGTGCCCGACGAGGCCGGCCTGCGCGCCGCGCAACGCATGCTGGCGGCGGTGCAGGACCTGCGTCCCGAAGACGTCGTGCTGTGCCTGGTCTCGGGCGGCGGCTCCGCGTTGCTGCCGTTGCCATTGCCAGGGCTCACGCTGGAGGACAAGCAGGCCGTCAACCGCGCGATGCTCGCCAGCGGCGCCACCATCTCGGAGATGAACTGCGTGCGGCGCCATCTCTCCGCCATCAAGGGCGGCCGGCTCGCCGCCGCGTGCCATCCGGCGCGCGTCATCGCGCTGGCGATGTCCGACGTGCCCGGCGACCAGCCGCTGGACATCGCCTCCGGCCCCACCGTCGCCGATCCGACGACCTGCCAGGACGCGCTAGCCATCGTGCGCCGCCATCGCATGGCGCTGCCGGCCGCCGCGGTGGAGTTGCTGGAGAGCGGCCGCGGCGAATCGGTCAAGCCGGGCGACCATCGCCTGGCGCGGGCGGAGATCCGCATGATCGCGACGCCGCAGGCGGCGCTCGAAGCGGCCGCGGCCGTGGCGACGGAAGCCGGCTACGCGGCGCACATCCTGGGCGACGCCATCGAAGGCGAGGCGCGCGACGTGGCCAAGGTGCTGGGCGGCATCGCGCTGCAGGCGTCCACGCGCGGCCAGCCCTTCGCGCCGCCGTGCATTCTTCTGTCCGGTGGCGAGACGACCGTCACCGTGCGCGGCCAGGGCCGTGGCGGACGCAACGTGGAGTTCCTGCTGTCGCTCGCGCTCGCGCTCGATCGCCGCGACGGCGTCTACGCGCTGGCGGGCGACACCGACGGCGTCGATGGCCAGGAAGAGATCGCGGGCGCCGTGCTGGCTCCGGACACGCTCGCCCGCGCGCACGCGCTGGGCCTGCGCGCGCGCGAACGGCTGGACGACAACGACGCGCACGCGTTCTTCGAGGCGCTCGGCGACTCGGTCGTGACCGGCCCGACGCGCACCAACGTCAACGACTTCCGCGCGCTGCTGATCGCCTGATGATCGCCATCAAGGAGGCCGCGCTGACGTCGGCGCTCGGCAGCCGCTACGCCGCCCGGACGAGGCGCCTCGTGCCGTTCGTGTCCTGATCTCGACCGCGGACCGGCCCGGAGGCCGGCCCTCGAGTCGCTCAGCGGCTTTGCTTGCCGCGCTCGCCGTCCTGCTTCATCGTGGCGTCGCGCAACTGCTGGTCGGACGGCGACATCAGCTTGTCGAAGTCCTTGCGCTGCTCGGCTTCGGCGGCGCCCTGTTGATCCTGCTGGCCGGACTGGCTCTGCTGTCCCGCGTGCTTGTCCGCGGATGACGACTTGTCGCTGCCTGGGCCTTGCTGGTTCGAGTTCATCTGGGTTCCTTGAGTGGAATGGGCCCGCCGGTCGGCGAACACGGGCCGCCTGTCGCCAGCCGGCCGTGTCCCGCTGCGGCAATGGCCATACCTGCCTGACCTACCGATCCGCCGGCGCTTGCCAGCCGCGCCGCCGGCGACTTACATTGCCCGATCATTCGCTTCAGGCCCATCCAGTGACACCGTCCACCGTCGTCCGCCATGTGCCGGCCTGGGTCGTCAACGGCGTCACCGTGACGCTGGGACTCGCACTGGTGCAGTGCTCGATCGCGCTGGCCGCCGGCGCCGAGGCCGCCCGGGCCGCGATCGCGACCGCCGTCTGCGCCAGCCTGGCCGACGTCGTGACGACTACCGACCGCGTCGCGCGCCGCGTGCTGGCGGCCGTCATCGCCAGCACCGTCTCGGGCACGCTGTTCCTGCTGGTGCGTCCGCACGAGGCCTGGCTCGTTCCGGCGGTGGCGCTGATCGTCTTCGCGACGATGCTGATCCAGTCGTGGGGGCCCAAGGCCGGCACCGTGTCGTTCGCGGCGGCGCTGGCGCTGGTGTTCGCGATGTCGCTGCCCGCATCGCAGCCGTTGACGTGGCAGCGCTTCGCGTGGGGCCTGGCCGGCTCCGCCGGCTACTGGATCTGGGCGGTCGCGACGGCGCGGCTGCTGCAGCCGACCTGGCGCCGAGTCGCGCTCGCGGCCAGCGCGCACGACCTGGGCCGGCTGCTGGCGGCCATCGCGCGGCAGACCGGCCATCCCGAGGACATGGCGTGGCGGTCGGGCGTGCTGGACGCGGAATCCGCGTTCGCCGATCGGCTGCAGGCCGCGCGCGACCTCGTCTTCGCCAACGACGCCGGCCCACAGGCTCGGCGCGAGACGGCCATCCTGCTGCACCTGATCGACCTGCGCGACCTGGCGATGGCGAGCCGGCTGGAGGTCGGCCCGTCGCCCACGCAGTTCGCCACGCAGCGCCAGGCCGAACTGACGGGACGCGTCGTCGAGCAGCTCGCGGCGTCGCTGCAGGCCATCGCGACGCACCTGCGCACCGGCACCGACCGTGTCGTCGACGCGAAGATCGACGAGACCATCGCGGGCCTGCTCGCCGAACTCGAGGCCACGGCGCAGACCGATCCGTGCGAAGCCGTTGCCGGCGTCAGCAGCCTGCTGCGCAGCAAGCTGGACATGCTGCGCTCGCTGCAGCGCCTGCTCGAAGCCGGCGACCCCGTGGAGCTGCCGTGCGCGCGCAGCGACCTGCGCCGCTACATCACGCCGGACGAGTGGCGGCTGGCCGCGGTGAGGGCCAACCTGCGCACCGACGCGCCCGTCTTCCGCCACGCCGCGCGCACCTGCGCGACCGCCACTGCCGCCTACGCGCTCACGCGCGCCCTGCCGTGGATGCCGCACCCGCAATGGATCGTGCTGACGATCATGGCGGTGATGCAGGGCAACGTCGCGCTGACCCTGCTGCGCCGCAACGCGCGCGTGCTGGGCACGCTGGCCGGCTGCCTCGCGGTGCTCGCGTTGACGACGGCCAGTTCGTCGACGACGTGGCTGTCGGCCTGCTTCCTGGTGGCGTCCGGCATCGCGCACGCGTTCTTCGGCATCCGCTACTCGGTGACCGCCGCGGCGGCCGCCGTGATGGCGCTGCTGCAGGCCCACCTCGCCGTGCCGGACAACGGATTCAGCACCCTCGAGCGCTTCGCCGACACCATCGCCGGCGCGGCGATCGGCTGGGCCGCGACCTTCGTGCTGCCGACGTGGGAGCGCAGGAACCTGGCCGCGGCGCTGCGACAGGCCATCGCCGCCCTGCGCGCCTACGCCGCCGAGGCCACGACGCTGAGCGACGACGGCGCGGGCCTGCCGCGCTTCGCGCGCCAGCGCGCCTACGACGGCATCCGCACGCTGGCCGCCACGCGCACGCGCAGCCTCGCCGAGCCGGCGGACGTGCGCGTGCCGATCCCGCAGCTGACGTCCTGGCTCGCCGCCTCGTACGGCCTGATGGCGCAGCTGTCCAACCTGCGCCTGAGCCTCGCCATGCACGCCCGCGACCACGCGACGCCGGACTTCGCCGCGGCGGTGACGCGCGTGTCGCGCGAGGTCGACGGCTTGCTCGCCGACGGCGCGTTGCAGGCACCTGCGTCGCCGCCACGCCAACTCGAGGACGAACGCGTGCTGGCGGCCGTCCCGCATCTTCTGCCGCGCGTGCGCCGCACGCTGGACGAGGCCGCGCGCGTCGCCGCGCACGCGGCTCAGATCGAGGCGTTGATCCGGCCTCCGGAGAGCGAGGCGTCGCCGCGGCCGACCATCGCGCACGGCCTTGCGGACGTCAAGGACGAACCGCGCTGACCCTGCCCGCGCCTCTACACTCTCGTCGAAACGACAACGGTCGGACACGCGGTCCGTGAAACCTCCCAACCATGGAGAGTCCCCATGCAGATCCAGCGTCGCAGCTTCATCGGAACCCTGGGCGTCGGCGCGTTGGCGGCCTCGCTGGAGGCACAAGCCTCCGCGACCGCGGACGCCAACGCCAACGCCAAGTGGGACACGTCCTGGGCCGAGCGCGTGAACCGCAAGCATCGCGCGGTGTTCGACTCGCCCGAATTCAGCGACGGCGCGGGCCTGATCCGGGCGGTCAACTGGAAGAACGAGTACCAGGAGGTCTACGGGACCGCGCCCGAGGACATGAGCGCCGTCCTCGTCGTGCGCGCGGACGGCATCTGGCTCGCGATGAACGACGCCTTCTGGGCGACCTACAACGTCGGCGAGAAGAAGAACTTCAAGGACGGCGCGAGCGGGAAGTTCCTCGCGGCCAATCCGATCGCGAGCGCGTCCTCCGCCAAGTCGCCGAAGTCCGCGGACATGAACATCCCGCAGTTCCTGGCGTCGGGCAACGTCGTCCTCGCGTGCCATCGCGCCTTCGGCGGCGTCGTCGCGCACGTGAAGAAGACCGACAAGCTCGCCACCGACGAGGAGGCCGAGGCCAAGGCCGTGACCTACCTGCTGCCGGGCGTGATCCTGCAGCCGTCGGGCGTGTTCGCCGTCCTGCGCGCGCAGGAGGCCGGCTGCCACTACATCATGGCGAGCTGAGGGTCGTCGCCGGGGTCGGATCGCCGGCGCAGTACGCATCCACGATCCGATCCAGCATTCGCTCGCGGCGAAGCGTGCGCGCCGTCTTGCAAAGGAACGCGGCGCGGGCCACCGCGCGAAGTGCGGACAATCGGCGCATGACCTCAGCCACCCTGCGCGGCCCCGACGACACCGACGGCGCCTCGCCCCACTGGCGCTGGAACCTGGCCGTCTGCGTCGCGGGATCGTTCTCCACCATCGTCGCGATGACGCTGCTGCTGCCCTTCCTGCCGCTCTACGTCGAGCAGTTGGGCGTGCACGATCCGGCACAGATCGTCGAGTGGTCGGGCGTCGCGTACGGTGCCACGTTCTTCACGGCGGCCTTGTGCGCGCCCCTGTGGGGACGGCTCGCCGATCGCTACGGCCGCAAGCTGATGCTGATCCGCGCGAGCCTGGGCATGGCGGTGGCGATGTCGCTGATCGGCACGGCCACCAGCGTGTGGCAACTGGTCGCGCTGCGCTTGCTCGCGGGTCTTCTCGGCGGCTACGCGTCGGGGTCGAACGTGCTGGTCGCGACGCAGACGCCCAAGCACCGCACCGGTTGGGCGCTGGGCGTGCTGGCGTCCGGGATCATGGCGGGCAACCTCGCCGGGCCGCTGATCGGCGGCGCGCTGCCGCCGCTGATCGGCATCCGCGCCACCTTCTGGCTCGCCGGCGCGCTGATCTTCGCGATCTTCCTCGCGACGACCTTCCTCATTCGCGAGGAGCGTCCCGTGCACGCGGCGGCGTCCGGCAAGCCGCCCGGCGCGTGGTCCCTCGTCGCCGACCGGCGACCGGTCGTCGCGATGCTCGCAACAGGCATGCTGCTGATGTTCGCGGTGATGTCGATCGAGCCCATCATCACGGTCTACGTGCAGCAGCTCGTGGACGACGCGCGCCGCGTGACGCTGGTGTCCGGCGTCGTGATGTCGGCCTGCGCGCTGGGCAGCATCCTGTCGGCGTCGTGGCTGGGCCGGCTGGCCGATCGCGTTGGCCACTGGAACGTGCTGACCGGCGGCCTCGTCGCGTCGGCGCTGCTGCTGATCCCGCAGGCCTTCGTCGCCGCGGCGTGGCAGTTGATCGCGCTGCGCTTCCTGATGGGACTCGCGCTCGGCGGGCTGCTGCCCTGCGTGACCAGCCTGATCCGCCACAGCGCGCCGGCGCGCGCGACGGGCACGCTGCTGGGCTGGTCGACGTCGTCGCAGTACGTCGGCCAGGTCACCGGCCCGCTGCTCGGCGGCGTGATCGGCGGACACCTGGGCATGCGCTCGGTCTTCCTCGGCACCTGCGTGCTGCTGGCCGCGGGCGCGGCGTACAACTGGCGCGCGGCGAAGGCGAGCCGCGCGCGCTGAGCGGGCTCCGGTGTCAGGTCTCGGGCTCCGGTGTCAGGTCTTGCACTGCAACGTTTGCACTGCAAGACCTGACACCGTTGCATTGCAAGACCTGACACCGTTGCAGTGCAAGACCTGACACCGTCCCCCGCGCGTAGGACGAGCCCGCATCGCGCGATGAAGTCGCCCGCCAAAAATGGAGGGCCGGCCGTTGCGCCGTTCCGACGCCCCTGTGCTGCATTGCCCGGACCGGCCGGACCGACGGCGCCGGCTTGCGCGCAAAATCAGGCCACCGGAGCCGGAGGGCCCGGACACCAGGGCGAGCCGATGTCGCCGCCCGCCGTGAAGAAAAAGAACGGAACGACCGATGAAACTGCTGTCGCGGCTCCCACTGCGGGCCCTGCTGACCCTGCCCTACGTGGCGCTGGTGCTGGGCACGGCGATCGTCATCGGCGTGCTGTCGTACGCCGCGGGCCGCGACGCCGTCGACAACCTGTCGGGACAGTTGCTGACCGAGACGGTGCACCGTATCGAGCAGGCCGTGGAGAACCACGTCGCCGGCTCCGGCGCCGTGCTGGAGGTCGCGTTCCCCAAGGGCATTCCCGCGCCGGAATCCATCTCGGCCGAACTGCCCGCGCTGCGCGAGCGCTTCTGGCTGGCGACGTCGGTGCATCGCGACCCGAACAACTACGCCTACTACGGCGATCGCCAGGGCCGCTTCATCGGCTTGTGGCGCTCGTCGGAGTCGGACGCCGAGCTGCGCCTGCGCCCCACCGGCACGGGCCCGCGCAGCCTCTACCACTACAGCGGCATCCTGGGCAACCTCGGCGCGCCGGAGACCGAGCAGCGCGTGTTCGAGCCACGCGACCGCCCCTGGTACAAGGCCGGTGCGGCCAACACGCTGCAGACCTGGACCTCGATCTACATCGACTTCAAGCTGCAGCAGCTCGTCGCCACGCGCGCGCGCCGCGTCAACGACCGCAACGGCGCGTTCGAGGGCGTCGTTGCCACCGACCTGTCGCTGCGCCAGGTCACGTCGTTCCTGCAGAAGCTCGACCTGAGCCCCAACGGCGTCGCGATGGTGATGGAGAAGGACGGCAACCTGATCGGCGTCTCGCGCGGCGCGCACATGAAGGCGCTGCCGGGCGGCACCAACGTGCGGCTCAACGCCGCGCAGAGCACGGACAGGCTCGTCGCCGCCACCTACGGCGCCGTGCGCGGACTGGCCGACGCCTCCGCCGACGCGCGCCCGCACACGACCGTGTTCGCCGACGCCGACGGCGCGCCGGTGCAGGTCGGCTACGCGCGCCTGACCGACGACGCGGGCCTGGACTGGCTCATTATGGTGGCCGTGCCGCGCCAGGACTTCCTGCACGGCATCATCGACAACTTCCGCCGCACCGTGCTGCTGGCCGCCGTCGCCGCGATCGTTGTGATGCTCACCGGCATGCTGGTGCTGGCCACCGTCACGCGCGAGCTGCGCCAGCTCGCGTCGGCCGCGCGCCGCGTCGGCGAGGGCAGCACGGCGCCGATGGCCGAGTCGACGCGCAAGGACGAACTCGGCGACCTGCAGCGCAGCTTCTCGGAGATGCAGAAGCGCCTGCTGACCGATCCGCTGACGGGCCTGGCCAATCGCGAGGCGCTGATCCGCAACGTCGAGGATCGCATCGTGCAGCAGCGCCGCCGCGGCGACCCGCGGCCCATCGTGCTGCTGTTCATCGACATCAACAATTTCAAGAAGGTCAACGACGCGTACGGCCACGACGTCGGCGATGCCGTGCTGCAGGAACTCGCGCGGCGCCTGGCCGGTGCGGTGCGCGCCAACGACATGGTGGCGCGCTACGCCGGCGACGAGTTCCTCGTGATGCTCGACTCGGTCGATCGCCGCGAGGACGCCGAACGCGCCTGTGCGACGCTCGCCGAGCTGATGGCGCATCCGCTGGGCATGCTTCCCGCCGACGGCGAGCGGCCGGAACTGGGCGCCGCGATCGGCTACGCGCTGTATCCGGAAGACGGGCAGGACGTCGAGACGCTGATCCGCCACGCCGACCAGCAGATGTACCAGCGCAAGCGGCAGAGCTGAACGCGGCGGGAGGGACAAGGCCCGGGTCGGCGACGGCAGATCGAACGCCCGGGACGAGCGTTCGGGCGCGTGCATTGCCGCAAGACCCGCGGCGCGGCGCCGCCGTCCGCGATCTTCAAAACCTCTTCAGGGACCCGCCTCATCATGGACAACACCACCTCCTCGAGCAACACGACCAACGGCCCCTCGTCGGACCCCGTCACGCCCTTCCCCGCGAGCAGCGGCACGGCGCGTCCCGCATCGGCCAGCAAGCCGGACGACACCAGCGCGACCGCCACGAAGCCGGCCGACCCGGCGGCCGCCGCCGCGCCCGCCGTCGACCGCCTGATCAAGCGCGTGACGAGCAGCGCGCACGACGCCGTCGACAGCGTCGCCGCGAAGGTGAGCTCGGTCGCCGACGGCCTGCAGGGCGGCGTCTCCAAGGTCGGCGACACGCGCGACGAATGGATCGAATCGGCCCGTGACGCGATCCGCCAGCACCCGTTCGCGGCCGTCGCCGGCGCGCTGGTGATCGGCGCCGCGCTGCTGAGCCTGGGCTCGTCGCGCAGGGACTGAACCTCGTATCGACTGGCGGCACATGCCGCCGTCCGGTAGTGGCCACGGCCACTCGCCGGGCTTCGCCGCGCGCCGCGCGGCACTCATGAAACTTTCAGGAGCCACCCCACCATGGCCAAATCCAAGCCATCCGCCTCGCCCATCGCTTCGTCCCTCGGCTCGGCCGCCAGCACCGTCGGCGGCCCCGCGTCGGGCATCGCCGCCGACCCCGCGCTGAGCACGACGGGGCCGTCGATCGGCGCGCTCGCCGCGAAGCAGGCCGGCACGCAGGCCACCGCGGCCGCGATGCCCGTCAACCCGTTGAAGGCGCTCGACCACGGCCTCGACGCGGGCCATGCGCCGACCGAAGGCGCGTCGGTCAAGCCGCCGTCGGACGCTGTCTCCGGCAGCACGCTGAGCGAGGCGAACCAGTCGGCCAAGGTCGGCTCGGGCGGCATCACCGGCCTCGACGCGAACGCCGGCTCGCTGGACGACGCGCGCGTCGACTCCGGCTCGCAGCCGCTGACGACCAACCAGGGCGTGCTCGTCGCCGACAACCAGAACTCGCTCAAGGCCGGCCTGCGCGGGCCCACGCTGCTGGAGGACTTCATCCTGCGCGAGAAGATCACGCACTTCGACCACGAGCGCATCCCCGAGCGCATCGTGCACGCGCGCGGCTCGGCGGCGCACGGCTACTTCGAATGCGATCGCGCGCTCGGCGACATCACCAAGGCCACGCCGTTCGCCGAAGCCGGCAAGCGCACGCCCGTCTTCGTGCGCTTCTCGACCGTCGCCGGCGAGCGCGGCTCGACCGACACCGCGCGCGACGTGCGCGGCTTCGCCGTCAAGTTCTACACCGACGAGGGCAACTGGGATCTCGTCGGCAACAACATCCCCGTCTTCTTCATCCAGGACGCGATGAAGTTCCCCGACCTGATCCACGCCGCCAAGCCCGAGCCGCACCACGGCATGCCGCAGGCGGCCACCGCCCACGACACGTTCTGGGACTTCGCCTCGCTGTCGCCCGAGACGGCGCACATGCTGATGTGGGCGATGTCCGACCGCGCGATCCCGCGCAGCTACCGGATGATGCAGGGCTTCGGCGTGCACACGTTCCGGCTCGTCAACGCGGCCGGCGAATCCCGTTTCTGCAAGTTCCACTGGACGCCGTCGGCCGGCACGCACTCGCTGGTGTGGGACGAGGCCGTCAAGCTCTCGGGCTGCGACTCCGACTTCCACCGGCGCGACCTGTGGGAGGCCATCGAGTCCGGCAACTATCCGGAATGGACGCTGGGCCTGCAGGTCTTCACGCAGGAACAGGCCGACGCGTTCTCGTTCGACATCCTCGACCCGACCAAGCTGGTGCCCGAGGAACTGGTGCCGGTGGTGCCGGTCGGGCGCATGGTGCTCGATCGCAACCCCGACAACTTCTTCGCCGAGACCGAGCAGGTCGCGTTCTGCACCGCGCACGTCGTGCCCGGCATCGATTTCACGAACGACCCGCTGCTGCAGGGCCGCATCCACTCGTACGTCGACACGCAGATCAGCCGCCTCGGCGGCGCGAACTTCCACGAGCTGCCGATCAACGCGCCGCTGGTCGAGGTGCACAACAACCAGCGCGACGGCATGCACCGGCGCGCGATCCCGCGCGGCCGCGTGAACTACGAGCCGAACTCGCTCGGCGGCGGCTGCCCGTTCCAGGCCGGCACGCGCGGCTTCGTCTCGTTCCCCGAGCCGGTGGCCGAAGACAAGGTGCGCGGCAAGCCCGAGAAGTTCGCCGACCACTTCTCGCAGGCCAAGCTGTTCTGGAACAGCCAGCGCGACGTCGAGAAGAACCACATCGTCGCGGCCTTCCGCTTCGAGCTCTCGCGCGTGCAGACGCCCGCTGTCCGCGCACGCGTCGTCTCGCTGCTGCGCAACGTCGACGAGACGCTGGCCGCGCGCGTGGCCGACGGTCTCGGCATGGCGCTGCCGCCGGCGCAGCCGCGTGCGCTCGAGCCGCCCGTCAAGTCGGAGGTCGACGCGTCGGCGCCGCTGTCGCTGTTCGCCTTCCCCGGCGACGGCGGCATCGCGGGACGCCGTATCGCGCTGCTGGTGGCCGATGGGGCCGACGCGGCGGCGCTGCAGACGGCCTGCGACGCGCTGATCGACGGCGGCGCCGCGCCGCGCTACCTCGGCGCCAGGCTCGGCAAGGTCAAGGCGGCAAAGGGGTCGACGATCGAGATCGAGGCCACGCTCGAGACGATGCCGTCGCCGATGTGGGACGCGCTCGTGATCGACGCCTCCGCCGACGCGCTCGCGAAGGTCGGCCCGGCGGTGGAGTTCGTCAAGGAGCAGTTCCGCCATGGCAAGTCCATCCTCGTGCTCGGCGCGGCGCCCGCGCTGCTCGCCACGGCGGGGATCGAGGTTCCGTCGGATGCCGGCTTCATCGACGCCGCCGCCGATGGACTGGCGACGCGTGACGCGATCGCCGCGTTCACGAAAGCGGTCGGACGGCACAAGCACTACGAGCGCGAGAAGGAGCCCTCGCCGGTCTGAGTCTGGCGGCCGAGGACGTGTTGCGAGGCCGCTGGTTCGCGGCCAGCGCGGCGCTGTACGCGGCGGTCACGAGCGCCGACGAGGTCGGCGATCACTGTGCGTCCCGCACGACGACCGCGACGCGCACGCGCACGATTTCCTTGCTGGTCGACGGCCTGCGCGCGTATTGGCGCGAGGTGCCATGAGACGCGCGCGCTGAGCCGGCGCGAGTCGCCTGCGCGTCACACCGGCAACGACGGCGCCGGCAGTTCGACCCGGTCGGTCAGCACGGGGATCGCGGCCATGTCGCGATGCGGGGCCAGCAGCGGTGCGGCATCGAGGAACGGCTCGTGCAGCACGACCGGTTCGGCCGGCGCCGCCGGCGCGTACTCGAACAGCAGCGCCGCCACGAACGCGGCCGCGTCGTCCCACGAATGGGCGTCGACCAGCGCCTGTGTGCGCACGCGTCGCTGGTCGCGCGCCGGCACCGGCTCGGCCAGCAGGTGCTCGATGGCGGCCACGAACTGCGCCGCATCCTCGGCGATGTGCACGACGGCGCCGTAGAGCGAGACGACGTCGCGGATCGGCGTGCTGACCACCGGCTTGCCGCCGGCCAGGTACTCCAGCGTGCTGGCCGGGTTGACGAAGCGCGTCGTCTCGTCGATCGCGAGCGGCAGCAGGCAGACGTCCCAGTGCGACATCAGGTGCGGCAAGGCCTCGTGGCGCTGCAGGCCGACCCAGCGGATGTTCGGGCGCTGCGGCAGCGTCGCCGATGCGATCGCGACGACGGGGCCGACCATCACGATCTGCCAGTCGGGGCGCGCGTCGGCGATTGCGGCGACGAGCGCGAGGTCCAGCCGGTCGTCGATGCTGCCGAAGAAGCCCAGGCGCGGACGCCGCATGCCGCGATGCAGTTCGGTCGCGACCGCGCTTTCGACATCGTCGCCGTCGAGATTGCCGGGCGCGAAGTGCGCCGCATCCACCGCGTCCGGCAGGCAGTGCAGGTTGGGATGCCGGCCCGCGCGTGCCTCGTGCAGCGACGGCCCGCCGGTCAGCACGACATCCGCCAGCGCCATCAGCGCCTGCTCGCGCGCGGCCAGCTCGGGCGGCGCGGACTTCGACGAGGCGAGGTCCTCCATGCAGTCGTAGACGATGGCGCGCGGCTCGAGGTCCGCGACCAGCGGCAGCGCCATCGGCGTGGTCAGCCACACCAGCGGCTCCTGCAGGCCGCGCGACAGCATGAAGTCGGCGAGCAGCGGCCGCATCGCGTTCAGCTGCGAGTCATGCCAGCCCGACGCGAACTCCTTCGTGCGCGGCGTCAGTACTTCGACGCCGTTCTGGTGGGTCGCGCTCATCAGCGCGGGCTCGGCATCGGCGAAGACGGGCTCCTCGACGACATGGACGTCGAAGTGGCAGGCCAGCCGCGTCAGCAGGTGCTGCGGCCGCTGCAGCACGGCGCCCCAGCGCACGTGCGACAGCACGATGAGCGACGGGCGCGCCGCACGCGCGAGCGATGCAGGCAGCAACGGAGGCTGCCTGTCGGGCACGGACCTCTGCATGTCGGGACTCCCCATGATTGTTGGACGACGAGCGTACGCGCGGCAAGCGTCATGCCACGTCCGCGCCGCGCCAGCGGCCCAGGCCCGGAGCCTGGCCGTCACGACTTCGTCGTCTTGCGCGCGGCCTTCTTTGCCGGCGCCTTCTTCGCGGGCACCTTGGCGCCTTCCTGGCGCGCCTCCGACAGCCCGATCGCGATCGCCTGCTTGCGGCTCGTCACCGTCCTGCCCGACCGGCCGCTCTTGAGCGTGCCCTTCTTGAGTTCGTCCATCGCGGCCTCGACCTTGTCGCCGGCCTTCCTGCCATACGTTGCCATGCGGGTCTCCCGTGAAGCGCCCGCGCAGCAATCAACATTCCCGGGCACGGCGCAGTCAGCGTGCCTCGCGCACCAGGGTGTCCCAGTCGACGGTCGCCCCCAGCGCGCGCTGGATGGTGCGCTGGCGCGCGGGCACGGACGCGTCGAGCAGGTCGATCGCCAGCGTGCGCGGCTCCTCGTAGACGACGCCTCCCGCCGCGAGGAAGGTCGGCACCATGTCCGCGTGCATCAGCGGCGCGGCGGCCTGCGCCTGCAGGTTGGCCCACTGGCGCGGATGCGCGGCGCGCCACGCGTCGTTGGCCCAGAAGATGGCGGGCACGTGCACGTCCCAGCGCGTGGGCTGGCGCATCGCGTGGCCGTACAGATGGCGCGGGTCGTCGTAGATGTTGTCGCCATGGTCGGGCGTGAACAGCAGGAAGGCCTCGCCCGGCTCGCGGCGCAGCGTGTCGATGACGCTGTCGACGAAGCGCACGGACACATCGACGGCATCGGCATACGACACGCGCAGCGCCTTCGCGTCGGCCCCCTCGGGCAGGCCGCGCAGGCGCTCGCAGTCGACCGGGTAAGGCGCCTGCGCGGGATCGAAGCGCGAGCAATACGGATCGTGCGCGTTGTACGCGTGCAGCACGATGGCCTTGCGCGGCGCCGGGCGCGCCAGCGCCTCGGCCAGCGGCGGGCCGAGCGCGGCCTCGTCCGAGGTCTTGTAGTCCGGATAGGCCTGGAATTGCGCGTCGGGCCACGCGAGGCTGTTGCCCTGGTCGCCGATCCAATGCGTCTCGAAGCCGGCCTCCTGGAACGCGCGCTCGAAGGTCGCGTCGCGCGAGACGCGGAACGGCCGGCCCGGCATCTCGCGCGAGATCAGCAGCGGCACCGATGTGTGCGTCGCGTCCGAGCCCGACGTCACGTCGCACGCGACCAGCGCGCCCGCGCCCACGGCACGCACGCGCTCGGGGCCGTGGCACTCGCGCAGGAAGTCGGCGCGCACGCTTTCGCCGACGATGAAGACCAGCGTCTGGCGCGCCGCCGTGCTCGTCGCGCGCGCATGCCACGTGGCGTGCGGGTCGCGCGGATCGACGGTCGACAACGCCGGCTGCAGTGCGGCCACCAGGGCCTGCGAGTGCGTGGCCGCCGTCACGACCACGAGCACGGCGTTGAGCGGCCACGCGCGCACCCACGCCACCTTCGGCAACGCGAACGCAAGGACCACGGTGAAGACGGCCGCGCCGATCGGCAGCGCGCGCACGAAGCGGCGCGGGTCGGGACCGCGCGCGCAGGCCCAGCACCAGCCGACCAGCACGAGGCCGCCGAGTGCGACGACGCCGGCGTAGGGCTGCAGCGTGGCGCGCACCTCCTCCGGCTTGAACGTGGCCCATTGCAGCCCCAGTTCCAGCACGTCGGCGTGGCGCAGGAAATCGGCGCCCATGCACACCACCGCCGCCAGCGCGACCGGCAGCGACAGCGGAAAGAACCAGCGCGCGGGCAGCACGAGGCGGGTGGCCAGCAGCAGCCAGCACGACAGGCCGAACAGCGTGCGCGAGTCGATGTCCCAGGGCTGCGTGGCCGAGGTCGAACTGGCCGCGGGCAGGATCAGCAGCAGCAGCCACAGCAGGCGCAATACGTCGACGACGCGGCTGCGAGGCGTGGGCGCGTCGTGGATCGGTCGGGCGGTGTTGGCGAACAGGCGCATCGGGCTGGACAGCGTTGGGGGTTGCAAGCGATTGTCGCCGCGCACCGCATTGGGGACGATTCGCCGCATCGGCTTGCATCAGGCTGTCGCGAAGTTTTCGTTGCCGAAGAAGCGGCGCCGCGATGCAAATCTGTCCTCAGGTCCGGGCGCCCACAGTCGAAGTTCCGCCTTGTAGGCCGAAGCGATCACTGCGAGTAGCCCTCATGAAAGGAGAACCCATGTTCAGCAATTTGAAGATCGGCTCGCGGCTCGCGCTGGCGTTCGGCGTCGTCCTGAGCCTGTTGTGCGTGATGGCCGGCGTCGCCGCCTGGCAGATGGGCAAGCTCGCTGCCAACACCGAGGAATACGCGACCAACCTGGTGCCGTCGTTCGCGGCGCAGCATCGGATCACGCTCGATCTCGGCCAGGAGCGCCGCAAGGAGTATCGCCACATCCTCGCCAACGACGCGGCCGAGATGGACAAGGTCGAGTCCGACATCGCCGCCTACCGCAAGTCCGTGGCCGACGAGCTGGACAAGTACGACAAGGAGTACGTGTCCGACGCCGAGGACAAGCGCCGCCTCGACAAGGTGCGCGCGGCCCTCGTCGCGTACTACGCGCAGTGGGAGCCGCTGCGCGCGCTCTCGCGCCAGACCACGACCGATCCGACCAAGACCGCCGAAGCCGAGGCGCTGATGGTCGGCGCATCGTCGAAGGCGTTCGCGGACGTCGACGCCGCGGTGCAGAACTGGTGGGACTACAACGTCCAGCTGTCCGACAAGGAGACCGCGGCCTCGAAGGAGACCGACGCGAACGCGAAGCTGGTGCTGATCGCCATGGTCGTCGCGGCGCTCGCGCTCGGCAGCTTCGCGGCCGTGACGATCACGCGCTCGATCACGGGGCCCATCGTGCGCGCCGTGCAGGTCGCGACGACCGTGGCCGCCGGCGACCTGAGCTCGCGCATCGCGGTGCGCGGCAACGACGAGACGGCGCAGCTGCTGCGGGCGCTCGCGCGCATGAACGACAGCCTGGCGCAGATCGTCGGCCAGGTGCGTGCCAGCAGCGAGTCGATCGCCACCGGCTCGGCGCAGATCGCCACCGGCAACGCCGACCTGAGCCAGCGCACGGAGGAACAGGCGAGCAACCTGCAGCAGACGGCGGCGTCGATGGAGGAGCTCTCGGGTACCGTCAAGAACAGCGCCGCCACCGCGGGCCACGCCAGCGAGCTGGCGGCGGGCGCGTCGGCCGCGGCGGTCAAGGGCGGCGAGATGGTGGGCACCGTCGTCGACACGATGCGCGACATCGCCGCGTCGTCGAAAAAGATCGCCGACATCATCGGCGTGATCGACGGCATCGCGTTCCAGACCAACATCCTCGCGCTGAATGCGGCCGTGGAAGCGGCACGCGCCGGCGAGCAGGGCCGCGGCTTCGCCGTCGTCGCGAGCGAGGTGCGCAGCCTCGCCAGCCGTTCGGCCGAGGCGGCCAAGGAGATCAAGTCGCTGATCGGGGCGAGCGTCGAGAAGGTGGAGGCCGGCGCGCGCCAGGTCGACATCGCCGGCGCGTCGATGGCCGACATCGTCTCGCAGGTGCAGCGCGTCAGCGCGCTGATCACCGAGATCTCGAGCGCGGCCGGCGAGCAGTCCACCGGCATCGGCCAGGTGGGCGACGCCGTCGCCCAGCTCGATCAGGTGACGCAGCAGAACGCCGCGCTGGTCGAGGAGAGCGCCGCGGCCGCCGAGAGCCTGCGCACGCAGGCGGCGAACCTCGCCGATTCGGTGCGCGTCTTCAAGCTGGCCGAGGAGGCTTGACGGCTTTTCCCCTCCCGCGGCCGGTCGCCCCGACGGCTGTCGGGCATTTCATGGGGGCGACCGCCGGGCAGCGTACGATGCAGCGAGTTTCACCCTCGAGCGCCGCATGCCCGATGCCGGAATCACGCTGACCGAAGCGCCCGCGACGCCGGCGCATCGACACGCCGCCCTGATCGTCTGCCTGGCCTTCGCCGCGGTGACGGCGCTGTTCGCGCCGTTCGCGTCCACGGCATGGCCGAACGTGCCGGCGTTCTTCCCGGCCTACCAGACGATCACCGCGTTCTGCTACGCGCTGACGGCGTGGCTGCTCTTCGGCGACTACCGACACGGCGGGCGGCCGTCGACGCTGGTGCTGGCCGCCGGCGCGCTGTGGACGGCGCTGATCCTGCTCGCGCAGCTGCTGTCGGTGCCCGGCATGGTCGGCCCGACGCGCCTGATCGGCGGCGACCAGACGACGATCCACCTGTGGATGTGGTGGCACCTCGGGCCGCCGCTGTTCGCGCTGCTGTTCGCGGGCGTGCACCGGCGCTTCCCGGGCGGCGCACCCGACGTCGACCAGCGACGCACGATATCGACGCTGACCTTCTCCGGCGCCGCGTTCGCGTTCTTCGGCGTGCTGCTGCTCGTCACGCGTTTCCACGACAGCCTGCCGGTGCTCAATCGCGGCGCCGACTTCTCGCTGATCGTCACCACCGGCGTCGCGCCGTTCGTCACGCTGCTCAGCGCGGCGGCGGCGGCGGCCGTGTGGGCCGTCACACGCGGCGGCACGGTGCTGTCGCTGTGGCTGATCGTGTCGCTGGTGGCGCTGGTGTTCGACAACCTCGTCACGATGCTGGGCGGCTACCGCAACAGCGTCGGCTGGTACGTCGGCCGCTTCGAGGCGCTCGCCTCCGCCGCCACGCTGTTGATGGCCTACCAGCACCACATCCACGAGATCGCGCGCGCGGCCGCGCGGAGCGCCGCGGCGCTGTCGGTGGAGCTGGCCGCGCGCCACCGCGCCGAACGCGCGATGCTGCAGGGCCAGAAGCTGGAGGGCCTGGGCCAGCTGACCGGCGGCGTGGCGCACGACTTCGGCAACATCCTGCAGCTGCTCACCAACGAGCTCGAGCTGATCCGCCGCCGCACCGCCGACGACTTCACGCGCCAGCGCGCCGAATCGGCGCTGCGCGCCACGGCGCGCGGCACCAAGCTCACGCGGCAACTGCTGACCTTCGCGAAGCGCCAGCCGCTGCACTTCGAGACGGTCGACCTGAACGCGCGCATCACCGACATCGCCGAGATGACGCGCGGCTCGATCGGGCTGATGACGCTGGAGCTGGCCCTCGCACCCGAGCTCTGGCCCATCGTGACCGACGCCAACGAGCTCGACTCGGCCATCCTCAACCTGATCATGAACGCCCGCGACGCGATGCCGGACGGCGGCGTGCTGCGCATAGCCACCGCCAACACGCAGGTCGCGCGCGACGACGGCGGCAGCGCCGAGTTCGTGCGCATCGACTTCGTCGATACGGGCACGGGTATGACCCCCGAGGTGCTGGCGCGCGCCTGGGAGCCGTTCTTCACGACCAAGCCGGCCGGCAAGGGCACCGGCCTGGGCCTGGCCACGGTCTACGGCTTCGTCAAGCAGTCCGGCGGCAACGCGACGCTCGAGAGCGCGACCGGCGCCGGCACCACCGTCTCGCTGACGCTGCCCAAGGGCGCGCCGAGCGCGCTGCGCGGCGATGCCGTGGCCGCGGGCGGACAGCCGGCGAAGATCCTGTCGCTGATCCGGCGCGAGGCGGCCGACTAGGTCTCGTCGGCGAGGCCGAGCGCGTTGCGGCCGCCGTCCTTCGCGCGATACAGCGCGCGGTCGGCCCGCACCATCAGCGCCTTGGCGTCGATCTCGACCGAGCCGTCCAGGTACGCCAGGCCCATGCTGGCGGTCACGTCCAGCGTCCTGTCGCCGACGGCCATGGGCTCGCGGATCGCCTGCAGCAGCTTGTTGGCGACGCCCACGGCCTCGTCGCGCGTCGCCAGCCCGTCGAGGATCACGACGAACTCGTCGCCGGACAGCCGCGCCGCGACGTCGGTCGCGCGCAGGCTTTGCAGCAGGCGCGACGCGAACTCCTTGAGCACCGCGTCGCCCGCGCCGTGGCCGTGGCTGTCGTTGATGCGCTTGAAGTGGTCGATGTCCAGGAAGATCAGCGCCAGCGGCCGCTTCGCGCGCCGGTGGCGCGCCAGCGACCGTTCCAGCAGCTCGTCGAACTGGCGCCGGTTGGCCAGGCCGGTGAGCGTGTCGATGCGCGCGAGCCGCTGCAGCTCCAGCTCCACCTTCTTCATCGCCGTCACGTCGGTGCTGAGCGTGAAGATGCCGCGCACCGTGCCGTCGTCGCGGGTGTCGGGGATGTAGACCGTCTGCAGGTTGCGCGGGCCGGCGAGCGTCATCGAGACGACCTCGAACTCGACGCGCTGGCCGCCGAGCGCCGCCCGCAGGTGCTCGCGCCGCGACGCGTAGTGCTCGGCGCCCACGACCTCGGCGAGCGGCCGTCCGACCGCCTGCTTCAGGTCGACGCCCAGCCAGTCGTGGAACGTGCCGTTCATGAAGCGCAGGCGCTCGTCGGCGTCGACGTAGGTGATCAGCATCGGCAGGTTGTCGGTGACCGCGCGCAGCTGGCGCTCGCTGGCCTCGATGAGATCGCGCGAGCGCTGCGACTCGCTGCGGTCGGTCACCAGGCTGTAGACGCCGATGACGCGGCCCTGCTCGTCGCGATCGGGCACGTAGTGCACCTCCAGGAAGGCCGGCGCGTCGGGCGCCTTCACCGGGTTGGCGAAGTCGAACCGGACATCGCGGCCGGCCAGGGCCTCGTCGAGGCGCCCGCGCACGGCCCTGAACACCGCCTCGCCGAACGCCTCGGTCACGGTCTTGCCCACCGGCGACTCCGCCAGCCCGAACCAGCGCTCGTAGTGGGCGTTGGCGAAGGTGTAGCGGTAGTCGCGATCCATGCGCGAGATCAGTCCCGGCATCTGGTCGGTGATCGCGCGCACCAGGGCCTCGCTGCGCGCCAGCGCCAGCTCGGCGCGATGGCGGTCGCTGATGTCCAGCACCATCAGGAAGAAGCCGGCGACCGTGCCGTCGGCAAGCTGGTCGGGGACGTATTCCACGAGGAAATGCGTCGTCGCGTTCTGCTTCCAGCCGGTGCGCTCGAACTTCTGGCGCTCGCCGCGCAGCGCGCCCTCGATATGCGGCCGCAGCTCGCCGTGCGCGGCCTCGCCGAGGAAGTCGCGCATCGTGCGGCCGATCAGCGTCGCCGGGTCGGTGCCCATCACTTGCCGGAAGTGCGCGTTGGCGAAACGGTAGGTCTGCTCGCGATCGACGTAGGCGAACAGCGCCGGCACGTGGTCGCTGACGGCCTTGAGGCGCGCCTCGCTGGTCGCGAGAAGGGCCTGCGCCCGCTTCGCCAGCGTGACGTCGCGCAGGCTGACGTGGGTCTGCCAGTGCCCGCTCGCCTGCTGATAGTGCGCGACCAGGCATTCGACGTGCAGCGGCTCGCCGCCGGCACCCGGCAGCGTCAGCTCGGTGGTGGTCGGCGCGCCGCCATCGGCGATCAGCGCCGCGAGCACGCTCGCCTCGCCGCGCAACACCTCGCTCGCGCGATGCCCGGGCAACGCGGCGGCATCCAGTCCCAGCATGGCCGCGAACGCGGCGTTGGCGTGCAGCAGCGTGCCCTGCTCGTCGATCACCAGCACGCCGTCGGGCGTGTTGTGCAGGAAGGCGGCGAACTGACGCTGGCTGGCCTGCAACGCCATGCCCATGCCGCAGATCAGCAGGCTGGTGCAGGCCTGCGCCGTGATGTAGCTCCAGAGCGCGAGCGAACCGGCGCGCGCGTCGTGCACGGCGAACGGCCCCAGCCCGCGCGCGGTGCCGTAGGCCGCGGCCATCGCGAGCACCAGCACGCCGGTGGACGACGCGACGACGCCGCCGCGCATCGCCAGCAGTGCCAGCAGGAAGGACGGCAGCGCGAGCAGGGGGAAGACCAGCGCCGAATCCCTGGCCAGCGCATCGGAGAAGAGCGCGAGGCCGCAGGCCAGCACGATCGCCTGCAGTGCCGCGTTGCCCAGGCCGGCGCGGCCGCGGAAGGCCTTGGCGGCGCCTTCGCGGCTCCAGGCGATCAGCGGGACGCCGGCCAGCAGCGCGCCCACGGCATCGCCCACCAGCCAGCTGAGCCAGGCCTGCCCGACGTGCGCCGCCTCGGGCGCGCGCGCCACGCTCAGCCACGCGACGCCGTTGAGCGAGGTCACGCACATGCCGAGCACCACCGCGACCAGGAAGGCCGAGAGGTCGCGCCGGCGCAGCAGGCGGTCGTCGAAGTCCCAGCGTCGCAGCAGCCACGCCGCCAGCGCGGTGCCCGCCACGTTGCCCACGCCGACCACGGCCGCGACCCACGACGGGCCGCCGATGGACGCGTTGGCCGCGACGGCGGCGACGTAGACCGCCAGCGCCATGCCCGCGCCCCAGCGCCGGAACGCCGCCACCGCGATGCCGGTGGGCAGCCAGACGAGCGAGATGTGCGTGCCGACGTAGGGGATCAGCAGGCCGAGCCGGGCCGCCAGGTAGTAGCCCGCGGCCACCATCAGGAAGCGCAGGCCGAATGCGAGAGGCCCCGGCTGCGCGCGCGGCGGCCCACCGGCCAGGGCCGGGTCCAGGCGAGCGGTGCTGCCGTCCGAGCTGTCCATGTGTCTCGCAAGCCGCGCTGCCCGGGTCTGCCGCCCGATGGCGCGCGTGTCGAAAAGCCTCCTGCCTGCAATGGTAGCGACTGCGACATGCCCCGGGTTCCGGAGAACGAGGGGTATGCAAGCGAACGAAACGGTCACGGTGTCGCGACACAATGGCCGGATGACGACGCCTTCCCTTCGCCACAAGCCCCGCATGACGACCCCGAACCTGCGCGCCGCCGCCGCCGCGCTGCTGGCCGCGACCCTCGCCGGCTGCGCCACGCCGCCGCCCGCGCCGCCGGTCACCGTCAAGCTCATCGCCTTCAACGATTTCCACGGCACCTTGCAGTCGCCCGGCCGCTTCGGCGCCAACTCGCAGGCGACGCAAAAGCCCGCGGTCGGCGGCGCCGACGCGCTGGCCGCCTGGGTGGCGCGGCTGAAGGCACGCAACCCGGACAACGTCGTGGTCGGCGGCGGCGACTTCGTCGGCGCATCGCCGCTGGTGTCGGCGCTGTTCTTCGACGAGCCCACGGTGGAGGTGCTCAACCGCATCGGCGTGGAGTTCACGTCCGTCGGCAACCACGAGTTCGACAAGGGCGCGGACGAACTGAAGCGCCTGCAGCACGGCGGCTGCAAGATCACCGCAGGACGGCCCGATCCGAACAGCTGCAAGGGGCTCGGCTCAAAGGCGCCGGGCACGTTCGACGGCGCGCGCTTCCAGTGGCTGTCGGCCAACGTCGTCGAGACCGCCACCGGCCGCACGCTGCTGCCGCCCTACGGCATCAAGACGTTCGAAGGCATTCCCGTCGCCTTCATCGGCATGACGCTCAAGGGCACGCCGGGCATCGTCTCGCCCACCGGCGTCGCCGGGCTGGAGTTCCGCGACGAGGCCGAGACCGTCAACACGCTGGTGCCGCAGCTGCGCGCGCAGGGCGTGGCGGCGATCGTCGTGCTGGTGCACCAGGGCGGCACGCAGCCCGCGTCCGGCACCGGCGACATCAACGGCTGCGACGCCGCGCTGCACGGCGCCGACGGCGGCGACTCCGACATCGGCAAGATCGTGCGCGGGCTCGACGACGCCGTCGACCTCGTGATCAGCGCCCACACGCACATGGCCTACAACTGCTCGATCAATGCGGTGGGCGCGGCGAGCGCGACGGGGCTGCCCAACAAGACCGGCCGCCTGGTGCCGGTGACCAGCGCCAGCGCGTTCGGCCGCGTGCTGACCGACGTCGACCTCACATTCGACGCGAAGACGCATCGCGTGCTCGCGGTATCGCCGAGGAACCTGCTGGTCGATCGCGGCGACCCGGCGATCGTCGAGGCGATGGCCGCGGCGCCGGCCGTGCGCGACATCGTGCAGGGCTACGCCGCGCTCGCGGCGCCGCTCGCGAACAGCGTCGTCGGCCGGATCGCCACGTCGCTGCCGGCCGTCGAGAACGACGCCGGCGAGGAGCCCGCGGGCAGCCTCATCGCCGACACCCAGCTGCGCGCCACGCAGCCGCCCGCCTTCGGCGGCGCGCAGATCGCGTTCATGAACGCCGGCGGCGTGCGCTCGCCCGGCTTCGTGCCGGCCGCGGGCGCGACGGCGCCGTTCGCGCTCACGTACGGCGCGGTGTTCACGGTGCAGCCGTTCGGCAACAGCCTCGTCACGATGACGCTCACGTCCGCGCAGTTGAAGGCGCTGCTCGAACAGCAGTTCATGGGCTGCGCCGGACAAGCGGCCAACCGGCCGCTGCAGCCGTCGAACGGACTGCGCGTGACCTGGAGCGCCGGCGGCCCTTCGTGCGCGAAGATCGTCGACGTCACCTTCACGCCGACCGACGTCACCGTGACGCCGCCGGTCGTCACCGGCCCGGCCGTCGCGATCGTCAAGGACGGCGTGGTGGTCGAACCGACGCGCGCGTGGCGCGTCACCGTCAACAACTTCATGGCCACCGGCGGCGACGGCTATTCGACGCTGACCGCCGGCACCGACCGTCTCGGCGGCGCACAGGACATCGACGCCCTCAAGGCCTACATGGCCTCGACGCTGGCGCCGAACGCACCCTACGACCCGAGCCTGCCCGCGCTGGGCGAGCCGCGCCTCGTGCGACGGCCCTGACGCCGCAGCCTCGGGTCACTTGCCGTAGTGGCTCAGGAACAGATCGACCGTCGCCGCCGCCAGTTTCTTCTGCGCGGCCGGCGTCAGGCGCGGCTGTCCCATCGCGACCTGCGGCCAGAACGCGACGCCCTTGACGAGGCTCTCGAGCTGCTTGACGGCCTGCGCCGCGTCACCGGCCTTCAGAGCGCCGTGCTTCTGCGCCGCGCGCATCCAGTCGAGCATGCCGCCGTCCTTCTCGCCGATGCGCGCGACCATCTCCTGAGCGCGTTCGGGCGAATGCAGGCCCGCGGCGATCGCGACCCGTGCAAGCGCCAGGAAGTTGTCGTCGGCCAGCATCGCGAGCTTGCTTTGCAGCAGCTCCAGCAACTGGTCGCGCACCGGCCGCGCCGGCTCGTAGGCGCGCTGCAGCTCGCTCGCGCTGGTCTCCCACAGGATGTGCAGGATCGCGGCGAACAGCTCGTCCTTGCTCGGGAAATGGTTGTAGAGCGTGCGCTTGGAGACCTCGGCGCGCGCGGCCACCTTGTCGACGCTCGTCGCCTCGAAGCCGTTGGCGCGGAACTCGACGATCGCCGCCTGGACGATGGCGTCGCGCTTGCGGTCGGTGAGTCGGGTGGTCGAGGTCATGACGAAATTTTACACCAGGCAGTTTACTTTTCGGCGATTCGGCCCTACACTAAAAACTACACGGTGCAGTTTACTTTCTGATTTCTTACCAGCCGCACCGAATGTGACAGCGAAAGTGAACACGCCATGACCTGCCTTTCCTCGCGCGACCGCCAAGTGCCCACCACCGAATCCATCCCGTCGCCGCAGCGCCGCGACGGCAAGTTTCGCAACGTCGCGCCGCGCGAACGGCCCGGCTTCGGCAAGACCTTCGGCATCGCCTGGCGCGTGCTGACGCAGAAGCCGAAGACGACGGTGCCGCGCGCGCCGATCCCGGTGCGTCCGCTCGACGCGGCCACGCTCGCGGCCGCGCCGGACGCCAGCCTGTTCCGCCTCGGCCACTCCACGCTGCTGCTGAAGCTCGCCGGCGAATTCTGGCTGACCGACCCGGTGTTCTCGGAGCGCGCGTCGCCGGTGCAGTGGGCCGGCCCGAAGCGCTTCCACGCGCCGCCGGTCGCCATCGCCGACCTGCCGCCCATCAAGGGCGTGATCCTGTCGCACGACCACTACGACCACCTCGACTACGCCGCCGTGCTCGAGCTCGCGCCCAAGGTCGAGATGTTCATCACGCCGCTGGGCGTCGGCGACCGGCTGATCGCCTGGGGCGTGCCGGCCGCCAAGGTGCGCCAGCTCGATTGGTGGCAGCAGACCTCGCTCGCCGGCGTGCGCCTCGTCGCCGCGCCCGCGCAGCACTTCTCGGGCCGCGGGCTGTCCGACGGCAACACGACGCTGTGGGCCTCGTGGGTGATCCTGGCCGGCGACCTGCGCGTCTTCTTCAGCGGCGACACCGGCTACCACGCCGACTTCAAGACCATCGGCGAGCGCTTCGGCCCGTTCGACGTGACGTTCATGGAGACCGGTGCCTATGATGCGCAATGGCCCGACGTCCACATGCAACCCGAGGAGACGCTGCAGGCGCACATCGACCTGCGCGGCCGCTGGCTGATGCCGCTGCACAACGGCACCTTCGACCTCGCGATGCACGCCTGGCACGAGCCCTTCGACCGCATCCTCGCGCTGGCGCAGGCGCGCGCGGTGCCGCTGGCGACGCCCGCGATGGGCGAGCGCCTGTCGCTCGCGCAACCGCAGGCGGGCGAACGCTGGTGGCAGTCGGTCGAGGCCGCGCCGCAGGTCGACGCCGCGGCGCAGACCGCATGAGGACGGCATGACGATCTCCGTCGTCATCACGGGCGCCACCGGCATGGTCGGCGAAGGCGTGCTGCTCGAATGCCTGGCCGACGCGCGCGTCGGGCGCATGCTGGTCATCAACCGGAAGCCGCTGGGCACGACGCATCCGAAGCTGGTCGAGATCGTCCACAAGGACTTCTTCGATCTCTCCGCGATCCAGTCGCAGCTCGCGGGCTTCGACGCCTGCTTCTTCTGCCTGGGCGTGTCGTCGCTGGGCATGAGCGAGGCGGAGTACACGCGCGTCACGCGCGACCTGACGCTCGAATTCGGCCGCACGCTCGCGCGCCTGAATCCGGACATGGCGTTCTGCTACGTCACCGGCAAGGGCACCGACTCCACCGAGCACGGCAAGTCGATGTGGGCGCGCGTCAAGGGCCGCACCGAAAACGAGCTGCTGCGGCTGTTCCCGCGCGGCGCGATGTTCCGGCCCGGCATGATGCGCGCGACGCCCGGGCAGAAGAACCTCAAGGGCTGGTACCACGCGCTCGCCTGGATCTATCCGGTCGGCCGCGCGCTGTGGCCCGCGGCGTTCTGCACCTTGCAGGAGGTCGGCCAGGCGATGATCAACGCTGCAGTCATCGGTTCGCCGGAGCGCGTGCTGGAAGTCAGGGACATCGTCGCCCTCGCCGCCACGCCGCACCACTGACGGGCAGCGCGCTTCCAATTCCGGACGTATGCTGTCTGGCCCGCTCGGGCCGACAACGACATCCGGAGAACCAGCCGCCCATGACCGCCGCCGCCAAGCGCCTCGCCCTGCCCGTCGTCCTGGTCCTGATGGGCGTGTCGGGCTGCGGCAAGACCACCGTGGCCCAACTCCTCGCGGAGCGCCTGCACTGGGCGTTCGAGGAGGGCGACGCGCTGCATCCGCAGGCCAACGTCGACAAGATGGCGGCCGGCCATCCGCTGGACGACGCCGACCGTGCGCCGTGGCTCGCGAAGGTGGCCGATTGGGTCGACGCGCGGCTGGACGCCGGCGAGAGCGGCGTCATCACCTGCTCCGCGCTGAAGCGTTCGTATCGCGCCCTGATCGAGCGACGCGGCAACGGTGTCGAGTTCGTCTACCTGCACGGCTCGCGCGAGCTGATCGCGTCGCGCCTGTCCGGACGCCACGGCCACTTCATGCCGACGTCGTTGCTGGACAGCCAGTTCGCGACGCTGGAAGAACCCGGCGCGGACGAACCGGCGATCCGCGTCGAGATCGGCGAAGCGCCCGAAGCCATCGCGACCGACATCGTCACCGCCCTGGGCCTGCCGGCCTGAACGCGAGGAGCATCCATGGCCACCAACATCCTCGACGCCCACGACACGCAGGTGCTGGCCGTCGCCGCGATCGGCATCGCGATCATCGTCGTGCTGATCGTCTGGCTCAAGCTGCACGCGTTCCTCGCGCTGACCGTGGGCGCGCTGTTCGTCGGCGTCGGCTCCGGCATCCCGCTGGGCAAGGTGACGGCGTCGTACGAGAACGGCGTCGGCGGCGTGCTGGGCTACGTCGGCGTGCTGATCGCGCTCGGCGCGATGGTCGGCAAGCTGCTGGCCGACTCGGGCGGCGCCGACAAGGTCGTCGACACGCTGCTGCGCGGCAAGCCCTCGACGCTGCCGTGGAAGATGGCGCTGATCGCGGCCATCATCGGCATCCCGATGTTCTTCGAGATCGGCCTGGTGCTGCTGATCCCGGTCGTGATGCTGGCGGTGCATCGCTCGCAGGGCCCGGCGATGCGGCTGGGCATCCCGGCGCTGGCCGGCCTGTCGGTGCTGCACGGCTTCATCCCGCCGCATCCCGGCCCGCTGGCCGCGATCGCGATCCTGCATGCGAACGTCGGCATCACGCTGGCGCTGGGGCTGCTCGTGGCGATCCCCGCGGTCGCCATCGCCGGCCCGTTGTATGGGACCATCGCCGCGCGTCTCGTGCCGATCGGCGCGGCCGGCGCCGGGCTCGCGGTGACGCAAGGCGGCGACGCGAAGGCCTCGGCTGACCAGGACGTCAAGCCGACGCACAGCCCGTCGTTCGGCGCCATCATGGCCACGCTGCTGTTCCCGCTCGCGCTGATGCTCGCCAAGGCCGGCGCCGACATCGCGATGGACAAGGCCTCGCCCGCACGTCCGCTGCTCGACTTCGTCGGCGACCCGGTGTTCGCCTTGCTGGCCGCCGTGCTGCTCGCGATGGTCACCTTCGGCACCGCGGTGGGCTTCTCGCCCGCGGTGCTCGGCAAGAAGATCGGCGCCAGCCTGATGCCGGTGGTCGGCGTGATGCTGATCGTGGGCGCCGGCGGCGGCTTCAAGCAGTCGCTGGTCGACGGCGGCACCGGCGCGGCGATCGCCAAGATCGCGCTGGCGGCAGGCCTGTCGACGCTGTTGTTGGGCTGGATCGTCGCCGTGCTGATCCGCCTGGCGACCGGCTCGGCCACCGTCGCGACGGTGACCGCCGCAGGCATCGTCGCGCCGCTCGCCGCGGGGCTCGCGCCGGCGCAGCTGTCGCTGGTCGTGCTGTCGGTCGGCGCGGGCTCGCTGTTCTTCTCGCACGTCAACGACGCCGGCTTCTGGCTGGTCAAGGAGTACTTCGGGATGACGGTCGGCCAGACGATCAAGACGTGGTCGATCATGGAGACGGTCATCTCCGTCGTCGGACTGGCGCTCACGTTCGGGCTGTCGCTCGTGCTGTGATGCCAACAATGCCCGGAATTCCGGGGTCGTGATACGGCCCGGGGTAGACAACGTTGTCTCCCGTGCAACACTTGCAAGGCTAGCGAGGACTACCGGTTGGGCGGTGGCGTCGCGCGCCATTTGCGATGCCCGGATCCCTCCGCCCGGGCAAGATTCAGCGACGCGACGACGTCGAAGAGGTCCGAACCGGTGAACGTTCCCCGCGAGCAGCCGATCCCGCCTGGCCGGAGCGCATCGCGCCTGCTGCGCGACCGCCGCCTGGTGCAGGCCGTCTGGGCCGCCTGCATGGCCATCGTCGCCTCCGCGATCCCCGACGTCTGGTCGCAGCATTGGCGCAACCTGCCCCCGCTGTTCATCGGCCTGGCCGCGATGGGTGGCGTGCTGATGCTCGTGCGCGCCGACCGGCGCAACGCCGCCGTGGGGCTGATGCTGACGTCGCTGATGGGCATGGTGAGCCTGCTGATGTGGCAGAACGGCGGCCTGCGCGACACGTCGCTGATCGCTTTCCCCTGCATGCTCGTGTTCGCCGCGATGCTGGGCACGCGCCGGCTGTACTTCGGCCTGTTCGCGGCCATGATGGGCGTGATCGCCCTGCTGCTGGTCGTCAACACCAACGGCTGGCACGTGAACCGGCTGCCGCCGCTGTCGGTCAACACCTTCGTCGACATCTTCGCCGTGCTGTTCGTGACGAGCGTGATCGCCTGGCTGATGGCCAGCGACATGCACACCGCGCTCGACGCCGTGCATGCGCAGAACGCGCAGATGGCCGCGGCGCAGGCGCGCATGGAGATCATGGCGACGCACGACGCCCTCACGAGCCTGCCCAACCGCAGCCTCGCGCGCGACCGCTTCGAACAGGCCGCCGCCGCCGCGCGCCGGGGCGAGCACAGCGTGGCGATGCTCTACCTCGATCTCGACAACTTCAAGAACGTCAACGACACGCTGGGCCACAGCTCGGGCGACACGCTGCTCAAGCAGGTCAGCGACCGCCTGTCGGCGCTGCTGCGCAATGCCGACACCGTGGCGCGGCTGGGCGGCGACGAGTTCCTGCTGCTGGTGCCCGAGGTGCGCGACGGCGCGGCCGTCGCCGAGATCGCCAACAAGGTCGTCACGGGCCTGCTGGCGCCGTTCGACGTCATCGGCATGGAGATCTTCTCGGGCTGCTCGCTGGGCATCACCATGTTCCCGGCCGACGGCGAGGATTTCGACAGCCTGCTGAAGAAGGCCGACATCGCGATGTACCGCGCGAAGGAGGCGGGCCGCAACGCGTTCCGCTTCTGGGACACCGAGATGAACGCGAGCGTCGTCGAGCACGTCGAGCTGCTGTCCGCGATGCGCGCGGCGCTCGCGCGGCGCGACTTCACGCTGTCCTACCAGCCGCAGTTCGACCTGCGCAGCGGCCGCCTGATCGGCGCGGAGGCGCTCATTCGCTGGCGCCACGCGGAGATGGGCCAGATCTCGCCGGCGCGCTTCATCCCGCTGGCCGAGCGCTCGGGGCTGATCATCCCGATCGGCGACTGGGTGCTGCAGGAGGCCTGCGCGCAGGCGCAGCGCTGGCGCGCGGCCGGCTGGACCGACCTGACGATCTCGGTCAACGTCTCGCCGGTGCAGTTCCGGCGCGGCAGCGTCGAGACCTCGGTGTCGCAGGCGCTGGCCGACTCCGGACTTCCCAGCACCAACCTGGAGCTCGAGCTCACCGAGTCGCTGCTGATCCAGGATTCGCTGGCGCTGGCCGAGAGCCTGGCCAGCCTGCGCCGCATGGGCGTGCGCTTCGCGATCGACGACTTCGGCACCGGCTACTCGAACCTCGCGTACCTGAAACGCTTCGAGGTGGAGCGCCTGAAGATCGACCAGACCTTCGTGCGCCGCCTCACCGACGACGTGCAGGACCAGGCCATCGTGCGCGCGATCGTGCAGATGGCCAGCAGCCTGAACCTGTTCACCGTGGCCGAGGGCGTCGAGGACGGCGCGACGCTGGCCTTGCTGGGCGAACTCGGCTGCCAGCAGGGCCAGGGCTTCCACTGGTCGCCGGCGGTGCCGGCGGCCGAGTTCGAGAAGTTCCTGCGCGCGTAGCGGCCTACAGGTTGTTGGTGATACGGATCAGGCTATTGGACTGGTGCGTGTTGACCAGATAGAGCGCGCGCGTGGCCGGGTCGTTGGTGGACGCCGCGTTGGTGCCTTCGATGAAGCCGGTGTGTCCGGCGTCGCGGAAGGTGCCCGTCAGCCACATCGTGTGGCTGGTCGACAGCGTGCCGATCGTCGCGCCCGGCACGTTGGTGCTGGTCGGGATCGCCACCAGCGTGCCGCCGCTGACGCCGTCCACCGTGTACGTGTAGCCGTTGGCCGGATCGGCGACCGTCACCGGCGACAGGTTCTGCACCTGGATCATCGTCTCGTACGGCGTGGCGGTGGTGACGGTATCGTCGGGCCACGGCTGCTGCTCGCCGCCGATCGCGAACGTGGAGTTGGCCAGCGGCGCCTGGATCACGCTGCCGTCGAGCCCTGCGATACCGCTGGCCGTATTCGTGCGCGTGATCGTCTTGGCGCTGGAATCGGTCGCGCTGGCCCAGGTCGTGTAGTAGACGGCCGTCGCGGTCGCATTGAACGTGCCGCCGTTGACCGTGCTGCCGACCACCGTGAACGCGCTGCCGCCCGACTGCGCCATCGCGCGGATCGTGTACGTCGGCGCGGCCTCGCCCCAGACGACGTCGGTGCCGCCCACCGGGAACACGAGGCTGTCGATGTGCGCCGCCTCGGTGTCGATCGCGCTGGCCACCGACGAGCCGTCGGCCGGGATCATGTAGATGCTGGCCGACTCCGGCGTGCCGCCGGCGGCGGGCGTGTTCACCGCCACATACAGCGCGCTCGGCGAGGCCGCGAACAGCGCGCCGTTGTTCGTCGACGTCCAGCCGGGAATGGTGAACAGCGGCGCCGACGTCGCCGGGCTCGCGTAGTTCACGCTCACGATGTTGCCGTCGACGAGGAACAGTTGCGCCGTCGGATAGCCCTGCGTCGTGCCGACCGGCAACGCGATCGCGACGCCGATGGGGCTTGCGAACGTGCCCAGCGTCACCGGGTTGGCGAAGTTGTTGTCCACCATGACCAGCGTCGCACCGCTCTTGATCACGAAGCCCGTGATGCTGCCGGTGGCCGAGTGCACCGTGGCGATCGGCATCGCCGAGACGGTGATCGGCGCGTCGGTGGACGACATGCCCGTGCGCACCATGTGCACGACGTCGTCGGACGTGTTGCACGTGCCGTCGAGGCCGGGCAGCCGGTAGAAGTAGGCGGAGTTGACCGGGTTCTGCAGGTCGGCCGCGAAGTAGACGCCGGCGTAGTCGGTGTTGGCGCCGGCCACCTGCGTGCCCGTGAGCGAGCAGGTGTCGTCGACCGTGGCCGCGGTCTCGTTGGAGATCTGCTGGCTGTGCGGCTCGTCGAACGACGTGAGATCGATCGCGCGGATGTGGCCGTCGCTGGTCTTGTAGATCTCGACGCCGGCCGGCTGCATCAGGTCCTGGCCGGTCAGGAAGTCGATCGTGCCGTGCAGCGACTGCCGCTTGCCGGCATAGCTGCCGATGGCGGCCGCCGCGAATTCGCCGGTGGCCGAATCGGCCCATGCCGCGAAGACACCCGTGGTGCCGACGTAGCTGATCAGTTCGTTGCCGCCGGGGCCGCCGTCCCCATACCCGTCATCGTATCCATCGCCGCCGCAGCCGGACAGCAGGCCGGTGGTCGCCGCGCCCAGCGCGATCCAGGACGTGATTCGCCGCATGTTGAAGTCTCCTCGAATGTCAGGTTCGACCGGCAAGGCGCGCACCTGTCCGGCCGCGGCGACTCTCGTCCGGCCGGGCGAAGTCGTGCCCCGCTCGTGTGAGTTTTTCAACGCCACGCGGCGGCGCATCGATGACAGGCGACGACTGAGCCGGAGCTGAAAATTGTTGGTGGCCTGTAAAGGCAGGCACGCCGTCGAGCATGCCCGTGCCCGCGCACGTCACGTCAGTGCGCGAGCCTGTCGCGCAGGCGCTCGAGCGCGGCCGCGAAGCGCGCGATCTCGAAGTGCTGCGGATCGTCGTGCGCGCCCGCGATGCCCTCGTCGATGGCCGCATGAAAGGCCGGGATCAGCCAGTCGCCGCGACGCGCGCTCGCGGCCGCGTAGAGCAGCGCGGCCTGCGCATATTGCGCGTCGGTGAAGCCGGGCAGCGGCGCGATCAGGTCGTTGTGCGCAGTGCCGGCCGGGTCGCACCGGCGCGGCTGCGCCAGCTCGACGTGCAGGAACAGCCCGCGCGCGGCGACGCCGACGCGCCGCGTCTCGAGCCGGGTCGCGCGCCAGGGCGTGCGGAAGTCGTGGCCCAGCAGCGTCTCGCCGCGGCGGTTGACGAACATGTGCGCGACGGCGTCGGGGCCGGCGAAGCGCGCGAGCTCGTTCAGCGCGGGGTCGTCGTCGGACGGGAAGGCCGTCGCGTCGGCCAGCCAGGGCGCGCTGGTGTCGTGCAGGACGAAATAGCGCGCCGCGGGCGAGGCCGGGTCGTCGTCGCGGGCGCGCGAGAGCGGCGCATCCAGCGGGCCGCCGATGGCCGCATCGGCGATGCCCTGCGCGGCCAGGTAGCGCCGCAGTTGCGGCTGGAGGTCGCCCGCGGGCTGGCCGACCAGCGCGACCAGCGACGCGGGCAGCACGGCAGGCTCGGGCGCCAGCACGCCGCCGGTGGCAACCGGCCGCAGGAGGCAGCGCGCCTGAGTCAATGCGTCGCCGGCGAACTGCAGCGTCGCGGCGTCGAAGCCGCAGGGCCCGATCGGCCGGGACGCCTCGAACGGCTCGAAGAGGGCGCAGCCGGCCAGCGCCAGGCCGGCCGCCGTCATGCCGCAAAGCGAGCGAAGGTGCATCAACCCGCGGCGGCGGTCGGCGCCGCGCAGCCGGCGCGGCGCTCGGCCCAGTAGGCCATGTTGCCGAAGACGACGATCGAGCCCGAGACGATCGTGCTGGCCGCCGTCACCCCCAGCCCGGCGATCACCATCGCCCCGCAGCTCTGGTTGCTGCAATGATTGATCTCGGCGACCTGCACGGCCTGCAACTGCATGTGGTGCGTGACGACCTGGCAGTCGGGGTCGTACTCCTCCGTCGTCACCGGCACGATCACGCAACCCGACGCCAGAGCGCCGGCAAGCGTGGCGGTGAAGGCGGTGCGCAGCGGCATTGGCTGGTCAGTATGACCCAACCGTCGCGGCGCAGGCGCCGGCCGGTCAGTGCGCGCGCGCGGCGAGGCGCGCGGGCCGGTGCGTCCAGCCGCGCCGGAAATGCGAATCGAACAGGTGGTCGAACTCGCCGGCGGCGATGGCGTCGATGCGCTCGTCCGCCTGCATGGGAAGGCAGACGCTGGCCTGCTGCGACCACAGCGGGATGGCGCCCAGGCGCATCGTGAGGATGCGGAACTCGCGCGGCTGCGGGTACTCGATCGAGTCCCGCTCGAGCCGCGCCAGGTGGGCATGGCGGCGCAGTTCGACGGTGATCGGGCCGGAGCGGAAGCGCCACAGCGACTCCCAGCCGGCGAAGCGGTGGTGCCAATGGAACGTCCGCGCGGCAAGCACCAGCAAGGCCAGCAACAACAGCGTCAGTGCGTCCATGATCGGCTCCTCTCACAGGCCGGGTTTCCTGATTTGAATGTGCGCCTTTTCGCGTTGCTGCGCATCCCACCGAAGGGTGGCCCGTGGCTCGAGGGAGACGGGTTCCGCGCAAAAGATCACGCATGCGCCCGCGCGGGTGCGCCGCGGCGCACCGCGATGCGCACGCCGATGCGCCAATCCGGTGCCGGCTGCCCGAACGTCCGCGCGCTCACGCCCGAACCGTCCGATCGGCGTGATGTATGCAGGCGTTTCGCAAATCCACGCGCGGGAATCACAAGCGCGTTCGGGTGAAAATACCTTGACCAAGTGATTGACTTGCCGATGATGGGAGGCGCGCGCCACGAGTGCACCGGCGCGTAGTTTGGCTACGGGCGGAACGTTTCTTGCCAGGACGCAGTGCAATCTGGCATGAAGTTTGCGATTCCGTACATCGGTTCCGTGCTAGCGAAACGAACGGTCGTTCGAAGGGCTTGCCTGTCACAAGCAACTGCCAATCGGCTTGGAGACAAAATTCGGTGCGGTTTAAACGCAATAGAGGTGTCGAAAATTAAGGGAAACCCGTAAAGGTCGAAGTACGGGATCACGCTATAGTTCGCGACTTCGCAGCGCAGCCGCGCTGCGGTGCGCAGGAAAAGATGCAGCGCCCAACCGGGTCGTCTGGAGGTATTTCGAGTGAATTTTGCTGAATCGCAGCGCAATCCGGGGAAGCACCCTACCGGCTTGATCATCGTCGTCATCATGCACGTGCTGCTGGCCTATGCCCTGGTTTCGGGCCTGGCCAAGAAAGTCGTCGACAAGGTGATGGTCACCGAGACGAAGGTCGTCGACGCCCCGCCGCCGCCGCCTCCGCCGCCGCCCAAGGATCTGCCGCCGCCGCCCAAGAACCTGCCGCCGCCGCCGGTCTACGTGCCGCCGCCGCCGGTCGACGTGCCGCCGCCGCCGGTGCAGAACCAGATCCAGACGACCAACGTGATGCCCCCGCCGGCGCCGGACCGCAAGGTCGAGCCCGTCGCGACGCCGCCGGCCCCGCCCGCGCCGCCGTCCATCACCGCTCGCCCGGCCATCATCAACGCGAACGACCCGTCGTGTAAGCCGGAATACCCGGCAGCCGCGCTGCGGGCGCAGGCCTCCGGCGTGTCGCGCATCCGCTTCACGGTGGATGCCAACGGCAAGGTGACCGCGGCCGACGTGGTCGGCTCGTCCGGTTCGTCGCGCGAGAATCGCCTGCTGGACAACGCCGCCAAGGCAGCATTGGCCACGTGCCCGTTCAAGCCGGGTATCGACGCCGAAGGCCGCCCGGTCGGTACGCAGGTCGAAGTCTCTTACGCCTGGAAGCTTGAGTAGCCGGTGGGCCGCGCGGCCCACTTCACTTTCCCCTTTTTTCTGTGATACCCGGCCATGACCGACATGCTGGCCGGTTCCATTCCCCCCGGAGGAAACATGTCCTTTCTGAACTCGATGCGCACTCCCTTTGCGGCCGCGCTCCTCGCGCTGGCGACCGTCGCCGCCGCTCCGACCACCGCTCTGGCGCAAGCATCGGCTCCGGCGGACGCAACGGCTCCTGCCGCCGCTCCTGCCTCCGACGTCTCGGCAACGCCGGCTCCTGTCGCCGCCGACACGGGCGCAGCTCCGATCGCCCCGGCTGCTGCCGGCAAGGAAACGATCGAGAACCCCTACGGCCTGGGCGCGCTGTGGCGCGACGGCGGCTGGATCGCCAAGTTCAACCTGATCATCATGCTGATCATGTCGATGGGCAGCTGGTACATCATCTTCACGAAGTACTGGGAACAGCGCAAGATGTTCCAAAGCGCCAACGGCGTCAACGACGGCTTCTGGACCGCGGGCTCGATCAAGGCCGGCACCAACACGCTGGACGAAGGCTCGGCCTTCCGCTACATCGCCGAATCCGGCCTGAAGTCCAGCGAGCACCATGAAGGCACGCTGGTCGAACAGATCGACCGCCACACCTGGATCTCGATGAGCGTCTCGCGCGCCGTCGAAAACATCCAGAGCCGCCTGTCGGACGGCCTGGCCTTCCTGGCCACCGTCGGCTCCACCGCTCCGTTCGTCGGCCTGTTCGGTACCGTCTGGGGTATCTACGGCGCCCTGACGCAGATCGGCATCGCCGGTCAGGCCTCGATCGACAAGGTCGCCGGCCCCGTCGGTGAAGCGCTGATCATGACCGCCATCGGTCTGGCCGTCGCCGTTCCGGCCGTCATGGGCTACAACTGGCTGGTTCGCCGCAACAAGTCGGTGATGGAAAAGGTTCGTGCCTTCTCGGGCGACCTGCACAACGTCCTGCTGGCCGGCAAGCGCTGAACTCGCGTTTTCTGTTTGAACGCCTGAACGCGAAGGAATCCTCATGGCGATGAATGTCGGTAGCGACAGCAGCGGCGACGAGGAAGAAGTCAACTCGACCATCAACACCACGCCCCTCGTGGACGTGATGCTGGTCCTGCTGATCATCTTCCTGATCACGATCCCGGTCGTGACGCAGTCGATCACGCTGGAGCTGCCAAAAGAACGCAACGTCGTGACCGTCACCAAGCCGGAGAACATCCTGCTGGCGGTCAGCAAGGACGGCGACGTCTACTGGAACACGCACCAGATCAAGGACATCGACGAGCTGGTTGCCCTGCTCACCGAGAAGGCCAAGATCAAGCCGCAGCCCGAAGTGCACATCCGCGGCGACCAGGGCGCCCGGTATGAGTCCATCGGCCGCGTGGTGTTCGCCTGCCAGCGTGCTGGTATCGCGAAGGTCGGTTTCATCACCGAACCGCCGCCGAACCAATAAGGAGCCAACAACATGGCAATGAGCGCAGGCGCCAGCGAAGACGGCGACGTGATGGTCGACATCAACACCACGCCGTTGATCGACGTGATGTTGGTGCTGCTGATCATGCTGATCATCACGATCCCGATCCAGACGCACGCGGTGAAGCTGAACATGCCGGTCAATTCGACGCCGCCGCCGGATCAGGTGAAGCCGGAAGTCGTCGAGATCGTCATCGACTTCGACGGCCAGATCGGCTGGAACAACGAAGTGATCAAGGATCGTGCTGACCTGGAGGCGCACCTGTACCGCATCTCCCAGCAGCCCAATCAGCCCGAAGTTCACCTGATCCCGAACAAGCTGGCCCCGTACAAGTACGTGGCCGAAGTGATGGCCGAGGCGCAGCGCCTGGGCGTCAACAAGTTCGGCATCGTCGGGAACGAGCAGTTCACGCACTGATCACAAGACGTACCACCTCGGAAGGCGCACTGCTCGCAGTGCGCCTTCTCCCATTCAGAGTGTCACTTACAGGTTTGCAAAACCCATGAAGACCAACCGTCTCCTGGCCGCCATGCTGCTGGCCGCCGGCCTGCTGCAACTTCCGGTCGCTTATGCCGTCTCTGCCGCCGTCGCCAAGCCGCTGAAGGACGCCAGCGACCTCTTGCGCGCCGGCAAGGCCAAGGAAGCGCTGTCCAAGCTCAACGGCCTGTCCGGCTCGGGTCCGGATGACACCTACATGATCGCGCGCATGCGGGGCGCCGCGTACCAGAGCATGGGCGACAACGGCGCGGCCGCGCAGCAGCTCGAAGCCGCGTTCGCCACGGGCAAGGTGCCGGGCAACGAAGCCGGAAAGCTCGCCGAGACGCTCGCCGGCATCTACGCCCAGCAGCACAACAACGCCAAGGCGATGCAGTGGGTCGACAAGGCCAAGGCCGCGGGCGACAACGACGCCGGCATCCGCCAGATCCAGGACTACGTGCAGGGCTCCAGCGGCGACTACGGCCAGATCGCGCGCGACAACGCGGCGAAGATCCAGGCCGCCGAATCCGGCGGCCGCCGTCCTGAAGAAGATGACCTGCTGCGCCTGGCCGACGCTTACCGCCACACCGGCAACAAGGTCGGCGACCTGCAGGTCAAGGAAAAGCTGGTCACCTACTACCCGACCAACAAACAGTACGTGGGCATCTACCTGTCCGACCTGCCGGGCAAGCCGGGCTTCTCGTCGCGCTTCTCGCTGGACCTGCTGCGCCTGCGCCTGGCGACGGGCAACGTGACGACGGCCGCCGACTACATGGAAATGGCCCAGTTGCTGCTGCAGGCCGGCCTGCCCGCCGAAGCCAAGACGGTCGTCGACAAGGGCTACGCCGCCGGCGTGCTTGGCACCGGCGCGGAAGCCGCGCGCCAGCAACGCCTGCGCGACCTGGTCGCCAAGACAGTCACCGACTCGGCGGCCTCGCTCGCCAAGCGCACGGCGGACGCCAAGACCGGCAAGACCGGCGACGACCTGGTCGCGATCGGGTCCGAGTACGTGTCGATGGGCAAGGTCGACGAAGGCATCGACCTGATCCAGCAAGGCATCGCCAAGGACACCCTGAAGCGTCCGGAAGACGCCAAGCTGCGCCTGGGCGTGGCGATGCTGCAGTCGGGCAAGGGCAAGGCCGCCGCCGTCAAGCAGCTGCGCACGGTGCAGGGCACGGATGGCGCGCCTGAAGTCGCGCGCCTGTACATCGCGCTTGGCGCGGGCCAGTAAGCTCGCATCGGCGGGGGGTCGCGCCTTGGCGGACGCCCTGCCCTCGTTCTGCGAACCGCTGGGCGACAGCCTCTGGGCCATCGACACCGGCTTCCATCGCGACCGCTTCGACGCCGCCTACCTGGCGGTCGACAGCGGTCGCGCCGCTTTCATCGACACCGGCACCGCGTTCGCCGTGCCTCGGCTGCTCGCATCGCTGGACGCGCTGGGCCTGGCGCGTTCGGCGGTCGACTTCGTCATCGCCACGCACGTGCACCTGGATCACGCCGGCGGCGTCGGCCAGCTGATGCAGGCGCTGCCCGGCGCGCAGCTGATCGTGCATCCGCGCGGCGCGCGCCACCTGATCGATCCGACGGCGCTGTGGCAAGGTGCGCTGGCCGTGTACGGCGCGGCGCAGATGGCGCGCGCCTACGGCACGCTGCTGCCGGTGCCGGCCGAGCGCGTGCGCACCACGGCCGATGGCGAGACGATCGTGCTCGCGGGCCGCGCACTGCTCTTCGCCCACACGCCGGGCCACGCGCTGCATCACCACTGCATCTGGGACGCCCGCAGCCAGGGCTGGTTCACCGGCGACAACTTCGGCATGGCCTATCCCGAGTTCAACGTCGACGGCCGCGCCTTCATCTTCCCGACGACCACGCCCGTGCAGTTCGATCCGGAGGCGATGCGCGCGTCGATCGCGGGCCTGATGGCGACGGCGCCGCGGCAGATGTTCCTGACCCACTACAGCCGCGTCACCGGCGTTGACGACTGCGCGCAGCGGCTGCTGGCCATGATGGATGCGACTGTCGACGCCGCGCTCGCGCAGCGCGACGCGCCCGATCGGCTGCAGGCCATCACGGCGGCGCTGATGGCGCTCTACGGCGACGGCGCGCGTGCCTTCGGCGTCACGCTGCCCGACGCCGAGATCGCCGCGCTGCTGCATGACGACGCCGCGCTCAACGCCGCCGGCCTGATCGCGTGGCTGGATCGGCCTTCGCGCGTGTCCGCCGCGTCGTCGAACGCCTGAGACGCAGGCGCCGGTCGGCCGTTTGAGGTTCTTGCGCGCCGTATAGTGACGCCATTCAACGCGCGGCTGTGCGCTCCGGCGCAGTCCCCGAATCCCGATCGCAGAGAACTCCCATGAGCACCACCATTTCCTTCGGCCTCGAAGGCCGCGTCGTCGTCATCACCGGCGCCGCCAACGGCATCGGCGCCGCCTGCGCGCGCCGCCTCTCGCGCGACGGCGCGCGCGTCGCGCTGTGGGACGTCGCCGAGGCGCCCGGCCAGGCGTTGGCGGCCGAGCTGCGCGCCGCGGGCCAGGACGCCTGCTTCATCCGCTGCGACGTGGCGTCCAGGGCGAACGTCGATGCCGCCACCGCCACCACCGTCAGCGAATTCGGCCGCATCGACGGCCTCGTCAACAACGCCGGCATCTTCCGCGCCGCGGAATTCCTCGACGTCACCGAAGAGGACTGGGACGCGGTGATCAACGTCAACCTGAAGGGCTCGTTCCTGGTCGGACAGGCCATCGCCCGCCACATGGTGGCCCAGAAGCGCGGCGCGATCGTCAACATGTCCTCGGTCAACGGCCTGATGGCGATCGCCACGATCGCCAGCTACAACGCCAGCAAGGGCGGCATCAACCAGCTCACGCGCGCGATGTCGCTGGGCCTGGTCGACCACGGGGTGCGCGTCAATGCGGTCGCGCCCGGCACGATCGCCACCGACCTCGCCCGCGACGCCGTCCTCACCAGCGACGCCGCGCGCCAGCGCATCCTCGGCCGCACGCCGATGAAGCGCCTGGGCGAACCCGAGGAGATCGCCGACGTCGTCGGCTTCCTGCTGAGCGACGCGTCGAGCTACGTCACCGGCGAGATCGTCTACGTCGACGGCGGCCGCCTCGCGCTGAACTACACCGTCGCGGCCTGAACGGACACGAACAGAGCCATGTACCAGCCAGCACACTTCAACGAATCCGACGCCGACACGCTGCTCGCGCTGATGAGGGCACATCCGTTGGCGACGTTGATCCGCGGCGGCGCGGAACTCACGGCCGACATCCTGCCGCTGCAGGTCGAACGCGTGGGCGACGGCTGGCGCGTCACGGGCCACGTTGCGCGCGCGAACCCGCTCTGGCGCGAGGCCGGCGGCCAGCCGGTGCTGCTGCTGTTCCAGGGCCCGCAGGCCTACGTGTCGCCCAATTGGTACCCGAGCAAGTTCCAGCACGGCAAGGCGGTGCCGACGTGGAACTACACGATGGTGCAGGTGCACGGCACGCTGCGCGCGATCGAGGACGCCGAGTGGCTGCGCGGCTTCGTCACGCGACTGACCGAGCGCCACGAAGGCGGCCGCGCGGTGCCGTGGCACGTGTCCGACGCACCGGCCGACTATCTCGACGCGATGCTCAAGGCCATCGTCGGCATCGAGATCGAGGTGACGCGCGTCGAGGGCAAATTCAAGCTGAGCCAGAACCGCTCGGCGGAGGATCGCACCGGCGTCGTGCTGGGCCTCGAATCGGACGCGACGCAGGAGCGCCAGCCGGAGGCCGATGCGCTGGCGCAGGCGATGCAGGCGGACGAAGAGCGCAGGCGCGGAGGTCGTGGCGGGGCTTGATCGACGTCCGCTGTCTGTAGGACGTGTTTGCCTGCGGCGCAGGCAAAGAGAACAGCGCAAGCCCGGCAAGGTCAGCGAATCGCCGACGCCGCTTTCGCCAGCTCGGTGATCCGCGCCCAGTCGGCGCTCTTCATCGCGTCGGCCGGCGTCAGCCACGAGCCGCCGACGACCTTCACGTTGGGCAGCGCGAGGAACTGCGGCGCCGTCTCGGGCGTCACGCCGCCGGTGGGGCAGAACGCGATGTCGGCGAACGGGCCGGAGAACGCCTTCAGCAGCGGGATGCCGCCGACGGCGGTGGCCGGGAACAGCTTCAGGAACGTGAAGCCGTCGTCGGCGGCCATCATGATCTCGCTGCCCGTCGACACGCCCGGCAGCAGCGCGACGCCCAGCGCCTTGCAGGCGTCGCCGACGGCCTTCGTGTAGCCCGGGCTGACGATGAACTTCGCGCCCGCGCCGTACGCAGCCTGCGCGTCGGCCGCGTTGCGAACGGTGCCGGCACCGACGACGGCGTCGGGCACCTCGCGCGCGATGGCCGCGATCGCCGGCAGGCCGGCCGCGGTGCGCAGCGTGACTTCGAGCACGCGCACGCCGCCGGCGACCAGCGCCTTGGCCATCGGGACGGCGTCTTCGAGGCGGTCGATGACGATGACGGGAATGACGGGGCCGTAGCCGGCGAGGTCGAGCGGATTCATGTTGGCAGTCTCTTCGAGTTGTTCACAAAGGTTGTTGAACGTTGACGAGCCGGGATGTCGCCCCGGCCGGCGAGCGCTCGGCCGCTCCGGAGCGAGCCGGCCTGAGCCCCTCGGAGCGAGCCCAGGCCGTCATTACAACCAGGTGCACGCGCCCTCTTCGGCGGTGCTCACGTTTCTGCGCATGCCGGCGAACAGATTGCGGCCGAAGCCGGCGCCATGCGCCTCGGCCAGCGACTGGCTGCGCAAGGCAAGCGGGCGCGCCGCCCATTCGGCCTCGGGCACCAGCACCTGCAGCGTGCCCGCGACCGCGTCGAGGCGGATGACGTCGCCATCGCGCACCTTGGCCAGCGGGCCGCCGCCCAGCGCCTCGGGACTCACATGGATCGCGGCCGGCACGTTGCCCGACGCGCCGCTCATGCGCCCGTCGGTCACCAGCGCCACCTTGAAGCCGCGGCCCTGCAGCACGGCCAACGGGGGCGTCAGCTTGTGCAACTCCGGCATGCCGTTGGCGCGCGGGCCTTGCCAGCGCACGACGGCGACGAAGTCCTTCTCGAGCTTGCCTTCCTTGAACGCGTGCAGCAGGTCTTCCTGCGCGTCGAACACCTGCGCCGGTGCTTCGATGATGTGCTTGTCCGCCGGCACGGCCGATACCTTGATCACCGAGCGACCGAGGTTGCCTTCGAGCAGCTTCAGGCCGCCGGTCGCGCCGAACGGCTCGGCGGCGGTGCGCACGACCGAGTCGTCGATCGGCGACTCGGGCAGCGGCGTCCACTTGAGCTTGCCGCCGTCCAGCGACGGGATCTCGCCGTAGGCCGCCATGCCTCGCTCCGCGACGGTGGCGACGTCGGCATGCGCCAGGCCCGCCTTCAGCAGCTCGCGCAGCACGAAACCGGGGCCGCCGGCGGCCTGGAACTGGTTCACGTCGGCGCTGCCGTTCGGGTAGACGCGGCTCAGCAGCGGGATCACCGTCGACAGCTCCGCGAAGTCCGACCAGTCGATCAGGATGCCCGCCGCGCGCGCCACGGCGACCCAGTGGATCAGGTGGTTGGTGGAGCCGCCGGTGGCCAGCAGCGCGATCATCGCGTTGACGATGCAGCGCTCGTCGACCAGCACGCCGATCGGCACGTCGCGGCGCTCGCGCGTGAGCGACAGCACCGTGCTCACCGCTTCGCGCGTGAGCGCCGTGCGCAGGCCGTCGTGCGGGTGCACGAAGGCCGCGCCCGGCACGTGCAGGCCCATCGCCTCGAGCAGCATCTGGTTGGAGTTGGCGGTGCCGTAGAACGTGCAGGTGCCGGGGCCGTGGTACGCCTTGCTTTCGGCCTCCAGCAGTTCGGCGCGGCCGACGAGGCCCTGGGCGGCCTTCTCGCGCACCTTGGACTTCTCCTTGTTCGACAGGCCCGTGGACATCGGACCCGCGGGCACGAACACGCACGGCAGGTGGCCGAACTGCAGCGCGCCGATCAGCAGGCCCGGCACGATCTTGTCGCAGATGCCCAGCAGCAGCACGGCGTCGAAGACGTCGTGCGACAGCGCGATGGCGGTCGACATCGCGATGGTGTCGCGCGAGAACAGCGACAGCTCCATCCCCGGCGCGCCTTGCGTGACGCCGTCGCACATCGCCGGCACGCCGCCGGCGACCTGCACCGTCGCGCCGAAGGCGGCGGCGTCGCGCCGGATCTGCTCGGGGTAGCCCTCGTAGGGCTGGTGCGCCGACAGCATGTCGTTGTACGCCGTGACGATGCCGATGTGCGGCGCGCGCTCGGCGACGACGCGCAGCTTGTCGTTGGCGGGCATGCCGGCAAACGCATGGGCGACGTTGGCGCAGCCCAGCCGCTCCGCGCCGCGCGCGCGCGTGCGCAGGGCGTCGACGTGGCCGAGATAGTCGGCGCGCGTGCCGGCGCTGCGGCGGCGGATGCGCTCGGTGACGGCCGCGACGGTCGGGTTGAGGGGCTGCTGCGACGAAGGCGTGGCGGTGTAACTCATGATCTGATTATCAAGTAACTGCGTTACATGGTCAAACCAGCGACGCGGCAAGGGACTGTCGGCGTCGGGGTTCGAAACTCGGATCGGCCGGGGCGGCAACCGGTGCGCCCGTGACGCTGGGAATCCGTTCACAGGCTCCCGAGTTTGCGCCTCCGCGGCGCGGCGCGCTGCTACGCAGATTCAGCGCGCGATCGTCGGCAAGCCGTCGATGCGGCGTTGCGCAACAGCGAGATCGTCGACGGTGTCGATGTCGAACAGCACGCCGGGATCGTCCAGCTCGACGGCCGCGGTCGGATAGCGCGCCAGCAAGCGGCGCGCGCCTTCGTCGCCCTTGAGCATCACCAGCTCGGAGAACAGCTCGGCCCCGAAGCCCACCGGATGCCCGCGCCGCCCGCGGTGCTGCGCGAACGCGATCGGCTGCTGGTCGAGTGCGTCGGCCACGGCGCGCAGGCTGCTGGGCCTGACGAGCGGCATGTCGGCCGGCAGTACGAGCCAGCCGGTGGCGCTGGCATGGATCGACACACCCGCGGCGATCGAATCGCCCATACCCCACCCCGTTTGCGCACGCGGATCGACGACGACCATGTCCTCGGGAGCGACCAGGCCCTGCGCTTCGTCGATCAATGCTTCGGAAATGACGAGCACGACCGACATTTCGGATGCGATGGCATTGCGCAAGGTGCGCACGAGCACGCTGTCACCGCCGAGCTGCTCGCTGAGCTTGTGACGCGTCCCGCGATATCGGCTCCCTGCGCCAGCGGCCAGCACGACGACGGCCGGTTCATTTTTCATGGGCGCATTGGCGCGGGGCTTTCCTGAGGCCGCGCATTGAATGGTTATGTGCCTCAAGAATCGTTGCCAAACCCCTTTTATTCCAGTGGGACGTTTACCTAAGGCGTTCCCCTAAACTATCCCGATGGAAGACCATTCGAATTTATCGGACCAACGCAAGAGTTACGAGCGCGACGAGCTCGAGGAAGGCGCGGCGGCACTCGACCCGCTGCGCCAGTTCGAGACCTGGATGGGCGAGGCCTTCGCCGCGAAGGTGCCCGAGCCGAACGCGATGACGCTGGCGACGGTGGGCGCGGACGGCCGCCCGTCGACGCGCATCGTGCTCATCAAGGGATGCGACGCGCGCGGGATCGTCTGGTTCACCAACTACGACAGCCGCAAGGGCCGCGAGCTCGCCGTGCATCCGTTCGCCGCGCTGCAGTTCCACTGGGTCGAACTCGAGCGCGTCGTGCGCATCGAGGGCAGCGTCGAACGCGTGGATGCTGCCGAATCCGATGCCTATTTCGCCTCGCGCCCGCTCGATTCGCGCATCGGCGCGTGGGCCTCGCCGCAGAGCGAGGTGATCGCGTCGCGCGGAGTGCTCGTGGCCAACGCGGCGAAATACGCGGCGAAGTTCCTGATGAATCCGCCGCGCCCGCCGCATTGGGGCGGTTTCCGTCTCAAGCCCGAGGCCTGGGAGTTCTGGCAAGGCCGCAAGTCGCGGCTGCACGACCGGCTGCGCTATCGGCTCGAAGGCGGCGCGTGGACGCGCGAAAGGCTGGCGCCCTAGCGTCCCGTCGGCGCGGGTTCTTCAGGCCAGTTTGTCCTTGAAGACGCGGCGGAATTTCTCCGGCTTGGGGCCGATCACCGCCGCGCAGTAACCCTGGTTCGGGTTATTGGCGAAATAGTGCTGGTGATACGGTTCGGCCGGCCAATAGTTGGCGAGCGACTCGACCTCGGTCACCGCCCCCTAATTCATGGTTCGCCTCGGCGAGCACGCGCTCGATGCCCCGGCGCTGCGATTCGTCGCAGCCCGACTGGACGTCGACCACGCCACGCAACGGCTCGAACACCGCCTCGACGCACCAGAAGCAGCCGCCTGCCAACGTGATGGTCTGGATCGCCTCGCTCATCGTTCGCTCCTCGTCGTGCATGCCAGTGGGCCGATGATGCCGTCGTTTCGGCACGCGACAATGCGCGCCATGATCGCCGACTGGTTGACTTCCGCGGGACTGGGCGCCCTCAAGCCCGTGCTGTCGGCGCTGGTGCTGCCGCCGGTGCCCTTCATTGCGCTGGCGCTGGTGGGCGCGGGCGTGGCGCGCGCGCGCCCGCGCGCCGGGCGCTGGCTGGTCGTGCTCGCGTGCGTGGGCACATGGCTCTGTGCCTGCACTGGCTTTGCGCGCTGGCTTGAGGCAGCAGGCCTGCAGGAGCCGACGCCGCTCAATGCTGCCGCCCGCGCCGACCTGAAGGCGCGCGAGACGGCTGGGCAGCCGCTGGCCATCGTCGTGCTCGGCGGAGGCGTCGACGAGACGGCACCCGAATACGGCCGGCCGAACCTCGGCAAGGAGGCCTACGAGCGGCTGCGATACGCGGTCTGGCTCGGCCGCCAGACGGGCGTCCCGATCCTCGCCTCCGGTGGCCGCGGCTGGGGCGTACCCGGCGCGTCGATCCCGCCCGAGGCGCCCTTGACGGCCGAGCTCGCACGGGACGAACTGGGCACGCCGCTGCGCTGGACGGAGGGCACGTCGCGCGACACGCACGAGAACGCCGTCAACTCGGTGGCGATGCTGCAAGCGGCCGGCGTCCGCGAGATCGTGCTCGTCACCCACGGATGGCACATGCCGCGCGCGCTGCACGAGTTCCGCGCCGCAGCGGCGGCCGCGGGCGCGTCGGCCCCGATCCGGATCACGCCCGCCACCTTGGGCCAGGCCTTGCCAGAAAGCGCCCCGATCCTGCGATGGATGCCGTCGGACGCGGGCTTCCAGCGCACGCGTGTCGTGTGGCACGAAGTGCTCGGCGCCCTCGTCGACCATCGCTGAGCGACGCTCAATGACGAAGCCCCGACCACTTGAAGGTGATCGGGGCTTCCTGGACGACTTGAACGTCGTCCGATGGGGCTCCGGAGCAGAACGCCCGGGGCTCCGATTGCGCATCGACTGCGCAGAGGGGAGTGCCTCGCTTGAGGCAGTTCCAAGATAGTCCTCGCGGCTGCATGCCGCAAGGAAATCAGAACGAAGGGTTCTCGCGTCCTGATAGCGTCAACGGGCCTTGACAGCGCTCATGACGTGGGCAAAGACCTCGTCCAATCGGGCCTCGACGTCCTTGGTCAGCGCGCCGGCCATCGTGATCGGCCGGCCCCATTCGCGGCTCGTCTCGCCGGGCCACTTCGAGGTCGCGTCCAGGCCCATCTTGCCGCCCAGGCCGCTGGTGGGCGAGGCGAAGTCGAGGTAGTCGATCGGCGTGTGGTCGACCAGCGTGGTGTCGCGTACCGGATCCATCCGCGTCGTGATGGCCCAGATCACTTCGTTCCAGTCGCGGATGTCGATGTCCTCGTCGACGACGACGATGAACTTCGTGTACATGAACTGGCGCAGAACGCTCCACAGCCCGAACATCAGCCGCTTGGCGTGGCCGGCATAGGCCTTCTTCATCGAGATGACGGCCATGCGGTAGCTGCAGCCCTCGGGCGGCAGGTAGAAGTCGACGATCTCGGGGAACTGCTTCTGCAGCAGCGGCACGAAGACCTCGTTGAGCGCAACGCCGAGGACGGCCGGCTCGTCGGGCGGCTTGCCGGTGTAGGTCGAGTGGTAGATCGGATCCTTTCGATGCGTCAGGCGATCGAGGCGGAAGACCGGGAACCAGTCGCGCTCGTTGTAGTAGCCGGTGTGGTCGCCGTACGGGCCTTCCAGCGCATGGAGATAACCGCCCTGCTCTTTGAGCGGGATGCCGCGCTCGCTGAAGCCGGTGAAGCCCGGTTCGGCGACGGGAATGTGGCCCTCCAGCACGATCTCGGCGCGCGCGGGCACCTGCAGCATCAGGCCGTCCTCGCCGGCCTGCGTGTCGACCAGCTCGGTGCGGCCGCCGCGCAGCAGGCCGGCGAACTGGTACTCGCCGAGGGTGTCGGGCACCGGCGTGACGGCGCCCAGCGTCGTCGCCGGATCGGCGCCCAGCGCGCAGACCAGCGGGAACGGCTTGCCGGGATTGGCGCGCGCGAACTCGCGGAAATCGAGCGCGCCGCCGCGGTGGGTCAGCCAGCGCATGATCAGCTCGCGCCGGCCGATCACCTGCTGGCGGTAGATGCCCAGGTTCTGGCGCAGCCGCGGCTTGGGCACCTTGCGCGGGCCGCGCGTGACGACCAGGCCCCACGTGACCAGCGGAGCGACGTCTCCGGGCCAGCAGGTCTGGATCGGCCATTGGGCGAGGTCGATCTCGTCGGTCGCCTGGACGACCTCCTGGCACGGCCCGCCGCGCAGGACGGCCGGCTTCATGTCCCACAGCGCCTTGCCCATCGTCCACAGCTTGCCGGCGTCCTTGACCGATTTCGGCGGCTCCGGCTCGCGCAGGTTGGCCAGCAGCTGGCCGATGCCGCGCAGCTCGGAGATGTCCACCGCGCCCATGCCGAGGGCGACGCGATGGGGGGTCCCGAACAGGTTGGCGAGCACCGGAACGCGATACCCCGTGGGGTTTTCGAACAGCAGCGCGGGGCCGGCCTGGCGGAGCACGCGGTCGGCCAGGGCGGTCATTTCGAGCTTGGGGGATACCGGCGCTGTTACACGTCTGAGCTCCCCAAAACCCTCAAGATTGGCCGCGAAATCGCGCAAATCACGGTATTTCATAATTTTTGGTTATGGTTTTTGAAGTCTATATGCTTGACGGGTTATTTCGCGGCTTCCTACAATCCCGCCAGACTTACACACCAGGGTTATCCCGCCTCCTCGCTGAGACCGGGCCCTGAAGGCTGCCGCCGGCTGCTAGACGCAGACATCCCGGCCATGAATGGCAGCGATCCATTATCGCCAGCGTCGAGAACGCCGCGACTGCAAGCGCCCCGAGTGCGCCGACCGTCGGCACCGCGCTGTGAAAGGAGAGAGATGCTTCAACCCCAAGCCGTCGTGCGCAATGCACTGACAACCGGGCGAGAGTCAGTGAAAGTGTTCCTGACCGATGTGGGCCACGGCCTGCTCGATGTGAGCCACAGCATGTTGGCCATGGTCGGACTGGCAGTGGTCGCGGGCGCGTTGTTCATGGGCAGCCAGGACGAACTGCGCGACAGCCTCGAGGCACGCGCCTGGGGCTGGCTCGAGGCGCGCCACCTGGCCCGCAGCGGCGGCGAGGACCTCGCGGCCGTCGCCGAGACGGATCCGACGTCCGCCGGCGGGCCTGTGAACACGTCGTCGACCGCCGACCTGGCCGACCTGACCCGCGCCCAGGCCAACGTGGCGCGCTGGATCGTGCGCCGCTACCACGTGGCGCCCGAACCGGTCGCCCGCCTGGTTCAGGAATCATGGACGGTGGGCCAGCGCACCGGCATCGAGCCGACGCTGATCCTGTCGGTGATGGCCATCGAGTCCAGCTTCAACCCGTTCGCGCAGAGCCCCGTGGGCGCGCAAGGGCTGATGCAGGTGATGACCAAGGTGCACAGCGACAAGTACGAGTCCTACGGCGGCCACCTGGCGGCGTTCGACCCGGTCAGCAACCTGCGCGTGGGCGTGCTCGTCCTCAAGGAATGCATCGCCAAGGCCGGCGGCCTGTCGGACGGCCTGCGCTTCTACGTGGGTGCCGGTGCCGGCGACGATGACGGCGGCTACGCCGCCAAGGTCATGGCCGAGCAGGAACTCCTGAAGCGCGTTGCGGCCGGCCAGAACGTTCCGCCGACCATCGTTCCCGTCGTCGCCAAGGTTGTGCAGCCGCCGGTCGCCGCTCCTGCGCCCGTGGTCGCCCCCGCAGCGGCGGCGGCCAGCGAATCGACCGCACACGCCGCCACGCCGGAGCAGGATGCGCTGACGAAGCCCGACCACGAGCGCGTGGCGCTCGCGCGCTGAGCGAATCTTCGCCGCGCAGCCTCGTCGGCTGCACGGAATCGACCGGACGGGCGCCCAGGCGCCCGTTTCGCTTCGTAATGCGTCAATCGACGCTCGCCCCTCGCCGCGCGGGCAGGCAGCCGGTTAAACTGGCGGCTCGCGCGACTGGCGACAGGACGCGTCTCGAGACACACCCGGAAGAGCCCATGGCCGCCGGGCTCCAGGCGGGTTGCGAGGTGGGCCACCACCGGGAAGCGCGAAGGGCAAGCGGAACGACCCTTCCGCGATTGCCTTTTCAGCCGTTCGCCTGGGCAGCGCGTCTTTCGCGCACCGCTGGTTTCGTTGCCGAACGCGCGCCCGCGCGCATCCGGCCGTCGCCAGCGAGGCCCGCCGCCGCGCCCGTTCGCCCTCCATTCCAAGGAATCTTCATGTTCGACCGCCAACAATCGACGATCGCCAACGTTGACCCCGCCATCTGGGCCGCCATCCAGGCCGAGAACCTGCGCCAGGAACAGCACATCGAGCTGATCGCCTCGGAGAACTACTGTTCGCCGGCCGTGATGGCCGCGCAGGGCTCGCAGCTCACCAACAAGTACGCCGAAGGCTACCCCGGCAAGCGCTACTACGGCGGCTGCGAGAACGTCGACGTCGTCGAGCAACTGGCCATCGACCGCATCAAGCAGCTGTTCGGCGCCGAGAACGCCAACGTGCAGCCGAACTCCGGCTCGCAGGCCAACCAGGCCGTGTTCCTGGGGCTGCTGCAGCCCGGCGACACCATCATGGGCATGAGCCTGGCCGAAGGCGGTCACCTGACGCACGGCATGGCGCTCAACATGAGCGGCAAGTGGTTCAAGGTCGTCAGCTACGGGCTGAACGCGGCCGAGGACATCGACTACGACGCGATGGAGCGAACCGCGCGCGAGCACAAGCCCAAGCTGATCATCGCGGGCGCCTCGGCCTTCGCGCTGCGCATCGACTTCGAGCGCTTCTCGCGCATCGCCAAGGAAATCGGCGCGTATTTCATGGTCGACATGGCGCACTACGCCGGCCTGATCGCCGCGGGCGTCTACCCGAACCCGGTGCCGCACGCCGACGTCGTCACGTCCACCACGCACAAGAGCCTGCGCGGCCCGCGCGGCGGCATCATCCTGATGAAGGACGCGTTCGCCAAGCAGATCAACTCGGCGATCTTCCCCGGCCTGCAAGGCGGCCCGCTGATGCACGTGATCGCCGGCAAGGCCATCGCGTTCCAGGAAGCGCTGTCGCCGGAGTTCAAGACGTACCAGCAGCAGGTCGTCAAGAACGCCGACGTGCTCGCGAAGACGCTGATCGAGCGCGGCCTTCGCATCGTCTCGGGCCGCACCGAGAGCCACGTGATGCTGGTCGACCTGCGCGCCAAGGGCATCACCGGCAAGGACGCGGAACGCGTGCTGGGCGAGGCGCACATGACCTGCAACAAGAACGCGATCCCCAACGATCCGGAAAAGCCGATGGTCACCAGCGGCATCCGCCTGGGCACGCCGGCGATGACCACGCGCGGCTTCAAGGAAGACCAGGCGCGCGCCACGGCGCACCTGATCGCCGACGTGCTGGACGCGCCGCAAGACGCGGCCCGCCTGGCCGAAGTGCGCGCCAAGGTCGAGGCCCTGACGCGCGACTTCCCGGTCTACCGCTGATCCGACGCGTCGCCCCATGCGCTGCCCTTATTGCAGTCACGACGAGACGCAGGTCGCCGAGACCCGCGAATCCGACGAGGGCGACGTCGTCCGGCGGCGGCGCCGCTGCCTCAAGTGCGACAAGCGCTTCACGACCTACGAACGCGCCGAGATGGCGCTGCCGTCCATCGTCAAGAAGAGCGGCGCGCGCGTCGACTTCGATCCCGCCAAGCTGCGCGGCTCGATGACGCTCGCGCTGCGCAAGCGCCAGGTGAGCATCGAGCAGATCGACGCGGCCATCGAACGCATCCAGGACAAGCTGATCGGTACCGGCCTGCGCGAAGTGCCGTCGACGCGCGTCGGCGAACTCGTGATGCGCGAGCTCAAGCGGCTCGACAAGGTGGCCTACGTGCGCTTCGCGTCGGTGTATCGCAGCTTCGAGGACGTGGACGAGTTCAGTCGGCTGATCAAGGACATCTGAGTAGCCGCCGTCCGTGCCCGCCGTCCGCACGAACGCGCATGCGCGTTTGACCCGAATGGCCGGGCGCGACGCCTCGACTAGAGTCCTCGGCAGGACAGCGCAGACTCACCAGGCGCTGTTCCATGCGACTTGACACTCTTTCCTTCCCGGAAGGTCGGCAATGAAGCTCCGTCCGATTCGACGTGCCGCGCTCGCCGCGGCACTCATCGTCAGCTTGCAGGCTTGCAACGGGCCGTCGAAGGCGGATCTGCTGGCGTCGGCGAAGACGTCGATTGCCAGCAGCGACTGGAAGACCGCCATCGTCCAGTTGAAGTCGGTGCTTCAGCAGTACCCCGATTCGGGCGACGCGCGCTATCTCCTCGGAGAGGCCTTGCTGGATTCGGGCGATGCGCCCGGGGCGTCGCTTGAATTGCGAAAGGCGCTCGATCTGAAGGCCTCGCAGGATCTGGTCGTTCCGTTGCTGGCAAGGTCGCTGCTGCTCCAGGGCCAGACCCGCAAGATCACCGATGCCTATGGCGAGTTGACGCTGGCCTCGCCCGCCTCGAACGCCGACCTGAAGACGACCGTCGCGACGGCGTTCTACGGCCAGGGCAAGCCGGAGATGGCCGACCGGGCGCTGGCCGCGGCACTGGCGTCGGTGCCGAGATACGCACCCGCGCAGTTGCTGCAGGCCAAGGTCGCCGCCGGCAAGCGCGACTTCCCGAATGCGCTGGCGCTGCTCGATTCCGTCACGGCACAAGATGCCGACAACGGCGACGCCTGGGTGCTGGCGGGCGAGATCCAGCAGTTCGGCTTGCACAACAACGCCGAGGCGCTGGCCGACTATCGCAAGGCGGTCGCGCTGCGCAACGACCTGATGGCGGCGCATCAAGGCATGGTGACGATGCTGCTGGCCGCGCACGACACGGAGGGCGCGACGGCCCACGTCGCGGCGCTGAAGAAGACGCTCCCCGCGCATCCGATCACGCGCTTCCTGGAGGCGCAGATCGCCTACGTCCACAAGGACTACGCAGGGACTCGCGCGTTGATGCAGCCGTTGGTGCAGGGTGCGCCCAGCAATCCGCAGGTGCTGCAGCTCGCCGGTGCCGCGGAGTTCCGACTGCATTCGATGTCGCAGGCGAGGAACCTGCTCGCCCAGGCCCTCAAGTTCGAGCCCGCGCTGCCGCTCGCCCGCCGGATGCTGGCGCAGGCCTACCTTTCCGGCGGCGAAGCCGACAAGGCCCTGGATCTTCTTCGGGCCGAGGCCGATTCGCCGCAGGCATCCGCCGAGACGCTCACCTTGGCCGGCGAGGCTTTCCTGCAGTCCGGCGACCCGGGCAATGCCAGCGAGATGTTCACCCGTGCGGCACGCGCTCATCCCGATGACCCGAACGCCCGCACCGCGCTCGCGCTCGGCCAGTTGGAGACGAACGACTCGGCCACCGCAGTGGCCGACCTGGAGTCGCTTGCGGCCACCGACAAGGGCACCCTGGCCGACTTGGCGCTGCTCTCGCACGACCTGCAACACAACGACCTCGATTCGGCGCTGAAGGCGATCGCCCGCATCCAGGCCAAGCAGCCGCAATCCCCGCTGGCCGAGGATCTGCGCGGCAACGTGCTCGCGCTGCGCGGCGACAGAACGGCCGCCGCGGCGGCGTTCGAGCGATCGCTGGCCATCGACAAGCTGTATTTCCCCGCGGTGGCCGGGTTGGCGGCGCTGGACCTGCTGAACAAGCAGCCGGACGCCGCTCTCAAACGCTACGCCGATCTTCTCAAGGCCGATCCGAAGAACCCGCGCGCGCCGCTCGCGCTGGCGGCAATCCTCTCGAACACGGGTGCCGACCCGGCCGAAGTCGATGCGCAGCTCCTGGCCGCGATCAAGGCGGCGCCGCTCGAGCCCGTTCCGCGCGTGGAACTCGTCAACCGCTACCTGGTCACCGGCAGGTCGAAGGCGGCGCTGAGTGCGGCCCAGGACGCCGTCGCCGCCGTGCCGGACAATGCGCAGCTGGTCAACGCGTTGGGCAGCGCCCAGCTTGCGGACAACGACTTCCAATCGGCGCTGACCACGTTCGCCAAGCTCGAATCGATGCAACGCACGTCGCCGGTGGCCGCACTCGGACAGGCCGAAGCCTATCGGGGCCTGAAGAATCCGGGCGACCGCGAGCACAGCTTGCGCCATGCGCTCGAGATCAAGCCCGACTTGTTGCCCGCGCAGCGCATGCTCGTCGACATGCTCGATGAACAGCAGCGCTATGACGATGCTCTGGTGATCGCGAGGGCCGTACAGAAGCAGCGTCCAGCCGATGCGGCCGGTTACCAGCTCGAGGCCAGCGTCGAGATCGCTCGCCAGCACTGGCCGAGCGCCATCGTCGCGCTGCGCACCGCGCTGAGGAAGGCGCCTGGTCCGGACGTCGCGATCCGCCTGCACCAGACCTACCTGAAGGCGGACCGCCAGCCCGACGCCCAGGCTTTCGCAGCCGAGTGGGTCAAGGGCAACCCCCGCGATCCTGCGTTCCAGTTCTACCTGGGCGACCTGGCGATGGCGCAACAGGCCTGGCCCGACGCCGAGGCCGCCTATCGCCGGATCCTGAGCATCAAGCCGGACGACCCGGTCGCACTCAACAATCTTGCCTGGTTGATGGTCAAGCAATCCGAGCCGGGCGCGCTCGAATTTGCCCGGAAGGCACAGGCGCTTGCGCCGAATCAGCCGGCGCTGATGGACACCCTGGCGCTGGCGCTGGCCGCGGACAACCAGGTTCCGAAGGCACTGGAAATCGAGAAAAAGGCCGTCCTGCGTGCGCCGGGCGCGGCTGCGCTTCGGCTCAACCTGGCTCGGCTGTACATTCGGTCCGGCGACAAGGCGCAAGCGCGCACCGAACTCGAAACCCTGGCGAAGCTGGGGAGCAAGTTCTCGGGCCAGTCCGAAGTCGCCGAGCTGCTGAAGGGCGTCTAGAATCCGGGCTGGGTGCCGTCGCAGGATCCGGCTTCAGCGCTCGGTCGCGGAGGGTTCGAGCAAGGCGGCGTCGGCAGGAGCCGGGCTCGTTCGAGCGGGCGCCGGGGTCGCTCGAAACGGATAGGTCAACTGTCCCCACAGCGAAGCCGGCAGCTCTTCGTCGATGCCGTACGAAGTCGGCCAGCGGTCGCGCGGCAGGTAGAGCGTGCCGAACAGCTTGTCGACGCATGGCAGCATCGAGGCGAAGTTGGCATCGCGCCGTTCGCCCAGCGTGTGGTGCCAGTGGTGGAAGCCGGGCGTCGCGACCAGCCATTCCAGTGGCCCGAGCCGCAGCCGCAGGTTCGAATGGATGAAGAATCCCCACGCAGTCGCGACCAGCACGATCATCACCGGGATCAGGCTGCCGGTCGGCGTCAGCGGACTGGCCACGCCGAACACATAGGCCGGAATCAGGCCGCACAGCCGGATGAAGGCGTTGTCGATCGGATGTGCCCGCGCACTGACGAGGAAGTAGACGTCTTCTGCGCTGTGGTGGATCGAGTGGAAGCGCCAGAGAAAGGGAATCTGGTGCGCCCAGCGATGGCCCCAGTAGAAGCCGATCTCGCCGATGACGAAGCCGACGACGACGCGCAGCCACAGCGGCCACGCCGCCACCATGGCCTGGAACCGGTACGGGACGACGGCATGCGCAACGACCGCGACCAGCGCGAGCGGCACCGCCAGCAGCAGACTGGGCACGAGGCCGTTGACGAAGAAGTAGGCCAGGTCGCGAGCCAGGCCCTTGCCGAAGAACTTCCGCGGGCGAACCGCGAGCAGGCGCTCCAGCGGCAGGAAGATCAGCATGAGCAGCACCAGCCAGGCGGCAAGCCTGAGGACACTCATCTCGAACGAGTGGAGATGCTGCGAGTCGAGAAGCAAGAGTGATCGTCCCGACGTAGTGATGCGATGGAAACGAAACGGGCCCGGCAGCGCCGAGCCCGTCGAATCATAGCGTCATCAGGCGGCCGCCGCGCCGGCCTTGGTCCGCTTCAGCTTGCGGCTCGCGGCAACGAGGCCGAGCATGGCCAGGCCGACCAGCGCCACGCTGCCCGGTTCCGGCACCGTGTTCAACACGTCGGGCGTGTCGACGCCGGAGAGGAACACCATCGGCGGCAGATTGACCGTGCTGCCGTTGTCGCCCCACGCGAGGAAGCTCAGCAGGTCGGTGGTCGCGTCCGCGGTCAGCGTCACCGAGACGAATTGCCAGGGTGTGACGCCGCCGGAGGGCGTGCTCATGACCTGGGAAGCGACGATGTCCGCGTTCGGATCGGAGTCGGAGTAGGTGCCGGTCTGGCCATAGATGGGATCAATCGGCCCCCCCGTCGTGGAGACGTTCAGGCCCGCCGTTCCCAACGCGATGATCCACTGTTCCTTCGTGGTCAGACCCGACGCGAAGCCCTGTTGTTGGCCGCCGGCCTGGTAGAAGCTCAGCGTATAGGTCTGGCCGACGGTCAGTCCGCTCACCGAGTAGTTGAATCCGCTCTCGTAGGTCGGATTGCCATCTGCCTGGACATAGTTGCCGCCGGTCGGCGGGTCCGCGAAGGGGCCATACACTGGGATGGTCCCGTTGACGTTGCTCGTCGCGGTTCCCGGCGCGTCGATGTAGATCAGGCCGTTGCCGCCGGTCCAACCCACCGGATCGACGGCGGCGAAGCTGTTCTTGGGCGCCGAACCCGTGTACTGCGTGAAGTCCTGGTTCGTCAGGCCCGGGAGGGGCGTGGCTTGCGTCGCGCAAGCGATCAAGGACAGGGCGGCCGCGGCAGCCACTTTCGTCAGTGTCTTTGACATCGTTTTCCTTCTCAAGGGTTGTTGCGATGGCCTGAGCCCTTTGCCACCCTCGACGGCATTGAACTCTGTCGCGGGTCGCTGCGCCGAACGCCTGAAGAACCGCTTGTAGGCCACTTAAGCATCAAGCGCGCCAGGAGATTGATTTCCTTGCAAATCAACAACTTGAAGGCGAACCACCGACTCAGCTGTAAAGGTGGCTGACACGCTCGCCCAGCAGGCGACAGTTTGCAGACAGACTGAAGACAGCGAGATGTTGGGGGAGCCGGCCGTCCTGCGCCCCCAGTCAGCGCCAGCAACTCGCGGCGCTCCGTCCCGAGGCGAACGTGCCGGCCACGAGGTCGCGCCGGCCCAGGTTGTCGTAGGTGAAATCGCCGCAGGCGTCCGACGACATCGCGCCGGTGCGGGTGGCCGTCAGCACGAACGACGTCGGATCGCCGGCCGGCACGCCGACCGTGATCGCATAGCTCGCGCTGCCCAGGCGCGGCGTGCTCGCGAACGGCAGCTGCGGCGGCGGCGTGTCCGTGTAGGCGTTGTGGGACGCGTAGTAGTGCTGCATGTAGGCAGCGTCTTCCAGCAGCGCGGCCTGGACGTCGGTGCGGCGGGCGCGGGCCAGTTGTTCGAAGAACGCCGGCAGCGCGATCGCGACGAGGATGCCCAGCGCCGCCATCGCGACCAGCAGTTCGATCAGCGTGAAGCCGCGGCGCGCGATGCACACGCGGTCGGTGACGAGTTGGAGCGAACGCAGGCGCATCGCAGGACTGATCAAGCGTCAGAACGGCGGCGTCAGCAGTTGCTGCCAGACGCGCTGGCGCACCGTCAACGCACCGGTCGTGGCCGGGGTGGCCGCACCGGCTGCCGCTGCGGCTGCCGCGTCGGGCGATCCGCTCTCGGCTTCCGCATAGATCGTGGCCTGCAGCCAGATGGCCGAGCCGTTGCGCGTGGCGCCGGTGCCCGGGTCGGCCTTGAAGTCGGCGCTGAACCCGCGCGCGGTGACGGTGTAGATGTTGGGCACGGCCGTGGCCTCCATGAGGCATTGCGGCGGGACGCGCGGCAGCACTGCGCTGCCGATCTCGGCGGCCACGAGCGTGTGGGCCAAGGCCTCGCCCGCGGCCGTCCAGTTGCGCTGCACCGTCCAGGCCCCGGGCGAGGTCACCGGCTGCAGCACGACGCTGCGCGACGGCGACCCCAGCGCGAGCTGCGACTCGCAGAAGCGCAGCGCGAGTTGCGCGTACTGGTTGGCCTGCGTCTGCAGCCGGTTGTTGTTGGCGACCTGGTCGCCGCTGGTGGCGTTGCGCATGATCGCGGCCGAGACCAGGCCGATCACCGCCAGCATCAGCATCGCGATGATCAGCGAGAAGCCTCGCGCGCGCGCGCCGGCGATGGAAGGATGGCGTCGGCTCACAGCAACTTGTTCTGCAACACGATGGTGGTCGTGAACGTGCGGCGCATGTAGCCATCGGTGGTCGTGCGCTGCGCATTGCGGCAGTCGATCCAGCCGCCCAGCGTCGCGAAGGAACTCTGGTCGAGGACCTTGGCGGCGCTGCGCACCTGCACGCACAGGTTCACCGAGACCACGTTGGCCCACAGCGGCGAGCCGGGCGGCGGCGCGGGGTCGTAGTAGATGATCTGGCCGGCGCCTGGCGAGCCAGCCGGCGCCGCGGCCATGCCGTACGTGACCTGCAGCGTCTCGACGTTCTGCACCAGCGCCGCGCCCGCGGAGTTGCCCGGGCCGTGGCAATAGAGGCTGCCGTCGGCGACGTAGAACTTGCTGTCGTTGAGCCAGTAGTCGTCGCCGGTGGCGTCGTCGTGCGTCTTCGCGAACGAGTTGCCGAGGCAGTCGAGCGGCTGCGCGCTGCCGGAGCCGCCCAGGATGCCGTTGGACGCCTTGCCGGGCAGCACGCTGCCTTCGAAGGCGATCTCCAGCGAATCGGGCGCGGCCGCGGCCGGATCGCTGGGCTTGCAGTTGCCGGACACCAGGATGCCGACATTCAGGTCGACGAAGTTGGCCGCCTTGCAGCCGACGATCGCCGGAAAGGCATGCAGCACCATGCCGCCGCTGCCCGCGCCGTGCGGCTGGCTGAAGCCGGCCTGCGCGACCTGCTGGCGCATCACGTTGAGCGCGAGCGCGGCGTCCTCGGTGATCTGCACGATGGCATCGGTGTGGCGGCCGCTCGCGAACGACGCGAGATAGGCCGCGATCAGCGCGCCGACGACGGCCAGGCCGATCGCCAGCGCGACCATCATCTCGATCAGCGTGAAGCCGGCCGCGGCCAGCCGTCGATGGGAAGGCCGACGACGCGTCATAGCGCCACCTGCAGGTAGACGCAACGCACCGACGGCTCGATCTTCTTCCAGGTGTCCGGGCATTCGGTGCCCGAGCGATCGGTGGAGATGCCCGGCGACAAGGTCAGCGGATCGGCCCAGCCGACCCAGACGTCGACGTAGTCCGGCGCGGGCGACTTGCCGGCGTGGAACTGGATCCAGGTCGAGCCCTTGGGCAACGTCGCATGCACGCGCGCCGTCCAGTCGGCGAGGTCGACCTTGGCGAGATCCACCGGCCCGCACGGCGCCTCGCTGTTGCAGGGCGCATGCGGCGGAGCCAGCGAGCTCGGGAAGGCCTTGTCGGTGATGTCGTAGCCGCCGGCGCCGATCTCGCCGCCCATCGGATTGGCGCGGATGCGGTCGGCGATGTCGTTGGCCAGCAGCGTGGCGGTGGAGCGCAGTTCGCTCATCTTCGAGTAGCGCGTGGACGCCTGCAGCAGCCCGGCCAGCGCGAGGATGCCCATCGCGACGACGAACATCGCCACCAGCACCTCGATCAGCGAGAAGCCTGCCGCGCGCAGACGAACGCCGCACGTGCGCGTGACGCGAATCACGTGCGGCATCGGGAAGGCGGCCCGCATCGTCACGGACACGTCGCGCCGCCCGCGATCACCACGACCTCGCCGCGCGGGTTGACGCAGACCTGGCGCTGCAACGCGAGGTCGCTGCCGCTCGCTCCGGACGACGACCCCTTCGGGCCGAGCACGAAGACGACGGCCGCGCCGTTGTCCGAATGCGCGATGCCCGTGGACTCGAAGCGGATGCTCGCGGCACCGCTGGTGACGTTCATCCGGTTCGACACCTCCACGTGCTGGCGCACGAGCGCATCGCCCGCGCTGAACGCCCCGTTGCGGTCGACGTCGGCGAACAGCAGCCAGGTCTGCCAGTCGCCGCCGTTGCCCGCGCAATGGCTGGTGTTGAGCGCATCGGTGCGGCACAGGACGACCGGCCCGCTGCGCTTCATCGCCTCGTTGCGACCGATCCGCACGGCGTCCTGCAGTTCCTCGGCCTGCGCCGCGATCGCATGACGCGCCAACGTGCGCAGGAACGACGGCGCGCCCAGCGCGACGACGATGCCCGCGACGGCCAGCGTGATCATCAGCTCGATCAGCGTCAGGCCGGCCACGCGGGCGGCCACGGCACGGCGGCTTCGACGGGCGATGGACGCGGAAACGAGGCGGGTTCGAGTCATGTTGGCGTGGACGGCCCGGCGTGGGCAAAGGACGCCATGGCGATTCTGAATGTAACGTCTCGGCTGGCCGCACCGCTTCGCGACGGACGGACACGGCCGGCTGACGCGCGGCGCCGCGCACGGCCGGCGCGCTCAATCGCACGCTCCCGCGCCGGCCAGGCGCGGCCGGCCCTGCTTGCTCACGCACACCATCACGGCCGGCGGCGCGTCGGCCGCGGCCTCTGCGGGCGGGCTGAACAGGAAGTGCGACGACGCATCGGTGCTGAAGCCGCCCGCGGTGAAGCTGATGCTGCCGCGCGTGCCCGCGACGCCGCCGCTGCGTTGCAGCGCCTGCTGGATGCGCAGCAAGGGCGTGCCCGCGTCGGGCGTGCCGCGCCGGTCGCGATCGGCGAAGACGATCCAGCCGCTGCGCCAGTCGGCGGCGCGCGGGCCCTGGCAGGCCAGCGGCGGGCCGCCCGGCACGCTGGCGCAGATCGTGACGACCATGCCGCGCTGCATCGCCGCGGCGCGCGCGAAGCGCAGCGCGGCCATGAACTCCGACGACTGCGCCGCGAGCGCCCGCGCGGCGACGGTGCGCGACATGCCCGGCGCGGCGGCGCGCAGCAGGATCGCGATGATCGCCAGCACGATCGCAAGTTCGATCAGGGTGAAGCCAGGCGCCGGACGGCGGCGCGCGGGAGCGGACAGGACGGACATTTTTCGGTCTCGAAAGGCAAGCCGCCGATTGTTCAGGCGCCGTCATGGAAAATCATCCCCCGGGACGGCGCAGCTCGCCATCCGTCCCGAAAACCGGCGCATGCGCGCGCGGCAACCGGACAATCCCGATGAAACCCTGGCTTTTGACGCTGGCGCTGGCCGAGCAGGCGGTCGGCGTGTCCGATCCGAACCCGCGCGTCGGCTGCGTGATCGTGTCGGCCGACGGCGCGACGATCCTCGGCCAGGGCCACACGCAGGCCGCGGGCGGCCCGCACGCCGAGGTCATGGCCCTGCACGACGCCCAGGCGCGCGGCCACGACGTGCGCGGCGCCACCGTCTACGTGACACTGGAGCCCTGCGCGCACCACGGCCGCACGCCGCCCTGCTGCGACGCGCTGGTGGCCGCAGGCGTGGGCCGCGTCGAGATCGCCGTGGGTGACCCGAACCCGCTGGTCAACGGCCAGGGCACCGCGCGCATCGCCGCGGCCGGCATCGCCGTCGGCCACGCGCCCGACGACGTCGCGCTGCGCGCGCGCGAGCTCAACATCGGCTTCTTCTCGCGCATGGAGCGCGGCCGCCCGTGGGTGCGCATGAAGATCGCCGCGTCGCTCGACGGCCGCACCGCGCTGCCGAACGGCGCCAGCCAGTGGATCACCGGTGCCGACGCACGCGCGGACGGGCACGCGTTCCGCAAGCGCGCGGGCGCTGTGCTCACGGGCATCGGCACCGTGCTGGCGGACGATCCGTCGCTGGACGTGCGGTTGGTCGAGACGACGAAGCAGCCGCTGCGCTGCGTCGTCGACGCGCGCCTGGACACGCCGACCACCGCGCGCCTGTTCGAATCGGCGTCGCCGGTGATCCTGTTCACCGCGTCGACCGACGCAGCGCGCCGCGCCGCGCTGGAGGCCGGCGGCGCGGAGATCGTCGACGTGCCGGCCGACGGCGGCCGTGTCGATCTGCGCAGCGTGCTGGACAAGCTCGCCGCCCGCCACGTCAACGAGCTGCACGTCGAGGCCGGCGCCCGCCTCAACGGCGCGTTGCTGCAGACGGGCCGCGTCGACGAGCTGCTGCTGTACGTGGCCCCGACGCTGCTGGGCGCAGGTCGCGCCATGGCCGACATCGGCGAGCTGCAGTCCCTGGCCGACGCCCGGGCGTTCGACTTCCACGAGGTCGCGAAAGTGGGTGCTGACCTGCGCATCCTTGCACGGAACCGATCGGTAACCTGATCGCGGTAGAGGCCCCGCTCCTGGGAAACCCTTGCCCGCCGCCTACAATCGCGGGATGCCCATCTCTCCTGTTTCCGCCCTGGTCAACGAACTCGCCGCGGGCCGCATGATCATCCTCGTCGACGAGGAAGACCGCGAAAACGAAGGCGACCTGGTCCTCGCGGCCGAATTCGTGACGCCCGAGGCGATCAACTTCATGGCCCGCCACGCGCGCGGCCTGATCTGCCTGACGATGACGCGCGAGATGTGCGAGCGCCTGCACCTGCCGCCGATGGCCACGCGCAACGGCTCGCCGCACGGCACCGCGTTCACGGTGTCGATCGAGGCCGCCGAAGGCGTGACGACCGGCATCTCCGCCGCCGACCGCTCGCGCACCGTGCAGGCCGCCGTCGCACGCAACGCGAAGCCCTCGGACCTCGTGCAGCCGGGCCACATCTTTCCGCTGCAGGCGCAGGACGGCGGCGTGCTGATGCGCGCCGGCCATACCGAGGCCGGCTGCGACATGGCCGCGATGGCCGGCCTGATGCCGTCGGCCGTCATCTGCGAGGTGATGAACGAGGACGGCACGATGGCGCGCCTGCCCGACCTCGAGATCTTCGCGAAGGAGCACGGCCTGCTGATCGGCACGATCGCCGACCTGATCCATCACCGCAGCCGCAACGAATCGCTGATCACCGCGATCGGCAAGCGCGAGCTGAACACGCCGTACGGCACGTTCGACTGCCACCTGTTCCGCGACCGCTCCGGCGGCGCGCACATGGCGCTCGTCAAGGGCGCGTGGAAGGCCGGCGACGAGGTGCCCGTGCGCGTGCACGAGCCGTTCTCGGCGATCGACCTGCTCGACTCGTCCTGCGGCAAGCACTCGTGGCCGCTGCCGCAGGCGCTGGCCGCGATCGAGAAGCGAGGGCTGGGTGTCGCGGTGCTGCTCAATTGCGGCGAGCCGGCCGATCATCTCGTCGCGCAGCTGATGCCACAGGGCGATCCGTGCGAGCCGGTGGAAAAGCGGCCGGTCGACCTGCGCACCTACGGCGTGGGCGCGCAGATCCTGCGCGAGCTGGGCGTCACGCGCATGCAGTTGCTGGGCCAGCCGCGCCGCATGCCCAGCATGACCGGCTACGGTCTCGAAGTCTCCAGTTTCATCACGACCGCCGACGCCGCATAAGCCGACGCGATCGATTCCTGCCGCGTCGTCGTCGACGACAAGGCCTCGTTCTTTACCCCTGTTCTTTTTCCCGGAGCGTTCAACGATGCAAGCTGCTGACCAAGGCACCCCGATCGATCTCGATGGCCACGACCTCGTGATCGGCATCGTGCGAGCGCGCTTCAACGACGCCATCACCTCGCGCATGGCCGAGATCTGCCAGGCCGAGCTGCTCGCGCTCGGCGTGCAGCCCAAGCACGTCACGGTCGTCACGGTGCCGGGCGCCCTCGAGGTGCCGATCGCGCTGAAGGCGATGGCCGACCAGGACGACTACGACGCGCTGGTGGCGATCGGCTGCATCATCCGCGGCGAGACCTACCACTTCGAGCTGGTGTCCAACGAGAGCGGCGCGGGCGTCACGCGCGTGTCGCTCGATCACCAGGTGCCGATCGCCAACGCGATCCTCACCGTCGAGAACGAAGCCCAGGCGCTGGCCCGCGTCGAGGACAAGGCGCGCGACGCCGCGCGCGTCGCCGTCGAGATGGCCAACCTGATGGACGACCTGCTATGAGTTCCGCCTTCCCCGACAAGCACGACGATCAACCCGCCGCCAAGCCGGCCAAGCCCAAGTCGGCGCGCCGCCGCTCGCGCGAGCTCGCGCTGCAAGGGCTGTACGAGTGGCTGGTCTCCGGCACCGACGCCGGCGTCATCGACGCCCACATGCGCGAGCAGGAGGGCTTCGACAAGGCCGACCGCGCGCACTTCGACGCGCTGCTGCATGGCTGCATCGCCGAGGCCGCCGATCTCGACGCGGTGCTCGCGAAGTTCGTCGACCGCAAGACGACCGAGCTGTCGCCGGTGGAACACGCGGTGCTGATGATCGGCGCGTACGAGCTGAAGCACTGCATCGACATCCCGTACAAGGTCGCGATCAACGAGGCAGTCGAGCTCGCGAAGAGCTTCGGCGGCACCGACGGCCACAAGTACGTCAACGGCGTCCTCGACAAGACCGCGAGCGACCTGCGGCCGGTCGAGGTGCAGGCGTCGCACAAGGGTCGCTGAGGTGAAGCTCGCCGGTCGCCTGGCCCACATCGATCCGTTCTACGTGATGGAGTGCGCCAAGGTGGCGCAGCAGATCGCGCGCTCGCCCGAATGCGACCCCGCGCTCGGCGGCGAGCCGATGATCTACCTGAACATCGGCGAGCCCGATTTCACCGCGCCCGCGCCGGTCATCGCCGCGGCCGAGACCGCGCTGCGCGCCGGCCGCACGCAGTACACCGACGCCGTCGGCCTGCCCGCGCTGCGCGAGCGCATCAGCCGGTGGTACGCGAGCCGCTGGGGCGTGGACGTGCCGGCGCGGCGCATCGTCGTCACCGCGGGCGCGTCGGCGGCCCTTCAGCTCGTCTGCCAGGCGCTGTTCGAGACCGGCGACGACGTGCTGATGCCGGACCCGAGCTACCCGTGCAACCGCCACTTCGTCGCGGCGACCGGCGCCGCCGCGCGCCTGGTGCCGACGACGCCCGAGACGCGCTTCCAGCTCGACGCCGAGGCCGTGCGCGCGAACTGGCAGCCGCAGACGCGCGGCGTGCTGCTGGCGACGCCGTCGAATCCGACCGGCACGTCGATCGCGCCGGCCGAACTGGCGCGCATCGTCGACGTCGTGCGCGAGAAAGGCGGCGTCGCGATCGTCGACGAGATCTACCAGGGCCTCAGCTACGACCCGGCGTTCGAGCGCTGCGCACTGGCGCTCGGCGACGACATCATCTCGGTCAACAGCTTCTCGAAGTATTTCAGCATGACCGGCTGGCGCCTGGGCTGGCTCGTGCTGCCGGAGGCGCTGGTCGAGCCGGTGGAGCGCCTGGCGCAGAACCTGTACATCTGCGCCAGTTCGATCGCCCAGCACGCGGCGATCGCCTGTTTCGACGCCGACAGCCTGGCCGAATGCGAACTGCGGCGCGCGGCGTTTCGCGAGCGTCGCGATTTCATTGTGCCGGCACTGCAGAAACTGGGGATTCAGGTTCCCGTCATGCCCGATGGCGCTTTCTACGTCTGGGCCGATTGCCGTCGATTCGCGAGCGGCAGCTGGGATTTCGCGATGCAGTTGATGAAGACCGCCCACGTCGCGCTGACGCCCGGCAAGGACTTCGGCCCGGCGCATGCAAGCACCTACTTCAGGCTGTCGTTCGCGACTGCCATGCCACAGCTTCAGGAAACCGTCAGACGACTGGCTCGCGAACTCGACCGTTGATCCTTTCAACCCTGCCGACAAGCGTGATGCAATCGCCAGACGGGTGGAATTTGTGTCATCGTGCAGGGTATGTTCCCGTTATTTGGCCCTTATATCCGGCCCACCATCGGTTAACTTCCGCCCATGCGATGGAATCTCTTCAGGCGCGCCGACACGGTGGACGCCTCCGACTCAAGCTTCGAAACGACGGTGGTCGATGACGTGGCGGCGGCGCGCATGGCTCAGGCCCAGTCGCCCGACGACGTCCTCGGGCCGCCGCCGGCTCCGGTGCTGTCCGCCATCGGCCCCGGCATCGAGAGCGAGAGCATCGGCCATGTCGGCCGCTACGCGCTCAAGACGATTCTCGGCAAGGGCGGGCTCGGCACCGTCTACGCCGCGTGGGATCCGCTGCTGTCGCGCACGGTCGCCCTCAAGACCCTGCACATCGACGCCGATCCGGCCGCCCGCGAGGCGCTCGACGCGCTGTTCCTGAACGAGGCCCGCGCCGCCGCGGGCCTGTCGCACCCGCACATCGTCACCGTGTTCGACGCCGGGCCGTCCGACACCGGCGTCTACATCGCCATGGAACGCCTGCAGGGCCAGGACCTGCGCCACCTGCTGCTGCAGGGGGTGCGCCCGGGGCCGATCGAGGCCGCGCAGGTCGTGCGCCGCGTCGCCGACGCCCTCGCCTACGCGCACCGCAAGGGCGTCGTGCACTGCGACGTCAAGCCGGCCAACATCTTCATGACCGGACGCATGCACCCCAAGGTGCTCGACTTCGGCATTGCGCGCGTCGCCCATCGCGACGTGCCCGCGCTCGAGGGCGTCATCGCCGGATCGCCGTACTACCTCGCGCCGGAACAGATGGACGGCCGCTCGGTGGACCGCCGCAGCGACGTCTACTCGCTGGGCGTCGTGCTGTACGAACTGCTGGTGGGCAAGAAGCCGTTCGAGGGATCGTCGCTCGAGGAGATCACCGCCGCGGTCAAGGCCGGCGATGCCGCGCCGGCGCATCGCGTGTCGCCCAAGATCCCGCTGGGCCTGTCGGTGATCGCCGCCCGCGCGATGGCGCACGATCCGGACCAGCGCTATCCGTCGGCGCGCCACCTGTCGATGGAACTGCGCCACTGGGTCGACTCCGCCGAGGCGCGCGCGCTGCGCAACGACGCCCGTGGGCCGGCGGCCGCGCCGGGCGGCAGGAAGATCGCCCTCGTCGCGCTGCCGCTGCTGGCCGTCGCCGTGATCGGCGGCGCGCTCGCCTGGATGAAGTTCGGCGGCGCGGCGTCCGACGTGGTCGCCGCGCCGCCCGCGGCCAGCGCGCCCGAAGCGGTGCGTGTCGCCGCGGCGGCGCCGTCGGCCGTCGCGATCGCCGCGTCCGCGGTCGCCGCCGAGGAAGCCGCGGCAGCCGCCTCCGCCGCGGCCGCCGAATCGGCCGCCACCTCTGCGAGCGCGGCGATGGCGCTGGACACCAGCACCGCGCCGGCCGCCTCGGCTGCCACCACGCTCGCCCCGAGCGTCGCCGCCGCCGGTTCAAGCACGACCGGCGCCAGCGATGCCGTCGGCGGCAAGACCGTCGTCAGCAAGGCCGAGGCCGCGCGCCGCCGCAAGGCGATGGCCGTGGCCACCGTGACCCAAGGCGTGCCGATTTCCGCGGTGCTCGCCGAAGGCGTCGTCCAGCTCGCGGTAAGCCCGTGGGGCCAGGTGGAGGTCGACGGCAAGCCGATGGGCATCTCGCCGCCGCTGACGCGCTTGACCTTGTCCTCCGGCAATCACACCATCACGGTGCGCAACACCGATTTCCCGGCCTACACGACGACGGTCACGGTCGACGGCGAGAGCCCGGTCACCTTGCGCCACCGCTTCGGTCCCTGAGAAACGCAACCACCCCAACGCCGTGACCACATCGACAACGTTCCGCCCTGCCCGCCTCACCCAGGCGTTCGCCGCGCTGGCCATCCTCGCCGCGCTGAGCGCGTGCGACACGGCGCCGCCGCAGCCGCCGCAGGGCCTGACCGATCTGACGGAGCGTCCGGCCGAGCGCGCGCTGATGGGCGCGATGCGCGCGTACGACGACGCCGACTATCCGGCCGTCGAACGCCAGGCCAACGAGGCGATGAAGCTGGGCCTGCGCAGCAACCGCGACGTCGCCACGGCGCACAAGCTGCGTGCGTTCGTCTATTGCACCAGCAACCGGCTCGCCGCCTGCGAAGCCGAGTTCCGCGCCGCGCGCGCGGCCGACCCGGCCTTCGTGCTGAGCCATGCCGAGGCCGGTCATCCGGTCTGGGGGCCGGTCTACTTGAAGTCGCGCCAGTAAGAACTGGTAAATGCGACGGCGGCGAAACTTCGCGCCGCCGAGTTGGTCGAACCCGCGCTCACCGGGCAACGCGCCGTGTATCGGCTCGATATTTGCTCTTCGGTGCGGGCCCCGTGCACGACAGGAGCGTCACGCGGTCGCTTATCATCGCGTCGCCCAATGAAATTACCTGAGTCATCTGCCCCAGCCGCCCACTTCCGTCACTCCGTGCGGGTGTACTGGGAAGACACCGATGCCGGCGGCATCGTGTTCTACGCCAACTACCTGAAGTTCTTCGAGCGCGCCCGCACCGAATGGCTGCGCGCGCTCGGCCACAGCCAGCAGGAGATGGTCGACACGACCGGCTGCATGTTCGTCGTGCAGGAAACCAGCGTGCGCTACGTCAAGCCCGCGCGGCTGGACGACGTCCTGACCATCACCGTCGACGTGCGCGAGCGCGGACGCGCCAGCCTGCGCATCGCGCAGCAGGCCTGGTGCGGCGAGCGCCTGCTCGCCGAAGGCGACATCCGCATCGGCTGCGTCGCACGCGCCACCATGAAACCCCACCGCATCCCCGGCCCCATCTTCGAGGCGATTGAATGAACCAGGATCTCTCCATCATCGAGCTGGTGCTGCATGCCAGCATCGTCGTCAAGATCGTCATCGCAGGACTGCTGCTGACGTCGCTGTTCAGCTGGGGCCTGATCTTCTCGAAGCTCGGATCGCTGGGCAAGATCAAGCGCCGCAACGAGACCTTCGAGCAGGACTTCTGGTCCGGCAAGAGCCTCACCGACCTGTACAGCCAGGCCTCCAACCAGGCCGAGACCGGCCCGCTGGAGCGCCTGTTCTCGAGCGGCATGCGCGAGTTCATGAAGCTGCGCGACCGCCGCCTCGACACCGCGACGCAGCTCGATGGCGCGCGCCGCGCGATGAAGGCCAGCCTGCAGCGCGAGCTCGATGCGATCGAGGGCAACCTCGGCTTCCTGGCCTCGGTCGGCTCGGTGAGCCCGTACGTGGGCCTATTCGGCACGGTGTGGGGCATCATGAACGCGTTCGTCGGGTTGTCCAACATGACGCAGGTGACGCTGGCCACCGTGGCGCCGGGCATCGCCGAGGCGCTCGTGGCCACCGCGATCGGCCTGTTCTCCGCGATCCCCGCGGTCGTCGCCTACAACCGCTTCGCGCGCGACATCGACCGCATCGCGACGACCCTCGACAGCTTCGCCGACGAGTTCTCCAACATCCTGCAACGCAACGCCGCCGCACCGCAAGGCGCGGCCGGCGTGCGCTGAACGGCCATGCCCGGCGTCGTGTCACGCGGCCGCGGCCGCCGCTCGATCAGCGAGATCAACATGGTGCCGTTCATCGACGTCATGCTGGTGCTGCTGATCATCTTCATGGTCAGCGCGCCGCTGATCACCACCGGCGTGGTCGACCTGCCCTCGATGGGCAAGGCCAAGCAGCGTCCGCCGTCGGTCATCGAGGTGATCGTCGGCACCGACGAACGCATCAAGATCCGCATCGACAAGGCCGATCCCGAGCCGACGACGATTCCCGCGCTCGCCGCGCGCGTCAGCGAGCTGCAGGCCGGGCGCAGCGACGTGCCCGTCGTGATCGCCGCCGACAAGGCCGTGCGCTACGAGAGCGTCGTCAAGGTGATGGACACGCTGCAGCGTGCAGGCGTTCAACGCGTGGGTCTCGCGGTCAAGCAGGTTGGCTAGACAAGTCCAGGCATGACCAGCATCTTCGGCCATCGCCCCGCCGACCGTCCTCCTCAGACCGAGGAGTGGAGCACCGGCGTCACGATCTCGATCGCCGCCCACCTGGCGCTGATCGGCGCGCTGTGGTGGGGGCTGCACTGGCGCAGCTCGACCGACGAGGTGGCCTCGTCCGCCGAGCTGTGGTCGGCCGTGCCCGAAGCCGCGGCGCCGCCGCCGGTGGAAACGCCGCCACCGCCGCCGCAACCCGTCGTGGAGACACCGCCGCCGCCGGTCGAGACGCCCAAGCCGCCGGACATCGTCACCGAGGAGATCAAGGAAAAGAAGCCGCCGCCCAAGCCGGTTCCACCGCCGCCCCCGCCGCCCAAGCCGGCACCGCCCAAGCCCGCGCCGGCGCCTCCGCCGCCGCCGCCCAAGCTGGACGCCAAGGCGATGCAGAAGCTGCACGACGAGAACCTGAAGCGGATGATGGGCCAGATGGACGCGCCAGCGACCGCGACCGGCACCGCCGCGCGCAATTCGGGGCCGTCGGCGAACTGGGGAGGCAAGGTGGCCGCGCTGATCAAACAGCATCTGGTCTATACCGACTCGATGAGCGGACTGCGCTCGCCCGACATCGAGATCCGGCTGGGCGTCGACGGCTCGATCCTGAGCCAGCGGATCACCAAGTCGAGCGGCAACTCCGCGTTCGACGACGCCGTGCTGCGCGCCGTGATCGGCACTCAGAAGCTGCCGCGCGATACCGATGGCACGCTGCCGAGCGACGTGGTCCTCACGTTCAATCCTGACCAGTAGCGCCGGACTATTTCTTCGCGCCCGCGGTCGGCGAGCCGCCCAGCTTCTCGCAGCTGCCCTTGGCGACGTACTTCCAGTCGTTGGCGTCGTTGTCGGCCTTGGCCTGGCCCGCGCACGAATGCGCGCCGGCTGCGCAGTCGTTCTGGCCGGCCTTGGCGATGCCGTAGCATTTTTCCTGCGCGGCCTTGGCATCGGCGGCGTGCGCCGGGCCGATGGCAAAGGCCAGCGCGGAGGCCAGCGTGGACGTCGCGATGATGCGTTTGTTCATGAAAAGTCGCTCCTTGTCGGGTGGCGGCGCAAGCCCGCCGCCGGGGTGCGTAGTTTGTACCTTTCGAAGCGGGATCGGTTCAATCGCCCGGTCGAGAATTCCCCACAATTGGGGCGTTGCAGCGCGGCGCCGCCGCTCGCACAATTGTCGAGGCCACGCTCATAGACCGCCTTCCCAACCTGGGAGACCGTGCTTGTCCAGCGACCCCGCCGCGCCGACCGCCGCCCTCGAGGCGCAACTCCTGCACGATACGTTTCAGGGTATCGACCTCGGCGCCGTCTGGCTCGACGAGCAGGCGCGCATCGTGCTCGCCAACGCGTTCTTCGCGGGCTGGGCCGGCACCGACGGCGCATCGCTCGCCGGACGGCCGCTGGCGGAGCTGGTCGCCGACCTGACCCCCGAACGCTGGGAGACGATCCGCCGCGCGGGCAACGTCGGCGTCCCGTCGCGCCTGGCGATGGTCGCGCCCAACGGCCGCGGGCACGTGCTGGAGGTGCGCGCGCGTCCCGTGATCCAGGACGGCCGCGAGCTGACCGCGCTGCTGCTGATCCCGATCGACGATCGCGTCGAGGCCGAGGACATCGACGGACTGCAGCGCGAGGTGCTCGAGTCGATCGCGCTCGGGCGGCCGCTGCGCTCGGTGCTGGACCTGCTGTGCCGCCGCGTGGAGACGCTGGCGCCCGAGGTCGCGTGCTCGGTGCTGATCATCGAGAAGAACGGTACGGTCACCCCCATCGCCGGCCCCAGCCTGCCGCCTGCCTACGTGGACGCGCTGCACGGCGCGCCGATCGGGCCGAACGCGGGCTCGTGCGGCACCGCGGCCTGGCGGCGCGAGCCGGTGGAGGTCACCCACATCGCCACCGATCCGCTGTGGGCGCCGTATCGCGACCTGTTGCCCCTGCTGCCGATGGCGGCCTGCTGGTCGACGCCCATCATCGCGGGCAACGGCGAGGTCGTCGCCACCTTCGCGCTGTACTACCGCACGCCCGGCTCGGCGCCGCCGTTCCATCGGCGCATGGTCGAGGCCTGCGTGCCGCTGTGCCGCGTCGCGCTGCAGCACGAGGCCAACCGCACGGAGATCGAGCGCCTGGCGTACTTCGATCCGCTCACCGGCCTGCCCAACCGGCGCCTGTTCACCGACCGCGCCCGCCAGACGCTGCAGATGGCGGTTCGCGTGCAGGCGCCCGGCGCGCTGCTGCTGTTCGACATCGACCGCTTCAAGACCACCAACGATTCCCTCGGCCACAGCGCCGGCGACGAGGTGCTGCGCGAGACCGCGCTGCGGCTGCAGGCCGAGATCGGCGAGAACGCCACCGTCGCACGCCTGGGCGGGGACGAGTTCGCGGCCATGCTGCCGCGCTGCAGCCCGGTCGAGGCGATGCACGCCGCCGAACGCCTGCGCTTGGCGCTGGCAATGCCGCTGCGCATCGCGGGCATGCAGATCGAGGTGTCCACCAGCATCGGCATCGCACTGTTCCCGCAGGACGGCGTCGAGCTGGAGCGTCTCGTCAAGAATGCCGAGATGGCGATGTACGAGGTCAAGCGCGCCGGCCGCGGCGCGTCGCGCTTCTTCACCACCACGATGAACGACGTCGTCGCGCAGCGCATGCAGATGGAGAGCGCACTGCGCCAGGTGCTGGCCGCGGGTGGACTGGCGCTGCACTACCAGCCGAAGATGTACCTGGACGGCAGCGGCTGCGCGGGCGTCGAGGCGCTGGTGCGCTGGACCGACCCCGTGCTTGGCCCGGTGCCGCCCGACCGCTTCATCGCGCTCGCCGAGGAGTGCGGGCTGATCGGCGCGATCGACGCCTGGGTGCTCGAGACCGCCTGCGCGCAGCTGGCGGCCTGGCAGCGCGACGGCGTCCCGGTGCCCAACATGTCGGTCAACGTCTCGCCGCTGCGCTTCCATTCCGACGACGTGCCGGCGCACGTGCGGCGGCTGCTGTCGCTGCACGACCTCAAGCCCAGCGCGCTGATGCTGGAGGTGACCGAGCGCGTGATGCTCAGCGACGACGAGCGCACGCGCGTGGACCTGCGCACGCTGCACGAGATGGGCGTGCGGCTGTCGGTGGACGATTTCGGCACCGGCTACTCGAGCCTCGGCTACCTGAAGCGCCTGCCGGTCAGCGAGCTGAAGCTGGACAAGAGCTTCGTCAACGATCTCGAGCACGAGGCCAGCGACCGCGCGCTGGCCGACGCGGTGATCGGCATCGGCCAGGCGCTGGGCCTGCAGGTGGTGGCCGAAGGCGTCGAGACACCCGGCCAGCGCGAGTGGCTCGCCCGCGCCGGCTGCGCCGTCGCGCAGGGCTTCCTGTTCACGCGCGCGCTGCCTGCGACCGAGCTCGTGGGCTGGCTGGAACGCGAGCGCACTGGCTGGTTGCCGCGCCGGCTGACGGCCGTGCCGGGCACGCACGCGGCCGGCGGGGGCGCGCGCGCGGCCTGAAGGAACGACCCGGCGGTCGGCGATACTCGCGCTGCGCCGCCTCCGGCGCGCCGCCCGCATCCGTCATGGCCAACGATTTCGCCCAGCAACTCGAGACGCTCCAGCCGCAATTGCTGCGCTTCGCGCGCACGCAGCTGCGCAACGAGGCCTGGGCCGAGGACGCCGTCTCCGAGACGGTCGTCGCCGCGCTGGAGAAGCCGCAGTCCTTCGCCGGCCAGTCGCAGCTGAAGACCTGGCTGGTGGGCATCCTCAAGCACAAGGTGATCGACCAGCTGCGCCGCCACAAGCGCGAGGCGACGGTGCTGACCACCGACGACAACGAGGATCTGGACGACCTCCTATTCGCACCCGACGGCCACTGGCGCGAGATGCCCGCCGACTGGGGCAACCCGGACGACGTGCTGCGCCAGCGCCAGTTCATCGACGTGATGCAGACCTGCCTGGACGGCCTGCCGCCGACGCAGGCCCGCGTGTTCCTGGCGCGCGAGTGGCTGGAGCTGTCGTCGGACGAGGTGTGTAAGGAATTGACCATCACCACGACCAACCTGTGGGTACTGCTGCACCGTGCCCGCCTGCGCCTGCGCGAATGCCTGCAGGCCGGCTGGTTCGATGCCCACCCTGCCACAGCGACCCGATGAGCTTGTTTTACCGCAACTGCCGCGAAGTGACCCGCCTCGTCCTCGAGCGCGAGAACCGGGCGCTGACCGTCGTCGAGCGTTTCGCGGTGCGCTTCCACCTGGGCATCTGCCTGATGTGCACGCGCTTCACCGGGCAGGTGAAGCTGATGAACCGGGCCATGGCGCAGTGGAAGCAGTACGCGGAGCAGGACGAGCACGACGGCTGAGCAGCGCGCAGGCGGCGAACTGGCCGTCGATGGCGCCTCAATTCGGGGCTTCGCGCCGCGGCCGGACTTCTAGTATCGGACCGCCCCCACGCGTCGATGGGGAAGTGGATGCGTCCGCACGCAAAGCCGATGTCCGATCTATCGCTGCCCCCCTTGTCCGCCCCGGATCAGAGATCCGCGGATCGCGCCTCGGCCGAGTCGTCGCAATGGGCGATGCCGCCCGCGGCGAATGCCGGCGCCACGTGGCCGCTGGGCACCAGCGAGCCGTGTGCGATCCTCGGCCTCAACGACAAGAGCTTCAACGCCCGCCTGGCGCAGTTCGACGCATCCACGGGCCTGGCCACCGTCTTCGTGCCGCCGGCGCGCTCGCCGATGCAGCTGCGCTTCGGGCAGTTCCAGCGCCTGACGCTCACCGAGCCGGTGATGCCGTCGAGCAACGGCGTCAACGCCGCGCCCGGGTGGGCCGACCGCGTGCCGGGCGACACCGAATTCCAGGTGCAGCTGAACAACGGCAAGTCGCACACGGGCCGCACGATCAGCCACGTCGAGAACGACCAGGGCCTGTTCCTGTTCCCGCCGATCGGCGAGGCCGGCCTCGTGCAGCGCATGTTCTACCCGCGCAGCGCCTATCGCCGCGTCGACTTCGGACCGCGCCTGGGCGACGTGCTCGTCAGCCAGCACACGCTGTCGCCGCAGCAGCTGCAGGATGCGCTCGCCGAGCAGCAGCGCCTGCGCAACCTGAAGCTCGGCGAGATGCTCGTCGAGGTCAATCTGATCACGCAGCCGCAGCTCGAGCAGGCGCTCGAGCTGCAGTCGCGCACGCCGATGCTGCGGCTCGGCGAGGCGCTGATCTCGCTGCGCATCCTGTCGCCCGAGGACCTGGCCAAGGCGCTGCGCAGCCAGACCCGCAACCGCAACCTGCCGCTCGGCGAGTTGCTGGTCAACCACGGCGTGATCTCGCGCGAGGAGCTGCGCGAGGCGCTGGAGATCAAGCGCTCGCAGCTGCCGGACGATTCGCCGTCGCTGCCGATGCTCGACCCGCTGGTGTTCCAGACCACCGCGTCGCCGCCGCAGATCAACGCGGCGCTGGCCGAGGTGGAGAAGCAGGCCAAGCAGCGGCCCGGCGACGCGCTGCTGAGCGACCACGTCAAGACGCCCGAGCAGTTGCACGCGGCGATCGAGGCGCAGAGCCGCATGCCGATGGTGCGCATCGGCGAAGCGCTGATCGCGCTCGGCTACATCACCGAGAGCCAGCTCGCCGCCGCGTTGACGAACCAGGGCAAGGACCGCAAGGTGCCGCTGGGCGAGCTGCTGGTGCGCGAAGGCCTGATCACGCGCGCCAACCTGCAGACCGCGCTGGCCCGCAAGATGGGCTATCCGCAGGTCGACGTGCAGGCGTTCCCGATCGACCTCGACGCCCTGCGCAAGCTGCCTGTGGCCGCCGCGCTGCGGCTCGAGATGCTGCCGCTGGGCCTGATGAACGGCAAGGTGATCGTCGCGACCGAGGATCCGTCCCGCCGCGACCGCATCGACGAGGCCGAGTTCCTGACGCAGTCCAAGGTCGTGCCGGTGCTGCCGGCCACGAACAACCTCGTCGAGCAGATCCCGCTACTGTATGCACGCGGCGGCCTCGACGAGATGACGCTGGAATTCAGCGCGGTGCCCGTGCCCGAGAGCCAGGGCACCGACTCGCTGCTGGCCGCGCTCGAACTGCCCGGCGACGGCATGGGCAAGTCGAACGCCGACGACAGCGACGACGCGGTCGAACAGTCCGACAGCTCGCTGGTGCGGCTGATCAACTCGATGATCGTCGAGGCGCACACGCAGGGCGTGTCCGACATCCACATCGAGACGCGGCCCGGCCGCGAGAAGGTCAAGGTGCGCTTCCGCGTCGACGGCCTGCTGCGCCCGTACCTCGAGCTGCCGCACACCTATCGCCAGGCGCTGGTCGCGCGCCTGAAGATCATGTGCGACCTCGACATCTCCGAGCGCCGCCGCCCGCAGGACGGCAAGATCAACTTCGCGCGCTTCGTGCCCAGCTGCCCGATCGAGCTGCGCGTCGCGATGATCCCGACGGCCAACGGCCTCGAGGACGCGGTGCTGCGCATCCTGGCCTCGGCCAAGCCGCTGCCGCTGGATTCGCTCGGCATGTCGCCGCACAACCTGTCGCACCTGAAGAAGGCCATCGAGCGGCCCTACGGCATGGTGCTGTGCGTCGGCCCGACCGGCTCCGGCAAGACGACGACGCTGCACTCGGCGCTGAGCTTCATCAACACGCCCGAGCGCAAGATCTGGACGGCCGAGGATCCGGTCGAAATCACGCAGGCCGGGCTGCGCCAGGTGCAGGTCAATCCGAAGATCGACTGGACCTTCGCGAAGGCGCTGCGCGCGTTCCTGCGCGCCGATCCGGACGTGATCATGGTCGGCGAAATCCGCGACAACGAGACGGCGCAGATCGCGGTCGAATCGTCACTGACGGGTCACCTGGTGCTGTCCACGCTGCACACCAACAGCGCACCCGAGACGATCACGCGTCTTCTCGACATGGGCATGGATCCGTTCAACTTCGCCGACGCGCTGCTCGCGGTGCTGGCGCAGCGTCTCGTGCGCCGCATCTGCAGCGGCTGCAAGACGTCGACGCCGGCCACGGACGAACAGATCGAGGAACTGCTGAACGATTCGTTGCACATCTGGGGCGAGCATCCGCAGGCGCCGACACGCGACGCCACGCTGGCCGACTGGACGAACCGCTTCGCGGTCGACGGCCGCCTGCAGTTCTTCAAGGGTACCGGCTGCGCGAAGTGCGGCAACACCGGCGTGAAGGGCCGCGCCGGCGTGCACGAGCTGCTCACCGTGACCAAGGGCGTGCGCCACCTGATCCAGCAAGGCGGCCGCGCCGAGCAGATCCAGCACCACGCGATGGGCGAGGGCATGCGCACGCTGCGCCAGGACGGCATCGAGAAGGTGCTGGCCGGCGTGACGACGATCGAGGAAGTGCGGGCGACCTCCAACAATTGAAGCGCCTCGCTTCAAAGACAAACGCCGCGCGGCTGTCAAGCCGGGCGGCGTTTTGCATTTCGCGCGCGGGTCAGCGCGCGCGTGACGCGAGGTCTACTTCCACATCCCGGAGGCGGCAGTCGACGGCGCGGCAGCGCTGTTGGTCGTCGGCGCCGGCGGCACGACCTTGACGGTGGTCGTGGTGGTGGTGGTCTGCGTGACCGTGGCGCCGTTGGCCAGGGCGGTGGCGTTGTTGGCCGCGAGGCCGCCCGCGGCGGCGATCGAGCCCGGCGAGGCGACGCTGGGCGCCAGCGCGCCGGCGTTGGCGCCGGCCTTCTGCGACGACTGCACCGCGATGCGCTGCTCGTCTTCCTGGCAGTTGTCGACCAGGCGGTGATGTTCCTTCTGGTTCATCAGCATCGACTTCATCGGGATCTGGATCCACACCACGGCACCGGCGGTGTCGACCAGGCGGATCGCGCCGGTGGTGGTCTCCTCAGGCACCATGATGTACGTCTTGTGCTCGTAGGTGACCTTGAAGTTGCCGGTGTGGCCTTCGATCTTCTCGACGTCGACCTTCTCCTTGAATTCGCAGTCGGCGACGCCGGTCATCACGCGGTCGGCCATCGTCAGCTGGCCCGGGTTCAGGTTGTCGTTGGTGGCGGAGACGGGTTCGGCAGCCGGCTTGGCAGCGGCCTTCTTCGTCGACTTGGCGGGGGTCGGCTTGGAGTTGACCGCCGGCGTGGCGGCGCCCTGGGCAAACGCGGAAGACAGGGGAAGCGCGGCCAGGGCGGCGACGGCAATCAGGGTACGGAACATCGGGAGGAGTCTCCGGGTTTGGACGGTAGCGAATTGTCGGCCAAGCGCCCCCGCGCGTTACACATTCAGGTGCAACGCCTTGTTTCGTGGTCTCCGGATGCCAACTCCGTCACGGATCAATGCGCAAACCAGCGGACGCGGGCCTCCGCCGGCAATTGCGAATGCCCCCCCGCCGACGTGCGATGCGCGCGCTCGATCACGTGCCAGAAGTAGCGGTAGCTCGCGCGGTCGTGCAGGTGCTCGCGGCCGTTGTGGCGATGCCGGATCGGACCCCAGTCGGCGGCCTGGGCGGCCAGGATCACGTCGACGGCCAGGTCGACCTCGGCGGCCGTCGGCGCGAACGCGTCGACGATCACCTCGACCTGGTCGGGGTGGATGCTCCACATGCGCGTGTAGCCGAACTCGCGGCACGCGCGCTCGGCCGCACGCTGCAAGGCCCGTGCATCCTTGAACTCGGTCACGACGCAGTGCGATGGCGTCTTCGAGTGCCCGTGGCAAGCGGCCGAGATCGCGAGCTTCGCGCGCACCACCAGCGGATGCGTGAACTGGCCCTCGGCGCCCATCGCCGACTGCGGGATCGCGCCACGATGCGCGGACACGAAGTCCATCAGCCCGAACGACAGCGACTCCAGCCGCGGATGCGACGCCAGCAGGTCGACGTCTCGCAACGCGCCGTGCGTCTCGACCAGCGCGTGCAGCGGCAGCTCGCGCGCGAGGCCGACCGCCCGCGACGCGACATCGATCGCGTGGACGGCGGCCTCGAAGTCGGCGGCATCGCGCGACTTCGGGATCATCAGGTACGCGAGCCGCGTGCCGGCGTCGCGCAGCAGCACCTCCAGCATCTTCTCGAACGCCGGATGGGCGCGCGGCACGATGCGCGCGCCGACGCGGTCGAAGCGGTTGGCCGGTGACTGCACCAGCTCGGCGATCAGGTGCGCCTGCTCGACCTCGCCGCCCGCCGGCGCGCCGTCCTCGCCGTCGAGCGTGACGTCGAACACCGGCCCCAGTTCGCCCTGCAGCTCGAGGCTCTTGCGCATGCGCGCCTCGACGCCGGAGTAGTGGTCGCAGACGGGCAGCGACGTCGTCGGGTCGCCGTCTTCGAACAGGACGTCGCGCGGATGCGGGGCGGTGGTCATCTCGGGGTGGCTCCGGAAACGAGAACGCGCGGACTGGCCGCGCGTTCATTGTGAGCCCGGTTACTTCGTCATTCGAAGTCCAGGGTCTCAAGCGAAGGGCGCAAGCCGTTCGGCCGCCGCGCTCGGCCGCTCCGGAGCAAGGCCGAACGCCCCTCGGGGGCTGTCCGCCGTACTCGGCGGACTGGGGCCGTCATTTCACAGCAGGTGGGCCACGCCCGCTTGCTCGTCCTGCAGTTCCTTCAGCGTCTTGTTGATGCGCTCCTGGCTGAACTCGTCGATGGCCAGGCCTTCGACGATCTTGTACTTGCCGCCTTCGGTGGTGACCGGGAAGCCGAACATGACGTCCTTCGGGATGCCGTATTCGCCGTTCGACGGCACGCCCATCGTGACCCACTTGCCGTTCGAGCCAAGGGCCCAGTCGCGCATGTGATCGATGGCGGCGTTGGCGGCCGAGGCGGCCGACGACAGGCCGCGTGCCTCGATGATGGCCGCGCCGCGCTTGCCGACGGTCGGCAGGAAGGTGTCGGCGTTCCAGACCTGGTCGTTGATCAGGTCCTTGATGCTCTTGCCGCCGGTGGTCGCGAAACGGTAGTCGGCGTACATCGTGGGCGAGTGGTTGCCCCACACGGTCAGCTTCTCGATGTCGCCGACCTTGGTGCCGGTCTTGGCGGCGATCTGGCTGGCGGCGCGGTTGTGGTCCAGGCGCAGCATGGCGGTGAAGTTCTCACGCGGCAGGCTCGGCGCGCTCTTCATCGCGATGTAGGCGTTGGTGTTGGCGGGGTTGCCGACGACCAGCACCTTGACGTTGCGCGAGGCGACCTTGTCCAGCGCCTTGCCTTGCGCCGTGAAGATCTGGGCGTTGGCGGCCAGCAGGTCGGCGCGCTCCATGCCGGGGCCGCGCGGGCGGGCGCCGACGAGCAGCGCGTAGTCGGTGTCCTTGAAGGCCGTCAGCGGGTCGGAGTGCGCCTCGATGCCGGCCAGCAGCGGGAACGCGCAGTCGTCGAGTTCCATGATGACGCCCTTGAGCGCCTTCTGGGCCTTCTCGTCGGGGATCTCGAGCAGTTGCAGGATGACCGGCTGGTCCTTGCCCAGCATCTCGCCCGAGGCGATGCGGAACAGGAGGGCGTAGCCGATCTGGCCAGCGGCGCCGGTGACGGCGACGCGAACGGGGGACTTGCTCATGGGAATGTCTCCGAGACGAGAGGAAGGGACGGTGGAAGACCGGCGGCCGGGCCACAGGTCCTGGAACTGGCGCGGGCGACCCGACATCGCGATCGAGCCCGCGGCTGGATCAGAAGTTTACTGCGACTCCAGGGAAAAACCCGCACAGGGTCAATCATCTTATGTCTTATAGAAGACAAGCCAAGTCGGATGCTCGGGACAAGGTGGACGGCGCTGCCCGCGCTGTGCTGCAATCGCGGCGGCCCTCCCCTTGCGGCCCGCCCAACCTCCCGCCGCCGCTGCCCCATGTCCTCGGATCCGTCCGGCCCCGCCTTCAGCCCGCTGTACCAGCAGATCAAGCTGCTGATCACGCGCAGCCTGCAGGAAGGCGAATGGAAGCCCGGCGAGGCGATTCCCGCCGAGACCGACCTGGCGGCGCGCTACCGCGTCAGCCAGGGCACGGTGCGCAAGGCGATCGACGAGCTCGCCACCGAGAACCTGCTGGTACGCCGCCAGGGCAAGGGCACCTTCGTCGCGACTCATGCCGAAGAGCAGATCCAGTACCGCTTCCTGCGCCTGGCGCCGGACGACGGCAAGACCCGGGGCATGGAGCGCCACTTCATCGACTGCAAGCGCATGCGCCCACCCGGGCCCGTCGCGCGCGCGCTCGAGCTGAAAGGCGCCGAGGGCGCGATCATGATCCGGCGCACGCTGGCGCAGGACGACCGTCCCGTCGTGCTCGACGAGATCTGGCTGCCGGCGCCGATGTTCAAGGGCCTCACCGCCGAGCGCCTGACCGGCTACATCGGCCCGATGTACGGCCTGTTCGAGACGGAGTTCGGCGTGCGCATGATCCGCGCCGAGGAGAAGATCCGCGCGGTCGCGGCCGACGCCTCGGCCGCCGAGGTGCTGGCGGTGCCGCAAGGCACGCCGCTGTTGTCGGTGGAGCGCCTGTCGTTCACCTACGGCGACAAGCCGGTCGAACTGCGGCGCGGCCTCTACCGCACCGACAGCCACTACTACCGCAACACGCTGAGCTGAAAATGACGGCATTGTTCGCGCGTTCGAAAAACTCAATTCCACGCGGTATTTCGCTGGAAAAGCGACGATCGTCCGATTCCAATCCCGACTTGGGCAACGCATGTTGCATTGCCATAAAATTCGCGGGTTTTACCGGTCCCCGGCGCCTTCAGGCGACCACGGAACCGCGGCGTGCAGGCGCCGGCAACCAGGTGGCGCACCGTTGGCGCCGCCCAGACGACATAACGACAAGGACACACCATCATGGCTGACGCGAAGGCGATCAAGAAACGACCCGGGCAGATGCGTCTGATCGACGCGACCCAGTACCGGCTGCCGCCGGCCGGATGGGTCTCCATCCTGCACCGCATCAGCGGGCTGATCCTGATCATCCTGATGCCGTTCGTGATCTGGATGTTCGACACCAGCCTGTCGTCCGAGGTCACGTTCGACCAGTTCCGCGGCGCGTTCGTCGGCGGCATCGGCTTCGTGCCGGCGTTCGTCGTCAAGCTCGCCGCGCTGGCGCTGATCTGGGGCTTCCTGCAGCACTTCTGCGCCGGCGTGCGCCACCTGTACATGGACTTCACGCACACGGTGGACAAGGAATTCGGCCGCGTCTCCGCGCTCGTCGCGATCGGCATCGCCATCGTGCTGACGCTCGTCTTCGCCTACAAGCTGTTCGTCGGCTATTGAACGGGGCCCGCAAAATGTCTGACAACTTCGGATCCAAGCGCGTCGTGGTCGGCGCGCACTACGGCCTGCGCGACTGGCTGGTGCAGCGCGCCACCGCCGTCCTGATGGCGCTGTTCACCATCATCATCGTCGTGCAGTGCCTGACGCCCGGCGAGATGAGCTACGACAAGTGGGCCGGCATCTTCGCCCACCAATGGATGAAGGTGCTGACCTTCGTCATGATCGCTTCCATCCTGTGGCACGCCTGGGTCGGCGTGCGTGACGTGCTGATGGACTACGTCACGCAACTGGCACCGCGCCTCGTGCTGCAGGTGGCCGCCATCGCCTGGCTCGTCGGCTGTGCCGGCTGGGCCCTGCAAGTCCTCTGGAGAATCTGAGAATGTCCGTCGACAACAAAATCACCAAGCGCAAGTTCGACGTCGTCATCGTCGGCGCGGGCGGCTCGGGCATGCGTGCGTCGCTGCAGCTGTCGCTCGCCGGCCTCAACGTGGCCGTGCTGTCCAAGGTGTTCCCCACGCGCTCGCACACCGTCGCCGCGCAGGGCGGCATCGGCGCGTCCCTCGGCAACATGAGCGAGGACAACTGGCACTTCCACTTCTACGACACCGTCAAGGGCTCCGACTGGCTCGGCGACCAGGACGCGATCGAGTTCATGTGCCGCGAGGCGCCCAAGGTCGTCTACGAGCTCGAGCACTTCGGCATGCCGTTCGACCGCAACGCCGACGGCACGATCTACCAGCGTCCGTTCGGCGGCCACACCGCCAACTACGGCGAGAAGGCCGTGCAGCGCGCCTGCGCCGCGGCCGACCGCACCGGCCACGCGCTGCTGCACACGCTGTACCAGCAGAACGTCAAGTCGCACACGCAGTTCTTCGTCGAGTGGATGGCGCAGGACCTGATCCGCGACGCCGACGGCGACGTGGTCGGCGTCACCGCCATCGAGATGGAGACGGGCGACCTGCACATCCTCGAGGCCAAGGTGGTGCTGATGGCCACCGGCGGCGCGGGCCGCATCTACCAGGCCTCGACCAACGCCTTCATCAACACCGGCGACGGCCTGGGCATGGCGGCGCGCGCCGGCATCCCGCTGGAAGACATGGAGTTCTGGCAGTTCCACCCGACCGGCGTGGCCGGCGCCGGCGTGCTGCTGACGGAAGGCTGCCGCGGCGAAGGCGCGATCCTGCGCAACGCCGACGGCGAGCGCTTCATGGAGCGCTACGCGCCGCACTACAAGGATCTCGCGCCGCGCGACTTCGTCTCGCGCTGCATGGACCAGGAGATCAAGGAAGGCCGCGGCTGCGGTCCGAACAAGGACTACATCCACCTCGACATGACCCACCTGGGCGTCGAGACGATCATGAAGCGCCTGCCCTCGGTGCTGGAGATCGGCCACAACTTCGCCAACGTCGACATCACGAAGGAACCGATCCCCGTCGTGCCGACCATCCACTACCAGATGGGCGGCATCCCGACCAACATCCACGGCCAGGTGGTCGCGCCCAGGGATGGGGACCCGAACTCGGTGATCAACGGCCTGTACGCCGTCGGCGAGTGCTCCTGCGTGAGCGTGCACGGCGCCAACCGCCTGGGCACCAACTCGCTGCTGGACCTGGTGGTGTTCGGCCGCGCCGCCGGCAACCACATCGTCGCGGCCGACCTGAAGGCCAAGGCGAACAAGCCGCTGCCGGCCGATGCCGCCGACCGCACGCTGGCCCGCATGGCGCGCCTCGAGAACAACGTCGGCGGCGAGTACGCGCAGACGGTGGCCAACGACATCCGGTCGACGATGCAGAAGCACGCCGGCGTGTTCCGCACGCAGTCCCTGCTCGACGAAGGCGTGGTGCAGCTCGCCGCGCTGCGCGAGCGCGTCAAGAACATCACGCTGGGCGACAAGTCCAAGGTGTTCAACACCGCGCGCATCGAGGCGCTGGAAGTCGAGAACCTGATCGAGGTGGCACAGGCCACCATCGTGTCGGCCGCCGCGCGCAAGGAATGCCGCGGCGCCCACGTGGTCGTCGACTACGAGGAGCCGGCGGATTCGCCCAAGAACCCGCTCGGCCGCAACGACGTCGACTGGCTCAAGCACACGCTGTGGTTCAGCGAAGGCAACCGCCTCGACTACAAGCCGGTCAAGCTCAAGCCGCTGACGACGGAATCGATTCCCCTGGCCGTGCGTTCGTTCTGACGCCACAAGGATAAAAGCCATGACCAAGCGCACCTTCCAGATCTATCGCTACGACCCGGACAAGGACGACAAGCCGTACATGCAGACCCTCGAGATCGAACTCGACGGCTCGGAACGCATGCTGCTCGACGCCCTGATCAAGCTGAAGTCGATCGACCCGACGATCTCGTACCGCCGCTCGTGCCGCGAAGGCGTGTGCGGTTCGGACGCGATGAACATCAACGGCAAGAACGGCCTCGCGTGCCTGACCAACATGCTGTCGCTGCCGCAGACGATCGTGCTCAAGCCGCTGCCCGGCCTGCCGGTCATCCGCGACCTGATCGTCGACATGACGCAGTTCTTCCAGCAGTACAACTCGATCAAGCCGTACCTGGTCAACGACACGCCGCCGCCCGAGAAGGAGCGCCTGCAGTCGCCCGAGGAGCGCGACGAGCTCAACGGCCTGTACGAGTGCATCCTGTGCGCGTCGTGCTCGACGTCGTGCCCGAGCTTCTGGTGGAACCCGGACAAGTTCGTCGGCCCGGCCGGCCTGCTGCAGGCCTACCGCTTCATCGCCGACAGCCGCGACGAAGCCACTGGCGCGCGCCTGGACAATCTCGAGGACCCGTACCGCCTGTTCCGCTGCCACACGATCATGAACTGCGTCGACGTCTGCCCCAAGGGCCTGAACCCGACCAAGGCGATCGGCAAGATCAAGGAAATGATGGTGCGTCGCGCCGTCTGACCCTGCTCTCTAAACAAACCCCATCGCGATCCGCACAATGAGCACCGCCATCGATCCGACCGAGCTCAACCGCCTGAAGTGGCGGTGCAAGCGCGGCCTGCTCGAGAACGACCTGTTCATCGAGCGGTTCTTCAACGAGCAGGGCGGCGGGCTCACGACCCGTCACCTGGCGGGCCTGCAGCCGCTGATGGAGCTGCCCGACAACGACCTGCTCGACCTGTTGCTCGCGCGCCGCGAACCCGACGGCGAGCTCGACACCCCCGAAGTCAACGAAGTGCTGGCGCTGATGCGCCGTCCCGCTGCCAAAGTCCTCTAGAAAGGGAATTCCCGATGACCCCCTCCGACGTCAAAGCGACTCTGTCGTTCTCCGATGGCAGCCCCAGCATGGAGCTGCCGATCTACAAGGGCACCATTGGTCCCGAGGTGATCGACATCCGCAAGCTGTACGGCCAGACCGGCAAGTTCACGTACGACCCGGGCTTCCTGTCCACCGCGTCGTGCAACTCCGCGATCACCTACATCGACGGCGACAAGGGCGAGCTGCTGTACCGCGGCTACCCGATCGAGCAGCTCGCGGTCAATTGCGACTTCCTCGAGACCTGCCACCTGCTGCTGTACGGAGAGCTGCCGAACTCCGACCAGAAGTCCGACTTCGTCAATCGCGTGACGCACCACACGATGGTCAACGAGCAGATGCACTTCTTCCTGCGCGGCTTCCGTCGCGACGCGCATCCGATGGCCGTCATGACGGGCCTGGTCGGCGCGCTGTCAGCCTTCTATCACGACTCCACCGACATCAATAACCCCGAGCACCGCGACATCGCCGCGATCCGCCTGATCGCCAAGATGCCGACGCTGGTCTCGATGGCCTACAAGTACTCGGTCGGCCAGCCGTTCATCTACCCGAAGAACGACCTCAGCTACGCCGGCAACTTCATGCGCATGATGTTCGCGACGCCGTGCGAGGACTTCCACGTCAGCCCGGTGATCGAGCGCGCGCTGGACCGCATCTTCATCCTGCACGCCGACCACGAGCAGAACGCGTCGACGTCGACCGTGCGCCTGTGCGGCTCGTCGGGCACCAACCCGTTCGCCGCGATCGCCGCCGGCGTCGCCTGCCTGTGGGGCCCGGCCCACGGCGGCGCCAACGAGGCCGCGCTCAACATGCTGGAGGACATCCAGAAGATGGGCGGCGTCGAGAAGATCGGCGAATTCATCACGCAGGTCAAGGACAAGAACTCCGGCATCAAGCTGATGGGTTTCGGCCACCGCGTCTACAAGAACTACGACCCGCGCGCCAAGCTGATGCGCGAGACGTGCCACGAAGTGCTCAACGAGCTGGGCCTGCACAACGACCCGTTGTTCAAGCTGGCGATGGCGCTCGAGAAGATCGCGCTGGAAGACGACTACTTCGTCGCCCGCAAGCTCTACCCGAACGTCGACTTCTACTCGGGCATCGTGCAGCGCGCCATCGGCATCCCGACCAGCCTGTTCACCGCGAACTTCGCGCTGGCCCGCACGGTCGGCTGGATCGCGCAGCTGAACGAGATGATCTCCGACCCGGAATACAAGATCGGCCGTCCGCGCCAGCTGTTCTCGGGCTCCGCGCCGCGCACCGTCAAGCCGATCGGCGAACGCTGATCCGGGGCGTCTCGCGACGCTTCGACCGAAAGGGCCGCTCGTTGAGCGGCCTTTTTTTGTTCGGAATCCGGGGCATCGAACGCGCGCTGCATGCGGCGCGACATCGCGACAATCGCAGGCAACCGAAGACAACGGAGCCGCCATGTCCCTTCGCCGCCTCGCACTCGCCGCCCTGCTCGCCTTGCTCGCCGTACGCGTGTGGGCCACGTCGCCGACGTTGCCCGCGCCCTGGATGCCGGCGGATCCGGGCGTGGCGATTCCTGGCGTGAGCGTCAGCCCTGCCAGCCCGCATGGCGGCACCGACACCTACGGCTTCCTCCTGAGGAACCGGGCGCTGTTGTTCGAGTTCTCCGCGGGCGGCAACACCCTGCGGCCGACGACTTTCGGCAACGGGTGGGCGCGCTCGCCGCGTGACTTGCGCGGCGAGCTGTTCACGCTGACGTTGCGCGACAAGCGACGCATTCCCGCCAGCGAGTTCCAGATCGAAGGCCGCGTCGAGCACAGCCACATCGAAGCGCGCCCCGACGCGGCGCGCGCCGCCGAGCGGCAAGCCGGCGAAGCGTACACGGCCACGCTCCGGCACGCCGCCACCGGGCTGCGCGCGACCTGGCGCGCCACGCTGCGCAATGGCACGAACTACATCCGCACCGAGCTGCACCTCGAATCGGACGCGGACATCGACATCGCCCAGGTCGCCCTGCTCGATGTCGATCTCGACCAGGCCTGGACCGCCGGCACCACCACCGGTTCGGTCGTGGTCGCCGACGACCGCTTCTTCGGCTTCGAGCACCCGATGGCCGAGACGCGCATCGACGGCACGCACGTGCTGCAGTTCGTGCGCCGCGTGTTGCCCTTGCGCGCGCACGTGCCGGCCGACTATTCGGCGGTGTACGGCGTCGCGGCGCCGGGCCAGCTGCGCCGCGGCTTCATGGCCTATCTCGAGAACGAGCGCGCGACGCCGTTCCGCACCTTCCTGCACTACAACTCCTGGTACGACATCGGCTACTTCACGCCCTACAGCGAGCAGGAGGCCGTCCGCGTGATCGACACGTACGGCCGCAAGCTCGTGCAGGAGCGCGGCGTGAAGATGGACTCGTTCCTGTTCGACGACGGCTGGGACGACCACCAGCGCCTGTGGCAGTTCAACGAGCACTTCCCGCACGGCTTCACGCCCGTGCGCGAGGCCGCGGAGCGCATCGGTGCCGAGCCGGGCGTGTGGCTGTCGCCGTGGGGCGGCTACGGGCCGCCGCGCCAGGAGCGCCTGGCCGCCGCCAAGGCCGGCGGCTTCGAGGTCGACGACCAGGGCCTCGCACTGTCCGGCCCGAAGTACTACGCGCTGTTCCACGATGCCACGCTGGGCCTGCTGAAGAACTACGGCATCAACCAGTTCAAGCTGGACGGCACCGGCAGCCCCGACAAGGTCACGCCCGGCAGCGCGTTCGACAGCGACTTCGCCGCCGCGATCGCGCTGATAGTCGACCTGCGCGCCGTCAAGCCCGACCTGTTCGTCAACCTGACGACCGGCACCTGGCCGTCGCCGTTCTGGCTGCGCACCGCCGACTCGATCTGGCGCGGCGGCGAGGATCACGAGTTCGCCGGCGTCGGCAGCAACCGCCAGCGCTGGATCACGTACCGCGACGCCGATACCTATGGTGGTATCGTGCGGCTGGGGCCGCTGTACCCGCTGAACTCGCTGATGCTGCACGGCATCGTCTACGCGCGCAGCGCGCGTGGCCTCAACGTCGATCCCTGCGGCGACTTCGCTTCGGAAGTGCGGTCGTACTTCGCCAGCGGCACCGGCCTGCAGGAGATGTACGTCTCGCCCGACCTGCTCACCGAGCGCGACTGGGACGATCTCGCCGCCGCCGCCAAGTGGGCACGCGCACACGCCGAGACGCTGCGCGACAGCCACTGGATCGGCGGCGATCCGGCGCGGCTGCAGGTCTACGGCTGGGCGTCGTGGAGCCCCGGCCAGGCGATCGTCACGCTGCGCAACCCGAGCGACCAGCCGCAGGATTTCGCGCTCGACATCGGCGCCGCGCTGGAGCTTCCCGCGCAGGAGCCGCGCACGTGGAACGCGAGGCCGGCGTACGAGAAGGCGTCGGCACCACGCGCGCTCGCCGCGGGCAAGACGGCCGTGGTCCACCTGGCGCCGTTCCAGGTGCTGGTGTGGGAGCTGTCGCCGGCACCCTGAAGGAGGCTCGAGCGAGCCGTCCTCAATGGATCACGCCGCCTTCCACCGAACGCAGCTCGCCCGGCACGGGGTCGTCCAGCGGCGCGAAGATCGAGTCGGGCACCGAGTCCGACTTCGGCGCGCGCTGCATCGCCCAGCTCTCGATCATTTCGAGCACCTGGTCGATCGGCATCGGCCGCGCGATCAGGAAGCCCTGCACGCCGGCGCAACCGGCGCGGCGCAGCAGCTCGTACTGCGCGGGCTCCTCGACGCCCTCGGCCACGGTGCTCATGCCCAGCGCGGTGGCCAGGTCGACGATGCTGCGCACGATGGCGCGGGCGTCGTGCTGCGTGACGAGCTCGCGCACGAAGGCGCGGTCGATCTTGAGCGTGTCGAACGGGAACTGGCGCAGGTAGGCGAGCGACGAGTAGCCGGTGCCGAAGTCGTCCAGCGCGACACGCACGCCCATCTGGCGCAGCGTCTCCAGGTTGCGCAGCGCCTTCGGCGACGCGTCGATGAACAGCGACTCGGTGATCTCGATCTCGAGGCGCTGCGCCGGCAGGCCGCTGGCGGAGAGCGCCTTGCGCACGACGTTGACGAAGTCGTCGCGCACCACCTGGATCGGCGACACGTTGACGGCCACCATCAGGCCCGGCAGCTTGTGCGCGCCGATGCGGCAGGCCTCGTCGAGCACCCACGCGCCGAGCTCGACGATCAGGCCGGTCTCCTCGGCCATCGGGATGAAGTTCATCGGCGGGATCAGGCCCAGTTCGCCATGCTGCCAGCGCAGCAGCGCCTCGCAGCCGCTGATGCGCCAGTTCGCGGTGTCGACCTGCGGCTGCCAGTGCAGGCGCAGCTCCTTGCGCGCCACCGCCATGCGCAGGTCGCGCTCCATCGTCATGCGCAGGCGCAGCCGTTCGCCCATGTCGGTGCGGAACATCTCGGCGCGCGCGCGGCCGCCGGCCTTGGCGCTGCTCAGCGCGAGGTCGGCGTTGGCCAGCAGCTCGTCGACGGTCGTGCCGTGCGCCGGGATCGCCACGACGCCCACGCTCGCGCCGCTGTTGATGATGCCCGCGTCGCTCGCGAAGCCGCGGTTCAACTCGACGACGATGCGCTGGCCGAAGCGCAGTGCGTCCTCCTCGCTGGCGATGTCGTCGAGCAGCAGCGCGAACTCGTCGCCGCCGGCGCGGGCCACGACGTCGGACGCGCGCACCAGCTTGCGCAGCCGGCGCGCGGTCTCGCGCAGCACGACATCGCCGGCGGCGTGGCCGAACATGTCGTTGACGCGCTTGAAGTGATCCATGTTGAGGCACAGCAGCGCGGCCGGCTTGGCCCCGGCCGACGCGAGCTTGAACTGCAGCTTGTCGCGCAGCTGCGTGCGGTTGGCCAGGCCGGTGAGCGAATCCACCAGCGCCAGCTGCTGCATGCGCGACTGCGCGTCGTGCTCCAGCGTGATGTCGGTGATGACGCCGCGCCAGCCCTGGTCGAGGCCGGCCTCGTCGACCAGCGGGCGCGCGGTGATCGACCAGCGGCGCGTCGAGCCGGCGATGGCCACCGGGATGCCGCGCTGGCGGAACGCCTGGCCCGTGGCGAAGGCCTGGCGCAGCTGCGCGACGGCGTCCCTGGCCTCGCCGTCGGCGGCCTGGCGCTCGAACCAGCCCAGCAGCGAGCGCTTGCTGGAGGCCTCGTCGAGCCGCATCAGCGCCGTCAGCTTCGGCGTGATGCGCACCAGGCGCCCGGCCGCGTCCGTCTCCCACATGACGTCGGCCGATTGCGATTCGAAGTCCTTCAGCAGCAGCGCGACGAGCTGGCCCTGCCGTTCCGCCTCGCGCTCCGCGCGCAGCGCCCCGGCCGAGCGGCGCGCGCCCAGGTAGACGGCGGCGACCGTCACGACGGTGTAGCCGGCCATCAGCGCCGACAGCAGCGCTGCGATCGGGTCGTGGATGCGCGCGGCCGCCGCGCTGGTGGAGATGCCGATGACGACGGTGTAGACGACCGCGGCCGGCGCGAGCGGGCTCAGCACGAAGCCGCCGCCGGCGACCATGCCCGTCATCACGCCCGCGATCAGCAACTGCGCCAGCGGCGAGCCGTCGGGATAGACCGCCCACGGCAGCGTGGCCCACAGCGCGCCCAGCGCGCCGGCGTGCAACGCGGCCTTGCGCACGACGCCCGGGCTGACGCGGGTCGGCGTCTTGTGGCGATGGCGCAGCCAGCCGGCGAGCCCCAGCGCGCACATCGCGCAGACCAGCCCGCACCACGACCAGCGCAGCCAGGGCGCGACCGGCGCCGGCAGCATCAGGGCGAGCGAGACGGCGCTGGTGATGTTGAGCACCATCAGCCAGGGCGACACGAAGGTCACCCACTGCACCAGTCGAGCACGGATCTCGGCGGACTCGGTGTCGCGGCCCTGGTAGACCTGGACCAGGCGGCGCCACGTCGCCCAGTCGGCCTGCGGCAGAGGGCTGGTCGCCTGGGAGGTCGCTGCGGGTTTGGAAGACGGCACTGAAGGTTCTCGACAAGGTCCCCCACGAAGCGAGGGACTCTCGGAGGTATCGGCGCCACCTCGGCGAACTTGAACGGCGGCTCGCTGTCGCACAGCTCAGGGCGACAGCGTCAGCACGTGCTGCGGCACGCCGGCCAGCAAGGGCGTCGCCCGGCCCGCGATCCAGTCGGCATGGCCCGCGCCGTAGTAGGGCGACATCGGATGCCCGCTCTGCCCGCCCGGCATCGAGAGCGTCGCGCGCTCCTCGTGCCCGGGCGCCACGACCAGCCGCTCGGATTGCCCGAACGACGGCGCCGCCACGTGCGGCATGTTGCGGTCGCCGGACTGCGCCAGCGACGGCATGTCCAGCACGCCCGACAGGATCGGCAGCGCGCGCGACAGCACGTGGCCGATGTGGCTGCGGTTGACCTCGCCCCAGGTCGCCTGCGCGATCGGGCGCGCGCCGTTGCGCGTCATGTCCGCCACGGTCGCGTCGATCTGCGCCAGCAGGAAGGCGTCCCAGCTCGCGAAGCCGCGCGGCAGCAGGTGCGCGGGCTGCTTGTCGAGCGCCTCCTCGGCCGGATATTCGAAGCGCACGTGCCAGTCGTAGGGGCGCGCCGGGCATTGGGCCGCCTTGACCAGCGGCTGGCTCCAGGCCGTCCACAACGCGTCCAGCACGCGCTTGCGCACCTCGCTGACGAGCCGGTAGCCGGCCTGGTCGGCGTCGGCGCGGCCGTTCCAGTCGGTGAGCAGCCTCGTGATCTCGGGACGCGAGGTCGAGCTGGCGGCGATCGCGGCGATGCGGCCGGCCCACGGACGCAGGAACAGCGCCTCGTCGTCGAAGTGGATCGCGCCCAGCGTCTTCTCGTCGAACTGGGGCGTGGCCTTCAGGCGATCTCGGATCTGCTGCGCGCGAGCGCCGAGATCGTAGCCGCCGTCGCCGATGGCCGTGGCGAACGCGGGCTGCGCATCCGGCCCGGCCTCGTAGGTGCGCGCATTCGCGCTCCACAACTGGCCGCCCGCGGGATTGGCGACTGTCGGCAAGACGTCCGCGCCGGGCGGCGTCAGCAACGGACGCTTCAGCTGCGCGAGCCCGGCAGCATCGACGAAGCGGCCGAAGTTCGCCGCGACAGGCGTCTGCGTGTTCAGCCGCGCGCCGGCGATCGTCCAGGCGATGGCGCCGTGGTCGTCCGCGGCAAGGATGTTCTGCTCCGGAATGCCGGACGCCGCGGCCACGCGCATCGCCGACTGCACGTCGCCGGCCTTCAGCATGTCGTCGAGCGCCAGGCCGTAGGCATCGCCGATGTCCGCGACCCAGTGCAGCGCGTACGACTGCGTGCCGACCTTCTCCACCACCGGCAGGCCCGCGAACTGGATGACGTCGAGCTTGACGTCCCCGCCGCCCTTGACGGCAATGGTTTCGGTCAGATGCGTCACCTGCGAGGGATCGGGATGCGCCGGCACCTTGATCCAGTCGAACCACTGGCCGTAAGAATTGGTGAAGCCCCAGGCCACATGGCCGTTCGAGCCGGCCACCATCGCCGGCACGCCGGGCAGCGTCACGCCTTCGGCGCGGATCGGCTGGTCGCCGCCGATCTCGAACTGAGCGCGAAACCAGATCGACGGCACGGCCAGGCCCAGGTGCATGTCGTTGGCGAGCATCGCGTCGCCGCTCACGCTGCGCGCGCCGCTGACCGCCCAGTTGTTGCTGCCGACGAGGGGCTCGTGGCGATCCGGTGTCGCGACGTTGTCCAGGAATGCGGACGCGACGACCGACGCCGCGGCCGATGCCGGCGTCGCCGGCGTGAACTTGCGCAGGTCGAGGCGCTCCGGCCCGGGCATCGCGCCCGGCGTCAGCACCGAGCCATCGAGCGCCGCGTCCCACTTGCCGCCACGCGGCTCCAGCCAGTCGAACACAGCGTCGCCGACGCACTCGCGCAGCTGCGCGCGCTCCAGGCCTTCGTCGACGCTGTTGCCTTGCAGCATCCAGAACATCTCGCCGATCACCAGCAGCGAGTCGACCGGCTGCCAGGGCTTGGGATCGGCGCGCAGCAGGAGGTACTGCCACGGCTTGGCGCCCAGCTGCGCGAGCCCCGCGTTGACGCCATCGGCGTAGGCCTGCAGCAGCGCGCGCTCGTCCGCGCTCAGCGCCGCCAAGCGCGCCGTCAACATCGCGCGCAGGCGATGTGCGCGCCGCACCTTGTCCCGCTCGATCGCCAGCGGCCCGAACAGCGCCGACAGCTCGCCCGCGGCCGAACGGCGCGTCAGATCCATCTCGAAGAAGCGCTCCTGGGCGTGCACGAAGCCGAGGCCGCGCGCGACGTCGAGACGGTTGGCGCCCTTGACGACCGCCGTGCCGCGCTCGTCGCGCGCGATCGTCACCGGCGCGAGCAGCCCCGGCACCCTGGCCTGCCCATCGAGCACCGGCACGCTGCGATGCACCTCCCACAGCGCGGCCACGACGAGCAGCGCGGCCAGCGCGACGATCGCCAGCAACGTCCAGACGATCAGGCGTCCCCTCGAGCGCAAGCGCGGCATCCGGTCTCCCTCTTGACGCACTCGACGCGGTGCGCGCGGACGATTCTAGGGTCGCAGCTCGTCCAGCGCGGCAGGCATGTCGCAACGCTGCGCCAATTCGTCGATCAGCACGCCCAATGCACGGCGATCGATGCGCTGCAAGGCCTCGGTGCGCGGCACGTCGTCGACGGGCAGGAACGATGCCGCGCCGAAGTCGCCCAGCAACGCGTGCGCGCCGTCGTCGACGAGGATGTTGTGCGCGTAGAAGTCGCCGTGCATCAGCCCCTGCGCGTGCAGGTGCGCCAGCGCGTCACGCGTGCCGCGCGCGATCGGATGGGCCTGTGCGCTCGTGAAGCGCAGCTCGTTCGCGTAGACATCGCGCGTGCAGCTCGCCAGGCTCGGCGGCCCGGCGAGGCTGCGGTAGCGCGGCGGGATCAGTCCCATCACGAGGCCTTGCGCGCCCTGCGGATGGCCGGCGACGCGGCCCTCGACGCCGATCACGTGCGCGTGGACATCGGCCGCGATGCAGGCGGCCATCTCGCTGCCCGGCAGGCCGTCGCTGGTCATCGCGCCCTTGAACAGCTTGACGGCCACGGGCCGGTCGCCGCCCTGCGCGGGCCGCCAGCGCGCCGACCAGATGTGGCCCGACGCGCCCTCGCCCAGCAGCTCGCCGAGCTGCAACTCGTCCCAGGGAATCTGCGCGATCGGCGTCGCCGCGAGCGCGCGCGACTCCTGGGCGACGTTGAACGGGTTGCCCGCATACGCGAGCCAGGTCAGCCGCGGCAGCGCGAGCAGGCCGTCGGGCAAGGCGTCCTCGATCCGCTCGAACGCGTTGGCCGACAGGCGGATCAGTTCGAGGCTCTCGCAGCCACCGATGCTCGATGGCAGCGCCGCCAACCGATTGCCGGCCAGCGCGAGCTTGCGCAGGCCGCGGCACGCGCCCAGCGCCTCGGGCATCGCGGCGACGCGGTTGTCGCTCAGGATCAGCCAGCGCAGCCTGGGCGACAACGATCCGGGCGGCACCTGCGCGATCGCGTTGGCCTTGAAGCCGACGAGGTCGAGCTCGGGACACGCGCCGAGCGAGGCCGGCAACGTCTCGAACAGGTTGCTGGAGCAGAACAGCGTGCGCAGCGCGTGCAGGCGCGGCAGGTCGTCGGGCAGCGTGCGCAGGCGGTTGCCGGAGAGGTCCAGCATCGTCAGCGTGTCGGCCAGGGCGAAGATCTCGCGCGGGAATTCCTCGAGGCCGCAGTGGCGCAGGTCGAGGTGCGTGGCTCCGGCGAGGCGGCCGGCGCGCAACGCGGCGAGCGTGGTCAGGTTGGCGGTCATCGACGCGGATTGTCGCCGCACCCTGCCTATACTTCGCGCCTCGCTCGCTCCGCTTGCGCGGCACGCATCCTGCATGCCGCTCCGTGATGAAACACAACTTCCTGCGCCTGGCCCTCGTGCTGGGCCTGCTGTCGGCCATCGGCCCGTTCGCGATCGACATGTACCTGCCCGCGCTGCCGGCCATCGGCCGCGCGCTGCATGCCGACGTGCACCAGGTGCAGCTGAGCCTGATGGCGTTCTTCCTGGCCTTCGCGCTCAGCCAGCTGCTGTACGGACCGGCTTCGGACATCTTCGGCCGCAAGACGCCGCTGTATGTCGGCATCGTGCTGTTCGTCGCGGGCAGCATCGGCTGCGCGTTGTCGCCCAGCATCGGTTGGCTGATCGCGTTCCGCGCGGTGCAGGGCCTGGGCGGCGGCGCGCCCAACGTCATCACGCTGGCCGTCGTGCGCGACCTTCACACGGGCGCCGAGGCCGCACGGCTGATGTCGCTGCTGATGCTCGTGTTCAGCGTCAGCCCGATCCTCGCGCCGGTGGTGGGCAGCCTGATCATCGACGCCGGCGGCTGGTCGGCGATCTTCTGGGCGATCGGCACGATCGGCGTGCTGGGCCTGGCGCTCGCCACGTTCGCGCTGGAGGAGACGCGCCCACCCGCGGAGCGTGTCGACAGCGGCCTCGCGAGCACGGGCCGCGCCTTCGCGCTGCTGCTGCGCGATCGACATTTCCTCGGCTTGACCAGCGTGGTGTCGCTGGGCGTCGCGTCGTTCTTCATCTACCTGTCGAACTCGTCGTTCGTGCTGATCAACCACTACGGGCTCACGCCGCGCCAGTACAGCCTGGCGTTCTCGGTCAACGCCGCCTCGTTCATCGGCGCGTCGCAGCTCGCCGGCCGGCTGGGCCATCGCTACGGGCTCAAGCGCGTGGTCGCGGTGTCGGTGGCCGGCTTCGCGTCGACGATGTGCGCCGGCTCCGCGCTGAATCTCGCCGGCGTCGACAACCTCGCCACGCTGATCGTCATGCTGATGATCGGCTTCGGCTTCCTCGGCCTCGTCATCCCGTCGACGACGGTGATGGCGCTCGAGCACCACGGCGAGATCGCCGGCGCCGCGTCGGCGTTGATGGGCACGACGGAGATGGTCAGCGGCGCGATCGTCATCGCGCTGATGAGCCTCGTCGTCGACGGCACCGCGCGGCCGATGCTGGCGGGTGTCGCGGGCGTCGCGCTGCTGACTTGGCTGCTGGCCGCGATCTCGCTGCGCGGCGAGCATGCCGCGCCGGCCGCCGCGCCGTGACCTTTCACTTCGCGCCGGCTCGCTGCAGCGCCTCGCGCGTGCGCTCGTCGGCCGGATAGAAGCATTCGAGCGCGAGCTCGGACAAGGTCACGTCCACCGGCGTGCCGAAGACCGTCGTCGTGCTGATCAACGACAGCGGCGCGTCCAGCCCGGGCAGGCGCAGTCGCAGCGGCACCGCGATGCCGTTGAAGTCGTGTGTCGGCGTGTCCGCTGCACGTGTCGGATAGGCGGCGAGCTCCGCATGCAGCGCGACGAGCTGCGCGTCGCCCGAGCGCTCGATCTGCTGCTGCAGGCGCGCGAGCAGGTGCGCACGCCATTCGGGCAGGTTGGCGATGCGCGGCGCGAGGCCTTCGGGATGCAGGCTCAGGCGCAGCACGTTGACCGGGCCTTGCAGCAGCGCTGACGAGACGCCCGCCAGCAGCGGCGCGACCGCCGCGTTGCTGGCGACGAGCGTCCAGTGCCGATCGACCGCCAGCGCCGGAAACGGCGCGTGCGCGTCGAGCACGGCGTCGACGGTGCGGCGCGCGACCGACATCTCCGGCGCGTCCAGTGCGCGCTCGGCGTACAGCGCGGCGAAGCCGGCCGCGTGCAGCATCGCGTTGCGCGCGCGCAGCGGCATGTCGAGGCGCTCGGCCAGGCGCAGCAGCATGCCGCGGCTGGGCACCGAGCGGCCGTTCTCGACGAAGCTCAGGTGGCGCGTGGAGATGTCGGCGTCGCCGGCGAGTTCGAGCTGGCTGAGACGGCGCCGCTGGCGCCATTCGCGCAGCATGTCGCCGACGCCGGCTTGCGGGGAAAGAGCAATGGAAGTCATGGCCAAAAGATAGCACCGGCGCGGCGCGCGTCCATGACCTGCGAGGTAATGGACTGGCCACGCACGGCTCGCGAACATGGCTTCCATCGCACCGTCGCGATGCCAACGAAGACTCGCCATGACCACCCCGCACACCCTCGCCGAACGCTACCTCGCCACGTGGAACGAGGCCGACGCGGCGCGCCGCCAGGCCTTGATCGCCGCGCTGTGGAGCCCGCAGGGCCGCTACGCCGACCCGCTGATGTCGGGCCAGGGCCATGACGGCATCGCCCGCATGATAGCGACCGCGCGCACGCAGTTTCCCGGTCTCGTGTTCACGCCTCGCGGCGAGCCCGATGGCCACGGCCCGTTCACGCGCTTCTCGTGGTCGCTGGGGCCGGCCGGCGGCGCGGCAGTGGCGGGCGGCACCGACGTCGCCCGGCTGGACGACGACGGCCGCGTCGTCGAGGTGATCGGCTTCCTTGACGGGAGCGCCGGCCATGCGTGACGACGACTTCATCCGCACGCGCTCCGGCGCCCGCCTGTTCGTGCGCGACTGGGGCCGCGGCGCGCCGGTGCTGCTGCTGCCCGGCTGGGCCATGACCTCCGACCTCTGGGCCACCGTGATGCTCAGGCTCGAGGAATGCGGCCTGCGCGCGATCTCGTATGACCGCCGCGGCCACGGCCGCTCCAGCGACCCCGGGCCCATGGACTACGACACGCTGGCCGACGATCTCGCCGACGTCATGGACGCGCTCGACCTGCGCGCCTGCACGGTCGTCGCGCATTCGGGCGCGGGCGGCGAGGTGGTGCGCGCGATCACGCGCCACGGCGCCTCGCGCATCGCTCGCATCATTCTGGTCGGCGCGACCTTGCCTGCACCAATGCAGTCCGTCACGAATCCCGACGGCCTGCCACCCGAGGCCTTCGCAGCGATCGGACGCCAGTTGCGCGACGACCTCGACGGCTGGATGGACGACAACGCCCAGCCCTTCGCGCCGAGCGCGTCGCCGCGCACGATCGCCTGGCTGGCGGCGATGGTGCAGGGCTGCTCGCGGCGCGCGATCGTCGACTTCCAGCGCACGGTCGTGCACGCCGACTTCCGCGCGGAACTCGCGCGCGTCGACGTGCCGCTGACGATCGTGCAGGGCGACCGCGACGTCTCCGCGCCACCTGCGCTTTGCGGCGAGCGCGTGCTCGCGCTGAAGCCGGACGCCGAATACCTGCTCTATGAAGGCGTCGCGCACGGCCCGATGGTGACGCACGCGCGCCGCCTGGCCGACGACATCGCCGCGCGCGCCCGCTGAACCCGCGACGGTCTCGTGGCACCATCCAGCTGCAGCCTGAAACAGCCGGAGACAGCATGGCCACGACCGCCGCGGAGCTCATCCAACAGTCGCTGGACGATCCAGAGACCTTCTGGGCCGAACAGGCGCGCCTCATAGCCTGGCAACGCCCGTTCGACCGCGTGTGCGACACGTCGAACCCGCCGTTCGTGCAGTGGTTTCCCGGCGGGCTGACGAACCTGTGCCACAACGCGGTCGACCGCCACGCGGCCACGCATCCCGAACGCGCCGCGCTGGTGTGGGTGTCGACAGAGGTGGACCAGGAGCTCACGTGGACGACGGCGCAACTGCTGCAGGAGGTCATGACGATGGCCGCGGCGCTGCAGGAACTCGGCGTGCGCCAGGGCGATCGCGTGCTGCTGTACATGCCGATGATTCCCGAGGCCACGTTCGCGATGCTGGCCTGCGCGCGGCTCGGCGCCATCCACTCGGTCGTCTTCGGCGGCTTCGCCAGCGCGAACCTGGCCGCGCGCATCGACGACGCGCGGCCGATGGTGATCGTCAGTGCCGATGCAGGCTCGCGCGGCGGCAAGGTGATCGCGTACAAGCCGCTGCTGGACGAGGCCATCGCGCTCGCGTCGCACAAGCCGGCGCATGTCGTGATGGTCGACCGCGGACTCGCGCCGGCAGCCGTCGTCGACGGCCGCGACGTCGCGTGGGCGAGCCTGCGCGCGCGTCACGCGCGGGCAAGCGTGCCGTGCGTCTGGGTCGACTCGACGCACACCAGCTACACGCTCTACACCTCGGGCACGACGGGCAAGCCCAAGGGCGTGCAGCGCGACACCGGCGGCTACGCCGTCGCGCTCGCCGCATCGATCCCCGCGATCTTCGACGGCCATCCCGGCGAGACCTACTTCTGCACCAGCGACATCGGCTGGGTCGTCGGCCACAGCTACATCGTCTACGGTCCGCTGATCGCCGGCATGACGACGCTGATGTACGAGGGCCTGCCCATCCAGGGCTTCGGCAGGCAGCCGGACGGCGGCATCTGGTGGCGGCTGGTCGAGAAGTACAAGGTGTCGGTGATGTTCTCGTCGCCGACCGCGATCCGCGTGCTGAAGAAGCAGGATCCGGCGCTGCTCAAGCGCCACGACCTGTCGTCGCTGCGCGGCCTCTACTTGGCCGGCGAACCGCTGGATGCGCCGACGGCAGAATGGATCCGGGACGGCATCGGCAAACCGGTGATCGACAACTACTGGCAGACCGAGAGCGGCTGGCCGATCCTGACGCTGCTCAATGGCGTCGAGCCCGCGAAGACGCGGCTGGGCTCGCCCGGCAAGGCCGTGTTCGGCTACCGAGCGCTGCTGCTGGACGAGACCACCGGCGAGGAACTCCAGGGCGCCAACGAGAAGGGCGTGCTCGCGCTCGAGTACCCGCTGCCGCCCGGCTGCATGCAGACGGTGTGGGGCGACGACGAGCGCTTCATCCGGACCTACTGGCACAGCATCCCGAACCGACAGGTGTATTCGACGTTCGACTGGGCCGTGCGCGACGAGGACGGCTACTTCTTCATCCTGGGCCGCACCGACGACGTCATCAACTGCGCCGGCCACCGGCTGGGCACGCGCGAGATCGAGGAAAGCATCTCCGGCCATCCGGCCATCGCCGAGGTCGCCGTGGTGGGCGTGGCCGACGCGCTCAAGGGCCAGGTGGCGACGGCCTTCGTGGTGCCGCGCGACGCCGCGCGCGTGGCCACGCCCGAACTGGCGCGTGCGTTGGAAGCCGAGGTGATGAAGCGCGTCGACGACACGCTGGGCGCCGTCGCGCGCCCGGCGCGCGTGCGCTTCGTCAGCGGGCTGCCGAAGACGCGCTCCGGCAAGCTGCTCAGGCGCACCATCCAGGCGATCTGCGAGGGCCGCGATCCGGGCGACCTCACGACGCTGGACGACCCGGCGGCGCTGGCGCATATTCGCGGGGCCGTCGACGCGGCTTGAAACATTTCCGCGGCCGTTCACGCCGTTCTCCGCTCAACTCGTCCGTCGATTGGCCGATAAGCCCGAGACGGATCAGTCAACACGGAACTTCACGCATGGATGCCTCCGCTCTCACCTCGCTGCCAGAAATGGGGGGCGACCAGCTCCTCGCCCTCGCGGATCTCGACGGAAAGGCGCTGCAGGCGCTGGTGCGTGACATCGGCATCCCGGCCCGCCCGCAGTTGCTGGTCGACCTGCAGCAGGAACTCGAGCGCGACGACCCGTCGCTCAAGCGCGTGGCCGACATCGCCGGCTCCGACGTCGCGCTGTCCGCGGCGCTGCTGAAGTACGCCAACTCGCCGCTGATGGGCCTGAGCCGCCGCGCCGACACCGTCGACCAGGCTTTCCAGCTGCTGGGCTTCGCCCAGTGTCAGGCGATCTTCACCGAGATCGTGCTGCGCAAGCTGCTGCCCACCACGGGCCCGGGCTTCGTGCGTTTCTGGGACGTGTCGGCCAAGCGCGCCCGCGCGATGACCTACCTGGCGCGCACGCGCCGCGTCGTGCCGCCGGCGCTGGCGCATACCTACGGCCTGTTCGTCGAGCTGGGCATCGCGATCCTGCTGCAGCGCTTTCCCGGCAGGAACGGCTATGTCGCGACGCTGGAGAAGTGCAACGTGCACGAGGGCAGCATCACGGCGCTGGAGCAGTCGATCCACGGCGTCGACCACGCGCTGGTGGGCGCGCTCACCGCACGCACCTGGGGCGTGTCGCAGACCGCCGTGCTGGCCACGCGCCTGCACCACGAATACAGCTCGTGGATGGGCCCGATGCCGCCGCAGGTGCGAGAGCTGGTCGCGCTCGGCCTGGTCTGCGAGACCATCATCCAACGCTATCAGGGCCTGAACCGCCATATCGAATGGAGCAAGGGCGGCGCGATCGCGCTGGCCGCGCTGGGCATGACCGAGGCCGATCTCGAGGTCTGGTGCGAGGACGTGCACGCGCAGTTCGCGGCCACTGGCGTCTGAACCTCCGCTCATCCGACACGCGCGAAGGCCCGGCCGGCGTAGGCTGGGGCATGCGCCTCAGCGAAAGCCACAATCTTCCTGTCCCGCTCGACGAAGCCTGGACGGCGTTGAACGACGTCGACATGCTGCGGCGGGCGCTGCCCGGTTGCGAATCGCTGCAGGAGATCGCGCCGGACGAGTTCGTCGCGGAAATGGCGGTGTCGATGGGCCTGACGACCTCGCACCTGACGGTCTACGTCCACCGGCGCGACATCCTGGCGCCGCGCCGCTGCGCGCTGCACTTCGAGTCGCGCACCGAACGCACCGGAGGCACGGGCAGCGCCGTCCTCAATCTCGTGCCGGCCGGCACCGCGGCCAGCACGCTGCACGCCGACATCACGATCAGCATCGAGGGCGTCATCGGCGTGCTGGGCTCGCCGTTGATCGAGCTGGCCGCGCACGAGATGGCGCGCCAGTTCTTCCACGGCCTGCGCGCGCTCGCGGCCGCGCGCCACGCGCGTGCGCGCATGTCCTGACGGCCGCGCGCCGCACGGCGCCATGATCCAATGGCCTGCCGTTCGACCGAGCACGAAAGCAGCGCATGTCCGACTCCATCATCGTCGCCCGCCCCGAGGGCCAGGCCCAGCAACTGATGCTGCTGTTCCACGGCGTGGGCGCCAACGCGCAGGACCTGGTGCCGCTGGGCCGCGTGCTGGCTGCCGAATTCCCGGCCGCCTTCATCGTCAGCATCGCGGCGCCGTTGCCGTCGGACGCCGGCGACGGACGCCAGTGGTTCTCGGTGCAAGGCATCGACGAGGAGAGCCGCCCCGCGCGCGTGGACGCCGCGATGCCGGCCTTCTGCGAAGCCGTCGCGCACTGGCAGAAGGAGGCGGGCGTCGGCATCGATGCCGTGGCGCTGATCGGCTTCTCGCAGGGCGGCATCATGGCGCTCGAATCCACGCGCGACCGGCCGGCCATCGCGGGCCGGGTGGTCTCGATCGCGGGCCGCTTCGCCAAGCTGCCCGAGACGCCCAACCCCGCGACCACGCTGCACATGTTCCACGGCAAGGCGGATCCCGTGATCCCGTACGGCTTCACGGTGGAGGCCGCGCAGCACCTCGTGGGCATCGGCGCCGACGTCACCGCCGACGTCATCCCGCACGTCGGCCACCAGGTCAACTCCGACATCGCCGAACTGCTGGTCGAGCGCCTGCGCGGGCACCTGCCCAAACGCGCGTGGGAGGCCGCGATGCGGGCGGCGCGCGAGAGCGAAGGCGGTGGCGACTGAATGGTCGAGTCGGCGCCGTCCTACAGCGGGACGCTGCCGACGCCGACTGTGCACGGTCGGGCAGGTCGCTATCGTTGCGTCAACCCTGAAGGAACGCCCATGACCCCCGCCAACATCGCCGCCAAGATCACCCCCGCGCTGCAGCAAGTGCTGCTCACCACTGTCGACGCGCTGATGCGCCGCCGCGCCTGCGATGTGCCCGAGCAGACCATCGACCAGCTCGTCGCGCTGCGCTGGCTGCAATGGAGCGGCGGCTCGCTGCGGCTGACCGAGGCCGGCGAGACCATGGTCGTCAAGGTGCAGGCCGCGCTGATCATGCGCGAGGCCGTTGCGGCCTGATCGGAGAGCCAGGCCCCCGACCACCCTGCCGCAGCGGACATGCCGCCAGGAACGCCCGCCGCGAAGCGGCGGGCCACAGCACCGCAGGCGTCCCCGCAACGCTCACCAGCGCGTCGAGGTCAGGCCATCCGCACCGGCCGCCGACGACCGACACCAGCGCCAATCACCAACGCCCCAAGCGCCATCAACGCGAGCGACGAAGGCTCGGGCACCGCGGCGGCCGCAGGCGTCACCAGGAACTCCACGCCGGCGTCGGAGAACGGCGCGCCTTGATAGACGAAGGCCGTCGTCACGGGCGTCCCGGGAAAGAACGGGCTGTCGCCTTCCATCTCCGCAGGCGACATGCTGCTGTCGAACATGAATCCGGACAGCGACTGCCCCGGCGCAAGCAGCGCGCCGGCCCCGGCCTTCCACTGGATGGCGTAGCCGTCGGCCGCGCTGCCATGCGTCGTGATCGCGGTCCAGCCGGTGGGGTCGGCGATGCCCGACGGCGCGATCGCCATGAAGTCCTTGCCGGGCACCCACGCGAACCAGAACGTGCCGAGATGGGTCGTCCCGGTGTCGTTCAAGGTCAGGCCGTACTGCCAGGACGTGGGCGACAACTGCGTCGACGCGAAGGTGGCGCCGGCCGCTTCCGATGCGGCTGCGGGCACGACGGCGCAGGCGCACGCGATCGCGACCGCCGCGAGGCCGAGGGCGCGGCGCTGCGAACTGGAACTGGAACTCATGTGTGACTCCCGAAGCAAGGTTGAATGGATGTCGCCCGTCCCGGCACGCCGGGCAGATGGCGGAGGCTCGCCCGGGCACGGCGGCGCCCCCGACGATCGACGCACAGCGCCGTTCGCCGCGTGTATTCCGGGTGAGTCCGTGACAGTTCAACGCGACAGAAAGCCACCACCCGCGTAGTTACCCTCCACCGCTTTCACGGACCACGAAACCTCGATTGGCGAGGACAAGCCTTCCACCGATGCCGGCGTGTCCTCACAATCCGTTCAAACAGATCGGAGACAGCCCGCCCATGCAGGTCCTCGAAGGAATCAAGGTCGTCGAGCTCGGCCAGCTCATCGCCGGGCCGTTCGCGGCGAAGACGCTGGCGGACTTCGGTGCGCGCGTCATCAAGGTCGAGCCGCCGAAGACCGGCGACGCGCTGCGCAAGTGGCGCAAGCTGCGCGACGGCACGTCGGTGTGGTGGGACGCGCAGTCGCGCAACAAGGAGTCGGTCTGCATCGACCTGCGCGTGCCCGAGGGCCAGGCGCTGGTGCGCGAGCTGCTGCGCGACGCCGACGTGCTGATCGAGAACTTCCGCCCCGGCTCGATGGACGCCTGGGGACTCGGCTGGGACGCGCTGCACGCCCTGAACCCGAAGCTGATCATGCTGAGCCTGTCGGGCTTCGGCCAGACCGGGCCGCGCGCGTCCGAGCCCGGCTTCGCCGCGGTGGCCGAGGCGTTCAGCGGGCTGCGCTACCTCAACGCCGAGCCGGGCCGCACGCCGGTGCGCAGCGGCGTGTCGCTGGGCGATACGGTAGCGGGTGTCCACGGCGCACTCGGCGTGATGCTGGCCCTGTACGCGCGTGACGCGCGCGGGGGCCACGGCCAGCGCATCGATCTTGCGCTGTACGAGGCGATGTTCAACCTGTCCGAGAGCCTGCTGCCCGAGTACGACGTGTTCGGCGAGGTGCGCCGGCCCGCCGGCGGCGCGCTGCCGGGCATCACGCCGTCCAACGCCTACGCCTGCGCGTGCGGCAACGCGGTGCTGATCGCGGGCAACGGCGACAGCATCTTCAGGCGGCTGATGCTGCTGATCGGCCGCAAGGATCTGGCCGACGATCCGGCGCTCGCCGCCAACGACGGCCGCTCGCTGCGCGCCGCCGAGCTCGACGCCGCGATCGGCGCGTGGACGGCGCAGCACGCGCTCGACGACGTGCTCGCGCGCATGCGCGACGCGGGCGTGCCCGCGAGCCGGGTCTACACGATCGCCGAGATCGCGGCCGACGAGCACTACGCCGCGCGCGGCAACATCGAACGCATTCCCGCGATGGCGGGCGGCACGATCGCCGTGCCGGGCATCGTGCCGAAGCTGTCGGACACGCCCGGCCGGGTGCGCCACGCCGCACCGACGCTGGGCCAGCACACCGACGACGTGCTCGCGCAGGCCGGGCTGTCGCCGGAGCGCATCGCGGCGCTTCGCAAGGACGGAGTGATCGAATGACGCAACTCTTGATCAACGAAGTTGCGAGCGTCGTGCGCCGGGCTCGGCAGCTGTCCGTGCGCGCCGGGCGCGTATCGTGATGAAGGCGCTGCCCGCGACCGCGCCCGCTACAGCTGCTCGCTCTCCGCGGCCTGCGGCTGCCACTTCATCAGCGCCTTCTCGACGCGGCCCACCATCGCGTCGAGCCCCAGCGCGAACGCGGTCAGCACGAGGATGCCGGCCATCACGGTGTTGATGTCGAAGCTGCCCTCGGCCTGCAGGATCAGGTAGCCGACGCCCTGCGACGACCCGAGGTACTCGCCCACGACGGCGCCGACGAAGGCCAGGCCCACCGACGTGTGCAGCGAGCTGAAGACCCAGCTCGTGGCGCTCGGCAGGTAGACATGGCGCAGCAGCTGGCGCCGGCTCGCGCCCAGCATGCGCGCGTTCGCGAGGATCACTGTGCTCACTTCCTTGACGCCCTGGTAGACGTTGAAGAACACGATGAAGAACACCAGCGTGACGCCCAGCGCCACCTTGCTCGCGACGCCCAGCCCGAACCACACCGCGAAGATCGGCGCGAGGATCACGCGCGGCATCGCGTTCATCGCCTTGATGTACGGATCGAAGATCGCCGCGGCCAGCGGGCTCAGCGCGAGCCACAGGCCGGTGCCCAGGCCGAGCGCGGTGCCGATCGCGAACGCGAGCACGGTCTCCAGCAGCGTGACGCCCAGGTGGACGTAGATGTCGCGGTCGATGAAGAACCAGTGGATGATGCGGCCGAAGATCTTCAACGGCTCGCCGAAGAAGAACGCGGCCTGGTTGTCGTCGCTGAACAGGAAGTGCGGCACGAGGCCCGGCACGGTCAGCACGTGCCACAGCGCGAAGATCGCGATGAGCACGACCAGCTGCCACGCGCGCAGCGTGCGCCGGCTCGGCTTGATGTGGCGCCACATGCTCGTCAGGCCTTGGCCAGTTGTTGCTGGTAGCCGGCCAGCACCTCGTCGCGCAGCACGTCCCAGATCGCCTTGTGCAGCTCGACGAAGCGCGGCGCGGTGCGCACCTCGGCGACGTCGCGCGGGCGCTCGAGGTCGACGCGGAAATCGCCGACGACGCGCGAGCCCGGGCCCGCGGAAAGGATCACGACGCGGTCGCTCATCGCGATGGCCTCGTCGAGGTCGTGCGTGATGAAGAGGACTGCCTTCTTCTTGGCGCCCCACAGCGCGAGGACCTCGTTCTCCATCAGCTGGCGCGTCTGGATGTCCAACGCAGAGAACGGTTCGTCCATCAGGATGATGTCGGGATCGAGCACCAGCACCTGCGCGAGGCTCACGCGCTTGCGCATGCCGCCGGACAGCTGGTGCGGATAGCGATCGGCGAACGCGGCCAGGCCCACGCGCTGCAGCCATTCGGTGGCGAGCGCGCGCGCGTCCGCGTCGCGCGCGCCGCGGAACGACAGCCCGGCCGTCACGTTGCCCAGCGCAGTGCGCCAGGGCATCAGGCTCTCGGCCTGGAACATGTAGCCCGCGCGGCGGTTCAGCCCGACGAGCGGCTCACCGAACACGCGCACGCGGCCCGTGCTCGGCGCGAGCAGGCCGGCGGCCATGTTCAGCAGCGTGCTCTTGCCGCAGCCGGTCGGCCCGACGACGGAGACGAACTCGCCGGCCTCGACCGACAGCGACACGTCGCGCAGCGCGGCGTAGCCCGAGGCGTCACCGTCGCGCGCGACGAAGGTGCAGCTGACGCCGTCGAGGCTCAGCGCGGGAACGGTCATGCCTTCTTCGCGTTGGCGCGTCGGACGAAGTCGTTCGTCCAGACTGCCGCGAGATCGAAGTGGCCGCCCTTGAGCGAATCGTCGACGCTCTGCAGCGCGCGCAACGCCGTGGCCGCGCCCTCGGGCGGGATCATGCCGTCGACCGACAGCGCCCCCTTGCTCGCGAGGAAGGCGTCGATGTAGTCGGCGCGGTCGCCCAGCAGGTAGCTCTCGGGCACGGCCTTGACGATGTCGGCCGGGCCGGCGGCCTGGATCCACTTGTCGGCGTGCACGATCGCGTTGGCGATGGCCTGCACCGTGGCGGGGTTCTTGTCGATGAAGGCCTGCGGCGCGTACAGGCAGCCGGCCGGCATCGGGCCGCCGAAGGCCTTGTCGGCCTCGGCGACGATGCGGGTGTCGGAGACGATCTTCAGGTCGCCGCTGCGCTGCAGCAGCGTGATCACCGGGTCGAGATTGCTGATCGCGTCGATCTGGCCCGAACGCATCGCGGCCACTGCGCCGGTGCCGGCGCCCACGCCGATGATGGAGACGTCGCTGGGCTTGAGCCCGGCCTTGGCGAGCACGAAGTTGGCGAGCACGTTGGTCGACGAGCCCGGCGCCGTGACGCCGATCTTCTTGCCCTTGAGATCGGCCACCGACTTGTAGCCCGGCATCGTCTTCGGATTGATGCCCAGCACGACCTGCGGCGCGCGGCCCTGCAGCGCGAACGCGCGCAGCCGGATGCCCTTGGGCTGCATGATCAGCGTGTGCTCGAACGCGCCGGACACGACGTCCGCGCTGCCGCCCACGACGGCCTGCAGCGCCTTGGAGCCGCCGGCGAAGTCGACGATGGTGACGTCCAGGCCCTCGGCCTTGAAGTAGCCCTGGCTCTCGGCGATCGTCAGCGGCAGGTAGTACAGCAGGTTCTTGCCACCGACGGCGATCGTCAGCTTCGGCTTCTCGACGGCCTGCGCGTGCAGCAGCGCCGGGGCGGCCAGCGTCGTGGCACCGAGAAGGACAACGGAACGTCGTTGCATGAGGGTCTCCGCAGGGCGATGACCCACTTTAGCGCGCCGCGCGAGACGCTGCCGACGGGACAAGCCCGAGGCTGCGGCTCGACGTCAGCTTCGGGCGCCTGCGTACGTCAGCCGTTGACGGCGGTCGAACGCACGACGGCCAGCGACGGGCCGAAGCGACGGCGCACCGACTGCTCGATGCCCTCGGCGTCGAGGCCGCATTCGTGCATCAGCCGCACCGGGTCGCCGTGTTCGATGTAGCGATCGGGCAGGCCCAGTTGCAGCACGGGAATCTGCACGCCTGCGGCGGCCAGCGCCTCCAGCACGGCGCTGCCCGCGCCGCCCATGATGCTGCCCTCTTCGAGCGTGACGATCGCCTCGTGCGTGCGCGCCATCTCCAGCACGAGCTCGATGTCCAGCGGCTTGACGAATCGCATGTTGACGACCGTGGCGTCGAGCTTTTCGGCCGCCTGCAGCGCCGGGTAGAGCAACGGGCCGAAGGCCAGCAGCGCGATGCGGCGGCCTTCGCGGCGCTTCTCGCCCTTGCCCCATTCGAGCACGTCGAGGCCGGCCTCGGGCTTGACGCCGGCACCGGCGCCGCGCGGGTAGCGCACGCCCACCGGATGGTTCTGCGCGAACGCGCTGCTCAAGGCGCGACGCGTCTCGCGCTCGTCGGCCGGCGTCAGCAGGCTCATGTTCGGGACGCAGCGGATGAACGCGATGTCGTAGGCGCCGCAGTGCGTGGGGCCGTCGGCGCCGACGATGCCGGCGCGGTCGAGCGCGAACACCACCGGCAGGTTCTGCAGCGCGACGTCGTGGATCAGCTGGTCGTAGCCGCGCTGCAGGAACGTCGAATAGATCGCGACGACCGGCTTCAGGCCTTCGCAGGCGAGGCCGGCCGCGAAGGTGACGGCATGCTGCTCGGCGATGCCGACATCGTGGTAGCGCTCGGGGAAGCGCTTCTCGAAGTCCGTCATGCCGGAGCCGCCGCACATCGCGGGCGTGATGCCGATCAGGCGCTTGTCGGCCTCGGCCATGTCGCACAGCCAGGCGCCGAAGACCTCGGCGAAAGTCTGCTTGGGCGGCGTGGCGGGCTTCTGCAGGCCCACGGCGACGTCGAACTTGCCCGGCCCGTGGTAGTTGACCGGGTCGGCCTCGGCGAGCTTGTAGCCCATGCCCTTGCGCGTGACGACGTGCAGGAACTGCGGGCCCTTGGCGTCGCGCAGGTTCTCGAGCGTGGGGATCAGCGAGTCGAGGTCGTGGCCGTCGATCGGGCCGACGTAGTTGAGGCCGAACTCCTCGAAGATCGTGCCGGGCACGACCATGCCCTTGGTGTGTTCCTCGAAGCGGCGCGCGAACTCGTACAGCGGCGTGTTCTTCAGCACCGACTTGGCGCCCTCGCGCGCCTTCGAATAGAACTTGCCGCTCATCAGGCGCGCGAAGTAGCGGTTCAGCGCGCCCACCGGCGGGCTGATGGACATGTCGTTGTCGTTGAGGATGACCAGCATGTCGGCCATCGACACGCCCGCGTTGTTCATCGCCTCGAAGGCCATGCCGCCGGTCATCGCGCCGTCGCCGATGACCGCCACGGCCTTGCGGTTCTCGCCCTTCAGCTTGGCCGCGTGGGCCATGCCCAGCACGGCCGAGATCGACGTCGACGAGTGCGCGGTGCCGAACGCGTCGTACTCGCTCTCGTCGCGCTTCGGGAAGCCCGCGAGGCCGCCGTACATGCGCAGCGTGCTCATCTGCTCGCGCCGGCCCGTCAGCACCTTGTGCGGATACGTCTGGTGGCCCACGTCCCACACGATGCGATCGTACGGCGTGTTGAAGACGTAGTGCAGCGCGACGGTGAGTTCGACGGTGCCGAGATTGCTCGACAGATGGCCGCCGGTCTTGCTGACGCTGTGGAGGACGTACTGCCGCAGTTCATCGCAAAGCGTCCGCAACTCGGCGCGCGACAGGCGTCGCAGGTCGGCTGGGCTGGCGATGGTCGCGAGGAGATTGTTGGTCATGTGGCGTTCGTGGTCCCCGGCAAGCCGCGCGTCTGGCCGACGGGCAAGACGCGCTTGGTCATCAATTGTCGCGCTCGACGATCTTGTCCGCGAGGCATGCGAGGTAGGCAGCCTGCCCTAAACCGCTGCGCGCCAGGGCCGCGTGGGCCTGGTCGCGCAAGTCGTGCGCGTACTTCCGCGCGGCTTCCAGGCCCAGCAGCGAGACGAACGTCGGCTTGTTCTGGTCGACGTCCTTGCCCGCGGTCTTGCCCAGCACTTCGGAGTCCTGGGTGACGTCCAGCACGTCGTCGACCACCTGGAAGGCCAGGCCGACGGCGGCGCCGTACTCGCTCAGCGCGGCCAGCGCGGCGGCGTCGGCGGGGCCGCAGGCCGCGCCCATCATCACGCTCGCCTGCAGCAGCACGCCGGTCTTGCGGCGGTGCATGTCGCGCAGCGCACGCTCGTCGAGCTGCCGCCCGACGCTGGCGAGGTCGATCGCCTGGCCGCCGGCCATGCCGTCGTGGCCGGACGCGCGCGCGAGCAGGCGCACGAGCATCGACATCAGCTGCGGCGACATGCCCGCGTCGGGCGTCAGCACCTCGAAGGCCAGCGCCTGCATCGCGTCGCCGGCAAGCATGGCCTGCGCCTCGCCGTACTTCACGTGCACGGTCGGCTTGCCGCGGCGCAGGACGTCGTTGTCCATGCAGGGCATGTCGTCGTGCACCAGCGAATAGGCGTGGATCAGTTCGACGGCCACGGCGGCGCGCAGCGCGGCGGCGCTGTCACCGGACACCGCTTCGGCCGCGGCCATCACGAGCAACGGGCGCAACCGCTTGCCGCCATCGAGCACGGCGTAGCGCATCACCTCGCCGAGGCCGGCAGGCGATTCGTTCGAGACCCAGCGTTCGAGGGCGCGTTCGACATCCTGCTGGCGGTCGAGTACCCAGTGCGAGAAATCGTCAATCTTCATGGTCGAGTCCAGGGCTTCAACTGGCCCTCCTCCAGGACTTTCACTTGTTCTTCTACGGCATCCAACCTGGAGCGACAGAACTCCAGGAGCTGCGCGCCTCGCTTGTAGGCGCTCAGCAGGCCGTCGAGCGGCATCTGGCCTGTTTCCATGGCTCGCACCAGTTCATCCAGCTCCGCCTGTGCATCCTCGAAACTCGCAGGCGCGGTGGCAGGGGTCGGTGCTTCGGTGCGATCCATCGGTACGGGCTCGGGTAAAGCGGGATTGTAGTCACCTCGTCACGAACGCCGGGTGCTGATTGCAACGGACTGCACGTTTTCGCAGCATTCGCGCCCGAAATTGGGGACATGCATGGAGCGAACTGTCGCAATTGGTTAAACTGCTGGGTTCGGCACGCCGGGCACAGGGCGCTTGCGCCAGCGGCCGCCGAACGATTCGTACAGATCCACCCGCGGGGCCACCGGGTGGGGGGTTGTGACATTGTTTTTTGGGATCCTGGGGATCATGTCGGACCTGAGCATTACGCTTGAAGCTCTGGAGCGCGCGCGCTCTCAACTTTCCGTTTCCACCTATTTCGACGAGGATCTGTTCCGCCGCGAACAGGAACTCATCTTCCAGCACGGTCCGCGCTATCTCGCGCACGAGCTGGCGATCCCCGAAATCGGCGACTACTACGCACTGCCCCAGGAGGGCGAGGGGCGCGTGCTCGTGCGCGCGCCGGACGGCGGCGTCGAGCTGCTGTCCAACGTCTGCCGCCATCGCCAGGCCCTGATGCTCAAGGGCCGCGGCCAGACCGCGTCCAACATCGTGTGCCCGCTGCACCGGTGGACGTACGGCCTGGACGGCAAGTTGCTGGGCGCGCCGCACTTCGCGCAGGATCCCTGCCTGCACCTCAATCGCTACAGGACGCGCAGCTGGAACGGCCTCGTGTTCGAGGACAACGGCCGCGACATCGCCGCCGATCTGGCCCGCCTGGGTCCGCGCGCCGAGCTCGATTTCAGCGGCTACGTCCTCGACAAGGTGCACGTGCACCAGTGCGACTACAACTGGAAGACCTTCATCGAGGTCTATCTCGAGGATTACCACGTCGGCCCGTTCCACCCCGGCCTCGGCAGCTTCGTCAGCTGCGACGACCTCGAGTGGGAATTCGGCGCCGACTACTCGGTGCAGACCGTGGGCGTCGCCGACGGCCTCGCGCGCCCGGGCAGCGCGACGTACCGCAAGTGGCACGACGCGCTGCTGCGCTTCCGCGACGGCCAGCCGCCGCGCCACGGCGCGATCTGGCTCACCTACTTCCCCAACATCATGGTGGAGTGGTATCCGCACGTGCTGGTCGTCTCCACGCTGTATCCGAAGGGGCCGCAGCAGACGACCAACGTCGTCGAGTTCTACTATCCCGAGGAAATCGCGGCGTTCGAACGCGAGCTGGTCGAGGCCGAGCAGGCCGCCTACCTCGAGACCTGCGTCGAGGACGACGAGATCGCGTTGCGCATGGACGCCGGCCGCAAAGCCTTGTTCGAGCGCGGCGACGACGAGGCCGGCCCGTACCAGAGCCCGATGGAAGACGGCATGCGCCACTTCCACGAGTGGTATCGACAGGCGCTGAAGCCGGCGCGCTGAGCGCCGTCGGATGCGGCGCGGCCGGCGGGCGCCGCGCGCGGCCGCTCCGGAGCAAGCCCGCTGCTTCCCTCGGGGGAGCGGACGACGTAGGCGTCGGACGAGGGGCCGTCATCCAGGCGGCACAATGTGCGGATGTCCGCTCCGCTCCTGATGCTGTGTGCCACGTTCCTGTTTGCAGCGATGGGCGTGTGCGTGAAGTTGGCGTCCGCCTTCTACGGCGCGGGCGAGATCGTGATGTACCGCGGCCTGGTCGGCGTGATCGGCATCGCGCTGGTCGCGCGGGCGCGCGGCATCTCGGTCAAGACCCGGGTGCCCGGCATGCATGCGTGGCGCAGCGTCGTGGGCGTGACGTCGCTGACGATGTGGTTCTACGCGATCGGCCACATGCCGCTGGCCACCGCCGTGACGCTCAACTACATGTCCTCGGTGTGGATGGCGCTGTTCCTCATCGGCGGTGCCGTGGTGCTCGGCGCGCAGCGCGTCGATCCGCGGCTGGTGGCGACGGTGCTGGTGGGATTCGCCGGCGTGGCGATGGTGCTGCAGCCGTCGATCGACAAGGACCAGATGGTGCCGGGCGTCATCGGACTGGGCTCGGGCATGCTGTCGGCGCTGGCCTATCTGCAGGTCGCGACGCTCGGACGCGTCGGCGAGCCCGAGTTGCGCGTGGTGTTCTATTTCTCGATCGGGGGCTTCGTCGCCGGCGTGGCGATGGCGTTGCTGCAGGGCTGGCACGCGCGCCACACGCTCGCCGGCTTCGCGCTGCTCGTGGCCACCGGCGTGTTCGCCACCGCGGCGCAGGTGATGATGACCCGGGCCTACGCGATCGGCAAGCCGCTGTCCAACGCGAGCCTGCAATACACGGGCATCGCGTTCTCGTTCGTCTTCGGCATCTGGCTGTTCCACGATCCCTTGACCTGGATGGCGGTCGGCGGCATGGTGCTGATCGTCGGCGCCGGGCTCGCCGCCTCGCTCCTGCGTGCGACGACGCTGTCCGCCACCAGCCCCGACACCATCCAACCGCTTTCGGACACCTGAGATGACCGCACCCGCCCTGCCCACGCCCCTCGTCTCGCCCGAGCAGCTGCTCGCGGCGCTCGCCGCCGGCGCCACGCCCGTGATCATCGACTGCAGCTTCGACCTCGCCGATGTCGGCGCGGGTGAACGCGCGTTCGCTGCGGGCCACCTGCCTGGCGCCGTCTACGCGCACCTCGATCATGATCTCGCCGGCGCGAAGACGGGCCGCAACGGCCGCCATCCGCTGCCCGCGCGCGCCGACTGGGCCGCAACGCTCGGGCGCCTGGGCGTGACGCCCACGCGCGCGGTGGTCGCCTACGACGCGCAGGGCGCCATGTACGCGGCGCGCGCGTGGTGGATGCTGCTGTGGGCCGGCCATCGTGCGGTGAGCGTGCTGGACGGCGGCCTCGCGGCGTGGCAGGCCGCCGGCGGCGCGCTGGAGTCCGGCGCCGTCACGCCGCCCGCGGCGGCGGAGGTCTATCCGATCGGCGACAGCCTGGTCGCGACCGTCGACGCCGACGCGCTACAGAAGTCGCTGGGCCGAGTGACGCTGCTCGACGCGCGCGCCGGCGAGCGCTTTCGCGGCGAGGTCGAGCCGCTGGACAAGCGCGCCGGCCACATCCCGGGCGCGCGCTCGCGCTTCTTCAAGGACAACCTCGACGCCCACGGCCGCTTCAAGCCGGCCGGCGAGCTGCGCGCCGCCTTCGCGGCGTTCGGCGCGGTGCCGGCGCAGATCGTGCACCAGTGCGGCTCGGGGGCGACGGCCTGCCACAACCTGCTCGCGATGGAGGCGGCTGGCCTGCCCGGTTCGGCGTTGTATCCCGGCTCGTGGAGCGAGTGGTCGGCGGATCCGAAGCGGCCCGTCGCCGTCGGTTGAGCCGGATCAAGCGCAGCTGATTTCCCGGGTGCGGCCACGACGGGAAAGGCGCACACTTTCCTCGTCGCAACGGCAGGAGAGCACCATGTACCGCAGCATCCTCATTCCGACGGACGGCACGGAGATCACCGCCAAGGCCGTCGCCAGCGGCATCGCGCTCGCCAAGGCGCTCGGGGCGCGGCTCAGCACGATCACCGTGAAGGAGCCGTTTCCGTACAGCGCCATCTCCGAGATGCAACCGATTCCGCCGCAGGAGTTCTACGACGCGCAGGAACGCATCGCGCTGAGCCGCGTCAAGGAGGTGGTCGCCGCCGCCGACAGGGCCGGGCTGGAGTGCCAGGCCTTCACCGTCGAGGCGCAGCATCCCTGGGAGGCGATCGTCGATCACGCGAAGTCGCAGTCTTGCGACCTGATCGTGATGGCGTCGCACGGGCGGCGCGGCGTCAGCGCACTGTTGCTGGGCAGCGAGACGACGCGCGTCCTGGTGCATTGCGACGTGCCGGTGCTGGTGGTCAAGTAGCAGATCCGGGCAGATCGGATTAAACTGACTGAGTCAGCTAATTTTGCGGACTCAGTCAGATGATAGACGAATCTTCTTCTTCGCATGTCGCGACCGTGCGCGAGTTCTCGCGCTTCTACACACGCCGTCTTGGCACGCTCGACGAGGGGCTGCTCGAGACCCCGTGGTCGCTCACGGAAGCGCGCGTGATCTTCGAACTCGCGCAGGCACCGTCGACCGACATGGCGGTGCTGCGCACGACGCTGGCGTTGGACTCGGGCTACCTCAGCCGGCTGCTCGCGAAGTTCGATGTCGCAGGCCTGATCGCGCGCACGGCGTCGAGCACCGATGGGCGCCGCCAGGCGCTGTCGCTGACTGCCGCAGGCAAGAGGCTCTATCGCACGCTCAACGAGCGCTCGAGCCGGCAGGTCGGCGAGCTGCTGGCGCCGCTGCCGGAGCCGGTGCGGGAGGCGCTCGTCGGCGCGATGCGCACCGTGATGCGTGCGCTGGGCGAGCGCGCCGCGCCGCCCGCGGTCGTGCTGCGCGGACTGCGGCCGGGCGACCTCGGCTGGGTCGTGCAGCGCCACGGCGAGGTCTACGCGCGCGAGTACGGCTGGACGCAGTCGTTCGAGGCGCTGGTGGCCCGCATCGTCGCCGACTACCTCGACCAGCACCGGCCCGGGCGCGAGAACGCCTGGATCGCCGAGGTCGACGGCCAGCGCGCGGGCTGCATCTTCTGCGTGCGCAAGGACGACGAAACCGCGCAGTTGCGCATCCTGCTGGTGGAGGCCTGGGCGCGCGGGCACGGGCTGGGCGCGCGGCTCGTCGACGAGTGCATCCGCTTCGCGCGCGACAGCGGCTACCGCAAGCTGGTGCTGTGGACGAACGACATTCTGGTTGCGGCCAGGCGGATCTACGCGGCCGCGGGCTTCGAACTCGTTGGCGAGGAACGCCATCACAGTTTCGGCAAGGACCTGGTCGGCCAGTTCTGGGAATTGCGACTGTAGGCTTCTCGCACACCGACATCTTCCCGACAACGCCGGGCAGGCACAATCTCGCGCATGTCTGTCACCTCTCCAACCGCTGTCGGACCGCTTGCCGCGGTCGACATGGGCTCCAACAGTTTCCGGCTCGAAATCGGGCAAGTGCAGGACGGACGCTATCGCCGCCATCTCTACCTGAAGGAGACCGTGCGCCTGGGCGCGGGTCTCGACGTCGACGGCATGCTCACCGAGGAGGCCACCGAGCGCGGGCTGCGCTGCCTCGCGAGCTTCGCGCAGACGCTCAAGTCGTCCGCGCCGATGCAGATCCGGGCCGTCGCCACGCAGACGCTGCGCGAGGCGCGCAATCGCGACCAGTTCCTCGTGCGCGCCGAGGCGGCGCTGGGGCATCCGATCGAGATCATCTCCGGCCGCGAAGAGGCGCGCCTGATCTACACGGGCGTCGCGTTCCTGCAGCCGTCGGCGAAGCCGCGGCTGGTGATCGACATCGGCGGCCGCTCCACCGAGATGATCCTGGGCGATGGGCCCGCGCCGCGCGTGGCCGAGTCGTTCCAGGTCGGTTGCGTCAGCCTGTCGATGCGCTATTTCCCCGACGGCCGCTACACGCGCGCCTCGTTCCGCGCCGCGCAGGTGGCCGCCGGCGCGGAGCTCGAGGAAGCGCTGGTGCCGTTCTCGCGCCGCCACTGGCGCGAGGCGCTCGGCTCCTCCGGCACCGCTGGCGCCGTCGCCGACATCCTGCGCGCCAGCGGCAAGACCGATGGCCGCATCACCGCCGAGGGCCTGCGCTGGCTGATCGAACGCTGCATCGAGCTCGGGAGCATCGACAAGCTCGACATCCCCGGCATGAAGCCCGAGCGTCGCGCCGTCATTCCGGGCGGCCTGGCCATCCTCTACACGATCTGCGCGCAGTTCGGCATCGAAGAACTGGTCGCTGCCAAGGGCGCGCTGCGCCAGGGCGTGATCGTCGACCTGTCGGAGCGCCTGGCCGCGGGGAACCAGGCCAGCGGCCACGACCTGCGCGACACGACGATCGCCGAGCTGCAGCGCCGCTTCCATGCGGATGTGGCCCAGGCCGAGCGCGTCGCGAAGACTGCGCAGCGCTTCTTCGAGAGCGCTTGGCCGAACGGCGATCCGGAGATGTACAAGGAATTGCGTTGGGCGGCCGCGTTGCACGAGGTCGGGCTGATGGTGTCGCACCATGACCATCACCGCCACAGCTCGTACATCGTGGCGCACGTCGACGCGCCGGGGTTCTCGCAGAGCCAGCAGCGCCGTCTCGGCGAACTGGTGCTCGGGCAGCGCGGTGGGCTGCGCAAGATCGAGTCGGGGCTGTCGCGGGAGCTCACCGCCTGGCAGGTGCTCTGCCTGAGGTTGGCCGTGATCGAGTGCCACGCGAGAGGCGAGGTCGATGCCAGCGGCTTGACGCTGAGCCGGATCGCGGGCGGCGGTGCGCGCCTGACGTTCTCGTCGCAATGGGCTGAGGATCATCCGCGCACGGCTTACCTGCTGCGTGAAGAGGCGGATCTTTGGGCGCGCCAGGGGGCGCTGCTGCTCACGCTCAATTGACGCGATCGCGATCTCAACGACAAACGCCCGGCTTGCCGGGCGTTGTCGTTGGTGCAGGGTATGGGCGAGCGGCGCGAGACAAGATCGCGAGACAGAAGCGGGTGCACAAAGCAAAACGCCCGAGCTGTTGCGAGCTCGGGCGGTCTACTTGGATATTAGCCTGACAATGTCCTACTTTCACACGGG
>Ga0302314_10000041_pt1 | contig 201794 bp, 204 predicted proteins | sample III_Palsa_N2_3_FD_200533 | JGI IMG/M metagenome (GOLD analysis project Ga0302314, IMG submission 200533) | Peat permafrost microbial communities from Stordalen Mire near Abisko, Sweden - III_Palsa_N2_3 | ecosystem: Environmental > Terrestrial > Soil > Palsa > Peat permafrost | place: Sweden... | reverse complement strand
CCTCTGGGACGACCAACGACGCGCTCGGAACCAGAGTGCCTGACCAGCCGCTGGGCGGCTCGTTGAACACGTACAACCCGTTGACATCGCCCGGGTTGCTAGCTGGCCCTACCGCAACCGCGAGCGCCGTGCCGGACACGTCGTGTGCAACGATCACCACCCCCGTGGGCGGCGTGTACGTCGCTACCGGCGAGGTCGAGCCTTCCCAGCCGCCGCTCGGAACGGTGAACAGGTCAATCCGGGATGTCGTCGACGACGACACGCCGCTGGCGAATGCTGCGACGGTAGCTCCCGCCGTGACCGGATGCTCGACGGTATGCCCAGGGTCGACGAGCTGGGCGCCGCCGTTCCCGTACGACCAGCCACGCGGCAGTTCACTGAAGGCATAGCTGCCGAATTCACCGCCTGCCGTCGCCGTTGAGCCAGCGGTGCTCACGTTGCTGAACAACCACGGGGTGCTGTCGCCTGGCGGCGCCAGCGTTGCCGCTGAGGGGCCACTTGTTGTGGTGGGGGCTGGTGCGGGGTCGACCACCTCATCGGATTGAGGCAGGTTGCTCGGCTCGGTCAACTCGGCGCTCTCGCTGATGTTCCCGGTGAACCCCGTGACCGGCTCTTGGAACAGATACAACGGATACGACGTGTCGCCGACGGTTTCGCTCGAGTCCGCACTGAGTGCATTCGCGACGAGCGTTGATCCGACGAACTGCGCTGAGACCAAGCTGTTCCCGTCAGACGCGGCGAGCGTGGCCGTTTGTGACTCGGTGCCTGACCAGCCACCGTTAGGCTCGTTATAAACGTCGAGCACTTCGATCTCGTCGCCATTGCTCGCGTTTCTCGCCGCCGCCGGCAGAACGATTGTGGACCCGGAGATCGCCATTTGCGGAGCGGGAAAGCTGGCTACTCCGATTTCAGTTGGATAAGCAGAGTTCGTTGCGTTCAGCGTCCCCGTCGGAGTCTCGCTGGCCCAGCCGCCGGCTGGTTCTACAAAGACATCGGCACTCACAGCAGGGACGACGACTGAGTCTCCGCCGGTGACGACTGTGTTGCCGGCGGCAACGACAGACCAACCGATGTTCTGGGTCGCATCATCTGAGCCCGTTAGTTCGGCGGTTGGCGCGACAGTCCCGGCCCAGCCGTCGACCGGTTCTGTGTAGACGTACACAGCATCGTCATACATGTCCCCGCCAAAGATGGTCGTGCCTGAGATCGCGACCGACTGACCCGAATTAGAGAACGAGTTGTCGCCTGAGGTGACCAGAATCGCCGACTGATGGATGGTGCCGGACCATCCGCCGGCTGGTTCGGTGAAGACATACAGATCTGACTGCACATCCTCATCTGTTCGGGGCCCACTGATCTTCTCTCCGATTGCGACGATCTCCGACCCTGAGACCACGGGTGAGGACAGCAGCGCGCCGTTTGAGGCAGTCAACCTGGCGGCAGACAACACAATCCCGGACCATCCGCCCGCCGGCTCAGTGAACACGTCGATCTCCTCACCGCTCCCGTCGCCACTGGCCACAACAAGGGACCCTGACGCGAGCACTGTGCTGCCCAAACCACCGCTTGACTGCGGATCAGAAGAGACGAGCACCGCGGATGGACTCGGTGAGCCCGTCCAACCGCCAGCAGGCTCGTTGTAAGCGAACACCGCGCCCTGGTCCTGCGCCGTGAACGTACTCGCGGGAGCGCCCGAGAACACGGTCGAGCCGCTCACGGCACCCGAACTAAGCGCTTCGCCGCTACCGGGAGCGACAAGCTGACCGATCGGAGTCACCCCTCCGGCCCAAGCGCAGGCCGGACTGGCCAGAAAGCCCGCGACCAGCGCAACTATGGGCCAGGCAAACCGACGCATCAATGTGATTGTCGGCACCTGAGGCGTATTTCTCCACTCCGGCGCCGCGCCGGAGGGGGCGGACGGTCAGCAGCGCTACCGCCGCTTGGGTTTGTGCGCTACCAGCCAGGCTTTCGCTTGGAGCTGAGCGATCCGTGTCAGGCGGTTGACCCCGAGGTTCAGGTCAAACAGGTGTGAGCCCCAGGTCGGCGGGTATTCGCCGAACTGACGCGACTTGCCGACGGGGTAGTAGCGGAACACGGTCGCGCCGTTGATCGTCTGGCACGAGCCTGTGTAGCGCCAGGGTGGTTCGATCCAGGTTGTGTGAGCGGTTGGCAGGGCCCCGCCGGCGGTGAGCTCAAGGCCGTCGGCGATCGCCCCGGAAGCGAATGGCTGGCTTGGGTATGTCAATCCGAACTGCCCGGTCAATCCGCTGAGCCGCCCGGGGTCGGTGCAGGCGATCGAGTAGCTGGTGCCGTGTTGAGGCCAGCCGAACGGCACCCAGTCGTCGTCGGTGGTCTCATTCCCCAGGATCGAGAAGGGCAGCGGGTCAACTGGGTAGCTGGAGTAGGCAATCACACAACCGAACTGTCCGCGCCTGGTACAGATTGGGATTTGCTGGAAGTCGCCGCCGGTGGTTTTGCCGGTGGGGACGGTCACTTGCCCGCCTTCGATGAACGCCCCGACGAGCCGTCGCCGCAGGGTGGGGTTGGGGTCGATCTGAGTGCGGATCAACTGCTCCAGCAGGATCGAGCCCTGAGAGTGGCCGATCAGGATGAACCCGCGACCGTGGTTGTCCTGTGTCAGGTATTGCTTCCAAGCGGCCAGCACGTCCGAGTAGGCGATCGCCATCGGCGCGTACGGGTCAAGGCTGACCGGGATGAACTCAGCCCCGAACAGGCCGCTGGCGGTCACCTGGCGGTAGATCGGCGCGTACACCCGGCAGACACTTGAGAAGCTCGCCGCCTGCCACTGTGCGATCGATGTCTCGACGGGATCGACCACGTCGGTCGCGTTGATCGTCAGCTGGTTTGAGACGGTCGGGTAGAGATAGAAGCAGTCGACTGCGCGCTTGCTTTCTGGCGCACGGGCCGTTGTCTGCACATGTGAACCGCCACCCAGGTTCTCGACGGTAGTGACGAGCGGGATCTCACACGGATCGTGAGCCATCCCCGGGTGACAGAGCCAAACGACGCTCGCGTGCGCGGCTGCGGAGACGATCAGTAGCGCGATCGTTGCGACGAGAGTCGCTACGGCTCCGTGGCGCAGCACGCGCGTCATCGGACGGCAGTGCCCGAGGTCACCACGAGTGATTCGACCGTCGCAGCGATCGCACGGCTCGAGCGCCCCAGAACCGGGAGCGTCAGATGGTTGGTGTCCTCGATCATCTTCTCGACCAGCTGCGGCAGCCGCCGCGACCACTCGCTGACCAGCGCGTCGCTGACCATCGGCTCAGGCTGGTTGAGCAGGCCTCGCGGTGCGCGGAACAGATGCACTGGGCAGCGGACCGACTCGAGCGCCGCAACGCTGCGATCAATGTTCGCCCAGGCGTCAGCCCAATCGGCACGCACCGCATCGGCGGAGATGCGGGTACGGATCGATCCCGGCTCGCCGACCATGTCGTAGCTGAAGCGAGCTTCGAACTCTGCATTCCAGATGCCGCCCAGCCCCGGGTAGGCGCGCCACTGATCCATGTACTGCTCCGGGGTCTCGAAGGTCCGCTCCAGGTTCTCGACCAGCGGTCCCAGCAGTTGCTCTGACAACGCTTCGACCGTGACCCCCTCGGGCAACGCGACCGGCAGGACGAGTCCGCCATCGATCAGTGTCAGGCTCTCGATGCGCTCCGGAAATTCGTGCGCAATCAGTGGCGAAATCAACGCTCCCATCGAGTGCCCGATCAGGGCGACGCGCTCGACTCCGAGCTGATCAAGGATCGCAATCGCGTCCCCCGCGTGCACGTCTAGGCCGTAGGGACCTGGAGCCGCAGCGCTCGCGCCACGTCCGCGCAGATCAGGCGCGAGGTAGGTCCAACCGTCATCGAAGTGGCGCCCGATCGCGCTCATCGATACGTGTGAGCCGGTTAGCCCGTGCAGCGCCAGCACGCTCCGCGGGCCGTTTCCGTGCCGGCCGACCCGCAGCGAAGTGCCGTTGACCGACAGGTCGAGCATCTCAAACTCACTCACGCCTTACTCCTCCCAAATCTCCTCGGGCGACCTTACCAGCAGGCTGATTGTTTTTGCAATCACCAATGCCTGCATATAAGGTGATTGAGCATGGACGACGTAGCGGTGTCCCCGGTGCTGGCCGCCGTGTCCGCAGCCAGGCCCGCGCGGAGCAGGCGAACTCAGGCGGAACGCAGCACGACGATGCGCGCCAAGATCCAGGAGACAGTGGTCGAGTGCCTGGCCGAGCTGGGATACGCCGAGACTTCGATGTCCGAAGTCGCGCGGCGTGCGGGGGTGTCTCGCGGCGCGCTCCAGCACCACTATCACAGCAAGGGTTTGATGATTGCGCATGCGCTGGAGACGCTCACGGCGGAACTTGTCGATCGGGCTAACTCGCAGGTCACGCGATCGAAGGTTGGACCCGACCGCGCGGCTGAAGTGGTTGACGGCATCTGGCGTGCCGCCCTGAGGCCGCCGATGCCGGTGATCGTCGAACTGCGGATCGCCGCCCGTACCGACGAGGAGCTCCGCGCGATCCTTGAACCGCTCGAGCGTGGGGCGCGCGAGCATCAGCGGAGCCTGATCCGCGCCGCACTGGGGGCAGAGCGCGCAGATGCGATGCCCACGTTTACCGATCGAGTGGATGGGATCATCGCCACTGTGCGCGGGCTTGTCGCACAGACCGTGTACCAATCGTGGTCAGCGCCCGAGAGTGAGGGCGCCTGGCAGGCCGCGCTGGAGGATTTTCGCCAAGGCCTGATCCGTGACGCCACCGAATAGCGCTCCGCGGACACCCGGCGCGGCCCTCTCGCATAGGTCAGCAGCGATACCGTCAACCGCGTGCCTGAAGAATCCACTGATGACGGCCCCGCCAAGGGCCCGCCCCGGTTCGAGCGGTTAGCGCAGGCCCGCCGCGCCGCACGGGCGATCGATCGCGAGCCCGGCTTCGTCGATGCGGTCCGCAGGTTCCGGCACCGGCTGCCCGGCGACGAGAAGTTCGGCGATCCACTGTCGACCGCCGAGGAGACCCCGGTCGCCTTTCTCGCGCGCGGCGTCACGGTGATGCGGCCCGACGAGGAAAGCGTGATCGGCGAGCTGGGGTTGGCGGGCCTACAGCTGTGGCAGTCGCTGTCGGAGAAGGCCGGACGCGGTCGCGGCGAGCAGGACATCGCACTGCTTTACACCGACATCGTCAACTTCTCGAGCTGGGCGCTGACGGCAGGTGATCAGTCGGCGGTGTCGTTGTTGCAAACGGTCGGATCAGCGATCGACCGGGTGGTGGCCGAGCACCACGGCCGGATCATCAAGAAGCTCGGTGACGGCGTGATCGCCACGTTTCTGGCTGCCCAAGAAGCCGTCTATTCAGCCCTCGCGATCCAGGATGCTCTGGCCGGGATCGAGCTAGGCGGATACCAGCCACAGATCCGCGCGGGCGTTCACTGGGGCCGTCCGCGACGCCTCGGCGGCGAGTACCTCGGCCTCGATATGACGATCCTCGCGGCGGTCGGTGACGCCGCAAGCGGCGGGCAGGTGCTCGTCTCTTCTACGGCGCTGAGCCAGCTCGATTCCGCCGTTCACGGCCTTCAGATCGGGCGGCGCAAACGCTTACGTGGCGGTGACACACCGCGTGAACTGCAGGTCGCGAGCGTCCTGCGCAAGGCAGCTGACTGACGCGTCTCAACCATCGCGGATCTCCGGGTCCGAATCGCAGAGGGTGCGGTTTGGCGATATTCGGGTAGGTAACCGTTATGACCCAAACGCCGACACAAGGTGCGTCGTCTGACAGATTGCAATTAGTGAGCTCGTTGGGAACGAGTCAGTCGTTCTGCCGGGTGCTGCGCGAGGATGCGGATCTGGCGGCATCAGTGCCGGCAGAGCTGCGAGAGACGGCGATTGCCGAGTGCGTCGCGCCCCTGGCAGATCTGCCGCGCGGAACCTGGAGTGGTCAGAACGATCTCCGGGGCGACGGAATCGGCCTACTTGTGCTCGACGGTCTGCTGGTCCGCCGTGTCGGGATCGAGGGCCGCTTCGGCGCCGAACTGGTCGGTGAAGGCGACTTGCTGCGGCCATGGCAGGAAGATCTGTCTGTCACGACCTCCACCAACTGGCGGGTTCTTCAGCCGTCCCGCCTCGCTGTGCTCGACACGCAGGTGACGCGCGGCCTGGCGGCCTACCCGTCGCTCGTGGTCGCGCTCGTTGATCGCGCCCTGAATCGTGCGCGCAGCCTGGCCGCGATGATGGCGATCGTCCACCATGCTCGCGTCGAGGCACGGCTTGAGTTGCTCCTCTGGCTGCTCGCCGACCGTTGGGGCAAGGTCACCACCGACGGCGTGCGGCTACCGCTGAAGCTGACCCACTCGGTGCTCGGCGAGCTGATTGCCGCCCGTCGCCCGACCGTCACGGTCGGTCTCAGCGCTCTGGCGAAGCGAGGCGTGATGACGCCGCTGCCCGGCGGCGGCTGGCGGTTGCACGGTAAGCCGCCCGGCGAACTGCAGCTGCTCAGCCCAACCCGGATGCTGATTTAGTGCCCTAAACCGACTTGACGGTCCAGGACACTAAGCCGCGCGCAGCGCAGGGGCCGGCGGGACCGTATGGGCGCGCTCGGCAGCCAGCGCATAGAAGTCCTTGAGGGTGTCTGTCGCGTGGCGCCAGGTCGCGCCGCTGACTGACTCGCGCGCCGCCACGCTCATCCGCACCCGCAGCAGTTCGTCGGCGAGCACGCGATCAACCGCGCCGCGCAGTTCACCTGGCTGACAGGGGTCGTAGCGGAAGCCGTCGACCCCGACCTCGATCAGCTCGCGCGCGGCGGGGCTGTCGGCGGCAATTACGGGCAGCCCGGCGGCGTGGGCCTCGAGCGTCACGAATCCCAACGTCTCGGTGTCCGAAGGCAGCAGGAACAGGTCAGCGGATGCGTAGGCGTGCGCAAGCTCATCGCCCCCGAGGAAGCCGTGGAACACAGTCGGGGTACCTGCGAACAGCTCCTCAAGCTCGTCACGGATTGGTCCGTCGCCGACGATCGCCAGCGTCAGATCGTCACGCCCTGAGACCGCTTCGAGCAACCGTTCGACCGTCTTCTCCTTCGCCAGCCGCCCGACATACAAAAGCAGTGGGCGATCGCCGCGGCCGCCGGATAGCCGCTCACGCCACTGCGCGGAGCCCATCCGCGGATGGAAGCGGTCGGTCTCAATCCCATACGGCCACAAGGCGAGACGCTCGATCCCGTGCTCCTCGAGACAGCCAAGCGTTGCGTTCGACGTCGCGAGGTTGACCTGCGCGCTGTTGTGCAGCCGGCGGATGTAGCGCCAGCCGGCCGGCTCAAGCCAGCCGCAGTGGTAGAGGTGCGCGTAGGTCGGCAGATGCGCGTGGTAGGAGGCGACCAGCGGGATCTCTTTCTGGTTGGCGTAGGCAACCGCGCCGGCCGCCAGCAGGATCGGATTGATCGCATGGATCACGTCCGGGCGAAACTCCTTCAGCGCGCGGCGCAGGGTGAACCCGGGCAGCGCGACTCGCTTCGCCGGGTACCCCTCGCCGTCGGGATACAGCGGCATCCTCACCTCAGGCACGCCGATCACGGGGATCCCGGCGCATTCAGTCGGACCGCCGGCCGGCGCGACCATGATCGCGTCATTACCCGCCGCGCCGAATTCCTCGAGCGTGCGGCTGAGCCGTGTGACGACGCCGTCGACCGCCGACAGAGAGACCTCGCTGACGATTGCGATTCGCATACGCACTTGAGTTATAAGCCACCAGCGCGCCGCTGGGTGAAACGTCTACGAAGACTTCACAGGCGGGATACTGACCCGGTGGCCGGAAAGCTCGTTCACGTCGCGCTCGGCGGCACGATCTCGATGCGGATCGTCGACGGGCTGGCGATACCGGTCCTCGGGGCGCGCGAGCTGGCCGAGATCGGTGGGATTGAGACGACGCCGATCGACATCGCGACGGTCGGTGGTCCGCAGCTCACGTTCCCGTTGCTGCGCTCGGTCGTGGAGGCGATCCGTAACGCTGAGCGTGACGACGCCGCCGGCGTGCTGGTGACGCTCGGGACCGACGCGATCGAGGAGGTCGCGGCGTTCCTCGCCTACTGCGGGCCCTACGAGCTGAACGTCGTCGTCACCGGGTCGATGGAGCCTGGCGGTGAACCCGGCGGCGACGCGCCAAGCAACCTGCGTGACGCGGCGGCGATCGCCACCGGCCCCAAGCTCGGCGAGCCGGTCGTCGTGTTCGCCGGCACAGTCGCGCTCGGGCGGGCGGTGATCAAGGTGTCCGGGCTTGAGCTTCACGCCTTCACCTCGCCGACCGCGCGCTCCTGGCGTGTGGCGGAGGTTGTGGAGGACGGCATGCTGACCGGCATGCCGTCCCCGGCGAGCACGCTCGGCGATCCCGGGGACGCGCTCGAGGATGTGCCGATCTACCTGAGCGCGCTGTCGGTTGGGCTGGCCAGCAAGCCAGCCCAATCCGAATACCCAGCGATTGTCTGTGTCGCCAGCGGCGCCGGGAACCTGACGCCTGAGGTCGCGGAGTTGGCGCTCGGCGCGCTGGATGCCGGCGCGGTCGTGGCGATCGCGACGCGGGCGCTTGACCGTCAGCTGGCCCCGGCCTACGGCTACCCCGGCGGCTCGGGCGCGATGGTCGCGGCGGGCGCGGTGCTGGCGCGCGGGATGTCGCCGCACCGGCTACGGATGTTCCTGCTGATCGCGCTGTCGCAGGGGCTGCGGGGTCCGGTCCTGCGGGAGGCGCTCGCGCGCCACGTCGAGTCGCTGGTTAGTTGAGCGCGGCGGCGAGCGCGGCGGCGAGTTCCGGATAGCGGAACTGATAGCCGAGCTGGGTCAGGGCAGCCGGCGTGACGGGCTGGCCGGTGGTCACGATGAATGCCATCTGGCCGTAGAGCGCCTTCAGCGCGAACCCGGGCACGGGTAGGATCGCCGGTCGTTTGATCGCCTTTCCGAGCGCCGTTGAGAACTCCGCGTTGGTGGCCGAGCTGGGCCCGACCAGGTTGACCGGACCTGAGGCCTGGTCGTTGTCAAGGCAGGCGATCAGTCCACCGACCACGTCGTCAAGGTGAATCCACGGCAGCCACTGATCGCCACCGGCGACCGGCCCGCCGATCCCCGCCTTGAAGAACGGCAGCATCTTCTCCAGCGCGCCGCCGTCAGGCGCGAGCACGACACCGGTGCGGGTGACGGCGACGCGCAGCTGTGCGGACGCGGCGAGCGCCTCGCCCTCCCAGGCGACGACGACCTGCGCGAGCCAGTCACTGCCGGGCTCGGCGCTCTCGTCAACCGCCGGCGCTTCGCGCGGTCCGTAGTAGCCGGTCGCCGACTGCGAGACGAACGTGCCGGGTCGGTTGTCTGCCGGCACGCCGAGGATTGCCTGCACGAGGTTGCGCGTGGCGTTGACGCGCGAGTCTCGGATCCGCTGCTTCGCGTCGCTGGTCCAGCGCTGCGAGATCGGTTCGCCGAGCAGGTTGATCACTGCATCGGCGGCCGTCAGCGCGACCGTCGGCGGCGCTTGATGCGTAGGGTCGGCCCACTGGTGCAGCTCAACCCCGGCGGGAAGTTTTGCGCGGGCGGCGTCGGGGTTGCGGGTCAGCGCGATCACGCTGTCACCGCGGGCGACCAGCGCGTTGACCAGCTGGCGTCCGATCGTGCCGGTCGCGCCGGTTACGACGATGCGCTTGGGATTGTCGGTGCTCATCTCCAGGTACGGTCCCAGAATGACCCTACCCGTATTCGATGGTCATAACGACATGCTGACCTGCACGGATCACGCCGGGTTCGTCGAGGGTCGTCCGGACGGGCACATCGATCTGCCACGAATGCGCGCCGGCGGGATGCGTGGCGGGCTGTTCGCGATCTTCTGCCACTCGCCGCGGGTGCGGGTGCGGGCGCTGCAACGCGCGGACGGGGTGCGTGAGTTTGAGATGCCGCCGGAGCTTCCGCATCGCAGCGCTGCGGCCTTCGCCGCGGTCGCGGCGGGCAGGCTGTTTGCGCTTGAGCGGGAGGGCGCTTTGGTGGTCGGACGCGCGGTTGAGGACCTCGATCGTGCTCGTGCCGGGGATGGACCGCCGGTGGCCGTGCTGCACCTCGAGGGCGCGGAGCCGATTGACGAGGGGTTGGAGTCGCTTGACTTCTGGTACGCGGCAGGACTGCGGTCGTTGGGGCCGGTGTGGAGTCGTCACAACCGCTTCGGGCACGGGGTGCCGTTCGTCTACCCCTCCTCACCAGACACCGGTCCGGGGCTGACGGACGCCGGGGTTCGGCTGCTGCGACGATCTGCCGAGCTTGGCGTGATGGTCGATTTGGCGCACCTGAACGAAGCGGGGTTCTGGGATGCCGCGCGGCTCGATCTCGGGCCGCTGGTCGTCTCGCACGGCTGCGTCCACGCACTTTCGGCTGCCTCACGCAACCTGACCGATGCGCAGATCGACGCGATCGGCGCGAGCGGCGGGCTGGTCGGGATCGCCTACGCGATCTATTTCCTGCGCAGCGATTTCGGTGAGGACCCCGCGACGACACCGGTGTCGCTGATCGCGCAGCACGCGCGGTACGTAGCCGATCGGATCGGAGTTGAGCACGTCGCGCTGGGGTCTGACTTCGACGGCACGACCGTCCCGTCTGAGCTTGCTGACGTTTGCGGTCTGCCTCGGGTGTTGGAGGCACTGCGCGACGTTGGCTTCAGCCAAGCGGAGATCGAGGCGATCGCCTGGGGGAACTGGCGGCGGGTGCTCGGCGTTTGGTGGCGCTGATCAGTCCTAGCGGAGCAGCAGCCGCCCGACCGATTCAGCGACGCAGGCAGGCTTCTCGCCACCCTCGACGGTGACGGTGAAGCGGTCGACCACTTCCCACCAGCCGCCGCCCTTATCCTCGACCGAGACCAGCTCGGCGGTGGCCTGAATGCGGCTGCCGGCAGGCACCGGGGACGGGAAGCGGACGCGGTTCCAGCCCATGTTCACGCCAAGCGCGATTCGCTCGGTGACGCTCGGATCGTGCGGCGTGATCTCCTCACGCAAGCCGTCGATCGAGCTGAGCGTCAGGTTGCCGTGGGCGATCGTCGTGCCGAATGGTGACTCGCGCTGGGCGCGCTCCTGATCGACGTGGATCCACTGATGGTCGCCGGTGACCTTGGCGAAGTTGTTGATGTCCTCTTGGCTGATCGTGCGCCACGAGCTGGGTCCGCGGGCGACGCCGATTCCGGCGCGCAGCGTGTCGATTGTGTCGGTGTTGGTGCTCATACTCGCGACGTTATCGATTTAGACCGCTCCGGTGGGCGGCTTATGCTCACGAGGATGCTTCGGCGATCTGCGGTGTTGCTTGGTTTGACGGCTGCCTTGGTTTTGGCTGGGCTGAGCGGCCCAGCCGCCTTCGCCGGTGCTGCCGGGCCGCGGCTGGTCGCTGAACCGCAGGCCGGCGTGACGCCATTCATCGAGATGATCGGCGGTGCGCGGCACTCGGTCACCTTGACTGACTACGAATTGAGCGACCGCTCGGTTGAGCGGGCGCTGGCGGCGGCCGCGGCGCGGCGGGTTGATGTCCGGGTGCTCTTGAATGGCGGCTACTACGACGAGCCGGACTCAACGAACGCCTCGGCGTATTCGTATCTCGCCGCGCACCACGTGCACGTGCACTACACGCCGGAGTACTTCGCGCTGACCCACCAGAAGACGCTGACGGTCGACGGCACCACCGCCGCGATCATGACGCTGAACTTCACCGGCGACTATTCGACGACGCGGGACTTTGCGGTGATCGATCAGCGCCCGGCAGATCTGAGGGCGATCCTCGCGACCTTCAACGCCGACTGGGCCGGACGTTCGATCTCGCCCTCAAGGGGGAGTGGCGACCTCGTCTGGTCACCCGGCGCCGCAGCTGCGGTGCTGGCGCTGATCAATGGCGCACACGGCTCGATCGATCTTGAAAACGAGGAGCTTGACTATTCGCCCGCGACCGCCGCGCTGTGCGCAGCCGCGCGCCGGGGGGTTGACGTGCGGATCGTGATGACCTATTCCCACGATTGGCGCGCAGCACTCGAGCACCTGGCGAGCTGCGGCGCGCACGTCCGGCTCTACTACGGCCAGACCTACTACATCCACGCAAAGATCCTTGAGGTGGGCGGCGCGGTCGCCTTGATCGGGTCACAGAACCTCTCGACGACCTCGCTTGACTACAACCGCGAGCTTTCGATTGAGGTGCGTTCGAAACCTCTGCTTAGTCAGCTGGCGCGTGATTTCGTCAGCGACTGGGCCGGCGGGAGCAAGTTGAGCTGAGACGTGGGTGCCGCCCGCGTTGGCTGTTGCTTTCGCGGGCGGACCACCGAACGAATGTGCTACTTCTCGACGCCGGCGGCCTCGGCCACCCGCTTGACACGGAATTTGATCAACGGCGAGTGGTAGACGTGCTGGCCATCCGGGAAGGTCAGCTTCCCGCGCTTACGCTTGAACGCCTCCGGACCGTTTGGATAAACGCCGAGCTGTTTGCCCGGGCGGTGGAACATCTTTCCCTTGAACACATAGGTGTTCTTGTCGGTCACGAGCACGATCCTGTGCCAGTGGAAGAAAACGATCGTCGCGACTAGCCCAAGGCCATACGGCAGGTCCTCGAACACGCCGAGAAGGATCAACGAGATCAGCGACTTGAAGCCGAACGAGACGGTGACGCCCTGTTCGTCCTTGATGTCGGCTCGCTTGACCATCCGTTCGGCCATGCGCTTGAGTTGACGCTTACCCACTTATTCCCCACTTTGGTTGAGATCTATCGACTGAGTGTCGCCCCCCGGCGGGCGGCGCTACTCGCGCGGGGACTCTATCGACAACCGCCCACCGAAGCCTTGGAAGTCGCGGCCGTCGCTCAGCGTGTAGTAGTTGTCGTATCGCTGCTCCTGCGCCTCTTTAGGTGGGCCGGGAGCGGCTCACGGATCTCGTCGGGTGTTCACCTTCCTAGCAGCGTGTTGATGAGGACACACTCGTCTACCGGATTGAGTTTCACGCAGTGTCGTAGCGCGAGGGGGTCGCGGCCAAATCGGCCCCGGCCGAGTTGGGAATTGCGTCGCGTAACCCCTGTGGCAGAGTCGGAGAGATGAGCTCTGCGAAGCAGACCGCGCGCGAGGTCAAGGCGCTGGCGTCGAACGTTATTGACGCCGGCAAAGGGCTACAGCCGTGGGAACTGCCCCAGTCGGTCCTTGGTCGACTTCGCCGCGCTGCCCCGCCGCGCTACTCCGAGTACTTGATGTTCGTGGAGCGAGACCTCGGGCGGAGTGCCAGGTACCTGAGCAATGTTCTGATCCCATCGTTGCAGCGGGCCGGACCGTCGTGGGTGCCGTCTGCACTGCGTGAAGTGTTCTTCCACGAGACGACGATCCAGCACCGGCCTGACCAGCTCGGCAGCTACGACTCTTTCCCCGCCGAAGATTGGTTCTTCATCAACGGCATCCTGACCGACTCGGGCATGGCCGGCTGGAACGCGGACTATCTCGCGCGCATCTTCCATCGGCCATTCACAATCGTCCAGAACGCCACCGATGGTCCGCTCGCTGATCTGCTCGAGTGCGCCGACGAGAAGGCCTTCGGTATGAACGGCGAGCCGGCGGATATCGCCTTTCCCGAGATCCATCGTGCGCTGAAGGACCCGACGAAGGATCGCGTGATCGTGATCGCGCACTCGCAGGGCACGCTGATCGCAGCGGTGTTGGTGCGACTGCTGAGACTGGTCTACGCGCGCGCCGACGAGGTCGTCTCGGAGGCCAGGCAGGCCGAGGAGCTTGAAGCTCTGCGGCGGTCCGGCGTGACCGTAGATCCCGACGATTTCTCAGACGTCACCACCGACGAACTCGCCCGGTTGGAGATCTACTGCTTCGCCAATTGCGCCAGCGAGATGCGCTACGTCGACCCAGACCTGGCCCTTCCTTGGATCGAGAGCTTCGGCAACGAGCACGACCTCGTCGCCCGGCTAGGCATGCTGGCGCCCGACCTCGAAGCTGAAAACATCGATATCGACGGGCCACTGTGGGTCCGTCGCGGCGGCTGGGGCCATCTGCTCAACCACCACTATCTGCGCGCGATCGAGCTTGCGCAGGGCGGCGGCGCTTCTGCCGGTCCGAAGACGCTCAGTGCAGAACCGTTCGAGCTGTACGGCGGCGGCGAGGCCGACGCACCGCGGCTATTTGGCTACATCAACGGCGGCCGCGGCCGCTGATCAGTTAGTGAGCAACACCCGAACGCCGCAGCTCACGGCAGGATGTCGTTCAACGTCGCCTTGAACCGCTGGCCTGATTCCTCAAGCTCGCCTTCGATGTGCAGGCGAGCCGGGCCGCTGTCGGTCCACAGGTCGAGGAAGTAGGCCCAGCCCGGCAGATCCGGATCGTCGGATTTGGTGATCGCCTCGACGCGATAGGCCTCGCGCGGCGGCACCACCAACGACTCTGGGCAGTCGTCCTCGACGCGACGGCGTAGGTCCTCGACTGAGAGCCGGTCGTCAGATGCGACGCGCAGCTCCTCATAGTCGCCGTCAACGACGAGGCCTACTACGTCCTCCAGCGCCCGGTACATCGGTTCGGGCATCGGCTCGAGCGTTTCGGCGATCTCTTCTTCGTCACCCAACTCCCGGCTTGGCGCCAGCTCGAGGCGGGTGTAGAAGTAGTCCTCACACGCCTCGCGCGCCTGACGGCGGATGCTCTTGGCCAACCCCGCGGCGCCAAGCGCCAAGACCCCCGCATCGATCGACTCCTCAAGCGTTCCATGGCGGCGCGTCAGCTGCGCGGTCACCGCGCGGCCGTGCTCGGTATCACGGGCGATCGATGAACCGTCCAACAGAATCGAGGGCGCGTCATGGCGGCTATACCCCGGGCAGGACCGCACCGCACAGTGAAGGACGATCAGGTGATCGCCCATTACCTGCGTACCTTCGACCGCAGTCGGATTGCTCTACGAACGCTTGGGGGCAGTGCGGTCACGGTTATGCATCCTACGAAGGGGGCAGGGTCACGATCGTGGCGGGCTTGGGCCCTTCGGTGCAATGATCACCACGTGAACCTCTACGGGCGGGTATTTGCGGCCGGGTACGACGGCATGTTCGCTCGCTCGGAGCGAGCTGGGCTGTCACAGAAGCGTGCACGTCTTGTTTCCCTCGCGCACGGTCGGACGGTGGAGCTGGGGGCCGGCACCGGGCTCAACCTCAGGCACTACCAGCGTGACGGCATCGACCTGACCTTAACCGAGCCGGAAGCACCGATGGCCACGCGCCTAGCGCGACGGGTACACGAAGAACGCCCCGGCACCGCGGTGATCCGCGCCTCCGCCGAGCACCTTCCGTTCGACGACGCGAGCTGCGACTCGGTCGTCGCGACCCTCGTCCTGTGCACGGTGTCCGATCAGGCTGCTGCGCTTGCCGAAGTTCGGCGCGTGCTCAAGCCCGGCGGGTCGCTGCTGTTTCTAGAGCATGTGCGTAGTGATCACGCCCGTGTTGCGCGTTGGCAGGATCTGCTCCAGCCGCTATGGGTCCACATCGGGCATGGCTGCCATTGCAACCTCGACACTCTTGCCGGCATTCGTAACGCCGGCTTCGAGGTGAATCAGCTGGAGCATGACCAGCTACCCGCCGCCCCCGCTGTCGTCCGACCCTTGATCATCGGCTCTGCAACGCCGACGGCCAGGTAGGCATGGTGTCCCTGCGCAGCGTCAGCAGCAGCTGAAAGCCGTCCGGATCGACATAGGCCCGCGCGTTCACCCTCCAATACGGATTGGCAGGAACGACCGGCGACTGGGCGATGCGCCCGGCGACCTGCTCGATCTCGGCCTCGCTATCGAAGTAGAGGACCAGCAGCGATTCGGGGTGTGGCGCCGGCGCCCGGTGATCGCCGCCGGTGGTTAGCTCGAGCTGGGCTCCGGTCCCCGGGATGTCGAGGAAAACGCCGTCGTAGCCATCATGATCGGTGAACCTGCCGACCTCGGGCAAGCCAACTTGATCCCGGTAGAAGGTGACCAGCTCCTCAAGGCGATCGGTGTGGCGAGCGATCCGGAGCTTCATCGTCTTCGATCATGACGCACCGCTCATAGTCCGAGGCGGCCCACCTCGCGTTCGTCAAAGCCCAGGTGGTGCGCGACCTCGTGACGCACTGTCTTGGCGACCCGCGCTCGCAGTCGCGCTGGATCGTGCCCAAAGTCACGCACCAGCGTGTCGCGAAAGATCGTGATTTGGTCGGGAAGGGCGCGTTGAACTGGCGTGGCGATATTCCACCCCTTCTGCTGGTGTCCTTGATACAGGCCGTACGCATGCCTCTTACGACCGTCGTCGCTAACGATGATCACGACATTGTTCAGGGCGACGAGGACCTCCTCAGGTAGGTCATCGAGAGCCGAACGCACGAGCTCATCGAAGGCCTTGTCGCTGCTGGCCGCGTCGAGGCGCTCTGGGTTTGGCAACTCGGCGCCGCGATTTGGTGACTCATGGGATGCCTGAGCTGCGAGCCGGTCCACTTCGTCCTCGAGCGCATTGAACTGTTCGTTGTCGAGACGCTGTGGGATGTCATCACCGGTCATCTCTCAGTAACTATGCCCGCTGCTGGCCTCGAGACCGCAACCTCGGCTGTGCGTTTTTGAGCGTGATCGCCAGCTCAGACTTGACGAGCGACGCGACATGCCTTGGGAAGGCCATCGCTGCGCGGGCAAAAGGACCCTTAAGGCATCGCACGGTTTGGCCGATGAATACAGTGTGGAACGACGGAGTACTGCCCTTACGCGTGCCGTGCTCGGCGCCAACACATCACCGACCCGGAGCCAAGATGACTAAGCGTCGCCCAGCCCGCGTGCTACTGATCGTCTGTGGACTGCTCCTTCTCGGAGCAGTGCAGGCGATCGCCCGCAGCGCCGATCAGCACCCAGCGGTCAGCCGCGGACCCGCCCTGACCGTCGGGCTCAGCGGCGCACCCGAGCTAACCGGCGGCAGCTCTGCCGCAAGGGCGCAATGGGTACATTCGGCCAACGCGGTCGGCACGCAGATTGTGCGGATCACCGCATACTGGGGGGAGATAGCATCCGACCAGCCGCCGAACGAGGCCGATGCTGTAGATCCGAACTGGAGCGGCTATCACTGGGCCTCGCTTGACGAGCAGGTCGAGGCGCTCACGGCCGACGGCTTCCGCGTGATGATCACGGTGACTTCGGCGCCGGTTTGGGCAGAGGGCGCGAATATGATCCCGAACGCCCCCGCTGGGACCTGGGAGCCGTCCGCGAGCGACTTCGGTGAGTTCGCGACGGCGATCACACGGCGTTACGACGGCTCAACGAAGGCCCGCGGCAGGTACCTGCCGAGGGTGACGCTCTGGCAACCGTGGAACGAGCCGAACCTCAACCTTGACCTCTCTCCACAGTGGATCCCGGGGCCGAATGGCAGCTGGCTGGCAGCCAGCCCGGGGCTTTACCGCAACCTGCTGAACGCGTTCTACAGCGCCGCCAAGGCGGTCTCCTGGAGCAACTATGTGATCGCCGCTGGCACTGCCCCGCTCGGCGATCCCCCTGGGAACTACCGGATGGCACCGGTGACCTTCTATCAGTACCTGTTCTGCCTGAACACGGACGACGGCTACGTCGGCTGCAGCAATCCGCCGTACTTCGACGCGATCGATCATCACCCCTACGGCATCAAGGGCCCCGAGGCGCAGAACACCAACGCCGCCGACGCACCGCTCCCCGACATCTACAGGCTGACGCGTGTACTGAACGTCGCCGAGCGCGACCACACCGCCCTGCCGGCAGGCAAGAAGGCGATCTGGGTAACCGAGTTCGCCTGGTACACAAACCCGCCAACCCCCGGGGGCGTGCCGCTGCAGCAGGAGGCCCGCTGGGTCGAGCAGGCCTTCTATGTGCTCTGGCAGCAAGGCGTCAGCAACGTTCTTTGGTACCGGATTGTTGACGAGCCGGGCGGATCTTCCGCCTTGATCAACACCAATTCCGGCCTCTACTTCAAAGATGGCCAGGCAAAGCCCGCGGCAACCGCCTTCTACTTTCCGTTCCTCACCAACCGGCGCGATCACACGACCATCGTCGCCTGGGGCCGCGCGCCGCAAGGCGGCGAACTGAAGATCGAACAGCAGGCGAAGCATGGGTGGACCGTTGTGACCCAGTTCTCGGTGACGAAGGACGAGGTCTTCCAGCTCCCACTGCGACTAAAAGGTAAAGCCACACTGCGCGCCGTCTTGGGCGCCAACGACTCACTGACCTGGAGCCAAGCTGCCTAAGCGTCGCCGCTCGCGGCGAGCGTGAAGTCTTCCGAAGCACCATCTCGATCCCCAGTGCCGACCGCCGGATTCACCGAGAACGTTCAGTCGGCATAGCGATGGTTGTACGCGTCGTGCGGGCTCATCGATCTGCTACTGCCAGACCGATGTGAAGGTTTGCGCTCGGTCCCACTAAGGGATCTCTGGGGACATTTTTCTGCCAGCCGTTTTACGGCTTATGTCGCAGCGGTTTGCGGCGGTGCGTCGGTGTGGGGTAGGACGACGTCGGCGGCTTCTTCGGGTGTGACGTCGGGGTAGAGCGTTCTGATTGCGACGATTGCGACGGCACCGCCGATCAGCTGAGCGATGACGAAGGCCGGGACGGATGAGGGTGCGATGCCGGCGAACGTGTTGGAGAGCATCCGACCGATGCTGATCGCCGGGTTGGCGAAGCTGGTGGAGCTGGTGAAGAAGTAGGCGGCGCCGATGTAGGCGCCGACGGCGGCAGGCGCGGCGTTGCCGCGCTTCGTGCGTGCAAGCGAGAAGATCACGATCAGCAGTCCGAGGGTCGCGATGATCTCGGAAAAGAAATGAGGCCCAGTCGCGCGATGCTTGGTTGAGATCGTGATCAGCGCCCGGGCGAACATCCCGTTCGCGGCGATCGCCCCGAGGACGCAGCCAGAAATCTGCGCGGGGATATAGGCGAGCGCGTCACGCCAGGACAGTCCGCCGAAGCTGGCGTCGACGAGTGAGACGACGGGGTTGAAGTGCCCTCCGGACACAGGTCCGAACATCAAGATGATCGTGAACAGGCCGGTTGCAGTCGCCGCGGCGTTCTCAAACAGCTCAAGGCCAATGTCACCAGGTGACAGTCGCTGGGCGGCGATCCCCGAGCCAATCACGACCGCGGCGAGAAACGCGGAACCAAGTAGCTCGGCGAAAAGGCGTCTCGAAAGTCCCCGTTGCATTTGTTCAGCGCTCCACTGCGGCCGAATCGAGCTTGGCGAGGAGCCCCTGGACTCGACGCTGGATCTCGTCTCTAGTGGCTCGGACTTCCCCAATCGGCTGCCCGGCCGGGTCCGGCAGGTCCCAATCGATGTAGCGGACACCGGGGACGAACGGGCACTGATCGCCGCAGCCCATCGTGACGACGATGTCAGCCCATTCCGCCAGTTCGCGTGTGAGTAGCTGCGGCGTGCGGTCGGAGAGATCGATCCCGAGTTCGCTCATCACGGCCACAACCGGTGGGTGAACCCGTTCACTTGGTGTGGTGCCGGCAGAGCGCGCGTCATGGCGTCCGTCGGCGGCGACGTCGAACAATGCCTGGCTCATCTGCGAGCGACCGGCGTTGTGAAGACAGACGAACAGGACGTGCAATGGGTTTCCTTGTCCTGGGTTCTGGTGGTTAGCGGAGACAGCAGCCAGGTTGGGCGCCGTGAGTCTATCCATTGACAGATGTCACTTCAATCGATATATGTAGATTGATGACTGTCGATCTGGAACTGTCCCCCAAGACCAAGCGCCCGCCGGGCGAGCCGTGCTGCGTACCGGTCGTCTACCCCGACGTCGCACGCGACCATGCCCAACGCATGGCCGTAATCGCGAAAGCGCTCGGCGATCCCGTGCGACTTCAGCTTGTTGACGTACTGCGTAAACACGCCGGCAAGGTGTGCGTGTGCGAGCTTGTACCTCTGTTCGACCTCTCCCAGCCAACCGTCTCGCACCACCTGAAGGTGCTCAGGCAGACAGGGATCGTCGGTTCAGAGCGGGAGGGCCTGTGGGCCTACTACTACGTGATCCCCGACGCGCTGAAAGAGCTCTCGACATGGCTGATCTAACGCCGGCCCCGCGCGGGACGTCCGCTTGCTGCAGTACCGACGTGCTGGGCACCTGCTGTGACTCATCCGCGAAGGCCGCTTGTTGCAATTCGGAGTCGAGCAGCTGCGGCTGTTCCGCCGGTTACAACCACCACGCGCTGACTTCAAAGCCGGTCAATCGGCAGCAGCCGGTCCGAGCAGCTTCTCGACAAGCACACAGTCCTTCCATGCCCCCTCGAGCCGACCGTGGCGCCGCTGTACGCCGACCTCCTCAAAACCGGCCGCCAGATGCGCTCTGCGGCTCGGCACATTGTCGGTGAACACCCGGCTCGTGAGCTTGTAGAAGCCCCGCTCCTCGCTCTGGGCGCAGAGCGCCACCAGCAGCTGGCGGCCGAGACCGCGGCCACGCCCGTCCGGGTGCACGTACACCGCGTGCTCTCCGACGCCCTGGTACACGCACCGATCGGAGTACGTGCCAGCGCGCGCGAACCCTAGAACCCGAGCATCTACCTCGGCGACGATCGTCGGCTGCCCGTCGACCGGCCAATGCGCTATGTCGGCGAGCGTTCTCAGGTCCGTCTCAAACGTCGCGACGCGATCGGTGATCCCTGCGTTGTAGGCCGCGAGGATCGCGGGCAGGTCATCGAGTGTGGCGGGTCGGAAGCGAGTGCTCATCAATCTCGAGCTCGACAACGGGGCCGTGACTGTAAACACGAACATCCGTCAACTCAAGCTTTGCCCCGGCTTCCGAGCGCCCTCCATCGGACTCGAACCGATGAGCCCTTCCTTACCACGGTGCCCCCCAGAGGTCAAAGTGCCTGGAAATACAGTGATTTTTTGTCAGGTTGCCTAAGGTTCGGTCAGGTTTGACTTGCCGACCTCGGAACATTTCCGGGGACATGTTTGTACGCACGCCCGCAGAGATCGTTCGCTGCTTCGGTTGCTCGACAACGACCTGCTCACAAGGTAACTTGTACGCGTCGGCGGCGATCATCTACGAGATCGGTGTCGTGGGCAGAGTCCTCGCGCCAGTCATCGTGCATGCGATGCAAGCCCGCGACAAATTCCTGAGGTGACCAATATGCCGCGCACCGTCCAAGACATCCTTGACCACGCCGACGAACTGGCTCATCGATTCGAGGCCTATGAACCGAACCCCGAGGACGAGCGCGAGGTCGAAGCGTTCGTGGCGCTGCGCGATGCCGTGTTCTCGCGATCGTCTGCCGAGCGTTCCATCAAGGCTGCGGTCGAGGAGGCTCGGGCACAGGGCTATTCCTGGGCGCTCATCGGATCCCTCCTCGGCACGTCAGGCGAGGCGGCTCGCCAGCGCTACGGCGCTAAGCAAGGGGCCTAAGCAGCGTCGACTGAGAGCCCTCCATCGGACTCGAACCGATGACCCCTTCCTTACCATCACCGGGCAGCTGTCTCCGGCTGCGGGGTGAGTGAGGGTTTCGCCTTTGGTTGCAGGCCTTTCCGGTTTGTGATGCAGCAGCCTGATGCGCCCTTGTGCGGCCTGAGGTGTCCAAAAAGCTTCCACGCCTCCGCTAGCGATCCCGGCTTGGATTAGCTGTCAGCCGGCAGGATCCGGAATGGTTTGCCCCGTGGGGTCAGCACGCGAAAGTGTCGCTGATCGAGTGTCAGGACATCGGTGGTGCCGTGCCGCTCGGCGAGGACGACGATCGACGCGTCCGCAAGGCTGATCTGCAGATCAGCGTGCTGCCGAATGACCTGGCTGGCCCGCCCGACGTCGAGGTGTGACATTGGCGCGAGCGTGTAGGCGCCGCGCTCGACCTCAGCGAGCAGACTTGAGCGGGCTCTGTCTCCGACTCGGGTGAGCAGCAGGTAGTCGAGTTCGGCGAGTACAAAGGGCGACAGCAAGCGTGGCGGCGAGGCCGCGTTCAGGCTCGCAGCCGCATCGGCGTGCCACTGTTGACTGGCGTCCAGCGCGGCCAGCAGGCCGCTCGTGTCCAGCAGAATCACTCGCCGAAGCCCTTGGCGAGCTCCTCGTCCACTCGCTCCGCCAGCGTCGGGTCGCCGCTCTCGAACAATGGAAGTGTCGGTGAGGGGTAAGCATGCGCAGCGGTCGCCGAGGCAAGCGCCGAGCGGACCACCTCCGACTCGGTGGTGCCCTGTGCGTCGGCAGTCCGCTCTAGGGCCGCCTTCAGCTCGTCGGGGAGATAGATCGTCGTACGTCTCACGCCATACATCATGCCATACATCCCTCGGCCGGGCAACGAGTCGCTTCTGCTTCGACGCCACCGTGCGCACTAAAGGGGACAGAGGCTTCCAAAAGCTTCCACGCCCCCGCCGGTCGCTTGCGGTGGGATGTCCGGATCGCGGCGAACTCAGCAAACACAGGCAATCCGGCAGAGCCCTCCATCGGACTCGAACCGATGACCCCTTCCTTACCATGGAAGTGCTCTACCAACTGAGCTAGGAGGGCGCGGGGGTCATGTTAGCCCGGCGATCGACCCCCGTGCCCCGAGTGCAGCTACGGAATCAGCTGCCGCAGCCGGTTAGCCAAGTACAGGTGCAGCGCCGCGGCCAGCAGAAGCAATGGCGCCAACCAGACGGCTTGGTCGTAGCCGAGGAGAATGGCGGTCAGGACGATCAGCCAAATAGCTATCAACGCGCGGGTTGCCCCGAACGCGCGGGGATGCCGATACTCGAACCCCGGAACCAGCGCCAGTACCCCGGTTGCCCTCTCGTCTGCCCATGGATTACGCATTTGTGCTCTCCTTTGAGTCGTTCTAAAACGTGATATCTAGATGATATCACTTTATCGACATCGGCTCAAACAGGCTTGATGTCCTCCTCGACCCCTCCAGGTGTCGCTCGGCGTTCAGGGGGTGTCCGGGAAGTCGACGGTGCCGGCCGGGGTCAGCCAGGTCATTGCGTCAAAGGCGAGTCGGCCGGCTTGCACGCTTGGGTCGGCGGCGACCAGTTCACGGGCCTCGGCCAGCGGGCAGGCGTAGAAGCAGATCCCGCGGAAACTGTCGTCGGACTGGTCCGTGAACGGTCCGGCGCCAAGCAGCTTGCCGGCGGCGCATCGCTGCAAGGTGGTCGAGATGCGCCGCTTGCAGCGCCTCAAGCTCGGCGCCGGAGACATACTCGGCATTGGGTCCGCGTCGTAACAAGATCACGGTGAAAGAGTCGAACTGCATCCGGCATGATCCTGGCATGGAAATCGAGCTGACGGCGGACGCCGTCGCCTTCCACCGGCTTGTCAGCGAGTACCTCGAAGCGCGCCTCGAGCGAAGTCTTCTCGCGGGTGTACTCGTCGGCGCGCTGCCTGCAACGCACGAGAACGCCCTCTTCGCTGCCGGACTGGACGACACATCAGGCGAAGTTGTGGCGGTTGCGCTGCGCACGCCACCATTCCGAATGCTTGCTACGGGATTCGCCGATGATCGATCCGCAGGTGCGCTGCTTGACGCTTGGCTCGATGCCGATCCTGATCTGCCCGGCATCGGTGCCGAGCCGGTGACCGCGGATGCGGTCGGACGCATCTGGCAGCAGCGAATGGGGGGCCGAATCGAACTCGAGACCGAGATGGCGATGCACACGTTGACCGAGGTGCTCCAGCCGTCGCCGAAGGCAGACGGCCGGCTGCGGCGGGCGGAGGAGAGCGAACGCCAGCTGCTGCTCCAATGGGTGCATGAGTTCTTCGCCGAGGTGCACTCGCACGATGCGCACGCGGTGCCGGCGAGTGTCGATCGCGCTTTGCGTACCAAGGGCGCATATCTGTGGGAGACCGAGCACGGTCCCGCGGCATTGGTCGTTCACTCTCCGGCGGTCGCCGGTACGCGGCGGATTGGGCCGGTGTACACGCCACCGGAATTGCGCGGCCAGGGCTACGCGACTACAGCGACGGCCGAGCTCAGTCAACTCCTGCTCGATACGGGAGCCGCGCGGTGCATGCTGTTCACCGACCTTGCGAACCCGACCTCGAACAAGATCTACGCCTCGATTGGGTACGTCCGCTTTGGCGACTGGCTGGAACTCCGTTTCGAATATTGACAACCAGTGGTTGACATGACAACCAGTGGTTGTCATGATGCCTGGATGTCAAACGAACCTACAGACGAAGAGTTGATGGAGAAGATCAAGCAGACGCGCGCTTTGGCGATCGAGCACTACCTGCTCGCCCGGCGCTACGGCGCCGAGCGTGCGGACTTGATGCGCGCTCTGATCCAACGTGGCGTCTCGCGCGCCGAGATCGCGCGCGAGCTTGGCGTCAGCCGTCAGGCTGTGCAGAAGATGCTCGCGCTCTGAAAGCGCCGCGTGAGAACGCGACCCCAAGTAGGCACAGCAGCCCGCCGGGTAGCGCCAAGAGCGGCGGTACCTCGCTAAGCGTGATCCAGCCGATCAGCACGACCAACGGTGGCACGAGGTAGGTGGTTGACCCAAGCCGTCCCGCGTCCGTTCGTGCCAGGGCGTACGCCCAGAACAGGAAGCCGATCGCCGTCGGTCCGATGCCCAGATAGATGGTCCACCCGATTACGGGCGTCGAGCTGTGCCCAAACTCGCGCACCAGCTCTGGCGCCCACGGCAGCAGCGCGATCGCCCCGATCGTGCACGCCGCCCAAGTGACTGACAGCGCCGACGCAGTCCTCAGCGCCGGCTTTTGCGCGACTACGCCGGCCGCATACGCCGCCGCCGCGGCGATGCATTCAAGAGCCCCGATCAGTTGGTTGGATCCGTTGCTTGATACGCCAATCGCGATCACGGCTGCACCAGCAAATGCGATCGCGCAGCCGGCAAGCAGCGTCCGTGGAAACCCTTCCTTGAGGATCAGGCCAGCGAGGAGGGCGAGGAAGATCGGGCCGATGTTTACAAGCAGCGCCGAGGTCCCGGCGTCAACTGCTCGCTCACCGGCGTTGAGCGCCAGGTTGTAGACACCAAACCAGAGCACTCCGCAGATCACGGTGAAGCCGAGCGCGCGCCCGGTTGGCGGCCGCTCGCCGCGGATCAGCATCACCACGCCGAGTGCGACGCTGCCTACAGCCAGACGTCCAAGCGCCAGCGCTCCCGGCTGAAGCTGACGGTCGACGTAACGGATCGCGACGAACGCTGAGGCCCACAACAGAACCGTGATCGCCATCGCACCGGTGGCAGCTGACACGCGTGTCGTCATCGTCGATTGAACGTACTGCCATCGGCTGCCGTGAGCTGAGGGCCGCTAGCTCAAGACGCCTCCGGCTTACTGACGGAGATCTTGGTGGCCTTTACGGCGGTACCGTAGGCGCAAACCTCGGTCCAGTTCGTTCCGATCGTTGTCACGTCAAAGCGCATTGCGATCACACCCTCGCCGCCGCGGCGGGCTGCCTCGTCGACCATCCGATCGATCGCGTCGCTTCTCGTCGATAGCAGAAGCTCTGTCATCGGCCTCAGCTCTCCTCCGAAGGTCGACATCGCTCCAGCGATCATTTGCGGGAGCGCTCCGCGCGAGCGTACGGTCAGACCGCAGACCTCACCGATGTAGTCGGTGACCTCCCAGCCAGGGATCTCATTCGCCGTTGAAACCGGGATGCCACGACGGATTCCCCGTGGCGCGTTCGCCGCGTCGGCGAGTGCCTGCTCGCGTTCACGCAGCTGCTCGGCGAACCCCTCTTGAAAGGGCTGAGTGACATACCCGCACACCGCGCAGCGCTTTGCGTCGATCCCCATCCCGACCTGCGCACAGGTTGCACGTGCGCACATCCGTGAAGCTTCTGGCGGCATCTGTCCTCCCCTATCGGGTTCCACGAGTTGTCTTGTTTGGTGAAGCTACTCGCTGTCGAGGGCTTCGGGTGGCTAGATTGAGGAGACAACCATCGACACTTGTAAGGGAGTGCCATGCCGATCCGCGTAGGAGTTCAGATCCAGCCCCAGCATTCCGATTTCAGTGAGATGCAGAAGGCATGGCGCGACGCCGAAGAACTCGGCGTCGACACGATCTACACCTGGGATCACTTCTACCCGCTATACGGCGAGCCCGACGGCAAGCACTTTGAAGGCGTGACAGCGCTGACAGCGCTGGCGGCCGCCACCGAGCGGGCGAAGGTCGGAGCGCTGGTCTTCTGTAACTCCTACCGCAACCCACAACTGCTGGCCAACGTCCACTCGACGATCGACCACCTCTCGGGTGGTCGCGTGATCTTTGGTATTGGCGCTGGCTGGTTTGAGCGCGACTACGACGAGTACGGATACGAGTTCGGCACCGCGCCTGACCGGCTACGCGCGCTCGGCCGTGACCTGCCGCTGATGAAGGCGCGTCTCGGTAAGCTGAACCCGGCGCCGGCGCACGAGATCCCGTTCCTGATCGGTGGCGCCGGTGAGAAGGTCACCCTGCGGCTTGTCGCCCAGTACGGACAGATGTGGCACAGCTTCGGCGACGCAGACACCTATCTTGCGAAGTCGGAGATCCTCGCTGAGCACTGCAAGAAGGTTGGCCGCGACCCGGGTGAGATCGAGCGGATCTGGGGTACGCGCGGCCGGATCGTCGAATCGGCGGATGCGCTCGCTGCCGCAGGTGTCCACGAGCTGACGATCGGGCTTGGTGGCGACGGCTCCAAGTACGACCTTGGCGGTCTGCGTGAGCTGCTGCAGTGGCGCGACGCCTACAACGCGTCCGCGTGAACACAGCTGGCGACTACGCTGAGCGGGTCCCGACCTCAGCGTTATCCGCAGCCGGTTTGATCGCCGGCTTTGCCGTCGCAATGGGTACCGGTTCGCGTCCGCTGGGCGGCGTTGTGCTGGCCGCGTTCGGCCTGTCGTGCATCTACGTCTGGCTGCGCCGCGATGATCGCCGCACTGCGATTCGCCTGACGATCGTTGGCCTTGCGGCGTTCGTGATCTCGCACGGTCTCGGGCTGGTGATCGGCCCCTGGCCGTCGGTGTTCATCGTCGCGGCGCTGACGGCGTGGGCGTGCTGGAGGTTCTCCGACGCGCGGTGGCTCGGTCGCGGCGCTCAAGCGCTTGACGTCGGCGCTGGCTCGTAGACCGCGCCGTCGATCAGCTCTCGGTTGCCAAGCGGCTCTGGCAGCACGACCGTCACCGGCGTCTCGCGGTTCATCACATTGCGGTTCTGCCAGCCGCTGAGCGGCCTGACGTAGCAGCGGAGGACGACTTCACGCTCGCCGAGATAGACCTCGGGAGCGAGTAGCCGGCCGTGGGCGAACTTGCCTGTCGCGAACGTTTGCTCTGTCACCAGCACGCTGATGTCGGTGTCCTCAGGCGCCGGCGGGTGGTTGGGGTCGACCCGCCACGACGATGCCCGGATCCCATCATGGACGGCTCGTAGCTGAGGCTCACGGCTGATGCCAAGGACGCTCCAACGCCCGCGGCGTCCCTCCTTGCGGACAACAACTGTGAGAAACGCCGGGGGAGTCCCGCGGGAGAACAGCGCTTCGCTATCGCTGCGCTCGAGCACACGCCAACCGCCGGTCGTCTTCGCTTGCTTGGCGACGGCTTCCGCCGCCGGGTCGCGTGGGTCGAGCGCCAACGGTTCGCGGTGCAGAGCCTCCGGGGCGAACGCAAGCCCGGCGCCATCGCTGACCAACGGGGGTTGGCGCGAGGACGCGCACGGGATCAGCGTCTCGGCGAGCCTCCATGCGTCCTCGCTGGGGGGCTCGGGAGCGCTCCGCGGGCGAAGCGTCTTCATCGGCTTGGGCTCTCTTCGTCGGCCTATCGGCACGCAAGGAGCGTACGCGGGGCGGGCGAACTCCGACTCTTAGAAGAATCTTGTCAAATCCAATCAATCTTGTGTAGAATAGGTAGGGATGAGTGAGCTGAATGTTGACGTTCACCAGCATGTGTGGACGGAGCCGCTGCTGGATGAACTGGCGCAGCGGACCCAGCTTCCGCTGATCCGCCGGGAGTACGACGTGACGGTGCTGCACAGCGAAGGTGAGCAGCCCTACGTGATCGATGTCGAAGCTGAAGCCGCGAGCAGCCGCCTGAGCGTGCTGCACGAGGACGGGCTTGACGTGGCCGTGGTGGCGATCTCCAGTCCGATCGGCATTGAGTCGCTTCCGCGTGACGAAGCGCTCGTGCTGATCGGCGCCCACCTCACTGGGGTCGGGCGGCTCGGAGGCGGGTTTGTCGCTTGGGGGCCGATCCCGCTGGATCGGCCCCATCCAGACGATGTCGATGACGTGCTGACCCGTGGCTGCGTCGGGATCTCGTTGCCAGCCGGTGCGCTGGCCGGTCCGGCGCGGCTTGAAGCACTTCGTACGACGCTCGAGCGGATCGCTGAGCTAAAGGTGCCGTTGTTCATTCATCCCGGTCGTGCGCCGGGACAGTTCGCGGAGACGGCCGAGCTCGACGAACCGCTGTGGTGGCGGGCACTGACCGACTACATCGCACAGATGCAGGCGGCGTGGTTCACGTTCGCGTCGTGTGGGCGACGTCAGCACCCGGAGCTGCAGGTGCTGTTCTCGATGCTCGCCGGTGGCGCGCCGCTGCAGGCCGAGCGTCTCGCCAGCCGCGGTTGCACGAGGATTGACCTGCGTGATCCCCTGACCTTTTACGAGACCTCGAGCTACGGGCCGACAACGGTCGAGATTCTCGCGCGCCTAGTCGGTGAGGATCAGCTCGTCTACGGCTCAGATCGACCGGTCGTCGAACCAACGGCAACCGGCCGCGAGGTCGTGCTCCAGCGCAACGGAGCGGAGCTGTTCCCGAGTCTGCGAACGGTGTTCGCATGAGCCTCACCACAACCGAGCTGAAGGGCTTTGTCGAACGGCTTGCCGCAGATCGTGAGGCGTGGGGTGAGTTGGTGCGGTTCAACACCGACGAGCGGGTTTACGAACTGATCTGGGACGACCCAGAGGTCAACGCCTGGCTGATCTGCTGGAACGAGGACCAGGACACCGGCTTTCATGACCACGACGAGTCAGCTGCGGCGATTACGGTGCTGCACGGCGCGGTCCGTGAGGATCGCCTACGCCTTGCCGGTGAGCCGGTCAGTCGGACGATTGGCGCGGGCGCAACCTTCACCCTGCCGCCGACTGCGATCCACCGCGTGCTACACGCCGGCGAGGGCCAGGCCGTCTCGATTCACGCCTACTCGCCGCCGCTGACCCGGATGGGTGCCTACAGCCTTGGTTCCGACGGGGAGCTTGAGCGGCAGTCGCAGAGCTTTGAAGAAGAACTCCGCGCCGAGCATCACCTGGTCGGCGCCAGCGCCTGAGCAGGGAAAATTGCGCTGGTCGGCAGGCAACGTGCGCAGCGTGAAAGACTTCGCTGCATGAGCGATTCCCTAACTGCCGACACGATCCGGACCTCCGGACACAACGCCGACGAGATTGAGATCTACCTCGCGCGGCCTCAGACGCCAGGCCCGCGCGGCGGGGTTGTGGTGATCCATCACTTGCCCGGCTACGACCGCAGCACGAAGGAGATAGTCAGGCATTTTGCCGAGCTCGGCTACGACGCCGCGATGCCGAACCTGTACTCCCGTGAGGGCTTCGACTCCTCACCTGATGATGCCGCCGCGGCCGCTCGCGCCAAGGGAGGCGTTCCCGACGAGCAACTGATTGGGGACGTGGCAGCGTCGGCTGCCTACCTGCGAGCGCTTGATTCCTCAAACGGCAAGGTTGGTGTGATCGGGTACTGCTCAGGCGGCCGCCAGGCAGTGCTGTCAGCTTGCAACGTTGGTCTGGACGCGGCGGTTGATTGCTATGGGGCGTTCGTCACCGGCACCCCGCCGGAGGGGTTCCCGCTGAAGGTCACCAACCTGGTCGACCAGCTGCCGAACCTGAAGTGCCCTTTGCTCGGACTGTTCGGTAACGACGATTCCTACCCATCGCCTGCGCAGGTTGATGAGCTCGAACAGATCCTCAGTGATCTCGGCAAACCGCATCAGTTCCACCGCTACGACGGTGCCGGGCACGCGTTCTTTTCGGTCGATCGGCCGGCGTACCGGCCGGAGGCGGCGGTTGATGGTTGGGAACAGATCGAGAACTTCTACAAGACGAACCTCGGAGGCTGAGCATGTGTACCTACGCGACGATCACCACGAGCCTTGCCGGTAGTGCCAAGGGCCCTGAGTCCGCTTGGTTCAAGGTCACCGACGGCACGGTCTACTTCGACCACCCCGTTCACAACATGGCCGCTGACCACACCCTGAACATCGATTTCACGAACCCAGAGAAGGGACCGGGCGCCCGCGTCGCTGTTGAGTTGACCGCGGCGTCGGCGCGTGAGCTGGCGGCCGCGATCGAGGCCGCGCTCGCATCGGCGCCGGCGGCGCTGACTGCCGCATAACGACGATGGACGTCGAAATTTGGTCAGACGTTGTCTGTCCGTGGTGCTACATCGGCAAGCGGCGGTTTGAGGCCGCGCTTGCGCGGTTTGAGCACGCCGACGAGCTGTCGGTGACCTGGCGGAGCTTTGAGCTCGCACCGAACGCGCCCGCCCGCGAGGAAGGTGATCGTGCCGTACGACTCGCGGCCAAGTACAACATCACCGTTGAGCAAGCTCATGAGGCGGAGCACAACGTGACCGCGGTGGCGGCTGGGGAGGGGCTCGAGTATCGGCTCGACATCGCTCAGAGCGCCAACAGCTTTGACGCCCACCGGCTGATCCACCTGGCGGCGGAGTTCGGCTTGCAGGACGCAATGAAGGAGCGGCTGATGCATGCCTACTTCACCGAAGGGCGCCTGATCTCCGACCACGAGACGCTGGCGGTGCTGGCGGACGAGCTCGGGATCCCAGCCGCAGCGACGATCGACCTGCTGCGGACCGACAACTACACCGACGCTGTACGCGCAGAAGAGGAGCTGGCACGCCAGTTTGGCCTCTCCGGTGTTCCTACTTTCGTCGTTGACCGCGCGATCGCGGTGTCCGGGGCTCAGCCGGCCGAGACGCTGGTGAAGCTGCTAGACGAGGGCTGGGAGCGCTCGAACGCCGCTGATCGTTCGCGTCGGGAATGAGGGTCGGACTCAGTTTCGTATTTCGACGCGCCTATCCTTTGGAGGCGTGAGCGGCGTGGCTGGCGCAGATTGGGCGGAGCACGCCAGGGAGGTCTTGCAACAAGCGGGGCATCATCGTGGTGCCGCTCGTGACCGGCTGATCGATCTGGTCTCGCTCCAGCAGTGCGCGCTTAGCGCGCTTGAGATCGAGGATGGACTGCGTGACGCCGATCCCGAGGCAAAGCCAGTTGGCCGCGCGAGTGTCTACCGCGCACTTGAGTTGCTGCACGAACATGATCTGTTGAGCCGGTTGGACCTCGGTGACGGTGTCGCACGGTATGAGCCGACCGACCCGGCCGGCGAGCATCACCACCACCACCTGATCTGCGAGCAGTGCGGCCAACTCGTCCCGTTCGACGACGCCCAGCTCGAGCGCTCGATTCACCAGCTGTCGGAGCGTCTCGGCTTCATCACCAGCGCGCATGAGGTGACGCTGCGCGGCAATTGCGCAGATTGCCGTTGAGCGCCGTCGAGCCGCGGCGCTACGAGCTCCGCTCGGCTTTGGCGCCGGCGCAGGTACTGCCGCTATTGGCCGCTGACCTGCAGCCCTTTGCGCTGGCGGGCGAGTGGCTGCTTTCAGGCGCGGTGACGATTCTCGGGTCAGCACCCGTTCGCCTCGCCGACGAACGTAGCGACGATCCGTTCGCACTACTAGGCGAGCAGCCGACACTCAACGACTCCGACGAGGTTCTGATTGGCGGCGGGTGGGTCGGTTGGCTCGGCTACCTGCTCGGCGCGCTAATCGAAGAGCTGCCTCCCGGGCCGCCGCCGGCGCGCGCCAAGCCGGCATTTCAGCTCGCGTTCTACGACCACCTCGTGATCCACGATGGCGAGCACTGGTGGTGGGAGGAGTTGTGGACCGCAGAGCGAGCAGCCGTGCTGGAGGAGCGACGGGAGTTGTGGCAGGCGAGGCTGCTCGCTGAACCGACTGGCCTCCAAGCGCTGCTCGGCAGCCCGGAGCTCGCGATGACCGCAAACGGCGCCGCCGGTCATCTGGTGGCCGTCAGTGAGTGCGTTGAGCGGATCGCGGCCGGTGAGCTATATCAGGCAAACCTATGTCTGCGACTCGCCGCAACGCTCGACCCTCAGCCAAATCCGTTTGCCTTACTGGCCCGGGCGCTACCTGCTGCGAAGCCTCGCTTTGGTGCGGCATTCACTGACGTTGTCAGCCTGTCCCCAGAGCGGTTCTTGCGCCGTAGCGATAGGGCGGTTTCAAGCGAACCGATCAAGGGCACCCGGCCGCGTCAGGGCTCGGCGGACGAGCTCAGCACCTCGGCTAAGGACGCGGCTGAGCACGTGATGATCGTCGATCTGATGCGCAACGACTTGGGGCGTGTGTGCGAGTACGGGTCGGTGGCCGCGCAGCCGCCACGGGTTGAGGGCCACGCCGGTGTCTGGCACCTCGTCTCGACGGTCACCGGCGAACTGCGTGCCGACGCGACCGACGCTGACCTGTTGCGCGCGACGTTTCCGCCGGGTTCGGTGACTGGCGCGCCGAAGGTGCAGGCGATGAAGGTGATCGCTGAGCTTGAGGCGACCCGTCGCGAGCTCTACACCGGCGCGATAGGGATCGCCAGCCCGCTGGCCGGTCTCGATCTGAGTGTGGCGATCCGCACGTTTGAGTGCTCAGACGATCAGATATGGATCGGCGTCGGCGGTGGGATCGTCGCCGATTCGGATCCACACGAGGAGCTCGCCGAGGCCCTCGCGAAGGCGGCCGGCCCGCTTGCTGCGATCGGCGCGGTGTTGGCCGCCCCGCGGACCGAGTTGCACTCCGCCCGTGTGGTGCGTGGCCTGCCCCGAGCGCTTGACTACGGCCCGCGACCGGATCCAACTCGAGGGGTGTTCGAAACGGTCCTGCTCGAGGGTGGTGAGCTCGAGCATCTCCACGCCCACCTGCAGCGGCTCGCCGCCAGCGCGTATGAGCTTTATGGCGTGACGTTCAAGGACGCCCTCGAGCGACGGTTACGGATGAGCGTCGCGGGGAATCCGGGGCGCGGGCGGATGCGGGTCCGGATGGGGCCGACAGGAGGGGTCGATGCCGTGCTAAGCAGCGAGGCTCCGGCGAATGACGAGCCGCTTCAACTCTCCCCGTTCCTGCTCCCTGGCGGACTGGGGGCGCACAAGTGGCAGGATCGCGATTTGTTGGAAGCGCTCGCGTCGGCCTCTGGCGCGGTGCCGCTACTTGTCGACAGTGACGGGCTGGTACTCGAGGCGGCCCACGCCAACGTCTGGATCGTCGAGGGCGAAGCGCTGATCACGCCGCCTGCGGATGGGCGGATCTTGCCGGGCGTGACGCGGGCTGCGCTAATGGCCGCCGAGCCCCTGGCGCGTGAGGAGCAAATCGATCTCCAGCGGCTGCATGACGCCGACGAGATCTTCCTGACCTCGGCGATCAGCCGACGCCGACCCGCGCACCTACCGCACTAGGCCGTGATCAGGTGGCCGAGCGCGAGCGCCCCGAGCCCAACGGTGAGGCTGAGGATCACGTTGGCTGCGGCGAGCGCCAGTTTCTTCTCGCTGGCGAGGTGATAGGTCTCAAACATCCAGGTCGAGAACGTCGTGTAGGAGCCGATCGTGGCTGAACCAAGCAGGATTTCGGTGTTGCCCGAGAGCGCAGCGCCGGACAGCAGGCCAAGAATCAGCGATCCGCTGATGTTGACGACGAACGTGCCGGTGTAGAAGTTCCAGCGCGGGCTTGAGATCAGCACGAATCGGGCGAGTGCAGCGATGCCACCGAGCAGCGGGACCGCCACCCAGTCGAGCGCGGTCACCTTTTCACCTGGGCGTTTGCCAGCGTGCCCGCGGCGAGGACGGCCGCGTAGCCGAAGATCAGGCTGGCGGCGATGTAGGCGACCGCGGTGCCGTAGTCGTGCAGCTTCAGCATCTCGAACAGCTGTAGCTGCATCGTCGAGAAGGTGGTGAACGCGCCGCAGAATCCGATGCCGACGAAGGCACGCGGGATCGTCGGGTCGCTGCGGTCCTGCTGCAGATAGGTGATCGCGTAGCCGAGGATGAAGGCGCCGGCGACGTTTATCGCGAAAATCGCCCAGGGGAAGGTGCCGTTCTGAGCCGGAAAGATCTGGGTCAGACCGACGCGGGCGAGCGCGCCTAGCCCGCCGCCGAGGAAGATCGCTGCCATCGCCCGCGGATCCTTGTGCGAGATCAAGCTGGAAACGGTAGCGTTGCGCGCATGGGCTACTCGGTTTTGAACATCGCGGAAGTCGAAGGTGCCGGTCCCGGTGGCGCGGTCAAGTTCGTGCGTCGGGAACTCGAGGTTGAAGCGTTTGGGATCAACTGGTTCGAAATTCCCCCAGGTGCTGCCGGAATCGAGCACTCAGAGGAGAAGTCCCAGCAGGAGGAGGTGCTGGTAGTCGTCGCGGGCTCAGGGCACTGGATTGCCGACGGCGCCGAGCTGCCGGCCACCGTCGGGACGTTCCTGCGGTTCGACCCGGAGGTGCGTCGCCAGCCGATCGCCGGACCTGACGGCCTGACCTTCGTCGCGATTGGTGCGCGGCGCGGCTCGTACGAGCCGCACGGTCCGTTCTAGCCGCCGTCGCTGACCCAGGTGACCGCGTCGTCGAGCGGCGCGCGGGTGGTGCGAAAGGCGTTGGCGGGATGGCTGGGGTCTGCGTACCCGAACGAGATTCCGCAGACCACCTGACGATCGTCGCCGAGGCCGAAATGCTCGTGGATGTAGGGGGAGCTCATCGCGATCGCGGCCTGCGCGATCGTCGCGACGCCGAGGCTCTGCGCGGCCAGTAGGAACGACTGGATGTAGAGGCCGCAATCGACCCCGCCGTAGGGGCCGAGCAGCTTCTCGCTGGTGATGATCGCCAGGTGCGGGGCGCCGAACAGCTCGTAGTTCTTGGCCGCTTGAATCGCTGACGCCGCCCGGTCGCCGCGCTCGATGCCGACGCTGTCATAGAGCTGCCAGGCGCACTCGCGTCGTCGCGCCTGCGAGACGCCCTCGTAGCGCTCCGGGAATGGAATGTCGGAGCCGACCTGGCCCTGCGCTGCCGCCTCGAAGAATCCCTGGCTGACCTGCTGGGTCGCGTCGCCCTCAGTGATGATCACCCGCCACGGCTGGGTGTTGCACCACGAAGCACTGTGCTGGGCCATCTCGAGGATCCGCTCGATAATCGGGCGCGGAACCGGGTCTGGCAGGAAACCGCGACAGCTGAAGCGGGCTTCAAGCAGCTGCGTGAGCGTGTCCGCGGCGTCAGTGTGCTCGGCGGCTTGCTCGCTCATCAGAGCGGAAGGTTATCTGGGCGAGACGGGCGTGATCGGGGCGCGGCGCTACCGCGGGTCCTCGCGCCACTGATACCGCTCATGCGGATGTCTGCGCGACCGTTGACCGGCGTCGCGGGCAGGCATAGACTCGCGCCAACATAGGCCGTCGGGGGCCCCGGTCATCTCGTCTCAATGGGCAACTCACGATGACTTCGCGTCGCCACCTCGCTGGTGGGGAGATGGGTTTGACACCTGCTTCCCGGTCGGTCCGTACTCGGAGGAGGATCAAATGATCAAGAGGATGACCGCGCTCGTGGCTATCGCAGCGGTCGCGGGCGCGGCAGTGACGATCGCCCAGGCCAGCACATCGAGGTCCCACTCGATCCAGCAGACGGGTGAGGGGAACGGGATTGGCCACCCCCCGTTCAATGGATCGGGAGAGCCATGGAGCGAGAATACGTTTGCTGCAACGCTTGGTAGCGACGCCGCGCTGATCGAGAAGCAGACCTTCAAAACGAGCAACGCGACCAGCTTTCTGGGAACCGTGACGGTGTTCGAGGCCCGAGGGACCTTCAGCGGCAAGATCACTGCAGGCACGGTGCTCGGCGCCGGAGGGGCGGGGCCGCCTTCGGGGGACACCTTGAAGGTGAAGATCATCGGCGGCAGCGGCCTCTACAGGGGCGCAACTGGCACCGCCACGATCACCCACACCTACATATCGGGTAGTCCCGGGCTCGACACAGTCAAGCTCAACGCGACAATCAAATACTGAGACGTCATGCGTGGTGCGACGCGCTGAGGTCCGCACAGCGATGTGAGGTACTTGAGCGGGTGAAGCGCTGGAAGAACGCCCACGAGGCTGCAGACGCGCTTGGCCCCTTCGGGTCGGTGAACGCCTTGTAGGCGGGGTTGGTTGTGCCGCCCGACCAGAAGTGCCCCATGCCGTTGATCACCCAATGCTGGGCGATCAGGCAGCCGCTCGGCTGGGTGTAGCTCTCGACGCTGTAGGCGTAACCGTGGCGAACCTGCCCGTGCGTGACTTTCGCCGGGGTGATCCGCAGTGGCAGGGTGGTCGTGCCGTCGCTCACGAGGTTGTCGGTCTCAAGCCACTGCTCAATCGCCATCTGATCGCAGACCGGGTTGACGGTGTGGTCGTCGGTTCCGTTCAGCACGATCACCGGGACGACGCGCTTGTTCGCACCCTCGGCGTGGTAGGCACCCTGGATTGAGGCTTGTAGCTGCGGGTTGAATCCGGCGGCGCTCGGATCCTGGCCGCTGAGACAGGCGTCGTTGCCAAACGGGCCGCCGGCCATGATCCCGACCACGGCATACAGCTCGGGGTAGTCGGCCGCCAGATCGCTGGTGATCAGGGCACCGGAGGACATTCCGATCTCGTAAACGCGCTGAGTGTTGACCCGGTAGTGAGCGATCACGTCTCTTGTCATCGCTGCGACCGACGCGGCATCGCCTTCACCTGGGATCTGGTTGAGCGGGTTATAGAACTGCCAGCACTGAATCGGATGCACGAGGTCGTTGTCGTCCGGGTAAAGGATGATGAAGCCGAAGCGCTCAGCCAGCTGGTCGTAGTTGTTCGCCGCCTCCTGCTGGGCAGCCGTGGTCTCGCAGCCGTGGGTCACGACGACCAGTGGCAGTGCCTTGCGTCCCGTGTAGCCGTTGGGGGTGAAAACCAGGTAGGTCTGCTTTCCGGTGACCGCGGAGGTTGGGCCGCTGTACGTGTACGTGGCGACGTTGCCGCAGCCGCAGTCAGGAGCGGGTGTGCGCGCGGGACTGGTGGCCCGGGCGGCAGCAGGTGCGATCACGACCAACGCGGCGCCCAACATCAGAAAGTGCCGCGCACGCAACGCGTGCCGAAGCGGCTTTCCCCTAAACCTCACCGTCATCCTCTCGCTCGCCCGCAAGAAGAAACCTTGCAGATACGTCAGTGTATTTCAATCAGAGAGGTATTGCGAGGGCCTAGGTAGCGGGCTCGAGTTGAAGGTCGGCGCGGGATGCGCTGACCCCGACCTGGCGGGTGAGCATGTACGTCACTAGCCCAGCTGCAATCAGGCCGAGATAGATCGCGGTTGGGATCTGCCCGACGTTCAGGCCGGCCTTGTTGATCGGCTGCTCGTTCCAATCAGCCCACGAGGCGCCGAAGGGACGGGTAATCGTGTACGCGAACCAGAAGCAGAAGATCGCATTGACACCGAGTCCGTACCGAAGGATCAGCGGGATCAGGATGATCCCGCCAAACAGCAAGAACGACGGGAAATATTCCAGTCCGGCATTGGTGGCGGTGAAGTCGCCCAGGGCGGTGCCGAGGGCGAAGGTCGCCAGCACCGCCAGCCAGTAGAGCTGTTCCCGCCGTCGGGTGATGATGCTGTGGATCGACAGCGTCCCCTCACTGCGGTACCAGTAGACGAAGATCGTTGCGAGCACGACTGCGTAGAAGCTCGACGACAGCCAATAGGGCCAGCCTAAACCGACGTGGAAGCCGTCTGCGGCCGAGGTCCCGAACACGCTGACTGCCGCAACGACGGACCAGTACGGCAGGGTCCGGTACTGGTCCTGGCGGAACTGCCAGCGCAGCGTCAACGCCATCGCGATCGCCATGATCGGCACAGCGATGCCCGGTCCCAGTTGTTGGTTCATCGCGTCGGAGATCGCCTCGCCCATCGCGGTCATCACGATCTTCGTGGCCCAGAACCACGGGGTGATCTCCGGAACCTTCGTTGAGTGCTGTTCTGAGCTGGCGCGCATAAGTTCGCGGCGCCGCCCCCTGGCGCCGTTTTGTTTCGGATAGAAACGGTATCGAGAGTTCGGGTTCGGCCCAGTTAGGGCGTGTTAGGCCTCTGCCGGCGAGTCCATCAGCTGTTGCTGAATCCGGTTCATGCTGCGCAGCCAGCGATCGGTATCGCCGCTGCGCCTCGCGTAGTACTCAGCGACCTGCGGATGGGGCAGGATCAGGAAGCGATCGTCTTGCAGTGCCGCGAATACGGCGTCGGCGACGGCTTCTGGTGCCAGCACGTCATCAAGCTCCATCAGCGCACGACCGCGACCGCTGCCATCGAGCATGTCAGTCTGTACGCCGAGCGGGCAGATCGCCTGCACGACGATCCCGCGATGACGATAGGTGGCGGCAAGCCACTCGGCGAACGCCACTGCCCCGTGCTTGGTGACCGAGTAGATCGGGTTGCCAAGCGTCGTCAGCAGCCCGGCAGCGGACGCCGTCACGACGAGCCGACCCTGGCCCTGCTCTAGCCAGTACGGCACGAGCAATCGGGCGGCGCGGACGCTTGACATCACGTTGACCTCAAACGACGCCGCCCAGTCGGCCTCGTCGGCGTCTAGTCCCCGTCCACGTTCGATCCCGGCGTTTGCGAACCACAGATCGATGCCCCCGAGCGTCGCCATCGAGCTCTCAAACAACGCTGAAGCCCCGGCTTCCGTTGCGCTGTTACCAGCGAACGAACTGCCGCCGATCTCCGCGGCGACACTCGCCGCGGCATCGCCGTCAAGATCGTTGACCACGACTCGCGCGCGCTCGCTCGCCAATTTGTGCGCCAGCGCGCGACCGATCCCGCGGCCACCGCCGGTCACGACAGCTCGCTTGCCCTCAACCACTGTCACCGGCGCGCCTTCACGTTGTCGCCCCGAAAATGCGCCTGGAGGAATGCGAATCCCCGACCCTTGGTTCCGTAGTTGCACGTTTGCCCTGTAAATGGGGCGCTGTTAGCTGTTTTACGCAAAGGTTGTCGCAGATTAGATCAGGTTGATTCGGGATGGATTTGCCTGAGTTGGGAGACACGTTTCGGGACACGAAATTTGGGCTGGCGTGTTGTGGGCCCCTGGCCACGAAGAAGCGGTCAGCTTAGGACGTTGGGAGCAGACGCAGGGCGGTAACCGCTTCGCTCCCGCTGAGGATCTCGCTTCGCTCGATTAGGTTGACGCTAAGTAGGCTGGCCAGCCGTCGGCTAAGGCTGGTCGCTGTCTCAGAGCCGACGCGTCTCCTGAGTGCCTCGTTGTCGCTTCGCAGCTGCCGCCGTCCCCCTTCAGGAACGCTTCCACGAGCGACCGCCGTTCGTTGTGTGCCACAGCCGCCCCGAGTGAGTAACCACCCACCCGTCGTTGACGTTGATGAAGTCCAGAACTTGCCCATCGAAACTGTTGTTGACGACCGGGGACCTGTGTGAACTCCATGTTGCTCCCGCGTTTCGAGTCACAAACAGGGTGTCACCTTTGTATGTGAACCACATCGTTGGCGAGACAATGTCCGCGGGTGCGGCATCGAACCCTGGCGACTTATGCAACGTCCATTGGGTGCCGCCATCGATGGTGGTGAAGATCGCGCCGCGTGTGCCGGTGGGCGCCCCGAGCCCGGCGCTCGCCGCGCCGTCGGCACCATTGAAGAAGCGGGGAGCAGTCGCGAATCCGCCCTCGTCGGTGGTGTCGAGGTTGGCCTCGCTCCATTGGCGTCCGCCGTCAATAGATCGCTGTAATGCGACGCCACTCGCGCAGAACTGGCCGATCCACCCTGATGTTGAAGATGCGAAGGCGATTCCCAGCTTGTCGCAGCCGGACGAGGGAGCGCCAGGAGTGCCGGACGTGTCGGGGACGCCCGGGAACGGGGTGCGGGCGATCAACGCCCAATGTCTGCCCGCGCTCGTCGTCCGATAAATGGTTACCCAGTCAGACCCGGCCGCCGCGCCGTTATCGACCATCAACCACCCGCGTGATGGGCTGATGAAATACGGCCAGACCGAGCCGCCGCCGTGTGGGAACACCCCTCGGTCACTCCAGGTCCGGCCGCCATCGGTCGAGTTGAACAGCTCCGCCTCCGTCGGCCCGGCGCTGTTATTGGACACACCAACCCAAAGATCCGTCCGGCTCGATAGCAACATCCCATCGACAACCCGGCCTGAACCTCGCAGAGTCGGTGGTGAAATGTTGGTCCAGCGCCGACCGGCGTCAACGGTCGCCAATAACTGTGTTAGGCCATCGGTCGACGGGGTGCTGGTTAGCACCCAGCCTGTGTCGGCATTCAAGAAATCCACCGACTCGACGTTCGACAGCGTTGCCGCACCGACCGCCTGATTGTTCGTTGCCGAACTGATTGCAGGCCGTAGCCTGGACCTGTGGGATTTGGTGGCACCACCAGCGCCTCCTAAGCCGAAAGCGACCAGGGCCACTGCCACCACTGCCAGAAAGCTGAAGCCCATCCGGCGGCGGCGCCGTTGCTGACGCTGGCGCGCCTCCTTGATCAGCGCGTCGAGCTCGTCCTGGGGCAATACCGGGCGATGTTCGGGAGCGGTCGTGGCCATCTCAGGACACGCCCTTGATGATCTGAGCAAGTTCCGCGGGCCAGTATCCACAGTCGCTTACGATCACCATGTTGCGCCGATGAGGTTTCCCGGAGTCATTGCGCCCCGCGGGTATTGAATGGCGATGTCTGAGCGCGCCCGCGTCGCAGTATTGATTACGGCGATTCGGACAAGGGTGTTGCCGCGCGCTGTGTTCACTTGTCGCGCTAGGTCCGTGTAAGGGACGAGCAGCGTTCCGCCAGAAGGGTCGAGGGCCATGCCCCGGCACCCGGCGCCTGACAAATCATTGGTGGGTCCGGTCACGGTTGCGAGTACCGAGTAGGGCTTGTCTGCACCAACGGCGTATGCCGCAATCAACGCCGTTGCCGACCGTGCGCTGGCAGCCTGGGCCGTGCACAGGTAGTAGGAGCGGCCGCTGGGGCTGAGAGCTACGGCTTCCAGCGCCTTGGGACGAAGCACCACACGACTGCGTGAGGCGACGCTGCCGGGAGCGGAGTCTGTTGGCAGGATGCGCACTTGCTCGCCAGTCATGTCGCCGAACGGACTCGAATTGGCTGTTGCGGCGAAGCCGATCAGGCGCCCGTTGGCAGAAAGCGACAGTGGGCCCTGGAGACCGAGGCGTCCCAAGCTCACCCCTTCAATTGACACCTGCGGCCATTGCCGGCGTTGACCGTCGCTAAGGTTCAGGACGCCGATGTAGCCGTGTCCGCCCTTTGCGCAAGGAGTGATCAAGGTGTAGGCGACTATCTGGCCGTTCGCGCTCGCGGCGACAGATGTCACCAAGCCTGTCAGTGCGCTGCCCGCGGGCGAGACGGAGCCGATGTCTCCCTGGCTCGTTACTTGCACCCGAGCGAACTGAGCAGAGCACGCGCGTTGTACGGCGATCAGCAGACTGCGCGCCCCGACCGCCGTCACTGCGGAGACCTCGCCACCCCGCAGGAGCCCGGGTTGGGGCCCGGCGCCCAGGAGAGCCACGAATCGGCCTGAGCTTGATTTACGAATCTCGACTGTACCTTCACCGCCGTAGCCGAATAAGTCGGCGAAGAAGCGTGGCTCGGCCCTGACAGTCTGGGGAACCGGTACCTGAAACGGTGAGCGCCCGTCGGTCGGCCTTGCACCTCGGGATGAAAGCGTGCCCCACGCAACCGCACCCGCAAACCCGACTACCGAAACGGCCACAACGATGCCTCTAACCCGTCGGCGCCGCGTTCGAGCTCGTGCATCCTTGATCAGAAGCTCAAGCTCATCATCGAATGCAGCCCGTTGCGGTTCCAGCAGGCCATTCGATGCCATGGTGATAGTCTGACTGTCACCATGATTAGTGTCAAGGTGGACCGCGACGAACCGGTCACGCTGTTCGAGCAGGTCTGTGGCGAATTGCGACGCGCGATCGCCGAAGGTGAAGCAAGGCCTGGTGACCGGCTTCCACCAGCCAAAGATCTCGCCGCGATCCTGGGCGTCAACACCAACACCGTGTTCCGCGCTCTCCGTGCACTACGCGACGAGGGGTTGCTCGAGTTCCGCCGCGGACGCGGCGTTACGGTAACTGGCACCCCGCAACGCGGCGCGGTTCTCGCCCGCGTCAACGAACTCGTCGAATTCGCCCGAAGCAACGGCTACCGCCGAGACGAGCTCATCGGCATGATCGAGAGCCTTACCTAGCTATGACCCGTGGCGATTTGGCCCCACCGCAAGTTGAGCCTGTACCCACCGAGCAGGACGAACTCCAGGCGCTGATTGAGGAGGCGCGCCAACGGGCGCGGCGGCGTCGACTCAGCTACGCCGCGGTGAGCACGCTCGCAGTGCTACTGGCTGGGGTTCTGTTTGTTTTCTTCGGGGGTGGCGGCGGCCACTCGGCCGCTTCGAGTCGAGCCCCGAAGAAGGCGCCCGGGCGAGCCGTTGCGGCGTCGGAGGGGCAGGAAACGGTGTCGCAGTTGACGGCCGGTCAGCTGCAGACGCTCTCTTTTCTTGGCCCGCGAACGGGTTACGGGTTCTTCCAAGCCAACGGCAACGCCACCTGCGTTGATGAGGTGGCCAAGACGACGGATGGCGGGGCGCATTTCAGCTCGCTCGTCCGCGTGACGACTTTCGGGTGTGGCGGGAACGACCCCGTGACCATGCTCACGTTCGACGCTCACGGCGACGGATTTCTGTATGGGCCGCTGCTGTTCTTGACCCACGATGGTGGGCGAAGTTGGACGCGCGATCACGTGCCGAGCCCAGTTGTTGCGGTGTCGGCAATCGGGCAGTCGGTATGGATGGTCGAGGCCGTGTGCAGCGGCCGCGTGGTGGATGGGCTGGGCAGCTGTCCGCTTAGGTTGCTCGAATCGTCTAACGGGGGCGGCACATGGACGCCATCGAGCAGCCAGCCGCTCGGCGCTATAGCTAGTAGCGGGTCCGCGGAGGAGCCTGCGCAGGGAGCGAGCTGGCTCGTGCGCGTCAGCACCTCCGCCGCGTACCTACTGGCCGGTCCGAAAGTCACCGCGGGCGTCCGATCGCCAGTCGAGGTGCCGCTTTGGTACACCGACAATGGCGGGGCGTCCTGGACGAGGAGGCACATTGACTGCGGTAAGAGCGCGGCGCTTTCGGTGGCCCTTTCAGCAGCGCCGGACGGCGCTCTCGTAGCCGTGTGCGCCTCCGAGCCCGGCGCCGGATTCCAGCCGAAGTTCTCATCTGTGTCCATCAACGGTGGACGCACCTGGTCGGTGCACGGAACGTGCATCGCACTTGGCGCGTGCAGAGGGAACAATCCGCCCAATGACGGCTACCTCGGCAATGTCGATGCCGTTTCGGCAAACACCGCGTATTTGATCGGCGAGCGCAGCGTGCTCCTCGTAACGCACGACGGCGGTCGGAATTGGCAGGCAGAGCCGACCGTCAATGACACCGCCGGTGGACCCGCTCAAGTCATCTTCTTCGGCCCCGACGACGGCGTCGCGCTGGCCCAAACGAACGCCATCGACATCTGGCATACCTCAAATGCCGGCAAGACCTGGACCGCAGTAACTCCTACCGTTTCGTAGCTGAATTGCCTCCCAACGCATGTCTCCGCGGAGACGTCGCTAGGCGTCTCGATCCAGAAAGCCTTGGCGACGAGTCGAGACATAGCTGCGCATCCGCGCAACCTCGAAAACAAGAAAACCCCGCCGTAAGCCAGCGGCAATCCGGCGACGATCATTTATGGCAGACGTTATTGACACGTCTAGTTATGTCTGCCAAAATTAGCTAGTGGAGATCCGCTGGGCGAGATCCGCGACCAAGCACCGCGTCAGCCATGCTCGCAGCGAGCACGCGATCCGCAATGCCGTTGTGATCATCGACCAGCCAACTCCGCAAGGCAGCCGGAATCGCGACGATCGGATCATGTTCCTCGGACTCGATCCGTGCCAAATATCTCGACTACCTGCAAGGAGCCAGCGATGAGCAAAAGTGATGAGGACCGCGTCATCGCGGTCACCAAGCTTGGGACAGAAATCACCGAGAGGATCGCCGACGAATTGGCGGATGAGGCAGAGCGCGGCTATGACCTGTCGCTCGGACGCCGTCGCGGCCGACCCTCCCTAGACCAGGGAGTCTCTCCTCGCGTGACCTTCCGTGTCACTGGCGACCTTCAAGTACGCGCGCGCGAGCGGGCTGAGCGAGAGGGCAAATCGCTTAGCGAGCTCGCGCGAGACGCGTTGGCCGAATACGTGAAATAACGAACCGACTCCACGAGCGCGTGGCCGGTTTGCCGCCGCTTTAGCAGTGGTCTTGCAGCCTTGGCGCAGATCGCCGCATCCGACGAAAGGCGGCCACCGGCTTCTCGGTCGGTGTCGCCTGTCCGGCGGACAGCGAAAGGTGGGTGGCTCCGGGATGAGCCTGGGCGGTCGCGCGCGAATCGGACGACCGGCCGTCCGTTGCCGGCCACGGATCACCCCAGCAGGGGTTGGCCACTATCAGGCTGCAGCTGCTGGCGCTGCCGTGAGCTGGTGGGCAAGCGCAGCTTCGTAGAGAGGCTCAGGAGCCATGTCGAGTTCGTCGTGTGGCCAGTAAAGGGTGCCCCATTTGATCTCGACCTTGGCGAACCGGGCCTGGTCACGCAGCGGCTCACCTACTACACGACCACTGTGGGATGTGACCGGGGTCTGCCTTGGATCCTGACCCAGTTCGCCTCCAACTCTGACCGGTGAAGCGCTGCCCACCGCTGGACCAGTCGCACCTGTCGTGGAGGCAGCGTCCCGGCGAGCATCGAGCCATCGAGTGCGAAGGAGCCCCAGTCTCCCGCGTCCTCAGCGTGGAAGCGGGGTGTTGTGGTGACTCTCGCGAGCGAACCTCAGGACCACGACCGCGTAGAAGCGGGACAGCTCCGGCATCGGATTGCCTCCTCGAACGCGCCCGGAGGAATTCGAATCCCCGACCTTCGGTTCCGTAGACCGACGCTCTATCCAGCTGAGCTACGGGCGCGAGGCAGTCGATTCTAGCCGCGGCCCAGCCGCGCTAGAACCCGGGTGGATGGACGACGACATAGCCCGCAGTCGGCATCATCGTGTCCGACCAGCGGGTGCCGGTCTCCTGATAGGCGATTGTGTCGAAGCGGCGCCCGTCGATCGTCATCCAGGCGTGCTCGGCGTTGGTGTAGATCGTCACGTGGCGACCGGGCCCCGGCAGGCCGTAGCTCTCGAGCTGGCTTGAGTCCTCAGGCACCGACAGCAGGCCGGCCGCGCGCAGGACGAACGACACCGAACCGGAGCAGTCGTAGCCGGGAGAGATGAATGAGCCGTGGCCACCGCCCCAGATGTAGGGAAAGTCCGCGATCTTGTTGCCGGCCGCGACCATCAGCGCGGTCAGCCAAGTCGTGCGGTAGGTGCGCTGGACCGCTTGAAAGCGCGCGGCGAGCGCCTCGGCGTCCGCGGCCGGCACGACGAACGACGGCTGACCCGCAAGCGGGAAGCTCAGCGAGGTGATCTGCTGCGGTGCCGGGACCGCCAGAATCGGCGCCAGGGCGCTGTCGATCGGATCTGCCGGCGCCGCGTGGGCGCCCGCCAGCAGCAACGCGCAGGCGGCGACTAGTGCTGCGAGCACCCGCGTGGGGCGCTGATCAAGGTTCGGCGGGACCATCGTGTTGGGGCGCGCTCCGGTTCGGTGGTTGGGGGACTGGCGACTCGTGGTCGGCAGCTAGGACAGGAACGCGACAAGGCGCGTGAAGCCGACGCGGCGGCTAAGAGAGAGCCCGGTTCTAACCGGGCTGTGGCCACCGCTGCTGCCGTCGTAAACGACGGTCAGGGATTCGGTGACCGAGTCCGCTTCGGAGCAGCGTAGGAGCCGCGCCGAATCATCGATGTGGGCTACGACACAGTGCCCAGTTCGGCAATCTGGCTGCAAATCCTGCTGTTGCTGACGGCGGCGCTCGATCGATTCGAAATCCGCTGTAGCTTGAGGATTGATGCGCAGGCGTGACCGGCCGAGGCAGAAGAGTGGGCTGCCTCAGACGCGGCGCAGAGCACCGTGAGCGTGGCGTCAAAGCGGTCGGTGTGGGTGGCGCTGACGGTCGTCTACATCGCGTGGGGCTCGACCTACGTCGGGATTCGCATCATGGACCGGACGATCCCGCCGCTGATCGGGGCTGGCTGCCGATACCTATCTGCGGGCGTGGCGATGTACCTCTTCCTCTGGGTTCGTCGCGGCACGCCTCCGCGGGTGCGTCGTGAAGAGCTTGGGTCCGTCGCTCTGGCCGGAGTTCTGCTGCTCGTCGGCGGCAACGGATTCGTCTGCCTGGCCGAGCGACACGTGCCCGCCGGCCTCTCGGCGCTGGTCGTTGCATCGGTACCGCTATGGCTGCTCGTGATTCGCCTGATCAGCCGTGACCGACCGGGCCGCGCAACCCTTGCGGGCCTAGCCGTCGGGTTTCTCGGCGTCGCCTTGCTGGTGCTGCGCGGCGGAGCGTCACAGGGGGTCAGCGTGCCGGAGCTACTTATCGTGGTCGGCGCCTCGCTCTCGTGGGCGCTCGGCTCATGGGCTTCCGGGAAATTGCCCATGCCCAAGGATGCGGTCACTGGTACCGCACTTGAGATGCTGATCGGGGGAGCTGTACTGATGGGTCTCGGACCGGTGCTTGGTGAGCACTGGAGCGTCCTGGCTCACGCCTCGACAAACTCGTTACTCGCGGTCGCCTACCTGGCGCTGATCGGGTCCGTGCTCGCGTTCACGGCCTACGTCTGGCTGCTCCAGCACGCCCCGATCTCGCAGGTCTCGACCTACGCTTACGTCAACCCGATCGTTGCGGTCGTGCTCGGCGCGCTCGTGCTCGGCGAGCAAATCACGGCGACCACGGTGATCGGAGGCGCGGCAATCGTGTTCGCGGTGGCGCTGGTGATACGCGGCGAGCCCTAGACGCGAACGAGCAGCGCTCGCGAGTTACGTCGAGCGACGGATACAGCGGAGAGGGCGGGATTCGAACCCGCGATGGACTTGCGCCCATGCCGGTTTTCAAGACCGGTGCATTCAACCGCTCTGCCACCTCTCCAGGGAGCAAGCGGTCAGATCGTAGCGAGCGGCGATGGCCACGCGGCCAGGTCCGCGGGGGTCCAGTCAGACCCCCGCGGATCACCAATCACGTGGTGGCGAGTTCGCGGTCGTGTGCAAGTGCCAGGCTGGCGGCCTCGATCGCGCTGGCGAAGGACACCTCGGCCAGGCAACCAGGCGCCGCGACCTGGTCACCGCACAGGTAGACGCCGCCCCCACGATCGATCGCCGGTCGGTCCTGCCAGGTCTGTCCCGGCAGATCGAGGGCGCCGCTGCGGCCGCTCATCACCTGGCGCCGGCGCCAGGTCACGCGGCCACGCCACTGCTCAAATGAGGCGTCCAGCATCCGCTCGAGGCGATCAGTCGTGTCGTCGATCGTCTCGTCGGGACGGACACCCATCTGCGCTTGAACCAGCGTCTCGCCATCCGGCGCGAGCGAGCTGTCCTGCGCGCTGTAGCGCTCAGCCCACCCCGAGCTATCGAGATCGGAAACGATCCAAGGGTCGCCGTCACGGTCGGCGAGGCCGAGGTCAAGACAGACGGTCGTGCCGCTCGGCCAATCAAGCGTGTCGTCGTCAAGCAGCGCTCGCGCATCCTTCAGCTCGAGCGCGACGATCACTGGCTCATCCGGCAGCGTCTCGACCCGCTCGCCGGTGATGATCTCCACACCGAGTGAGCGAGCCCGCGAAGCCAGCGATTCGATCAGCATGCTCCAGCCGCCGACGACGAAGCGGACCGGCGAATTGGGGTTCAGCAACAGCCGCTGGCTGCGCTCCCAGACGAACGCCGCTGACAGCTCGCCGGGGTCGTGATGGAAGGTGTAGACGCCCGCCACCGAGGACAGCGCATGGGCCGTCCGCGCATCGCTGTGGTCGGTCACCCAGGAGCGGAAGTCCTGGTCAACCGGCGCCTGGCGACCGCGCAGCTTCAGCGCCGTCGGCAGCATCGACATCGGTGGTGTGCGATGGACAACCCCGTCGTAGTGGAAGCGGTAGCCGGTCAGTCGCGGGCGCGCCAGCGGCGGCATCAGCTCCCGCTCGTTCAGCCAGCTAAACAACGTGCCGCCCTTGTAGACCGCATGTGGACCGAGGTTCGCCTTGTAGGGACCGTCCTCGCTGCGCGCCCTTCCGCCGAGCGTGTCGTGTGCCTCAAGCAGCCTGACCGTCGCACCCTGCTCTGCGCAGCAGATCGCGGCTGTCAGGCCAGCCACGCCGCCGCCGATAACTGTGATCTCGTTCATGACCGGCAATCTACGGTGTAACTGGCATCGCGTACAGTTCCAGTTATGGCTTCTTTGACAGGGCCAGTCGAGTTACTGCTGACACTTGACCCGCGTAGCGAGCGGCGGCTGCACGAGCAGATCGAGCAGGCGCTGCGTGACGCGATCCGCGAAGGGAGGCTGCACGCCGGCGCGCGTCTGCCCTCAAGCCGCGCGCTCGCGAGCGAGCTCGGCATCTCACGCGGGGTCGTCACCACCGCCTACGACCAACTTGTCGCCGAGGGCTATTTGGAGACCCGCCAGGGCGCGCCGGTGCGGGTTGCCGGCGGTCTCAGGGCGCAGCCAACCGCCCCGCCACCGCCATCACTGATCGCTCAGTTCAGCTACGACTTCAGTCCGGGCCTGCCGGATCTCGCCGGGTTCCCGCGTGACCGCTGGCTGCGCTCACTGCGCAGCGCCTGGCGTGAGACGCCGCTGGACGCGATCGGCTACACCGACCCGCGTGGCGTGCCCGAACTGCGGAACGCTTTGGGCGACTACCTCGCGCGTGTCTGCGGGGCGGCTGCTGATCCCGAGCACCTGCTGATCGCCACCGGTTTTCGGCAGTGCTTCTCGCTCGTCTGTCGCTGGCTCGCGGCGCATGGGATTGAGCAGATCGCGCTCGAGGACCCGGGTTGGCACGCGCAGCGGCTGATCGCCGAGGAGGCCGGGCTGACGGTCAGCCCGATCCCGGTCGACGGCGAGGGGATCGATGTGGTTGCGCTGGCGCAGAGCGGCGCCGAGGCGGTCGTTGTCACGCCCGCCCACCAGTTCCCGACGGGCGCGGTGCTGAGCGCGGCGCGGCGCGCAGCGCTGATCGAATGGGCCGAGCGCGGCGACCGCCTGATCGTCGAGGACGACTACGACTCCGAGCTGTGCGCAGGGCGGGTCGGCGCGCTCCAGGGCCTCGTTCCCGACCGCGTGCTCTACATCGGCTCGGCCAGCAAACGGCTGGCGCCGGGGATGCGACTGGGGTGGATGCTGGCGCCGTCCTGGATGTCATGGGCGCTGATCAGCGCCAAGGCGATTGAGGACGGCGGTTCGGAGATCACCGGCCAGCTCGCACTGGCAGACTTCATCGCCCGGGGCGAGCTCGAGCGCCATCTGCGGCGGATGCGCGTGCGCTATCGCGAGCGCCACGCGGCGCTGGTCGCCGGGCTGGCCGTTGAATTTCCTGACTGGCGCGCGGTGCCGACTATCGGCGGGCTGCACACGCTGGTGCGGCTGCCAGCCGGGACCGACGAGCCCGGCTTGTTGGCGGCTGCCGCCCGCGCCAGCGTCGGCATCGAGGGTCTCTCGCTGCACAGCTACACCGCGACGGCGTCGCCGGGACTGGTGTTCGGCCACGCGCACCTGGCGCCGCCGGCGATCACCCAGGGCCTGCGGCGGTTGAGCACCGCTTTCGCAAACCGGTAACAACTCTCTGCGAGCATTACCGGCATGTCACTTCTCTCCACGGTGCGCATGTACATGCGTAAGTCACCAACACTCGCCGAACCGACGGACATTTATGCGCACAAGGTCACGCTGCTTGACGGCAGCGAGCTCGACCTCGAGACGCTTCGCGGCAAGCCGACGCTGATCGTCAACACCGCCAGCAAGTGCGGCTTTACCCCGCAGTACGAGGGGCTCCAGTCCCTGTATGAGAAGTACTCACCGCAGGGCCTGCAGGTGCTGGGCACGCCGTCGGCCGATTTCGCCAACCAGGAGTTCGACGACGCGACCGAGATCGGCGCCTTCTGCCAGAAGAACTACGGCGTCACCTTCCCGCTGACCGAGAGCGTGTCGGTCCGCGCCGACCCGGTCCCGCTGTGGCAGGACATCAACTCCCAGCCGGGCTCAAAGCCGCCGGGCTGGAACTTCACCAAATACCTGGTCGACGCCGACGGCAAGCTGATCGAGCGCTTCGGCACGAAGGTCACGCCGGAGGATCCTTCAGTCATCGCCGCGATTGAGTCAGCCCTGAGCTGAGTTTCCTGGGGGGTGGCCTGGCTGGGCCACCCCCAGGCCTGACCGCTCCGCTTATAGCGGACGCTCGTTCACTTTCACGCGCCCGTTGTAGATCGTCTGTTTGTCGTCGATCACGCGCAGGTCGTAGCGGCCGCTGGCGATCTGACCGTGTGTGGGCTTCAACAGCACGTTGTCGGTGTGGGTACCAACGTGCTTAGCCAGCCCGCGGGCGAGGATCTTGTGCCCGTCACGCAGTTCGACGGTCAGATCCGAAAGGGTCCCCTCACTCAGACGTAGCGTCGCGACGTAGTCGTCTGAGTGCTTGCGTTGCCCTTGGTAGTGAACTGTCAGCACCGCCTTCTTTGGATGCGGGTGCGGGCTCGCATTTTTGGTGATCTTGAAGGCGGGGTCGTCGGTTGTGCAGTCGGCCTGCGACTTCAGGAAGTTCGACGGCTTCGCCAGCTCCGGCGGCTCCGGGAACGAGGGCGTCGCCTGGAGGAAGTCGGCGAGTGTCGCCGCATTGGCGTCGCGGAACGTCATCGGCGGGATGTTCCACTTCGCCTCGATCGTCGCGAGGATCGAGGTGTGGTCGTGGACCACGTTCGTCACGGCGTTCTTCTTGGCGTAGCCCGACACGACCACCGCGGGAACCCGCGGGCCGTAGACGTTGTAGAGCCCGGGCTGGTCGTCGGAGGAGGTCAAGATCGGTTTGATCGAGTCCGGCGGGATCGCCGCCGCCGGTGGCACGTGGTCGTAGTAGCCGCCGTGCTCGTCAAACAGCCAGACGAGCAGAATCCGCGGCCACGATGGAGAATTAAGCACGGCGTCGACGACGCGTGCGACGAAGTTCTCGCCGAGGCTGATGTCGGCGGGGTTCTCCTCATCCTGGCTGAGTGAATTGAGGTGGGTCTCGACGGTCGGGAAGAACGGCACATTGACTAGGCCGCCGGGCGTCGGCACCTGATCGATCACGCCGATGTCGGAGTCGACCATGCTGACGGACGGCAGGGTGCCGGTCGCGCAGGCCGCGTAGAAGTCGGCGATCGGCAGCATATTCTGCGGGTACTTGGTGACCGTGTCGGTGATCAGCGCCGCGGTCGGCACATCGGTGAAGTAGTCGGCCCAGGTGATCCCGTGCGCGTGCAGGCGATCCCAGATCGTTCCGTTGGGCGGGTACTCGGTGACGCTTGAAAGCGTTGTCGAGATCAGCCCAAAGGCGGTGCCGGCCATCAGGAAGCGCCGGTTCGGATAGGTCTGACAGGGGGCCGAGCAGAACCAGCGGTTCGCCAGCGTGAAGGTCTTCGCCAGTGAGTAGTAGAACGGCAGGTCGGGCTCGTCCCAGTAGATCATCGAGCCGACACCGGTGGCGGCGAAGCCGTCCATCCGGCCGTGATTGATCTGCTGGTGGGTGTCGTGCCAGCTTTGGCTGCCGGCGTTGCCGGGTTGACAGAGCGAGTCGTTGCGCGCGACTGTGATCCTGCCGTTGTTGTACGGGTTCGAGTTCGTCGGCAGCCCGTTCTTGCCGATCGCCAGCCCGTCGGCCAGTGGCTGCCCCCGGACCGACAGCATCCCCAGGTGGTTGTCGAACGAGTGGTTCTCCATCATCACGAAGACGATGTGGTCAAACGGCAGCGCCTCGGTCGGCTCGCCGGCGGGACGGGTCGGATCCGGCAGTACGTCGGGGCGTCGCAGCCCTGCGCTACGGGCGTCGGCGCCTGTTGGCAGCAGGCCTGGCGCGACAGCCGCGCCCAGTGCCAGACCGGTGCCGGTCTTGACGAAGCGCCGCCGCGTGACGTGGCGCTTGTCGCTGGGTCGATCGCTCGCCATGGGTTGCACACTACGGGTTCGGCGTCGGATCATGTGACAGTCAGGTGAAGCGGCCGTTAGGCTCGGGCGGCGTCAGCGACCCGGACCTACCGCGCGGCCACTATCCCGCTTTCGATCCCTCACGGGGTTCCGGAGCGTGGTTCTGCGTACCAAAGCGTCCTTTCGACTACATCCGTAAACCCGAAAGCGCTGAAGGGGTTCTCACAGACACCCCTGAGCACTTTCGCTTCTGGCGGTGTACGCGAAAGCGTGCTTTGGACGTCCAAAGCGCGCTTTCGATGCCCGGGCGGCAGCGAAGGCGTGATGAGGGACCGGGGCGAAGCGGTGCCGGACCGGGCCGGAGCGGTGCCGGACCAGTCGGAAACCGACCCGCGCGGAGAATCGAACGAAAGGAGATCAGTGTGGGCGGTGGGGCCAAGCCGAGCGGCCTGACCCCACCAGCACCCGCTACTTGCTCTTCTTACAGGTCTTGGTTGTGTACTTGACCAGCTTGCGCTTCTTTTCGCGCTTGGTCTTGCCGTGGACCTTGACCCTCACGTAGACCGTCTTGTACCGGTAGCCGTGGACGATTGTGCATGTCGTCGTAGTACCGGGCTTCGTGACCGTCTTCGTGGTCGTCACGGTCTGTGTGGTCGTCACCGTCGTACCGGGAGTCGTCACCGTGGTCGTTGGGTTAACCCCCGCTCCGACCAACCCCTCGACGACCGGATTCGCCGCTTGATCAAACGGAATGTCGAGGACGCCGGTGCGCGTTCCAAGCGCGGTCGGCGCGAACTGAAGCTCGACCGTGCAGGTTCCGCCCGCGGGCAGCGTCACAGTTGAGCATTGGTCGCTCGTAATCGTGAAGTCGCCCGGATCATTCCCGGCGAGCGCCACCTGTCCGACGGTCAGCGCTGCCGCCCCGGCCGGGTTGGTTAGCGTCACCGTCTCACTTGAACCCGTCGCACCAGGGGCTGCCGTACCGAAGTCCAGCAAGGAGGGCGAGGTTGACGGATTTGCGGTGTAGGCGAACTCCGTCGGGCTAGTGGCCGGGGGGTCACCTGTGGCATCGGTTTCAACGGTAGTGAGCGTGATCGGGACCGACTGCCCGGCGGTTCCGGCAGGTGCAACTACCGTCAGCGAACCCGTCGAGCCGCAGTCAAGCAGCGCCGCCGTTGGGGTGATGCTGAGCGCCGCTGTGTTACCGAACTGGACGCCGGTGGCGCAGCCGAGGTTCTCACCCGTGATCGTGACGGTCTGCCCACCCGCGGCAGGCCCGGAGGCGACACTCAGGCTGGATATCGTCGGTGCACCCGGCGGATAGAACAGCAGCTCGTCAGCACTTGAGCCCGATTCCGACGTCGGTGCCGAGCATCCGGAGACGGTGCAAACTACGACATCATCGATCGCCGGGTTGGAGCTTGGTGCGCTACCGCTGATCGCCGAGTCGGAGGTGATGCCGTACTGGTACTGCGTCGCCTCTGAGAAACTGCTGTCGGTGTCGACGAAGAACAGCGGCCCAACGGCATCCGAGAAGCCGGCGCCGCTTATCGCCAGTGCCGTGTCGGCAGCTGACCCACCGGTGTCCGGCACTACTGGAAGCCCGTATGCGGCATCGACATTGCCACTCGGGTTGTTCGTCGTCGCGTCGGCCGCAATCGACGTCACCTGTGGAATGCCCGCGTACACGACATTCCCACTAGCGCTGGCTGCCACGTCGCCTTGGTCCCCCATCGTGTCCGCGTAGATCGGGATCGCCTCGGCGTTAGTGTTCGGCGTGCCGGCGAGGTAGTCCGCCGTCGGCGGGACCTCAAGATCCACCGTGGTACCGGTGTAGTAGACCTCGGAGGCGTCGATCGAGGATGCGTTGCCGGGCCTACCGACGTCGAACCAGTTCTGCGTTTGGTCGTCGAGCCCTGTCCCTGTGATCTGGATGACAGTGCCGCCCGCGTCGCTTGCAAGCGACGCCGGCTGGCCGGCCACGGTCGAGACCGATGTGATGGTCGGCGCCGGCACGTAGTCGTATTCGGTCGGCTGGGGGGTGACCTCGTACCCCTGCGGGACCAAGAACAGGCCGTCCTGGTTGGTTGGTAGTGCCGAGCCCTCATACGTCGGGTAGATCGTCGAGGTGTTCGACGGGCCGTGCGGGCCTGTAACCACAACCTGCGTCTGGCAGATGTCGTCACTTGCGGGATCACCGTCACCGGTCTCCGCAGTCAACGCAGATGCCGTGACGCAATCAGTGTTGGGCGCCGAATACACCGGCGGTGTGACCTGCATCTCGTACGAGCTGAGGACCTGATCGACCGTTGCCGCCACGCCGCCGACGGTGACCGTGTCACCGCTCACAAAGCCGGAGCCGTAGACGTCCACCTCGCCAGGGGCTGATTCAAGCCCGGCATACGGACCGACCGAGGTGACCGTCGGGATCGTCGCGTTCGAGCCGTTCTCGTCAACGTATGCAAAAGTCGAGGCCGGCCCGGGGGCGCTAGAGGTACCCGCGGTAGTCGTCACCACAACGTCTGCCGGGCCTGACCCGTCCTGCGTCTGGGTTGAGCCACCGACGACGGTCGTACCGCCCTCAGGGGGCGGATCAGACACCGTCGTCGCCGGAGGTGCCGCAGCGGCTGCGCCAGTCGGCATGGTCAACGTCAGTGTGGTGTTTGAGTGGACGACAATCGCTGAACCAGTGACATTCGCCCCACCAACCTCGATTGAGCTCACGTCCGGGGAGCCGCCGGACTCAAAGCCGGTTCCCGTAACTGTTACAGGCGTCCCGCCCGCCACTGTGCCGGCCTGCGGAGACAGCGAGCTGACTGCCGGACGCGCGCTGGCGCTGGTCACAAGCGCACAGACATCAGCCGCCAGACCAGCTCCGTCGCTTGGGCTTGTGAGCTCGGGCGAGCCGAGGCCGGTGGCCATGCTGTACCCGGTATGGGCCGGGAACACGTTGCCGTTGTCAAGGCCGTAGACGTCGTTATTGCCGACGGTGACGTCGTGGAAGGACGCGGCGTACGTCGTTGGGTCAGAGGCGAGCGCGTAAAGCAACGGTGTGGCAAAGCCAATGCCGGTGCCACCGTTGCTCGGCGCGATGCTGCTACAGCCCGAGGATTCGTCCACGAGCGCGAGCATCGCGGCCCAGATCGGCGTTGCAGATGATGTGCCGCCGATTGTGATCCAGCCGGTCGGCGTGAAGCTGCTCGCAAACGAGGCGCTGTAAATGGTGACCGCGCCAGTGAACTCGTCAGCCTGGGCCGAAACGTCGGGCGTAACGCGGCATGGGGTCGACGAGGTCGCGCCGGACACTGTGCCCTGACAGAAACCGGGGGCCCAGTTCTGGTCGCTGATGCCGAGACTCTCAGCATTGGACTCGACAGCATTGGCGTTATCCCAATCAACTCCCCCGGGCTCGGCGGCGCCGATCCCTGGAACAAGCGAGTCAGCCTGCCAGGACGGCATCGCCCAACTCTGTGAGATGCCGCCGCCACCGCCGCCCCAGTCGCCGCCGTCGTTCCAGACGGTTTCGTCATAGTCGGCAGGGTTCGCGTCCTGCAACGTGGTGCCGCCAACAGAAACCACGTATGGCTGACTTGCCGGATCGCCGACCGACAGCGGGTTCTGGTCAGTCGGGACCGGCACCGACCGGATTTCGTTACAAGCGTCATCACCTGTGTCGCCAGCGGCATTCAGGACCGTCTGGCCCTGGGCTGCTGCCTGCTCAAAGATGTAGTTCTCGGTTTCCTGCGCGCCGGGCTCATAGAGCTCTTCGTCCTGCTCACAAAAGCCCCAGCTGGAGGTGACGATCTGGTCAATGTCGTGGTTGACGATCTGCGAGTACTCATCGATTCCGCCAGCGACCGTATTGGGCGCTTCATAGACGTCGAGGTCGGCCCCTGGTGCCATCGCCGAGACATCTTCGACGTCAAGGATCGCTTCGCCTGAGCCCGGGCCGGCCGGCTGGCCACCGTCGACCGGATCGATGGTTACGTTCCCGGTACCCGAGGTTCCCGCCCCGGACATCGTCGCTGCCTGGCTGTCTCCGAAGTAGCACTCGTCAAAGGTTTGTAGGTCGCTCAGATCAAAGGGTTCAAGCTCATAAACCGCGATGTGCACACCCTGGCCATAATCACCATCGTTGTACTCGCCGAACGCGCCGTAGGCGTTGGCGATCTGATCGTCGGTCAGGCCACCAAACTGGGCAGCAACCTCAGTTGGGTTGCTGCCACCGTCAGCCGCTACACACGCCGGAGTGGTGGTGTTAATCCCGGGGTTCGGTGCGCCCTTCGGGTAATGCGCGATAGCTGCAGTCTTAGCCTTCGGGTAGTTCGCGTACGCGGACTCGGGCGGGCGGATCAGCGAGGACTCAGGGTGGAGCAAAGTGTCAAGACCAAGCACCGCGGCCACCCCCGAAGCCACGCTCGCCGGCAGTTTAACGGCGCTGGTCGCAAGCTGTCCGGTAACGCCCGCCTGAGTCTTGTAACGCTCCAGCCGCGTGCCGAAAGACGACTCGACCTTGGCGGTGGTGCCGCTGAAGGGGATCATCAGCCCGTCGCTGGAGACCGCGCCCACCGTGAGCCCGTCCGCCTTCAGCTGCTCGATCACGGCGTTGACGGTCGACGCTGCCGGACCAAACCGCCCACGAAACTGCCCGGCCTTCAGATATTGGTGGTAGGTCGCCGAGTGCGGCTTCGTGACGCCAGCAATAAAGCTCTGCAGTGCTGCGTTGTCACGCGGCTTAAGCACGACGAAGCCGCTTTGGGCACTGGATGCGCTCGGCGCGCCCAGCGCTTTACCGCCAATCGGCGCCGGTGCTGCCCGCTGGACCTGCCTAAAACCACCAGCGCTAGAGGCGCCAGCCGGGGCGGCAACAGCGAAAACGGTCCCTGCGACGGCCAGTAGCGCGAAGATTAGGCCGACCCAAACATTCGATCTGCTTGTGCCCTCTGAGCCACGCAAATGCTTCCAACCAATCCGCTTCATGAGTGCCCCCTTCGAGCAGCCGGCGACCGTATTGGCGAGACCCTATACCGAGTCCGTGCGCTGCGTCAACCACTTGTCTCGGCGCTTACCAACTAAAGAGGAAGCCCGTGCCTACAAGCGGAGAGGAAGCGGAGAGGAAGGGATTCGAACCCTCGATGGAATTTCTCCCATACCCGCTTAGCAGGCGAGCGCCTTCAACCACTCGGCCACCTCTCCGGGTGAATTCGGCAGTGTAGAGAGGGCTTTAGAGGCGCTGCGGCGCGGTGCCGAACACGTGATCCCAGAACGGTGCGCTGACGCCGTAGCCGGTGTCGCCGTCCTGGAAGTGGTGGCGCATGTGCAGCTCGCGGAGCCTCTTGCCGAGCTCCGTCTTCGGCACGTGATGGTGCACGTGGTAGTGCAGCATGTCGTAGTACAGGTAGCCGGCGAGGAAGGCAGCGCCGAACGGGAGCCATGCCGGGGTGCCGAGCACCTCGTAAAACCCGAACAGGAAGAGGGCGGAGAGCGGGATCGACACCGACGGCGGCATCACCAAGCGCATCCGATCGTTTGGATGATCGTGGTGAACGCCGTGGATGATCCAGTGCAGGCGCGCGCCAATCCCATGGTCGGGCTCAAAGTGGAAGACGATCCGGTGTAGCCAGTACTCAGTTAGGGTCCAGAACAGATAGCCGCCGGCGATGTAGATGATCGCCAGCGCGCCGACGCCATGGACAAACCCGAGCACCAGCAGCGCCAGGATCGCCGGCACGAACAGGATCGGCGGTACCGCCGGATGCACGCGGGACATCTTGTCTAGGAACTTCGAGTCGAACATCGTGGGGGATGCCCGAAGAATCTCACTGCGGCTCAGTCCGCGCAGCTCCTCTGGATGGGGCGCAGCCATGCCCCTAGGATAGCTCTCAGATGGCACGAATGGAGACCGCTAGGTGGTGGGACACGCGGCGGACGCACAGCACGAAGCCCGCCACTTACCGCTGCCCCCTGTGTGGGCAACAGCTATTGGCGATCGAAGATCACATGCTGCTGTTCCCAGAGGGTGATCACCAGCGCCGCCGGCACGCTCACATCAGGTGTGTGCTTGAAGCTCACCGCCAGGGTGGCATGCTGAGCCGGGAGGAATGGCTGAAGACCCAGCCGGTGCCGCCGAAGGCCCCGGGGCTGCTCGCCCGCCTACGCGGCTCGCGCGCCGAGCGGTAAGCGCCGCAGCGCGGTAAGCGCGTCAGGCGCGCGTTCTCGCAGGCAGCCGCGCATCAGCGGCGATGATCCGATGGGCTTTCAGCCCGAGGCTGAGCCGTTCACGCCCATCTGACTCATACGGCGATAACCCCGCGACCTCCTGGACTCGCGCCAGCCGGTACCCGACGGTGTGCCGATGAAGCCCCATCGCCTCGGCGGTCTCTGTCGTCGAGCCATGGTGGGCGAGAAACCCCTCGAGCGTCGCCAGCAGCTCGGTGTCGTGGATCCCGTCGTAGCGCTCAAGCTCGGCGACGGTTCGCTCCCGTAGATCGGTCAACTCCTCGGGGTCGTGCAGCATCACCCCGACCAGCAACCGGTAGGTGTCCTCCTGAAACGCAAACAGCGCGCCGTCCTCGGTTGCCAACTCCAGCAACACCGATGCCTCGCGCAGAAGGTCCGCCAGATCTCCTGGACCGCGGCGCGGGCCGGACGCGATCGCCGCGATGCCGGCAGCCTCGAGTGCCGCGACCAGCTCGGCTGCAGCGATCTCGCCGCCGGACTTGCCGCCAAGCGGCACCAGGCCAAGCAGGCGGCCGCCACCGACATCGGCAACAAGTCCGACCGGGTCAACCGTCGCCCAGTCGATCGCCGACTCCCTGGCCAGCGCGCAGAGGCCAACGGCACCCGCTGAAAAGTCGTAGCCGAGCCGCCGTGCGTGGGTCAACAGCGCGCCGAGATCGCCCGGCGGATCAAGTTCAAGCATCTGCAGGAAGCCCCGTCGCGCGCTGCGCGGATCAAATCCCGTTGCGTCGCGCATCAGCGCGGTGACTGCGGCAGCCGCTGCGGCGCCGTCAAGCCAGGCCAGACTTTCAAGCTCGGGTCCCGGCAGTGCGGCGACGACACCGACCACGCCTTGGCCGAGGTGTACTGGCGTGGCCTCGGCGAACGCCGCCGGCACCGTCGCGGGTTGATCGGCCGCCAGCGCGCTGGCATAACCGAGCAGCTCGCCAACAGCGCTTGACCCGGCGGCCCCCTCAGGCCACACCGCGGGCGGCCCGAACGCCGGTAGCGAGATCACGATCCCTCTGCCGAGCGCCTCGGCGGCGCAACGGGCGACACCGAGCAGATCAACGCCTGAGACAGCTGCCTCGACCAGCTTCAGCGGGTTGGCGAGGGGGGCGGCCGAAGCCGCCCCCCTTTGACCAACCTCATTTACGCCGGACTCAAGCGAGCGAGCGGGTGCCACTGCGGCGCTGCTCGGTCTGCGTGCCGACGCTGTCCTGCATTACTAGTTGGCTGCTCCAGCCGGGTACGCGAGCGACGGCACGTCTGACGGGTACACCTCGTGCCCGTGCTCGGCGACGTCGCCGATCTCCATGTTCTCCTGCGACATACGCAGTGGTATGACCAGCCCGATCAGCTTGAGCAGGACAAACGTCGCAAGCCCAGACCAGAAGATCACCCATGCGGCTGCAAACACCTGCCACTTCAGCAATGTCAAGCCACCGTGGAAGAACAAGCCGGTACCTGAGCCGAACGGCGTGTACGACGTGACGCCGTGCGCGACCTTCGTCATGTACGTAACCGACATGCTCGGGTCAGCCAGCAATCCGAGGAACAAGCCGCCTGCGAGACCGGCGAACCCGTGCGTGTAGATCACGCCGAGGGTGTCGTCGACCGCCGAGAACGGCTTGTAACGGCTGAGGTAGTTCATCGCGAAGTACACGACTACCACTGCCGCCGCACCTAACCCTATGGCGCCGTAACCGTTGATGTAACCCGCACATGGTGTGATCGCCACCAAGCCGGTGATCAAGCCGTTGACGCCACCGAGGAGGCTTGGCTTGCGGCCGGTGAGGTAGTCGAGCACGACCCAGGTGAGGAACGCGACTGCGGTCGTCAGGTTGGTGTTGAGCACCGCCGCGGCAGCCGCCTGGCTGGCCGCATATGGGTCGCCACCGTTGAACCCGTTCCAACCCAGCCACAGGAGACCGGCACCGACGGCCACCATCGCCACGTTGTTCGGTGCATCGATCTCACGGTCACGTTGCAGCCTCGGGCCTATCACCCACGCGGCTATGAAACCGGTAACACCTGCCGAGAGGTGGATGACGTAACCACCCGAGTAGTCCAATGAACCGTGCTGGGCGAAGAAACCGCCGCCCCACAGCATGAACGCGTCGACCGTGTAGACAACCGTGATCCACAGCGCGCAGAACGGAACCCACGCCTTGAAGTTCACGCGGCCAAGCACCGAGCCGAGCGCGAGGATCGGAGTGATCGCCGCGAACACGAACTGGAAGTAGACGAGCGCCGAAGTCGGGAAGTCGGTTGTCCCAACGAGCGGGATGTCCCCCTGACTCTGCTCACCCGACGGACTCAACACAGATCCCGGCTTCCCGACGAAGTTGTCGAAGAACCCGTGCCCATGGCCCGCGACCTTCTCGAACCACGGTGTGCCGAAGCCCATCTTGTACGCGTACAGCACCCACACGACCAACACGATCGAGAAGGTCGCGAAGGTCAGCATCATGCTGTTGATGGACCAACGCTTCTGCATGGCACCGCCATACAGAACAACGAGGCCCGGGACGCTCATCAATCCAACGAGCGTCGCTGCCGTGATCTGCCAGGTGGTGTCACCTGTATTCAGCCACGGTGCGGAGTTGACTAACAAAGGATCTCCTTGCCCTAGACGGGAACGAGTGGATGGCGCCGCAAATGCGGCATCGAGCCCGGTTGGGCTTGCGCGCAGGATCCTGCTTTATCTGACCTTGATCAGGAATATCCGAACGTCCAGGGTCCGCGTGCGGCCACTAGCCACACGGATAAACGTGCGGTGAACCGAGACTAAATGCCCGCGCGCGCGGGCGGTAAGACCTTCACCGCTAGCCCCGCTTTGCGACATGCGGAGGCAATCTGGACCACGTCATCCGAAGTCAGCGCGTCCGAGGCTCGCAGCTGTGTGCACAACTCGCGGGCGTCTCCGTCGCAGGCCTTGACCACGTCGGCACCAAACGCCCCCGGGATGTTGAGATCGATACACCCTCGCGCGACCGTGTTGGTCGAAGCGAACGAGATCACGGCGATCACGACCACCGCGACAAAGAATGCGGCAAGTCCGCCGGCGATCAACCGCTCGCGCCCGGCCAATCGCTTCGGGTGTTGGCTGTCCTCGTAGAAGGTGGGGGGCAGCGACGCAGGCATCCCGGCAGTGTATGGCTCGCTGCCCGGCTGACTGGCTCGGGCAGCGGCTACAGCGCGGGAGCCACGTCACGCGCGAGCACCAGCACCGAGCCGCGCGCGTTGTTCAGCGCTGCGCGGTTGGCGCCGCTCAGCGTGACACGACCAAACCGCCCGCCCTCCGAGGAGCCGACGACGATCAGATCGGCCGGCGAGTCGGCGGTCAGGATCTCAGCGCCGACGCGCGCGGCGAGCGTCTCAAGCGTGCTGCTCACGGCTGGGTCGGCTGAGCCGGCGCTCGCGATCGTCTGGATCGGATGCTCGGTGTTGAGCCGCAGTCCGGCGCTGGCAACTGCGATCGCCAGGCTGCCGCCGTCAAGCAGGCGCTGGGCGGTGTTGCCGGGCTCGGCGCGCCCGGGCGCGGTCCGGTAGTCGGAACCGAATACGAGGATCGATGCACCTTGGCGCTCCGCCAGCTGCTCAAGACCATCGCCGGTTGAGGCACCGAAGATCACATGTGTCTCAACCGTACGGTCGCCGAGCAGCTCAACCCCGGCTTGCAGCCGCCGCTCGGCGTCGTGGTGGGCGAGTTCCTCGCGGCGCGGATCGAACTCATGCGAGTGGCGGACGTAGGCGAGCGCGAGCCGGCTGACGCCGGCAGCCAGCGCGCGTCCGAGGATCAGTGCGTCGTCGTCGTTCGGCGTGCCGTCGTAGGAAGCGATGATCTGGGCCGCCACGACGGCTTACGTTACCCGCCGATCAGCGGCTGGCCATACAACAAAGACCAGTTAGGCGCCCGCAAGCGCGGCACACTCTTACCGACCGCGAGCTCAATCGTCTCGTGCTGGCGCAGCGGGATCAGCCGCGGGCTGCCAAGCCAGGGCTTGCCGTCGACGATCGCGGTGACGTGGGCGTGCCAGATCGCGAGATGGTCGCGACCGAGTCGCCGATTCCAGATGTCGAAGAACGTCCCAAGGTTGTAGGTGTGGACGTTCGGGGTGTCGACAAGGATCACGCCGTCGGCGGCGTCGGTGTGCAGCCAGTAGTAACACTGGCCCGCCTGGTAGACGACGCCGGTACTGGTCTGGTTGGCGTTCGGCGAGACCATGCCGATCCCGCCCGGCACAGCGCGCGGGTGGCCGTAGATGTAGATCTGCAGGTACACCTCGCGCTCGTGCGCCAGCTGCTCAAGCTGCTGACACTGAACGCCGTCGATCGACGTTCCTGTCTCGGTCGTCGTGACTTGGGCCAGCGGCGTGCCGGCTTGTAGGCCGATCCCGTCCGGGCCGGTCGGCTGCGGCAGGGTCGACGTCAACGTGGCGGTGCCGGATGACCCAGAACCGCCACAAGCAGCCAGCAGTAGTGCTGAAGCAAGCGCGCCCGCGACGAGGCGGGCGCGCACAGCAGTCATTTTCAACGGCCCGTCAGCGACGGCCGCCGCCACCGCCGAACAGGCTCAGCAGCAGCAGGAACATGTTGAAGATGTCGAGGAAGATCATCGCCGCGATCGGCACCGCGCTTGCCCCGTACTTCGGGCTGCGGGCCAAACGCTGGAAGTCAGCGGCGGTGAAGGCGCTGAACAGCACCAGCCCGATCACGCAATAGATGATGTTTCCGCCCGGGACAGCGACGAACACCAGCACCATCCCGAACACGATCAGTGCCAGCAGGGCCCAGAAGCCATACCGCCTGATTCCCGACAGATCCTTCCGCGTGGTGTAGCCGAAGGTCCCGAGTGCCGCGGTCGCCAGCGCCGTGGTGCCGGCCGCCTGGTACACCGCGCCCGGGTTTGCATGTGCGTAGTAGTCGATGATCGGCCCGATGCCGAGCCCGAGCAGCAGCCCGAGGCCGAACAACAGTCCGATCGCCAACTGCTCGTGGCCGCGGTTAGCCGCCATGTTGAGGCCGATCACGCAGCCGAACATGCCGAAGATGAAAAGGATTCCGGTGCCGCCGACCGAGTTACGCGTGATGTAGGCGCCGAGTGCGGTAAGGCCAATCGTGCACGCGACGAGACCCATCACCTGGCCGAACACGCTCCGCGCGCTGTCGCCGCTGAGCACGGCGCCGCCGCTACTGAAGCCACCCATCTGCTGATATGCGGGCATTTAGTTCTGGACGCTCCTGAGGACGAATTTCAAGGGATTACCGGCGCTTAACGGTAGACGATCGCGGCCGTGGAAACCGAAGAAGATAGTCAGACGCTAACGGACGTCTTGGGGATCGAGGCGGGGTCGAAATCGCCCAGCAGATCGACCGCGCGAGCCGGCGACCCCGCCTCGATCCCGAGCGAGCTTGCGAGCCACCGCAACGGATCTTCAGTCGGCGCCGTTCCATACCGCTTGGCCAGCCGATCGCCGTCCGGGCCCAGTACCAGCGGCACGTGGGCGTAGGCCGGGGTCGGCAGCCCGAGAGCACGCTGGAGCAGGATCTGCCGGGCACTCGAGTCGAGCAGGTCGGCGCCGCGGACAACCTGGTTGACCCCTTGCTCGGCGTCGTCAACGACGACCGCCAGCTGGTAGCCGACGACGCCATCGGCGCGGCGCACGACGAAGTCGTCAACTGCGAACGATTGGGGTCCGGCCAGCTCGTCGACGAACGTTACGACCTCGCCCCCCGCATCGAACCGCAGTGCGCACCGCTCGCCCGCGTCGATCCGCCGCGCGCGCTCGGCCGCACTCAGCGCCCGGCAGGTACCGGCATACGCGCCCTCAGACAGCTCGCCGTGGGGCGCCGCGGCCGCCTCGCGGATCTCGGCGCGGGTGCAGAAGCACGGGTAGAGCTGGTCCGCCAGTCGCGCGATCGCCTGCTCGTACAACGCGCCGCGGGCCGACTGGCGGACCACCTCCCCGTCCCAGTCGATCCCCAATTGCTCAAGCTGGCGCAGCTGCTCGGGCTCGAACTCCGGCCGTGAGCGCTGCAGATCAAGGTCCTCAATCCGCAATAGAAACCGGCCACCGGCCGCGCGCGTGAACAACCACGCGACCAGTGCGGTGCGTAGCGAACCGAGGTGCAATGGCCCGGTTGGCGAAGGGGCAAAGCGGCCTACGACGCTCATCTCACAAAAGTAAGGGGTTAGGGCGTCGAACTAAGACTGAATGCCTGATGTACAGAGAGTCGGCGTAGCTCAATCTCCTGAATGTCAGCAACGCCAAGGAGGCACCACCATGACCAAGACACTGACTCGCATCAAGGCAGTTCTGGCCGAGATCCATCAGGCCGACAAGCTGCTGTTCGACTTCCGCACCGGCGGTCGGCGCTAGGTACTAGCTCGGGGGTTCTCGCCAAACATCACGGCGGGGACCCCCAGCAGCAGACGCCCTTCGTGGCACATTCGGCCGGCGAATGCCGGCCGTCTCAGCCAAAGCCCCTAAGCCGCGTCGGGCTTCTTGCGGCCCTTCTGGCCGCCACGGTTGAAGATCTTCAGCACCGGGTCGTAGCGGTGATCGACGACGCGCTCCTTCATCGGGATGATCGCGTTGTCGGTGATGTGGATCCCCTCGGGACAGACCTCGGTGCAGCACTTGGTGATGTTGCAGAGGCCGATGCCACCGTCGTCGGCGAGCTGGTCGAGGCGATCGAGGCCGTCCAGCGGGTGCATGTCAAGCGACGCCATCCGCACCATGAACCGCGGCCCGTAGTACTTGTCCATCATCCGGTGATCACGCAGGATGTGGCAGACGTCCTGGCACAGGAAGCACTCGATGCACTTGCGGAACTCGCCGATCCGGTCGACCTCGGCCTGGCCCATCAGGTAGTCGCCCTCGGGCAGGTCATCACGCGGGGTGAACGGCGGGATCTTCTTGTTGACCTCGTAGTTCCAACTCACATCGGTGACGAGATCACGGATCAGCGGGAAGGCGCGCATCGGCTCGACCACGATCGGTTGGTCCTCAGGCAGGTGGTCGATCCGGGTTTTGCACATCAGCCGCGGCTTACCGTTGATCTCGGCGCTGCAGGACCCGCATTTGGCTGCCTTGCAGTTCCAGCGGACCGCCAGGTCAGGCTCCTGTGAGCGCTGAATTTCAAGCACCGCATCAAGCACGACCATGCCGGCCTCGAGCTCAAGCGTGTACTCGACCAGCTTGCCGTCGGTCATATCGCCGCGCCAGATCTGGAACGTCCGGGTGCCACCGGCGTGGAGTGTTTCGCTCACGCTGCCTTCTCCTGTTCCTTGCGGGCTTCGATCAGTCCGGCCAGGTCGTCCTTCTTGGCGACCGGGATCGCCTTCAGCACCATCTCGCCCTGCTCGTGGTCGACGACGATGTTGTGTTCTGACCAGTAGTCGTCGTAGTAGGCGTGGTCAAGCCTCGAGTGACCGCCGCGGCTCTCTTCGCGCATCAGCGCCGCCTTGGCGATCGCCTGGGCGACGGTGATCATGTTGCGCACCTCGCGGCAGAGCTGCCAGCCGGGGTTGTAGTCGAGGCGCTCCGACGGTGACTTGACGTTGGCGCCGCGCTCGGCGAGGTCGTCAAGCTGGGAGATCGCGGTGCTCAGGCCCTCCTTGTCACGGAAGATCCCCACGCCGTCGCCCATCACCTTCTGTAGATCCTTGTGCAGCTGATAGGGGTTCTCGGTGCCCTTGCCGGTCAGGTAGCCGGTCAGTTCGTTGACCGCTTCGTCAACGGCGTCTTTGGGCAGCTTGATCGGCTCGAGCTTGGTGGCCTCGGCGGCGGCGTCGATCCCGGCGCGGCGGCCGAACACGAGCAGGTCACCCAGTGAATTGCCGCCGAGACGGTTGGAGCCGTTCATCCCGCCGGACGCCTCGCCGGTGGCGTAGAGGCCGGGGATCCGGGTGCGACCGTCGTCGGCGCCGACCTTCACGCCGCCCATGAAGTAGTGGCATGTCGGGCCGACCTGCATCGGCTCCTTGGTGATGTCGACGCCGGCCAGCTCGTAGAACTGGTCATACATACTCGGCAGCTTGCGCTTGACGTAGTCGGCGTCAAGGTGGGAGACATCGAGGAAGGCGCCGCCATGCTCGGTACCGCGGCCCTCCTTGACCTCGGTGTAGATCGACCGCGCGACGACGTCACGGGTCGAGAGCTCCATCCGCTTGGGGTCGTACTTCTCCATGAAGCGCTCGCCGAGGCTGTTACGCAGGAGGCCGCCCTCGCCGCGAACAGCCTCGGTCACCAGCAGGCCGGCGACTCCGGGGGGATAGACCATCCCCGTCGGGTGGAATTGGATGAACTCCATGTCAAGCAGCTCGGCGCCCGCGTCGTAAGCGAGCGCGTAGCCGTCGCCGGTGCAGTCATGCGAGTTGGAGGTGATCTTGTAGATCCGTCCGCCGCCGCCGGTGGCGATGATCAGCGACTTGCTGGTGAAGGCGATCTGCTCACCGGTCTGCTTCTTGAAACCGTAGGCGCCGACGACGCGCTCACCGTCTTGGATCAGCCGGGTGATCTCCGTCTCCATGAACACATCGACCGCCGAGTGCACGGTCTTGTCCTGCAGCGTGCGGATCAGCTCAAGGCCGGTGCGGTCACCGATATGGACGAGCCGCTTGTAGGTGTGGCCGCCGAACGCGCGCTGCGACATCTTCTTGTCTGGCGTGCGGTCGAAGATCGCCCCCCAGTGCTCAAGCTCACGCGCGCGGTCCGGCGCCTCTTTGGCGTGCAGCTCGGCCATCCGCCAGTTGTTCAGGTACTTGCCGCCGAACATCGTGTCCTGGAAGTGCTGCGACCAGCTGTCCTCGGGCGCGACGTTGCCAAGCGCTGCGGCGAGTCCGCCCTCGGCCATCACCGTGTGGGCCTTGCCGAGTAGGCACTTGCAGACGACGGCCGTCTTGGCGCCGGCCTCAGCGGCGGCGATCGCGGCCCGCAGGCCGGAGCCGCCGGAGCCCATCACGACGACGTCGTAGTCGTGGGTTTCGAACGCGGCCATCAGAAGATGTGGTGCGGGTCGGTGAACACGCCGGCTGATGCCAGACGGATGTAAAGGTCGGTCAGGCCGACCGTGTACATCGAGACCCAGGCGAACAGCTGGTGGTTGCCGTTCAGCGTGGTGACCTTCTTCCATAGGCCGTGGCGGGTCTTGGCGACCGTGCCGCAATCAAAGCAGTTCATCTTGCCGCCGATCAGGTGGCGGAAGCTGTTGCAGCCGAACGTGAACGAGCTCAGCATCACGACGTTCAACAGCATGATTCCGGAGCCGAGGCTGATCCCGAAGTGGGTGCCCGTAGCCGTCTTGTAGAACAGGCTGCGGACCACGTCATAGCCGAGGAAACCGATCACGACCGTCGCCGCGTAGAAGAAGAAGCGGTGGAAGTTCATCAGCACGAACGGCAGCTTCGTCTCGCCCGCGTACTTCTTGCGCTGCAGCCCGGCGACGGTGCAGGCGGGCGGCGAGAGGAAGAACGCCCGGTAGACCGACTTGCGGTAGTAGTAACAAGTCAAGCGCAGCCCGAGCGGGGCCCACAGGACCCAGACCGAGACGATCGGCAGGTTCCAGCTGAATATCTCATTCAGGTTCGGGCTGGCGAAGGGGGAGAGCAGGTGCGCCCCGTCGGCCGTATCGACGAAGTGCTTGTTGATGATCACGACGACGATCGAGTAGATGCCGAAGGTGCTGAGCGCGATGATGATCAGCAGCGGCTGGATCCACCATCGGTCTGTGCGTGAGGTGGCGCCGAGCTTGCGGGTGGGACTTCCTACGGCACCTGGGGCGGGGACGGCTTCAGTGGTCATGCGGGTCCGTTGTGCGGGGCATTGCAGCGGCGAGCATATCTGTCGAGGGCGTGGTGACGCGGTGCGGTCCCTGCCCGGCGACACGCCCTCTGTAGGCTTACTAACTATGTCCGATCACTCCGTCATTGCCTCCGATCAGCATGTCCAAGCTGTATGGAACGGGACGGTGATCGCCGACAGTTCCGCGACGATCGTGGTCGAGCGAAACCACTACTTCCCGCGCGAGCATGTCGATCCCGCGGTGCTCGCCGGCTCAAGCGAACACACCTGGTGCCCGTGGAAGGGCGAGGCTTCCTACTTCGACATCGTCGTCGACGGTCAGACCAACCCCGGTGGCGCCTGGTACTACCCGGAGCCGATGGACGAGGCCGTGGCGATCAAGGACTACGTCGCGTTCTGGCGCGGTGTCGAGGTGACGACGGTCTAGACGGTCGCCGGCTGGTTCGCGGTCGCGTCCTGAATCAGCGTTCCCTGGTGGTAGAGGATCCTCCAGCCGTCCGGGTCGCGCCGCCAGATTGTCACGCGCCTGCTTAGCCGTCCGTTCTGGTCGAGCTGGTAGGTGAATACATAGGTGTCATCGGCGAGTCGCCTGACGGCGGCATCGGTCACCAGCCAGCGCTCATCGCCGGGCACCTTTCCCCGCGCGGTCAGACCATCGATCACGCCGCCGCGCGAGTACACGCGTCCGGAGGCGCCGACCTCCCAGTAGTCCTCGGCCGTCATCGCCAGGTAATCCTCGCGTTGCGTGCCGAGCTCGGGCCTGTGGAAGATCGGCTCGCGTGCTAGTAGCTCTTCTCGAATGCTGCTGAGGGCGAAGAGTTCCTCGGGGCGCGGCGACATCAACCGACCGTAACGGAAGCTACCGCGTCCGAGCAACGGAAACTCGACACACCATCACTCCCGCACAAGGGGGTATCCACTTCACCGTTGCCCAGCAACGGTTTCTCGGCTACCCCCATCAGCTCGGAGGGGTTCGCTAACTTTCCGTTGATCCAAGCAAGCGGCGCGCGGGCGAGCTCGCCGGCCCGCAGCAGCGCTTTCTTTGTCCCGCAGCATGCGCATATTTAGGCCTCGGGACAAAGTTCGCCTCAGTGGCGCTCTTCGGCGAGCGGCTTGCCCTCGTGATCGGCCGCCTGGCCGGGCGGCCAGCGGCCGAACCAGTCATCACGGGCACCGTCGATCGTCAGCACCGCGCCGGACACGAAGTCACCGGCGGGGGAGGCCAGGTAGGCGACCATCCAGGCGATCTCATCAGCGGTGCCGACGCGGCCGATCGGGATCGTCTCGGCCATCATCGCGACGAGCTCCTTCGGATACTTCGTCATGAAGGTGTCGGTGCCGATCTGCCCTGGGGCGATCGCGTTCAGGCGGATCCCGTAGCGCGCCCATTCGATCGCCAGCCCCTTCATAAGGTTCTCAACGGCGGCACGGGCGGCGCCGGAGTGGACCATCCCTGGCATCCCGTTGTGCGGCGAGAGGGTGATGCTGATCACCTTGCCGCCACCCGACGGGATCATCGATCGGGTCGCGACGGCGTGAGTCATCAGCCAGGTGCCTTCGACGTTCAGCCGCATCACTGTGCGAAAGCCCTTCGGTGTGATCGTCTCGGCGGGCGCGAGGAACTGGCCGCCGGCGTTGTTGACGAGCAGGTCGATCTTGGTGTGTTGCTTCAAGACCTTCTCGATCAGCGCGTCCACCTGATCCTCTTCCCGGATGTCCGCCACGTGGGCGGTGATTCGCTGATGAGGATCGAGCTCGGCCGTCTCGGCGATCGGCTCCGGGCGCCGTCCGCAGATCACGACTGAGGCGCCGAGCGCGGAGAGCTCCAGCGCGGTGGCACGGCCGATGCCGCTGCCGCCGCCGGTGACGATCGCGACCTGGCCGGCAAGTAGGTCAGGCCTGAACACTTCAGAGGGCATTCACCCGGATTCTCACACGACGCTTAATCAGATCCGGGACGATGACGATCAGTGATGTACGGACCGGGGCACTGAATGCACACGCAGCCACTCCCGCATGAGACGCATCGCCCGCGGCATCCGCGGCTGATCCTGGCGGCGAAGGTGCTGGGCTGCCTGGTGCTGGTCGCCGCTTCGCTCGCGCTTCTGTTTCACGTTGCGCCGCCAAGCGAGGTCAGCCATCAGCTCGATCATCTGAGCCTCGGATGGGTGGTTGCGGCGTTCCTGCTCGAGTTGCTCTCCTGCCTCTGCTATCCGGTCGTGTTCCGGCGGTTCTTCCCGGAACCGCCGACCGGGGTGTCGGTACGCGTGGCCTGGATCGCGATGGGCGCCGGCGCTGTCCTGCCGGGAGGCAACATCGCCTCGGCCGGCGCGACGGGGCTCTTGCTACGCAAGTACGGGATCGGCACGGCGCGGCTGGTTGGTCGCTGCGCGGCGCTGCTGATGTTGCTGACGCTGTTCGGGTTCCTCGTCAACGGGGTGGTCGGGTTGGCGCTTTTGCTCCACGTGCCTGGCGGTCCCCACAACCTGTTCCATGCCGGCGGGCCGCTACTGGTTTCGATCGCCGTGATCGGGACGGCGACCGGTGTGATGTTCTGGGCGCGCCGGGCAGGCGACGATGGCCACCCGGCGCTACGCGTCGCGGGCAGCGGGATCGAGGGCGCCTGGCAGGCGATCCTCAAACCAAGTCCGCGGCTGCTCGGCGCTGCGGGCTTCCTGCTGTTCGACATCGCGGCGCTATGGGCCGCCGGCCACGCGACGGGACACCCGATCGGCATGCTGGCGCTGATGCTCGCCTACTTCATCGGCTACCTGACGACGTTGCTGCCGGTTCCTGCCGGGATCGGCGTGCTTGATGCCGGGCTCGCCGGCACGCTCGTGCTGTACGGGATGAAGGCCGGTCCCGCCGCGGCCGCCGTCCTCGTCTACCACGCGATCTCGATTTGGCTGCCGGCTGTCGGTGGCCTGATCGCCTGGGTGCCGGTCAAGCGCCGTGCGAGCGTCACGCTCGCTCCCGCCACTGCGTAGCTCAGCAGGTGCCGGTCGGCGCTTTAGCGAGCGGGTCGGTCGTGAGCAGGTCGTCGTTGACCTTGAGTAGCTGGGTAGCCGTTGGACCGCCGGCCTGACCCCACCAGTCGTGCTTAGCGGCGACGGAGTAGCCAATCAGTTCGCCGGTCAGTGGTTGACCGCCGAAGAAGCAGTTGTCGCCGGGGCTGTGAAGGGCGCCGCCGCCGAAGTCGAGTACCTCGTGCGTGCCCTTGGGGTCGAGGCCCTCAAACACAAGCGGCGCGCCGTAGGAGTGCGCCAGGTTGCTATTGGCGATCATCCCGTCGAGCGCGGTGATTGGCGTGACATTCGCGATCCGCAGGTTGCTCAGCGAATTGTGCGTCAGCTGGGTGTTCTCGATCTTGAAGCTGACGAGCTTGATCGGCCCGTGTCCATTGACGACGTTGTTGACGACGCCGAGACCGTCCGCCACGCAATCCTCAAGCTCGGAGTGGTTGATCACCACCGTGGTGCTGTCGCCGCCACCGGCGGTGACGTCGAGCATGCAGTCGCCGTCGTCACCGGGCTCCACCTCGCCCCACACCGGCGCGCCGAAGAACGTCGACCTCTCGGCGAACACGTGGTTCACGTCAAAGGTCATCTCCGAGTTGGCGGCCAGGTTGTTGGCTTCGAGAATGTCGCCGACGACGTCGTAACAGCGGCTGTCGGTGAAGTCGACATTGGTCGTCGGATCACCGCTTGAGGAGACGATCTCAAAGCAGTTGGCCGAGAAGTGGCCGAGCCCATGGGCGAAGGTGTTGTCGCTCGCGTACTCGGTCAGATGTGCGGAGCCCGCGGTGTCGGCAAACAGGCCTTCAGAGTCAGCGTCGCCCTCGCCGTCGGTGATCACGTTCCCGATGTAGGTCTCGGTGTTGCCGATTGCCCGCGTGTTCAGCGAGGAGTTGCCGGTCGCCTGCATCCCGATCGCCAGCACGGACTGCTGGCCGGTGCCCTGCTGCAGCCGTGTGACGAGGTTGTCGGCGACCGAAGCCTTGGTTTTGGCGGTGCCCGAGGTGCGAATGTCGATCCCATCCGAACAGGTGCCGTCATGCACGTAGTTATGGCTGACGGTGATGTTTGAGTTGCCGCGGTTCTCGTCGAGCATGATCGCTCCCCAGCCGTTGGGCAGACCGGTGACGAACGGGATCGGCACGCCGGGAACCAGCGTCGGCAGGTCAAAGGCGACGATCAGCAGACCTGTCTTGCACGAGCTGTTCGTCGCGCTGACGTTGTTGCCGGCGATCGTCACATCGGTGGCGTTTAGGCCATAGATCCCACCGCGATAGGTGTCGCTGATCACCAGGTTTTCGACACGGTCGCCGCTTGCGAGATCGATCGCGTCGCCGTTGTGACTTGACTTGTCGGTGTTCTCGATCCGGGGGAGCGAGCTGAGGGCGGCTCCGGTGACCGAGGGTCCGGCGCCGATCAACGTCTGGTCCGGCTTCAGAGCGATGCCTCCGTTCAGTGCTGGCGTGGTGAGCGGCGAGGGCAGGATCACGATCTGCTGACCCAATGCCGACGCCGCCTCGGCGGCGGCGAGCGTTTGAAACGGTGCTCGCCGTGAGCCGTTACCAGCGGTCTTGGCAGCAGCACTCACGTACCACTGCTTGATTGCACGGACGTGCGCCGCTGACGGCGCCGGGACAACCATCGTCCCGGCCACCGCCAGCAGCGCCACGCACCGTGTGATCCTGTCTGCCCTCAATGGCGTCGCTTACGGGAGTGGGTTCGCCATGAAGAACGCCCAGATCCGTGCCCGCTGGTCGTCGCCCGCGGCGCCGAGCGGCCAGTTGTGCGAGGTGTCGCTGACCACGCGCGTCAACACCTGCGTTCCGTCAGCACAGCTGTAGGTGTCCTGCGAGCCGTAGGAGTCGGTCTCGGCCACCGGGGTGCTGCCGCAGCCGTCGATCCCTTCCCAGAGACTCGCGTTCTCCGATAAGGCGGGGTAGGTGAAGTCCTCCTGTCCGACGATCATCGAGACGGAGATCGGCCGGCTCGGGGTGCATGGAGCACCGGCGAACTGCCCGAGATACGGAGCCACTTCACTGTCGTAGGTTGCTTCGATCGTCGGATCGCCACCGGCGTAGGAGTTGGCCGCGGCGAACACGTTGGCGGCGGCACAGGCCATCCGCTGGCTCATCACCGCACCGTTTGACCAGCCGTCGAGGTAGACGCGACTGCTGTTGATGCAGTAGTTCGACTCGATGTTTGAGACCACCGAAAGGATGAACGGCACGTCAGTGGAGCCGACGGTATATGGGTCCCAAACGCCCCCTTCAAGGTACGGCAGGCTGGACAAGCCGAGGCTTGACTGGTCCGGGAACTCCGCGTCGGGGTAGGCGACGATGAAGTTGTCTGACGCCGCGACTGAGCTCCAGTCCGGACCGAAGTCATCATCCTCGGTGCCATTGCTGCCCGCGCCATGCAGGCTGATCAGCAGCGGTACCGATGTGCCGGTCAGCCCGGCGGGGACATCAAGCTGGTACTGCCGTGACCCGATCGTGACGGTGGTCAGCCCGTTGGTCGGGGTCAGGGTGCAGCCGGGGGTGGTGGCGGCCGAGGCGACCGGCGCCGACATCGCCATCACGACGAAGGTGCTGGCTAGCGCCAAAGCCACCGTCCAAGTACGAACGCCGATACGCGGCGGGAACATGAGCCTCTCCTCTCGATTGATGCAGCCCGCGCATAGTATTCGCTTGTCAAGCGTTCAGCAAGTTGAGTGGTACGATTTACGTGATGACCGCAATCGGCGATCCCACCGAGCGCCCGCAGACGCGGTCCGAGCAGGCCGCCGCGACGCGGCAGCGGCTGATCGACGCGGCCGCGAGCCTGTTCGCGCAGCAGGGCTACACGGCCAGCTCCGTCGCGGCGATCGGTGAGGCGGCAGGCGTCAGCCGTGGCCTCGTCAACTTCCACTTTGCGGCGAAGGAGAACCTGCTGCGGGCGGTGCTGGAACAGCTGACCACGGAGCTCGAGTCGCAGATGTTTCCTCAAGACGCGCCTGAGGATCCGATGGTCGCGCTGGCGGTGTTGGTCGATGCTCACCACCGCTACCTGAAGGCACAGCCCGAGCGGGCGCGCCTGCTGTTCCGCCTGCAAGCCGAAGCGCTGAACCCGGCGCTGGGGCTGACGACGTTCGCCGAGCTTCATCTCAATTGGGTCGCACGGACCGCGCCGTGGTTTGAGCAGGGGGTGGCTGACGGCCGGATCGATCCGGCGCTCAATCACGAAGCGATCGTCACCTTCACGATCGGTGCCCTGCGCGGGATCGCGCTTGAGTGGCTGCTCGCACCCGAGGCCGTCGATGTTGACGCGGCCTACATGCACCTATTGCGCTCGTTGCAGGCGGGGTTGAATCCGGCCTAGTCGCTAGCTTGAGCGCGTGACCGCGCGCAAGCTGCTGCTCGCATACGCCGGCGATCTGGTGCTCGGTGCGCCAGAGGACGTCGGCCCGCTCGAGACCTTCGGCTCGCTCGCTGCGCGGGTGCAGGAGTTCGCCTACGCGCCAGATCGCAACCGCGGGGCGCTGGTCACTGGTGTGCTGGTCGGCAGCGCGGCGTTCAGTGCCCGCCGCGCCGGAATGGTCAAGACGGTTTGGGCGACGCTTGATGGCCACCGCCTGCGTGATCAGGCACAGGAGCTGAACTACCTGTTGGAGCAGGGACAGATCGGCGACGCCCAGGAACTACTAGCTGAGCTAACCGGGGCCGAGGCTGACGCGGCGGCGATCGTTGAGGTTGCGGTGGACTGGCTCGCCCGGGGCGTGGCCGACGGGGTCGTGGGGCCGCTGTTCTGGGCGGCGCTGCTTGGGCCGGCTGGAGCGGCCAGCTACGCCGCCGTCAACACGCTTGATGCGCGACTTGACGAGCACGAACAATTCGGCTGGGCTGCCGCGCTGCTCGCCGAGACGATGAACTGGCCGGTGACGCGTCTGACGGCCGGGCTGAGCGCGCTGGTCACGCCGCTACTGCCAACCAACGACGACGAGTTCACGCGGGCGATCAATCGCTCGCTGTACGTCGGTGCCGCCGCGGCGCTCTGTTGTGCTGCGCTTCGTTGGGGTCTCAACAAACCCCATCGCCGAGCCGGCTAGCCGGCGATGGGCCCGGGGGCCTAATCGATGTATGGGCTAAGGCCGTCCCAGAGGATGTCGATGTAGTGATCGACGATCCGCTCGCGCGGGATCTCCGGGCGCGTCAGCCACCAGTGGCCGAGGCGCTCGCCGGCGCCGGAGACGACCTGCGCGCATGCCTCGATTCGCTCGGCCGGGGCGTTCGGCGCCATGCCGACGAGGATCAGCCGGATCTGCTCGATCGTCGCGAAGCGCATCGCCGCCAGCGTCTGGTTCGCCTCGCCGGGGAGCACTGCGTTTGACCCGAACAGCAGCTGCCAGCGTGCCGGGTCACGCTCGAGCGTCGTAAAGAACGCCGCGCCGCCGGCGCGGAGCTGCTCGCGCGGGGAGAGCTCTGGCCGGATCTGGCGTAGCAACTCCTCTTCGAAGCTGGCACGGGCCTGTCCGACGCACGCGAGGTAAGCGCCTTCCTTCGATTTGAAGTGGTCGTAGACGACCGGCCGGGTGACGCCGGCGGCGGCGGCAATGTCGGTCATCGAGACGGCGGCAAAGCCACGCTCAACGAACAGCTCCTCGGCGACTGCCAGCAGCTGGGCGTAGCGCTCGGTCGGCAGCATGCGCTGGGCGCGGGTTTCCATCTTGTGAATTGTCGCAGACTATCTACACTGTGTAGCTACAGGATGTAGATTTGTACCCGGACGGATCCGGAAGAGCGAGAGAGAGCGGGAATGAAGCGGATTGGTGGTGTCGTCGGCGTTTGCGCCGTGGTGATCGGCTGTCTGGCCGGCGCGGGCCTTGCCCTGGCTGCGTTGGTCCTGCCGTCCGCGGATCCGTTCTACACGTACTCGGTGACGGCGAGCGCCCACCTGTCCAACGGCACGGTGCTGAAGGAACGCGCGGTCAAGGTCGGCGTCGAGGGTGTCCTTGCGACTTACCCCGCCGAGCAGGTCCTCTATAAGACCGAGAACGAGTTGGGGCAGCCGAGCGCGACGGTCGCCACGATCATCCGACCGAACAACCCGCCGGCCCAGACGAAGATCATCTCCTACCAGACGTTCTACGACGGCGACGCTCCGGTCTGCCGGCCGTCGTACACCCTGCAGGGCGGAGGCGCCGCCGGAACCGGCTCGCTCGAGTCAGCCTTCATCCTCGATTTCGTTGAGCAGGGCTACACGGTCGTCACCTCCGACTACGAGGGCGAGACCGACGACTACGGCGCCGGCCAGGAGTCAGGCCGCAACTCGCTTGACGCGGTCCTCGCTGCCGAGAACCAGCTGAAGCTGCCGAGGAACACTCCGGTCGGGCTGATCGGCTACTCGGGGGGTGCGACCGCCACCGACTGGGCCGCGCAGGAGGCGCCGCAGTACGCCCCGAGTCTCAATATTGTCGGCGCTGCGGCGGGCGGCATCCCGGTCGACTTCGAGCACATCCTCAATTACATCGGCGGTACGAGCGACTGGGCCGGTGCGATCCCGTCGGTCTTCCTCGGCCTCGCACGGGCCTACCACCTCGACATCAACGACTACCTGAACGCGTACGGCAAGAGCGTCATCGCCGGGGTCGAGGGTGGCTGCCTGAACCCGTTCGCGGATGGTGGGCTGACGCTGAACAAGATGCTCAAGGCGCCGTATACGACCAGCCCGGTACTCGTCCGCATCTTCAACCGCACGATCATGGGGACGCAGACGCCGCGGGCGCCGGAGTTCATGCTCGTCGGCAACTACGACGGCACCGGTGACGGCGTGATGATCGCCAAGGATGTTCAGCAGCTTGCCTACTCGTGGTGCAAGCGGGGCGTCCCGGTTGAGTTCCAAGAGATCCTCGGAGCGGACCATTACGCGGCGATCGCGCCGTTCGAGTTAGAGGCGATCCCCTGGTTCCAGTCGCGGTTTGCCGGCCGTCAGGCTCAGAGCAACTGCGCCGAGACGACGCCCGGCAACCCGTTGACCCCACTACCAGTCCCTGCGTCGCCCGCGCGGGTGGTCGCCTTCGTGCGGCTGCTGAGCGCGGCGGTCAGCCACGGGGTTCGTGGCCTGGTGCTGAAGCTGCAGCTGAGCAGCGGGACGGCCCACGGGGTCACGATCGAGCTGAAGCGCGGCAACAAGGTCGTCGCCAAGATCGCTGACCTGACGCTGACCAGCCGGCAGCGCAAGCTGGTGTTGCGCGTGGATGGGCGGGCGCCAGCGCCGGGGCGCTACACGCTGGTGGCGTTTGCAGGCGTCACGACGCTGTTGCACCGGACGCTGACGATTCCGCGCAGCTGATCGCGTTCACCGCGCCACAAACTGACGGCTGGCGGCTAGGAGTCTCGCGGCCAGATCAGTACGGGGCCCTCGGCACTGGCGCTGACTGCGTCGCCCGGCGTGAGGCCGCAGCTGCCGAGGTGGCGGGCGAAGAGCTTGGTGCCGGTCTCTAGCTCGACGCTGAGCATCGTGTCGTGGCCGTGGTAGTCGCAGCGGGTGACGACGCCGGGCGCTCCCGTGCCGTTCGCGGCAGCGAGCACGATCTGCTCAGGACGGATCAACACGGTGACGGCCGCCTCGCTCGAGTCGGTCCCTTCGCGTGTCGACAACCGGCCGAGCATGGTCTCGACGACGCCATCGCGGAGCGTGCCATCCAGCATGTTGGCCTCGCCGACGAATTGCGCCAGGCGATCGTCTGCCGGCGCGCAGTAGAGATCCTGCGGGCTCGCGTGCTGGACGATCCGGCCATCGCGCATCACCGCCACGAGGTCAGCGGCGGATAACGCCTCGTCCTGCGAGTGGGTCACGAGCAGCGCCGTTGTTCCGGCGTCGTGGAGGATCCGCTTGACGTCATCACGAACGCCGGCGCGCAGATGGACATCCAACGAGGCGAACGGCTCGTCGAGCAGCACGACCTTGGGGCCGACCGCCAGTGCGCGTGCCAGCGCGACCCGCTGTTGCTGACCGCCTGAGAGTTCGTGCGGGTAGCGCTTCTTCAGATCTGCCAGCCCGACCATCTCGAGCAGTTCCTGCGCGCGCGCTTTGCGCTGTGCGCGGGGGAGCCCAAAGCCGACGTTGGCGGCGACCGTCAGGTGCGGGAATAGCGAACCCTCCTGCGGCACGAACCCGATCAGCCGTTTTTCCGGGGCCACGTGAACGCCGGGACCTGACAACACCCGGCCGCCGACCGTGATCGTGCCGGCATCAGGATTGTCGAACCCGGCAAGCAGCCGCAGCAGCGTTGTCTTGCCCGCCCCCGACGGGCCGAGCAGGGCCGTGAACGACCCCGCCGGCACGTTCAAATTGCAGCCGTCGAGGACCACGTGGTCGCCGAAGCGCTTATGCACGCCGGTCAGCAGGAGCCCGCTCATCGCCCACCAGTCTGGCGGTCGAAGAAATATCCGAGCAGGACACTCGGGACGGCGGCGAGCACGATGATCGCTAGCGCGAACGGGGCGGCCTGGCCGTTTGAGAAGTTCTGCTGGTAGGACCAGAACTGGGTTGCCAGCGTTTGCACGCCGGTCGGCACGAGGATCAGCGTCGCGGTCAGTTCGGTCACCACCTCTAGGAAGACAAGGCAGAAGGCGGCCATCAACCCCGGTGCGATCAACGGCAGGGTGACCCGCGCGAGTACGACGAGTTTCGACGTACCGAGCGAGCGCCCGACCTCCTCAAGCGCGGGTGGCGCCTGCAACACCGAGGCGCGGACGCCGACCAGTGCAAGCGGGAAGAACATGATCGCGTAGGCGAGGACCAGCAGCGGCGTGCTCTGGTACAGGAAGCCGCCGGCATAGTGCTCGGTGAAGTACGACATCGTCAGCGCGATCACGACGCCGGGCAGCGCCAGCACCAGATAGGTGCTGCGCTCGAGCAACTGGTAGATCCGGCCACGGTGGCGGATCGCGAGGATCGCGACCGGTATCGCCATCACGGTGGCGATCGCGCCGGCGCTGGCGCCGTAGGCGGCGCTATGCCAGCCGGCATCGAGCAGTGACACGCCCGTCAGGTAGGCCTGGTGCGAGCGCACGATCCAGGAGATGACCGAGTAGACCGGCACGCCGAGCGCAAGCCCGACGAGCGCCAGCGGGAAGCCGACCGCGGGCAGCCGCCACCGACGCAGTTTGTGCGGCGCCGCGACGCGCTGGGTGAACGCGCCGGTACGGCTGACCCGGCGCCCGCGCCCGGCTGCCGTCTCGCCGGTCAGCAGCAGCACACTCAGCGCGACCAGCACGAGCGACAGCGCGCACGCCGCCGCGACGTTGAAGGAGACGTCGAACTCGGTGAAGATCTCGGTCGTTAGGGTCCTGTAGCTGAGGATCTCAAAGGCGCCGTACTCGGCCAGCATGATCAGCGCCACCAGCAGGCAGCCGCCGAGGATCGCGCCCCGGGCCTGGCGGATCGTGACCCGCCAGAACGTCTGTGTCCGGCTCAACCCAAGGCTGCGAGCGACCTCCTCTTGGCCCGGATCGGCGTTGCGGAAGCTGGCCGCAACCGGCAGGTAGACGAGCGGGTAGGCCCCGAGCGTCATCACCAGGACGGCGCCGCGGAAACCCTGGGCCCAAAGCGTCAGCGAGTTCCAGCCGAAGCTGATGACGAAGTCCGGGATCGCCAGCGGGATCACAAGCAGCACCGCCCACAGACCGCGCCACGGGATGTCGGTCTTCTCGATCAGCCAGGCAGCGGCCGTTCCGAGCACAGCGCACAGGGCCGTCACAGCCACCGTCAGTCGCACCGTGTTCCACAGCAGGGTGACGGTCAGGGACCTGAAGATCAGGTCCTTGATCTGGGTGATGCCGGAGTCGTTGGCCTCGATCAGCAGGAATATCAGCGGCAGCGCCAACAAGGCAGCAACGGCCGTGCTGGCAGCTATCAGCGGCCATGGACGGCGCGCGCGGGGGACCGCCGGCAGGGTTATCGCGGACGGGGTCATCGCGGGAGGGACCGCCATCGCGGTTACAGCAGCCCGGCTTGGCGCAGCAGCGAGATCGCCCGTGCGCCATCGCCGAGGTCTTGGATCGTGATCGGGTTCGGCTGTAGCTGGCTGAACGGGGTCTCGGGCGCCGCCGTCGTAACGCCGTCGTCGAGCGGGTACTCGAAGCTGATCGAGTGGGCGATGATCTCCTGGCCCTGCTTGGAGACGAGGAACGCAACGAACTTCTGCGCCGCCGCCTTGTGCGCGGACGACTTGAGGATGGCCGCCCCGGAGATGTCGAGCACATACCCCGGGTCATGCGGCGCGAAGTAGGTGATCCGCGAGTTGACGCCGGAGGCGCCGAGTTCGGCCCGCATCCGGTACCAGTAGTACTGGTTGACGACCCCGAACGCCACGGCACCACGGTTGACCTCATCGGCGACCGTCTCGTTGTCGGGGTAGATGTGGCTGCCAGCGTTCGACTTGATCGCCTCAAGCCATTTGAGCGTGGCGGCCTGGCCGTAGGTCCGGGCGTAGGAGGTGACGATCGGCTGGAAGTCGGTCTCGCCGGCGGCGAACGCGAGCTTGCCGGCGTATTTGGGGTCAGCCAGCTGGCTGACCGAAGTCGGCAGTTGGCTCTCACTGATCAAGTGCGGGTTGTAGATCAGCACACTGACCCGGGCCGAGACGCCGACCCACTCGCCGACCGGGGAGCGGTACTTACTCGGTGTGTGGGCGAGCGTCGAACCGTTGATCTGCGCGAGCATCCCGCGGTCCACAAGAAACTGCAGGACCGGCGAGTTCTCCGTGTAGATCAGGTCGGCTGGCGAGTTAGACCCCTCCGTCAGCAGCTCGTCGGCGAGCGTGTCCTCGTCGTCGCTGCGGACCTCGACATTGATTCCGGTCGCTTTCTCAAAGCCGGCGACCAGCGCGTCGGTGGTCTGCTCGTGCTGGCCGTTGTAAAGGATCAGGGTGTTGGCCGATGAGCCGCAGCCGACAACGGTGAGGGCGACTGTGACCAGCGCGAGTGCGGCGGCGGCTTTGCTTACGTGGCGGATCATTGCGTTGCTCCTGGGCAGATCGTGTCCAGTGCATGGCTGGCTTGGGTGACAGCGGCCTTGGCGCGGGCGCTTCCCTTGGTGCTCGAGAACTGTGCGTAGGCGCTTGCGAGCGCGAGCGCGTCTGTTCTGACGCGCCCGGCGGAAAGCTTCAGCTCGCGCAGCGGCAGTACCTGCGCCGCGGCATACCCGACCGGGTCGGCACCGGGGTCGGGTCCGTCGCTGAGCACGGCCGCGACTTGGTTACAGGGGGAGTTGATCGAGGCGGACGGGTGGCTGGCGGTTGATCCGCAGCCGCTGATGGCGAGGGTGAGGGCGAGCGCACCGACCGCTGCCGTCGAGCATGCGCGAAAGGGCTTCCGGGTCACGGGAGTTAGGGTACCCTAAATACGACCCCTGGGGTCGGAATGGGGTAACCCTGCTTACGACGCGATCAACGGGGGTCGGCCGCTGCGACCGGTTTCAGCTGGGCCGACCATCGCTCCTCGACGTGGCCGTACTTCCAGAAGCTGAGTGCCATCACCCAGGTGACGATGAACATGCCGACGATCACGAAGCCGGCGGTGTTGATGTTGAAGTTGGCCATGTAGTTCCAGAAGCTGGTGTGCCAGAACCCGTGGCTGCTGTTGCTGAGGTCGCCCGGCAGGATGCCGAGCAGCTCGATCGTGCCGATCACGAAGCAGATCGAGACTGACAAGCCGGTGATCGCCAGGTTGTAATAGACCTTCCGCACCGGGTTGAAGAACGCCCATGAATAGGCGAAGTTCATGAAGATCCCGTCGAGCGTGTCCATCAGGCTCATGCCGGCGGTGAACAGGATCGGCAGGCAGAGGATCGAGTAGAACGGCAGCGCCTCCTTGGCTAGCAGTGCGGTGGTGGCGAGCAGAGCGACCTCGGTCGCCGTGTCGAAACCCATGCCGAACACGACTCCGGCGGGATAGATCTGCCATTCCTTGGTGATTGACCGCATGAATCTGCCGAAGAAGCGGTACATCAGCCCGCGGTTCTGCAGTTGGCGCTCAAGTTCGGCCTCGTCGTAGTTGCCCTGCCGCATTGAGCGGAAGACCCGGAAGATCCCGGCCAGGATCACGATGTTGAGGAACGCGATCAGGTACAGGAACGTTGCCGACACGATCGTCCCGAAGGTGCCGCCGAACTGCTCGAGGTGGGAGTGGCTGTTCGAGACGGCTCCGAACACCGACTTCTCGGCGATCACGATCCCGACCCCGATCGCCACCACGACCGTCGAGTGACCCATCGAGAACCAGAACCCGATGCTTAGCGGACGCTTGCCGTCGCTCATCAGCTTGCGGGTGGTGTTGTCGATCGCCGAGATATGGTCCGCGTCGAACGCGTGACGAAGGCCTAGTGAGTACGCGAGCCCGGCGACCCCAATTCCGAGACCACGGAAGTGAGAGGGGACGACGAACAGGATGAACACGCCAAACCCAACGACGTGCAGCAGCAGGATCACCGCGAACATGGCTCCCGCGCGCGCTCGCTCGCGCGGCGTGAAGTCCCTGAAGACTTGGACCAGATAGGAGGCGATTCCGAATTTGCCGCGGAACACCCGGCGCAACCTAGAGCGGTCCGATCCTTGTTGCAAGGTGCTCGCAATTACCAGGTGCTTTGAATTACCACGCCTTCTCGTTAGAACCCCAGTCAGCCGGTGGGCTGCGCAAGAATGAGCGCACGTGACTGCCGCCCCCGATGCTCCGCGGCTGGTATTCGACGACCTTGAGGACGCCATCCAGGCACTGCGCGATTCAGGCCGGCGTCTGTCGGCCGCGCGCCGACTCATTCTGGAGGCGCTGTTTGCCGCCGACGGTCCGATGTCTGCGGTGCGTCTCGCGCGGTCCCTGTCGCTCGATGAGTCCTCCGTGTACCGCAACCTTGAGCTGCTCGAGCAACAGGGACTGCTTCGCCATATACATCTCGGCCACGGTCCCGGGCTCTACGCGCTCGTTGGGCCTGAAGATGTCGAGTACCTCTACTGCGACCACTGCGCCAAGGTCACGCCGGTAACGCCGGCGGAGCTTGAACCCGTCCATGAACAGATCCGTGCACAGTTCGGCTACACCGCGCGTTTCACCCATTTCGCGCTTGTCGGCGTGTGCGCCGAATGCGCAGCGGACAGGACTTCAGCAGGTGGCGGTCATCTCCACAGCCATGGCCACTTGGTTCATTCGCACCCTGGAACCGGCGTGCATCAGCACTGACTGTGTGCTGGCCGCTGGGCGGGTTCAGGGTGGTCGCCGGGGCGTTGTAGGATCAACTTGTTCAAGGTCGGTGGTCAGGGAAGCCGGTGAGATACCGGCGCGGACCCGCCACTGTGTTCGGGGATGCCCAAACAGACACGCCACTGGTTGACACGTTCAACTGGGAAGGCAGTTTGGGTTGGCCCGTAAGCCAGGAGACCTCCTCCGACCACAAAGCCGATAACCCTCGAGGAAAGGGGTGGCTCTCATGCATCACAAACTCATCACCTGCTCAGCAGCTGCGCTGCTGGCATCCGCAGTTGCATTCAGCGCAGTGCCGGCGGCCGTCGCGACATCGTCGAAGACGACTGCCGTCACGGTCCGGATCGAAGGACTCCACAAGACGATCCTGGCAAGCGGGACGTACACGGTCCCAAAGACGGGCTACATCACCCACGACGGCGCGCCGACCGGCAAATGCCCGGCGGATAGTGCCGCCGGTGCCCTTCGTGCCGCAACGAACGGCAACTGGAGCGGTACCTGGAGCGCTTCGTACGACGACTACGAAGTCTCCACGATCGACCGCGTCACTGAGAACTACGAGAGCAGCGGGGCCTATTGGTCCTTCTACGTCAACAACGTGGCCGCGGCGACCGGCATCTGCGGCGCGACGCCGCTGAAGGCTGGTGAGCAGATTATGTTCGCGGCGATCCCGGACTCCGCCACCGGCTATGCGCTCGCGATCAAGGCGCCAGCTAGCGCTACAGCAGGGCACGAGTTCAAGATCAAGGTCGTCTACTACAACGCCAAGGGCGTTGCGGTGCCGCTTGCCGATGCCGTCGTCAAGGCGTCTGGCGGCAGTGCCAAGACGAACAAGTTCGGAACCGCGGAGGTGGTCGTTCACCGGCCGGGTTACGTTGACCTAAACGTCAGCGCGCCCGGCTATGTCCGTGCCGCCACGGTGACGGTGCTCGTCAAGTAGTAAGCAGGGTCGGAGCCTGTTTTGAACAGGTCCGCACGTTTGTGGTCGGTGATCGCCCGCGCAGTTGCGCTGGTGGTTGCCGGCTGCGGCCTTGCTGTTGTGGCTGACGGCTGCGGCTTGGGCGCCGGGCCAGGGCGCTCAGACGTCGGGGTCACGGTCACGCGAGATTTCGGTGACCACCAGATCGCGAGCCTGTTTGAGCGTTCGATTCTGGGTTCGGAGACGGTGTTGCAGCTGCTCGAGCGGCACTTCCGGATTGGCACCGGGTACGGCGGTGGCTTCGTCAGCTCGATTAACGGACTCAGCGGCAGTTCGACCTCGGGCCACTACGACTGGTTCTACTTCGTCAACGGCGTGCTGGCGCCGGCTGGTGCCGGCACCACCAACGTCCACGATGGGGACCGGATCTGGTGGGACCTGCACGACTGGGTCGAGAACGATGGCGTTCCGGCTGTCGTTGGTTCCTACCCCGAGCCGTTCTTGAGCGGGGTCGCGGGAAGGTACTACCCGACGCGCGTCGAGTGCGCCGCCGATGTGGTGACCGCATGCCAGCAGGTCGGCCGAGCGCTCAAGAAGCTCGGCATCGATGTGTCGAGCGGGGGGGTGGCCGCTGGCTACTCCGGTGAGATCCGCGTGATCGTTGGCCCGTGGAGTTCGCTAGCCATAACTCCACTTGGGGCGCTACTTGCCGGAGGTCCGAAGATCAGCGGCGTCTACGCCTTCTTCTCAGGCGGCGGCGTATTGCACCTGCTCAATCCGCGCGGCGCCACCGTCCGCGAGCTCGGAGCCGGCGCCGGCCTTGTCGCCGCGACGGTGGCTAGCGGTTCGACGTTGCCGGCCTGGTTTGTGACGGGCACTGACGTCACTGGCGTCGACGCTGCCGCGGCCGCGTTCACCGCCTCGCAGCTACACGATCACTTCGCGCTGGCGGTGCAGGGCGGAACTTCGCTTGCCGTGCCACTGGACGGTTCATTGTGAGCTACCGTCGGCGCGCTTCACCGCTTGGGGCTGCACGAGCCGGGGTGGCGTCGTTGTACTGCTTGGCGTTCGTTGTCGCCGCACTGACGCTGAGTAACCCGATTGCGCTGGGAGCGCTGACGCTCGGCGTCGCCGGTGCCGCTGTTGGCGCTGGCGCCGCGCTTGAACTTCGCCGCGCGGCCAGGTTCGCGGTGCCGCTGATGGCGACGATCTGTGTGATCAACGCGGTTGCATCTCGTGACGGCGTGACCGTGATCGTCCGGCTCGGGAACGTGCCGCTGTATGGCCAGACCGACATCACGCTGCAGGCGATGGTCTACGGGGCGATCCTGGGGTTGCGGGCGCTTGCGTTGATCCTCGCTGCGGCGCTTTACACAGCGACCGTCGATCCAGATGAGCTGCTCAGACTGTTTCGCCGCTTCTCGTTTCACTCGGCGCTGAGCGCAACGTTGGCAACCCGGATGGTCCCGCTGCTGACCCGCGACGCGGGTCGGCTCGCCGATGCTCAGCGCTGTCGTCCGGGTGAGTCGGCCTCACGGGTCCAGTTGCTCCGCGCGACTACCTCGGGCGTGCTCGACCGCGCGCTGGACGTAGCGGCCTCACTCGAGGTGCGCGGTTACTCGCAGGCCCGCCGCTTGCCGCGCGCTCGCACCAGCTGGTCCCGGCATGACATCGCGTTCGCTGCATCGGCAGCGAGCCTTACCGCGCTGTCGATCGCCGCTCATCTCGCCGGGTGGGAGCGGTTCCAGGCATATCCGACGCTATACGTCGGCGCCGGGGGCTCGGTCCTCGCGGTCGCGGCGGTACTTCTTGGCGTCGCCTGGCTGCCCTTCTTGGACCGTCATGGAGTGGTGCGGTGATCCTCTCCTTCGATCAGCTCACCTACACCTACCCGGGTGCGCCGCATGCCGCCGTACGCGACGTGACGCTTGAGGTCGCACCGGGTGAATTCGTCGTCGTCGCCGGTGCGTCGGGGTCAGGTAAGTCGACCTTGCTGCGCGCTGCCAGCGGGCTGGTACCGCACTTCTATGGGGGCGAGCTGGCCGGGCGCGTGACCGTAGCCGGGATGGATACGCGCGAGCACGGCCCCGGCCAGCTCGCCCGCGTGGTCGGCACGCTGTTCCAAGATCCGGAGACGCAGGTTGTGATGGGAACAGTCAGAGCCGAGCTTGGCTTTGGTCTCGAGAATCAGGGGGAGCCACCGCAGGTGGTGGCCCGGGCGGTTGAGGAGGTGGCGCTAGCGCTCGGGATCGCCCAGCTGCTTGACCGCTCGACGTCCGAGCTTTCCGGCGGCGAGTTGCAACGCGTCGCGCTCGGTGCCGCGCTCGCCGGCCGTCCGTCTTTGGTCGTGCTTGACGAGCCGACCTCACAGCTAGACCCGGTGGCGGGTGATGAGTTGATCGGCCTGCTGCGGCGGCTCAACGAGGACCACGACACCACGGTCGTGCTGTCCGAGCACCGCCTCGAACGGTGCCTGCCTGCGGCAACCCGAGTTCTGGCGCTGGTCGATGGTGAGGTCGTCTGCGACGCGACGCCGACGGAGTTCCTTGCTTGGGCTGGTGGCGCCGTCCCGGCGATGCAGACGCCGGGCGCAAGGCTGCTTGAGCAGCTTGGACTGGTGCCGGTCGCTGGCGTCAAGGCCGCGCGTGGGGCGCTGCGCGCAGCCGGGGTCGACCTCGAGCAATTGCCCGCGCAACCCGCCGTCTCACCACCGCCAAGGCAGCCCTATTTGAAACTGAGTTCAATTACAAAAAGAGACGCGCCTGCAGCGCTCGCGCTGCGGCATGTCTGGCACGAGCTGAAAGGCGGCGCCACGATCCTACGCGACCTTTCGCTCGAGCTCCAGCCCGGCGAGCTAGTTGCGCTGATGGGCCGCAACGGCGCTGGGAAGTCGACCCTGCTGCGTCACGCGGGCGGACTGATGAAGCCGACGCGCGGCAAGGTGGAGTGCGCTGGTCGCGTGGCCCTGCTTTTGCAGAACCCGGCCGATTATCTGATCCACGACCGCGTGGACCAAGAGACGTCAAAGGCCGCACTCGCCAGGGTCGGTCTCGATCCCGACCGATACGGCGCGCGCCACCCACGTGACCTGTCGGGCGGCGAGAAGCAGTTGCTGGCGCTGGCGATCGTCCTGGGTGACGGTGCCGAAATCGTGGCGCCGGTCGCCGTGCTGCTGGATGAGCCGACGCGGGGGATGGACCGTACACGCAAAGGGGACCTAGCCCAGTTATTACGGGGCTTAGGCGTGGCGGTCGTGGTCGCGACACACGATCCGGAGTTCGCCGCGGCGTTCGCCGAGCGGGTGGTGCTGCTTGCCGACGGTGGGGTGATCGCCGATGGACCGGTCGCCGAAGTGCTCACCGGCGGCAGCTACTTCGCGACTGAAACGGCCAGGATTCTCGGTGGCGCCGGTGGCGCGCTAACAGCCCAGCAGGGCGCCGCACTGATCAAACAGTCGCTTGAAGCCCGTACAGAGGTTGAGCTGTGAGTTGGCAGCTGGGAGCGTTCGTCGTACTCGCACTGGCGTTGACGGTCGGCTTCACGTGGTTTGAGCGCACCCGCCCGGATGCGCGAATCGTTGCGCTGGTCGCGACGCTGGCGGCGCTGGCGATCGTCGGTCGGATCGCATTCGCGGCGATTCCGAACGTGAAGCCGAGCACTGACATCGTGCTCGTCGCCGGTTACGCGCTTGGCGGTGCGCCGGGCTTCGCGGTTGGCGCCGTCACCGGCCTGGTCTCGAACTTTTTCTTCGGCCAGGGCCCGTGGACTCCCTGGCAGATGGCGGCGTGGGGTGTCACCGGGGTGTTTGGTGCCGGGCTTGCCGTCGTCACTCGCGGCCATATCCGCCGCTGGCAGCTGGCCCTTGTCTGCACGGTAATTGGGTTCGTCTTCACGGTCGTGCAGGACTTCGGTGATTGGGTCACCTATAGCGGGCACAGCTTCGCCCAGCTGCTCACCTATGTCGGCAGCGGTCTTGGATTCGATGCGATCGACGCGGCCGGCTGTCTGATCTTTGCGCTGGTGTTTGGTCCGAGCCTGCTGCGGGGGATCCAACGCTTTGCCCTGCGGATCCAGGTCCGCTGGATCGCGCCCGCTGGTACCGCGCTCGTGCTCGTGGTCTGCATCGCGAGCGCATCAGGAATCGCCACACGTGTGCAGACAGCCAGTGCTGCACAGAGCCCGCTCGGCTACCTCTACTCATCGCAAAACGGAGACGGCGGTCTCGGACCTGCCGAGGGCCAGTCGTCATCGCCGCTGTTTGCCGGATGGGCGGCGTTGGCGTTTGCCGCGGAGGGCCGCAATCCCGCGCAGATCCGCCACGGCGGGCCGAGTCTCCTTCAGTACCTCGAGTCGACCGTGGGCTCGCAATCCCAGGCGGGCCCGGTTGAGCGAACGATCCTGATCGCCCACGCCTGCGGCGTCTCGCCCAAACACTTCGGCGGACACGACCTGGTGCGAGAGCTTCAGCGGGACATCGAGCGCAACGGCTCGGTTGCCGACCAGGTCCCGTGGACCGCGTTCGGGGTGTTGGCGCTTCGCGCCGCGGGAATCAGGCCGTCCACGCGCACGCTCGACTGGCTGATCGATCAGCAGGACTCCGACGGTGGCTTCAGCTTCGGCACGAAGGGTGACCCGAGCGATGTCGACGACACCGGCGCGGTACTTGAGGCGCTCGCGAAAGTCGGCGGACGCCGAGCGTCGACCGCCCGCTCGCGTGCGATCGCCTCCATCCGCCGCCAACAGAACTCGGACGGCGGCTTCCCGTCGGAGGTTGGAGGCTTCTCGGACTCCCAATCGACAGCCTGGGCGATCCAAGGGCTGATCGCCGCCGGCGTCAACCCCTATTCAGTCCACACGCACCACGGGCTATCCCCGGAGCGCTATCTGCGCAACCGGACCACTCCGAACGGCTCGGTCAACTATTCCAAGGGCGTCAGCCAGGACCCGGTGTGGGTGACTGCTGAGGCAATCCCGGCGCTCGCCGGTAAGCCGCTGCCAATCGCGCGTTACTAGGTTACGCAGCGGGAATGTCTACGAGGGCCGTCGCGACGGCCGCCGGGTGGGGAATCGGCTGTCCCGAGTCCCGCAGATCCTCTAAATGCATCGTGATCGCGTCACGGATCAACTCGTCGACCTCGGCCCGGGACTCGCCGGCCACGCCCAGGCCCGGAAGGTCAGGGCAGTATGCCCCCCAACTTCCGCCCTCGTTCTCGAAGATAACTAGGTATTCGCTCATTGCTTTGGACGTTCCAGTCCTGCCTGACGAAGGATATTCGCAGCTGTCCCTCGCGGTACGTCGGCGGCAGGCTTTCCTGCGATCGTGACCGTGCCCGGTTTGTTGGGGTGATGGTATTGGCGGTGGCTGCCCTTCTGGCGATGCAGGACCCAGCCATCCTCCTCGATCGCCCTGGTGATCTCACGAAACTTCATGTGCTCAAGATCGGTGCACGGCGCCAAGCAACTGCTGCACCGCCTGCGGCACGGTCAGCTCCTCGCTCTGCACGCCCGCCTGCGCGGCAGCCAACGCCTCAGCAAACCCCGCGCGTGAGCGGAACTCGCGCAAAACAGTCTCGTTCAGCAACCGCTCGAGCCAGCGTTGCCGCTGCGCGGCTCGCCGAGCAGCAAGTTCACCACGCGACTCAAGCAACGCGCGGTGGCCAACCACCGCATCCCAAACCGCACTCAAGCCGTCACCCGTCCGGGCGCTGAACGTCAGCACCGGCGTTGTCCAACCCGGCGTCGCCGGCGGCAGCATCCGCAGCGCGTGGCGGTAATCCCCGGCGGCTCGTTTGGCGTCCACCACCCGGTCGCCGTCGGCCTTATTGACGACGATCAGATCGGCCAACTCGACGACGCCGCGCTTGATCCCCTGCAGTTCATCGCCAGCCCCCGGCACCAGCAGCAGACAGAACGTGTCGACGATCTCGGCAAGCTCCGCCTCCGACTGGCCGATCCCGACGCTCTCAACGACCACGACGTCGAACCCCGCCGCCTCGCACAGCAACATCGCCTCACGCGTGCGCCAGGCAACACCGCCCAAAACCCCCGCCGACGGCGAAGGGCGGATGTAAGCCTCCTCTGCCAGCGACAGCCGAGGCATCCGCGTCTTGTCACCGAGGATCGACCCTCCGCTGCGTGAACTGGACGGGTCGATCACCAGCACCGCGACCCGCTTGCCTTGCGTCACGAGCCAGAGACCCAAAGTCTCGATCGTCGTCGACTTGCCCGCGCCCGGCACTCCCGTCAGCCCCAGTCGCACCGCCCCGCCCGTCCGCGGCGCCAACTCGGTCAGCAACCCCTGCGCAAGCTCCTGATCGGAGTCAAGTCGACTCTCGGCCAGCGTGATCGCCTTCGACAAAACAGCGCGGTCGCCGGCTACTACCCCCGCGGCCAGCTCCTCAACGCTCGCGCGCGGCGCACTCACTTCGCAGCAAGCTCGGGCGGCTTGTGGCCGAGCCGCTCGATCAACATCTCCAACAGCCCGGCGGCCGCCTCGCCGATCACGGTGCCGGGCGGGAAGATCGCATCAGCGCCACCGGCGCGCAACTCGTCGAAGTCGGCGGGCGGAATAACGCCGCCGACAACAACCAGAACATCGGAGCGCCCGGCGGCGTCCAACGCCGCGCGCAGCTGCGGCACCAAAGTCAGATGCCCGGCCGCCAGTGACGAAGCGCCAACGATGTGCACATCGGCCTCGATCGCCTGCCGCGCCACCTCCTCCGGCGTCTGGAACAACGGACCGATATCAACGTCGAAGCCGAGGTCGGCGAACGCCGTCGCGATCACCTTCTGGCCACGGTCGTGGCCGTCCTGGCCCATCTTCGCGACCAGGATCCGCGGGCGCCGACCTTCGATCTCGGCGAACTGCTCAACCATCTCTCGGGTGCGCGTGAACGGGATGCTGCCTTCTCCCACTTCGCTCTGGTAGACGCCGCTAATCGAACGGATCTCGGCCGCGTGGCGACCAAAAACCTTCTCCAATGCATCGGAGATTTCGCCAACGGTAGCGTGCGCCCGAGCGGCCTCAACCGCCAGCTCAAGCAGATTCCCGTCACCGCCGGCCGCCTCAGTCAGGCGCTCCAACGCAACCTCAACCGCCGAAGAATCGCGTTCAGCACGCAGCCGCTCAAGCTTCGCGATCTGCGCCCCGCGCACAGCAGAGTTGTCGATCTTCAGTACGTTGACCAACGAGTCGTTCGCAGGCTGGAAGCGGTTCACCCCAACCAACACCTGGCGCCCGGAATCCAACCGAGCCTGCGTCCGTGCCGCGGACTCCTCGATCCGCAGCTTCGGGATCCCATCCTCGATCGCCTTCGTCATCCCGCCGAGCGATTCGATCTCGCGAATGTGTTCCATCGCCCGTGCTGCCAAAGATGCGGTCAACCGCTCGACGTAGTAGCTGCCACCCCAGGGATCGATCACCCGTGTGGTGCCGCTCTCCTGCTGCAGGAACAGCTGCGTGTTGCGTGCGATCCGCGCACTGAAGTCCGTCGGCAACCCCAGAGCCTCATCAAGCGCGTTGGTGTGCAGCGACTGGGTGTGGCCCTGCGTCGCGGCCATCGCCTCGACACAGGTGCGGATCACGTTGTTGTAAACGTCCTGCGCGGCCAGGCTCCAACCGGAGGTCTGGCAGTGCGTGCGCAACGACAGCGACCGTGCGTCCTTCGGCGAGAACTCCTGCATCAGGTTCGCCCACAGCAGACGCGCCGCGCGCATCTTCGCGACCTCCATGAAGAAGTTCATCCCGATCGCCCAGAAGAACGAAAGCCGCGGCGCAAAGCGGTCGATGTCCAGCCCCGCCGCGACACCCGCACGCGCGTATTCGATCCCGTCGGCGAGCGTGTAGCCAAGCTCCAGATCCGCGCTCGCCCCGGCCTCCTGCATGTGGTAGCCGGAGATCGAGATCGAGTTGAAGCGCGGCATCTCCTTCGACGTGTAGGCAAAGATGTCGGAGACGATCCGCATCGACGGCGCGGGCGGATAGATGTAGGTGTTGCGCACCATGAACTCCTTCAGCACGTCGTTCTGGATCGTGCCCGACAGCTGCGCGTGCTCGACGCCCTGCTCCTCACTCGCCACGATGAACAACGCCAGCACCGGCAGCACGGCACCGTTCATCGTCATCGAGACGCTCATCTGATCAAGCGGGATTCCGTCGAACAGCTGGCGCATGTCAAGGATCGAATCGATCGCCACGCCCGCCATCCCGACATCGCCCGTCACCCGCGGGTTGTCGGAGTCGTAGCCACGATGGGTCGCCAAATCAAACGCTATCGACAAGCCCTTCTGGCCCGCCGCCAAATTCCGCCGGTAGAAAGCGTTCGAATCCTCGGCCGTCGAGAACCCGGCGTACTGGCGGATCGTCCACGGCTTCTCGACATACATCGTCGGGTACGGACCGCGCAGGTAAGGCGCGATCCCCGGCTTGCCGTCGAGGAAGTCGAGCCCGTCCAGATCGGTCGAGGTGTAGAGGGCCGGGACCGTGATCCCCTCGGGCGTCTCCCACGCCTCCGGCCCATCGGCCGTCAACACCGCATCACCGTTCACGCCGGTCAGCGGCAGCCTCGAGAAGTCAGGGATCTTGCTCACGCCTCAAACCGATCCAGCAGCGCGCTCAACACCGCAATCATGTCGACCCCGTCCTTGACGTCCCGCCCAACCACATACACCATGTCAATCCCAGCATCCCGCAGAGCCTGCTCGGTCGCGGCGGGATCGCCCTCACGACCGGCGCAGACAGCGGCCGCGCGGAACCCCTCAGGCGCGAGTTCGGTCTGCGAAACGGCCGTCACACCGCCCGCCTCAAAGAAGTTCTTCGCCCACTGCGCCGCGCTCGCGTGAGCAGCCAGCGGCCCGACACACGCCAGCAGAATCTTCGGCTCGCCAAGCGCCGCCGCCCGGGCCCGCAGCGCCTCAAACTGCGCACCATCACGCGTGTCTGCGGGGGAGCCAGCTAGCTGGCTCGGCTCCCCCGGCGAGCGCTCCAGTCCATCATCCCCAAGCAACGGGAACTGGTTGACACCGGTCAGTGATCGCCGGCGGGTCGCGAACTCCGCCTGCCGTGCCTCACGCGCGGCGGTGATCTCAGCCCCGACATCGACCTGGCGGCCCTCAAGCCGCTGGAACTGCGCCCACGCGGCCTGCGCGAGCTGGTCGGTCAATGACTCGACGTACCAGGAGCCGCCAGCTGGATCCGCGACTCGGTACAGCGATGACTCCTCCGCCAGCACCAACTGCGTGTTGCGCGCGATCCGACGGCCGAGTGCGCCCGGCTCTCCGAGCGGCTGATCGAACGGAACGACGGTGATTCCGTCGGCGCCGCCGACCGCTGCGGCGAACGTCGCGGTCGTCTCGCGCAGCATGTTCACCCACGGGTCAAGTGGGGAGAGCATCCGGGCACTGGTCTGAACGTAAACGGCCGAGCGGCGCTCCTCGGCGGGCACGCCGCAGTGCTCAAGCACGCTCGCCCACAGCCGGCGAAACGCCCTCAGCTTGGCGAGCTCGAGGAACTGGTCGGCGCCCGCTGACAGCGTGAACTCAAGTGCCGCCGCGACTTCGGCCGGAGGTAGCTCGGCGTCCCGTAGTAGTTGGACACCGCCGACCAGCGCGAGCGCCAGTTCAAGTACCGCGCCGGCGCCCGCAAGGACATGGGCGGTCGTGTCGACGGCCAGCACCTTGACGGCGGGGAACTCGTCACGGATCGCCTTGACTCGACCCACGTCGCTCAGTCGCAGCGAGCCACGGACCTCATTCGGAGCGTGCCCGCGGCGGCGCCACAGCTCAAGCAATTGGTCGGCACCATCGTGCTCGAGTGCGATCGGCGCGAGGTCGAGCAGCACGCCGGTCAGAACCTGATCGAGTTGCTCGACGGTTGTGATGTGACCGCCCAGGTCGAGAAGCACCTCGGTGGCGCCGCCCTCAAGGTCCTCGAGGATCTGCCGGTTGGCGCGGTCTAGGTCGGCTGACGCTGGTCCGTCGACCTGCGTGCGCTGGCGGATTGCCCACCGCTGCCCAACGCGTGTGCCGCGCACAAACGGTGCGGCGTCCGGCAAACCGCCGGGATCGGGCGCCAGTGCGTCGGCGGCGGTGTACAGCCAGGCGACGTCGATCCCGTCCTCAAGCGTCGAGACGAAGGTCTTGCCCTCACCCTTGGGGTCTGCGGCCTGGCGCCACTGCTCAAGCGTGGCTGGCGGGAAACCTTCGGCGAGGCCGGTCATGCCCGTGCGCCGATCATGTCCTGGAAGCTCTTGTTGAACGCCGCGCTCGCGCGGTCGAGATCGCCGTCATCGCCGAGCAACGTCGATGCGCCACCGAGCGGTCCGTGCAGATGCACCAGGCCGGCACGGCCCCATTCGTCCTTCACCCAGCGCTCGAAGAAGTAGCGATCGCGGGCCCCCGGGTCGGTTACGCGGCCGGCGGCGATCTGTGTGGCGAAAGCGTCGCGTAGCGCTTCGATCCCTTCGCCGGTCTTGGCGCTCGTCAAAAACACCGGGAGCTGGTCTCCGTCATCTGGGCGCGCCAGCCACAGGGTCGCGCGCAGTTGTCGATGGGTTTGTTTGGCTGCTGGCTCATCGCACTTGTTAACTACAAACGAGTCGGGGATCTCGATGATCCCAGCCTTCATCAACTGGAGCTCATCGCCGCCGAGCGGCGCCACCACGAGATAGACGTGATCCGCCAGGTGGCGGATGTCGCCCTCGCTCTGTCCGATCCCGACAGTCTCGACGATCACGCAATCAAACAGCCGGCTGAGCAGCCGGCAGACCTGGAAGCTTGAAGGTGACAGGCCGCCAAGTTCCGCGTCGGCCGCTTCGCTGCGAAAGAACAGGCGGGGGTCGTCGGTCGTCCGCATCCGCGTGCGGTCCCCGAGCAGCGCGCCGCCGGAGATCGGGCTCGACGGATCAATCGCCAGGATCGCGACCGTCAGCTTGTCGTCAGCACGCAGCAGCTCAGCGCCGACACGTCCAAGCAGCGTCGACTTGCCGCTGCCGGGTGTACCGGTGACGCCGATCACCACGGCGTCGTGGGCGCGCCCGCGCTCGTCAAGCATTTTCAGCACGGCCTGCCGGCTGGCCGCTGCTTCCGTGCGGCGGTCCTGAAACAGGCTGATCAGCCGGCCGACGGCGTGCGGCTCAAGTCTGCGTCCGCCTTCAACCAACTCCTCCAGCGCCGCCGGAGCGGGTGCGCTCACGGCGGTCACCGCGCGCTGAGCGCGGCCTCCTCGGCCGCGCCGGCCTCGATCACGTCGACGATCTGTTCCATGATGTCGATCAGTTCGTAGTCCGCCGGCGTGAACACACGCCTGACGCCCATCTCTTCAAGCGTGTGGATGTCGTCGGGCGGAATGATCCCACCGAACACCAGCGCGATCCGATCGCGCGCGCCAAAACTGTCGAGCTGGGCAAGGATCTGCCGCGCGAGCTCGATGTGCGACCCGCTCAACACCGAAGCACCGATCACGTCGGCGTCCTCCTCCACTGCAGAGCGGACGATCTCCTCGGGGCTCAGGCGAATCCCGGCGTAGACAACGTCGAAGCCGACGTGCCGGGCCGATACAGCGATTACCTCGGCACCATTGGAGTGGCCATCAAGGCCTGGTTTGCCGACAACGATCCGCGGACGGTGGCCGATCCGGTCAGCGAGCTGCGCGACTCGGCTACGCAGCTGATCGACGCGGTCAGCCTCAAGTCCAAGCTGCTGACCCTCGACGCCTGTGGCTGGCCGGTACTCGCCGAACACCTCGCGCAGTGCGCCGGCCCACTCACCAGTGGTTACACGCGCGAGGGCGCACTCGATCGATGGCTCCATCATCGACTCGCCGCTACGCGCGGCCGCCTGGAGCGCGGCGATCGCGTTCTTCGCGCGCTCCGGGTCGCGGCTCGCACGCGTCCGCTCGAGGTTGTCGATCGTCTCGTGTGCGGCGGCGTCATCGACCTTGAAGATGCCGCCGTCATCGCCTGACAGCAGCGGTGTCGGGATCCCCTCGGTCCACTTGTTCAGCCCGACGACGATCTGCTCGCCGGTGTTGATCGCGCTCACGCGCTCAGACATTGAGCGGACCAGCGCGGACTTCATGTAGCCCGATTCGATCGCCGGGACGACGCCGCCCATATCCATGATCGAGTCGATCTCGCGCTGGGCGTCGGCGCGCAGTTGGGCGACCTTCGAAGCGATCACCGGGCTACCGTCAAACAGGTCGGGGTACTCCAGCAGGTCGGTCTCGTAAGCGAGGATCTGCTGCAGGCGCAGCGCCCACTGCTGATCCCACGGGCGGGGCAGCGACAGCGCTTCGTTCCAGGTCGGCAGCTGCACCGCGCGGGCACGCGCGTCGCGACTGAGCGTGACACCGAGCGCCTCGATCAGGATCCGCCATGCGTTGTTCTCCGGCTGCGCCTCCGTCAGGCCGAGCGAGTTGACCTGGACGCCGTAGCGGAAGCGGCGGAACTTCGGGTTCTTCACGCCGTAGCGGTTGGCGGTGATGTCCTCCCACATCTCGGAGAATGCGCGCATCTTGCACATCTCCTCGATGAAACGGATGCCGGCGTTGACTAAGAAGCTGATCCGCCCGACGAACCGCTCAAACTCCTCGACGCTGAAGCGGCCGCGTTCCTTCAGCAGGTCGAGCAGGCTGATCGCGTTGGCGAGTGCGAACGCGAGCTCCTGGGTCGGCGTCGCCGCCGCCTCCTGCAGGTGGTAGGAGCAGATGTTCGAAGCGTTCCAGGCGGGGATCTCATGCAGGCAGAACTCGTACATCTCGGCGATGATCCGCAGGCTCTCGGCCGGCGGGAAGATGTAGGTGCCGCGCGCCAGGTACTCCTTGATCAGGTCGTTCTGGGTCGTGCCGTTGAGCTGCTTGGTGTCGATGCCGCGCTCCCGTGCCAGCGCTACGTACAGCGCCAGCAGCCACATCGCCGTGCTGTTGATCGTCATCGACGTGTTCATCTGCTCGATCGGGATCTGGTCGAACAGCAGCTCAAAGTCGTCGAGGCTGTTGATCGGCACGCCGACCTTGCCGACCTCGGGCCGGGCGATCGGGTCGTCAGAGTCGTAGCCGCACTGGGTCGCGAGGTCGAAGGCGATCGACAGTCCGGTCTGACCGGCTTTCAGGTTCGCGCGATACAGCTCATTAGATGCGCGGGCGCTTGAGTGACCTGAATAGGTGCGGATGATCCACGGCTTGTCGTGAACGACGTTGCCGTCGGCATCGTGGAGTTGGTGGGCTTGTGGCGTGGTCTCTGACATGTCTGCGAATTCTGTGAAGTGATCGTTTCTGGGGGCTGGGCTCAGTCGAGCAATCTTATTACTCGTGGCAATGCACACTAAGATTTAGGCATGCCGAGGGCAACATTGGCCGCTTCTCCAAGTTTTGCCAAGCGAATCCGGGAATCTTGCGAAGGTTGTAAAGCCTGATGAGTGGCGTTTTGGCGGGCGCTCGGCTACGTCATCTGCGTGATGACAGGGGTCTCAGCCAAGCCGAGATGGCGCGGCGTCTGGACGTTTCACCCAGTTATCTGAACCAGCTTGAGCACAATCGCCGCCCGCTGACGGTGCCGGTGCTGCTGCGCTTGGCCGAGGCGTTCGGCGTCGATGCGACGTTCTTCTCGGCGCAGGATGGCTCGCGCCTGATCGCCGAACTGCGTGACGCACTGGCCGACGAGGCGGTGGCGCTTGACGTCTCAGCAGCCCAGATGGCCGAGCTTGTCGACGACCACCCCGAGTTCGCCCGCGCGTTGATCGATCTGCGCCGCCGCTACCGCGACACCGTCGCCAAGACCTCGGCGCTAATCGGCGGCCAGGGTCTTCCCGGGGCTGATGAGGCGCTCCTGGCGATGCCGCACGAGCAGGTGCGCGACTTCTTCTACGACCGCCAGAACTACATCGATCCGCTTGACCGTGCAGCCGAGGCGCTGGCGCAGGAGCTTGAGCTCGTCTCAAGCTCCGATCTGCGCCTCGCACTGGCGCGTCGGCTACGTGACCAACACGATGTGCGCGTCGTCTCGCATGGACCCGAGGCAGCCGACGGGGAGCTACGCAGCTATGACCCGGCCGCCCGCGTGCTGCGACTCTCGGCCCAGTTGCGCCACGGGCAGCAGGCGTTTCAGCTCGCCACCCAACTGGCGTTTCTCGAGCACGACGCGCTGCTTGAGCAGATCGCCGACTCCGGGTCGTTTGCCAGCGCCGAGACCCGCGCGCTGGCGCGGATTGGATTGGCTCATTACTACGCCGGCGCGTTGCTGATGCCCTACGCCCACTTCCTCGCCTCGGCGGAGGAGCTGCACTACGACATCGAGCGGCTCGCCGACCAGTTCGATGTCGGCTTTGAGGTGATCTGCCACCGCCTCAGCACGCTGCAGCGCCCAGGGCTGCGCGGCGTGCCGTTCTCGTTCGTCCGCGTTGACCGCGCGGGCAACATCTCAAAGCGGCAGTCGGCGACCGGTTTTCACTTCTCGCGCGGCGGCGGCAGCTGCCCGCTGTGGAACGTCTACGAAGCGTTCACGACGCCGGGCCAGATCCTCACGCAGGTCGCGCAGATGCCGGACGGTCGCAGCTACTTCTGGATCGCGCGCACGGTCGGGCGTAAACGCAGCGGCTATGGGCAGCCGGCGAAGACGTTCGCGCTAGGGCTTGGCTGCGAGCTGCGCCACGCCCATCGGCTTGTCTATTCGCGCGGCCTTGACCTGAAGGATCCGGCGCTGGCGACGCCCATCGGCATGGGCTGTAAGACGTGTGAGCGGCTGAACTGTCCGCAGCGCGCGTTCCCGGCTGTCAGCCAGCACCTGCGTGTCGACCCCGACCGCACCAGCTTCACCCCCTACCCGGTTCTCGAAGAGGGCGCCGGGCCTCGACCCTCAGCCGCACTTCCTACGTGAGGAATACGCGAAACCCACACCCTGGCGGGGAAATCCCGCAAACGTCATGCTTGCTTGTGTCTAACAAGTATAATCGCAGGTATGGCGGTTACTGGTATGACGCAGGTCGAGCGCGCGGCGCTGTCCGATGAGCGGATGGCCGATGCCGCGGTCGAGCTGATCTGCGACCTTGGCCCCAGCGCGACGACGCTGACCGCGGTCGGACTGCGCGCCGGCTACAGCCGCGGACTTGCCTCCAATCGATTTGGCTCCAAGGCCGGTCTCTGGTCCTTCCTCGTGAGCACGATCGGCGAGGAGTGGTTGAAGGAGCTCCATGACGCCGTCGACGGCACCAGCGGGCTTCAGACGATTCACGCCGCGGTCGATGCTCACTGCGCATTTCTGCTCGAGTCGTCTGACCGTACGCGCGCGTTCTACAGCCTGTGGTTCGAGTCGGTCGGACCCGACCCGGAGCTACGAGCACTGATCGGTCGCGCGCATGCCCGGCGACGACGTGACGTGGAGGGCTGGATCGAGGCCGGGATCGCACACGGCTCGATCCCCCCGGACGTCGCCAAAACCGTCATCGCCGAGCAGTTCTGCGCATCGATCGTTGGCATCGTCTACAGCTGGCTGGGGGCGCCGCTCGCGCACGCTGAGGTCCGGCGTCTGCACGACGGCCTGAAGCAACAGATGACACTGGCACTGACATGACCACGATCGAGCTCACGGACGAGATCACCGAGGAGTCGCTCGACGCCTCGCCGATTCGCTTCGTCACTGTCGCCTCGCTGTTCGACGGCCACGACGCAGCGATCAACGTGATGCGCCGGCTGATCCAGGACAACGGTGCCGAGGTCGTGCACCTCGGTCACAACCGCAGCGTCTCCGACGTCGTCCGCGCGGCGATCCAGGAGGACGTCGACGGGATCGCGATCAGCTCCTACCAGGGCGGCCACACCGAGTACTTCAAATACGTTGTCGACATGCTGCGCGAGCGCGGCGCCGCGCACATTCCGGTGTTCGGCGGCGGTGGCGGCACGATCACGCCAGCCGAGATCGCGGAGCTTGAGGCCTACGGCGTCGAGCGGATCTACCACCCGCACGACGGGATGGAACTTGGGCTTGTCGGAATGATCGGCGACCTCGTGCAGCGCACTCATGCCCGGCGGGTCCCGTCGGCAATCCCACCGCTCGAGGTGAAAGACCGAGATCTGCAGATCGCCCAGATGCTCTCCGCGCTTGAGGACGAGGTGATTGATGACTCCGAACTGGCGGCGCTGCGTGAGCAGTGGGCGCTGGCGGGCGCTGACGTCCCGGTCGTCGGCATCACCGGCACCGGCGGTGCCGGCAAGAGCACCGTGACCGACGAGTTGCTCTCGCGCTTCTCGCAGGCATTCCCGGAGATCCGGATCGCTGTGCTGGCGGTCGACCCGACCCGCCGGCGTACCGGCGGTGCACTGCTCGGCGACCGGATCCGGATGAACAGCCTGCGCAACGAGCGGATCTTCATGCGCTCGATGGCGACCCGCCGCCGTCACTCGTCAACCAGCGCGATGCTGCACGACGCGCTCGCGTATCTGCGCGCGACCGGCTTTGACCTGGTGATCGTGGAGACCGCTGGCATCGGCCAGAGCGACTCCGAAATCGTCGATCTGGTTGACCTGCCGATCTACGTGATGACGAGCGAGTTCGGTGCCGCCAGCCAGCTCGAGAAGATCGACATGCTCGATCTCGCGGCGATTGTCGTGATCAACAAGTTCGACAAGGGCGGGGCGCAGGACGCTCTGCGTGACGTCCGCAAGCAGTGGCGGCGCAACCACGCCCAGTTCGAGCTTGCCGAGGACGAAATCCCCGTCTACCCGACGGTCGCCAGCCAGTTCAACGACCCCGGCCTGAGCTGGATGTTCGTCAACCTCTGCCGGGCACTCGGGCGCCTTGAAGGGGCGGACCCTGACCGCTGGCAAGTTGAGGCAGCGGAAGACCACGCGCCGCTCGGAAACGTGCTGATCCCCGCCAAGCGCGTGCGCTATCTGGCTGAGATCGCTGAGCAGGGCCGCGGGATCAACGACGACGTCGAGCGCCGGGCCGCACTGGCCGCCAGCGTTCAGCACTGCCATGAGGCACTGCGCCAGCTTGACGATCCAGCGCTCCCGGCGCCGCTTGAGCCGTACCCCGAAGCGGAGCTTTCAGACGACAGCCCAATCACGGCCTTGCGCAGCCGCTACAACGCGCTGCTTGACGAGCTCGGGTCAGAGGCGATCTCGCTGTTACGCGGCTGGGATGCGCAGATCGCCGGGATCACCTCTGAGACCTACAGCTACACGGTGCGTGACCGCGAGCTCACCGGCACCAACTACCGCGAGTCGCTGAGCCAGCAGAAGATCCCGAAGATCGCCGCCCCGCGCCTGGATGGATGGGGCGATCGTCTGCGGTTCCTGATGAAGGAGAACCTGCCGGGGTCCTACCCATATACGGGCGGGGTCTTCCCCTACCGCCGTGAGGGCGAGGACCCGACGCGGATGTTCGCCGGCGAGGGCACGCCCGAGCGCACCAACCGCCGCTTCCACTATCTGTCGCAGGGGCAGCCGGCGGCGCGGCTGTCGACCGCGTTTGACTCGGTCACGCTGTACGGCGAGGACCCGCACGAGCGTCCCGACATCTACGGCAAGGTCGGCAACTCGGGCGTCTCGATCGCCACCGTCGACGACGCCAAGAAGCTCTACTCGGGCTTTGACCTGTGCTCGCCGAGCACCTCGGTGTCGATGACGATCAACGGACCGGCGCCGATCATCCTCGCCTTCTTCATGAACGCCGCGATCGACCAGCAGGTCGAGAAGTACCTGCGCGGGCGCGGTGAGTGGGAGGCCGCTGAGAAGAAGCTGGCGAAGCACTTCGGTGACCGCTCGCGGCCGGTCTACGACGGCGAGCTACCGCCCGGCAATGACGGTCTGGGCCTCGGCCTGTTGGGTGCTTCCGGCGACCTCGTGGTTGAAGCCGACGTCTATCAACGGATCAAGTCGGAGACCCTGCGGACCGTGCGCGGCACCGTTCAGGCGGACATCCTGAAGGAGGATCAAGCGCAGAACACCTGCATCTTCTCGACCGAGTTCGCGATGAAGATGATGGGCGACGTGCAGCAGTACTTCGTCGATCAGGCGGTGCGCAACTTCTACTCGATCTCGATCTCCGGCTACCACATCGCCGAGGCCGGGGCGAACCCGATCTCGCAGCTCGCGTTCACGCTCTCGAACGGCTTCACGATTGTCGAGTACTACCTCGCGCGCGGGATGAAGATCGACGAGTTCGCGCCGAACCTGAGCTTCTTCTTCTCCAACGGGATGGACCCTGAGTACGCGGTGATCGGCCGTGTCGCCCGGCGGATCTGGGCCCGCGCGATGCGCGAGCGCTACGGCGCCTCGCCGCGCAGCCAGATGCTCAAGTACCACGTGCAGACCTCGGGGCGCAGTCTGCACGCGCAGGAGATCAGCTTCAACGACATCCGCACCACCCTGCAAGCGCTGTATGCGATCTTCGACAACGCCAACAGCCTGCACACAAACGCCTACGACGAGGCGATCACCACACCGACCGAGGAGTCGGTCCGCCGCGCCGTCGCGATCCAGCTGATCATCAACCGTGAGCTCGGGCTGAACTTCTGCGAGAACCCCTGGCAGGGGTCGTTCATCGCCAGCGAGCTGACTGACCTGGTCGAGGCTGCGGTGTATGAAGAGTTCGAGCGGATCTCCGAGCGCGGCGGCGTGCTCGGGGCGATGGACACGATGTACCAGCGCTCGAAGATCCAGGAAGAGAGCATGTATTACGAGCGGCTCAAGCACACCGGCGAGTTGCCCTTGATTGGCGTCAACACCTACCTGCCGAAGGAGGGGTCGGGCGAGTCGACCGACCGGATCGAGCTGATGCGCTCCGACGAGCGCGAGAAGAACCAGCAGATCTCCACGCTGCGGGCGTTCCAGGACCGCGAGGCCGCGCCGCGGCCGGCCGCGTTGGCCGTTCTACAAGACGTCGCTCGCGCACGCGGGAATGTGTTCGAAGCGCTGGTGGAGGCCGTGAAAGTCGCCTCGCTGGGACAGATCTCCGCGGCGCTTTACGACGTCGGCGGGGAATACAGAAGGAACATGTAGCGTCGGCGCCGATGAGCGCGCGGATCGTCTGTCTAGTACCGAGCATCACCGAGTTGCTGTGCGATCTGGGCTTGCTGGCCCAGATCGTCGGACGCACCGGGTTCTGCATCCATCCGTGGGAGTCCGTGCGCGGCATCCCGAAGGTCGGCGGCACGAAGGATCTGAAGATGGAGAAGATCCGCGCGCTCAAGCCGACGCATGTGATCGTCAACGTCGATGAGAACCGGCGTGAGGATGCCGAGACGCTGCGTGAATTCGTTCCGCACGTGATCGTCACCCACCCGCTGGCTCCGCTCGACAACCTCGAGCTGTACCGGCTGCTGGGCGGCATCTTCGACCGCGAGGAAGCCGCTGAGCGGTTGTGTGCGGAGTTTGAAAGCGAGTTCGCGTCGATCGCTGAGCGAAGCTGGGCGGCTCAAAAGGTTCTGTACCTGATCTGGCGTGAGCCGTGGATGACGGTCTCATCCGACACCTACATCTCGCAGATGCTGGCGCTGATCAACTGGACGACACAGCCGGTCGGTGGCGCGGAGCGCTACCCGACGGTGGAGCTCGGTGACCATCCGGTTGACCGGATTCTGCTGAGCAGTGAGCCGTTCCATTTCAAGCACGAGCATGTGGCCGAGGTCTCGGCGATGATGCCCGGCACCCAGGTGTCGCTGATCGACGGCGAGATGACCTCGTGGTATGGCTCCCGCGCGATCGCCGGACTCCGCTACCTCCAAGCGATAGGCGCATAATTGTTCCTAACGCCACCGTCGCCAAGCGCACCAGGAGAGAACCCATGGCCATCACCACGCCGCAGCACGCAGATCAGTTGACCGATAGCGACCGGGGCGCGCTTGACGCAGCGATCGCCGAGCTCGCCGATGGTGCTGCCCGCTGGGCGAGCCTGAGCCTGCCGCAGCGTGCCGAGTTGATCGGCGCGACGCATGCCGCAGTCGCGCCCGAGGCCGAGAACTGGGTCGAGCTGGCGGTGACGGCGAAGGCGATTCCCGCAGGTCCGCTGGTCGGTGAGGAATGGGCCTCAGGTCCGTTCGCGACGATGTCGGGCTTTGGTTTGATGGCGAAGAACCTGGCGACGATGGCCGCTGGGAAGTCGACGTTCGACAAGCTGAAGGCGACGACGGCGCCGGGTGGCCGCGTCGCGCTGCGGGTCTTTCCGTCGGACGTCTACGACCTGCTGGTGCTGAACGGCTTCGAGGGCCGGGTCTGGCTGAAGCCAGGGATTACGCTTGAGCAGGCAAAGGCCAACGCCGGGCTCGGCGCGCGACTGATCGGCGAGAACGGTGGGGTCGGTCTGGTGCTCGGCGCCGGCAACATCTCGGCGATCGCGCCGCTCGATGTTCTCTACGAGCTGGTCGCGTTCAACCGGGCGAGCATCCTCAAGCTGAACCCGACGTTCGCCAGCCTGCTGCCGATGTACGAGCGGGCGCTGAAGCCGCTGATCGAGGCCGGCGTGCTGCGAATCGTCAATGGCGGTGCCGCCGTCGGCGGCTATCTGGCGCAGCATCCCGCGGTCGGTCACGTGCACATCACAGGTAGCGGTGTGACCCACGACGCGATCGTCTGGGGGGTTGGCGAGGAAGGTGAGCGTCGACGCGCGGCTAACGACCCGGTGCTGAAGAAGCCGATCAGCTCCGAGCTTGGCGGTGTCGCGCCGGTGATCGTCGTGCCGGGCAAGTGGAGCGAGCGTGACCTGCGCTTCCAGGCCGAGCACGTGGTGACGATGCGGATGCACAACACCGGACACAACTGCATCGCCGCCCAGGTTCTGGTGCTGTCCTCAGATTGGCCTCAGCGCGAGCGCTTCCTGCAGCTGATCGGCGAGGTGCTCGACGAGATGCCGGCGCGCGAGGCTTGGTACCCGAACACCGATCGTCGGGTGAAGGCAGCTGAGGATGCCTACCCCGCTGCCGAGCACCACGGCCCTGGCGGTCAGCGCCTGCTGGTTGAGCTTGACCCGAATGGATCGATGGACCTCTGCCAGAACGAGATCTTCGGCCCGGTGCTGGCGCACATCACGATCCCGGGCACTGGTCGTCAGTTCCTCGATGCGGGAATCGCGTTCGCCAACGACAAGCTGGCGGGGACGCTCGGCGCCAACGTGCTGATCGCGCCGAAGGACAAGCGGGCGATGGGCGCGGGCTTCGAGGAGTCGATCGTCGATCTGCACTACGGGACCGTCGGCGTCAACGTCTGGACGGCGCTGGCGTTCCTCGGCGCCGGGATGCCGTGGGGCGCGTTCCCCGGCCACACGCTGCAGGACGTCGGCTCGGGGATCGGCGTGGTCCACAACGCCCACCTGCTCGATGGCACCGAGCGGGCGGTTGTGACCGGACCCTTCCGGCCGTTCCCGCGCTCAATCCTCGGGGGCGAGAATTCGCTGGCACCGAAGCCGCCGTGGTTCGTCACGAACAAGACGGAGGACGTCAGCTCAAAGCGGCTGACGGCATTTGCCGCGAAGCCGTCGTTCGCGCGGCTGCCGGGCATCTTCGCCTCCGCCTTCCGCGGCTGATCATCGCTTCGGGGTCAACGCGGGAAGGATTGAGCCACCGCGGCGTCTGTAATTTGTGAACGCGTTGGACCACCCGGGTCCGGCCGAACCGCACAGTAGGAGCAAGATGATCTGGACTCGAACAAGCTTTCGTACAGCCGCTGCCGCGGCGCTGCTGGGAGTGTCGTTGCTAATCGCGGGATGTGGCAGCAGCAGCCCAAAGGCGGCCACCGCCACCACCACCACCACCACCACCACGGCCGCCGCCAACTCGATCGGCACCGCCACAGGCACGGATGGCACGTACCTGATTGGTCCCTCCGGGCGGGCGCTGTACCTGTTCGACGCCGATAGCGGCGGCAAATCCAACTGCTCCGGAGCCTGCGCCAGCGCCTGGCCGCCGCTGATCACGACGACAACCCCCGCCACTTCCGGTGGTGCGATGTCAGCGGACCTCGGGACGATCACTCGGTCCAACGGCAGCAAGCAGGTGACCTACAAGGGCCACCCGCTGTACTACTTCGCCGGCGACTCGGGTCCGGGCACCACCAGCGGCCAGGGCAGCGACGACTTCGGTGCCGACTGGTGGCTCGTATCCACTTCAGGGACAGCCATCACAAAGAGCTCCTCGGCCAGCCCGTCCAGCGGCTACTAGTAACTATCTCGCCGCCAGCCAGCCGGTCAGCGGCTGGCGGCGCCAGCGACGCCGGCGCGCTGGACGATCAGCGCTCGTCGGTGTCTGCTGTCCATCTGCATGTCTGAACTCTGACGTGAACCGCGCTCAGATCGGTTCCGGGCCTTTAGTTAGGCAGGCTCAGCTTGACATGAGCGGCCGGTCATGCTTCCTTGCGGATATAAGTTCTGCCGCGTACTTCAATCGCGGGCCAGGGGCGCAGGGAAATCAATCGGGCCGGGCTTGCGCTTGGTCGTCAACGCGTGGACGGAGTCGTGAATGAACAAGCTGGTGAGCAAGGTCTGGGTACGGTTGGCGGTCGCGAGCTGCCTCGCAGTGCTGGGCGGTGCGGCAGCCGTGCTGTCGGTCAGCGCCGCGAATGCGACGGTCGCGCCGAAGACCCACTTCGTTCCCGGGGTGCTTGCCGGCCTGTCGAAGGCGACGCTGCTCGGGTCGGCGCCCGCTGCCACGCGCCTGAACATCGGCGTGGCGATCGCGAATCCGAACCAGGCGGCCGAGGCTGCGCTCCAGCAGGAGATGTATGACTCCTCGAGCCCCGAGTACCACCACTTCCTGACCGTCAGCCAGTTCAACGCGCGCTTCGGTGTCGCACCGGCGACGACCTCAGCAGTGCGCAACTACCTGACAGCTGCCGGCCTGTCGATTTCGACCAGCTCGGCCGGCGGCAACTACTTCACGGCGAGCGGGACGGTCGCGCAGCTGGACAAGCTGTTCGCGATCAAGCTCGGCGATTACGAGTACAAGGGCCTTCACTTCCTCGCCAACAACGTCGCGCCGTCGATTCCGGACACGCTGCCGATTGACTCCGTGCTCGGACTGAACTCGGTGCAGAAGATGACGCTCGCCTCCTTGCACGGCAGGACGTTGCGGGCGGCTGCTCGCCCGGCGTCGAAGGGGCAGGCCGGCGTCCAGCAGGACTACACCCCGCAAGAGCTGTGGAACATCTACAACGATCCGGGTGCCACATCGCTGCCGAATGCGAGCAGCGGTCTGACCACTGCGGCTGAACTTGCGAGGTCGAAGTACGCGCTCGGCCAGGGCCAGATCATCGGCATCTTCGGCGAGGGCGAGACCTCAAGCGTGGTTGCCCAGCTGCGGCTGTTCGAGTCGGCGACGGGGCTGCCGAAGGTTCCGGTTCGGACGATTGAGACCGAAGGGCCTGACAACTCGGCCTACGGTGACAACACCGGGGCAGTCGAGTGGTACCTGGATTCGCAGTCCTCCACAGGTATGGCGCCCGACGTCAAGCAGCTCGACTTCCTGTTTGCGAAGACGCTGTATGACGCCGACATCAGCAAGGAGTTCGATTACTGGGCCGAGGATCCGACGGGCCCGCGGGAGATGAACGCGAGCTTCGGCGAGTGTGAGGAGAACCCCACCAATCCGCTGACCGGTCCGCTGGCGCAGTACCCGTACGGGACCGAGCTTGGCGACGAGCTCGAGGCTGCCGCCGAGCCGATGCTCGAGCAGGCAACGATGGAGGGTCGGACGCTGTTCACCTCTGCCGGTGACACCGGCTCGGGCTGCCCCGAGGTAGCCGTGCCCGTGGTCGGCGGCGGTAACGGTCTGCTGGTTCAGCCGGTCCCGCTGGACGAATTCCCGTGTGCGAGCGCGTACGCGGTCTGCGTCAGCGGCACCGTCGTGTCGTCTCCGGGCGACACCTACAAGACCGGCGCGACGAAGGTCACCGCCGACACGAACTGGACGTTTGGCAGCGGCGGCACGAGCGAGTTCGTGCCTGCGCCGAAGTGGCAGGACGGTGTCAACCACATCGACCATGACTGCCTCAGCCAGCCGGACGGCGTCCCCTACACGTCGACCACGTTGTGCCGTGGTGCACCTGATGTCGCCGATCTGTCTGGTGACGAGGATGGCGACGGCTACTTCATCTACATCGACGGCGAGCCGGCGAGTGAGGGTGGGACAAGCCTCTCGAGTCCGCTGATGCTGGGTCAATGGGCTCGGATCCAGTCGGCCGCGCCCGCCAAGGTGCAGTCAAAGGGCGGGCTCGGCTTTGCCGATCCGCTGATCTACAAGCAGGCGGCGAGTGCTGATAAGTGCTCCGCCGCGCCGTGCACCGGCACCTACGCGCGTGACTTCTTCAACATCCTGCAGTCAGAGGACATTGGTGATGAGGGCGGCTTTGTCGGCGCGGGGATCTCGACCGGAATATCGATCGGCAACGGTGCGTATGAGCCGAGCCCCGGTTGGAGCTACACCAGCGGTTGGGGTTCGATCAACGTCGCCAACTTTGCGCATGACGTCGACGGCAGCATCTTCGCCGCCGATCGTTACACCGGCGCTGAGCGAGCGGCCGTTGAGGTCTGCAAGGCGACGATGTACAGCCCGGTCGGTAACGCGACCGATCCGGTTGATGTCAGCATCGGCGATTCGCCCGGTGCCGACCTGACGCAGGCCACGCTGTCGTCGCCGAACAAGACGACGATCACCGCGACGCTGACGGTGCCGCGCCTGTCCTCGGGTCCTTCGCTGGACGAGGATGCGGGCATCGGCTTCTACGTCGCGTGGGAGTACAAGGGCCTCGTCTACTACGCGCAAGCGGTCGAGGCGTCGAAGGGGAGCTGGACGTTCAGCACCGGCAACACCGGCCCGTTTGAGGTCAAGGGCGTGGTTCAGAGCGGTCGTTACACCGACCTGGCGACGAGCAAGGCAACTGGGCATGTCGATACCGCTGCCGGCGTGATCACGATCAACGTCCCGACGATCGATGTCGGCTCGCCGAAGGCGGGTTCCCTGCTGGTCGACCCGCAGGCGATCGACCAGGGTCTGACGGGCGTGCCGGGTGTCGACACGCTCTCGTTGACGATCGACAGCGCCGTCAACCGGCGGGCTTACTCCGTCGACGACGGCCAGCTCGACTCGATCGGAACATCGGTGGTCGTAGGTGGCAAGGGCTGCAGCAACAAGCTGCCGCGCACCAACCTGCGTACGGCCCAGACCGGCAAGTAGCACTTAGTAACTGGCGGCCGCAGGAGCGCTCTGCTCCGGCGGCCGCCAGGTTCTAACTCTCGGAGCTGTCCGCTTCGAGCAGTTCGACTTCTCGGTCTGCTGCGGCCGGCATCTTGAACCACTGGCGGTCAGAGTCCTCGACGAAGGCGAGCATGCCGGAGCCGAGGAAGTTCTCGTCGATCCGGGTGACTGTCATCTCGGTGCCGTCACGCGACCGGAGCCGGTCGCCTAGTTTCACCCGATCGGCGCGGATCATCGTCATGCGAGCACCGCCTGGATTGCCTTGGTGACGGTCTCATCCTCCGGTGCGACCGTTGGCCGAAAGCGGGCGACGATCTCGCCAATCGGGGAGATCAGGAACTTCTCGAAGTTCCACTCAACCTCGCCGGCGGCGCCATCGGCGTCGGGGGTCTGGGTCAGCCACTGGTACAGCGGATGGCTGTGCCGGCCGTTGACGTCGAGCTTCTCCGTCAGCGGGAAGGTTGTGCCGTAGGTGGCCGAGCAGAACTGTTGAATCTCCTCCGGGGTCCCCGGCTCCTGCCCGGCGAACTGGTTACAGGGAACACCCAGCACGGTGAAGCCGGCGTCGGAGTAGCGCTGCTGGAGCCGCTCGAGGCCTTCGTACTGCGGCGTCAGCCCGCAACGTGAGGCGACGTTGACGATCAGCACTGCCTTGCCGGTGAGCTCGTCGGCCGGGAGCGGCGAGCCGTCGATGCGAGCGAGGTCGAAGTCCATTGCCGCTCAGCCCTGACGGACGAGGAGGACGTCAGCGCTTAGATGGGCTGGGCCCTTGATCGCGCCGCCCTTGCTCCAGCCGAGACCGGCCGCGTCTCGCTCGACCTGGAGTTCGGTAGCGAGGTGAAGGTGGTCGTCATGTCCGTGGACGTGTAGCGGGAGGGTGACGGTGACCGACTTGTCCTTGACCGTTAGGACTCCCGTGGCTTGGGCCTCGTCACCGTCGCCTGCGCTGACCCCGGTCAGGGTGAACTTGACGGTCGGGTACTTGTCGACCTCAAAGAAGTCGGCGGAGCGCAGGTGCTTGTCGCGCTGCTTGTTCTTCGTGTTCAGCGAGTCGGCGACGATTGACAACTCGCCGCGGGCGCCGTCGCCGTCGATCGTCAACTCGCCCTCGAACTGCTCGAACTTCCCTTTGACCGGAACCAGTCCCCAGACGCCACGAGCCATGAACCCGAGGTGGCTCTCAGACAGGTCGACCTTCCAGGTTCCAGCGGGCAGCACGGCTTGGTCAACTGTCGACATCGCAGTCCTTTCGTCGGGTTCGTTTTGGGGGCTCCGAGAACATAAGGCATCTCGTCGCCGCAGAGGCGGCCCGTCGGGCGGGATTGCTCGCCGGCCTTGTGCGCCAGCGATATCGGAGTACTCTGACCAGTGGAGGGCATCACGGTGCGGTCGGTCCATTGGGCGGGCACCACCATCTGACTTCGGAGGTTCTCTCGAATCCCGAGGTCGCGAATGTCCCCGTCGGTAGCTCCCCCAGATTTCCACCCCTTGCCTGTGCCTGCGCCGCGCCCTCTCCCGCGTCGGCTCTGACGGCACTTGGCAATGCCCGTGCCCGCACCTGCGCGACCACCCCCACTGAGCGCTTGTGCCGGGCACGGGCCGGAGCTTTGACTCAGTAGCCGGGGTAAACCGGGGTGGTTGTAGTCGGCGTGGTCGGCGTGCTTGGCGTGGTGGCGGCGGACTCGGTCATGACGACGTGCCAGCGCCCGCCGAAACTGTGAAGCCCTTGGCCGGCGGCCGCGCCCGGCTTGGATCGGTCGCCGGCGAAGTGGTAGAGCGGATGCCCACCGAGCGTGACCTGGAAGATTCCGTTGCGGTGGAGGATCCCCAGCTTGCCCTTGATTCCAGCTGCAGCCGTCAGCTTCGCCTTGGCGGAGGAGACCTCAAGCGGCGGCCAGGCGGAAAAGCAACGCTTCGCCTTCGTGCACATCAGGTGGCGCGTCGTCTCGGGGCTCAGCTCGTAGACCGTACGGCCGCCGGAATCGACGACGATCGTCTCACCGAGCATCGAGTTGTCCGAGACCTCAAGCGTGGTTCGAGCTACAGCCGGTGCCGGGGGATCGATCGTGGCCGTCCCAGAGGTGATCGGAAACACCGCCAGGGTTGGCGCACACGAGGTCGCGGTCGCGTCTGGACTCGGCACGAAGCTGACATCAAGCGGCTTGCCGGCGCTTGAGTCGCTGACGTAGATGTAGACGCCGTGGATAGCGTCGTAGAGACTCGCCGGGGTCGCGGCGCCGACCGCGTAGAACAGTCCGATGTCATGGCCGACGATGTCCAGGCAGGTCACCGGGCCGGCCAGCGTGGCCAAGCTGGTACTGCCGGCTTCGGCGACGGCATGGAACGTCCCGCTGGCGGCCGTGGCCGCCGCGTTTTCAGCGCGGTCCGCCGTGAACGTGATGTGGAACGGGCCGCTGACGAAGTTCGCGGCGACCGACTCAGCTGGTGTACCGCCGATCGCCGATGTTGCCGCATAGACCGCCGCCACTACTACTCCTACCAGCGCCGCTACGGCGCGCAACACAGTCGATCGGTACACGGACATCCTCTCTAGTCGTTGACACTTCCTTTTCAAGGAAGACGTCGGCGAGGCCAGAAACCTTCCCGTCGCCCGGTGGCGCGGGTCCGCTCGTCGTGTGTTGGTGTGTGTGGGCCTTCAGTGAATGTGGAGATTCACGCCGAGCAAAATCAGCGGCCAGAGAAGTAGTCCAAGCGCGGCTGATACAAGGAGCTTGATCGTGCCCAGGTTGGAGAAAAAGTGGTGTTGTGTGGCGATGATCGCTCCGACCACCAGATAGATGACCGTGAGCAAGCTCGTGCCTTGTGCGCGCGTCCGCATCAGCCCTCAGTTCGTTGGGATTTGCACTGGAGCTACCCGCTAAGCGGCCGCCCTACGCCTGCTAGCTTGATCAGCGAGGGCACATCCCGTGACATCGGCCGCCTGGCTGGTGGCACGGCCTGACTTCCGAGCGATTCCACAATCCACGGAGGCCCCATGCCCATTACGCCGCTGATCATGAGCTCGAACGTCGGGCGCGAGACCGGCGAACGAGAGCTGGAGCTCGAGTTGCTGGACCGTTACTGGCGGGCGGCGAACTACCTCTCGGTGGGCCAGATCTACCTGCTCGACAACCCCCTCCTGCGCGAGCCTCTGACGCTCGATCACATCAAGCCGCGGCTGCTGGGTCATTGGGGCACAACCCCGGGACTGAACTTCATCTATGCGCATCTGAACCGATTGATCCGCGCGCGGGACTTGAATGTGATCTACGTGACCGGCCCCGGCCACGGCGGCCCGGGCCTAGTCGCCAACACCTACCTTGAGGGCACCTACAGCGAGGTCTATCCGCACATCAGCCCAGACGTTGACGGGCTGCGAAAGCTGTTTCGCCAGTTCTCGTTCCCGGGCGGGATTCCGAGCCACGTCGCACCTGAGACACCGGGCTCGATCCACGAGGGTGGCGAGCTTGGCTACGCGCTTGTGCACGCCTACGGCGCCGCGTTCGACAACCCGGACCTGCTCGTCTGTTGTGTGATCGGTGACGGTGAAGCCGAGACCGGACCGCTGGCTGCGAGCTGGCACTCAAACAAGTTCCTGAACGCCGCGCGTGACGGCGCGGTACTGCCGATCCTGCACCTCAACGGCTACAAGATCGCCAACCCGACGATCCTCGCGCGGATTTCCGAGCGCGAGCTGCGGTCGCTGCTGGAGGGGTATGGCTATACGCCGTGGTTCGTCGAGGGTTCAGACCCAGCGGCGATGCACGAGCTGATGGCGAGCACGCTGGATCAGATCGCGGTCGAGATCGGCGCGATCCAGCTCGCCGCGCGCACCGGGTTGAGCACCGAGCGCCCGCGCTGGCCGATGATCGTCCTACGCACGCCGAAAGGGTGGACCGGTCCCAAGGTGGTCGACGGCTTGCCGGCCGAGGGTTCGTTTCGCTCCCATCAGGTTCCGTTGGCGAACCTTGCGACCAACCCCGAGCACGTTGCCCAGCTCGAGACCTGGATGCGCTCCTACCGTCCCGAGGAGCTGTTCGACGAGGACGGTGCCTTGCGCGCAGAACTCGCCGGCCTGGCTCCGCACGGACAGCGGAGGATGGGCGCCAATCCCCACGCCAACGGCGGCGTGCTGCTGCGCGACCTCGAGCTACCGAACTTCCGGGACTACGCGGCGCAGGTGCCCAAGCCAGCGTCCACCTCTAGTCAGGCAACGCGGCTGTTGGGCGCGTTTCTGCGAGACGTGATCTCGCTCAACGCGGAGCAGGCGAACTTTCGACTGTTCGGCCCCGACGAGACCGCGTCGAACCGGCTGAGCGCGGTGTTCGAGACCACAGACAGAGCCTGGGAAGCCGAGCTGCTCGCCAGCGACGATCACCTGGCTCCCGACGGGCGCGTGATGGAGGTCCTCTCCGAGCACCTCTGCGAGGGCTGGCTCGAGGGCTATCTGCTGACCGGCCGCCACGGCTTGTTCAACTGCTACGAGGCGTTCGTCCACATCATCGACTCGATGTTCAACCAGCACGCGAAGTGGCTGAAGGTGACCCGGGGGATCGAGTGGCGGGCGCCAATCGCATCGCTGAACTATCTCCTCAGCTCCCATGTCTGGCGCCAGGATCACAACGGCTTCTCGCATCAGGATCCGGGCTTCATCGACCACGTGATCAACAAGAAGGCGGAAATCGTCCGCGTCTACCTGCCGCCGGACGCCAACTGCCTGTTGTCAGTCGCTGATCATTGCCTGCGCAGCCGCGGCTACGTCAACGTGATCGTGGCCGGCAAGCAGCCGGCGCTCGATTACCTGACGATCGATCAGGCGATCGCGCACTGCACACGGGGGCTGGGGATCTGGGACTGGGCCGGCAACGATCAAGACGGCGAGCCCGACGTTGTGATGGCTTGCGCCGGCGATATCCCCACGCTCGAGACGCTGGCGGCGGCGGCGCTGCTGCACGAGCATCTCCCGGACCTCCGGGTCCGGGTGATCAACGTCGTTGACCTGATGCGCCTGGAGCCAGACAGCGAACATCCGCACGGTCTGCCCGACGCCGAGTTCGACGCGTTGTTCACGCTCGACCGCCCGGTGATCTTCGCCTACCACGGATACCCGTGGCTGATTCATCGGCTCACCTATCGCCGGCACAACCACGCCAACATCCACGTCCGCGGCTACAAAGAGGAGGGGACGACAACCACGCCGTTCGACATGCTGATGCTCAACGACATGGACCGTTTCCATCTTGTGATCGATGTGATCGACAGGGTCCCGAGCGTCGGTTCCCGCGCGGCCGTGCTACGGCAGCAGATGGTCGACGAACGCCTGCACCACCGCGCCTACACGCGTGAGGTTGGGGACGACCCGCCGGACATCCGCGACTGGACCTGGCCAAGCGCCGACGGACATGAACATGCCGCGCGCCCCTGAGCGTGCGCGTCCTCGTCGTCAACGCCGGCTCCAGCAGCCTGAAGCTCAGTCTCCTCGACGACGACGACCGAGTGTGCGGCGCCCAGGAGTTGCCTGCGCCGGGGGCTGAGATCGACACGGAGCAGGTCGCATCGGCGGTCCGTGCGCTTGGTCCCGCCGACGCGGTCGGCCATCGCATCGTCCACGGCGGCGAGCGCTATACCGCGGCAGTGCGGATCGATCAGAAGGTCCTCTCGGACCTGCACGCACTGGCTGATCTCGCCCCGCTGCACCAGGCGAAATCACTGGCCGCGCTCACGGCGGTGAGCCTGGCTCTGCCGGACCACCCGGCCGTCGCGTGCTTCGACACCGCCTTTCACGCCACCCTGCCCGCCGGCGCCGCAACTTACGCACTGCCTCGCGCCTGGCGCGATCGCTGGGGCCTGCGACGCTTCGGGTTCCACGGTCTCTCCCACGCCTACGCCGCGCGGCGAGCGGCGCAGATGCTCAATCGCTCAGTCGACGGGTTGCGGATCGTCACCTGCCACCTCGGGGCCGGTGCGTCGCTCGCCGCCGTGCAATCCGGACGCTCGGTCGACACGACGATGGGCTTCACCCCGCTCGAAGGGCTGGCGATGGCCACCCGATCAGGCTCGGTCGATCCCGGGCTGCTGCTCTGGCTGTTGGAGCGCACCGAGCTCGACGAGCAGCAAATGGCGCGTGCCCTGGAGCACGAGTCGGGAATGCTCGCCCTCGCCGGCACCGCCGACATGCGCGCCGTGATCGAAGCCGCCGCCAACGGCGACACCGATGCCAGCCTCGCGCTCGATGTCTACCTGCACCGCCTCCGGGCCGGCATCGCCGCGATGGCAGCCGCGATGGACGGCCTCGACGTGATCGTCTGGACCGGCGGCGTCGGCGAGCATGCGCCAATGATCCGCGCCGGGGCAACCGACGGGCTTGGCTTCCTCGGGCTGCAGATCGATCACGAGCTGAATCAGAGCGTTGCCGAGGACTGTGACGTGACCGGCCGAGGGTCAAACACGAGCACCCTCGTCGTGCGCGCGCGTGAGGATCTCGAGATCGCGCGGCAGGTTCGTCAAGTCCTGGCGTGACGGCCAAGCGACGCAAGGTCCCCGTTATTTGTGGGCCTTTCCTGATGGGTAGTTCGTGAAAATCTCTCCGTCGTACTGGGCCTGACGATGCTGGTTGCAGCGGGTAGTTGGAAATGGGTTTTTCTTCCGCTGCCTGGATGGGTCCAGACCGGGTTTCTCCCGCGGCTAGCCAGATCCCCTGTATCTATAGGGGTTTTTGGGTCGAGCTTCTCTCCGGTGGATCAGTTGACGCCGTGTTGTCGACCGGAGAGCTTTTCTCCCTGACCGGTTAGGCAAGAGCAAGCTTTCTCGTCCGAGCGGTGCCTATGGTCGTGCCCGTGCGCGACGGGACGATAGGTATGGAGGGTGCGGCTGGTCGTTGTGACCCGACGGCCAAGCGCCTGTTCCGCTTGTTGGAGGAGCGGTCAGAGGTAGACCTTCTCCTGGTGTTCAACGCTGTTGTCTCATCGGGCATTGAGCTGGCGTCGGGCGGCGGCGGGAAACCTGACGCTGCGCGAGCAGCCGCATGCGCGTGGTGCGGGGAGTCGCTGGCGGTCGCGACCGATGAGCTGGGTGCCCGTCCAAGCAAGCGCGCCTATGACCAATGGCGGAACGCGAAGCCGAACCCAGAGCAATGGGCGTCCGCGTCCTCCGTGCTGCGGATCCTTGGTCAGGGCCGGTGGCAGGTGGCGACTGAGGCACTGGGCGGACCGCGGCTGGACCTTGTAGCTAGGCGCCTGCTCGCGCAGGGCAGCGCGTTCACCCCTGAGGAGTGCCGGACGGCGATGCGTCTCTTCTGTGCGGATGTTCCCGAGACAGCACGGTCGTTCAGTGGGTATCGGAGTTGGGCGCTCGCCCACGCGCAACGGCCGGGTGCGCGGCGTGTACCTGCGGTCGGCGGCGTACTGATGAGGCGGCTGGGGATGCGGTGGTCGCAGCTGCGGGAGGAAATGGCAATCGGAGCGGTTTGATGGGTGAACAGCATCCGAGCCCGCGTATTTCCGAGACCGCCCGAGTGATCGCGGCGCTGATCCCCGAACTTCCGGAGGAGACCCGCACGCACCTGGGACGGCTGATCCAGGCCAAACTGACGGTGACTGACCGGCACGTCCGCAGATACGCCCGTCTGGGGTTGCTTGCGCAGATGACCTCAACCGGGACCGGTGAGGTGCCCACGCTGCGGGATTACGAAGCTGAGCGGGAGCGGCGGGCGGCGGCGGGTGAAGCGTGGCCGTCAAGCGACACCCTCATCCAGGGGCACGGCAGCTGGGTGGCCGCCGTGAAGGTGGCGATGCGTCTCGCGGTGCTGGGTCCCCATCAGGGCTCGAAGGAGCCGAACACCGACGCGATTCACCACGGCGTCAGATACTCGAACTTGGACTGAGTGAGGGCGGTGCTGGACTGCCGTGATGCGCTCGGAGGCATCTGGCCGAGCGAGTATGAGTACGAGGATTGGCGTCGCGAAATGCTGCAGCTCGCGCGCACGGCCGGCACAGTCCCGCCGAGACATCCGAGCCGCCGGGTCTGGAAGCGGCAATTCGGTAGTTGGCGCAGCCTCGACACCGCCGCACGACGCCAGGAAGTCACCGACGGCGGTGGAGGCGAGGTCCCAGCGTGACCATCGACGTTGGCACTCCCGTGCTCGAAGGTCTATTGGACAACCTCCCGACGGCTGACTTGCGCTGGCTGCTGCGGCTCGTCCTCGCAAGCGACCGCAGGGTCGAGCGACCTGCGTTCGTGCTGCTCACTGTCGATGCGCTGCGTACCTGCGCGGCTGAGCGCGATGAAGTCCCGTCCACCTCCGCCGCGTATGAACAATGGCGCCGGACTCAGGCATGCGGGGAGGTCTGGCCGTCCGCGCGGCTGATCCGCTCGGTGATCAAAGGAAGCTGGACCGTGGCATTGCGGGTCGCCGGCCTGGAAGTGCCTCGGCACAACCACGTTCACTCCGTCCGCAGCCGCCAGGGAGCGTTCACGGAGCAGCAACTGCTCAGTGCCCTGCGCGAGTGCTTAGACGCCACCGGTCAGGAGATCATCACCTATGTCGCATACCGCGAATGGGCGCTGGCACGGGTCGCGGCCGACCGGGACTGTGTGCTGCCACTCAAATTCCAGACTTTCGGCAAGCTCCTCGGCAATTGGGACAACGCGCTCAGGGTCGCTGGGGTGAACTGCGAAGAAGTGCGGCGCACCGCACGCGCCGCTATCCGGGAGCGCCAGCGCTCGGACATCTTGGATGACCTGCGCCGGGCCGAACCGAACCCGCGGCAGCGGCTGCGCATGACACGCGGGGGCTACGATCCGTGGGGAAAGAAAGAGCGAATCGAATCACCCGAACGAGCCCCGGCGTCGTCGCATACGGTGCAGAGACTGTTCGGAACATGGCGGACCGCTTTGCTCTCGTCGGCTGGGCCTGGAGCCTGACACGTTTGACTCGACTTTGAGCATATGTGTGTGTAGTAGTAGCGGCGTAGCCGGCACTTTCATCGCGGGTGAGGTTGCGCCGAGAGACCTAGACCTCGTCACTGTTGATTCTGTGGTTGCGCGCATGCCGCAGTTCCACCTTGCCCAACCATGTGTCGCCAAGGAATGGCATGTCGAGGCCGAACGCCAGGATGGTGGCGCAGAGCCTAGGACCTACCGCCGCATAGCCCGCCACCCACGTGGGACGGTTTGAGGCAGGCCTGCCTCAGTCAGAGTGGCCCCCGCGGTCCGGGTGGTCGATCGGACCACACTTCCCGCCCAATGGCCCGCCAGCCGACGCGTCGGGCGCCCCGTGCGGCAGAATGGTGCGCGTGTATCGGTTGGCGAATGCGGTAACAGATGCTGCGTTCGTGCGACGCAGGCTGGCCAGGGGCCGTCAGGCCCGTGAGCATGAGCGCTTCGAACGGGTGGTTGCCGATTACGCGCCCGGACGCTCGTTCGTGGATGTGGGCGGGATGTTCAGCATCCACGGCCAGGTCGCGTTCAGGGCCGAGGAGGCCGGCGCCAGTCGCGTGACCCTGTTTGATGGCGGCGAGCCGACCCCGGAGTTCCTCGCCAAGCACAAGGCCGCCAATTCGAAGGTGCGGACGGTGCAGGGCGACCTGGAGGACCCTGCGAGTGTCGCGCTCATCGGGGAGCATGATTTCGTGTATTGCGCCGGAGTGCTTTACCACACGCCCAACCCATTCGTTCAACTAACCCACCTGCGGTCGATCACACGGGAGTATTTGCTGCTCGCGACCGCGACGATCCCGGAGATCCCCGGCGTGCCGCACGCCACCGTGTACTACCCCTTCCTGGATGCCCAGGCGAGGGCGCCCTGGGCGCAGGGCTGGCAGGACCCGGCTGGGGCCATCGGGATCGGCACGGCGTTCGACGAGCGTGCAATGTATGGGCACGGGAACTGCTGGTGGGGGTACACGCCATCGGCGCTCCGCGCACTGGTGAGGAGCGCTCGGTTTGAGATCGTTGACGAATTTCACCACGTGAACTACCCGTGGGGGATGGCACTGCTGGCCAAACCGGTGGCGGCGCCCCCGTCGATGCCGCCCACGGACTACTATCGCCTGCGCGGGGAACAGCTGGCCGCCGGGCACACGATCCCGTTCGACGGCTACTACGACAAGGGGTCGGACGCGGTGGCGACTATCGAAGACGCATGGCCCGACCCCGTAGGGCTACCAGCGCTTGACGTATCCCCGCCATTGGTGCAGCGCACCATCGCGCGGCTGGGCAAACTGTTCCGTTGACGCTGGCTGCCGGACCGACAGCCCGTCCATTGTGGACACCGTGACGGGCCACACTGGACGGGGAGCTAGGTCGGTCGCTTAGCCGATAACCATCTTCGGGGCGACTAGTTCCCCTGGAACTGCGCCTCGGTGATCAGCCCGGTACTTGATGGCGTGCTGCCGGTCGCGTACTCGTTGACCGCGGTCTTGTATCCGTCCCACACCTTGTAATCAAGGGTGCCTGAGTCAAACGTGTCGTCCCCCTGGTCGGTGTCGAACACGCCGTATTCAAGGTTTTGCAAGCTGCTCAACTCCGAGAAGGAGTTGATCTCCTGCGGATACCACTCGTTGAACCACAAGAGCATCCCGGCCCCGTTGTTATAGGCCCAATTGAAGTAGCTCTGAATCACAGTGCTCTTGTTCGCACCGCTCGGGTCGTACGTGCTCGTGGGGGACTCATCCGGCACGCCCGCCTCGTCTATACCGATTGGCTTGCCGGGGGCGACGGCCTGCAACTCCTGCCACTCGGTTTTGCCGTCGACGGCGTTGTCGGTGAGAGGGATGCTGGTCTGCCCGAACACCGGGTAGTAGTCGATCCCGACCCAATCGACATAGTTGTTTCCGGGGTACGTCGATGGCGGCGCTCCGGCTGCACATGAAGAGTCGCCTGCGCCGACGGAATACACCCACTGCATGTCGTTGGAGTTAAAGCCGAAGGTGGTCTGGAACAGGCTGTGGACGTACCGCCAGGCAGCGATGTAGTCGGCGGCCGTCGCCTGGCCGCCGTACGAGTCGCACGGGGACCAAAGCCCGTTGTGGTTGCCGCCGATGTTGGGCTCCCACATGAACCGGAAGTAGATCTTGCGTCCCGAGCCGTCGGCGAGGTAGTTCGAGATATCCTTGCCGAGCGCCTCGAACTCCACCTCGTCGTCGCCATTGGCGATGTCTGCCGTTGGAAGCAGCGGACCGTAGGACAGCATCGGCACCGACCCGCCATTCCAAATGTTGTTCAGATCGGTGGTCAGCTCTCCCAGGTCGGTCTCGTTGGCGAAGATGTTCACGATCGCATTCGTCTTACCGAGCCACGCATTGGAAGCCGAGACGACATTCGTGCTGTACCCGGCCGTGGAGAGCGACTGGAACTGCCCGAGGGGCCCTCCGGGCCACATTCCAAACAGCATGCCGGACGGCGACACCGCCGCCGACGCCGATGCCGCAAAGACAGACGCGACGCAAGTGACAGCGACCGCGGTGCTGACGCATCTGGCCACGTACCCCAGGAGTCTGCGCCTACCCCGCTCACCTTTGTCCTACCCAAATACTCCCGACCTGTGCATGTTGAACTCCCTCTTTGTTTTCTGGTTATCCGGCGATACCGGACTGCTCTGCCATCGGCGGCGCGGACTATCCACGTTGTCCCTACCACTGATATCTGTCGTGCCCGTTCCGCTGATGTTGGGACGACCTCAGCCCCTGCTCCGCCAATGCGAAGCTCCCTCGCCGCCTTTGACACCTCGCGGGAAAGCGTACTCCTTTGTACACCTATGGCAAGCCGGTACTGTGCACGGCATAAACCAGAGATCTGAGCGGTAGGAGACCCTGATGGGCACGGCTGGGCTCGAACCAGCGACCCCCTACGTGTGAAGCAGGTGCTCTCCCACTGAGCTACGCGCCCGGAGACAGGATGATACGAGGCTTCCAGCCGCTCGGCCGGGTGGTCAGCGAACAGACGTTGACATGAACAGATGTTCCTGTATTGTTTTCGGTCCCAGGGCAGGGGTGGCGTGGCCGCCGGGTCGTGGTAGCGAGTTGACTTGAAGGAACGCTCGTGTACTCTGATCAGTTCGTGGGTCTTGCGGAGTTGCCTGGCACGGCGCGCCCACTGACCGTTGGATCAACCGAAGGGGTATTGATGCTGGCTGCACGTCGCGCGCGTGAAAACGCACCGAAGAACGGATTCCTAGGACGGCGTCGGCTGATCGCAGCCTCGCTGGCTGCTGTGATCGCCACCGCCGGCGGAGCTTTCTCCATCGTCACCTCGGCGCAGGCCACGCTGCCTGCGACTACTCGGCTGGTCCCAGGCTTTCTGACCGCTCTCTCACGCGCAACCTTGATCAAGGCTGCGCCGAGCGCAGAGCTGATGAGCGTCGGAGTCGGCGTACAGCTGCCAAACCCGAGCGCCGAGCACAACTTCTACAACGAACTGTATGACCCGGCCAGCCCTGAGTACCACCACTTCCTGACGCCCGCGCAGTTCAACTCCCGGTTTGGTGTCCCGGCCGCGACCGTCGCCGCCGTCAGGAGCTACCTGACCTCAACCGGCGCAAAGATCACCTACGCCTCCGACAGCGGCGACTACTTCACAGTCAGCGCGACCGTCGCCCAGGTACAGAAGCTGTTCAAGGTCAAGATCGGCGACTACAGCTACGACAAGTCGGACTTCATCGCCAACAACAAGCCGGCGTCGGTGCCGACGAGCCTGCCAATCCTCGGCACGCTCGGGCTCAACACGTACAGCAAGATGGCCCTTGCTCCACTGACCGGCCACTTCCTCGCCTCGGCGCTCAAGTCCGAGCGCAGCGAGATCGCAGCCGGGAGGCGGGTGATCGCCAAGGACGCAGCGATCTCACGCGCCGCAGGCAAAAGCCCTGCGGATCTGAAGCCGGCGCAGGCGGGCTCGGAGATGGTCTTCACGCCGCAGGATCTGTGGGGCATGTACGACGATCCCGGCGCCAGCGCGCTGACCAACTCAAACGGCACGAGCACGGCGAGCACGGTCGCGAACTCGACAACCGCGCTGGGACAGGGACAGACGATCGGCATCTTCGGGGTTGGTGAGATGTCGAGCATCGTCCCCCAGCTGCGCTTGTTCGAGGCTGCCGAGGGGCTGCCGAAGGTGCCGGTACGGATGGTCGAAACCGAAGGCAAGCCGGACTCCGCCTACGGCGGCTTCACGCCGGACGCGGTCGAGTGGTATTTGGACACGCAATCCTCCACCGGCATGGCGCCCGATGTGAAGCAGCTCGACTACTACTTTGCAAAGAACTTCCTCGACGCTGACGTCGAGAACCTGTTCAGTGACTGGGCCGGCGATCCGAACGGTCCGCGCCAGATGAACGCGAGCTTTGGCGAGTGTGAAGGCAACCCGCTGGACGCCGTCACCGAGCCTGAGCAGACGCTTCCGGTCCAGGCGATCTACGGTTACTCACTCGAGATCATCACCGAAGCCACCTTGGAGAAGGCGTCGATCGAGGGCCGGACATTGTTCACCTCGGCCGGCGACACCGGCGGCGGCTGTCCCGAGATCGCGGTGCCGGTGCTCGGCGCCGGCAACGGTCTCGTGATCCAGCCGCTCCCGGAGGTCGGTTACCCGTGTGCCAGTGAGTACGCGGTCTGCGTCGGCGGCACCGTGCTCTCCTCGCAGGGCTCGACGTACCCACAGTCGGCCGAGCGTGACGCCGAGACGAGCTGGACCTACGGCGGCGGTGGCACCAGCCTGTTCATCCCGAAGCCGGGTTTCCAGAGCAGCGTGACGGCGATCAATACCGACTGCATCAGTCAGCCGGACGGTCAGCTGTATCCGACTCAGACCGCCTGCCGCGGCGTCCCGGATGTCGCCGATCTGTCCGGCAACGTCGATGGCGATGCGTACTTCATCTACATCGACGGCGTTCCCTCGTCCGAGGGCGGGACCAGCCTCTCAAGCCCACTGATGATGGGCCAGTGGGCGCGGATCCAGTCGGCCGCCTCGGCGGCGACGCAGACGGCCGGCGGGGTCGGCTTCGCCGATCCGACGATCTACAACGTGGCGAAGGGCGCCGATGCATGCAACACAGGCGATCTCGACTCCGCTGAGTCTGAACTCGGCGTCGAAACGGCGTGCACCGACCCGACCTACGCGAGCGACTTCAACGACATCACCGAGTCTGAGGATGCCGGCGACACGGTCGGTGTCGAAGGAATCGGGTCAATCGATGGCTTCAACAACCTCAACACCGGCGTCGGAACCGGGAACGGCTTCTACTTCCCGGCGCCGGGCTGGGACTACGACACTGGCTGGGGTTCGCTGAACGTCGCCAACTTCATGCAGACGGTCGATGGAACGAACACCGCAACCGATACCTACACCGGGGAGGAGTTGCCGTCGATTGAGGTCACGAAGGTGTCGATGACCGGCGTGCCGGACAGCGGCGATGATCTCGTCACCGGCGACGACGACCCCGGGCTGAACCTGACCGGGGCGACGCTGAGCGCGACGTCGAAGACGATCACCGCGACGCTAACGGCGCCTCAGATCAGCAGTGGTCCACCGCTGGACGCCGAAGGCGGCGACTCGTTCAACGTCTTCTGGCTGTACAAGGGCGTCGACTACTTCGCCAATGCCCTTGAATCCGAGGCCAGGACCTGGAGCTACTCGTCGGGCAGCACCGCGACCGGGTTTGCGGAGGACACCAGCGACAGTGCCGCCACCGGCAGCGTCAATGACACCACTGGGGTGATCACGATCAACATCCCGACGTCCGAGGTCGGTACCCCGACGCAGTGCTCGCTGCTGCAGGACCCGGAGGCCAACTCGCAGCTGGACTACGGCGTGCCCGTTGTCGACGATGTGTCGCTCGGGACGATTGATACCGCTGACAACTACCGCGGCTATTCCGTCGACGGTGGCGAAGCCGACTCGATCGGCGCCAGCGTTGTGGTTGGTGGCAACAGTGCTTGCGGCATCCCGGTCGGGACGTTCCCGGCGCCACCCTCAAGCGGCGGTGGGACCGGAACCGGCACCGGCACCGGCACGGGCACCGGAACCGGCACTGGGACCGGCAAGGGCGGCTCCACCTGCACGAAGGCGCCGACAACGACGATCCGGCAGACCGCACTGACTTCATCCCGGCTGGCGCTCGCCGGCACGGCGACGGCGCATTGCGGCAAGATCAACTACGTCCACGTCGCGTTTGCAAGGCGCGTTAACGGTCAGTGCAGCTTCCTGCATTCCAACGGAGTGTTCGGCAAGCTGACGAGCTGCAACAAGTTCGTCTACCTGCACGTGTCGGGTCACGCGCGCTGGAGCTTCGGGGTTTCGCGCAAGTTCCGTGCCGGCAGGTACGAGGCCTGGGCACAGGTGTTTGACACGAAGAAGCGGAGCAGCTCCTGGTACGCGCGCGGCGCCAGCCGCACGTTCAGGCTTCGCTAGGTAGTTGGTGCTGCCAGCGGTCTGACTGGACCACTGGCAGCCCTACCGTTTCGGCGGCACAGCGAGCGAGACATCGCCCGCCAGCGACAACCGAAAGCCCCGATATAGATGAACTTGGGTTGTTCCTCACCTCGTTTTGAGGTGCGGGCGCTACAGCCTGGCGAGGTTCGGGGCGGAGATCCCGCGGGTCACCCCGCGGAGGTCGACGAACAGCGCCGCCTCCCGCGCGATCGCCAGGTGGTCAAGGCCCGGGTGGGCGGTTACGAGCACGACGGCATCAGCGCCGGCAAGAGCATCGGCGAGCGGAGTGTTGACGAGCTCGCCGAGCTCCGGCACGAACGCGTCGTGGTAGACGAGATTGGCGCCACGGGCGGTGAGCGTCGAGATGATCCGCAGCGCCGGTGATTCCCGCGTGTCGCCGATCCCGCCCTTGTAGGCGACGCCGAGAATCGCGATCTTCGAGCCCTTGATCGGCTTGGCGGCGTCGTTCAGCGCCAGCTCGATTCGCTCGACACAGTGGTCGGGCATGTACTGGTTGACCTTACCCGCCAGCTCAATGAATTCGGTCGCGGTGTGGAACTGGCGTGCGCGCCAAGTCAAATAGAACGGATCGACCGGCAGGCAGTGACCACCCATCCCGGGCCCCGGCTCAAAGCGCATGAACCCATACGGCTTCGTGGCGGCCGCGTCGACGACCTCCCAGATGTCGATACCCATCCGCTCGGCGACGATCGCCAGCTCGTTGACGAGCGCGATGTTGACCGAGCGGAAGATGTTCTCCAGCAGCTTCGTCAGCTCGGCCGCCTCGGGGGTTGAGACCGGGACGAGGTGGTCGCAGACCTTGCCGTAGAGGGCCAGTGCACGTTGCAGGCAGCTATCGGTCAGCCCGCCGACCACCTTCGGCGTGTTGCGCAGCGTGTAGTCGGTGCGGCCCGGGTCGACGCGCTCGGGCGAGAAGGCGACGTTCAGGTCCTTGCCGACCTCAAGGCCTGAAACTCGCTCAAGCTCGGGGGCCAGCAGTTCACGAGTCGTCCCTGGGTAGGTGGTCGACTCAAGCACGATCAGCTGCCCGGCTTTGACGACCTCCGCGAGTGACGCGGCCGTTGACTGCAGTGGTCCGAGGTCAGGCTCGCGGTTCGGTGTCAGCGGCGTCGGCACGCAGACGAGGATCGCCTCGGCTTCGCTCAGTGGGGCGTAGTCGGTTGAGGCTGTGATGCGGTCAAGGACGGCGGCAAGACGCTCAGTCGGAATGTCCTCGATGTAGGACTCGCCGGCGTTGATCGCCGTGATCTTGCGTACGTCCAGGTCGACTGCGATCACGTCTTCACCGGCCTGCGCAAACGCCACGGCCAGCGGCAAACCCACGTATCCAAGTCCCACGACGCCCACAGACATGGGCGCCGACGTTAGTGCATCAGGCTGGTGTCGCTGCAAGCCAACCGTCTACGCTTCAGGGCGCTCCGCCGCGGTGCAGGCCCCCGAACCAGGTCAGGTCCGGAAGGAAGCAGCCTTAAGGGGTTACCTGTAGGCGCGGCGGGGTCTTTCGTGGCGCCCGGACGCGCCTGACGGCCACGCCCGGTCACTCACGAATCGGAGCGCCCACACGAACACTAGACTCGGCCACAGTGTCAGCCGGCCCCTCGCTCTACCGTCGTCATCGTCCCCGCACGTTCGCCGACGTGGTCGGCCAGGAGCACGTCGTGCGCACCCTTTCGCACGCTGTCGAACGCGGTCAGGTCCACCACGCCTACCTGTTCGTCGGCTCCCGCGGGACCGGCAAGACGAGCATGGCGAAGATCCTCGCCTCCTGTTTGAACTGCGTTGACGGGCCGACCATCACTCCCTGCGGGCGCTGCGACCCGTGCGTCTCGATTGCCAGCGCGACCTCGCTCGACGTGATCGAGATGGATGCCGCCTCCAACAACTCGGTTGATGACATCCGCGACCTGCGGGAGAAGGTCGCCTACGCGCCCGTCTCCGGCCGCCACAAGGTCTACATCCTTGACGAGGCCCACATGCTCTCCCAGCAGGCGTGGAACGCGTTCCTGAAGACGCTCGAGGAACCGCCGCCGAAGACGATCTTCGTGCTGGCCACGACCGAGGCGCAGAAGGTGCTGCCGACAGTCGTCGATCGCTGTCACCGTTTCGACTTCGGCCGCCCGGCGGCGGAGCAGGTCACCGAGGTGATTCGCCGTGTGGCGCGCAGTGAGTCGATCCAGATCGACGAGGGCGCGATGGCGCTGATCGCCCGTCACGCGACAGGCTCCTTCCGTGATGCGCTGGGCACGCTTGAGCAGCTCGTCAGCTACGCCGGCGGCGATCCGATCGGTCCGGCGGAGGTGCTCGCTGTGTTGGGCGTGGCCGATGCCGAGCAGCTGTTCGCGGCGCTTGATGCGGTGATCGAGCGTGACCCAGCAGCCGCCCTGCGCGCTGCTGCGACGCTCGCTCAGTCAGGCCGCGACCCGGGTCAGGTCCTGCGCGATCTTGAGGTTCACGGGCGCGAGCTTCTGACCGTCCAGGTGTTGGGCGAAGTGCCAGCCGAGATTCGCGTGACCGCTGACCGTGACGCGCGCCTCGCCGAACAGGCCCGTGCGTTGGGCCCAACCGACGCCGTACGCCTGCTCGAGTTGGTTTCCGGCGCGCTGGAGGCGACCGCCAACGGCGCCCAGCCGCGGATTCAGCTTGAACTCGTGTTGGTCCGTGCCGCGGCGCCAGAGTTCGACCCCTCGGTCAGCGCACTGCTCTCGCGGGTCGAACGTCTTGAAGGCGGGGGACCTGTGCGGTCGCCTCAGTCACACGCTCGCGATGTTCCGTCGGCAACCCCACAGCCGCCCGGCTCTGAAGCCCGCACGCCCGCACCGTCTCCGATCGCTGGAGCTTCTGGACCCACGTCAGTGACCGCACCCCCGCCCGAGCCTGAGATATTTGATGCTTCCCCGCCGCTGACGCCGTCGGCGAGCGGGGCAATCGATCTTCAACAGCTACAAGCGACCTGGCCGGCGGTGGTCGAGATGATCCGCGGGGTCAACGCGATGCTGGCGGCGCTGCTGGCGGACGCGCGCCCAACTGCGCTGCAGGGAGGCCAGCTCGTGGTTGGCCTGCCCGCCGGCCAGGCCTTTCTGAAGAAGAAGGCCGAGCAGGAGGACCATCGCCGGCAGGCGATCGACGCGCTGCGCAACGTCACCGGGGCCAGCCTGACGCTTCGCTACGAACTGGTCGCCACCGAAGCCGGTGCCGAACTTAGTGCGGAGCTGGCCGTGCCGCCGATGTCCGACGACGAGATCGTCCAGCACTTCATGGAACAGTTGGACGCCAAAGAGATCGAGGAGAGCAGCTGATGCCCCAGCCGAACATGCAGCAGATGATGGCTCAGGTCCAGAAGATGCAGGCTGACATGGCAGCCGCGCAGGAGTCGCTGAAGTTCGAGACGGTCAGCGCAACCGCCGGCGGCGGCGTCGTGACGGTTGAGATGAGCGGCGAGCTCGAGGTCAAGTCGGTCACGATCGCCGCGGAAGCCGTCGACCCGGACGACGTCGAGATGCTGCAGGACCTGGTGTTGGCAGCCGTCAACGAGGCGCTCGCCAAGGCGCAGGCGCTGGCCGCCGAGAAGTTGAATGCTGCCGCCGGTCCGTTGGCTGGTCCCGGGGGGCTCGGCGCGCTCGGCCTACCTGGCTTTTAGAGTTGAGTTATCACGCGCCGCCGATCCAGCGGCTGATCAACGAGCTGTCGAAGCTGCCGGGCGTCGGCGGGCGCACGGCCCAGCGGCTCGCGTTCCATATGCTGCGGGCCTCAGAGGACGACGCCTTTGCGCTGGCCGAGGCGATCAAGGAGGTGAAGACGAAGATCACGTTCTGCGAGATCTGCTTCAACCTGGCGGAGGGCACGTTGTGCCGGATCTGTGAGGACTCGCGTCGCGACACGGCGCTGATCTGCGTGGTCGAGGAGCCCGCTGACGTGATCCCGATCGAGCGCACCCACGAATGGTCGGGGCGCTACCACGTGCTCGGTGGCGCGCTGTCGCCGATCGACGGGATCGACCCGGAGCACCTGAAGCTGCGCGAGCTCTACCAGCGCGTGCGGGACGACAACGTGAGTGAGGTCGTGATCGCCACCAACCCGACTACGACCGGTGAGGCAACAGCGATGCATATCGCCTCCGATCTCAAACGGTTGACGCCGGATGTCACCGTCACCAGGCTCGCGTCCGGGCTGCCGGTCGGCGCCGACCTCGAGTACGCCGACGAGCTGACGCTCGGGCGGGCGTTCAGCGGGCGCCGCACCTTCTAGTAATCGGCTTCAAGAAGCTGACGTTGGCGCGATTTCCACGTCCTGGTGTGGATTTCGCGCAAACGTCCTTGCCGATGGCGTCCCGCCGCGCGGCCCCAGCCGCCCGCCCCAGCCGGTCAGCGGGGCGGGCGAGCAACCAGCATCTCGTAACCTCAGCGGCCGGATGCCTTCAACTGTGGTGATGAAGTTCGGCGGGACCTCCGTCGCCGACGCCGAGCGGATCAAGCGCGCGGCGGCGCGGATCGTCGCCCAGCGTGACTCCGGCAAGCGCGTCGTCGCGGTGCTATCTGCACGTGGGCTTGAGACCGATCAGCTGATCGCCGCCGCGTATGAGGTTTCGCCATATCCCGATCCGCGGGAGATGGACATGCTGCTGTCGACCGGCGAGCGGATCTCCTGCGCGCTATGCGCGATGGCGATCAACGATCTGGGGCATCGTGCCATTTCACTAACCGGCTCACAGGCGGGCATCGTCACCGACACCTCCCACACGAAGGCGCGGATCATCGACGTGCGTGCCGACCGGATCAAGGAGGCGCTCGCCGAGGACAAGATCGTGCTTGTCGCGGGCTTTCAAGGTGTCTCGACGAGTCGCGATGTGACGACGCTCGGGCGCGGCGGTTCGGATACCACCGCGGTCGCGCTCGCGGCGGCGATCGGCGCCGAGGTCTGTGAGATCTACACCGACGTGCGCGGCGTCTACACCGCCGATCCCCGGCTCGTGCCTGACGCGCGTAAGTTGTCGGTCGTCAGCTTCGAGGAGATGATGGAGATGGCCGCTTCGGGAGCGAAGGTGCTGCAGTTGCGCGCGCTCGAGTACGCGCGCACGCACGGCGTCAGGATCCACTGCCGCTCAAGCTTCGAGGACGGTGCCGGTACCGTTGTGCTCGGAGAAGACGAGACGATGGAGAACCCGCTGATCACCGCAGTCACCCACTCGACCGACGAGGCTCGGATCACGCTGATCGGCGTGCCCGACCGTCCCGGCGCCGCGGCGTCGATCTTCAACGCGCTCGCAGATGCGAACGTCAACCTCGACACGATCATCCAGAACGAACCGCGCGGCGACGCGGAGCACGCCGAGGTGTCGTTCACGATCGCCAGCGAGGATCTCGCAGCTGCCGAGCGGGCGCTCGAGCCGATCAGTCGTGAACTGGGGCTGAGTGCGATCGAGGCCGACGAGCAGATCGGCAAGGTCTCGATCGTCGGCGCCGGCATGCGCTCGCACCCCGGTGTTGCCGCCAAGGTTTTTCAGACACTTGCCGAACAGGACATCAACATCGAGATGATCTCGACCTCGCCGATCAAGATCTCCTGTGTGATCCGTGCCGCCGCCGTGCCTGCGGCGGTCCGCTCGCTGCACGCCGCGTTTGAGCTCGGGACCGACGGCAGTAGCGCGCCTGAGGCGTTCAACCAGGAGCCACGGTGAGCGAGCGGTTGCGGATTGCGGTTGTTGGCGCGACCGGCGCGGTCGGCACGGTGCTGCTTGAGTGCCTGCGTGAGCGCGGGCTTGACTCGCACCAGCTGGTGCTGTTTGCCACCGAGCGCTCGGCAGGCCGGGTGATTGACGGGCGGACCGTCGTCGCGCTCAATGACGAGGCCGATATCAGCGGCTTCGATCTCGCCTTGTTTTCGGCCGGCGGCGGAACATCGAAGGCTTGGGCGCCACGGTTTGTCGAGGCGGGGGCGACGGTGATCGACAACTCCTCGGCGTTCCGGCGCGATCCGGAGGTGCCGCTGGTGGTCGCCGAGGTCAACCCGCATGCTTTGCGCGGGCACCGCGGGCTGATCGCCAACCCGAATTGCTCGACGATGCAGTTGATGGTCGCGCTGGCACCTCTTCATCGTGCGGCCGGGATCGAGCGTTTGGTCGTCTCGACCTATCAGTCGGTGTCGGGTACCGGTCGGGCGGCGATTGAAGAGCTTGACGGGCAGGCACGGGCATCACTTGACGGACGAGCGATGCCGGATCCGGCGATCTATTCCCAGCCGATTGCCTTCAACGTGATCGGTGCGGCGGGGACGTTCGCTGATGGCGATGACCACACCGATGAAGAGCGCAAGATGATGTTCGAGACGCGCAAGATCCTTGAGGATGAGGAGATCGGCGTTGCCGTGACCTGCGTTCGCGTGCCGGTTCGTACCGGCCACTGCGAGTCGGTCAACGTGCAGACCCGTGAGCCTTTGAGCGTCGAGCGCGCGCGTGAGCTGCTGGCGGCCGCACCCGGGCTGGTGCTCGAAGATGTTCCGTCGCCCTTGCGCGCGGAGGGCCGTGATGAGGTGTTCGTCGGGCGGCTGCGCGCCGACACTTCGCATCCACGTGCCTTGTCAATGTTTGTCGTCGCGGATAACTTGCGCAAAGGCGCCGCGACCAACGCGGTACAGATCGCTGAAGCGCTGATCAAAGACGGGCTGATCCGGCCTGCTGCCGCGGTCACGTCCTGACCCGAGGGGGGACCGATGGACCGCAAAGATGTGACGTTCGCCTCAGGCGGAGTCGATTGCGCTGCCTGGCTCTACCAGCCTGATGGCAACCGCCCGGCCCCGCTGATCGTGATGGCCCACGGTTTCTCGGCCACCCGTGAGCAGCGCCTGGACGCCTACGCCGAGCGCTTCTGCGCGGCCGGGATCGGCGCGCTGCTGTTCGACTACCGCTCGTTCGGAGCTAGTGGCGGCGAGCCGCGCCAGGTGCTCGATATCCGGGCCCAGCAGGCCGACTACCACGCGGCTATCGCATACGCTCGCAGCCTTGACTGGGTCGACGGTGACCGGGTGGCCGTGTTCGGAAGCTCGTTCTCCGGCGGGCACGTGCTCGCGGTCGGCGCGCAGCGGTCGTCGCGCAGCGGTCGTCGCGCAGTGCCCGTTCACTGACGGGATCGCGAGTCTGCCGAAGATGGAGCCGAAGAACCTGGCCAAGGCGAGCGTTGCCGGCATCGTCGATCAGTTGGGAGCGATCGTTGGTCGCGCGCCGCACTACATGCCGGCGGTCGGCGAGCCAGGCACGTACGGGGTGATGACCACGCCGGACGCCGCGCCCGGGTTTGCCGCGATGAACCCCGCAGGCAGCAAGTGGGAGAACCGTGTGGCCGCGAGGATTGCGTTGCACGTTGGCACCTATCGTCCAGGTCGAGCGGCGGCCAAGATCGCTGGCCCGGTTCTGTTCTGCATCTGCGACAACGACACGCTGACCCCGGCCGACACTGCGGCCAAATATGCCGCGCGGGTGCCGAAGGGGGAGGTCAAGCGCTACCCGGTCGGGCACTTTGAGATCTACATCGGCGAGCCGTTTGAGCAGGCCGTGAGCGACCAGACGGAGTTCCTCGTCCGCCACCTGCTCGGTTAGACGGCTGCCCTCAGATCGGCGTCGCGAACGCCGCCTGCAAAGCGCGGCGAATCTGCTCAACGGTGATCACACCGCGCAGCATCCCGTCACGGTCGACGGCCACCACCGCGCCGAGGCGTCCCATGGCCTCGGAACCGAGGACCTCAGTCAGCAGGCGGTCCTCGCTGACCTCAAGGCTGGCGACGTCGGCGTCAAGCACTGAAGCGACCGTCAGCCAGCCATTGCCCTCGTCATTCGCAGCCTGGACGCGCGCACGCTCGGAGATCCCGAGGAAGTGCCCAGTCTCGTCGGTCACCGGCAACCAGACGGCGGCGTAGCGGTGAAAGAACTGGTCGAGCGCGTCGGCGAGCGGGGTGATCGAGGGGAGGGTCAGTGGGTCACGGTCCATCACGTCGCCGACTCGGACCGTGTTGATCCGCGTGGTCACGGCGCTCTGCACGAGTGCCCCCTTGGCGGACTGCCACATCAAGAACGACAGCATCAGCAGCCAGGCGCCGATCAGGCTGCCTCGCAACAGCAGCCAGATTCCGATCCCGACGAGCAGGATCGCAAACCATTGACCGGACTTCGCGGCGGCACGGGATCCGCGCTCACGATCACCGGTGGCGCGCCAAACGATCGCTCGCGCGATCCGCCCGCCGTCGAGCGGGTAGGCGGGTACGAGGTTGAACACCAGGATCAGCACGTTCATCGGGATCAGCCAGGCGAGCGCCAGCAACACCGGCGTGATGTGGACCGCGGTAGCGAGGACCACTGCGTGCCACAGCTGATTCCAGCCGACCGCCGCCACGCCGACCGCCAGGCAGACGAGCGCAAACAGCACCGTGCCGGCGGGTCCGGCGGCGGCGATCTCAAGCTCCTCGCCCGGCGTGGCGGGCTCGCGGCTCATCCGCGTCAGCCCGCCGAGCAGGAACAGCTCGATCCCGGTGACCTGGATCCCACGGCGGCGCGCGGCAATCGCATGGCCAAGCTCATGGACGATCAGCGAGCCAAAGAACAGCAGCACCGTGGCGACGGTCGTCGCGTAGGCGACGGTGCTCGATGAATTCAGCGTGTTGCGGAACGATCCGTTCAGCAGAAAGATCAGCAGGAACAGCGCAATGAACCAGGTGGGGTCGACGCCGATCCGAATTCCCGCGACGTCTATCAGTTTGATCGAACGTCGGCGCGGGAACATGCTGCAATGGTGGCACAGCAATCCAAGGGAGATTTGATGAGTACGCACGTATCGAAGCTGCGCGAGGCGCTGGCTGAAATCGAGGACCTCAGGCACGCTGGCGCGCTGCTCGGCTGGGATCAGATGACGAAGATGCCGCCGAAGGGCGCCGCGGGACGTGCCGAAGCGTCCTCGACGATCGAGCGGATCGCGCATGAGAAGTTCGTCAGCCCGGAGATCGGCAAGCTGCTTGAAGGCGCCGCCGTCGAGGTCGAGATGATCGACCAGGAGGATGATGACGCCGCGCTCGTCCACCAGACGCAGCGCAACTGGGATAAGGCGCGGCGGGTGCCGACGGCGCTGGCTGCCGACCTGGCCAAGGCTGCGTCGCTTGGGCAGGACGCCTGGGTCGAGGCACGCGCCAACAACGACTTTGAGGCGTTCGTCCCTTACCTCAACCGCACGCTGGAGCTGAAGCGCGCCTACGTCGATTGTTTCGACGAGTTCGCCTGTCCTTACGACGCGCTGCTTGACGACTACGAGCCGGGGATGACCGCAAGCGAGGTAACGCGGCTGTTCGGCGAGCTGCGTGACGAGCTGGTGCCGCTGATTGCTGAGGTCGCCAAGCACAACGTCGATGACAGCCCGCTACACGGAAACTTCCCGATCGAGCAGCAGCGCAAGTTGGTGCTCGAAGTGGTCGAGCGGATGGGCTTCAACAGCGACAGCTGGCGCCTTGACGACACCCACCATCCGTTTGCCGAGAGCATGAGCAGCAAGGACGTGCGGATCACCAACCGCTGGGAGGAGGGCTACTTCGCCTCGGCGCTGTATGGCGGGATGCACGAGTGCGGTCACGGCCTGTACGAGGCCGGCGTCGCCGACGCGCTGCAGCGCACGCCGCTCGGCCACGGTGTCTCGCTCGGCTTCCATGAGTCACAGAGCCGGATGTGGGAGAACATGGTCGGCCGCGGTCGGCCGTTCGCCAACGTGCTGGCGCCGGCGGTCTCCCGGTTGTTCGGAGGGGAGCTGACTGACATCAGCCCCGACCGTCTGTTCCGGGCGGTCAACGCCATCAAGCCGTCGTTGATCCGCGTCGAGGCCGATGAGGCGACCTACGGGCTGCACGTGATCCTCCGCTTCGAGCTCGAGCAGGAGCTGATCGAAGGGCGCCTTGCCGTCGCCGATGTGCGTGACGCGTGGAACGCGAAGGTGTCCGATTACCTCGGCATCGAGGTTCCCAGCGACACGCTCGGCGTACTGCAGGATGTGCACTGGTCAGCCGGTCTCGTCGGCTACTTCCCGACCTACGCGCTCGGCAACCTGATCGCCGGGTCGCTGTGGGAGAAGGTGCACGAGGACATCCCCGACCTCGACGAGCAGATCGGCGCAGGCGAGCTGGCTGGGCTGCGTGAATGGCTGCGTGAAAACGTCCACCAGCACGGCGCGAAGTTCCTCACACCGCAGCTGCTTGACCGCATTACCGGCGGCCCGATCGAGGTCGGCCCGTTTGTCAACTACCTCAAGACCAAGCTCAGCTCGGTATATGAGGTGGCGCTCGCGTAGGATCGACCCGGACGTTAGGAGCGGGGCCCAGCCGGTCAGCGGGCCCCGCTAAAACCCGCCTTCGGAGATGAACCATTGACTACCCCCGTAAAGGTCGCCGTCACCGGCGCCGCAGGTCAGATCGGATACTCGCTGCTGTTCCGGATCGCCAGCGGTGCGCTGCTTGGCCCCGATACGCCCGTCAGTTTGTCGCTGCTTGAGATTCCGCCGGCCGTCAAGGCCGCCGAAGGCACCGCGATGGAGCTTGACGACTGCGCCTTCCCGCTGCTCTCTTCAATCGAGATCAGCGACGACCCGAACGTCGCGTTCGACGGCGTCAACATCGCGCTGCTGGTCGGCGCCCGCCCCCGTACGGCGGACATGGAGCGCAGCGATCTGCTTGAAGCCAACGGCGGCATCTTCAAGCCCCAAGGCCAGGCGCTGAACGCCAACGCCGCGGCCGACATCAAGGTGCTGGTCGTCGGCAACCCGGCGAACACCAACGCGCTGATCGCCCAGAGCAACGCGCCGGACATCCCGCGCGAGCGGTTCACCGCGATGATGCGCCTCGACCACAACCGGGCGATCGCTCAGCTGTCGAAGAAGAGCATCACCCCGGTCAGCGAGATCACCAACGTGACGATCTGGGGCAACCACTCGGCCACCCAGTACCCGGACATCTTCCAGGCGAAGCTGGCGGGGGAGAACGCGGCACTGAAGATCGACGACCAGGCCTGGCTTGAGAACGATTTCATCCCGACCGTGCAGAAGCGCGGCGCCGCGATCATTCAGGCCCGCGGGGCCTCCAGCGCCGCCTCGGCGGCGAGCGCCGCGATCGATCACGTGCATGACTGGGTGCTCGGTACCCCGGCCGGCGACTGGGTCTCGATGGCGATCCCCTCCGACGGCTCCTACGGCGTCGAGGACGGGTTGATCTCGGGTTTCCCTGTCACCTGTGAAGGTGGCGAGTACAAGATCGTTCAGGGCCTCGAGCTCAGTGAGTTCTCAAAGGCCCGGCTCGAAGCATCGTGGCGCGAGTTGGCTGAGGAGCGCGAAGCGGTCCGCGGGCTCGGGCTGGTCTAGTTTCTGGGGGGTGGGCTTGCTGGCCCACCCCCAGTCCTTACCTGGCTGCCGCCGCCACTAGACGGCGTACCAGCCCTGGCCGTCGCGGCGAATCAGGCCGTCGCCAACCAGCTTCGGCATCAGCCGGTACATATAGTTAGGCGCGATCTCCATCGCCTGCGCGATCTGCGGGATTGTGATCCCGGGCTGCTCGCGGATCAGCGCCAATGTCTGCTTCGACCGCGTGTTGGCACCCCGGCTCCCGGGCGGGCGTCCGCGGCGCCGTCCGTTCGAGCTCGGGGCCGAGCCGTCCTTGCGCGGCCGCCCGGGCCCGCGACGTCCGCCAGTCAGCGCCGCGCGCGCGGCCTCAAGCTTGATCAGCTCCTCACGCAGCTCCTGCAGACGTCCGTCAATGTCTTTCACGGTCGTCTCAACAAACCCAGGCATATCCACTCTCCTCAGCTCAAAACATTCGGGGGTTACTACTCCCCGTACGCTCCCGTACGCCTAACCATACACAAAACGTTTAGTAGCGCTGCAAGAGTTAATGCTTTTCGAGTAACTGTTTTAGTTTGGCGAGCGTTCGCTCCGCCTCGCGCTCCGACGCGTGGCCGACGACGACACGGCTGGCGACAGCACCCAATGCCCCGCCGGGTGTATGGAACTCGTTTGAATATTCGAACTGGGTCGGACCCTCAGGCGGGCCTGACAGCCGGTAACGGATCGATGCTCTTGACATCGCAGGGCCTCGCCCAATCCACTCGGCGGCGCTCGGTCGCTTTACCGACTCAAGCTCCCAGTGCACGGTGAATGACACACCACGCATGTGCAGTACCTGATCCATCCGTGCCCCAGCTTCAAGCTTCTGACCGGCTGGCGCCTTCACCGAGCGGTGAATCGTCACCCACTCGCTCAGTCGGTGCGGGTCCATGATCGTGTCGAATACGACCTCCGGCGGGGCGTCGATTTCGATGGTTTCGCGAACGATGCTCACAGCGCCGTGAACATAGCCGAGACTCAGCGGGCCTTCAGCGGTTCGCTTGCTTCCCACTCACGCAGCGCCCGTTCGATCGCGGAGTCAAGTGAGTGGCGGCGGACCCCCAACAGCTCGACCGCGGAGTTATCACGGGGCAGCAGGTCGCTGTTCAAGCCCTCCATCAGCGGGCCGATCAGCGCATGTTCCTCGCCGGCAATCGTCGCCGACACCCGTGATGCGATCGGCGTCAATGTCAGCCGCGGCAAGCCGAGGACAGGGCGGCCGAGCAGCATGTGATCTCGGATCAACTCGATCAGATCACCGTAGGAGACGATTTCAGGGCCGGTGATGTCGAGCGATCTTCCGCCGACCTCGGGTACCGTCGCCGCGCGCGTCAGGAACTCGATCGCATCGCGCATGTCGATCGGCGCTGTCACGTGATCACGCCAAGCCGGCAGGATTAGCACCGGCATTCGCTCGATCAAGTGGACGAGGAAGCGGAACGAGCGGGACTCTGCGCCAATCACGATTGAGGCCCGGAACGCCACCGGATCGGGTGCCGTCTCCAGTAGCTGCCGCTCGACGTTCAGCCGGCTGGCCAGATGCGGAGACGAGGCCTGCAGGTCCTCCGGGATCAGCCCGCCCAGATAAATCGTGCGAGTGACCCCGGCCCGTACCGCGGCGTCGGCAAAGTGCTCAGCGCCTGCACGCTCCAACGCGGGGAAGGCACCGTTGGCTGACGGCTCCATCGAGTGGATCAGGTAGTAGGCGACGTGGACACCATCGAGTGCGCGCGTGAGCCCGGCGCCGGTCACTACGTCCGCCGCGACGAACGAGCAGCCGTCGGGAACCGGTGCGCCGTAGCGTCGGGAACTGACGACAACGTCATGGCCGTCGGCGACAAGTCGCGTCGCCAGGCGAGGACCGATAGCTCCGGTGACGCCCGTGACCAAGATTTTCATCAGCTCCAAAGCTACGAAATAGCGGGCAGGATCGAGCGCCGGAACGAAAAAGTACGGTAATTGCAGGGATTCTGCGATCAGTCGAAACTGTTGCGTTTTCCGGGAATCACGATTGCGGACCCGCTTGCGGCGCGCTTTAGTGGTGACCGCGCCGGGTGTACCCCTGGCAGGCAACAAGCAACAGCTAGGTGGTAGCCGGATGGTGAACGGACGGGTCCAAGGGTCGAAGGCTTCATGTGAGGACTGCTTCTTCCGCCAGAACATGCTCTGCGCGGTGACGCAGGCCGGGACCTGCGCCACGTTCCGTCCCAACCGTCCGGAAGGCCTGCGGCCGCCGAGCCAGCTGCGCTTCAACTTCCGCCAGGAGCGTCGCCTGCAGGTCGCCTGGGCGTTCCCGACGCCGAGCGAGCAAGTCGCGCTTCATCGCTAGCGAGCCGCGCCCAGCGGCGCGGCGGGGTGGTTATGCTCGTGGCAGAGCACACCTGCCTTGAGAGGGAGAACGATGAAGCGCAAGAAGGCTGCTGCAGGGTCCGCTGAGACGAGCCTCCGTGATGAGGCGGTAGCGCTGGTGCAGCGCTTGCTGGAGAACCCGACCCTGCGTGAGACCGTTGACACGCTGCTCGCGGAGGCCGCATCGGCACCGGAGGCCGGCGAGAAGAAGAAGGGCCGCTGCCGCAAGTGCCGCGGCAAGCTCGTGTTACTGGCGCCGCTCGCTGGGATCGGAGCGCTCGCTGTATCGGCGCCGCTGCGCAGCAAGGTCCTTGACGCACTGTTCGGCGCCGAGGAGGAGTTCGAGTACTCGCCGCCGGCCGACGGCGCGGTCTAGCCACTGCGTCGGATCGCGACCTGGGCGGCGCTTGTAGTCGCGGCGCTGGTTGTGATGCAGGTGGCGATTCCACCGATCGCCACCAGCATTCTCAGCTCGCGGCTGTCGAAGAACGGGCACGTCATCTCGGTCAGCATCTCGGCCTTCCCCGCGATCGAGCTGCTGTGGCACGACGCTGACAGCGTCGACGTCAGGATGTCGACGTATCACGCCTCCGCCGGGAAGCTCGGCAGCCAGCTCGCCACGGCCGGCTCTGTCGGTTCGGTGCGCGTCTCCGTCGGGACGCTGACTTCCGGGCTGTTGACGGTCCATGACGCCACGCTCAGCAAGCACGGCGACGTCCTTGTCGGCACCGCACAGATCAGCGAGTCAGATCTGCGCTCGGCACTGCCGGGGATCCTTGACTCGGTTGTGCCGGTTGCCTCCTCCGACGGGCAGCTGACCCTGCAAGGAACCGTTAGCGTGCCGTTCATCGGGCGCGTCAGCGCCGACTTCATCGCCAAGACAAGCAACGGCAAGATCGTTGTCAGCCCGGACCTGCCGCTGCTGAGCTCCTTCGCGTTCACGGTTTGGTCGCAGCCGGCGGTCCATGTTCTCAGCGTCGCCGGCTCACCGATCGCGACGGGCATGTCGGTGTCCGCCACCGCGACCTTGCGATAGTTCGGGAAGGTTTCGCGCTCCACGGCGTCCTTAATTCGAATGGCCCCCGAAGATCCGATCACCGAACGACTGCGCCAGGCTGCGCGTGAGGAGCGCGCGCCGGCCCATCTGCGCGCGCGGATCGAGGATCTGACCGCAGAGCGAGCGAACCGTCGTCGACGGCCAGTGGTGATCCAGCGGCCCGCGTTTGGGCTGTCTCTGGCTGGTGCGGTTGCTGCGATCGTCCTGGCGATTGTGCTGACGCTGCCCAGCGGAACCCCCGGCGCGCCATCGATCTCACAAGCAGCGACCCTCGCCACCCGTCCCGCCACAGCTGCGGCGAGGATCGACGCGGCCGACCCCACATTCCTAACCGCGCACGTCGGGTCCCTGCAGTTCCCGCGCTGGGCGCCTGAGCTCACGGTCGTAGGGGAGCGCTCCGACCGCATCGGCGACCGTACCGCGACAACGGTCTACTACCACAGCGGCCACCAGCTGATCGCCTACACGATTGTCGGCGGCCGTCCGTTGCGCGTGCCCTACGACTGGAACGCGAGCGCATACACGGCGACGCGCTTGGACGGCCGCAACCTGGTCGCCTGGCGACAGGATGGGCACACCTGCCTCCTGTCGGCGACGAAAGTCAACGCAGCAGCGCTGGCATGGCTCGCCCACCGCGCCTGACACCCGGCGCGGCAGTTCCAGTTCCTAGCTAGCTTGCTCGCAGATGCGACCACACGGACGTGTATGCGGCGCAGTGCTGGCTGTGGGGTTTGTGCTTGCTGCATTCTCGGCGGCGGCTCCTACCGCAAACGCAACGGGGGCGTTTTCAGTTCAGCCCGTGCAGATCATCGTCCACGTCGGCACCACGAGCGATCCAGAAACGTGCACCGTCGACGCAGACATCTACAAGCCGGTGACTGCCACGGCCGCGCATCCAGAACCCGCCGTGCTGGAGACGAACGGTTTCGTCGGCGATAAGAGCCAGCTGGCCGTGATCGCGGGAGACATCGCCGCTGACGGATATGTGGACCTGGCCTACTCGGGCCTCGGTTGGGGTGGGACGACGTGCCCGATCTCGATCGATGATCCGGACTATGACGGCATGGCGGCTAGCGAACTGGTCGACTTCCTGGCCGGCACGCGAGCCGCAACGAATGGCACGACGATCGATTACGTCAAGCGTGATCGCCACGGCCCGATCGTGGGAATGGTCGGCGGTTCCTACGCCGGCGGGGTTCAGTTCGCGGCCGTCGACGCGGAGATGCAGCGGTTCGGCTACTCGCGGATCCGCACGATCATCCCGCTCATCACCTGGAACAACCTCACGTACTCAATCGCTCCGAACAATGCCGGCCTGCCCGACACCTCGGTCTCCAATCCTGTTCCAGGGGTTGAGAAGGAGGTGTGGAGCGCGGAGCTGTTCGGAACCGGCGTACCCGGCGTCACGATTCCTCCGACCGTCAATCCGGGGCACCTTGGGACCTGCGGCGATATCGAGCCGGATCTCTGCTCGCCGTTCACCGACTCGATCGCCGAGGGCTATCCCGACTCGCCGTTCACCGCGCTGCTCCAGCACGCCTCGGTGCACTTCTACATGTCCAAGATTCACGTGCCGGTGATGCTGATGCAGGGCGAGGACGACTCGCTGTTCGAGCTTCACGAGTCCGTTGCGACATACGAGCAACTCAGAGCCCAGGGAACGCCGGTCAAGCTCGTCTGGCAGTCGTGGGGCCACACCGACGGCACTCCCCAGCCGGGCGAATTCGGGTACGTCGATGGCAACACGGCGCTGTCGGATGCCGACGGGTACCTGACCTTCGAGGGGCGCCTCATCACCGAGTGGCTGAACCACTATCTGAAGGGCGCTCCGCAGACGCCGTCGCTTGACTTCTCGTTCTACCGGCCGTGGGTGAAGTACCCGGGCATGAACGCCGCGCTTGCCTACGGGCGCGCGCCCACCTACCCCATCGGGAAGCGCTACACGCTCGATCTGTCGAGCAGCGACCAGCTCATCGATCAGGGTGCCCTGGTGCAGACTGGCAGCGCGTCGTTCATCACACCAGCCGGGGGTGCGCCGACGAGCACGGGCGAGACCACCAACGAAACTGACCTGCCGCCGCACGACGTTCCCGGGACGTTCGCCGAGTTCGAAACGGCTCCGTTGGCCGCCAACGTCGACGTGATCGGCATCCCATCCGTGCGGCTCACGATCGAAGACCCGCTGCTTCCGACCCTGTCTCCACTCGGGCCCGGCGGCGACCTCACGCTGTTCTTCAAGCTCTACGACATCAGCCCGGCGGGCGGAATCACGCTCCCGGACGGCCTCGTCGCCGCCACCCGGATCGCCGACGTCTCTCGGCCGGTCACGGTGACGCTGCCTGCGATCGTGCACCAGTTCGCCAAAGGAGATCGGCTCGCGCTGGTGATCGCCGGCAGCGACTCCGAGTACCGCGGCGACGCCGTCTCCCAGCCCGTGACGATCCTGACCTCCGCCTCGAGGCCCGGTCAGCTGCAGCTGCCTGTTGCACCACCCTCAAGCTACGGACCGGTGATCTATGCCGGAGCGCCTGTCGCCAGCCTGCACGTAACCAGGCATCGCGGAGCTCTAACCGTTCGCTGGAGCGGGACTGACAACGGCGGTGCCGGCATCGTGGCCTTCCAGCTCCAGGAGCGCATCGGCAACCACCGATGGTTCTCCCTCCGAGGATTCGCCGCGACCACCCGGCGATCCGCGCGGATCCCAGCCACGCAAGGCCACAAGTACGAGTTCCGAGTGCGCGCCAAGGACGCCGGCGGCAACTGGAGCCTTTGGGCCGTTAGTCGACTTTGAGCTCCTGAGCTAGCCGCCTGCGCGCGCGGAACAGCCGCGTTGTGACCGTTGCCTCGCGCACCCGCAGCGCGCGCCCGGCCTCGGCGTAGGACAGGCCCACCACATCGACCGCGATCACGGCGTCTCGGAAGTCCGGCGGCAGCGCCGACACCGCTGCGTATAGCTCGGCCGTCTCGACGTGGCGCTGTGGGTTGGGTGACTTCCGGTCTTCGAGAGCGTCGAAGTCGTCTGGCAGCGCTACCTCCGACGGTCGCCGCCCGGCGGTCCGCAGCTTCGAGAAAAAGGTGTTGCGCAGCACCCGCAGCAGGTAGCCGAGGTCGTCGTCGGAGTGCAGTAGCCGGGGGCGAGCGAGCACTTTTGCGAAGGTCTCCTGAACGAGGTCCTCCGCATCCTCACGCGAGCCGCACAGGCTCCAAGCGGCGCGATACAGCCGGTCGATGTGATCCCCGAGCGCTTCTGGGTCAAGCTGATGTGGACCGCCCATCCGCGGCGAGCATACGGGCCAAGCGGGAAGGATTCGCCCGCAGCGGCGTCTTCTAGACCGAACCGAAACCCCCAAGGAGGACCCCGAACCCCATGTACAAAACCAAAAGGTTGTTGTTCGTCCCGGCATTGATCACCGGCGCAGCTCTGGTGGCTGCTTGCGGCTCAGCCGCAGCCACCGGCCACAACGCGGCGGCGACACATCCGATCGCGATGAAGGCCAGCTCGCACACCTTGCGCGTGCTGAAGAGCACGGTCACCGGCTACGGCAGCGACTCGATCATCGTCTCCTCAAACGGCCACGCGGTCTATGAGCTCTCCGGCGACAGCAGCAAGCACCCGAAGTGTGACAACACCGGTTGCCTGTCTGCCTGGCCCGCGGTCACGGCCAAGCAACCGAGTGAAAAGGGCATCAATGGCAAGCTTGGTGTCTGGCACCACCACGGCATCTACCAGGTGACGCTGAACGGTCATCCGCTCTACAACTACGCTGGCGACTCCTCATCGGGGCAGGCCAATGGCAATGGTCAGCAGAGCTTCGGCGGGACCTGGTGGGTCCTCAGCTCAAAGGGCAAGTGGGTCACGTCGAAGTCGTCCAGTGACGTCAGCAGCGGCGACACGACCACCACCACCAGCGGCGGCGGCTGGTAAGACCGGGCGCCCTCTCCGCAAGGCTCCCTGTCAGTCGCCGGGCTTCGGTGACTGCCAGGGGGCGCGGAGGCGCTCCTCCAGCAACCCCGGCAGCGCGTCTACAGCCACGCGCTCCTGCGCCAGCGAGTCACGGTCACGGATCGTCACGGTCCGGTCAGTCAAAGACTGGTGATCGACGGTGATCGCCCACGGCGTTCCGATCTCGTCCTGACGGCGATAACGCCGCCCGATCGCGCCGCCCTCGTCGTACTCGACCTGGAACCGCTCGCGCAAAACATGCTCGATCTCGCGCGCCAGCTCCGGCTGGCCGTCCTTCTTCACCAGCGGCAGCACCGCGGCCTTGACCGGCGCGAGTTGCGGGTGCAGGCGCAACACGGTCCGCGCCTCACCTTCGATCTCGTCCTCGTCGTAGGCGTCGACCAAAAAAGCCAGCATCGCCCGATCGGCGCCGGCGGCGGGCTCGATCACGTGCGGGATGTAGCGATCGCCACTGACGGTGTCGACGTACTCGAGGTTCTGGCGCGAGTACTCGGCGTGCTGGGTCAGGTCGAAGTTGCCGCGGTTGGCGACCCCTTCGAGCTCCTGCCAGCCGATCGGGTAGAGGTACTCGACGTCGCTTGTTGCGCTCGAGTAGTGCGACAGTTCATCCTGCTCGTGGGCCCGCAGGCGCAGGTGGTCGCGGCGGATCCCGAGCCGGATGTACCAGTCGTAGCGCTCCGCCAGCCAGTGCTCGTGCCACTTCTGCGCTTCGTCCGGCGGCACGAAGAACTCCATCTCCATCTGCTCAAATTCCCGTGTCCGGAAGATGAAGTTGCCCGGCGTGATCTCGTTGCGGAAGCTCTTGCCGATCTGCGCGATCCCGAACGGCGGCTTCTTCCGCGCGAACTGTAGGTACTGCTTGAAGTTGAGGAAGATCCCCTGTGCGGTCTCGGGCCGCAGGTAGACGGTCGCGCCTTCGTCCTGGACCGGACCGACCGTCGTCTGGAACATCAGGTTGAAGTTGCGCGCCTCGGTCAGATCGCAGTCGGACGTTTCGCCGGGCTTCTTCGACGGCTTCTGGCCGCAGACGCCGTCCTCGAGCTTGTCGGCGCGGAACCGCTTCTTGCAGAACCGGCAGTCGACCAGCGGGTCGGTGAAGCCGGCCAGGTGGCCGCTGGCCTCCCACGTCCGCGGGTGCTGGATGATCGCCGAGTCCAGCGCGACAACGTCATCACGCTCCTGCAGCAGCGCCCGCCACCACTGCGCCTTGACGTTGTTCTTCAGCAGCACGCCGTAATGCCCGTAGTCGTAGCTTGAGCCGATCCCGCCATAGATCTCGCTCGACGGGAACACGAAGCCGCGCCGCTTACACAGCGACACGATCTTGTCCATCGTCACGACATCCGGGGTCATCGGCGCCGATGGTAGGCGAGTGTCGTCTACGGTGAGCACATGCTTATTTCCACAATGAATGACCTCCCCGGCTATGAGGTCACAGAGGTGCTCGGCGAAGTGTTCGGGCTGATGGTTCGTAGCCGCAACGTCGGCTCACAGATCGGTGCCGGTTTCAAGTCGCTGGCCGGCGGCGAGCTGAAGGGCATGACGAAGAACCTCGTCACCAGCCGCGAGGAGGTCCAGGGGCGGATGGTTCAGGCCGCCGAGGACAAGGGCGCCGACGCGATCCTCGCGATGCGCTTTGACACCTCTGAGATGGGTGGCAACTGGACCGAGGTCTGCGCTTACGGCACTGCGGTCAAGACCCGCAAGCTCTAGCTACGGTCGAACTGGTTCAGCACCCAGCCGGTCACAAACGACAACGCAATCAGCGTGGCAATTGCGCCGATCGCAATCAGCACTCCGGCCCCAAATGAGTGCGCCGTAGCCACCGCGACGACGATGCCGAGGCTGACCGAAGCGCGAAGCGGCCTGCCGCGCCGCAGCGCGTGCAGGGCGCCAAGGCCGACGACCACGCTCACCCCGATCCGACCGTGGTCGAGCAGCCACCTGAGCAGGAACGTCTTGGCGGCGATGATCACCAGCCCGACGATCACCGAGCCGATTCGGACGCCGCGTCCGCCCTCAACTGCGTCATCGCTGGTCACCGTGGTCACACGGGTATCCTCGCAGCAGTGCCGATCTACGAGTACAAGTGCAAAAAGGGCCACGTATTCGAGGTCATGCAGCGGATGTCCGACGACGCGATCACCAAGTGTGAGATTTGCGGAGCGCCTGTCGAGCGGGTTTTCCACCCGATCGCGGTCCATTTCAAGGGTTCGGGCTTCTACAACACCGACTACGGCACGAAGCGCCGCGCACGGGAGAAGGAGGCGTCGGCGAGCAGCTCGTCCTCCGAGAGTTCCTCAAGCGACACCAAGTCGACGGACAGCAAGTCCGATACGAAGAAATCCGACGCCCCGAAGGCGTCAACCACGACGTCCAAAGACTGAACACTGCTTTCTTTGCACCTGCGGGTGGCCATAGCCACCTAGATGTGCAAAGTAAGGTCCGCGGGGTGCCAGAGATTCCGTACCCGGATCCGCCGCTGCGCGCGGCTGCGATCGTGCTGCGACCGTGGCGGCAGAGCGATGTACCGGCGATCGTTGCCGCCTGCAGCGACCCGAGCATCCCGCGCTGGAACCATCTGATCCCCAGCCCCTACACCGCGGCTGATGCACTCGGCTGGCTTGCGACCCACGAACCAGATCGGTTGGCGGGTCGGGACCTATCGCTGGCGGTTGCCGACGTCGACACCGACAACGCACTGGGTGCGATCGGCGGCCGTATCGACTGGCTCAATATGACCGGCAACATCGGCTATTGGCTGGCACCGCAGGCGCGCGGGCAGGGAAACATGACAACGGCCGCCAAGCTGCTCTGTGGCTGGATGTTCGAGACGCTCCAGCTGGGACGAATCGAGCTGACGACCGACCCCGAGAACTTCGATTCACAGGCCGTCGCCAGCCGCGTCGGCTTCCAGCAGGAGGGCTATCTGCGCTCGCACTTGCGCTTCCCGCATACCGGCCGGCGCCGTGACTCGCTGATCTGGGGACTCCTCCCCAGCGACCCGCGCTAGCCGTTGAGGAACTTGTTGACCTGCGCGCGCACGTTCGCCGGGTTTGGCACCAGCACGTCGCCGACGTAGGGGTTGTCCTCGCCGGTCTCGCTCAGCAGCAGCGGCGCCGGCGAGCCGCCGATCTCGGCGGAGATGAACATCTGCATCAGGTCGTACGGGCCCATATCGGTCTGCAGCGCGCCGGGCGCGTCCCAGGCAGCCCACGGCAGGTGCGTGAACGCATGGAAGCTGAGCAGCTGTGAGGTCATCGCGTTGACGATCTGTTGCTGTATCGCCTCGCGGTTGAGATCGTCGTAGGCTGGGTCGCAGGCGTTCTGGCGCGTGCGGGCGAGGACCAGCGCCTGTTGGCCGGTCAGCGTGTGGACACCGGCGCTGAGGTTGAGCTTGAAGTAGCCACCCTCGGTGCTGTCCTCGCTGTTCTCGGCGCAGATCCTCGGTGTCTTCACTGTGATGCCACCGATGTCGTTGATGAACTTCGGGAAGTTGGCGAGGTCGACGACGATCAGGTGGTTGATCGTGGCAATCCCGGTCAACTGCTTGATCGCCTGGATCGTGAGCCCCGGGCCGGCAGCACCCTGCGACCAGGCAGCGTTGATCTTCGACGGGCCGACACCGGGGATGTTGACTAGCGTGTCGCGCGGGATTGACAGCTTGCGGGAGACGCCGCCGCCGATCCGCCAGAGCATGATCGAGTCGGTGCTGGCGTCAGCTTCGCTGTAGTTGGACCCAGGCTCCTTCGAGCCGGGGCCGGTCAAAGGGCGGTTGTCCAAGCCAAGGATCACGATCGTCTGTGGCGAGAACAGCATCGGTGTCAGCGTGCTTGAAAGCTGCGCCTGGGCTGAGGCCGGGATATCGCCCTCGTGCTGCAAAGCGCTGATCACGAACAGGACGGCCGAGAACGCGAGCCACAACACGAGCAGCCCGACGACGTTCTTGATCCCGCGCTTCCAGGTCCACGGCTTCGCACGCCACTTCGCGTAGCCGCGCTTGCCGGCAGCCGGATCGCCCGGCCCTCCTCGACCCCGCCGGGGCGCTGCAGTCGGCTCCGCTGGTCCAGTCAGACCAGCGGGCCGAGAACCCCGCTGCTTCTCCTCAAAACGGCGCCCGACCTCGGGATCGGTTTCGCCACGCAGACGCGCGCCGAGCCCACGCGGGGCCGAGCGATACGTGCGGTATGGGCGGCGATCATCAGGCAACGGGGCATCCATATAGTGACGTCATGCCCCGACGCGTGATCGGCGTGGACCTCGGCGGGACTTCGGTGATTGTCGGCGAGGTAGACGCGGAACTAGCTGTTCATCGCCGCCTGCAACGACCCGTCGTCGGCCTCGATCAGCCGACCCTGCTGAAGACCGTACAGGAGGCCGTGCAGGAGGTCTTGGCAGGCTCGGGCGGCGACGTCGCTGGGGTCGGCTTCGGCGTTCCCTCGCTGATCGACCAGCGGACCGGGACCTCGGTTGTGGCGGTCAACCAGCCGCTCGACAACCTCCCGTTCGGGGCCGTGATGTCCGAGCGGCTGGGGCTGCCGGTGTTCGTCGACAACGACGCCAACGTCGCGGCGCTCGCCGAGCACCGCGCCGGCGCGGCAATGGGCGCCCGCGAGGTCGTGATGCTGACGGTGGGGACGGGGATCGGTGGCGCGCTGATTCTTGGCGGCCAGCTGTATCGCGGTGCCGTTGGGGCGGCTGGCGAGCTCGGCCACATGGTGATCGATGTCAACGGTCCGCCCTGTCAGGGGAACTGTCCCAACCGCGGCTGCCTGGAGTCGCTGGCTTCCGGCACCGCGCTGGCGCGCGATGCGCGGCGGATCGCAGAGGAGCAGCCGGACTCGGCGCTCGGGCGGGCAATGAGTGACGGCCGGGTACTGGCCGGGCCGCTCGTCACCGAGCTTGCGCATGACGGCGACAAGGCGGCGCTTGAGGTACTCGATCTGATCGGCACGCGGCTCGGTATCGGGATCGCCAGCTACGTGAACATCTTCAACCCGCAGGTCGTGGTGATCGGCGGCGGGGTGCTCGGGGCCGGCGAGCTGCTGCTCGCGCCGGCGCGGGCCGAGGTGGCGCGCCGCGCGCTTCCGCCGAGCCGTGACGTCGTGCGCATCGTCAACGCGCAGTTCGGTGCTGAGGCGGGGATGGTCGGCGCCGCGGCGCTGGCGCTTGACGGCCTCGCCGCGCGAATCGAGGAGACCGCATGAGCGGCCGGCTGATCGTCTGCCCGACGCCGATCGGGAACCTCGAGGACATCACCCTGCGTGTGCTCGCCGCCTTGCGTGAGGCTGACGTGGTGGCGTGCGAGGACACGCGGCGGACGAAGATCCTGCTCGACCGCTACGGGGTCGGAGCCAAGCTTGTCTCCTACCACGAGCACAACGAGCCGGCGCGGACCGCCGAGCTTGTCAAGCGGATGCACCACGGCGATACGGTCGCGCTGGTGTCCGACGCGGGGATGCCGCTTGTGTCAGATCCCGGCTACGTACTGGTTCGCGGATGCGTCGCCGCGGGGTTGGCGGTTGAGGTGCTCCCAGGGCCATCGGCGGCGCTTGCGGCTTTGGTCGCGAGCGCTCTGCCGAACGATCGTTGGCGGTTCGTCGGCTTCCTGCCACGCAAGAAGGGCGAGCTGGTCGAGCTGTTCAAAATGCCGGACACGCTGGTCGCGTTCGAGTCGCCGCGCCGGGTCGGTGCGTCGTTGGCCGCGCTGGCGGAGGTCGATCCGCTGCGACCGGTGGCCGTCTGCCGTGAGCTGACCAAGATCCATGAGGAGGTCGTGCGCGGGACCGCGGGTGAGCTTGCTGCCCGCTACGCGGTTGACGGCCCGCGCGGAGAAGTTGTGCTGGTTATCGGCGCCGCTTCGGCTGCAACCGACCTCGATCTGGGTCCCGCCCTGGCCGCAGTGAGGAAGCTCGTGGCGGCGGGTGCCAAGCCGCGCGTGGCAGCCGGTGTCGTCGCCGAGCTGACCGGCGCCGCGGCAAACCAGCTGTACAAAGCGCTGACGGACGGCAAGCCGGACGCCGGCGCGGACTGATGGCGTTCTACATCACCACGGCGATCGCCTACGTCAACGGGCAGCCGCACCTCGGGCACGCATATGAGTTCATCGCGACCGACGTGTTGGCGCGACACATGCGCCAGCGCGGCGAGGACGTGTTCTTTTTGACCGGCACCGATGAGCACGGTGAGCCGGTCGCCGACGCGGCGAAGGCCCAGGGCCTCGAGCCGCGCATCTGGGCCGATCAGAACGCCGAGCGGTTCAAGGCGCTGATGCCGCTACTTGAGGTCTCCAACGACTTCTTCATCCGCACCACCGACGAACAGCACAAGCTGGCTGTCCAGCAGATCATGCAACGGATCTATGACAACGGCTACGTGCACAAGGACCTCTACGAGGGCTGGTACTGCCCGCGTTGCGCCGACTTCAAGGTCGAGAACGAGATCCTTGACGGCAACCGCTGCCCGATCCACGAGATCGTCCTAACGCGTGAGAGCGAGGAGAACTACTTCTTCCAGCTCTCAGCGTTTCAAGAGCAGCTTGAGCAGCTGTACGCCGCGCAGCCCGATTTCGTGATGCCGTCGCGCGCCTTCAACGAGGCGCGAGCATTCATCGGCGAGGGCCTGCGTGACGTCTCGCTTTCACGCGCGCACCTGACCTGGGGGGTCCAGGTCCCGTGGGATGAAAGCCACGTCTTCTACGTCTGGTTCGACGCGCTGCTCAACTACTACACGGCGCTGTCCTACGCCCGCCCCGGAGAGGATCTGACCGACCATTACTGGCCGGCCAACTTCCACGTGATCGGCAAGGACATCCTCAAGTTCCACACGATCTTCTGGCCGGCGATGTTGATGGCGGCGGGGATCGAAGTGCCCCGCCACGTATTCGTGCACGGCTTTCTGCTGGCCGCCGACGGGCGCAAGATGAGCAAGTCGCTTGGCAACGTGCTCGACCCGTTCGAGGCGATCGACCAGCTCGGCGTCGAGGCGCTGCGCTTCTATTTGATGCGCGAGGTCGCGTTCGGCTCAGACGGCGGGGTCGGCATGGAGGGGCTGAAGGCGCGATACGAGGGCGAGCTCGCCAACGACTTCGGCAACCTTGCAAGCCGGGTCAGCGCGATGATCAACCGCTACCTCGGTGGTCAGGTCCCGGCTGGTCCAGGGGACCCGGAGTTGCGGGCTGAGTTCGACGGGCTTGACGACGAGGTCGCGGCACTGATGGATCGCTTTGAGCTGACGCAGGCGCTGGAGTTGATCTGGCAGCGGGTGCGACGGCTGAACCGCTACGTCGAGGAGAAGGCGCCGTGGCAGCTGGCGAAGGATTCGGCCGCTGCCGCACAGCTCGAGCTCGTGCTGCGGTCTTTGTATGAGGGCCTGCGGATCGTGACGATCCTGCTGCACCCGTATCTGCCGACGACGACCGACAAGCTGCTCGCCGCGATGGCGCCTGGCGACGCGTCCTTTGCGCTGGCACGCTGGCAGGACGGGGCGGGGGGCATGGATCAGATCACGCCGCTGTTCCCCAAGCCGTGATCGACAGCCACACCCATCTGCACATCTGTAGGCCGGACGACGCCGTGCTCGTTGAGTCGGCGTTCGAAGCCGGGGTCACGAAGATGCTCACCGTCGGCACCGACGGCGCTTCGTGCCGCCTGGCGCTCGCCGCCGCCGAGGCGTTCCCGCAGGTCTACGCCGCGGTTGGCCGCCACCCGAATTCTTCAACCGGTTTCGATGACAACGACCTTGCCGAGCTCGAGGCGCTGGCGGCGCACCCGCGCTGCTTGGCGATCGGCGAGACCGGCCTTGACTACTACCGCGACGGCGCCCCGCGCAGCGATCAGGAGCGCGCCTTCATCGCCCAGATCGAGCTCGCGCGTCGGGTCGCGAAGCCCGTCGTGATCCACACACGCGAGGCCGACGACGACACGCTGAAGATCCTGCGTGAGCACGCCGAAGGCCTGAAGGTGATCCTCCACTGCTTCTCGATGGGCTCGCGGATTGTCGAGTGCCTGGAGCAGCCTGACTGGTGGATTTCGTTCGCCGGCAACGTCACTTACCCCAAGAACGAGGATCTCCGCGCCGCCGCCCTACGCGTGCCAGTCGAACGTCTACTGGTCGAGACCGACGCGCCCTACCTCTCGCCGGTCCCATTCCGCGGCAAGCCCAACGAACCGGCCAACACAGTCAAGACCGCCGAGCTGCTGGCGATGGAACGACGGGTCTCCTACGTCGAGTTTGAGCAGGGCGTCGAGGCGGCCGCCGCCGCCGTGTTCGGATGGTGAGGCTCGGCCAGAACTTCCTGGTCGATCGCAACATCCTGGACGTGATCGAGCGGCTCTCCGAGCTCGGCCCCGCCGATGTCGTGCTTGAGGTCGGCGGCGGCGTCGGGATCCTGTCGGAGCGGATCGCCGACCGCGTCCACTACCTGCAGCTGATCGAGATCGACCGCGGACTCGAGGACGGCCTGCGGGAGGTTTTGAGCCCGTTTGACAATTGGCAACTGCACCTCGGCGACGCGCTCGACTACGACCTGCACTCGCTTGATCCCGCCCCGACGAAGATGGTCGCGAACCTCCCTTACGGGGTTGCGGCGACGGTGATCATCCGCACGATCGACGAACTCCCGAGCATTCAATCGTGGGTCGTGATGGTGCAGAAGGAGGTCGGCCAGCGCTTCGCGGCGGCACCCGGCAACGGCGTCTACGGCGTCCCCTCGGTGCTCGCCCAGATGGCCTGCGACGTGAAGGTGCTGCGCCCGATCTCACGGACCGTGTTCAAGCCGGTGCCGCGCGTCGATTCCGTGTTGCTCGGTCTCACCCGTCGTGCTGGCCCGCTGGCCAGCACGACGGCCAGGGCGCTCGTGCATGACGCTTTTGCCCACCGTCGCAAGCCACTCGCCGGGTCGCTGGCACTGATCCGTGGCGGGCGTGATGGCCGGGTGGCGGTGCGTGAGGCCGCACAGCAGGCGCTGGTTGAGATGGGCTTCCCCGCCGATGTGCGTGCCGAGCGCCTCGCGCCGGCCGACTTCGTTGAGCTTGATCGGCGGCTTGCGTCGTGAGGTTGCGGGCCCTTGCGCCGGCGAAGCTGAACCTGGGGTTGTTCCTCGGCGGGGTGCGTCAATCCGATCGCCGACACGAGTTGGTCACCGTCTTTCAGTCGCTGTCGCTGGCGGATGTGTTGATCGCGACGGAGGGCGACGCTGACGAGGTCATCTGCCCGGGGGTGGTCGGCGGCAACCTTGCTGCCGATGCGCTCGCGGCGCTGCGCGCCCGTGGTTGGGATGGCCCGCCGCTGCGGATCGAGATCGAGAAACGGATTCCGGTCGCGGGGGGAATGGCCGGCGGCTCAGCCGACGCCGCCGCGGCGTTGCGACTCGCGCTCGCGTTTTTGCCGGGGCGGGCCGAGGAGGTTGAGGCGATTGCCGCCGGGCTCGGCGCCGACGTGCCCTCGCAGCTGATGCCCGGCGTCTCGATTGGGACCGGCGCGGGGGAGATCGTCGAGCAGTTCCCGGCCTTGCCTGAGCACGCCTATGTCGTTGTCCCGATGCCGTTCGAGCTCTCAACCGCGGACGCCTTCCGCGAGGCCGATCGGCTTGGCCTGGCGCGATCGTCCAATCAGCTGGCAAAGCTCCACGGCTTCCTTCAAGTGGCGCTGAGCGCCGGCGGGCAGCTGCCCGCCGAGCTGCTCGTCAACGACCTCGAACCCGCGGCGCTATCGCTGCATCCTGAGATCGGCGCGGCACTCGAGGCGGTCTGGGGCACCGGTGCCGAGCACGCCTTCATCTCGGGCTCGGGACCGACGGTTTGCGGGCTGTGGTGGGGTGCTGGTGCGGCCGACCGCGCGGCCGCCGCGGCGGATTCACTGCGCGCCGAGTGGCCTGATGTATTGGCGGCCACGCCCGTGAATGCGGAATTTGCGCTGCCGGTAATGCTTGACTGAGACCCCTCTGGGTTCGATTCGCGCTGCAGTCCGGCACAATGACGTCGGGTAACTATGTCCAGCGACGATGTCACATATCTGGTCGGCGGCCTTAGCGGGCTGATTGGCCTTGCCGCGTTCATCGCGCTGGTCGTCGCTCCCGCGTTCACCGCCTATCGGCGTCCGTGGGAGCGGGTCGCTGCCGTGTTCCTGTCGGGCTACATCCTCGCCGCCTTCATCGGGGTCGGCGTCGTCCTCGGAGTCGTGATCGTGGCCGAGTGGCCGCGGATCTCGTAGGTCTGGAGATGACTGAGGTGTCTGACAGCTCACCGGCAACGCGGACCGCAGCCGACGGTTGGGCGGCGCTGACCGAGATCACCGACGCCGTCCGGGCTGGCGCCGGGCTGCCGGAGATCCTCCGTGCCGCCGCGCGGACGCTCGGTGCCTCGCTGGTGCTGATCGATCGCAGCGCGTCGATCCTCGCCGTCGCCGCGCGCTCGCCAGCCGATGAGCGCTCGCTAATGCGTGACGCTGACGATGTCTCGACGATCGAGCTGAAGGTCGCCGATAACTCGGTCGGCCAGTTACGGATGCGCGTTCGTGAGCCGCTGCCCGACGATTCCCTGCTTGAGGTCGTGACGACGCTGATCGCATCCGAGGTCGAGCGCGTCCGCGCTCCCGAGCGCGCGTCTGAGGAGGCCGCCACGGCGTTCCTGCGATCGGTCCTGCGGGGCGACGTGCTTGACGCCGAGGACCTGCTGGCGCGCGGTAAGGAGCTCGGTTCGGACTTGTCCAACGGTTCTTCGGTGGTTGTGGTCAGGGTGCGTCCGCGCAGCCCCACCGAGGACGACTGGCGCCGCCGGCTGCTGGCTGTCGCTGCGCGGGGGGCACGGTCGATCTCCCCCGGCGCGATCGCGGCGCCAATCGAAGCCGATCCCGCCACCGTCTTGGTGCTGCTGCCCGATGCCGACGGGGATGCCTCACGCCGGGTGGCCGCCGCGATCCTGCGTGAGCTTGAGGCGGGGCTGGCCGGCTTTGTCTTCGCGCTCGGCCGCAGCCGCCGCGCGGAGGACCCGCGCGAGCTGCCCCGCGCCGGCAACGAGGCGATGCTCGCCGCCAATGTTGTTGAGGGCGAGGCCGGCGTCACCGAGATGGCGTTTGAGGCGACCGGCACTTACCAGCTGCTGCTGCCTTACATGAGCGATCCGGCTGAGCTGACGCGGTTCTACTCAGACACGGTGAAGCCGCTGGTCCTTTACGACGAGCAGTACGAAACCGACCTGCTCGGCACGCTCTCGACCTTCCTTGAGTGCGACGCCAACGTCAACGCGACAGCCGCTCGGCTGATCACCCACCGCCACACGATCCGCTACCGGTTTGAGCGCGTGCGCGAGCTGACCGGGCTCGACGTTCAGTCGACCGATGGACGCGAGAAGCTCTCACTTGGGCTGAAGGCGATGCGCGTGCTCGGGATCGCCGCCCCGCGTGGTCCGGCGACCGAGCCCGGCGCCGAGGGCGGCCGGGTTCCGCGCTAGCTCACTGCGCTGGGCTTCGAATCAAACGCACGTCGATTCCAAGCGCGAGACCGTCCCAGGCGCGGTCTGCGGTCAGAACAACGGTCGACAGTCGACGGGCAACAGCGAGACAGCTGCGATCCGCCAGCGATAGGCCGGCCGAACTGGTTAGCGGGCGCAGCCGAGCCGCCTCGATCGCGTCGATCGTCGTGAACGGTTCGACCGTGATCGCCCCATCAAGCAGACCACGGCTGGTCAGATCGAGGGCGACGGCTCCGGGATCCTGGCCGCGTGCTGCCAGTGTGCTCAGTGCCTCAGCGAGATTGACCGTGGCGATCACCGCGCCGCCGGCGATCGCGTCGGTGACTAGGTCGGCGCCGGGTTCGTTGGTGAGATACGCGAGGAAAGCCGAGGCATCAAGCAGCTGCGTGGCGGACTCCGTCACCTATCCCTCTGGCTCAGCCTCGGCGCGACGCTCGGCGATCAACTCGTCGACGAGCGAGCCGCCCGTTGTGAGCTCGGCGAACATGCCCTGGCTCTGATCGGCCACCGTGCGGTAGGGACGCAGCCGAAGCGAGCCGTCAGCCTCGGTGCTCACAAGCATGCGCGTGCCCTGCGTCAGCCCGAGTGCGGTGCGAATGGAGGACGGCAGGACGAGCCGTCCTCGATCACCTACGGTGATGAGTTCGGCGTGGGACATAGTTAGAGCGTACCACTACCTGGAAATGCGCCACAGTACGAAACCGTGCCACTCTCACCACTGGCCACCAGGTCTAGCCGTGTGCGAGAGCGCGCTCGACGGCCTGGGCGACGAATTCACCGGCGATCTCGAGCGGCTCGATCGTGCGTTTCGCCCGGGCCAGCACGAACGCTCCTTCAAGCGCAGCGATCATCGCGATCGTCAGTCGCCGCGCCTCGGCGGGGTCAAGCCCGGCGTCCTGGTGGCGAGAAAGGCCGGCGGCGATCCAGCTGTCGAACACGTCGGAGCACGCCTGGCGCATCGGTTCGCTGACGCTCGAGATCTCGAGCGCGACGGTCGCGATCGGGCAGGCGTCCTCGTAATCGGTCTCAATCAGGTGTTGGGCAGCCCCGGCGAAGAACCAGCGAACGCCAGTCGGGAAGTCCGGCGCTGAGTCAAAGACCAGCGGGATCAGTTGTTCGTAAAGCGCGCCGGAAATCCGGATCGACTCCGCGCCGAGCTCCTCTTTGCCGCCAGGGAAGTGGTGGTAGACGGAGCCGAACGGTGCCTTCGCCTCGGTCACGATCTGCTTCACGCCGGTGGCGTTGTAGCCCTGCCGGCGAAACAGCTCGGCGCTCGTCTCAAGGATCCTTGTGCGAGTGTCCGGCATTGCCGTAGGATATCGCTAGAGCGATCAATCTAGTAGGCGAGGTGTGGTGATGCAGGCGTTTTTGGTGAAGCGTTTTCTGAGCTGGGCGATGGCACGGCTGCGCGCCGGTGATCTGCGGCCGGTGACCTGGCTCGACGCTAAGGACATCGTCTTCACGTTTCCAGGGGAGACCTCTTGGGGCGGGGTGTTTCACGGCAAAGCGGCCCACCGCGAGTGGGAGGAGCGCTTCGTCCGCTGCGGCCTCCAGATCTGGCCGGACGAGGTGGCCGTGTCCGGGCCGCCTTGGCGCACCCGGCTGGCGGTCCGCGGTCACGATCAGCTCAGCTCACCTGAAGGCGAGCTCGTCTACGAGAACCGCTACGTGATCTGGGCGACCCTGCGGTGGTTCCGGATGGTCGAGATCGAGGTCTACGAGGACACCCACAAGTCGGCCGCGCTTGACGCCTGGTTGGCCGAAAACGAGCACCGCCTGGCACCCGCAACCGCGTAGACCCAACCCCAACTGCACTACCCCCGCACCTCGCGCACGGGTTCGTGGACTTTGGCGTGCCCAGCAAGCCTCAGTGCACTATCCCCCCGCGGCGGGGTGCACCTGGTGCACTTGTGGTTGCGCCGCGTGCTGACTAGCCCGCAGCGCGCTCAGGACCCGGGCTGGTCCGGTCAGACCAGCCCCGGGATAGGATTTGCCGCCCTTGAGGATCGGGATCATCACTGGGTCAGGGACGTACTCGCTGCCGGGCTTCGACGCCCGTGAGATTGTCACGGCCGACACACCGTACGGATCGGTTGAGCTGACCGTTGGAAGTTATGGGGGCGCCGAGGCCATGCACGTCTCCAGGCACGGCTCGGGGCACGCTCGGTTATCGAATTCGGTCAACCACCGCGCGAACATCTGGGCGCTGAAGCAGCACGGCGCGAGCGCGGTGATCGGGTGTACGGCCTGCGGGGCGGTTGACCCGAGCGTTGAGTTGGGGTCGCTGATCGTGTTCGACGACTTGCACTTCATCGCCAACCGGCTGCCCGACGGGAGCATCTGCACGTTCTTTGATCAACCCGGCGACCCGGCTCGCGGCCATTGGATTCTCCACGGCGGCCCGTTCTCGGAGGGTCTGCGTGTGGCTCTGGTTGCGGCGGCTGGTGCCACCGCGCGGGACGGCGGCACCTACGGCCACGTCGATGGTCCGCGCTTCAACACGCCGAGCGAAATTGCGCAACTCGCCGCTGCCGGCGTCACCGCGGTCAGCCAGACAGGCGGCCCGGAGACGGTGTTGTGCGGTGAGCTTGAGCTGCCGTTTGCACTCGTTGGCTTTGCGACTGACTACGCCAATGACGTCGTGCCCGGCGAGCCGACGCCGGTCTCGACGCTGATCGATTTGATCGGCCGAAGCTCCGAGGTGTTTGCCAGCGTGTTGACGGCAGCGATGCCACTGATCGCTGAATCACAGCCGGTTGCCGCCGGCACGGTCTACCGGTTCGAGGATCGATGAACGGCGAGCCAAACGGCAGCGGAGCGGAGGTAGGGGCCCCGGTGGCCGTGTTGATCATGGCCCGCGCCGCTCGTCGCGGTGAGGTGCGCCGGGCGCTTGAACCGATGCTCGGGCTTGATGGGGCGGTAGCGCTCCACGCGGCACTGCTGGTGCAGACCCTGGCGTGGGCGACCCAGGTCGCGGGCGAGCACGTCTACGTCGCGCACGAACCCGCCGACGCCGGACGGGAGCTGCGGGCGCTGCTCGGCGAGGGCACCCATTTGTTCCCGCAGAACGGCGAAGGGATCGCCGGCCGGCTCGCTGACGCAGTTGCGCGCGTCTACTCACACCTGGCGGCGCCGATCCTCGTCGTTTGGCCAGACCTGCCGCAACTGCGGCCCGAGCACGCCGAGGCGGCACTCGGCGATCTGGCCGACGGCGCCGAGGTAGTCCTCGGTCCGACGTTCGACGGCGGGTTCTACCTAGTCGGGCTGGCCCGCCCACTGTCCTGGCTGTTCGAGCTGCCCGAGCAATTTTGGCGCGCGGCTGACGGGCTCGGTGCAGCGTTCACGGCCGCTGGTGCCGCTCAGCACGAAATTGGTTTGCTTCGTCCAGAACGGGCCCTGCACCGGCTTGCCGACGTTCGCGCGCTGCTCGCCGACCCGACGATTCCCGCTCCGCTTGCGAAGGTGCTCGGGCAGCGCTGAGCTATCGTCCCCGAGCGGCGCGAGCCCCGCTTTGGGGAGTGGTGTAACGGCAGCACAGAGGACTTTGAATCCTCTAGTTCAGGTTCGAATCCTGGCTCCCCAGCTGCAAGCGAAACCCGGACGATCGCCTAGCATCGGCGGGGTGAGCGGCCCAGTAGTCGTAATCCTCGCGGCGGGACAGGGAACGCGGATGCGCTCCCGGATCCCGAAGCTGCTGCATCCGCTGTGCGGGCGGGCGATGATCGGCTGGCCGGTCGCGGCGGCCCGTGCCGCCGGCGCGGGGAAGATCGTTGTCGTCGATTCTCCAAAACGGCCGCTGCAGGACGAGCTGGCAGACGACATCGTGGTGGCGATTCAAGAGCAGTCGCTCGGGACCGGCGATGCGGTCAGGGCAGCCGCCGAGCACTTCACGGCGGGAACGGTTGTGGTGCTGAACGGCGACGTGCCGTTGTTGACGGCGGAGACGATCGTCGCGTTGGCGGCTGCGCACGAGGCGGACGGTGCGGCCGCGACGGTCGCCACTGTGGTGCTTGATGATCCGGCTGGCTACGGACGCGTGGTCCGTGACGGCGACGGCAATGTGGCCAAGGTCGTCGAGACGAAGAAGCCGGGCGACGCCACTGTTGAGCAACTGCGGATCCGCGAGGTCAACGCCGGGCTCTACGCGTTTGATGGCGCTTTACTGGGGCCGGCGCTCGAGCGGATCGGTACCGACAACTCCCAAGGCGAGTACTACCTGCCGGACGTGCTGGCGGTTCTCGCCGCTGATCGTGCGCGGGTCTACGCGTACGCGCTCGATGACCCGCTTGAGACGTTCAACATCAACGATCGTCGTGAGCTCGCGCACGGCCGCGCAATCGCCCAGCGCCGGATCTGTGAGACGCACATGCTCGCCGGCGCGACGATCGTCAACCCGGAGGCGACAGTGATCGACGTTGACGTGACGCTCGCCGAGGACGTTGTGGTCGCACCGTTCACCAGCCTGCACGGCGCCACCTCCGTCGCTGCCGGCTCGACGATCGGCCCGCACTCGACGCTGATCGACGCCCGTGTCGGGGAGGGCGCGCGCGTTCTTCATTCCTACGTAGTGGACGCGACGATCGGCAACAAGGTCAGCGTTGGGCCGTTCGCCTATCTGCGTCCCGGCACGGTGCTACGGGACGGCTCAAAGGCCGGCACGTTCGTCGAGATCAAGAACTCCGACGTCGGCGCCGGCAGCAAGGTGCCGCACCTCAGCTACATCGGCGACGCCGACATCGGCGAGGGCACGAACATTGGTGCGGCAACGATCACCGCCAACTACGACGGCTTCAACAAGCACCGCACGACGATCGGCTCAGGCGTCAAGACCAGCGTCGACACGACATTGGTGGCGCCTGTAGAGCTCGGGGACGACTCCTACACCGCAGCCGGGTCGGTGATCACCAAGGACGTGCCCGAGGGGTCGCTTGGTGTCGCCCGTGCGCGCCAGGAAAACGTCGACGGTTACGCCGACAAGCGCCGTGGGCAGCAGAAAGACGCTGCAACTGACGGCAAGCAGCACGGCTGACGTGAAGCATTCACAAGTCGTCATCACTGCGACGTACGATTGCAGCGCGGATGAGCTTGCTCGACAGCGTGACTGAGCCATACGGGACCCACGAGATGCGCCACGGCTACGACAAGCGGCTGATGCTTGCGACTGGCCGCGCCAACCCGCCGCTGGCGGCGAAGATCGCCGACAAGCTGGGCGTCGCGTTGTCGCCGGTGACGACCAAGACCTTTCCCAACGGCGAGGTCTACTGCCGCTTTGAGGACTCCGTCCGCGGTGCCGACGTCTTCATCATCCAGCCGACGATCGGCAACCCGGATGAAGGGGTGTCGACCAATGACGCGCTGATGGAACTGCTGCTGATGGTTGACGCCGCGGTCGGCGGCTCGGCGCACCGCGTGATCGCGGTGACTCCGTGGTACGGCTACTCGCGCCAGGACAAGAAGTCAGCGCCGCGCGAGCCGATCAGCTCACGCCTGATCGCGCGGATGCTCGAGTCCGCCGGGATCGACCGGCTGCTGACGATGGACCTCCACTCCGGCCAGATCCAAGGTTTCTTCCAGAAGCCATGCGACCATATGACGGCGCTGTTCATTCTCACCCAGTACTTCAACGACCTCGGCCTTGAGGATCTGGTCGTTGTTGCACCGGACGCCGGGCGAGTCAAGCTGAACAAGCGGTTTGCGGCGGGGATGGGCGCCGACCTGGCGATCCTCAACAAGGAGCGTCCCGCTCAATCCGTTGCCGAGATCAACTACGTGATCGGTGACGTCAAGGGCAAGACCGCGCTGCTTGTCGACGACATCATCGACACGGCCGGCACCTTGAAGGCGGCGGCCGACGCCGTGCGTGACGCGGGCGCCAAGGCCGTCTACGCCGCAGCGACGCACGGCATCTTCTCCGGCAACGCGTGGACCAACCTGGAGGAGGCGGGCTTCGAACAGATCGTCGTCACCGACACCGTGCCGCTCGCCGCCGGTGCCCCGGACAACGTCAAGGTGCTCTCCTGCGCCGACCTGCTGACCTCCTCGATCCGCCAGATCTTCACCGACGGCTCGGTCAGCGACGTGTTCGGCGGCGAGAACCAGCTGTTTTAGGTCTGCGCGGGTAGTAGGGTCCGCGGAAGCACCGTGGCCGTCGCAACTGCACCCGCGCAAACGCTGAAAGCTGTCCCGCATGCTCCCGGTGGGTTCGCTGGACTGGACCGCTGGGTGTTCCCTCAACGGTTCATCAAATGGACCGATGCCGCGCCGGACCGCTATGTGGTCGACATGCCGTGGGCACCGAAGGTTCTGCTGACCTGCTCGCCGGACGACTGCCGGACGATCTTTGCCGAGCACGACGGCGCGCTGCTGTTCGGGGAGGGCCTGCGGCGGATGGCGCCGCACGAGGCGATGTTCGGTCACGACGCGCTCGAGGCGCTCGACGGCGAGGAGCACACCCGCGTTCGCCGGCTGCTCACCTCAGCCTTTCATGGCGACGCGCTCAAGGGCTACGAACGCGGGATCGTCGAGGTCACGGAGCGTCATCTCAGGAGCTGGCCGACCGGCACGCCGGTCCGCTTCGCCGACCTTGCTCGGGACCTCGGTCGTGACGTGATCGCTCACACCGTCTTTGGGGTAACCGAACCTGGACGCGCCAGGCGCCTGCAGCTCGCGCTCGATCGGCTTGACAAGGCGGTTAATTCGTTGGAGATGTCACGGCGCTTTGCGACCGCGATCGTGCGACGCGGCAAGTGGGCCCCCTACCCGGCGATGGAGGCGATCCACGCCGCGATCGCGCAGGTGACGTTGGAGGAGATCGCGGCGCGCCGCGCGACACCGGGTAGTGGCGGCGACGACTGCTTGGAGCGCTTCCTCAACATCGAGGCCACCGAGGACGGGGTGCTCAGTGATGACGAGATCGTCTCGGCGATGCGAGTACTGGTGATCGCCGGCTGGGCGACCACCGCCAACACACTGGCGTGGATCGCCGAGCGCCTCGCCCGCAATCCGCAAGCGCTCGCAGGCTGCCACCACGACGTCAACGCCGGAACCAGTCGTTACCTCGTCGCCACGGTGCAGGAGGCGCTGCGGATGCGTCCACCGGTGCCGTTCACGCTGCGCTACGTCGCGCGGGACTTCGACCTCGATGGGCTCCTACTACCGGCAGGGACGCTGCTGGCGACCGACATCGAACGGATGCACTACCGGCCCGAGATCTACCCGGAACCACGGAGCTTCCGCCCTGAGCGGTTCATCGACGGCCGCCCCGGCACCTACACCTGGATCCCGTTCGGCGGTGGCGTCCACCGTTGCATCGGTGCCGGCTTTGCGCTGACCGAAGCGCGGCTGATTCTCGCCACCGTGCTGGACCGTCTGACTTTCGCGCGGGCCGCCGCGCGCGGTGAGCGCTCACGGCGGACGAACCTGGTCACCGCCCCGGCGGGCGGTGCCACCGTCACGCTCTGGCCCGTTTAGCTGAACCGTCCACGGATTGGGAACTCACAGGCCCCAATCCGTGGACAAACCCGCAACCAGCGGCTAACTCCCCGGGTTCGCGACTCGCGCCGCGAACAGCACCGCGCCGGACTTGTCATCGCGCAGGAACACCAGGAACGGGTGGTTCAGCGTGATCTGCAGCAGCGGCGGCGACTCGATCGCGGTCGTGCCCACCGAGATCCCGGTCGCCGCAGCGGCGACGGTGCCGGCTTCATCGACCTTCAGCACGGCGTCATGCTCGACGTCCTGGATCACCAGCCGGATCTTCTGCGAGATCCCGGAGAAGTCGGCGCCGTTCTCAAAGGCGATCGGCATCCCGAGCTCGGACAGCACGCCATTTAGGTTGCTGTCGATGCTGAGATCGAGCTTCGGCACCGACAGTGACATGTCCGCGGAATCAAGGCCGGAAGCGATCGCATTCAGCTTGCGCGGCGTGAGCGTGTGTTCGAACCCAACAATTGTCCCCGCGGTCGGGATCACGGCAAGGAACGAGAGACTCGAGTTCGCGTACGGCAGCTCAACCGCCGTGTACGCGTCGCCGCGGTGGTAGGAAAAGAAGCCGATCTGGTTCATGAACGGGGTCCGCACAGCCGCCCTCCCGGCCGGGAAGAAGTCCCGGTCCGCCGTGCTCCCGTCCTCGAATGGGCTTTCCCACTTCGCCTTCAGGTAGATCGCGTTGGCGAGTACCAGGCGGGTGGTGGGAGTGATCGAACCGGTCGGCATCAGATGGTTGATCAGCTTGCCGGTGTGCGCGGCGACCCAGGCGTTGATCGCCGAGCTCGCGCCGCTCGGGTCGTGCTCGAAGTCAGCGCTCTGCGGGGTCACGCCAAAATCGCCGGACAGCGTGCTGCGGAACGGGCTCTCCAGCGCGAAGCCGGACTGGACCCAGAGGTTGTTGGCGTCATCGAATGTCGGGCCGTGCGAGCCGTGATCGCGTACCGCCGCCTGTAGCGCCTGGCGCAACAGCGAGTTGGAGGTAGCGATCTGACCGGGCCAAGAAACGCTCAGCAGATGGTCGATCTCGCTCTCCGTCGAACCGGCTGCGCCCTGATCGACCATCGCCAAAGCCGTCTCAACGCTGTAGGGCGAGACGACCAGGTTGCCGTTACCGCCGAGGTCGCGCAGCAGCCCGAGCCCAAGCCGGTTGGTGGCGTAGACGGCCGGGCCGCTCGATGGCAGCACGACCGGGCCGGGCCCGAGTGGAACCTTGTGATGGGAAGCGGTGTGGTGCGGGGCGGCGGCAGCACCACCGACGGTGGAGATCGCCAGCACCGCGACGGCGGCCGCCCCAACCACCGTGACCAGCGTGTTCTTGCGACGCAAAGAGCTCATGTAGGCACTACGTCACACCGTAGCTCGCGTCACGAACGCCCAGCTAAAAGTTCCAGCCGCAGCCGCAGCCGAAGCCGCAGCTACGCACCGGGTTCGGCCGCAGCCTCGCTATCGACCGCAGCCGCGGCGCCCTTCTTCTTCGGAGGCTTGGCCGGCGGCCAGGCCCCGAACAGGCTGTGAAAGAGCCGCGCCGACAGCTGATCGACCAGCGCACCTACCACCGCCGGGACCGCGGCATCGAGTGCTGCCGTTACCGCCACCGAAACGAGACCCCGGTCGGGCGCTGCCGACGACGGAGCTCCCTCCGGATGGCCGGCCTGGGTCCAGACCGCGTCCGACGCCGATTGAGTAACCCGCTTACGAAAGATCCTCGTGGCGATCCCGAACGGCTTGTAGAGCAGCTTCATCGCGTGCGGAGCCTAAGGCGTTGTGCGCGGCCTGTCTAATGCGCCGCTCCTGGCCAGTCGATACGGACTGTGCGGATGGCCAGAAACCACCCTCCCGCTCACTCCAGCGGGCGATGGTGGCGCCGCCGGGGTCGCTCTTAGACTCCGCGAAAGCCAAGTCATAGGAGGTGCCAGATGCCCGAAGACAGCTATGCCGACCGCGCTGATGCGGACGACCTGCTGCGGCGGGCGCTGCTTGACGAGGGGTCGGCCGTCACGGTCTCGTTGCGGATCGACGGGCTTCCGGTCAGCCAGGCGGTCACGGTGATCTTCCACGCACGCCGCGATCTCGGCACGCTTCAGACCTATGTCGCCTCGGGCAGCCTCGGCACCGGCTCGGTCGTCAGCTCGAGCGACCTCTTACGCGTGCCGTGCGACCTCGATCTCGCCGACGCCGAAGATCGCGACGAGGCCGAGCACCTCTATGTCGAGCAGGCGACCCTGTTCCGTGACGCGGTGCTCAGCGCCGACATCGTCCTCGACGTCTGGCGTGAGCCGCTGACCGAGCTTGCCGGCCAGGTCATCACCGTCGACCACGGCGTTGAGCTGCCGGTCAGGCTGTCCCAGCCAAGACTCCTGCCGACAGCGCTGGTCGCGCCCGACGCGGGCCTGGTCGTGACGCCGGTCTGCACCGCCCGCACGCTCGCCGAGGGCCGCCCGCCGCTGGGGATCGCCTGTGCCCAGCAGGACGTCACGCGGATCTACCCGTTGGCCGACGACCCGGAACGCTGCGTAATCGACTTCCTCGAGTACTCGGCCTCACGCGCGCGGCAATTCGCCGAGCGGATGGCCCACCAAGAGGCGTCGGTCGAGCGCTTCCTCGAACTCTCTGACGCGGCCTAGGCCTGTGCCGGCGGCTTGCTGGCTCGCCGGCACGGAGAAACCGCTCAGCGGGTGACGGGCTGGCGCTGGGGCGTGCGTTCGGGATCGCGCAGCGGGCGACGCTCAGGCGGGCGCAGGCGATCGGACAGCCGACCTGGCTCGCGGAAGCGGACCGGGGACTGCACGGCGTCGGGGAGCGGAACGCCGCCACCTGGCATGCCCTTCGGCATCGGCCCGGTGGTGGGGAGGTTGCCCCAGCCATCGTCTGAGCTGCCCTCTTCGCTGTCGAAGTCAGGTCCCTGCTGGTTACGGCGCTCACGCAGGATTGGGAGCAGCAGCACGGTGACGAGAATGAACCCGACTAAGTGGATCCCGAACAGCCACACGAGCAGCTGTACCTCGCTCATGTGCTCAGATTACCGCCGCGGCACCACGGACGGAAGGACAATTTAAATGCTCGCTACCATCGTGCGTCGATGTCTGATCAATCCTCAACCGTTCTGCCCGCTCAGCACCGCGAGCCCGGTGGCTCGCGTGATGCACGTCGTCTGCGCCGGACCGGCATGGTCCCGGGTGTCGTCTACGGCGGCGGAGCCGACCCGGTTTCCTTCCAGATCAACGAGCGCGAACTGCGCCATGCGCTCGCCAACGCCGGCGCCGTACTCGATCTCGAGATCGACGGCAAGAAGGCAAGTCCGGTCGTGCTCAAGGAGCTTGTCCGTCATCCGGTCTCCGGCGACACGACCCACATCGATCTGCTGCGTGTCCGGCTTGACGTCGCGATTCACGCGCAGGTGATCATCGATCTGATCGGTGGCGAGGACGCGCCCGGTGTCAAGGAGGGCGGCGTGCTTGAGCAGACCGTCCGCGAGATCACCGTGTCGGCGCTGCCGACCGCGATTCCGGATTCGATCCAGCACGATGTCTCGGCGCTCGAGATCGGCGATTCGCTGACCGTCGCCGTGCTTGTCGCCCCGCCCGGCGTGACGATTCTTGCCGACCCGGAGCAGCAGCTGGTCGCGGTCAACGCGTCACGGATGGCCCGTGCGCTCGACGACATCGAGACCGAGACCGAGCTTGTCGGCGAAGGCGAGGGCGACGCTGAGGGCGAGAGCGCTGACGGGGCTGAGGCCTCGGCCGAGGGCGCAGACGGGGCGCCTACCGACTCTTCTTCGGACGAGTAGTAAGGCACGGCGGTGGCGCCGTTTTCTAGGCGCATGGCTCCGGGGCGCGCAGATGACCGCGCCCGTGTCGATTGGCTGATCGTCGGGCTCGGTAACCCGGGCTCCGAGTACACGGGTACCCCGCACAACGTCGGCTTCGAGGTTGCCGAGGAACTGCGCAACCGCTGGCAGCTGGGTAAGCCGAAATCGAAGTACCGCGCACTGATCGTCGACGGCAAGGCCGGGCTGCCCGGGACCGATGCTCCACGAGTGGCGATCCTGACGCCGCTGACGTACATGAACGAGTCCGGCCAATCGGTCGCGCCGGCGCGCGGTGAACTGAAGGTCCCGCCCGATCGGATCCTCGTCCTGCATGACGAGATCGACCTCCCGTTCGGTGAGGTTCGCACCCGTCTTGGCGGCGGTCTCGCCGGCCATAACGGGCTGAAATCGATCAAGGCCGCGCTCGGCACCGGCGACTTCCAGCGCGTACGGATCGGGGTCGGACGGCCGAACAGCACCGACCCTGAAGTGGTCGCCGGCTACGTGCTCGGAAGGTTCCGGGAGCCGAAGGCCGAAGTACAGATGCTGATTGAAGACGCTGCGGATGCCGCTGAGCGGCTCCTTGCAGTCGACTCTTAACCGCGACTTACCATCACGCCTAGGGTTCTTGGTGGAAGGACCTTCGTTGTATGCGACTACCGACGAAAACGATCAGGAGGATCGCGCTCGCCGCGATCCTTGTTGCGCTCGCCCCTGCGGCTAGCCTCGCCGATCCTGCTCGGCAGGTGGTCCGCTACGAAGGTGTGGCGCTGCAGGTGCCGCGCAACTGGCAGGTGATCCACCTGGCGAAGCACCCCTCGACGTGTGTGCGTTTCAACCGCCCTGTGGTCTACCTCGGCACACCAGCTGCCGAGCAGAACTGTCCGGCGAACGAGATCGGCCGTGCACGGGCGATCCTGATCGAGCCAACCCGCGGCGGTCGCACGCGGATCATTCGCAGCGCTGCGCCCCAGTTGCGCCCGGTCACGGCCGCTCGCTCGGCGGAGTTGGCTCGAGCCCGGCCTGCGCAGAGCACGACCCCCTACGTCGGCGAGGGGTTTGATGCCTGCCGGACCCCGTCGATCCAGACGCTTGAACGGTTCACCACCACGAAGACGGAGGTTTACCGCGCGGTCGGCATGTACATCGGTGGCGCCAACCTCGGCTGCATGCAGCCGAACGTCACGCCGGCGCTCGTCACCTGGGCCGAGGAGAACGGCTGGCATCTGATCCCGACCTACGTCGGCCTGCAGGCGCCGAACACGAGCTGTTCCTGCCAGACGATTCCCGAGTCCGCGAAGCAGGACATCGAGCTCGGTCAAGCCGCGGCCACTGCGGCTGTCGCTGAAATGCAGGCGCTCGGCCTCGGTCCCGGCAACCCGATCTACTACGACATGGAGGCCTACAAGCAGGGTGGTAAGGACACCGCGGCCGCACTGAGCTTCGAACAAGCATGGACGCAGCAGCTGCACGCCGACGGCTACCTCTCGGGCGTCTACGGCAGCGGCGACTCGACGATCTACGACCTCGTCAGCCACTACGGACCCAACTACCTGGAGCCGGACGAGGTCTGGTACGCGACGTTCGACAAAGACCCGACCGACTGGGAGAGCCTGCCGGATTCCGACTGGGTGTCGCAGCGGCTGAACCAGTGGAATAACGATCAGTCGCTTGAGGGCATGTCCGTTGACTACGACTACGTCGACGGGGTCACGGCGCCAAACAAGATCACCGCGCTGCCGCCGACCACCTCGCCGCTGCTCGCAGTGACGGCCGCCGCCGACGGTCAACTAAATGCAGTGACCGGTTGGACTCCGCCGAGCACGACCGTGCCGATCACCAGCTGGGAGCTGCTCGGTGGCGACGAGACAAGTGCCTTCGCACCACTCGCGTCGGTGATCTACCCAATCGCCCCGCGGCCAACCCTCAACACCGACAGTGCGTTCGAGTACTACGAGATCGAGGCGCTCAGCTCGACCAACACCGTGATCGGAACCTCACCTCCGGTGTTGGCCCCGGCGCGCCTCGCGGTCTACGGCGGCCGGGCGTTCGTCTCGGCGCTGTCCGGAGCCTCGCGCCTGCCGGTCGGCTGTTTCCTACAGAGTGCCTGCAGCCTGCGCTTGACGGTGACCGCCGCCGGCCAGACGATCGTCTCGAGCCCGCCGCTTGCACTCGCCAGCGGCGCCGATGGCTCGCTCGGCTTCAGCCTCAACCCGGTCGGCCTGAAGTTGCTCGCCAGGCACCACAACCTGCGGGCAACTGCGACGCTGACCGACGCCGGCGGCACGCACGTCAGCGTCCCACTGATCCTGACCGCTTACAAGACGAGCGGGTCCGCGCCGACGCGCTCCTCTGATCCGCTGAAGACGCTGCGCGTATACGGCCGCACGGCGTTCGTCGTCGGGCGGGTCGGCGGCGTGCTCGCCGCGTGCACCGGTCCGGTTCCCTGCCAGGTGACGACGACGATCAACGGGCCGTTCGGCAGCACGCTCGCCCAATCCGGGGTGGAGACGCTTGGCGCGAACCAGCTCGGCTATCTCTACTTCACGCTGAGCAAACAGGCCGACAAGCTGCTTGACAGCACCCCCGGCAACCAGCTGCCGATCCAGGTGACGATGGTCAACCAGGTGCCGGCGCTCAGCATCGGCTTCGGCCAGGTCGGCACAGCGACCGCCGCCAGCGTGCTGACACAGGCGTACTAGTCTCGGCGAGCGAGATGCTCGCGACACTCCTGCACCACGCGGACGACGATCCGCAGACTCAGAAACTTGCCGAGCAGGGCGGCCGCGCGTTCGTCTCAAGCTCGCTGCGGCCCTACTTCTTGGCGGCCCTCGCGAACCGTGACGCCAGCCACCCGGCGGTGGTCGTCGCGGGCGACGATCGCCAAGCGCGTGACCTGGCGTCCAGCCTCCGCGTCTGGCTGGCTCCACGCAAGGTCCGCTACTACCCGAGCCGCGGAGTCACCTACGAGTCGCATCTGGCACCGCCGCCACACCTGATCGGCCAGCGGATCGCCGCGCTTGACGCGCTACTCGATGACAGTCAGCCGGTGGTGGTGATCAGTGCCGTGGCGCTGTCGGAGAAGGTCCCGGACCCGAGCCTGCGCCCGCACGGGTTCACGATCACCAAGGGCGAGCTGATGGATCTGGACGAGACGGCGAGCGATCTCGTCGCGGCCGGATATGAGCGTGTTGACCAGGTCGAGGACCGCGGCCAGTTCGCGATCCGGGGCGGCCTGCTCGACGTCTTCCCGGCGACCGAGGAGCACGCCGTCCGCGTCGACCTGTTCGGCGACGAGATTGAGACGGTGCGGAGCTTCAGCACGTTCACCCAGCGCTCGCTGGAGGAGCTTGAGGCCGTTGAGGTTGCGCCCGCCGCCGAGCTGGCTGTCGAATACCGCGAGCTGGCTGAGCTGGCCGACGACGAGGAGAACCGGCCGGACGTCACCGAGCTGCTGCCGGTTGAGGACTTCCGTCAGCTACTGGATCTGATCCCGGCCGCGGCGCCGGTGCTGATCGCCGCCGAGGAGGAGATCGCGCCGGCGCTTGCCGATCACTGGCAGGACGTCACCGCCGCCTTCCACGACGCCGACGCCCACCACCTCTATGTCCCACCGGAAACGATCATCGAGACACTCGAGCAGCGGGCGCGGATCCGCCTCTCGAGCATCGACCAGGATCAGCCGTTCCAGTTGCGTGGCCAGTCGGCCGAGATCGGCGCGCGCAACATCAACGCTGCTGAGCCTGAGCTCGAGAAGCTGACCCGCTCCGGATACCGAACGATCGTCTGTTTTAGTGCGCGGGGCGAGGGTGAGCGCGCGGCCTACAACCTCGGGCGTCTAAAAGTGACGTGGCTGTCTGATGGTGGTCCAGCGGGACCACCATCAGGCCAGAGCGCTCCGTTGACCTTCGCTCACGCGCGGCTGCGTGAGGGGTTCATCGCGCCGCAGTTCAAGCTCGCGGTGATCCCCGATCACAAGCTGATCCGGCGCCGGCGGGCCGAGGCGCCGCGGGTCGGGCGCCGCGGCGTACTGCGCAGCTTCACCGATCTGCGGAGCGGCGACATCGTCGTGCACGAGGACCACGGCGTCGCGCGGTTCTCCGGCTTCGACACGAAGACCGTCGCCGGGGTCACCCGCGACTACTTGACGCTCGAGTACGCCGGCACCGACCGCGTGTTCATGCCGGTCGACCAGTTGCAGAAGATCAGCCGCTACGTCGGGGGTGACGGGGTCACGCTGTCGAAGCTTGGCGGCACTCGCTGGGAGACGATCAAGTCACGCGCGCGCCGGGCCGCGCAGGAGCTGGCCGGCGAGCTGCTCAACCTGTATGCCGAGCGCAAGCGCCGTGAAGGGCACGCGTTTGCGCCTGACACCGACTGGCAGCGTGAGTTCGAGGATGCGTTCCCGTATACGGAGACCCCGGACCAGCGTGACGCGATCGAGTTCGTCAAGGCCGACATGGAGGCGCCGCGGCCGATGGACCGGCTGATCTGCGGTGACGTCGGCTACGGCAAGACCGAGGTCGCGCTGCGGGCGGCGTTCAAGGCGGTCCAGGATGACAAACAGGTGATGGTGCTGGTGCCGACCACGATCTTGGCCCAGCAGCACTTCGGCACCTTTTCGGAGCGGCTGAAGGACTACCCGGTGCGGATCGAGCACGTCTCCCGATTCCGGCCGCCGGCCGAGCAGAAGGAGGCGCTGGCGGCGTTCTCGCGGGGGGAGGTCGACATCCTCGTCGGCACCCACCGCTTGCTCTCGCGTGATGTGCGCGCCAAGGATGTTGGCCTGCTGATTCTCGATGAAGAGCAGCGCTTCGGCGTCAAGCAGAAGGAGCTGCTGCGACAGATGAAGCTGAAGGTCGATGTGATCGCGATGAGCGCCACGCCGATTCCGCGGACGCTGCAGATGTCGCTGGCGGGGATCCGTGACATCACCGTGATCGAGACGGCGCCGGAGGGACGGCGGCCGGTCAAGACCTACGTCGGTGAGTACGACGAGGAGCTGGTCAAGCGGGCGCTTGAGCGTGAGCACGCGCGTGGGGGGCAGGCGTTCTTCATGCACAACCGGGTCGAGTCGATCGACGAGACGGCCGAGCGGCTGCGCGGGCTGTGTCCGGCGATCCGCTTTGAGGTCGCGCATGGGCAGATGGACGACGGTGAGCTTGAGCAGCGGATGCTGTCGTTCCTGCGTGGCGACTCCGACGTTCTGGTCTGCACCTCGATTATCGAGTCCGGGATCGACATCCCGCAGGCCAACACGCTGATTGTCGACCGCGCTGACATCTTTGGGCTCTCGCAGCTGTACCAGATCCGTGGACGGGTCGGGCGTTCACGTGAGCGTGGCTACGCCTACCTGCTGTATCCGAGCGCCGCGGCGCTGACGGGCGATGCGGCGCAACGGCTGTCGGCATTGAGCGACTACACCGAGCTCGGGTCCGGGTTCAAGGTCGCGATGCGTGACCTTGAGATCCGAGGCGCCGGCAACCTGCTCGGCGATGAGCAGTCCGGCCACGTCGCGGCGCTCGGCTTTGAGCTGTACATGCAGATGCTTGATGAAGCGGTCCGTGAAATGTCGGGTGAGGACGGGGAAGAGGGTGCTGAGGATTGGGAGCCGGTCCGCCTCGACATCAACGTCGACGCCTACGTGCCGGCCGACTACATCCCCTACGAACAGGCCAAGGTCGACATCCACCGCCGGATCGCCGGTTCGCGGGAAGTTGCCGACGTCGGACTGCTACGTGAGGAACTGCTCGACCGCTTTGGCGAGCTGCCGGAACCGCTTGAGAACCTGCTGCTGTTGCAGACCGCGCGGATCAAACTCGGTCAGGCCGGCGTCGACACCGTCTCGCTGCGCGGTGGGCGGCTGGCCGTCAGCCCGGTTGAGATCGACTCGGCGAGCGCGCGGGCGATGCGTGCCGAGATCCCCGGGCTGCTGTATGAATCGGGCCGCTCGCAGCTGTCCCTGCGGGTGCCTGAAGATGCCACGCAGCAGTTCCCGGCGGTGCTCGCGGTGGCCGATGCACTGCTGTCGGTCAAGCGCGGCGCCGCGGTCTCCGAGGAGGAGCTGGCCGCGAGCCAATAACTTCGTAAGACTCGGCTTGGCGCGGCGCGTGGCAGGCGCGGTGCCGCTACTATCAGCCCCGATGCAGTTGAAGAGTGTACGGGCGCTTGGCGCCCTTTTTGTTGCGGGCCTTGCGGCTCTCGTCGTTGCCGGATGTGGTGGCGGTGTACCGGGTAACTCGGTCGCCGACGTCGCCGGCAACCCGATCACGGTGCAGGCGTTCAACCACTGGATGTACGTGGCTGAGAAGGGCAACGCCGAGCAGGACCCGGGCGCCCCGATCATCGTGCCGACCGACCCGCCGACCTTCTCCGCCTGCGTTTCCCAGGTCCGCAAGCAGATCCCGGCGCTCGCCAAGACGCCGACTAAGACGATTAGCCTCGACTGCAAGAATCTGTTTACCTCGCTTGAGTCGCAGGTCCTTGACTTCCTGATCAAGTCCTACTGGTACCAGGCTGATGCTTACAAGCTCGGGATCCACCTCACCGCCGCCGGGATCCAAAAGGAGTTGGCGACGCAGCGCACCGCTGAGGGCCTGACGACCGCCACTTCCTTCAATGCCTTCCTCGCCGAGAGCGGGATGACCGACCAGGACCTGCTGTTCCGCGTCCGCGTCTCCAAGCTCTACGCGGAGCTCACCGCCCGTCTGACCAAGAAGGTCACACCGGCCGCGATCCTTCACTACTACAACACGCACCAGTCGCAGCTTGGGACGCCGGAGAGCCGGGACATCCGGATCATCCGCACCAACACGCTGGCGGCGGCCAACGCCGCCAAGGCGGCGCTGACGGCCGGTGGCCTGTCGGTGTCGGACTGGGACACGGTCGCGAAGAAGGACTCAGTCGACGCCGCCTCCAAGAACAACGGCGGGCTGCTGTCCAACGTGGCGGAGGGGACTGAGGATGCGGCGCTGAACAAGCTCGCTTTCTCCTCGCCGGTTGGTGTGCTCGAGGGCCCGACGCACGGCACCTTCGGCTACTACGTCGTCGAGGTGTTCAAGATCACCCCGGCGAACCTGCCGACGCTGGCGAAGTCGACGGCGCTGATCAAGGAACTTCTGAACAGCCAGTTCCAGACCGCCGCGGTGACCGCCGTCACCAGCACGGCGAAGAAGAACTGGCAGGCCCAGACCCAGTGCGCGCAGTACTACATGATCGCTGACTGCGACGGGTACAAGGCGCCGAAGACAAGCACCACGGCCGTCGGTGACAACGGCTCCAGCGCTGCCGGCTAGCGCCGCGCCGGTTGATGGGTTCCGGCGACGCGATTACTGACGCGCTCGGCCGGCTGGACGCGATCACGCGTCGTCTGCGGGTCGAGTGTCCATGGGACCGCGAGCAGGACGAACGCTCGATCGTTCCGCACACCGTGGAGGAGGCGTACGAGCTGGCTGACGCCGCCCACCAGCGTGACGACGCCAAACTGCTTGACGAGCTCGGCGACGTGCTCTTTCAGGTCCACTTTCTGGCGCTGCTATTGGAGGAGCGCGGTGCGGGCGACCTGGCCGCCGTCGCACAGCACGCCAGCGACAAGTTGATCCGCCGCCATCCGCACGTGTTCGGCACTGTTGAAGTGGCCGACGCCGATGAGGTGCTGAAGCGCTGGGACAAGATCAAGTCGACTGAGGCGGGTCGCGAGCCCGGCGTGTTCGGCGAGGTTCCGGAGAACCTGCCCGGGCCGCTGTATGCCCGCAAGGTGCAGCGGCGGGCTGCGTCGACCGGCTTTGACTTCGGCGGCGTCGAGGGGCCGCTCCAGTCGGTCCGGGATGAGCTTGACGAGCTGATCGCTGCTGCTACGCCCGAGGAGCGCTTCCACGAGCTCGGTGACGTGCTGTTTGCGGCCGTCAACGTGGCTCGCAAACTGAAGCTCGACCCGGAGCTGGCGCTGCGTGCCGCGGCCAACAGATTCCGTGGTCGCGTACAGGATGGCGTCGAGCTGGCCGCATCGCACGGGCAGAACTGGAACGATCTTGATTCTGAGCAGCAGCTCGGCTTTTACGCGCGGGCCCGCCTCGCCGAGGGGCAACCACAAGGAGACAGCAACGAATGAGCCAAATCACCAACGTCCACGCCCGCCAGATCATCGACAGCCGCGGTAACCCGACGGTTGAAGTTGAGCTGAGCCTGAAGTCAGGCGCATGGGGCAGGGCGGCCGTGCCCTCAGGTGCCTCGACCGGCGAGTTTGAGGCGACCGAGCTGCGTGACGGGGGTAAGAACTGGCTCGGCAAGGGCGTGACGAAGGCCGTTGGCAACGTCAACGGTGAGATCGCCAAAGCCGTGCGTGGACTCGACGCCTCCGGCCAGGCTGCGCTTGATCGCGCGCTGATCCAGCTCGACGGGACGCCGAACAAGTCACGGCTCGGCGCCAACGCCCTGCTTGCCGTGTCGCTGGCGGCCGCCCACGCCTCGGCTGCTGAGGAGCGGCTGCCGCTGTGGCGCTACCTCGGTGGCGAATCAGCGCAGTTGCTGCCGGTGCCGATGATGAACGTGCTGAACGGCGGCGCACACGCCGACAACCGCGTCGACTTCCAGGAGTTCATGATCGTCCCGGTTGGTGCCAAGACCTTCAGCGAGGGTCTACGGATGGGCGCTGAGGTGTTCCACAACCTGAAGAAGACGCTGCAGGAGCGCGGGCTCAACACGACGGTCGGCGACGAGGGTGGGTTCGCGCCCGACCTCGAGTCAAACGAGGCTGCGCTTGAGTTGCTGATCGCGGGGATCCGGGCCGCCGGCTATATCCCGGGAACGCAGATCGCGATTGCGCTCGATCCGGCGACCTCCGAGCTGTATGAGAAGGGCGCGTACGTGCTCAAGCACGAGGAACGTGCGCTGAATTCCGACGAGCTTGTCGCCTATTGGGCCGAGCTCGCCGGGCGCTACCCGATCGTCTCGATCGAGGACGGGATGGCTGAGGAGGATTGGGCCGGCTGGGGCGCGTTGACTCAGCGCCTAGGTGGTACCTGTCAGTTGGTCGGTGACGATCTGTTTGTGACCAACACCGAACGGCTGAAGCGCGGCATCGACCAAGGTGTCGCCAACTCGATCCTGATCAAGGTCAACCAGATCGGCACGCTGTCGGAGACCTTGGCGGCGATCCGGATGGCGCGTGAAGCCGGCTACACCGCGGTCATGTCGCACCGCTCCGGAGAGACCGAGGACGTCACGATCGCCGACCTCGCGGTCGCGACTGGCTGCGGGCAGATCAAGACCGGGGCGCCATCACGGACCGATCGGGTCGCTAAGTACAACCAGCTGCTGCGGATCGAAGAGGCGCTCGGTAAGGACGCCAAGTACCTTGGTGCCAAGGCGTTCAAGTCCTGAGCTGCGGGGACGCAAATCGCTCTCTCGAGTGCCTCTCCGGGGGACCAAGTGCTAGCGGTGGTCTGTGAGACGCCCTTCAGCACTTCGCGCTCCCGGGGATGCGTCGAAAGTGCTCTTTGGAGCTTGGGCGCAGCGGCGAGTGGGTTTTGACGTGCAAACAGAGAGGCTCAAGCAGGAGCCGGGGGCCGTGCGCAGAAGGAAGTCTGCTGATGCCCGCAGGCTCATCAACTTACGGTTCCCGGACGCGAGCGCCCCGCGGGGTGGCACCGCGCAGCGGTCTCTCGAAGGTCCGCTGGGACCGCAAGTTCCGCACGGTCCTGCTGATCGTGCTGGCGATGATCGCTTGGATCGGGATCCACGCTTGCCTGACCCTGCTCAACACGCGCGAACAGGCCCGCAACGAGCAGCAGATCGTCGCTGCGCTGTCCGCTTCGAACCACAGGCTCGAAGCCACTCTGCGGTCGCTGGACCAGCCGGCCACGATCATCCGCGACGCACGTTCGCTGGGGATGATCCGCCAGGGCGAGCAGGCCTACGTTGTCAGCAACCTGCCGCGCTAGCCCTAGCCGGCAAAAGCCGATGAGCCAGCAGATCGGCTTCGATCAGCTCGTCGGTCTGTGGGAGGACGGTCAGGCTCGCCTAGCCGCGCTCACAAACCCTGAGCGCAACGCCACCGAGCGCGTCGTCGACGAGATCGCCGCGGAGCTACGCCGGCGCGTCGGCAGTCGCTTTACGACCGATCAGCTGGCCGAGGAGTACATGCGAGGCACCGACTGGTGCTTTGACTTGGCGATGCGCGTCGCGCCCGGCACTCCGGAGGCCTGGGACGTCTCTGTGATCGTCGGTGCCGGCTTCGCCCGCTACATGCGCCGCGCCTCGGACTGGGGCGGTGGGCGCCGCCTCTACTACGAGGAGTAGCGCGGCCCAGACAACAGCTACGCGGCTCGGCCTGGGGGCGGCCCGGTCAGGCGCGCAGATACGCGCGCCCCCGAGCACCCCCAGAACCTCAAACCTCTGTAGGAACTTCCTCCGGCTCCTCGGCCTTTGACTTCGGCTTCGGCTTGGGCTTCGGCTTGGGCTTGGCGCGGGCGCGCGGCTTGGGCTTCGGCTTCTCCTCCGCGGGCGGCTCCTCCTCGAGGGCCTCGACCGCGACGACAGCCGCGACCTCAGCCTCGGGCTCCGGCTCGGAGGATGCCTCAGCTTCAGGCTCGTCCTCGCCGGCGCGGCGGATCACGATCTGACCCTCCTCGATCACAACGACCACCGGCCGGTGACCGGCCCAGTGCTCGGCGTAGACCGGGTCGTCCTGGACGGCGGGGTCCAGCCACAGGCCGTAGCCCTCCTCACCATGGTCGAACGTTGCCTCCAGAGGAGTGCCGGGCACACGGCGGCGGCGGGCGCCAGAGCGCCCACCACGGCGGCCGCGACGGCGCTTGGGCCGGTCGTCACCATCCGCCTCGGAGGAGACTTCCCCTTCGGACTCGGACTCGACCACCTCGGCCTCGGCCGCGGCTTGCGCCTCGGCGTCGAGCTCGGCGGCAATCAGCGCGTCATCTTCAGCGCGCAGGTCAATTTCGTCGTCGTAATCGACGGTAACCGGGGGTGCATCTGGGTCGGCGTCAATGTCGAGTGCTTGCTCGCGTTTGAACGCTTCTATCTGTTGGACTGTTGCCTCGAGCTGATGCGCGATCCAGGCATCGGTGCGACCTTGGCGCACCCATCCGCGAATCCGATTTAGCTCGGGTCTAAGAGATCGTCTTGGCATGGACTCCCGAGGGTAGATCATCCCCCCCGAGCTGGTACCCCCGTCCGGAGGTACGCGCCTGTACGTCAGCGCGATTCGCCGCTATTCTGAGTGGTGGGCTGGCCGGCCGGGTCGGCACAGGGCGAGCGCGGACGAGGAGCCCGGGCTCACCCAACACCTGTCGAGCATGGAGGCGTATCAGAAATGTTGGTACTTACCAGAAAGTCCAACCAGAGCATCATGATCGGCGACGACATCGAGGTGTCGGTGCTGTCGATCATCGGAGAGAAGGTCCGGATCGGGATTCAGGCTCCGCGTGAGGTGCCAGTCTTCCGCAACGAGGTTTACCTCGAGATCCAAGGCGAGCGCGCGATCGTGGACGCGCACGACGCGAATGACGCGAATGACGCGCGCGCCGAGGTCGACGAGGCGCTGCTCGAGCTGGCCGACGGCTCAGCTGAGTAGCAAGTACATCGTGCCGAGCATCGCCGCGGTCACGACGATCGCGGTGATGATCAGCGACAGCGTCAGCAGGTAGAACCGCAACGAGCTCTTCTTGCGCTCGCGCTGGATCGTCCGCTGACGCGCGCGAACCTCGGTGCTCTTGCGCAGGTTCGCGCGGCGCTGCTGGTCAAGCTCGGTCTCGTAGTGGAACGCCTTCTCAAACTGAGACAGGCTCTGGCGCATCCGCGTGCCCGTCGGCAGGTGCGGGTGGTGGTGCGCATGGGTGCGGCGGGCCGGCCGCCGTTCCTCCATCGCCACTGCTCTAGACCGCCGTCCGCGCCGTCATCAGGCGATCGTGATGTCTTCCGACAGGTAGACGTTCTGGATCGCGTTGAGCAGCTCGACGCCCTCCGGCATCGGTCGCTGGAACGCCTTGCGGCCTGAGATCAGGCCGGTGCCTCCGGCACGCTTGTTGACGACCGCGGTCTTCACGGCTTCGGCCAGGTCAGTGGCGCCGGAAGATGCACCGCCCGAGTTGATCAGACCGGAGCGACCCATGTAGCAGTTGGCCAGCTGGTAGCGGGTGAGATCGATCGGGTGGTCGGTTGACAGCTCGCTGTAGACCAGCTTCGAGGTCTTGCCGTAGCTCGGGTCGAGCTTCTGCATCGCCAGGTAGCCGCCGTTGTTCTCGGGCAGCTTCTGCTTGATGATGTCGGCCTGAATCGTCACGCCAAGGTGGTTGGCCTGGCCGGTCAAATCAGCGGACAGGTGGTAGTCGACGCCGCCCTGCTTGAAGTCCGGGTTGCGCAGGTAGCACCACAGCACCGTGAACATGCCCAGCGAGTGGGCCTCCTCAAACGCCTCGGAGACCTCCTGGATCTGTCGCGTCGCCTCCTCGGAGCCGAAATAAATTGTTGCGCCGACGCCGGTTGCGCCCATCTCCCAGGCGCGCTCGACCCGGCCGAACATGACCTGATCGAACTTGTTGGGGTAGGTCAGCAGCTCGTTGTGGTTGAGCTTGACGATGAACGGGATCCGGTGCGCGTACTTGCGGCTGACGGCGCCCAGCACCCCGAAGGTGGAGGCGACCGCGTTGCAGCCACCCTCGATCGCCAGCTCGACGATCGATGCCGGATCGAAGTAGATCGGGTTCGGCGCGAAGCTGGCCGCGGCCGAGTGCTCGATCCCCTGGTCGACCGGCAGGATCGACAGGTAGCCGGTACCGGCCAGGCGGCCGTGGTTGAACATCTCCCTCAGGTTGCGGATCGTCGCGATGCTGCGATCGGTATCGAGCATCACGCGCTCGATGAAGTCCGGCCCCGGCAGATGCAGCAGCGAGCTGTCGATCGTCTGCGACTTATGGTTCAACAGGCTGTCGGCCTCGTCACCGAGCAGTGCTGCGATCCCATCGACAGTCGTGTCTGTAACGGTCGCCATTTTCGTTGGTACTCCTCGTCGGGTTTCTGGTCAGCCTTGTACAGCCCCGGCTAGCGCGCGCAGACTGTGTTGCCCTCACGATACCTCGCGGTCACTGTTATTGATCGGACCGCGGGAGCGATCGTGCACCAGCGCATCTGTGCGGCGGGTAGGCTTCCAACCGCGTGCTCGGGCACAACTTCACGGGGTCGCCGTACACGATCGGGATCGAAGAGGAGCTGATGATCCTCGATGCCGAGACGCTTAATCTGCGTAACGCGATCGAGCAGATGCTTGAGCCTGCCGCGCAGGGCGAGATCAAACCCGAGCTGATGGAGTCGGTGCTGGAGATCTCGACCGACCCGTGCAACAACACGACTGAGGCCGGCGTGCAGCTGCGAGCTCTGCGCGCGCAGGTTGCCCAGACGGCCGCCACCAAGGGCCTCGCGATCGGCTCGGCCGGCACTCACCCCTACGCGAAGTGGGAGGACCAGCGGATCGTCGGGCGCACGCGCTACCGCGATCTGATCTCGGCGCTGCGCTTCGTCGCGCGGCAGGAGCTGATCTTCGGGATGCATGTGCACGTTGGGGTCGACGATCCTGACAAGGCGATCCACATCTCAAACGGGATGCGTGTGCACATGCCGGTGCTATTGGCGCTGTCGTGCAACTCGCCGTTCTGGCGCGGCGACAACACTGGCATGGCCTCGACGCGGACACCGATCTTCCGCGCCTTTCCGCGGGTCGGGATTCCGCCGACCTACAAGAACTGGGAAGACTTTGCGGCCCGGATCGACTTCATGGTCGCCAGCGGCGTGATCGAGGACTACACCTACCTGTGGTTCGACGTGCGCCCGCATCCGCGGTTCGGGACCGTCGAGATCCGGGTCGGTGACTCGCAGACGCGGGTTGAGCACACGCTCGGGCTGGCGGCGCTGATTCAGGCGCTGGTCAAGGAGCTGGCCGAGCACTTTGAGTCCGGGCAGGAGCTGAGCAGCTACCCGTTCGAGATGCTCGACGAGAACAAGTGGCTGGCGGCGCGCCACGGCCTGGCGGGCGAGCTGGTCGATCTGCCGAGCGCCGACCGGGTGCCAACTGTCGAACTCGCACGGCGGCTGATCGAGCGGATGCGCGGGCATTGCCAGGACCTCGGATCCGAGCATGAGCTCGAGGCGGTCGAGGATCTGCTCGCCCGCGGCAACGGGGCGACGCGCCAGGTCGTCGTGTACGAGGCGAACCATGATCTGCACGAGGTGATGGCGGAGATCGTCACCGCGACCTCGGTCGCTTGAGGCGCCGCCGGCGGCGGCACGCGGCATATCTGCGCGTGCGCGGGCTCGCCGGCGGCGAGTAGCGCGCTACTTACAATCAATCTGTGAGCACCGGCGGCGGCCCCGACCTCTTCGTTGTCTGCAAGAACTGCGGCTCTGAGGTCAGTCCGTACATCACCGAGTGCCCGTACTGCGGCAACCGCCTGCGCAAGCGCGCGCCGAAGTTGGACGGCAAGGGTGGAATTGCCGAACGACCGCGCGCTAAACGGGCGCCGTCTTCGCTGGGGCGGATCAAGCGCGGGGAGATTCCGGGAATCCGGCACGACTCGCACGCGTATGTGACGATCACGGCGGTGCTGCTGAGCGCCGTCGGCGCGCTGTTCTGGCGGACGGGCCTGGCGAAGGGAAAGCTGGTGGCATTTGGTCCGCTCGGCCAGCTCAACCTCGGCACCGTGTATCTCGGCCGGTTCGGCAGTTCGAGTCACAACATCAGCCTGGATTACTTTCGTTGGTGGCACGTCGTCACCGCGCCGTTCCTCTACTCAAATGTCGGCTACGCAGTGATCGCAGGCGGGGCGATCGCCGTGTACGGGCTGCTGCTCGAGCGTCGCCACGGTCCGGCGCCCGTGCTTGCGCTGATCCTGATCGGCGGGATCGGTGGCATTGCCGCTGCGCACGCCGCTTCGCTCAACACGGTGGCGATCGGCGGCAACGGTGCGGCGCTGGCGCTGCTCGTCGCCTGGGCGATGCAGGACGTGCTGGCGCTGCGCGCCAAGGTTGAGATCGAGGGCGACCTTTTGATCACGGCGGTGATCGGCGCGATGGTCGTGCTGATGCCACTGGCCACCTACGAGGCGAGCTGGACCGCCGACGCGGTCGGGATCCTGCTTGGCGCTGTGGCCGGCGCCGCGATGGCGCGGATTCACCCCACCTGATGCCCGAAGCGTTCGATGACGCGCGCGTTGAGGCGGCGGTCGCCGCGATCTCTGAGCCCGAGCGGATCCGCGCCGCCCAGCAGCTGGTCACGCGGGCCGCGCCGCAGCTACAGCAGCTGCTCGCCGCGGCACTCGCCGAAGGTGGCTGGTTTGACACCGCGCATGGCGCCGCGGTGCGTGAGGCGCTCGGCGCTGAGGACCCGGTGGCGGCCGTCCGCACGCTCTGCGCGGAGGAGACGCGGCTGGGGATGCTGGTCGGTGTGGCGGTCGGGATCGAGCTCGCGCGGGAGCTTGGAATCGCGTCCGACTAGCTGTAAAGGCAACAATCACCTGCTGTGAGCACCGCCGGGAGTCCGCACGTCGATCTGTTGCTGCTGTCGCTCGGCGGCTCGCAAGGGGCGAAACACGCTGATCACAGCTTCGCCGAGCTGGCGCGCGAGGCGGGTGCGTCCGTCGAGGTCGTCGGTACGCGAGTTGGTGCAGCCGATCGACTCGCGCTCGGCTACCTGGGGTCGGCGATCGTTGAGGCGCTCGCTGCCCGCCGAGCGCTGACCGCCGCGCTGAACCGCTGCGCACCACGGGCGGTGGTGTTCTCGAGCTCCACCGCCGCCTTGCTGGCCGAGGACTGGTCGATGCCGTTCACCGTTTGGCTCGATGCGCCGCTCGCGCTCAGCCACCCAGGGTGGCCCAACCGCCCACTACACGTGTGGGAGCGCCGGCGCTTGGCGAAAGCGCGTTTTGTGCTCGCCCGCAGTGAGGAAGCCGCCGCGGCGCTCCCCAGCGGCTCGGCGCCTGCGATCGTGTTCCCGCCGCCCGTCGAGCTGCCGTCACCGCGGACGATGCGCTCAGACCCGGTGGTAGTCGCGTACGCCGCGGATCCGGCTGCCGGCGGCCTCGAGTTGATCTGCCGCGCCTGGCAGCACGTCCGCACGCCCCGGGCGCGACTGATCGTCACCGGCATCTCCGAGAGTGCGGCGCGGGGGTATCTGATGCGCCACCGAATCCGCGAGCCTCCAGCTCAACTTGAGCTTCGTGGTTGGCTGCCGCAGGACGAATTCTCCGCCTTGTTGGCGCAGGCGCGCGTGTTTCTGACAGCCAGCGCTTGGGAGAGCTTTGGCACCGTCGCGCTTGAGGCGCTGGCGCACGGTGCGGTGCTTGCCGGTGCCCCGGCGGAGGGTCCGTTCCCGGCGCTGGCGATCGCCCGCCAGCTGGCGCCACGCTTCATCGCGCCTGATCGCAGCCCGGCAGCCGTTGCCTTGGCGCTTGACGAGGCGCTGAAAGCGAGTGCGCCGGAGCTTGCTGGCTACCAGAACGCCGTCCGCGACCACTTGCGTCCCTACCGCGAGCGGATCCTGGTCAAGCGCCTGCGGGAAGAGGTGCTGCCGGCGTTGCTGGGCTGACGCGCGGCGTCAGCCGATCCGGGGCCGATCCGAGGTTCACGCGCGGCGTCAGCCGATCCGGGGCCGATCCGGGGCTCACGCTCGGCGTCAGCCGATCCGGCTGCCCGGTGCGGCCTGCGGATCGGGACGCAGCAGCACGACGCCGAGTTGGTCGTCAAGCGCCCCAAGCACCAGCACCTCCGAGATGAAGGGACCGATCTGGCGGGGCGGGAAGTTGACCACCGCAACGACCCGCGTTTCCAACAGCTGCTCACGGGTGTAGTGCGTGACCTGCGCCGATGAGCGCTTGACGCCGATCTCCGGACCGAAGTCGATCGTCAGCTTCCACGCCGGTTTACGGGCCTCGGGGAACTCGTCAACGGCGGTCACGACGCCGACCCGCATGTCGACGGCGAGGAACTGGTCGAAATCGATCACGCCGGGAAGATAAGGCCCGCCGGGGCGGGCCGCTATCAGCTGCCGGGTAGCTTGGTCGTGATCGTGGTGTTGGAGTTAGTCCCACCGGTCGGCGTGGTCGAGCTCTCCGTAGTGGTGGTGGAGCTACCGGTTGGCGTCGTGGTCGTCGTCGGCGGCGTAGTTGTGGTGGTCGGCTGCGTGGTGGTCGGCTGCGTGACAGTCGACGTCGGCACGGTCACGATCGGCTGTGTGACGGTCGGCTGTGTGACAGTCGACGTCGGCACGGTCACGGTCGGGGTGACGGTGGTGGACGTGGTGGTGGCGACGACCGGCGTAACGACCTTCTTTAGATGGTGGCGGTCCATGTTCAGCGGTGCGCGGCGGTGGGTCAGCTTCGGCGCCTTGGCGATCGGCGCGGCGAGCTTCGGTGCGATTGCCGCGGCGTGCGCGACTCCCGCGGCGACCGACTGTGCCGGCGAGATCGCCGGCGGCGTGTGCGTGGCGTGGTGGGTGGCGACTACGCCGCCGGTGACGATCGCGGCGACGGCGATCCCGGCGGCGGCCTTCGTCGCCAGCGCACCGATCCCGGTGGTGATCAGTGAGCCGCTGCTGGCGGCGGTGGCGGCGGTGGCCGTGCCACCGACTGCTGCCGCCCCGGCGCCAGCGCTGGCTCCACCGGCGCCCGCGCCGGCGCCGGCGCTACCGGCAGTAGCTGCCGTGGCGCCTGATCCCGCCGAGTGACCGAGGTGAAGCAGGGCAAACCCCTTGATCGCCGGCCATAGGCCGATCGGCATCAAGGCGGCAAGCGCGCGGTTGTTCTGCTTCAGGTGACGCTCGAACGCGGTACAGCGCTCGCACCCCTTGACGTGCCGGCGGACCAGCGGGTTGGTCTTCTTCGCCAGACCTTCAGCGACCTCGCCCAGCACCGTCCGGACCTCGGCGCAGCCGAGCATCCGTGCCTCCGACGCCTCGGCCAGCGAGATCCGGGCGCGTACCAGCAGTGACTTCACGCTGGGCACCGTCGTGTCCATCGCCTCGGCGATCTGCTCATAGGGCAGGGCGTCCATCTCACGCAGGACGAGCGCTGTACGTTGACTCTCCGGCAAGCCGTGGATGTCGCCGACGAGCTCACGGAACTCCTCGCGATCGTCGACCTTGTCGGCTGTCGACGCTCCGTGGTCGGAAAAATGCAAATCCATCGCGTCGCTCGCGATCGCCTGTTGACGGCGCATGTGGTTGAGGCTGCGGTTGCGCGCGATCCGGTACAGCCAGGGCCGCAGGTTGATCGGGCGCTCATCGGACAGCAGCGCGTTGTAAGCAGCTGCGAGGACCTCCTGCAAGACGTCCTCGGCGTCCTCACGCGAGCCGAGCATGTGGCGGCAGAAGCCGAGCAGCCGCACCTCGTAGCGGGACACCAGAACCTCGAATGCACCCTGATTTCCCCTGCGAACAAGGGCGATTAGCCGCTCGTCCGACTGTAGGCGCAACAACGGTGAGCGGCCATGAAGACCGACTCCGCCCGAGTATTTGAGCGCCGACACTTCCATCCCTAGGTCACCTTCAGACACGGTACTACCCCGAAAGTTGCGCTTTCAGACGCTTAATATCTAAGCCTTCCCCACCCGGGTAGACAAATTGGCAAAGTCGGCGCTCTTAAAAAGCGCTGCCCGAAAGGGCACTGCGGGTTCGATCCCCGCCCCGGGTATTCGTTAGCCTCTGCGACGGTTGGTCTTTGACCACCGCCGCTGCCATTGGTAGCTTCGCCGGGGACAGGCGCCAAAGGCGCAGGAGGAAGGCACAGTGCACAACTCGAGCGCGATGGGGCGCGTCGCGGCTACCGCGGCTGTCCTGCTGGTCTTGGTCGCGGCCGGGCTCATGATCTTTAGCGGGGGCAGTTCGTACACGGTGAGTGCCGTGTTCGAGAACGCGAGCCAACTTCTGCCGGGCGATCTGGTGCAGGTTTCGGGGATCGGGGTCGGCACTGTCAGCAACATCACGTTGACTCCGACGGGCCAGGCGGACGTCAAGATGTCAATCAGCAACTCGCTGTATGAGCCGATCCACCAGGGCACGCTGGCGACGATCCGCGAGGTCTCGCTGTCCGGCGTCGCCAATCGCTACGTCGACCTCACGCTTGGCCCGCAGAGCGCGGCGATCATTCCCAACGGTGGCCGGATCGCCGAGACGAACACGACCAGCGAGGTCGACCTTGACCAACTGTTCGACACGCTGAACGGGCCAACGCGGCTCGGTCTTCAGAACGTGATCCAGGGCACGGCTTCGCAGTACGCGGGTAAGGGTGCTGAGGCGCAGGCGGCGTTCGAGTACCTGAACCCGGCGGTCTCGGCGACCTCGATGCTGTTCTCGGAGCTGAACCACAACACCGAATCGTTCACCAAGTTCGTCACCAGCTCGGGTCACCTGCTCAGCAACATCGCCTCCCGCCAGGCTCAGCTCTCCGGCGTGATCAACAACCTCTCGCAGGTCACCAGCGCAATCGCGGCTGAGCACAACTCGCTTGGCACGGCGGTCGGTGAGCTCCCCGGGTTCATGCGGCTCGCCGACACGACCTTCATCAATCTGCGTGGCTCGCTGAACACGATCACACCGCTGGTCAACGACTCAAAGCCGGTGGCGCCGAAGCTCGAGAAGCTGCTGAAGGAATTGCGCCCGCTCGCGTATGACTCGATTCCGACGATCGATGACCTCTCCTACGTTGTCCAGCACCCCGGCCTCAACAACGACCTGATCGACTTGGCAAAGCTCGGTCAGCCGCTGGCGGCCGTCACCGTCGACGACATCTACGCCGACGGCGCGGAGCGCCGCGGCGCCTTCCCCGAGTCGACGATCGCGCTGGCGGATGCGACCCCGGAACTGGCTTTCGCCCGCCCCTACGCGGTCGATCTGACCGGCTGGTTTGAGGGCTTCTCGCATCCGGGCGGCTACGACGCCAACGGTGGCTTCAGCCGGGTCGCGCCGGTCGTCGGCGTCGCCTCGCTGAACAGTGGTGTCGAGACTGCGCTCAACTTTTTGGCGCTTCCTGCGCTGCGCGCCGTGGAGGCCTTCGGTTCAGGCCCGGGCCATCCGGGTCTGGTCACGACCGACTACGGCGATCGCTGTCCAGGCTCGATGGAGCCGGGCGCGCTCGACTACTACCCAGGCGAAGCGTGTAGCCCGAACGAGATCCCGGCGGAAAACAAGGGTCCGGCGGACTACCGATGAGACGCGTACTGCTCAGCTTGGCGGTTGTCGCCGTAGTCGTCGTAGTGATCGTCCTCGCCGGCGGGACTTCCAGCGGGCCCGGCACGACGTACAAGATTGAGTTCAACAACGCCTTCGGCCTGGTCACCGGCGCCGACTTCAAGATCGCCGGCGTGACGGCAGGCTCGATTCAGTCGATCAACCTCGATCAGAAGGACCTCAACGCGGTCGTGACCGTTGACGTGACGGGGACCGGCATCCCGCCGTTCCACACATCGGCGACCTGCGAGTCCGAGCCGCAGTCGCTGATCGGCGAGTACTTCGTCTCCTGCGAGCCGGGCGAGACCGGGCCACTGATCAAGTATGGGGCGACGATTCCCGTCAGCCACACCACCTCGACGATCCCGGCCGACCTGCTGCTGAACGTGTTCCAGGTGCCTGAGCGTGAGCGCCTGCCGATGATCATCAACGCGCTCGGTGCCGGCGTCGCCGCACGCTCGGGCGATCTGCAGTCGGCGCTCGATCGTGCGGTACCGGCGTTGACTGAGACCGACGACCTGCTGCAACTGCTCGCCTCTGACTCGGGGACGATCAACAACCTGACCGTCAACGCCAACACGGTGGTGTCGGCGCTCGCCAACAACACCTCGGCGGTTCAGCGGTTTATCGACTACGCCGACCGCGCGGCGACCGACACCGCCGCGCAGAGCGCCAGCTTCAAGACCGACCTGCAGGAGTTCCCAGGCTTCTTGGCACAGCTGCAGCCGGCGATGAGGCGGCTCGGTCAAGCGACCAGCGCGAACCTGCCGGCGGTCGAGAACCTCAACGCCTCTTCCTCCGAGCTCGCTCGGCTGTTCACGCTGCTGCCCGGTTTCGACCGCTCGGCGAAGCCGGCAATCGCCGCGCTCGGCAAGGCATCGGTCACCGGCAAGGTTGCGATCCAGGCAGCCGGTCCGGCGATCACCGCGCTCAGCCACTTCGCCAAGCCGACCCCGGAGCTGGCGAAGAACCTGTCGATCGTCCTTCCCGACCTCGACACGCTGAAGAACGTCACCGAGACGAACGCGCGTAGCCCGGGTGGCAAGGGATACACCGGCCTTGAGGCGCTGCTCCAGTTCGTCTTCAACCTCTCCGTCGCCACCAACTACTACGGCCCGACCGGCCACATGCTCGGGGTCGACGGATTCGTCAGCGCGATGTGCACGCCGTACGCGACCCCGCAAACGGTCGCCGACAGCCTCGCCACCTACGGCTCGGCATACCGCTCCTGCTACTCGTTCCTCGGCAAGACCCAGCCGGGCGTGAACACAACAGATCCAAGCGATCCGAGCGCCTGCGTGCCGGACCCGGGCGGCGCGCCCCCCGGCAAGCAGGGCCCGGTCAGCGACAACTGCAAGCTCGCGGGGACGGTTCTCAAGCGCTCCCCGACCCACAGCGGCGCCGGTCTCAGCTCGATTTCAAAGACGCTGTCGACGTTACCCCCGGTACTGCAAAACGTGATCAAAACCGCGACCACCAAGGTCACGAAGACGCTTTCGAACCTCGGTAACACGCTGACACAGGTACTGACGCTGCTTGGCAACAACGGCTCGGGGAACCACAGCAAGACGCTGCACGGCCTGCTGGCCCACAACTCGTCGCACCCCAACGCCGTCAGTGAGACTCAGACCCTGCTCGACTACCTGCTCGCGCCATGATCCGCAACCGCAATCAACCCGCCTACGCAAGCCCGGTCCTGGTTGGCGCGGTCACCGTGCTGATCGTGCTGGTCGCCACCTTCCTCGCCTACAACGCCAACGCCGGGTTGCCGTTCGTTCCGGTCCGCACGCTGCACGTCGATCTCAGTGACGGCAGCGACCTGGTGGTCGGTAACGATGTGCTGAACGGCGGCTTCCGGATCGGCTATGTCTCCTCGATGCGCCCGATCACGCTGCCGACCGGTGCACCGGCCGCGCAGGTCACGTTGGCGCTGAGCGAGAGCCAGGGCAAGATCCCGGTCGACTCGAGAGCCACGATCCTCTCGCGCTCGGTGCTCGGGCTCAAATACGTCAGCATCACGACCGGGAACTCCAAGCAGGACTTCGCCGACGGCGGGACGATGCCGATCACGCAGACGTCGGTGCCGGTCCGCCTTGATCAGATCTTCGACGGTCAGCCGCCGAAGGTTCGTTCCGCGATTCAGCAGGACCTGTTGCAGTCAGGTGATCTGTTTGCCGGTCGTGGCTCGGCGATCAACGACACGCTCCATTCGCTGCCGACGCTGCTCGGCAACCTGACGCCGGTCGCCAAGTACCTCGCCGCGCCGAGCACCAACATCACCGGCTTCTTCCGCTCGTTGGATGACTTCACGAAGACGGTCGCGCCGGTCGCTGAGGACAACGTCAAGTTGTTCGGTGATCTAGGCACGACGCTTGAGGCGATCTCCTCGAGCAATGAGGACCTTGATCAGACGATTGACCGCAGCGTCGCGACGCTGGCGATCGGTACCGAGTCGCTGGCGGCCCAGCAGCCGTTCCTCGCCAACCTCACGACGTTTGGCAAGGAGCTCTCGCCGGCCACCTACGCGCTGCGCACCGCGCTGCCGGTGTTGAACCCGGCGATCGCCGCAGGCGCGCGAACCCTCAAACTGACGCCGCCACTTGATTCAGACGTCAACGATGTGATGCAGGCGCTGAAGCAGTTGGCGCAGTCGCCCGGTACTGATGTTGCTCTGAACGGGTTGAGCGCCACCGTCAACGTGTTGAACCCGACCGTGCGTTATCTCGGTCCGTTTGTGACGGTCTGTAACGACTGGAACTACTGGTGGACGGACCTTGCCGGCGATATCGACGAGGCGACTGATTTCGGCTTCGCCCAGCGGGCTCTGTTCAACCAGACCCAACCCCAGCAGACCAACAACATCGGTAGTGGCGGCGCCACCGCGCCGGCGGACGGCGGCGGCGCGGCTTACCTGCCGGTAGCCGGGGGCGACGAGTACGCCCACGGACCGACTTATGGCGACGCGGTTGAGCCCAACGGCGACGCTGACTGTGAGACCGGCCAGCGCGGCTACCCGCTGAAGCTGAACGGCGCCGACCCGCAGGGCCGTGACTTTGTCTCTGACTCCCACTATCCGGAGGACGTCGGCACCACCTTCACGGGCATCAACCATGTGCCGAAGGGTGAGACGTTCTCACGCGATCCGGAGATCGGCGCGACAGCACCGACCTACCCGGGGGAGCTCAACCCATGAGCCCGCGCATCCCGCACTCCGGCAAGCGCCGCACGCGTGACCGCTTCACCCGCTTCCAAGCTGGGGTGATCGGGATCATTCTGCTGCTCGCGCTCTGCTACGGCGTCTACACGAAGTTCGCCAACCCGTTCGCTTCCAAGTTCACGATCTCGGCCCAGTTCGAAAGCGCGAACGGGCTGAACATCGGCTCGCCGGTGCGGATCGCCGGCGTCAACGTCGGCAAGGTCACCAGCGTCAGCGCGATCGGCGGCCCGTACGGTCACGGCCAGCAGGCTGCCGACGTGACGATGAACATCGACTCCGCCGGTCTGCCGATCTTCCGCAATGCAACCTTCGACATCCGGCCGCGGATCTTCCTTGAGGGCAACTTCTTTGTCGACCTCCATCCGGGCACGCCGCAGACGGCGGAGGTCCAGAGCGGTTACGTGTTCCCGGAAGCGGCCGGAACCGAGCCGGTCCAGCTTGACCAGCTGCTTTCCTCGCTGCAGCAGAACACGCGCCGCAGCCTGCAGATCCTGATCCAGCAGTACGGCGAAGCCGTGAAGATCGGCGGCCCTGCCTACAACGCGTCGATTCAGTACTGGCTGCCTGCCTACAAGTACTCGAGCGTCGTCGCCCATGACTTCCAGGGCTTGGAGCCCAGCGACATCCCCAACTTCATCGCCAAGGGCGCTGACGTGTCAGCCGCGTTTGACCGCTATCCGGCGACGCTGCGCAATCTGATCACCAACCTCGACACGACTGCTACCGCGTTCGCCAGCCAGCGCACTGCGCTGGGCCAGGCGGTCGCCGCCCTGCCGGTCACGCTCGCGACTGCGCTACCGGCCTTCCGCGCGCTGAACACCGCGCTGCCGAAGTTCGACCGCCTCGCCGTCGCACTTGAACCAGGCGTGGTCAGCTCCGGCCCGGCGATCGACGCCAGCCTGCCGTTCGTCACACAGCTGAAGGACCTTGTTCAGCCCAACGAGCTTGGCGAGGTGGCGAAGGAGCTGCGCGGCACCGTGCCGGCCTTGGCGAAGCTGACGGCCGAATCGATCCCGCTGTTCAAGACGGGCGTGCGTCCGGCATCGGCGTGCATCGTCAACGAGGTCTATCCGTGGTCGCAGCTGACGCTGAACGACGGCATCTTCAGCGGCACCACCGGCTTCCCGCTGCGCAAGGTCTACCAGGAGGGCGTCGACTATCTGCCGGGTCTCGCTGGAGAATCTCGCAACTTCGACGCCAACGGCCCCTACATCCGAGTTCTGCTCAGCGGTGGCACGCTGACCTACTCACTCTCACCTGGACTGTTCGCACAGTCACTTGAGCCGATCGACTCCGTCCAGCCGCAGGAGCCGGCCGGTGGCGAGGAGCCCCCGCTTGAGCCCGACGTTGCCTGCGACACGCAGCAGGCGATCACCGACCTGACCGCCAAGCCGGGCCCGCCGATCACGGCGGTGCAGAGCAACCTGCGCGCCCCCGGGGCGAGCCTGCGCTGGACCGACGCCGTGGAGGCTGCGCTCGGTCAGATGGACATGACGGCGTCGCAACAGGGCATCAAGTTCGCGGTCTCCAGCGCGCTCCAGCACACCCTGACGACGCTGAACAAGGACCTGAAGCGATGAAGCGCGCAATCAAGACTCACGCGACGGACGTCTCAGCGATTGTCGGCCTGCTTGTGCTGGCGATCGTGGTCAGTGTCTACATCCTCAAGCACGAGGGCCTCCGCTTCCCGATCTTCTCCTCATCACCGTTCACCGACTACGTCGCGCTACAGACCGGACAGGCGGTGACGCCGGGCCAGGGGCAGAGTGTGAAGGTGTCCGGGGTGCAGATCGGGACGATTGGCGGGATCTCGTTGCAGGACGGTACGGCGGTGGCGAAGATCGAGATCGAGCCGAACTTCCGCAACCTGATCCACGAAGACGCGACAGCCCTACTGCGTCCGCGCACCGGCCTTGACGACATGTTCCTCGAGCTGAACCCCGGCACCTCACCGTCGCCGGTGGCACCCGAGGGCTTCACGATCCAGATGTCCGACAGCGTCCCCGACGTCGACCTTGACGAAGTCCTGTCCGAGCTTGATTCGGACACGCGCGGTTACCTTGACCAGCTGATCAACGGTGCCGGGCTGGGCTTGAAGAACCGTGGTGACGAGCTGGCGCAGGTGTTCGAGCGCTTCGAACCGACCCACCGTGACCTCGCGCGGCTGAACGGCGCGATCGCCACCCGCGGCGCCGACCTCCAGCATCTGGTCCATGAGCTGGCGGTGCTGAACGTCGCGTTGGCGGCGAAGCAGACGCAGATCTCGCAGATGGTCAAGGCCAGCGCCGTCGTCTTCAGTGACTTCGCCGATGAGGATTCGAGCGTCAAGCAGGCTGTCGCGGACCTACCCGGAACCCTTCAAGAGACCACTCACACGCTGGGACTGGTCCGTCAGTTCGCCAATCAGCTCGGTCCGGCCGCCGTCAACCTGCTCCCGGCCGCCCGTGCGCTGCCGGCAGCCAACTCGTCGCTGACGGCACTGGCGATCCCCAGCGCGCCGATCATCAAGAACCAGATCCGCCCGTTCGTCGTCGCCTCGATTCCGGTGCTCCATCACCTTGAACCGGCCGCCGAGGAGCTCGCCAAGGCGACTCCGAACCTGGCGACCGTGTTCACGGTGCTGAACCACTTCCTGAACATGCTTGGCTACTACCCGACGAGTGGCGGCGGGCAGCACGGCTACCTCTGGTGGCTGGCCTGGGTCGACCACAACGCGCGCACGCTATTTGACTCGCAAGACGGCAACGGCGACTTCCGCAACCTGTTCCTGCAGCTCAGCTGCGCGAGTGCGGCGCAGGTCGCCGGTGGCGTCAACGGCGGACTGGAGGAGGTCCTCCTCAACCTCACGCCGATCCTCACCGACGCCGGACTATGCCCGGCCCAGGCGAAGGAGGACGAGGCCGACTACCGCAAGTACGAGGCGGGCAAGCTGAACCTCTCCAAGGCCGTCGACACCCTCGCTACCAACGGCCTGAAGCTGCCGTTCCTACCGAACCTCTCCAACGCCAAGTAATGGAAACTCGCGCACCATCAAGAGGAAACGTCATCGCGATGCTGGTGTTCGCGGCGACCTGTGTCGGCCTGCTGCTGTTCCTCTGGCTGTCGTTTGGCGGCTCGCTGCCGTTCGCCGCGCAGGGCTACCGGATCCAGGCGATCTTCCCCTACGCGGACGAGTTGGCGCAGCAGTCCGACGTGCGAATCTCGGGAGTCTCGGTCGGCGACGTCGTCGCCACCCAGCCCGCGCCCGGCGGCGGTGGCGTCGAGGCGACGCTGCAGATCGACAACCCGTACGCACCGATCCATGCCGATACCCGCGCGATCCTGCGAACGAAAACGATCCTCGGCGAGACCTACGTCGAGCTGACCCCAGGTACGCCAAACAGCCCATATCTGAATGACGGGGCAACGCTGCCGCGCGGGCAAGTCGTCCCCGCGGTCCAGCTTGACCAGATCTTCTCGACCTTCAACGGCCCGACCCGCAAGGCCTTCATGGTCTGGCAGGAGGAACTGGCGCAAGCGCTGAATGGCAATGGCGAGAACCTCAGCGACGTGATCGGCAACCTGCCGAGCTTTGCCGCCAACGCCTCTGATCTGCTGACCGTGCTCGATGTGCAGGAGTCGGCCGTCGAACAGCTGATCCGCGGCGGCGCGATCACCTTCGCCGCGCTTGATCGTGACCCGGCGGCCCTGACCACGCTGATCAAGACCGGCGAGACGACGTTTGCAGAGACGGCCGCGCAGAACAAGGCGCTGTCCGCCACCTTCCATGACTTCCCCGAGTTCCTGAAGCAGAGCAGGCTGACGCTGGCGCGGCTGCAGACCTTCGCTAGCAACACCAACCCGCTGATCTCAGAACTCGAACCGGTCGCGCAGAACCTGCGTCCGACGCTGGTCAGCCTGCGCAAAGTCTCGCCCGCGCTTGAGCACTTCTTCGTCGAGCTGAAACCGCTGGTCCAGGCGGCCAAGACCGGCTTGCCTGCCACCGCCAAGGTCTTGCGCGGCGCGACGCCACTGCTCTCCGCGCTCGGCCCCTGGCTTGAGCAGCTCAACCCGATCATCGACTGGCTGTCGATCCACCAGCCGCTACTCAGCGACTTCATTTCCAACGGTGCAGCCGCGCTCAACGCGACGACGACCGCGTTCGGCGGCGGTAGCGCCGGGCACTACCTGCGGCAGTACTCACCGGTCGGTCCCGAGACCGAGGCGCTGATGATCGATCCCGATCCGGACAACCGCGGCAACACATATCCGCCGGCGGTCTGGCTGAACACGCCTGACGACTTCAAGTACGGCAACTTCCCGTCATGGGATTGCTACAACACCGGCGCCGCTGGTACCGGCGCCGAGCCGGCCGACAACACGCCGGAGATCGGCCACGAGTCGTGCTGGGTGGCGCCGACCCTGCCAGGCGCCAAGCCGGGCAAGATTCCGCTGCTGTCGCCAGCCAGCTACCCCTAGGCCAGCCCGCCCCCCGGCGGTCCTAGCCCAGCTGCTCGACAACGAGCTTCGCGACGGCCCCATCGCCGCCGATCTGCAACGCCGAAAGGTCGGCCTCGCCTGACAGCGCACGCACCCAGCCGGCAGTCGTGCCGGCAACCGTCGCGACCGGCTCCGCGCTCCCGCGCTCAAAAGACCTCACGACCCCCGGGCCAAGGCGGATCGTATAAATCGCCGCCGCGTCCTCGGCGTGGTCGGTGACCGTCAGCTCAACCTCCGCTGCCTCCGCCAAAGGCTCAAGCAGCCCCGAGGCCAAGCGGAAGATCGCGCAGATGTCGATCGCCTCATCACCCTCGGGCTGCCCCCAGCTCCAGCGGTAGCCCCACCGCGCCAGCGAGCCCAACACCGGCAACAGCGCGCGTCCGCGCTCGGTCAAGTCGTACTCGACGCGAGGCGGTACCTCGCGATAGCGCTGGCGGGTCAACAGCCCGTCGGCGACCATCCGGTTCAGCCGCGAGCGCAGCTGCTCGGTCGAGATTCCCGGCAGCACGCGTTGCAATTCGACGAACCGGCGCGGTCCGGTGGCGAGGTCACGGACGATCAACAGGGTCCATTTGTCGCCGACCAGATCAAGTGCGCGCGCATCAGGCGACCACTGCGCGTATGGGTGCCGCTTCGCTGGTGGGACCTTGGGCATCAGACCTCCAGTTCTGTTCCGCAGTCAACCGACAACCGGCCCCGTCTCAAGGTAGCGGACCGTTTAGCGGAGTATCTGGGCCAGCAAGCCCAGATACCCGTAAGGTTCTCAGCCGATGTCCCTATCGCGGCCGCGCCGAGCGCTCGGATTTCTGCGCCGCTTCGGCCGCGTCGCCTGGGATTGCGGGGTGACCGGGCTGGCGGCGATGCTGGCTTACAACATCCTGCTGGGAATCGTGCCGCTGTCGCTGCTCGGTCTGTTCATCGCCGGGCACGTGCTGTCGAGCGCGAGCCTGATGCACTCGGTCGAGCGCGATCTGGCGTACGTCTTCCCGGGGACCACGCAACACACGCTTGACAGCCTGCTGAACAAGGTCTCGCGCTCGACGACCTCAACCGGTGTACTGGCGCTAATCGCCAGCCTCTGGCTCGCCTCCTCGTTCTGGGGCGGGCTCGACACGAGCTTCAGCCGGATCTACGGCTGCAAGTCACGGCCGTGGATCGCGCAGAAGCGCTTCGGCATGGCGATGGTCGGCGTCGTGCTGCTGTTCATGGCCGCGACAGTCTCTGAGCCGATCGCCCAGTCGCTGCTGAAGGCCGGCGCCTCGGACCTGCCATTCGATCTGCGCCACGTCAACGACCTTGTCTACGCGCTGTCGATTGCCGGCGGCCTCGCCGTCTTGTTCGGGTGCCTGGCGTTGATCTACTGGCGCGTCCCCAACCGCGAGATTCCCTGGCACGGGGTGTGGCCCGGAGCACTGTTCACGACCGTGGTGATCGGCGTGATCGACGTCGCCTTCCCGGTGTACTTGACGTCGATCTCGACGATCGATCAACTCGGGACGACGCTGGTGTTCGTGGTAATCGTGCTCGGCTGGTTCTACGTGCTGGCGCTGACCATCTTGGCCGGCGGCGTGGTGAACTCGATCGTGTTGACCGATCGCAGCTCCTGACTGTCAGGGAGCGGATGGCTGGTCTCGGGGTCGGTTACCGCGAGCTGCTCCGGGAGCGTCTCGTAGTCCTGCACGTCGGCGCAGGCCGCCTCGAAGGCGTGTGTATCGGACATGCATTCCTCCTTCTCGGGTGGTTGCAGTCAGTAGACCTTTGCACAGTCCGACCGGCCGCTGGAACTACTTTGTGGAGCATGTAGTCCAAATGGGGGGGCTTAAATACCGGAAGCCGCCCACATCGCTGGGAGCGGCTTCCGAAGTGCGGTCCATGCCAGGTCGGGCAGGTTTCTCCGGCTGGACCTTTAGTAGCTCGGACCTATTGGGGAGGCACCGTCGATCTGACGGTAGCCCGAGCCTATGTTGTGGACAGGCGTCTCTAATGCCTTATCCACCCCCACCATCGGCACCCGCGGGAGGCCACTGGATAGGACATTCGTCCAGGCCAGAGCTGGCTGCCGGGGCCGGCGGCTCGCGGGCTCGCCGGCCCCGCTGGGGCGCGGTTAGCGCCCTGCGTAGCTCAGCGCCGCGCCGCGCAGGATGTCGTGCTCTGAGACCTCGATCGCCTGAAGGCTGAACAGGTTCATCACTTCACGCAGGATCACCGCCCCGGGGATGATCACGTTGGCCCGGGCCGGATGCAGGCCGGGTACCTGCTTGCGTTGCGCCAGCGACATCTTTTCCAGCCGCGCGAGGATCGCCGCGCACGCGTCCGCGGTCAGGTGGTAGCCGTGCACCGTGTTTGAGTCGTACACCTTGAGCCTTTGATCGATCGCCGCGAGCGACGTGGGGGTACCCGCCACGCCGATCGCCTGGTCGATCCGCACACGCTGCTCAAGGGGGACCGCCGCGGTGATCGTGTCGCGCACGTCCTGCGCGATCGCCTCGAGTTCCTCGGCGGTCGGTGGGTCGTGGCGGATGTGGCGGTCGGCTTGGCGCACGACCCCGGCCTGGGTTGAGACATGGAAGCTCGGTGTCGTCCCTTGCCCGACGACGAACTCAGTTGAGCCACCGCCGATGTCGAACACCAACAGGCGGCTGTCGTCCTTGCCTGCCTCGGCGGTGGCGCCGCGGTAGGTCATCTGCCCTTCCTCGTCACCGGTCAGGATGTGGGTCTCAAAGCCGTAGCGGGCTTTGACGTCTTTAGCGAACTGCTCGCCGTTGGCGGCGTCACGGACCGCGCTGGTCATCACCGCAACGGTATGCGGGACGTGTGTGACCTCGATCGTCCAGTGGAAGTGGGCCAGTGCTTCGTGCTCGCGTGCCAGTGCTTTTGGGTTCAGCGCACCGGTGGCGTCAACCCCGGCGCCGAGCCGCGTGACCATGCCGCGGCGGACGTACTCCTCGGTCACGCGCCCGTCTTCGACCTCGGCGATCAGCAGCCGCGTGGTGTTGCTGCCGATGTCGACGATCGCGATCTTCACGTGGGTTTCGGCACGGCGTGGGGGAGCGGCTCGCCGGTCAGCCCGGCGAGCAGGTTGTCGACCGCTATTTCCGCCATCTTCGTCCGCGCCGTGTGCGTCGCCGAGCCGATGTGCGGCGTGATGATCAGATTCGGCGCCTTGTGCAGCGGGTGCTTTGGGGGTAGCGGCTCGGGGTCGGTGACGTCGAGCCCCGCGCCCGCGATCTGGTCTTTGTTGAGCGCGCGCAGCAGTGCCGCTTGGTCGACGATCGGGCCGCGTGCGGTATTGATCAGGAACGCGGTCGGTTTCATCCGCGCGAGTGCCTCGGCGTTGATCAGGTGGTGCGTGTCCTCAGTCAGCGGGCAGTGCAGCGAGACGAAGTCCGAGTTGGTAAGCAGATGCTCGAGCGCATTGCGGTCGCCTCGCCCCGCGGTGAGGACGGTCATCTTGAAGCCGGAAGCACGCTCGGCGACCGCGCGGCCGATCCGGCCGGCACCGATGATCCCGAGTGTGGCGCCGTAGACCTCGGCGCCGAGGAACTCAAGCGGCTGCCAAGTGCCCCAATCGCCGCGGGCGCCGGCGGCGCTGGCCTGCGGCAGGCCACGGGCGAGCGCGAGCAGCAGCACCCAGGCGAGGTCGGCGGTCGCGTCGGTCAGCACGTCCGGGGTGTGGCCGACGGCGACCTGGTGTTCGCCGGCCGCCCGCGTGTCGATGTTGTCGTAGCCGACCGCGTAGTTTGAGATCACCTTCAGCTGTGGCGCGGCGGTGATCAGCTCGCGGTCGATCCGGTCGCTCAGCATCGTCAGCAGCCCATCTGCCGTTTGTGCCTGTGTGCGGATCTGCTCGTAGCTCGGCGGCTCCCGGTCTGGCCATACGGCTGTGTGGTGGCGTTGCTTCAGCCGCTCGAGCGCGGGGCCGGGGATCTGGCGGGTGACGAAGACGCGGGCCATCCGCGCCCAATTGTGCTCAGACTTCGATCGCCAGCGCGACAGCCACGGTATCTTCGCCTTCTTCGACCACCACCGCGGCCGGTCTCAGCTTGATGCTCGGCACCAGGAAGATGGCCACCAGTAGGCCGAGGGCAGCGACGATCGAGCCGCCGACGAATCCGTAGTGGAAGCCGTTGGTCAGCGCCTGATTGGCGGTGTGGATCGCGGCCGTCGGATGGCTCAGGTCGTGCTTGGTCCGCGAGGTGGCGATCGTCGCCAGCACGGCAAGTCCAAGCGCGCCGCCGAACATCCGGGCGGTATTGACGATGCCTGAGGCGATTCCCGCCTCATGCGGTTGCACGCCCGCGGTCGCCGAGATCGTGCCCGGGATGAACGCGAGCGGCATCCCGAACGACACCAGCAGGCTCGGCAGAACCCCTTCGCTCAGGTAGCTGCCAGCGGGGGTGATGTCGGTGAACAGCAGCAGTCCGCCGGTCAACAGCAGCATGCCGGTGATCAGCAGCGGCTTCGGTCCGAACCGCGCGACGGTTCGACTCGCCACTTGCGACCCGACGACGATCGCAATTGTCATCGGCAGGAAGATCAGGCCGGCGTGTAGGGGCGAGTAGCCGTTGACGGTCTGCAGGTACAGCGAGTAGAAGAACCACATCGCGAAGGTCGCCCCGCCGACTGCGGCGATGATTGCGTTCGCGGAGGACAGCGCGCGCGATTTGAACAGCCGTAGTGGCATCAGCGGCACCTTCGCGAAGCGGCCCTCGATCACCACGAATAGCGCCAGTACGGCGATTCCAGCAGCGATCGTCGTGAGCGTGCCCGCGTTGCCCCAGCCGGTGGTGGTGGTCTGCACGATCCCGTAGACCAAGGCGGACAGGCCGATTGTTGCGGACAGGGCACCAGCGAGGTCGAAGTGACGGGTGGCGTTCGGATTGTTGCCTTCGGCGACCATCCGCTGCGCGAGGTAGGCCGTGATCAGCCCGATCGGGACGTTGATGAAGAAGATCCAGCGCCAACTGATCAGATCGACGATCAGTCCGCCGAACAACACGCCCGCGGCACCGCCCGCGCCACCCATCGCGCCCCAGATGCCGATTGCGCGGTTGCGTTCCTTCGCGTCGGTGAACGTTGTGGTGATGATCGACAGCGAGGCGGGCGCGATCACGGCGCCCCCGAGCCCCTGCACTAGGCGGGCGATGATCAGCATCGTCTGACTTTGCGAGATACCGCCGAGGAACGAAGCGAGCACGAACAGCAGCATTCCGCCGACGAACACTTTGCGTCGTCCGAGCAGATCGGCGGCGCGACCACCGAGCAGCAGGAAGCCGGCGAAGGTGACGGTGTAGGCGTTGACGACCCATTGCAGGTCTGCCTCGCTGAAGTGCAGCGCCTTGCGGATCGCCGGGAGCGCGACGTTGACGATCGAGACGTCAAGGATCACCATGAACTGCGCCATACAGGCGACGATCAGGATGATCGTCAGGCGGCGGTTGCTCGTTCCGGTGCTGTCTGCGCTCATGCTTGGCTCCCCTTCATGCGGCCCGCGACCCGACGCGTAGCCCTCTCGTTCGTGACCCGAAATTAGCAGACGGTTCGACGGTTGTCGTACTATTAAGAACCTGATGGGGACAACCACTGACCTAGATCGCCCGGTTGACGTACTGGAGCTAGCAGTTGTGCTCCAGGCGCTTGCCGATCCGGTCCGCTTGACGATCCTCGCGGCGCTGGCTGAGCACGGCGAAGTCCGCTGCGGCGGGATGGAGCTGCCGGTCACTAAATCGACCGCCTCGCACCACTTCCGCGTGCTGCGTGATGCGGGGGTTATCGAAACGCGCGTTGAGGGCAAGCATCGGATCAATTCGCTACGGCGTGAGGAGTTGGACGAGTGTTTCCCCGGGCTGCTCGACGCCGTGCTTGAGGGCACACGCGTCGCGTCCTGAGGGGAGCCCACGCCGGCGGGGGCGCGCAGGCCGGCAGGGGCGCACAGGCCGGCGGGGGAGAGGGAGCCCGCCGACCCGCACTAGACCTCGTCGCCGCGGACCGTGGAGGTTGCGGAGAGGAGTGCTGCGTGTCATGAGCACGCTACGCAGACAACACCTCGTGGTTGTAGCCGCCGTTGAAGTCGATCTCATCGAACTCCATCAGGTCGACGACCACCACAACCTTCTGGTCATGCCACAGGAACCGAACCTCGTCAAAGCCGTAATCCACCTCATCCGGCCTGGGGAGTCCAGCGTCCTCTAGTAGCTGCAGCATTCGCCGCTCGGCGCGCTGCTTCTGGTCGATCGTTGCCATGACCACAGGATGCGGCAGATCGCTGTAACCGATCAAGACATGTTTGTGCCAACTCTGTGCCGATTTCCGGTCGACGTATGTGTCAGGTCAGCCGGTCATTTCGGCCAGCGCGGCCGGGGTCCATACGGGCCACTTGACCTGCCCCGTTGGGGTCCCCATGACGAACGCAGCTGCCACCATCGGCCCGCTCAGATGGGCACTGTCGCAGAGCACGGCCCTGTCTGCGAGCTGGATCGCTGTGGCCACGAGTGGCCAGATACGTTGGTAGCGCTCACGGATCTTGCGCTCGGGGACGCCGTGGCCGCCTGCTCTGACGCGGTACTCCACGCGCCAGACCGCAAGTTCCTCCGGGACCAGCATCACGTGGAGCACGACCTGATACCCGGCCTCTTGGGCCAGACGAATCAGATCAAGCTTCGATGGATGCGAGAACACGCTTTCCGCGATGAAGGATCGCCCGCTGGCGATCAGTTCCGACCGAGTCGAAGCTGCTATCTCAGCGGCTTCATAGGCATGGGCACTTGGCTCGTCAGGCCACCGCTGGGAAGCGATCTCGTCCGCGTTGACGTATGGGTAGTTCGGGAGCTCGGGCGCGAGGAATTCGGCGACGAAGGTGGTTTTACCGGCGCCGTTCGGCCCCACCACGAGATGGAGCTGTCTCAAAGTGGCGTGCTGGTGCCATCAGGCCGATACTCGGTGAGTGCACCGTCCTCGTTCAGGGCGACAGTGTTCATCCCACGTGCGGCCAGCACCGCGCCGAGGTTTGTCTTTTGCAGGCGCGACTCAAGCCGAGCCTGCACCTCAGCGTCAAAGACGATCGCCTCAGCACCGTCGAGCTCCGCGACTGGCAGGGTTCCGGCCAAGGCGGCCTCGACCCGTCGTCGGGCGGCCGTCTGATGGGCGGACACAGCTCTGCCAACGCGAGCCCAATGCTCAAGCTGTTGCTTTGCCGAGCGTCTTTCCCGGGCGCCCTCGACAACAGCGCTATCGAAGAGATCAGTCGCTATGCGGGTGGGTCGGTCGGTGGTCGCCATCATGCCTCCAGACGGGCGGACAGATACAGATTGTCGCATAATGATACAGAGATTCGGCAGGCAGGCATGATGCAAAACGGGATCTGCTATCACTAACAGTCCGCCGCGGGGTGGAGCAGTCTGGTAGCTCGTCGGGCTCATAACCCGAAGGTCGCAGGTTCGAATCCTGCCCCCGCTACTCAAGAAGGCCCTGGCA